>Ga0207964_1000002_pt1 | contig 203783 bp, 189 predicted proteins | sample Knorr_S23_td_250_FD_185608 | JGI IMG/M metagenome (GOLD analysis project Ga0207964, IMG submission 185608) | Marine microbial communities from Southern Atlantic Ocean transect - Knorr_S23_td_250_ad_251m_LV_A (SPAdes) (version 2) | ecosystem: Environmental > Aquatic > Marine > Oceanic | place...
CATGGACTGTTTTTGAAAATGTTGACAATCCTGCAGTAGAATTTGTAGCAAATCCTAACAAAAGTGGCATCAACACTTCTGCAACAGTGGCTAAAATAACTGCCCGCAAAGATGGCGCTCCATGGGTGGGCTGTGAAACAAAACACGGTGCTGATATCGGTGGATTTACGTTTAATTCGACCAATAAAACGGTTAAAATAATGGTTTACAAAACGGTTATAAGTGATGTTGGTATTAAGTTTGCGGAATATGCACTTCCAGGAGTTGGAGCCGAGGCTCAACTTGAAGTAAAGGTTGCAAATACTAAAATTAATGAATGGGAAGAATTGACTTTTAACCTTTCTGGAAGTATTGGAAAAGGGATCACTGGAATTGTGGATCAAATCATTGTTTTTCCAGATTTTAAAAATAGAAACAGTGAAAACATTATCTATTTTGACAATATTACATTCGGGAATTAAAATAAACCCGCCGAGACTAACCTTCGGTTTTTCCCTTGCCTCCCTTTTAGGAAATACAGCAAACTGTCCTTTCAGTCCAGGTGTCTAAAACCAACAAAGCCCTTACAAATAAATTTGCAGGGCTTTTTATGATTTTATCCACAGCTTTGCTGTGCTTCAAAGTGGAGACGCCGAGAATCGAACTCGGGTCCAAACAAGCAATGGCAAGGTTTTCTACATGCTTAGTTTTTAGTTGGTTTTCGATCTTAAGCCGCTTAAAAACAAGCTACTTAAGACTTATCTTCTTAAATTTCGAAAAAGTATCGAAGCCTACTCTTTCTAGGTTTACTTTTACGACACCTCTAAGTGGAACGCCGTATACCAGGGCTTTCCGGAGATGTAAAGCTTTCTCACCTTGTGAGACTAGGCCCATCCTACTATAATTCGGATTAGGCAGCTAAAGCGTATTTATTTTCGCCGTGTAAAAAGGTTGAAACAAAGTTTAACGAGATGTGTTTCCTTACTCGACATGCTTACCTATTGATTGGTCTTGCTGTCAAAACCAGTCGTCCCCTAAAAATCAATGAACTGATTTACAAAATTAGTTAAAATTCTTTCAATTCAATTCTTTCTGTTAAAGTTAATTTCAATACATTGGTAAGCGTACATAATGAATTGATGGAAGAACTGAAAGAACAACACGATTATTTAAAAACATTGGCACATACCAAAATGCCTTTTGGAAAATACAAAGGAAGGTATTTGATAGATTTGCCCGAACACTACATAGTTTGGTACCATGCCAAAGGCTTTCCGAAAGGAAAAATAGGAGATATGCTGGGCTTGGTTTATGAATTGAAATTAAACGGCTTGGAGCACCTGATCCATAAGATTCAAAAAGACACTTTATAAAAGCGCTGTTTTTTTTAGGACAAACTGTTGATGGTTTTACGGATGACCACCAAATTACTCAATAATTTTTCTACATGTTTTAGATCTAACATATTGGCGCCATCTGATTTGGCATTAGCAGGGTCAAAATGGGTTTCTAAAAACAAACCATCTACACCCGTGGCAATTCCAGCCCGGGCAATGGTTTCAATCATATCAGGCCTTCCACCAGTAACGCCACTTGTTTGGTTGGGTTGTTGTAATGAGTGGGTCACATCTAAAACAGTAGGCGCAAAAGCTTTCATTTCTGGAATACCTCTAAAATCAACCACCATATCTTGGTAACCAAACATGGTTCCTCTGTCTGTGATCCAAACCTTGTCATTACCACTGTCTTTTATCTTTTGAACGGCGTGTTTCATAGCGCCAGGACTCATAAATTGACCTTTTTTTAGATTGATTACTTTTCCGGTTTTAGCAGCCGTAACCAATAGATCTGTTTGTCGAACTAAAAATGCAGGAATTTGTAAAACATCTACGTAGTCTGCAGCCATGGTCGCATCTTCACTGCTGTGAATATCTGTAATGGTAGGAACGTCAAAGGTCTCAGATACTTTTTGTAATATATGCAATGCTTTTTTATCGCCAATACCTGTAAAACTATCAATTCTAGATCGATTGGCTTTTTTAAAACTGCCTTTAAACACCAAAGGAATCTTTAAGTCGTCAGTTACCTTTACCAGGTGTTCAGCAATTTGCAGCGCCATTTTTTCCCCTTCAACAGCACAAGGTCCTGCGAGTAAGAAAAAATGATTACTTGTAGTGTGTTTTATTTTTGGAATGCAATTTAAGTTCATCTGAAATATATTTTTTGACAAAGATACATTTTTAGATATAATATTGAATTCTTGTATAAGCACATTATTATGGGTAGTGCAGTTAAATACCTCTCTTTGTTTATCGATTATTGTTTGCTTTCAAGTAGGCACTTAGAGGTATGTGTCGTATCATTTGTTGTATAGAGCTTTACTCTTCAATTATTACTTTTATTGCATCTGAAATAAAACCCTCTGGTAAATAATGACCCGCATCATAAAACTTTAATGATTTGTCAGGGATAGTTATTTTGCTAAAAAAATCTTGAGCTTCGTTTTCAGTATACCAGCCATCTTTTTTTCCCATAAGAAGAGTTATCGGTGCTTTTTGTAAATGCGCATAGCTTTTAGGTGATGTACTGGCTAACTGTTCAGCATTCTTCTCATTCATTCCGATTCTCATACTACTCTTTTTAGCATTTAAAGGAGCTACACAAGCTACTACTTTATTTAATCTATTATCTATCGAATTTAAATAAATAGCCAAAACTCCACCCATGCTATAGCCAATGACATCAAAAGCGACAGTTGTATTTGCAGAACGGTATTCAATATAATCCATTATGATTCTGATATCCTTAACAGTGGTTGAGAATAAATTATAAGCCTTTTGGATATCTTGAGAAGAATAAAAAGATAATGGTGAAGTAAAGTTGGCTTCATAACTTCTTTCACCATGGTATTTTGCATCGGGTATTATTAGGCTGTAACCCAAGGTCAATAAAGAGTCCTTTAGTTTTATGTATTTTTCACAAAGACTTGTCATAGGGTAAATCCAGTCATTTTTGCTGCCATTTATCCCGTGCAGAAGAAAAACGAACCGATCTTCTTTGTCGCTTTTAGGTTTAATGAGAAAGAAAGGAACTTTTGAGTCAAACCCATCTATGACTAATTTCTGGAATAATGTGCCATTTTTATATGTATTCGATTCGGCAACCTTCATATTGTAGTCAGTTTTTTGGAAATAGTTAAAACCAGATAAATCGACTTGGGCAATCGAAAGTCCACATGAAAAAAGTAGGGATATGAATAATAGTGCTCTTGTCATTTCTATTTTATTTTTGGAATGCAATTTAAGTTCATCTGAAATGTCTTTTTTCAAAGATACATTTTTTAGATATAATATTGAATTCTTGTATAAGCACATTATTACGGGTAGTGTAGTTAAATACCTCTCTTTGTTTATCGATTATTGTTTACTTTTACCTCACCATATTAACCGCTGATGAAAATACATTTTATAGCCATAGGAGGAAGTGCCATGCACAACTTAGCCTTGGCTTTATTTGACAAAGGATTTCAAATTACAGGGAGTGACGACACTATTTTTGACCCCTCCAGGTCGCGTTTGTCGGCTAAAGGATTGTTGCCTAAAGAGTTTGGTTGGTTTCCTGAAAAAATAACGACTCAATTAGATGCGGTCATCTTAGGAATGCATGCCAAGGCCGACAATATAGAATTGTTAAAAGCCCAGAAATTGGGGCTAAAAATTTATTCTTACCCTGAGTTTTTATACGAGCAATCTAAAGATAAAACACGTGTTGTCATAGGCGGTTCTCACGGTAAAACGACCATTACCTCGATGATCTTACACGTGTTGCACTACCACGATATTTCAGTTGATTATATGGTAGGGGCCCAGTTAGAGGGTTTTGATACCATGGTACATCTAAGTCATGAGAACGAATTTATTGTTTTGGAGGGGGATGAATACCTTTCTTCCCCAATAGATAGACGTCCTAAATTTCATTTATATAAACCAAATATTGCTTTGATAAGCGGTATTGCCTGGGATCATATCAATGTATTTCCGACCTTTGAAAACTACAAAGAACAATTTCGAGTTTTTACAGATTCGTTAACTAATGGCGGAATCATGGTCTATAATGAAGAGGATACGACTGTAAAAAGTGTGGTAGAAAACAGCGAACACACCATTAAAAGATATCCATATAATACGCCTTTGCACCAGATTGATCATGGAGTTACTTATTTAGATACGCCTTATGGAAAACTGCCTTTAGAAATTTTTGGGAAACACAATTTGCAAAATTTGGCAGGAGCCAAGTGGGTATGCCAACACATGGGTATAGGTGAAGAGGAGTTCTATGAGGCGATAGCTAGTTTTAAAGGGGCCAGTAAGCGTTTAGAAAAAATTATTGATACGCCCAATACGGTTGTGTTTAAAGACTTTGCCCATTCTCCATCCAAGGTAAGAGCCACCGTACAAGCGGTGAAAGATCAGTACCTAAACAAAACGATTGTGGCCTGTTTAGAACTGCATACCTACAGTAGTTTAGATGCTTGTTTTCTAGAGCAGTATAAAGGGACTTTAGACAATGCAGATAAAGCCATCGTATTTTATTCACCAAAAGCAGTAAAAATAAAGCGGTTAGAAGAAATTTCTGCCGGTCAGATTCAAAAAGTATTTAAAAGAGATGATGTAATGGTATATACAGATTCGGTAAAATTCAAAGATTTTTTATTTTCTCAAGATTTAGAAAATACAGTCTTGTTACTGATGAGTTCTGGCAATTATGGAGGTATTGATTTTAAAGAATTGAAAGCAACATTTGCTTAATTCTTTTTCCAAAAAAACGGCGTCAATAAAATTAAAACGGTAAATAATTCTAAACGACCAATCAACATTAAAAAAGCACAAAACAGCTTTGCTGAATCTGATAAATAAGTATAGGTATTTGCCGGTCCTAAAGATCCTAATGCAGGACCTACATTACCTAGTGAAGAGGCGGCAGCTCCAATAGCTGTGTTAAAATCCAAATCTAAAAATGTTAATATAATGGCACTGGAAATAAAGATTAACATATACAGTACAAAGAACGAAAGGATGTTAAAAACAATGGTTCTAGAAATTCCGTTTTTGTTGTAGCGTACGGGGATAATAGCATTAGGGTGTAATAATTTTTTAAATTCTAAGAGGCTGTTTTTGATCATGATGATGTGTCTGACAATTTTAACACCTCCACTGGTAGATCCTGCAGAACCTCCAATTAAGAAAAGAGAAAAGATTAACATCGTTGCGAAAGAATTCCACATGGTGTAATCTGCAGTGATAAAACCTGTAGTAGATAAAATAGCAATTACTTGAAAACTGGCATGCCTGAAAGCACTTTCAAAAGAGCCCCAAGGCATAGGGTGTTTGATGCTTGTTTGTAAATTGGGGTCCTGAAATAGGTAGACTAATATTGTAATGACAATACTAAGCCCAATGATTCCAAAGAAGTAGTACTTGAATTCTTCGTTTTGAAAAACTTTTTGGATTCGACCTTTTAAAGCAAAATAAGTCAATACAAAATTGGCCCCTGCAATAAACATAAAGCCCATAACAATATATTGGATTAGAGGCATGTGATTCCAGTAGGCGATACTTGCATTTTTAGTAGAAAAACCACCTGTACTCACGGTTGCCATAGCGTGGTTGATTGCATCAAACCAAGACATTCCAGCGATTTTTAATAAGAGAAACTCCGTTAGGGTTAAAGAAACGTAAATTAGCCACAATCGTTTTGCCGTTTGGGTAATTCTGGGATGCATTTTATCTGTAGAAGGACCTGGAGCTTCTGCCATAAACAATTGCATTCCTCCAATTCCTAATAGGGGCAGTATAGCAATCGTAAGTACAATAATTCCCATTCCCCCGATCCAATGAGTAGCACTTCTCCAAAATAGGATCCCTTTAGGGATTGATTCCACATCTGTTAAGATGGAGGCGCCTGTGGTGGAGTAGCCAGAAATGGTTTCAAATATTGCATCTACAAAGTGTGGAATTGTTCCGGTGAGTAGGTATGGAAGTGCCCCTGTAAAAGTTAAAACCAACCAGCCCAGAGTAACAATGATATATCCCTCCCTTTTCTGGATGTTTTTTGGTGCTTTTCTGTTGGAGAACCACATAAAAAATCCAAGAACAATCGTGATGGCTCCTGCAATAAGAATTCCTTTTGTAGCAGTCTCGTTATTATAAATACTAAATGGAGCAGCGAATAGCATAAATACCCCATTTAAAATAGCGGTAAGCCCTAAAAAGCTAGTTATAATTTTAAAATTTAAGCCATTCATAGAAATTAGTTGTTAAATAGCTTTTCAACGTCGCTTATAGCCTCAGGCAAGCAGAAAACAATAGCCCTGTCACCAGGTTGAATTTGAAAATCTCCAAAGGTCATTAAGGCTTCGCCTTTTCTAACAACCCCACCAAAAACGGCCTTTTTTGTAAGATTGATATCTTTGATTGCATGTTTGGTAATTTTGGTATTTCTTCTGACAAAAAATTCCAAAACTTCAGCTTCTACGTAATGGAGGTTTGCCAAAGCCAATACTTTTCCTTTGCGAACATGCTTAAAAATAGCACTGGCAGCTAAGAGCTTCTTGTTAATTAAGGTGTCAATTCCAATGGTTTGTGAAATATTGATATAATCCATATTTTCTACAAGCGCAATGGTTTTTTTAACCCCTTTTGATTTAGCAACTAAACAAGACATGATATTGGTTTCAGAATCTCCCGTAACTGCTATAAACGCATCCATTTTAGTAATAGATTCTTCTTCTAATAGCTCCACATTTCTTCCATCACCTTCTATAATTAGTACGTTAGAGAGGTTCTCTGCTAATTCAAAGGCTTTGTTGCGTTTTATCTCAAGTAATTTTACATTAAAGTTTCCTTTAGAAAGTTCTTCCGCTGCTTTTTGACCAATTTCACTACCTCCTAAAATCATTACATCTTTGATGCCTATTTTTCGTTTTCCGATTAATTGGTGAATCTGATCTATACAATTTTTAGGAACTGAAAAGTATACCTGATCTTGATTCTTAAAAAGGGTGTTTCCACGGGGGATAATTGTTTCAGTGTTATTTTCCCTCTTTATGGAGATGGTAATAAAGTCAATGTCAGAAAATGCTTCTTTTGCTTGTTGAACAGTTTTGTCTATCAGTGGTGATTTATCTGAAAGCCGCGTTCCTATAATATTTATGGCCCCATTTTCAAACTCAATTTTATCGTTAAAAACAGATCCTTTTATAAGGGTTTCTATTTCTTTTGCAGCCAAGTATTCTGGTGAAATCATGTAATTAATACCTACTTCTGCAAAATTGATTTCTTTGGTTGTTAAAAATTCAGTATTTGAAATTCGTGCAATGGTTTTTTTAACCCCTAGTTTTTTGCCGATGGCAGCAACTGTTAAATTGGTGTTTTGAGATTCGGTTACAGCCAATAATAAATCGGCATTTTTGATTCCTGCGTTTTTTAATGACTTTAAAGAAGTAGCATCCCCTTTTACAGTAATTACATCTAAATGTTCGTCAACGTATTTTAATTTTTTAGTATCTGAGTCAATGACATAGGTGTCTTGAGATTCGTTGGAAAGTAATTTAGCTAGGTGAAAACCAACGTCTCCAGCCCCAGCAATGATAATTTTCATCGGTACGAAATTTATACAAATATACTAACTATTTAAAAAGATTTGCAGATTTACAGATTTAAAAAGTTTTAATATAAGGAGGTTAAGTTTTTTAAATTTATTTTTTATAAAGGGTAAGATTAAAAAATAGTTTAGAATCTAGTACCTTTAGATTAAAAAAGGCATGAAAAATAATCAAACAAAATTCACAATTAAGGATTGGGATCTATCTGACAGACCTAGAGAAAAAATGGCTGCTAAAGGAAAGAGGGTTTTGACAGATGCTGAGTTGATCGCTATTTTAATCGGCTCAGGGAGTAGGCGCGAAACGGCTGTTGATTTATCAAAGAAAATCTTAGCTTTTTGTGAGTATAGTTTGCATAATTTAGCCCAATTATCTATTCAACAATTAACTGCTTTTAAAGGAATTGGTCAAGCAAAAGCCATTTCTATTATTACAGGTTTAGAATTAGGTAGGAGGTTTCAATCTGAAAAATCAGTTGACAATCATAAAATTAAGAGTAGTCATGATGTTTTTGAATTGATGCAACCTATACTTGGGGACTTACAACATGAAGAATTTTGGGTATTGTACCTCAATAATTCAAATAAGGTCTTGCACAAGTGGGAATTGAGTAAAGGAGGTTTAACAGGCACAATAGTAGATGTTAGATTGCTTTTGAGAAAGGCCATAGAGTTTTTGGCTACTGCGGTAGTTTTATGTCACAATCATCCGTCAGGAAATACGTTGCCTAGTGAGGCAGATAAGAAGATTACACATAAATTAAAATTGGCAACCAAGACTTTAGATATAAAAGTAGTAGATCATTTGATTATTACAGAAAAAGCGTATTTTAGCTTTGCAGATGAAAATCTATTGTAGCAGTTTGGTTTTAAGCGGTGGCAATGGTTTCACAAATAAGTAAGGAGAAATGGTATTAGTATACACCGATAAAATTACCCCCAGACTCAGTTATATATTCAAACATATTTTTATCAGAATTTTAAATACTCCTGTGAGTTTTACGACAAAAACAGCTGAGTTGATTGCTTATGACGGTTTAAAAATATGTTATTCTAAGGCAGCCATAGGGGATGCTTTTTTTATCAGGTGTCATGATCTTCTTTTTGAGCAGGGAATCAATGATACCGAAATTTTTATTCAAAAATGGACAGATGATATTCCTTGTTTTTTTCATACGGGTAAGGCAGCGTCTATTCCTTACGACATTTTTGCAGCAAGTTTTTATTTGTTGAGTCGCTATGAAGAATATTTACCTCATGTTCAAGATCGGCATGAGCGATTTCCTGCAGAAGAAAGTCTGGCGTTTAAAAACGGATTTTTAGAAAAACCACTTGTAGATATTTGGGCCTATAAGTTGTTAGATGTTTTAAAAGCATCTTTTCCAATGCACACTTTTACTAGTAGAACGTACAAGTATATCAGCACGTTTGATATTAGTCAAGCTTATATGTATAAGTATCAGGGATTTATTAGAACGATAGGGGGGTTTGTAAATGATTTTTTCAAGTTGCGTTTAAACAGTTTTTGGGATCGTATGATGGTTCTCTTTAAAATAAGAAAAGATCCTTATGATACGTATGATGAGATAGTTTATTTAAAGAAAAAACACAAAATAGAAATTAGTTTATTTTTTTTAATCGCAAATTTCACCACCTTTGATAACAATATATCCATCACTAAAAACAAGTTTCGTTTGTTGATTAAATCGATGTCTGACTATATGAGTATAGGATTAAATGCTTCTTATTTTACGATGAATAATGCTGAGATATTAAAAAAGGAAACTAAAAAAATGGCTTCTGTTATTAATATGCCAGTGAGTCGATCAAGGCAGCACCTTACCCGTATGCATTTGCCAGAGACTTATCAAAATTTGGTAGATCTAGAAGTTCAAGAAGATTATACCATGGGTTATTCGGACTGTTTGGGTTTTAGGGCCAGTACTTGTACACCTTTTTATTTTTATGATCTAGATTTTGAGATCCAAACTCCTTTAAAGGTGGTTCCTTTTGCTGTTTCAGATTATGTATTGCACAAGACATTAAATGTATCGGTAAGACAAGCCTTGTTAAAGGTTTCAGAATTACAAGAACAAGTAAAAGCAGTTGAAGGAACTTTTGTTACGTTATTTCACAATGAGTTGCTAAGTAATTATGGAACGTGGAACGGTTGGAAACATTTTTATGAAGAAGTTTTATTTTTAGCGAAGGAACAGGTATGATAAAATACATAAAGAAAAATCAGTTAAACCTCATTAAATATGATGCTTGTATAGCGCAATCGGTTCATTCTAGAATTTATGCATTTTCTTGGTATTTAGATAGTGTTTCAGATAATTGGGATGTGCTGGTTCTAGACGATTATAAAGCAGTGATGCCCCTTCCGTGGAAAACAAAGTATTTTATAAAGTACATTTATCCACCTCGCTGGACGCAACAATTGGGGTTATTTTCTAAAGATGAAATTGATCAAAACTTACTAGAAGAATTTTTAAACGCCATTCCAAAAAAGTTTAAGAAGGTGACTTTACAATTGAATGCTGGAAATCCTAGTTTGTCTAGTTTCACTCAAAAAGTAAATTATATTTTACCACTGCATTCCTCTTATGAAACCCTTGTTAAAGGTTTTAATAAAAATCGCATTCGGAATTTAAAAAAGACCTCAAGTTGTAATTTTGAACTAGTAACAGATCTTTCAGTTCAACTATTTTTAGATTTTTACAAACATTTGCCAAAGAATTTTAAACTGTCTACTGATGATTTTGATAGACTTGAAAAGTTATTCTACTCAGAAATGAATCCTATTCACATTTGGGGAGTGAGAGAAAATGGTCTTTTAATAGCTGCTTTGGCCTGGTTAAAAGATTCGAATCGCTTGACTTATTTACTTCCTGCTGCAAGTGTAGAAGCTAAAAGAAAAGGAGCCCCAAGTTTTTTAGTGGCTGAGTTGATAAAATTACACGCTTCCACCAACCTTATTTTGGATTTTGAAGGTTCTATGGTTTCTGGAGTGGCTTCTTTCTACAAGAGTTTTGGAGCAGTAAAAGAGGGGTATTATTTTTTTCAGTATAGAAACAAGTTGCTTTAAGTGCTTTGATCAACAGGCGGTTTTTGATTAAATACAAGGGTTGAATACCAGTCACTTTTAAGAGGTTCTTTGGGTTTGATGACTTTACAAGGATTTCCAACAGCGATAGAGTTTGAAGGGATGTTTTTAGAAACCACTGATCCGGCTCCAATAATTACATTATTTCCAATATGAACTTCTGGAAGTATTACAGCGTTAGATCCAATCCAAACATTATCTCCAATGACGATTGGGTTACCTATAAGGTGTTCATTTAAATTCTCAGGACTGTGGTTTGAAGAAATAATATTTACGCTAGGTCCCAATTCTATGTTGTTTCCAAACTGAATTCCATTTTTAGCCTGAATATAATTGTTTAGGTTGTCTCCTGGGTCGCAAAGTATTCCTTTTTTGATATTTTCAGGACAAATTACCTTTGAGGTAAAATGTACGGGCCATTTTACACTTGGATTTAGTCGAAAGATTTTCTGTGGGATGAGGTAGTGAAAAAAAAGTAGATAGTACTTCTGGTACCCGTATTTTGGTCTGAAATAATGCGGGTAGAAAAAGTTTATGATACCTCCAAATATTAAAAAGTCTATTTTTTCTAAAATAGTAGTTTTACGTTTTTTCATTTTTTTCATTTTTTAAAACACTTAAAAAGTAAATTAATAAAGCCAAATACCCCAGTCCTCCAAATATAGAAATTATAACAAGTGTTGTATGTATATTATTGTTATGATGGCCTACTAAAATGGCCGTAATATTGGTTAAAAGTAGGTATATGTTAAAGATTAGAGCAATGTGATTTTTGTCGAGAACGATCATAATATTACTAATCGGATTAAAACAGGTTCTTAAAAAGATTAAAAAGGATAAAATTTTTATAAAAGTTCTCAAGTTTTCCCAGTCTTTATCTAAGTAAAGTTCTAGCAAATAAATACCCAAAGTATTTAATAAAATTAATATTACAATGATAATTGCACCATTTAACAAAACAATTTGTTTCGTTAAACGATATAGTTTTTTTACAGACTCTCGGTATAATTTTGCAGCTTTTTCAAAGTAAATTTGTGATACCGAATTTGAAATTAACAGTAGGGGGGCAGCCAATATTTTTAAGCTTAAAAAAAAGGTACCAGAATCTTTTAAAGAAAAAAAACTCACCATTAAAATAGTTGTCAAGTTGTTTGCAAAGCTATTGACCAACGATGAGGGGAGTAAGAATTTTAAAATAGAGGCGTGGTCTTTTAGCGTTTTCTTTATTTGGAAAACACTAGGGGTTTTTATTCGTTGCTTGTTTTTAGTGTAGTAGAAAATCGCAATTCCAATGGCTGATATAATACTTCCGTATACCAGTCCTAGAATTTTAAAATTGTAATACAGAATAAACTGAAATGACAATGTGGTGAAGGTAAATAGTATTTTGGCTAACGAAAGTTCCTTAAACTTTTTTTTGTAGGTAAAAAAAGATTCTTGAATTCTGTTAAAGGCACTGATAAGGCCAAATATGACAATGAGAATACCTACTTCGAGAATTCCTACCTTAAAATCGATGTTATTTGCGTATGGAGTTTTTGAAAAAATAAAACATATTCCTAGAGAAAGCATTGCCATTGCTGTAGTAATAACAAAAACAGCACTCATAATATTTTTACTTTCACCTTCGTTTTTTGAGGTTACAATGACATTTTCTAACTGTAGTGTATATAGGATTGTTAGGATGGCTGCAATACTGATAAAGGTTCCAAAAACTCCATACGCATCGGCACCGTATATTTTAGCGATAAAAATATATCCAATAAGCCCGATGATCTGAGAAATAAAACTTCCTCTAAACATGATAAGAATGTTCTTTTGAAATAGGCTTAGATAGTTTGGTTTTGTGTTCAAGTGGTTTTGTTAGGTTGTAAGAACAAATATAGTTAATTGTTTAGCTACTTTGCAAGGAGGGAATTTAATACCCATACTTATCTTTCCACCTTTCTTTTAGAAATTTTCTGAACTCATTTTCTCGAACATTGTCGCTTGGCTCGTAGAGTTTGGTGTTTTTAATTTTTTCAGGTAAAAATTCTTGGTCGGTGAAATTGCCTTGGTGGTGATGTGCGTATTGGTAATTTTTACCGTAACCCAATTCTTTCATCAATTTTGTAGGGGCATTTCTCAAGTGCAGAGGCACTGGTAAATCTCCTGTATTTTTGATTAATTCAATCGCTTCGTTAATGGCGGCATACGAACTATTACTCTTCGGAGAATTGGCCAAATACACGGCACACTGACTCAAGAGTATTCTCGACTCGGGATACCCAATGGTAGTCACAGCCTGAAAAGTGGTATTAGCGATGACCAGTGCAGTAGGGTTGGCATTTCCAATATCTTCAGAGGCAGCAATGAGCAATCTTCGTGCAATAAATTTGACATCTTCACCTCCTTCAATCATTCGAGCTAGCCAATACACCGCTCCGTTAGGGTCACTTCCGCGAATAGATTTGATAAAAGCGGAGACAATATCGTAGTGTTGCTCTCCTGTTTTGTCATAGTGCACGGTGTTTTTTTGAATTTTACTCAGGACCATTTTGTCAGTAATTATAATAGGACCCTCTTCTGAATTGACGATTAATTCAAAAATATTCAGAAGTTTTCGAGCATCGCCCCCAGAAATTTGTATGAGCGCATCAGTTTCTTTGAGCTGAATACTTTTATCTTTAAGGATGATGTCTTCTTTGATAGCTCGGTGCAGTAAATTAGTCAGATCCGTTTTGTCAAATGAGTTTAAAATGTAGACCTGACACCTAGAGAGTAAGGCGGGAATTACTTCAAAGCTAGGATTTTCCGTTGTAGCTCCTACAAGTGTAACCCATCCTTTTTCTACGGCAGCTAATAGAGAGTCTTGTTGAGATTTGCTAAAGCGATGAATTTCATCGATAAATAAAATAGGGTTTTTAACTGTGAATAATCCCCCGCTTTGTTTTGCTTTTTCAATGACTTCACGTATGTCTTTTACACCCGAATTAATGGCACTAAGCGTATAAAAAGGTCGTTCAGATTCTCGGGCAATAATATTGGCTAAGGTTGTTTTTCCAATTCCTGGAGGTCCCCATAAAATAAGTGATGGGATGATTCCTTTTTTGATATGCTGAGTTAATACCCCATTTTTACCGACTAAGTGTTGTTGACTCAAATAGTCTTGGAGTGATTGGGGTCTGATTCGTTCAGCTAAAGGCGTGTTCATGTGGTAAAATTACTAAAATATTATGGCTTTTAACTTTGCATTTTAAATTTACTCAACTAATTTAGCCCTTGGTTCTCTAATCGTTTGTTTATGGAAAAAGAATCTCGATTTACCTATTCTAAAAATGTTTTTAGAATGCCGATGTTACTCATTTTTTTGATGTGGTTTGTATATTGGGTAGAAATAAAATGGGGGGTTAATTACTTAAGTTATGGATTGTACCCTAGAACATTTGTTGGTTTGCGAGGAATCTTTTTTTCTCCTTTTATTCACGCGAGTATTTCACATTTGGTAAACAATTCTATTCCAATTGTCGTTTTTACAGGAATCTTGTTTTATTTTTATAGAGAAATTGCTTTTAGGGTGTTAGTTCTCGGGGGGTTTTTTACAGGACTTTGTACTTGGTTAATAGGTGTTTCAGCTTATCATATAGGAATGAGTGGATTAGTGTATTTGTTGTTTGGTTTTATTTTTTTTAGCGGTGTTTTAAGAAAACATTATCGTTTAATTGCAGTTTCTTTGGTGGTTATTTTTCTTTATGGAAGTATGTTTTGGTATGTGTTTCCGATAGAAGAGGGTATCTCTTGGGAAGGGCATTTATCAGGTTTGTCAGTGGGTTTTACCTTCGCTATTTTATATAGAAAAATAGGACCTCAAAAAGTAGCCTATATTTTTAAAAAGGATGCTTTTGATTTGCTCTTCGATGAAGAAGGGAATTTTAATCCACCGTCAAAAGAGGAGGATGTATAATTTTAAACCCCTATTCAAACTCTTTGTCTAACAGCTTCATATAAAAATGCGCCACAAGCGACAGAAACATTTAAAGATTCTATAGTTCCTTTTAGCGGTAGTTTAACTTTTGCATTTGCCATTTTTAATACAGATGGGTTAATGCCCCTATCTTCAGAGCCCATAATAATGGCTGTTGGTTTTTTGAAGTCTACGCTATATAAAGTGTCTGTTGTTTTTTCTGAGGCTGCTACTATTTGTATATCTGCTGCTTGTAGTATAAATAAAGCGTCTTTAATATGGTCAACTTTGCAAATAGGTATTTTGAACGCGGCTCCTGCCGAAGTTTTTACAGTTTCTGCATTTACAGGAGCATTACCTTGTTTTTGAATTACAATTCCATGAACCCCAGTACATTCAGCCGTTCTGATGATTGCACCAAAATTTCGAACGTCTGAAATTTGGTCTAAGAGTAAAAATAAAGGGGTTTCTTTTTTTTCGAGCACCTGTGAAATCAAGTTATCTAAATCTTGAAATTTGATAGGCGCTATTTGGGCCACAGCGCCTTGATGGTTGTTGAATTTAGAGAGTTTATCCAGTTTTTCAACAGGAACATAGCTAAAGGCAATGTTGTTTTTTTTGAGTTCCTTCATCAATTCAGTCATCAAGTGTCCAGAAATTCCTTTTTGAACAAACACCTTGTCTATGGAATTGTCACTTTTGATAGCTTCTAATACGGACCTGATTCCGAATATTTTTGAGGTTTTTGTTTCCATGTCGCAAATGTAGGAATATTAATTAAAAAAATACCCCTAACAAAAGTCAGGGATTTTACGGATAGATTCATTTATCTTAAGCATTGTTAATTTGCGTTACTTAAAAAAAACGCATTAGTTTAACGTGAAAGATTCCTTTATTAAGATTAAAAGGTTGGTTGTCTGTTTTTCCAAAACCATATGAAAGGTTAATGGTTCCTGTATCGGTACTGTAGGTGTATCCTGGCCCTATGCCATAAAATTGGTTTTTGTTAGCTTTTGTTTTATTTTCAGTGTATGCCATATCTAGAAAGAGATACAGATAGGAAGTTTTGTTTGTCAAGTATCGGAGTTCTAGATTCAAATAACTATAAGCAGAAGCGAATAAACTTTCTTCTCTAAAACCCCTTATGCTATTGCTGCCTCCGAGTTTAAAGAGTTCATTGAATAAGATGTCTTTTGAAACAAGTGTTCGTGTATTGTTTTTGGCAAATAGCTGTGTTTTATGGTTCAATTTTGTTAGGTATAAAATTTCAACTTCAATATCGTATTGTTTTTCCACAATTGTTTCAGCCGTTCTTTTGCCATAAAGCCCCTTTATTTTTAGTAAAAACTTGGGGCTTGATAAATTCTCATCTCGTAGGAGGTAACTGTAGGTTGCTCCATAAAAATTAGAATGGTACGATTTTATGTTTGATGAGAGCGGGTTCTCTAACAAATTGTTTGATCGTTTTAAGCCCAGAGAGCTTCCAATTTTACTGTGTTGGGTTATTTGGTAGTCTAGAGCTGTGTAAAAATCAATATTTACAAATGAAGAGTCTTGCTTGTAAATTTCAAATTTAAATTCATGGCTAAATGGCGAGTTAAATAGGTAGGGAGATTTGTTTTTGAACTGAAATTTTTCTTGGTGGTTTCCGTTGTTACTCCAGTATAGAGACAAGGATTCTCCTCTATTAAAGGCATTGTTTAATTCAATATCTATATATCCGTTAAACTTTAATCCAGAGTTGTTTTCTTTACTGGAAAAACCAAGAAGCGCATCAAATTTATTGGGCCTTTTTTTAAGCAGGTATAGATATATATGAGTAGCATCTTTTGTAAAGAGCACTTCAGGGGTTCTTATCTCTTCCACAAAACTCAGTGAATTGATTCGTTTGCTCGCATCTTTTAGTACTTGTTGATTAAATCTGTTTTGGAGACGTAAAAACAAGTGTTGCTTTAAAAATTTCCTCGGAAACTTTTCATAACCTTTTAGAACAATTTTATCAATTTTCCTTTTTTTGGTAGGTTTTATTGTAACCCTTGCACTAAGACTATTTTTGTCAGTTTTTATAGAGCTTAGTTGTATTTGGGTAAATGGTTGCCCATTACTTTCGTAATAATTGGTGAGTTTTCTTATAAAGTCATTTAATTGATAAAAGGGGATGGTTGTTTTTGATGGTTGGTTTGCAGAAATAAAGTCAGGAAGCGCTAGGCTAGCATCAAATGCTAGATTAATATGGTTTATTTTTGTCGAGGTTGAAATATTTGCGATAAAGCAGCTGTCATTTTTTTTTAAAAGCGCTGTATTTACGTGTAAAAAGCCAATAAATTGAAGGTTTTTAAGAATTTTTTTTAGTTCTTTTTCTACACTTACTTTGTCAAGGTGTCTTTTTTTATAGCTCAACGATTGAAACAATATTGTATGAAGACTGTCTGTCGGTTTAATTTCAAGAGTTGTATTTTGGGAAACCATTTCAAAACAAGAAATCAGAAAAAAGAGTCCAAGAAGTAACCACCGGATTTTTTTAAAGATCATTTGGTTTATTTTAGAAAAGAGTACCCGAATCTCTTGTTAATTTTTAGGGTAGACTACATCGTTTATTTACAAAAAAGACACCTTCCAAAACTACTTTAAAATAAAGCAATTGTCAAGGTTTGCACAATGTTTTAAAATTTAATTGTATGATGTTTGAATAAAAAGAAATTTATCGTACATTTGCACACTCTAAAAAATTAGAGAATTATAAAACAGATGAAATTTATAACAAATTAGTATGCCAACTATTCAACAATTAGTACGCAAAGGAAGAACCCAAAACACTAAGAAGAGTAAATCGGCTGCTTTGAATTCGTGCCCTCAAAGAAGAGGTGTTTGTACACGTGTTTACACAACAACCCCAAAGAAACCAAATTCTGCAATGAGAAAAGTTGCTAGAGTTCGTTTGACCAATGGGAATGAGGTAAATGCATACATACCAGGAGAAGGACATAATTTACAAGAGCATTCGATAGTATTAGTAAGGGGAGGAAGAGTTAAAGATTTGCCAGGGGTTAAATATCATATTGTTCGTGGAGCATTAGATACTGCCGGAGTTGAAGGAAGAACGCAACGTAGGTCTAAATATGGAGCAAAACGTCCTAAAAAATAAAAGAGTTTGGATTGATGGTTCGTTTGTGTTTAAAAAAGCAAACAGCCTTTAAGAACTTTAAACAAAATTAAGAAAACATGAGAAAAAGAAGAGCGAAAAAAAGAGTTCTTTTACCAGATCCAAAATTTAACGACCAATTAGTGACGCGTTTTGTGAATATGTTAATGTGGGATGGTAAGAAATCGGTAGCGTTTAAATTATTTTACGATGCTTTAGATGTTGTAGAAGAGCGAAAGGGCGAAGAAGAAAAATCTGCCTTAGAGATATGGAAAGATGCACTTTCTAATGTAATGCCTCAAGTAGAAGTTAGGAGTCGTCGTGTGGGTGGAGCAAATTTTCAAATTCCTATGCCAATCAGACCTGACAGAAAAGTATCGATGGCAATTAAATGGATGATTTCATTTGCGAGAAATCGGAATGAAAAAACAATGGCTCAGAAATTAGCAGGAGAAATTTTAGCTGCTGCGAAAGAAGAAGGTGCTGCGGTTAAGAAAAGAGTAGATGTTCATAAGATGGCTGAAGCAAATAAGGCGTTTTCACATTTTAGATTTTAATTCATAGAGAAATGGCAAGAGATTTAAAATATACGAGAAATATTGGAATTGCTGCACATATTGATGCAGGAAAAACGACTACAACGGAACGTGTGTTGTATTATACAGGAGTTTCTCATAAGATTGGTGAAGTTCACGATGGTGCTGCAACCATGGACTGGATGGAACAAGAACAAGAAAGAGGTATTACCATTACTTCTGCTGCAACAACTTGTGAATGGGATTTTCCAACTGAAAATGGAAAACCGACAGCAGATGCAAAAGGATACCATTTTAATATTATTGATACTCCAGGTCACGTTGATTTTACTGTAGAAGTAAATCGTTCTTTACGTGTGCTAGATGGTTTGGTATTTTTGTTTAGTGCTGTTGATGGTGTAGAGCCTCAGTCAGAAACAAACTGGAGGTTGGCAGATAATTATAAAGTGCCAAGAATTGGTTTTGTAAATAAGATGGATCGTCAAGGATCTAATTTTGCAAAAGTTTGCACCCAAGTAAAAGAAATGTTGGGTTCTAATGCAGTTCCTATTGTATTGCCTATTGGTGAAGAAGCAGATTTTAAAGGAATTGTAGATTTGGTAAAGAACAGAGCTATTGTATGGCATGAAGATACGCAAGGGTCCACCTTTGACATTATTGATATACCAGAAGAATTAATAGAAGAAGCTGCTGAAGCTCGTGCTCATTTGATAGAAGAAGTTGCGGGTTATGACGAGGACCTTTTAGAGAAGTTTATGGAAGATGAAAATTCTATAACAGAAGAAGAGGTGCACAATGCATTAAGAGCTGCAGTGATGGATATGTCTATCATTCCAATGATTTGTGGATCGGCATTTAAAAATAAAGGCGTTCAGTTTTTGTTAGATGGGGTATGTAGGTACTTGCCTTCGCCATTAGACAAAGATGCTATTATAGGAACAGATCCTAATTCGGGAGAAGAAATTTCTAGAAAGCCAGATGTTAAAGACGAATTTTCTGCTTTGGCATTTAAAATTGCTACAGATCCTTTCGTAGGGCGTTTGGCATTTTTCCGTGCTTATTCAGGAAGATTAGATGCAGGTTCTTATATATTGAACAATCGTTCAGGAAAAAAAGAACGTATTTCTAGAATTTATCAAATGCATGCCAACAAACAAAATTCTATTGACTGCATTGAGGCAGGAGATATTGGGGCAGCAGTTGGTTTTAAAGATATTAAAACAGGTGACACCATGAGTTCGTTGAATGCACCTATTATTTTAGAAAGTATGGATTTCCCAGATCCAGTAATCGGTATCTCTATTGAACCAAAAACAAAAGCAGATATTGATAAATTAGGAATGTCTTTAGCAAAATTAGCTGAAGAGGATCCTACTTTCCAAGTAAAAACAGATGAGGCTTCAGGTCAAACAGTTATCTCAGGTATGGGTGAGTTACATTTAGATGTTTTGATCGATCGTTTAAAGCGTGAATTCAAAGTGGAAGTAAATCAAGGAGAGCCACAAGTAGAGTACAAAGAATCTGTAACTAAAACTACCCAACACAGAGAGACTTATAAAAAACAATCTGGTGGACGTGGTAAGTTTGGAGATATTTCATTTGAAATGGGACCCGTTGATGAAGACTTCAAAGGTCCAGGATTGCAATTTGTTGATCAAATTAAAGGAGGGCGTATTCCGAAAGAATTTATCCCTTCTGTAGAAAAAGGATTCAAAGAGTCTATGAAAAATGGACCATTGGCAGGATTTGTTATGGATACTTTAAAAGTTACTTTAACAGATGGTTCTTTTCACCCTGTAGATTCTGATGCACTTTCTTTTGAGTTGGCTGCAAAATTGGGATATAAAGCATGTGCTAAAGCGGCAGGAGCAGTTATATTAGAACCTATCATGAAAATGGAAGCGATTACCCCAGAAGAGAACATGGGTGATATCGTAGGTGATTTGAACAGACGTAGAGGTCAAGTAAATGATATGAGTGATCGTTCAGGAGCTAAGGTGATTAAGGCAGAAGTACCACTTTCTGAAATGTTTGGATACGTAACGACCTTACGTACCCTTTCTTCAGGTAGGGCTACTTCAACAATGGAGTTTTCACACTATGCCCAAACTCCTTCTAACATTTCTGAAGAAGTAATAGCCAAAGCCAAAGCATAATCTCTAAATTAGATACGATGAGTCAAAAAATTAGAATAAAATTAAAATCATACGATTACAATTTAGTAGATAAATCTGCTGAAAAAATTGTAAAGACGGTAAAGTCAACAGGTGCTGTGGTAAATGGACCAATTCCTCTACCAACAAATAAAAAGATTTTTACAGTTTTGCGTTCACCACACGTGAATAAGAAATCTAGAGAACAATTTCAATTGAGTTCGTTTAAAAGGTTGTTAGACATTTATAGTTCTTCATCTAAAACGATTGATGCATTGATGAAGTTGGAATTGCCTAGTGGAGTTGAAGTAGAAATTAAGGTTTAATTTCACAAACATCGAAAAAGTATTTTCGGTGACTTGTCCGGAGCGATTGACGAAGGAAAAACGGTTAAAATAGATTCAGGGTTGAAACTATTTGACCCTGTTTTTTTAAATAATAAAGAGTAATAATTAAATATAAATATAAACATGTCTGGGTTAATAGGAAGAAAAATCGGAATGACCAGTTTATTCGATGCGAACGGGAAAAATATTCCTTGTACCGTTATTGAAGCAGGTCCTTGTGTAGTTACCCAAGTCAGAACTGAAGAAGTTGACGGTTATAAAGCGTTGCAATTAGGTTTCGATGACAAAGCAGAAAAACGTGTTAACAAAGCGTTAAAAGGTCATTTTAAAAAGGCCGGAACAGCTGCTAAGAAAAAAGTTGTCGAATTTCAAGGTTTTGAGGAGGAGCACAAATTAGGAGATACAATTGCTGTAGATCTATTTGAAGAAGGAGAATTTGTTGATGTTACAGCAATCTCAAAAGGTAAAGGATTTCAAGGAGTTGTAAAACGCCATGGATTCGCTGGTGTTGGTCAAGCAACACACGGTCAGCACAACCGTTTAAGAGCTCCAGGTTCTATCGGTGCAGCATCTTATCCAGCTAGGGTATTCAAAGGAATGCGTATGGCAGGAAGAATGGGAGGTGAAAATGTAAAAGTTCAAAACTTAAGAGTTTTAAAAGTGGTTTCTGAGAAGAATCTACTCGTAGTGAAAGGATGCGTTCCAGGTCACAAAAACGCTTATATAACTATTGAGAAGTAATGAAAGTAGCAGTTTTAGATATTACAGGAAAAGACACAGGAAGACAAGTTGAGCTTTCTGATGCTATATTTGCTCTAGAGCCAAACAAGCACGCCATTTATTTGGATGTTAAGCAACATTTGGCCAACAAAAGACAAGGTACGCACAAGGCTAAGGAAAGAGCTGATATTGCAGGAAGTACACGAAAAATTAAAAAACAAAAAGGAACAGGTACTGCTCGTGCAGGATCGATTAAATCTCCAATTTTTAGAGGAGGAGGTAGAATTTTTGGACCGAGACCGAGATCCTATTCTTTTAAGTTGAATAAAAATTTAAAGCGTTTGGCTCGTAAATCTGCGTTGAGTACTCAAGCTAAAGACAAAAATGTACTAGTTGTTGAAGACTTTAGTTTTGATACAGCGAAAACTAAAAATTTCGTCAATCTTTTAAAGGCTTTTGATCTAGAAAATAAAAAATCTTTGTTTGTCTTGGGCGGTTTAAATAATAATGTATATTTGTCTTCACGAAATTTAAAAAAGACAAGCATTATAACTAGTTCAGAGTTAAGTACTTACGAAGTTTTAAATACGAGTAAAGTAATTCTTCTAGAGGGAGCTTTAGAAAGTATAGAGTCTAATTTAAGCAAATAGGCAGTAACATGAGTATTTTAATTAAACCTATTATCACGGAAAAAGCGACAAATGATAGCGAAACATATAATCGTTATTCTTTTGTTGTAGCTCTTGGAGCTAATAAAATAGAGGTCAAAAAAGCCATTGAAACTACTTACGGAGTATCTGTAGAGAAAGTAAGAACAATGGTATATCCTGTTTCTAGAACGACAAAATTCACTAAGAAAGGTGTTGTTTCAGGAATGGTTGGTCAATATAAAAAAGCAATCGTTCAATTGTCTGATGGTGAAGCAATTGATTTTTACAATAACATTTAATTAGTACGATGTCAGTTAGAAAATTAAAACCAATAACACCAGGTCAGCGTTTTAGAGTAGTAAATGGGTTCGACGCCATTACTACTGATAAGCCGGAGAAGCGTTTGCTCGTTCCGAAAAAAAGATCTGGAGGTCGAAACAACAGTGGTAGAATGACCATGAAATTTTTAGGAGGTGGTCATAAAAGAAAGTACCGTATTATCGATTTTAAAAGAGATAAAACGGGTGCTGCTGAAGTATTATCAATTCAGTATGATCCAAATCGTACGGCATTTATTGCATTGTTACAATACGCAGACAGCGAAAAGAGATATGTAATTGCTCAAGGAGGCTTGCAAGTCGGTCAAAAAATAGAATCAGGTACTGGAGTAGCCCCAGAAGTTGGGAATGCAATGCCACTTTCTGAAATGCCTTTAGGAACGACGATTTCTTGTATAGAATTAAGACCAGGTCAAGGAGCTGTTATGGCTCGTAGTGCAGGTTCCTTTGCTCAGTTGATGGCAAAAGAAGGTAAGTATGTTACTGTAAAAATGCCTTCAGGTGAAACAAGATTAATCCTTGCTACTTGTACAGCTACTATTGGAGTTGTGTCTAACTCAGATCATCAACTTTTAGTGTCTGGTAAAGCAGGTAGAACAAGATGGTTAGGAAGAAGACCTAGAACAAGACCAGTAGTTATGAACCCGGTTGATCATCCAATGGGTGGTGGTGAAGGGAAATCTTCAGGAGGACATCCTAGATCTAAAAATGGAATCCCTGCAAAAGGATTCAAAACAAGATCTAAAACCAAAGCGAGTAATAAATATATTATAGAACGTAGAAAAAAATAATTAAGATATGGCACGTTCATTAAAAAAAGGACCTTACGTATTTCACAAACTTGAAAGAAAAGTTTTAGCCAATGTAGAGGCGGGTAGTAAGTCAGTAATTAAAACTTGGTCAAGAGCCACTATGATTACTCCAGATTTTGTAGGTCAAACGATAGCAGTACACAACGGTAGATCATTTGTGCCTGTTTATGTAACTGAAAATATGGTAGGTCATAAGTTAGGAGAATTTTCACCAACACGTTCTTTTAGAGGACATGGTGCAGATAGAAAAAATAAAGGTAAAAAATAGTAGGTATGGGAGTTCGTAAGAAAAATATGGCAGACCAACGTAAAGAAGCGAAGAAATCAATCGCTTTTGCTAAGTTGACCAACTGTCCTACATCACCAAGAAAAATGCGTTTGGTGGCAGATTTAGTAAGAGGTGTTGAAGTTGAAAAAGCTTTGCAAATCTTAAAATTCAGTTCAAAAGAAGCATCTATCAACGTTGAAAAACTATTGCTTTCAGCAGTTGCGAATTGGCAAGCAAAAAATGAAAATGCTAGTATTGAAGATGCGGGATTATTTGTAAAAGAAATATGCGTAGATAGCGCGGGAATGTTAAAAAGATTAAGACCAGCACCACAAGGTCGTGCACATAGAATTAGAAAGCGTTCTAATCATGTAACTATTGTGTTGGGAAATAAGAATCATGCAATTAGCAACTAATCATAAGTAGAAATGGGACAAAAAACAAATCCAATAGGGAATCGTTTAGGAATTATCAGAGGATGGGAATCTAACTGGTATGGAGGAAAAGACTACGGAGATAAATTAGCTGAAGATGATAAAATAAGAAAGTACGTTCGTGCTCGATTATTTAAAGCAAGTGTTTCTAGAGTTATTATTGAGCGAACGCTTAAACTTGTAACCGTTACTATCACTACTGCAAGACCAGGTATTATTATCGGGAAAGGCGGACAAGAGGTAGACAAGTTAAAAGAAGAGCTTAAAAAAATTACTGGAAATGAAGTTCAAATTAATATTTTTGAAATCAAACGTCCAGAGTTAGATGCAACTTTAGTTGCGGCTAGTGTAGCACGTCAAATTGAAAACAGAATTTCTTATAAGAGAGCTATTAAAATGGCTATTGCTGCTTCAATTAGAATGAATGCTGAAGGGATAAAGATTGAAATATCAGGACGTTTAAACGGTGCTGAAATGGCTCGAACAGAGCACTTTAAAGAAGGAAGAATTCCTCTTTCTACTTTTAGAGCTGATATTGATTACGCACTTGTAGAAGCACATACTACTTATGGAAGATTGGGTATTAAAGTGTGGATTATGAAAGGTGAGGTATATGGTAAAAGAGAATTGTCTCCTTTGGTTGGTTTGTCTAAAAAACAAGGCGGAAAAGGAGGAAACTCGAAAAAACAACAATCTCGTAAAAGAAAATAAATTTTTTAAAATTTAGTCTAAGAAATGTTACAGCCAAAAAGAGTAAAATACCGTAAGGTACAGAAAGCAAAAGGCAATATGAAGGGTAATTCTCAAAGAGGGCACCGACTTTCTAATGGAATGTTTGGAATCAAATCTTTGGATCAGAATTTACTTACATCACGTCAGATTGAGGCAGCTCGTATTGCGGCAACACGTTATATGAAAAGAGAAGGGCAGTTGTGGATTAAAATTTTCCCAGACAAGCCCATTACTAAAAAGCCATTAGAAGTACGTATGGGTAAAGGTAAAGGTTCTCCAGAGTATTTTGTTGCAGTTGTAAAACCAGGAAGAATCTTATTTGAAATAGGAGGAGTGCCTTTTGAAGTTGCGAAAGAAGCATTGCGTTTAGCAGCACAAAAATTACCAGTACAAACAAAGTTTGTAGTTGCCAGAGATTTTGACAACGCTTAATTGATAGAATAATGAAACAATCAGAAATTAAAGAATTATCAGTTGCTGAGCTGCAAGAGAAACTTGTAGAATTCAAGAAAAACTATACTGATCTTAAAATGGCTCATGCAATTTCACCATTAGAAGCACCCTTGCAATTAAAAGTTATTAGAAAGACTGTTGCGAGAATTGCTACAGAAATCAATACAAGAGAGCAGTAATCAACAAGAAAAGATGGAAAAAAGAAATCTTAGAAAAGAAAGAATAGGTGTTGTGTCTAGTAACAAAATGGAGAAGTCTATCGTTGTTGCTGAAGTTAAAAAAGTGAAACACTCAATGTACGGAAAGTTCGTTTTAAAGACGAAGAAGTACGTTGCACACGACGAATTGAACGATTGCAATATTGGAGATACGGTAAAGATTATGGAAACACGACCTTTGAGCAAATCGAAACGTTGGAGATTAGTAGAAATCCTAGAAAGAGCTAAATAATTATGTTACAGACTGAATCAAGATTAAAAGTAGCAGACAATACCGGGGCGAAAGAAGTCTTAGTAATTCGTGTTTTGGGAGGAACAAAAAAGAGATATGCATCTATTGGAGACAAAATAGTTGTGTCAGTTAAAAGCGCGACTCCTAATGGTACAGCAAAAAAAGGACAAGTACACAGGGCAGTTGTTGTTCGTACTAAAAAAGAGATTAGACGTAAGGATGGTTCTTATATCAGATTTGATGATAATGCATGTGTTTTGTTAAGTGCAACTGAAGAAATGACAGGAACCCGTGTATTCGGTCCTGTTGCTAGAGAACTTCGTGATAAACAATTCATGAAAATTGTATCATTGGCACCTGAAGTGCTTTAAAATTATAAAAAATGGCAAAGCTAAAAATTAAAACAGGAGATACAGTAAAAGTAATTGCTGGTGATCAAAAAGGAAAAGAGGGAAAAGTTGTTCGTGTTTTTGTTGAAAAAAACAAGGCAATTGTAGAAGGTGTAAACATGGTGTCTAAACATACCAAGCCAAGTGCTCAAAACCCTCAAGGAGGAATTGTAAAGAAAGAAGCTGCTTTGCACATTTCTAATTTAATGATTTCTGAAAAAGGAAATACTACGAGAGTAGGATACAGATTAGAAGAGGGTAAAAAGGTTCGTTTTTCTAAAAAAACAGATAAAGCTATATAGTGATGACTTATATACCAAGACTTAAAGAAGATTATTCAAATAGAATTGTATCAACTCTTAAAGAAGCGTACGGGTACAAGAATGTAATGCAAGTACCAAAGTTAGAAAAGATTGTTGTAAGTAAAGGGGTTGGTGCTGCAATTGCAGATAAGAAATTAATTGACTATGCCGTTGAAGAATTGGCGACAATTACAGGTCAAAAACCAGTGGTTACTCTTTCTAAAAAAGATATTGCGACATTTAAATTACGTAAAGGAATGCCAATAGGTGTTAAGGTAACTTTAAGAGGTGTTAAAATGTACGAATTTTTAGATAGGTTAATTACAGCATCTTTACCACGTGTTAGAGATTTCAATGGAATTAAGGCTACAGGTTTTGATGGAAGAGGTAATTATAACTTAGGGGTAACAGAGCAAATTATTTTTCCAGAAATTAATATTGACAAAGTAAATAAAATTAATGGAATGGATATTACTTTTGTAACTTCTGCCACTACTGATAAAGAAGCTAAATCATTATTATCAGAACTTGGCTTACCATTTAAAAAGAATTAGATATGGCTAAAGAATCAATGAAAGCCCGAGAGCTTAAAAGACAAAAAGTAGTTGCTAAATACGCAGCAAAAAGAAAAGCTTTAAAAGAAGCTGGTGATTACGATGCTTTGCAAAAGTTGCCTAAAAACGCATCTCCTATTCGTTTACATAACCGTTGTAAATTAACAGGAAGACCAAAAGGTTATATGCGTCAATTCGGAATTTCACGTGTGACATTTCGTGAGATGGCAAATCAAGGTTTAATACCAGGAGTTAGAAAAGCAAGTTGGTAAAATTATAAATTGGTTTCAGGTTTTATCTTAGACTAAGATAAAATACCAAAACCGCAAATTAATATATATGTATACAGATCCGATAGCAGATTATCTCACAAGGATAAGAAATGCAGCAGCAGCAGGACATAGAGTCGTTGAAATTCCGGCTTCAAATTTGAAGAAGAATATGACGAAAATATTATTCGAACAGGGATATATTTTAAGCTATAAGTTCGAGGACGATAAAGTTCAAGGAAATATTAAAATAGCATTAAAATATGATGCTGATTCAAAAGAATCAGTAATTAAAAAATTAGAACGTATCAGTACACCAGGATTGAGAAAATACGTAAATGCATCTGAGATGCCACGCGTGTTAAACGGATTGGGTGTTGCTATTGTTTCTACTTCTAAAGGAGTGATGACTAATAAGAAAGCACGTCAAGAGAATATAGGAGGAGAAGTATTGTGTTACGTTCATTAATAAAGAGGTAGTATTATGTCAAGAATAGGAAAAAGTCCCATAGCAATACCGGAAGGAGTTACGGTTACTATTGCAGATAACACAGTTATTGCAAAGGGAAAATTAGGAGAAATATCTCAAAAAATCGTAGGAGCGATTACTATAAAAGAAGAAGACGGACAACTAATCGTTGAAAGACCTTCAGAAAGTAAAACTGACAAAGCCCAACACGGTTTGTTAAGAGCTTTGATTAGGAATATGGTTGAAGGAGTTTCTAAAGGTTTTACAAAAGAATTAGAATTGGTAGGGGTTGGATACAGAGCCTCAAATCAAGGTCAAAAGTTAGATTTGGCTTTAGGATTTTCTCACAATATTGTTATAGATATTGCACCGGAAATTAAAGTGGAAACCATTTCTGAAAAAGGAAAAAATCCAATCATTAAACTAACTTCTTTTGACAAGCAGTTGGTTGGTCAGGTAGCTGCAAAAATTCGCAGTTTTCGCAAGCCAGAACCATACAAAGGAAAAGGAGTTAAGTTTGTAGGAGAAGAATTAAGAAGAAAAGCAGGTAAATCTGCATAATTTATAGCATTATGGCATTATCAAAGCTTGAAAGAAGACAAAGAATTAAGTCTAGAATTAGAAAAGTTGTTTCTGGAACTGCTCAAAGACCTCGTCTTTCCGTTTACAGAAGTAACAAAGAAATCTATGCTCAATTAGTAGATGACGTAACAGGAAAAACATTGGTTTCTGTTTCATCGAGAGATAAAGGGGTTAACAATAGTGGATCTAAGTCTGATGTGGCTAGCTCTGTTGGAAAAGCAATTGCAGAAAAAGCAATTACAGCAAAAATAGAAACAGTTTCTTTTGATAGAAATGGTTTTTTATATCACGGAAGAGTTAAAGCATTGGCTGAAGCAGCTAGAGAAGCTGGTTTAAAATTTTAAGAATTTATAGAGTATGTATCAAAAATATAAAAACGTAGAAAGAGTAAAACCGAGTGGCTTAGAACTTGTAGATCACTTAGTAGGTGTAAACAGAGTTACTAAAGTTACTAAAGGTGGACGTGCTTTTGGATTTTCTGCAATTGTTGTTGTAGGAGATGGAAATGGTGTTGTAGGTCACGGTTTGGGAAAATCTAAAGATGTAGCTTCTGCCATCGCAAAAGCTATTGAAGATGCTAAGAAAAACTTAGTAAGAATTCCAATCATCAATGCTACTTTACCTCATGAACAAAAAGGTAAATTTGGTGGGGCTAGAGTGTTTTTAAAGCCTGCATCAAGTGGTACAGGAGTTATTGCCGGTGGAGCTGTGCGTGCAGTATTAGATTCTGTTGGAGTACACGATGTATTGTCAAAATCTCAGGGCTCTTCCAATGCGCATAATGTAGTAAAAGCAACTTTTGATGCTTTGTTACAATTACGTAGTGCACATTTAATTGCCAAGCAAAGAGGTATTTCTTTGGATAAAGTCTTTAACGGTTAAATTGAAATACGATGGGAAAAATTAAAGTAACACAAATAAAAAGCCAAATCAGACGTGAAGGTTCTCAAAAAAGAACTTTGCAAGCTTTAGGATTGCGCAAGGTGAATCAAGTAGTGGAACACGAAGCAACTGCATCAATACTCGGTATGGTAAATAAAGTTAAACATTTAGTTTCTGTAGAAGAAACCAACTAAATTTCATGTAATGAGTTTGAATAACTTACAACCTGCAGAAGGATCTGTAAAAAAAGGTAAAAGAATCGCAAGAGGTGAAGGCTCTGGTAAAGGAGGAACCGCTACTAGAGGACATAAGGGAGCTAAATCTCGTTCAGGGTATTCTAGAAAAATAGGATTTGAAGGAGGTCAAATGCCTTTGCAAAGACGTGTCCCTAAATTTGGATTTACAAATATTAATAGAAAGGAATACCTAGGTATTAATTTAGACAAACTTCAGGAGTTTGTAGAAAAAGGAAAAATCAAGGATACGGTTGATATAAACGTATTGATAGAGGCTCGTTTGGCTCGTAAAAATGATTTGGTAAAAATATTAGGTAGAGGAGATTTAAAAGCAAAACTCACAATAACAGCACATAAATTTACAGCATCAGCTAAAGCGGCTATAGAGGCAGCAGGAGGAACAGCAGTTGTTTTATAAGAAAGAGTAAATGAAAAATTTTATAGAAATCATAAATAACATATGGAAAATAGAAGAACTTAGAAATAAGATTCTACTAACTCTTGGTTTGATGGCCGTATACCGTTTTATGGCTCAGGTTCCTTTACCTGGAATTGATCCTACTCAGTTGTCAGCACTAGAAAATCAGGCAGATGGAGGTCTATTAGGTTTGTTAAATGCATTTACTGGTGGCGCTTTTTCTAGAGCTTCTATCATGGCTTTGGGAATTATGCCATATATATCTGCTTCCATTGTAGTTCAATTGATGGGAATTGCGGTTCCTTATTTACAAAAACTTCAGAAAGATGGAGAAAGTGGAAGAAGAAAAACTACACAAATTACACGTTGGCTCACGATTGGAATTACACTAGTTCAAGGACCAGCATATATTACTAATTTATCAGCTATTTTACCACAGGCAGCATATGTTTCAGAAAGTGTTTTAAGTGGAGGAATGTTTTGGTTTTCATCAATGGTTCTTTTAACTTCAGGAACTGTTTTTGCGATGTGGTTGGGAGAACGAATTACGGACAAAGGAATTGGTAATGGAATCTCTTTATTGATTATGATTGGGATTATTGCAAATTTCCCTTCTGCTTTTACCCAAGAATTGGCTTCTAAAACAGCCAACGGCGGTGCGGGTGGATTTATGATGATATTATTGGAACTTGTGGTTTGGTTTGTGGTTATATTGGCTTCAGTTTTATTGGTAACCGCAGTTAGAAAAATTTCTGTTCAGTACGCACGTAGATCTGTTGCCGGGGATATTGGAGCCGTATCAGGAACAAGACAGTATATTCCTTTAAAATTAAATTCAGCAGGAGTGATGCCCATCATTTTTGCACAGGCAATTATGTTTATCCCTGGAGCTTTGGCCCAACAAGCAGAAGGAGGATCATTTCAAGCAATTGGAGCTAGTTTCGCAGATATGAATGGTTTGGGTTATAATATTTTATTTGCATTACTGATTATTTTGTTTAGTTATTTTTATACGGCGATTACGATACCGACAAATAAAATGGCAGATGATTTAAAACGCAGTGGAGGTTTTATTCCAGGAATTAGACCAGGTCATGAAACGGCAGAAAAATTAGATTTAATTTTGTCGCGTATTACGTTTCCGGGATCTTTGTTTTTAGCCTTGTTATCAGTTTTACCTGCCATTGCTGTTTTATTTGGAATTCAACAAAATTGGGCATTGTTTTATGGAGGAACCTCACTTATTATTATGGTGGGTGTTGCTATAGATACGATACAACAAATTAATTCGTATTTGTTAAATAGTCACTATGACGGTTTAATGAAAGTGAATAATAAAAGAAAATTATCATTGTAATATGGCTAAACAAGCTGCAATAGAACAAGACGGAATTATTACAGAAGCATTGTCAAATGCGATGTTTCGTGTGGAACTTGAGAACGGACATATCGTAACAGCTCATATATCTGGTAAAATGCGGATGCATTATATCAAGTTGTTGCCAGGCGATAAAGTGAAATTAGAAATGAGTCCTTACGATTTATCGAAGGCTAGAATTACTTATAGATACTAAAAAGAAAAACGATGAAAGTTAGAGCATCAATAAAGAAAAGAAGTGCCGAGTGCAAAATTGTGCGCAGAAAAGGCAGATTATATGTAATCAATAAAAAGAATCCTAGATTTAAACAAAGACAAGGGTAAATTATGGCAAGAATAGCAGGAATTGATATACCAAAAAATAAAAGAGGAGTTATTGCTTTAACTTATATTTTCGGAATTGGTAGTAGTAGTGCTAAAGAAATTTTAGCAAAAGCAGAAGTAGATGAAAGTATCAAAGTTCAAGATTGGACCGATGAGCAAATTGGGAAAATTAGAGCAGAAGTAGGAAATTACACGATAGAAGGTGAATTGCGATCAGAAACACAATTAAACATTAAGCGATTAATGGATATTGGATGTTATAGAGGAATTCGTCACAGATCAGGGCTTCCATTACGAGGACAAAGAACAAAGAATAATTCTAGAACAAGAAAAGGAAAAAGAAAAACAGTGGCTAATAAAAAGAAGGCTACTAAATAATAACTAGATAGTATGGCTAAATTAAATTCAAAAAAGCGTAAGGTTATTGTTGAGTCTGTTGGTGAAGCGCACATCACAGCTTCATTTAACAACATCATTATTTCTTTAACAAATAAAAAAGGAGATGTAATTTCTTGGTCATCTGCTGGAAAGCAAGGCTTTAGAGGTTCTAAAAAAAATACACCTTATGCAGCTCAAACAGCCGCAGAAGACTGTGCTAGAGCTGCACACGAAGCAGGATTAAGGAAAGTTAAGGTATATGTTAAAGGACCAGGAAACGGTCGTGAAAGTGCCATAAGAACTTTGCACAACAATGGTATTGAAGTTACGGAGATTATTGATGTAACGCCAATTCCTCACAATGGATGTAGACCTCCAAAAAGACGTAGAGTATAATTTTTATAAATAAAACTAACAAGTTCGTTGAGAGATCATGATTGTCGAAGGAGTAAGCCTTAATTCACAATCCTCAACGTTTAAAAACACAAAAAGATGGCAAGATACACAGGACCAAAAACTAAGATTGCTCGTAAATTTGGCGAGGCAATTTTCGGAGATGATAAATCTTTTGAGAAACGTAATTATCCTCCAGGGCAACACGGTAATGCAAGGCGTAGAGGTAAAAAATCTGAATATGCAGTGCAATTACAGGAAAAACAAAAAGCAAAATATTCTTACGGAATTTTAGAACGTCAATTTAGTAATTTATTTGACAAAGCTTCAAGTAGCAAAGGAATTACAGGTGAGGTTTTATTGCAATTATGTGAATCACGTTTAGACAACGTAGTTTACCGTTTAGGACTGGCGAACTCTCGTAGAGGGGCACGTCAATTAGTGTCTCATAGACATATCACAGTAAACAGAGGAATTGTAAACATCCCTTCTTATTCTTTGAAACCAGGAGATGTTGTGGCTGTGAGAGAAAAATCAAAGTCACTTGTAATTATTGAAAGTGCTTTAGCGGCAAATAGCAATGTATATGAATGGCTGACATGGAATGCAGATACGAAGCAAGGGACTTTTGTAAGTGTTCCGGAAAGAATTCAGATACCAGAGAATATTAAAGAACAATTAATAGTTGAGTTATACTCTAAATAATTTTTACACCCATTAAATTATGGCAATTTTAAATTTTCAGAAACCCAATAAAGTAATTATGATTGAGTCTACCGATTTTGAAGGTAGATTTGAATTTAGACCTTTAGAACCAGGTTTTGGTTTAACAGTAGGTAACGCGTTGAGAAGGGTACTTCTTTCTTCTTTAGAAGGATTTGCTATTACTTCATTGAGAATGGAAGGCGTAGAGCACGAATTTTCAACTATTGAAGGAATTGTAGAAGATGTTACTGAAATTATCCTGAATCTTAAACAAGTTCGTTTTAAGAAACAGATTGAAGATACTGACAGAGAAGTTGTTTCTATTTCAGTTTTGGGGCAAGAGCAGGTTACTGCTGGAGATATTCAAAAGTTTACTTCAGGTTTTCAAGTGTTAAATCCAGATTTGGTTATTTGTAATTTGGAAAGCAAGGTGAAATTTGATATGGAAATCACTATTGAAAAAGGTAGAGGTTTTGTTCCTGCAGAAGAGAATAAAAAAGAAAATGTTCCTTTAGGGACTATTTTTACAGATTCTATTTACACTCCTATAAAGAATGTTAAATACGCTGTTGAGAATTTCCGTGTTGAGCAAAAAACAGATTATGAAAAATTGATTTTTGATATCATTACGGATGGCTCTATAAACCCTAAAGATGCATTGACTGAAGCTGCAAAAATACTGATTCATCACTTTATGTTATTTTCTGATGAGAGAATTACATTAGAGGCTGATGAGATTGCTCAAACAGAAGCATACGATGAAGAATCATTGCACATGCGTCAGTTGTTAAAGACAAAATTAATTGATATGGATCTATCAGTTAGAGCATTGAATTGTTTAAAAGCTGCAGAAGTAGAAACTTTAGGAGATTTAGTGTCTTTTAATAAAAATGATTTAATGAAATTCCGTAATTTCGGGAAGAAATCATTGACCGAATTAGATGAATTAGTTCATGTGAAAGGGTTGAGTTTTGGAATGGACTTAAGCAAATACAAACTCGATAGAGATTAGTTAAATTCAAAAGTAAAAAGTCTGAAAGTCTAGTATTTATAGATCACAGATTCACGAATAATCAAGTAAGAGATGAGACACGGAAAGAAATTTAATCATTTAGGAAGACAAACAGCCCACAGAAAGGCGATGCTAGCAAATATGGCTTGTTCATTGATTGAGCATAAGCGTATTAATACAACAGAGGCTAAAGCCAAAGCCTTACGTCAGTATGTAGAGCCATTGATTACAAAATCTAAAAACGATACAACACATAACCGTAGAATTGTATTTAGTCTTTTAAAAAACAAATTTGCTGTTACAGAACTTTTTAAAGAAGTATCTGTAAAAGTTGCAGATCGTCCAGGAGGATATGTTCGTATTATCAAACTAGGAAATCGTCAGGGAGATAATGCTTCTATGGCAATGGTTGAATTGGTTGATTACAATGAAGTGTATTCACCAAACAACGGAGGGAAGAAAAAGGCAACTCGTAGAGGTCGTAAAAAAGCAACTGTTGCTGTAGCTGAAGTTTCTGAAACGGAAACACCTGTAGCTGAAACTCCTAAAAAAGAGGGTTCTAAAACAGACGAATCTACAAGTTCTAAAGAATAAGATGTTGCAAGAGCATTAAAATATAAAAGGATAAACTAAAAAATAGTTTATCCTTTTTTTATATACTATATGAAAAGTTAGGTGCTTTGAGTATATTTGCACTGCAAAAACAATAATTTAATTTTGATTTAGGGTCTATCGGACTCTAAATGGATATGTGATATATGAAGTATAAAGAATTAAAAAAGGCAATCTTACTCTTAGAAGATGGAACTATTTTTGAAGGAAAATCTGTAGGTATAGATGGTACTTCTTATGGAGAGGTATGTTATAATACTGGTATGACAGGCTATCAAGAAATTTTTACAGATCCTTCTTATTACGGCCAACTGATGGTAACCACTAATGCACATATAGGTAACTATGGTGTAAATGATGATGAAGTAGAGTCTAAAGGAATCAAAATTGCAGGATTGATTTGTCGTAATTTTAGTTTTACACATTCTAGAGAAAGATCTTCAGATTCTTTAGAAAGTTATTTTACCAAACACAATTTATTGGCAATAACAGATGTAGATACAAGAGCTGTTGTTAGTTATATTAGAGATAAAGGAGCTATGAACGCTATTATTTCTACAAATACGGATATTGACAGTCTTAAGGGTCAATTAAAAAATATTCCAAATATGGTAGGTTTAGATCTGGCTTCTACAGTGTCTACAAAAGAACCGTATTATTTTGGAGATAAGAATGCGAGGTTTAAAGTTGCAGCCTTAGATTTGGGAATTAAATTAAATATCTTGAGAAACTTAGCAAGTAGAGACTGTTATATCAAAGTTTTTCCAAATACAGCGAGTTTTAAAGAATTACAGGCATTTAATCCAGACGGGTATTTTTTGTCTAATGGACCAGGTGATCCTGAGCCCTTAGTAAACGCACAATCAGTGGCAAAAGAAATTATAGAAAGAGATTTACCTCTTTTTGGAATTTGTTTAGGACATCAGGTCATTGCTTTAGCAAGTGGTGTTTCTACTTATAAAATGCACAATGGGCATAGAGGAATTAATCATCCAGTTAAGAATTTACTTACAGGAAAAGGTGAAATTACATCACAAAACCACGGATTTGTTATTGATCGAACTTCATTAGAAGCAAATGACGATGTTGAAATTACACATGTGCATTTAAATGATCATACGGTGGCAGGAATTCGTTTAAAGGATAAAAATTGTTTTTCTGTTCAATATCATCCAGAAGCAAACCCTGGGCCTCATGATTCTTCTTATCTTTTTGATCAATTTATTGAAAATTTAAAGCCTTAAAAAGTTTTACATTTTTGGAGTAATTATTATTGATTAGTGAGTCTGGTATCTAGTGATGTTATATCTGTATTCGTTTTACGAATACGATTTAGAAGAAATAGAAAAAAAAAGGTTTAAATAAGAAGTGCTTTTATAACTTGCACCTAAATTATAGAACATAATATAAAATAGATAAAAATGAGCGTAATTATTAGTATTCATGCACGTCAGATTTTTGACTCAAGAGGAAACCCAACTGTGGAAGTTGATGTTATTACAGAAAACGGGGTATTAGGAAGAGCAGCAGTCCCTTCTGGAGCTTCTACTGGCGAACACGAAGCAGTTGAGTTAAGAGATGGAGGAAGTGCTTTTATGGGAAAAGGTGTTTTAACTGCAGTTAAAAATGTAAACACTGAAATAGCAGAAGAATTATTAGGGTTTTCTGTATTTGAACAAAACACGATTGATCAAGCGATGATTGATCTAGATGGAACTCCAAATAAATCTAAATTAGGAGCAAACGCTATTTTAGGGGTTTCTTTAGCTGTGGCCAAAGCAGCAGCGAATGAATTGAATCAACCTTTGTATAGATATATTGGTGGTGTAAGTGCAAACACACTTCCAGTTCCTATGATGAATATTGTAAACGGTGGGTCACATTCAGATGCGCCAATTGCTTTTCAAGAGTTTATGATTATGCCAGTTATGGCAACTTCTTTTTCACACGCTTTACAAATTGGAACTGAAATTTTTCATCATTTAGCAAAAATTCTTCACGGTAGGGGTTTGAGTACCGCTGTAGGTGATGAAGGTGGTTTTGCGCCTACGTTTGAAGGAACAGAAGATGCCTTAGATACCGTTTTACAAGCTATTGAAAAGGCGGGTTATAAACCGGGAAAAGAAGTGATGATTGCTTTAGATTGTGCGGCCGCTGAATTTTATGAAGGTGGAAAATACAACTACGCAAAGTTTGAAGGAGAATCGGGTGCTGTTAGAACTTCTACAGAACAAGCAGACTATTTGGCTGAATTGGCTTCCAAATATCCAATTATCTCTATTGAAGATGGAATGGATGAAAATGATTGGGAAGGATGGAAATATTTGACTGAAAAAATTGGAAAAACAGTTCAATTGGTTGGTGATGATTTATTTGTTACGAATGTTCAACGTTTGTCTAAAGGTGTTGAAGAGGGAATTGCCAACTCCATTTTGATCAAGGTAAATCAAATAGGAACGTTAACAGAAACGATTGCAGCTGTAAATATGGCCAAAAATGCAGGGTTTACATCTGTGATGTCTCATAGGTCTGGTGAAACAGAAGACAATACGATTGCTGATTTAGCAGTTGCTTTAAATACGGGTCAAATTAAGACAGGTTCAGCATCGAGGTCTGACCGTATGGCAAAGTATAACCAGTTGTTAAGAATTGAAGAAGAATTGGAAGAAACTGCCTATTATCCGCAAGACAAAGCCTTTAAATTGGGTTAAAATTATTGAATTAATAAAAAAATCGGAATTTTATTCCGATTTTTTTTATGCCTATTTTGACGGAAAAACTATGTTTTTATGTAAATTTGCAGACGCTTTGGTTTAATATTTAAATAAAAAGTATAAATACTAGGTTATGTCAGATACAGCAAGGTTAAAATTAAATGATAAAGAGTATGATTTTCCGATAGTAAAAGGTACTGAAAATGAGTTAGCAATTGACATTAGTGCTTTGAGAAATAAAACGGAGGGCGTTACAACAATTGATGCAGGATATAAAAATACAGGTTCTTGTAAAAGTGCCATCACGTTTCTAGATGGAGAAAAAGGCATCTTACGTTACAGAGGTTATGGGATAGAAGATTTAGCAGATAGATCAAGCTTTCTGGAGACGTCTTATTTGTTGATATTTGGAGAATTACCTACGAAAGCTGAGTTGGAGAAGTTTCATAACGATATTTTAAATGAATCTTTGGTTGATGAAGACATGAAAAAGATTTTGGACAGTTTTCCAAAATCTGCGCATCCTATGGGGGTTATATCTGCTTTGACAAGTTCTTTAATAGCTTTTAATCCTGAATCTGTAAATGTTGACTGCAAAGAGGATATGTATATGGCAATCGTTCAAATCATGGCAAAATTTCCTGTTTTGACAGCTTGGACCTTGCGAAAAAGAGAGGGACTGCCTCTTGATTATGGCGATAAAAATTTAGGATATGTTGAAAATCTTTACAAGATGATGTTCGACAAGCCAAATGAAGATTTTAAAATCAACCCAATCATATTAAATGCTTTAGATAAGTTGTTGATTTTACATGCAGATCACGAGCAAAATTGTTCTACTTCTACAGTAAGAATTGTAGGTTCTTCTCACGCAGGTTTGTTTGTTTCTATTTCAGCAGGAATTTCAGCTCTTTGGGGGCCGCTCCACGGAGGTGCTAACCAAGCTGTAATTGAAATGTTGGAAGCGATTAAAGAAGATGGTGGGGATTATCAAAAATATATTAAAAAAGCAAAAGATAAATCAGATCCTTTTCGCTTGATGGGTTTTGGACATAGGGTTTATAAAAACTTTGACCCTAGGGCCAAAATTATTAAGATTGCCGCAGAGGAGGTATTGGCTGATTTAGGAATTGAGGATCCTGTTTTAGACATTGCAAAAGGTTTGGCAGAAGTTGCGTTAAAGGATCCGTATTTTAAGTCTCGAAATTTATATCCAAATGTTGATTTTTATTCAGGGATCATATATAGAGCCCTCGGAATACCTGTAGAAATGTTTACGGTAATGTTTGCTATCGGAAGGTTGCCAGGATGGATTGCTCAATGGAAAGAAATGAGGGAAAATAAAGAACCAATTGGCCGTCCGCGTCAGTTGTATGTAGGTGAGACACTCAGAAACTTTACCGAAATTGAAAACAGGTAAAATTTAGATAATTTATTTAAGATCTTCTAATCTTGCTATTTGATTAATTAGAGTTTTTAATTAATTTCTTCTTTGTTTTTTTTAATTTTTAGCGTTATTTCATTGGTTTTTTTATCGAGATCCATAAAAATATGATCTCCTTCGGAAAGTTTGGAGTTTACGATTTCTTCTGCTAAGACATCTTCAATATATTTTTGGATTGCCCTATTTAGAGGTCTTGCACCATAGTTTTTATCAAAGCCTTTTTCAGCGATATAATCTTTGGCTTTGGTACTTAATTCCAAACTATAGCCTAAATCACTAATACGTTTTAGGAGTTTTCTAAGTTCGATATTGATGATATTGTGAATATCTTTTTTACTAAGTGTATTAAAAATGATAATATCATCAATTCGATTGATAAATTCTGGCGCAAATGATTTTTTAAGTGCATTTTCAATAATTCCTTTTGCATGACTATCTGCCTGTGCTATCTTAGCAGAAGTTCCAAATCCAACACCATCTCCAAAGTCTTTTAATTGGCGGGCTCCAATATTAGAAGTCATGATAATTACGGTGTTTTTGAAATCAATTTTACGACCGAGACTATCTGTGATAAATCCTTCATCCAAAATTTGCAGTAACATGTTAAAAACATCAGGATGCGCTTTTTCTATTTCATCAAGTAGTACTACTGCATAAGGTTTTCTACGAATTTTTTCAGTTAATTGTCCTCCTTCTTCATAACCAACATAGCCAGGTGGGGCGCCGATGAGTCTAGAAACAGAAAATTTTTCCATATACTCACTCATGTCAATACGTATGAGTGAGTCAGCAGTGTCAAAAAGTTCACTGGCTAAGATTTTGGCTAGTTGTGTTTTTCCGACACCTGTTTGTCCTAAGAAAATAAAAGATCCAATAGGTTTGTCAGGGGCTTTTAAACCAATTCGATTCCGCTGGATTGCTTTAACAACTTTTGAGACTGCCTCGTCTTGACCAATAACTTTTTCTTTAATTTTTTTGGAAAGCTCGCTAAGTCGATTGCTCTCAGCTTCAGCAACTCTATTTACAGGGATTCCAGTCATCATAGAGACTACTTCAGCTACGTTATCTTCTGTTACAGTTTCCCTGTTTTTTTTAGCAGCTTCTTCCCATTCGTTTTGAGCAGATTTTAATGCGGCCTCAATATTTTTCTCATCATCTCTTAGTTTTGCTGCTTCTTCGTATTTTTGTTTGTTTACAGCATTTGTTTTACTCTCCCTAATGTTTTCTAGGTTCTCTTCTAAATCGACAATTTGTTTTGGAACAACAATGTTTGTGATGTGAATTCGAGATCCAGCTTCATCTAAAGCATCAATGGCTTTGTCTGGTAAAAATCGATCGGTCATATACCTGTTTGTCAATTTTACACAGGCATTGATTGCTTCTTTCGTGTATTTTACATTGTGATGGTCTTCGTATTTAATTTTGATGTTTTCAAGTATTTGTATAGTTTCATTGATAGAAGTAGGTTCTACAATTATTTTTTGAAAACGTCTTTCAAGTGCGCCATCTTTTTCAATATTTTGCCGGTATTCATTCAAGGTGGTAGCACCGATGCATTGAATTTCGCCTCTAGCCAGCACTGGTTTTAACATATTTGAAGCATCTAAGGAGCCTGTTGCTCCTCCTGCACCCACAATGGTGTGAATTTCATCAATAAATAAAATGATGTCATCATTTTTTTCTAATTCATTCATTAGGGCCTTCATTCGTTCTTCAAACTGACCTCTGTATTTTGTGCCTGCTACTAAACTGGCCAGGTCCAGTGAAACAATACGTTTGTCAAATAAGATTCTTGAAACTTTGCGTTGTGTGATCCGTAACGCTAAGCCTTCAGCAATGGCAGATTTTCCTACGCCAGGTTCCCCGATTAGCATAGGATTATTTTTTTTACGACGACTCAATATTTGTGAAACGCGTTCTATTTCTTGTTTTCGACCAACAACAGGGTCTAATTGATTTTTTTCAGCAAGTAAGGTCAAGTCTCGTCCAAAGTTATCTAAAACAGGTGTTTTAGACTTTTGAACTTTTCTCGCTTTTGATTGTTGTGGTTCAAAAGGATTTGATTTGTCAGGATTTTCTAGATCACCCTCTTGATTTTCTTCTGAAACAGGCGATTTTAGAAAAGGATCTTCATCAGTATTTAGCTGTTTGAACAAAGATTTTATGTCTTCGTAATTAATCTCAAAACTGTTTAATAATTTTGTGGTCGGGTCATTTTCATTCCTTAAAATACACAATAGTAAATGTGCTGTATTTACGGCATTGTCTTGATATAGTTTTGCTTCTAAAAAAGTTGTTTTTAGCGCCTTTTCTGCTTGACGTGTCAAGTGTAGTTTTTTATTTTCAAAGGTTTCGTTAAAAGAAGCTTCTGAAGGGTTTAAGGCTTCTATTTTTTTCTTTAAATAGTCTAGATTCGTATCTAGGGATGTTAGAATATCAATTGCCTTTCCTTCCGCTTTTCTCAATATACCCAAAACCAGATGCTCGGTACCAATAAAATCATGGCCAAGTCTTAAGGCTTCTTCTTTACTATAGCCTATAACGTCTTTTACTTTTTGTGAAAAATTATCGTCCATCCTTATTTCGTTACTTTTATGTAAATTTAGTTGATTTTTTTAGAAATTATTGCAAAAGATCTCGCTTAGTTATTAAAAAGTTGAGATAATTCCAATAAAAAGATTTTAAAATACTGATAGTTAGAATTTTAGACATGTGTGAAGCTTTGTTAAAAATGTTGATAACTCTATGTAAATCAAACCTTTTATTTTGGTCTTAAATTCATAAAAAATGTATCTTGCTGTTCATAAAAATTAATTATAAAAATAAAAGATATTTACATGTCAGATGGAGAGAAATTAATACCTATTAATATTGAGAAGCAGATGAAATCGGCGTATATTGATTATTCAATGTCGGTAATTGTTTCAAGGGCTTTGCCCGATGTGAGAGATGGTTTAAAACCTGTACATCGGAGGGTTTTATTTGGAATGCATGAGTTGGGTATTAAAGCGACAGGTTCTTATAAAAAATCAGCGAGAATTGTAGGAGAGGTCTTAGGAAAGTATCATCCACATGGTGATACTTCTGTGTATGACTCTATGGTTCGTATGGCTCAAGATTGGAGTGTGAGATATATGATGGTTGACGGACAGGGTAACTTTGGATCTGTCGACGGTGATAGTCCGGCTGCAATGCGTTACACAGAAGTTCGCATGCAGAAGATATCGGAAGAGATGTTAGCAGACATTGAAAAAGAAACGGTAGATTATAAGCTTAATTTTGACGATACATTAAAAGAACCTACTGTGTTGCCAACACGTATTCCAAATTTATTGGTAAATGGCGCCTCTGGTATTGCAGTCGGTATGGCCACTAATATGGCTCCTCATAATTTAGCAGAGGTAATCGATGGAACCATTGCTTATATTGACAATAAAGCCATAGAAATTGACGAGTTAATGCAGTATATAAAAGCTCCAGATTTTCCTACTGGGGGGATTCTCTATGGATATGAGGGTATTAAGGATGCTTTTCACACGGGTCGTGGGCGAATTGTTATGCGTGCAAAAGCAACTTTTGAAGAGATAAAAGGTCGTGAGTGTATTGTAGTGACAGAAATACCATACCAGATCAACAAAGCAGATATGATTAAAAAAACTGCTGAATTGGTTAATGATAAAAAGTTAGATGGGATTGCCAATATTAGAGATGAGTCGGACAGAAATGGAATGCGTGTTGTATATATTTTAAAAAGAGATGCGATTCCGAACATCGTATTGAATAAATTGTATAAGTACACCGCTTTACAAACGTCTTTTAGTGTCAATAACATCGCTTTGGTAAACGGGCGTCCAGAGATGTTAAACCTAAAGCAGTTGATACATCATTTTGTCGAACACAGGCATGAGGTAGTGGTAAGGAGAACGGAATTTGAATTAAACAAAGCAGAGGCGAGAGCTCATATTTTAGAAGGTTTAATCATTGCTAGTGATAACATTGATGAGGTTATTAAAATTATCAGAGGTTCAGGAAATCCAGAGGAGGCTAAGACCGGTTTAATTAAGCGTTTTGAATTGTCAGAAATTCAAGCCAAAGCAATTGTAGAGATGCGTCTGCGTCAATTGACAGGACTGGAACAAGATAAGTTAAGAGCGGAGTTTGAAGAAATTACCCTTTTGATCAAAGACTTAAAAGATATTTTGGCAAATGAGCCTAGAAGAATGCAAATCATCAAAGACGAATTACTATCAATTAAGGATAAGTATGGTGATGTACGTCGATCTGAAATTGAATATGGTGCTGCCGATATGAAGATTGAAGACATGATTCCAGATGCTCAGGTAGTCGTTACTATTTCACATGCGGGTTATGTAAAGCGAACACTACTTTCGGAATACAAAACACAAAATAGAGGAGGTAGAGGGCAAAAAGGTGTTACTACACGTAATGAAGACTTTTTAGAACATTTGTTTGTAGGGACCAATCATCAATACATGTTGTTCTTTACTCAAAAAGGAAAAGTATTTTGGATGCGTGTATATGAGATCCCAGAAGGAGGAAAGGTTGCTAAAGGACGTGCTTTGCAAAACTTAATCAATATTGAAAATGATGATAAAGTGAAAGCATTCTTAGTTACCAAAGACTTAAAAGATCTCGATTATATAAATAGCCACTATATCATTATGGCTACTAAAAAAGGTCAGGTTAAAAAGACCTTGTTAGAACAATATTCGAGACCGAGAACAAACGGAATTAATGCCATTACTATTCGAGAAGGAGATGAATTGTTAGAAGCTAAATTAACTACTGGAGACAGTCAGGTAATGTTGGCTTTAAAATCAGGTAAATCGATTCGTTTTGAAGAAGAAAAAACCAGGCCAATGGGTAGAGGTGCTTCAGGTGTTCGGGGAATTACTTTAGCAGGAGACAATGATGAGGTAGTAGGAATGGTCGCTGTTAATGATATGGATAGTAATATTCTTGTGGTCTCTGAAAAAGGATATGGTAAGCGTTCAAAATTAGAAGACTACAGAATAACAAACAGAGGTGGAAAAGGTGTTAAAACGCTTAATATTTCTGAAAAAACAGGCGCCTTGGTTTCTATTAAAAATGTGACAGACGACGATGATTTGATGATTATAAATAAATCGGGAATTATTATTCGTTTAGAAGTTGAAAGTCTACGCGTAATGGGTAGAGCGACACAGGGGGTAAAGCTTATTAATATCAAAGATGATGATTCTATTGCTGCTGTTGCCAAGGTAATGCATGAAGAAGAGGCTGATGAAGAAATTGGTGAAGAAACTGGAATAACAGATGCACAAGAAACTTCAGCAGATGAAGCAAGCACGACAGAAAACGAACCAACTGAAAAATAAATTTCTAAGAATAAACATTAAAATGAAACATCCATTTTTATTAGTGTTGGCACTTGCCCTTAGTGCCTCACTTTTTGCACAAAAAAAAGAGTTAAAAGCAGCTGAAAAGCTCTTAAAAAAAGAGAATTATCAAGAAGCACTTTCACAGTTAGAAGTTGTTGAACCCTTGTTGATTGACGACAATCCTAAGTTAAAGGCAAAGTATTATTTTTTAAAAGCCAAATCTTTATATGCGAATGGCACAGCTGTTGAAAATGATGCATTGGCAGGAAAGACTTTTGTAGAATTGGTAAGCTTTGAAAAGAATTCGGGGCTGAATAAATATTCAAAAAAGGCAAGCCCCCTTCTCAATGAAATTGTCAAAAGAACTACAGAAAGGGGGTTGAAATCATACAAGAGTGAAGATTACAAATCGGCTTCTGAACAATTTGAATTGGTTTACGTATTGAAACCAAGAGATACGATGTCTTTAGAATACGCTGCCTTGGCTGCTTTTTACAATACGGATTATGACAAGGCAATAGCCCTATATCAAAATTTATTGGATATGGGGTATACAGGAATTCAATACAAGGCAATTAACAAAGTCAACGGGAAAACCCTTTACTATTCGACTAAAAAAGAGAAGGATCAGCAGGTATCGATAGGAGTTGCGGTTGATTCTGAAGTAGAGGTTACCCCTTCTAAAACAGGTGATTTGGTTAAGAACATCGCCTTTAGTTATATTGAAAAGGGAGATTCACAAGCGGCTTTAAGGGCGATTGACGATGCCAAAAAAATATTCCCAAATGACTATTCTCTTATTATCGGCGAGGCCAATATTTATTTTAGATTGGGAGACAATGCAAAATTTTTAGAAGGTTTAAAACAGGCCATACAGATAAAGCCTGAAGATCCCTTATTGCACTGCAATGTAGGAGTGTTAACCCTAGAACAGGGTTATAACAAAGAAGCCATTGCTCATTTTAAAGAGGCCATTCGATTAAAACCAGACTATTCAGATGCTTATAATAACATTGGGGTTGCTATTAAAAAAAAGGAAATCCCGATTATTGAAGAAATGAATAGAATGATATCAGAAGGAATGAATAGAACATCAGATTTTGACAAGTACGATCGCTTGCTTTTAAAGCGAAAGGTTGTTTATAAAGAGGCTTTACCGTATTATGAAAATGCGCTTAAATACAATCCAACAAGTTCAAGTCTGATGAAAACTTTGATAGGTTTGTACGAACTTTTAGAAATGTATGACAAACAAAAAGACCTTAAAGCCAAGTTAGATGCTTTGTAAAATTTTAGAACAAGCAATTTAAATTATAAAAAAACCAGTGAATTGTCACTGGTTTTTTTTGTTTTATAAAGTCTGATGTTTTGAGATGCTATTCTTTCATCAATTCTAACAACACCACATTTTCTACGTGATGTGTTTGAGGAAACATATCTACGGCTTGGGTATTGACAACTTTGTATTGTTCCTTCATCAAAAACAAGTCTCTGGCCTGTGTAGCAGAATTACAACTTACGTACACAATCTTTTTAGGAGCAATGCTTAAAATTTGGTTTACTACTTTTTTATGCATGCCATCTCTGGGAGGGTCGGTGATGATAAGATCAGGTTTTCCATGATAATTGATAAATTCAGTATCAAACACTTCTTTCATATCTCCGACATAAAATTCAACGTTTTTTATGTTGTTATATGCTGCATTTTTCTTTGCGTCTTCAATAGCCTCAGGTACAGATTCAACTCCGATTACTTTTTTTGCTTTGTCAGCAATAAATTGCGCAATGGTTCCTGTACCGGTGTACAAGTCATAGACCAACTCTTTTCCAGATAAATTCGCGAATTCAGAAATGACTTTATACAATTCATGTGCCTGTTCAGAATTTGTTTGGTAAAATGATTTTGCGTTGATTTTAAATTGCAAATGGCCCATTTTTTCAAAAACATGATCCCGTCCATGATATAAAATAATTTTTTGATCGTAGATGGTATCATTGGCTTTTTCATTAATGATATACTGTAGTGAAGTGATGGAAGGAAATTGCTTTAGGATATAATTCAACAGTAAGGTTCTTTTTTCTACATGGTCCTTGTAAAACTGAATGACCAGCATAATTTCTCCTGTAGAGACAATTCTAAGCATCATGGTTCGGAGTAGGCCCTCTTGTTTTTTAGGATTAAAAAAGTCGATCTTGTTTTCGAGTGCAAATGCTTTGATACGATTTCTGATATCGTTAGAAGGGTCCTCTTGTAAGTAACATTTTTCAATGTCTAAAATTTTGTCCCACATACCAGCAATATGAAAGCCCAAGGCATTTCTGTCTAGAATTTCTTCAGTAGAATTAATTTCATCATAGCTCAACCATCGATTGCTCGAAAATGAAAATTCCATTTTGTTTCTATAGAAATATTGGTTTTTACAGCCTAAAATAGGGCTTGCTTTTGGCAAAACAAGTTGTCCGATTCTCTGTAAGTTATTCAGGACTTCTTTTTCTTTGTAAAAGAGTTGGCTGCTGTATTCCATGTGTTGCCATTTACAACCGCCACAATGTTCAAAATGGGCACATTTAGGCTCAGCTCTTTTGTCTGAGTATTGGTGAAATTTAACGGCCGTTCCTTCAAAATAAGCCTTTCTTTTTCTGCCTGTTTGAATATCAACGACATCTCCAGGGATGGCATTGTTTAAAAAAATAACGCGACCATCTGGCGCTTTTGCAATGGCTTTTCCTTTTGCACCTGCATCAATGACGGTGATATTTTTAAAGAGGTGATTTTTCTTTTTTCTTCCCATTTAAAACAATAAAATATGATAGAAAAATAAGAGGTATTTAGTTTCTTCGCCTTCCAAATCCTTTACTCATACCAGACCTATCAGACCTATCAGACCTATCAGACCTATCCGATCTTCCAGACCTGTCCGATCTTCCAGACCTGTCAGCGCTTCTTCTCTTGTTGTTTTTTGGATTGGATTTCCCTCCTTCATAACGCCTGCCTCTACCTCTTCTGTCTTCTGAACGTCCATTTCTATTACCACTTCGTTTTCTCTTTTCAGTAATTTCAACATTGACCTCTCTGCCGTTCAAAGTTGTGTCTGAAAAGGCATGGAGGGTTTCTTCTGTAAAGTTTTTGTCCAATTCAAAAAAGGAAAAAGTATCGAGTATTTCAATTTGACCGATATCAACTTTATCAGCAATCTCTTGTTCATTAATCAGCGCAATTAATTTTCCTGGATTTATACCGTCTTTTCGTCCGATATTTACAAAGAAACGTGTCATGTTTTCATCATCGCGATGTTTTCCTCTTTCATCTCTTCCTGTGGCGCCTTCTGCTTCGTTTAAATCACGAGCGTTTGTATAATATTTTAAAAATTTGTTGAATTCAACCGAAACAAATTTTTGTATCAATGCCTCTCTGTCTAAACCATCCAGACTTTGATAGATACTTTCCAAATAATTATCTATCTGCTCGTGATTTATTTCGGTGTCTTTTACTTTTTGAATCAGGCTAAAAAGTTGGTTTTTACAGATTTCATCACCACTAGGAACTTCCTTTTTGGCAAATTTTTTATTAATTTTTCTTTCTATAGGTCGTAGTTTCCCTTTTTCCTTGTTAGTGATAATTGCAATTGAAATACCTTTGTTTCCGGCCCTACCAGTTCTTCCACTTCGATGGGTGTATGCTTCTGTCTGATCAGGTAGTTTGTAGTTAACTACATGGGTAAGGTTATTCACATCTAGTCCACGGGCAGCAACATCTGTAGCTACGAGTATTTGTATGTTTTTATTGCGAAATTTCTGCATTACAGCATCTCGTTGGGTTTGTGACAGATCGCCGTGTAGTGCATCTGCATTATAGCCATCTTGCATTAGGTTTTCTGCTATTTTTGCAGTTTCTCTCTTCGTTCTGCAAAATACAATACCGTATATGTCAGAATTTGCATCAGCAATTCTCTTTAGGGTAGCATATCGATTTCTCTCGGTAACCACATAGTATTCATTTGAAACATTGTCAGCTCCGGTATTTTTTTGTCCAGCTGAAATTTCAGTAGGCTGGTGCATGTAATTCTTAGCAATGGATTCAACTTCTCTGGGAAAGGTAGCAGAAAACAGTAAGGTTTGCTTGTCTTCTGGCGTAACTTCCAGTACTTGATCTAATTCATCTTTGAACCCCATATTTAGCATTTCATCGGCTTCATCTAAAATTAACCACTTAACATTGTTTAAATGGAGTTGTTTTCTCTTGATAAGATCAACGGTTCTTCCAGGAGTTCCAACTACAATTTGTACCCCTTTTTTTAAGCTTCTAATCTGCTCGTCAATATTGGTACCACCATAAACGGTTAGGATATTTACGCCCTTCATGTATTTGGAAAAATCTTTGATGTTATTTCCTATCTGAACGGCTAATTCTCTAGTTGGTGACAAGATAATTGCCTGTGTGTTTTTATTCTTAGTAGCCAATAATTGTAAAATGGGCAAACTAAAGGCGGCTGTTTTTCCTGTTCCTGTTTGCGCAAAAGCTTTTAGATCCGTTTTTGAATTGATGACTTGGGGAATGGCCTTTTCTTGAATTTCAGAGGGCTTTTCATAGCCTAGGTCGCCCAGGGCTTTTAGGATTTCGTCGTTCAATCCCAATTCTATAAATGTAGACATTATGTATAAGTTATTGACTTACAAAATAATACCCTACCCTGTTAGCCGTTGTTTAAAGTTTGCAAATATAGGGCTATTCATTTCATTAATCTAAGGAATAAATCAGTTTTTTATTCTTTGTCAATTATTGCTAGATTAGAAAATAAACCCTAAATTTGCACTCCTTTTTACGAGTACAGATTAATAAAAGGAATTAAAACAAAGCAATTAATAACATCTCTTGTTGTTAATCTCGTTTAAATAATCTGGTTGGCAATACGATACAAATAAATAGACAACATGTCTGAAGAATCAGTAAACGAAACGGAAGCACAAGAACAACCTGCTGCTGAAGTTGTAAATCCAGAAGCATCAGTAAACGAAACAGAAGCACAAGAACAACCTGCTGCTGAAGTTGTAGATCCAGAAGAGTTTTTAAAAAATTTCGATTGGCATAAATACGAAGAAGGTATTGAAGCTGTTGACGAGGCTAAATTAAAAGAATTTGAATCCGCTCTTGAAGGAACTGTAGGTTTTGTAAATGAGTTAGATGTTATTGAAGGTACTGTAACAAGAATTACAGATCGTGATGCAATCATCGATATTAATTCAAAATCTGAGGGAGTCATTTCTTTAAATGAATTCCGCTATAACCCTAATTTATCAGTAGGTGATGTGGTTGAGGTTTTAGTAGATAAAAGAGAAGATGTCTCAGGTCAATTGGTATTATCTCATAAAAAAGCAAGAGTTATCAAGGCTTGGGATCGATTAATCAATGCCCAAGAAACAGGTGAAGTAGTAAATGGTTTTGTAAAGTGTAGAACCAGAGGAGGTATGATTGTAGATGTTTTTGGAATCGAAGCCTTTTTACCAGGTTCACAAATAGATGTAAAACCAATTAGAGATTACGATCAATACGTAGATAAGTCGATGGAATTTAAGGTTGTAAAAATCAACCACGAATTTAAAAATGTGGTAGTTTCTCATAAAGCACTTATTGAAGCGGATATTGAAATTCAAAAGAGAGAAATTATTGGCAAATTAGAAAAAGGTCAAGTACTTGAAGGAATTGTTAAAAATATTACATCTTACGGTGTATTTATCGATTTAGGTGGGGTAGATGGTTTGGTACACATTACCGATTTGTCTTGGTCCAGAATCAATCACCCATCTGAGATAGTTGAATTAGATCAAAAATTAAATGTGGTAATTCTTGATTTTGACGATAAGAAAACAAGAATCCAATTAGGGTTAAAACAATTAAATGCGCATCCTTGGGAAGCTTTAGACACGAATCTTAAAATAGGTGATAAAGTTACAGGAAAAGTGGTTGTACTTGCTGATTATGGGGCATTTATTGAAGTTAATCAAGGAGTAGAAGGCTTGATTCACGTTTCTGAAATGTCTTGGTCAACTCATTTGCGTTCTGCTCAAGACTTTGTGAAAGTAGGAGATGAAGTAGAAGCAGTTGTTTTAACTTTAGATAGAGATGAAAGAAAAATGTCTTTAGGAATTAAGCAATTACATCCAGATCCATGGACAGATATTACTAAAAAATATCCTATAGGTTCTGCTCATAAGGGCACCGTAAGGAATTACACCAATTTCGGTGTTTTTGTTGAATTGGAAGAAGGAATTGACGGATTGGTTTATATTTCTGATCTTTCTTGGACCAAGAAAATTAAACACCCATCTGATTTTGTAAAAGTTGGAGATGTGTTGGATGTTCAGGTATTAGAACTAGATGTTGAAAACAGAAAGTTAAATTTAGGTCATAAACAAACTCAAGAAAATCCTTGGGATGGACATGAACTTACTTATAAGATTGATTCTGTTCATGCAGGAACAATTAAGGAAAAAACAGATAAAGGTGCGATTGTAATTTTTGCAGATGATGTGGAGGCTTTTGTTCCAGGACGTCATTTAGAAAAGGAAGATGGTACAAAGCTTGTAAAAGGAGACGCTGTGGATTTTAAAGTTTTAGAATTTAATAAAGACTATAGAAGAATCGTTGTTTCTCATACATCAATTTTTAAAGAAGAAGAACAGAAAAATATAAAAGCTGCTAGTAAAAAAGCAGAATCTGCTGATAAGGGAACTTTTGCAGATATTTCAGGACTTGCTGATTTAAAGAAGAAAATGGAAGATAAATAAGAATTTTCTAAGTATCTTTTAATTGATAAAAAAAGAGTTCTCTTTAAAATAGAGGATTCTTTTTTTTTGTATCATTATTAAAATGATAACCCTTCTATAAAACAGTTATTGATAATAGCAGAACAAATAGAAGATTCTTTTTCTTTTGGTTTATTAGAGAATTAGAGTACGAGTATTTTTACTATTTTTACGGTTGATAAAACGAAAAGGGTATGCCATTAATCAAATCAATTTCAGGAATTAGGGGAACCATCGGAGGTGTTGTTGGAGACAATTTAACTCCTTTAGATGCTGTAAAATTTGCCAGTGCCTATGGTGTTTGGTTACAACAAAACCAGTTGTCTAATTCACTTGAAAAAAATCTCAAAGTTGTCATTGGAAGAGATGCCCGTATGTCAGGTAAAATGATTAGTAGTTTAGTGGCTAATACCTTGGTTGGTATGGGAATTGATGTCATTGACTTGGGATTATCTACGACACCGACGGTTGAAATCGCAGTTCCTTTAGAATCTGCAAATGGTGGAATTATTATTACGGCTTCTCACAATCCAAAACAATGGAATGCCTTAAAATTGCTAAATGAAAAGGGTGAGTTTTTAAATGCTAAAGACGGACAAGAGATTTTGACCATTGTCGATAAAGACGCTTATACCTTTGTAGGAGTCACAGATTTAGGTGTGTATTCTAAAGATAGAACTTATATAAAAACACACATAGAAGCTGTTTTAAACCTAGATTTAGTAGATGTAAAAGCGGTTAAAAAAGCTAATTTTAAAGTGGTCCTAGATGCTGTAAATTCTACAGGAGGAATATTTATACCAGCTCTTTTAAAAGAATTAGGAGTTGAATGTATAGCCTTGTACTGTGAGCCTAATGGTCAGTTTCCACACAATCCAGAGCCTTTAAAAGAGCATTTAGGAGCTATCTCAGCATTGGTAGTCAAAGAACAAGCAGATTTGGGAATTGTGGTTGATCCAGATGTTGATCGCTTGGCCATCATTAATGAAGATGGCTCGATGTTTGGAGAGGAATATACCTTAGTCGCCTGTGCAGATTATGTGCTAAGCTCTTTAAACGGGGGAAATACGGTGTCTAACTTATCATCTTCTCGAGCTTTAAAAGATGTCACGCAAAAGTATGGAGGAAATTACAAAGCCAGTGCTGTGGGAGAGGTGAATGTAGTAGCTGCCATGAAAGAAACTGCTAGTGTTATTGGAGGAGAAGGAAATGGAGGTATTATTTACCCAGCTTCTCATTATGGTAGAGATTCTTTGGTTGGAATTGCCTTGTTTTTATCACACTTGGCAAAATCGGGAATGTCGTGTAAAGAATTAAGAGCGAGTTATCCTAGTTATTTTATGAGTAAAAATAAAATAGAATTAACGCCTACATTAGATGTAGATAAGATATTGGCCAACATAGCAGATAAGTATCAAAAAGAGGCGATTACAACCTTAGATGGTGTAAAAATTGATTTTGCTTCTGAATGGGTGCATTTGAGAAAATCGAATACAGAACCGATTATTAGAATTTATACAGAGAGTACTTCACAAGAAAGGGCAGATGCCTTAGCAGATCAAATAATCCAAGAAATTGAAGAGATTGCAAGAATTTAGCTAAGGGCTTTGAAAATAAAAGCCAGTAAATTTGAAAAAATATAAGTAATAAAAATCTTAATTGTTTCCAATTTTGACTTTTTTACTACTTTTTAAAGGAGCTTTATCTTTGTGTTTAAAGCGATTGTGGGTCCAAAAATAGTATTCAGGATTTTTTTTAATTTGTTTTTCGGTCCTTTCTAAAAAAGCATCCGTAATTTGATAATCTGGAGTTTTTGATGGGTTTTCAGAAAGAATCTCAAATTCTATTTCATATCGACTCCTTTTAATTTTTTCAACGTTCATGTAAATGACACAAAAATCGTGCTTTTTAGCGAGCATTTCTGCACCTGTATGAATGGGAACAACTATATTAAAAAAGGGGCCCCAATAATGAGTCTTATGTAATTGTGGTGATTGATCGCTCAACAATCCGTAGAGTGAAATGATATTTTTTTTCTTATTTTCAAGGAGTTTTTTAATGGTTTTTGAGGTAGGTACCATTTTGAAACCAAATCGGCTCCTATTCTTTTTAATCAGTTTGTTGAAGTAGGGGTTGGAGAGTTGTTTATAAGCACCAATACATTGAATACTTGTCATGTTTTGAAGGTTGATGAGCCATTCCCAATTGGCGTAGTGGGAGCCTATTAATATGACACTTTTGTTTAGCGCTTCAATGTCTCTAAAAATTTCTTTGTTGATGTATTTGTAGCGTTCGTTGATTTCTTTTTCAGAAATGCCAAATGCTTTGATTGTTTCGATAAATATATCTACAAAGTGTCGATATGATGTGCGACGAATTTTCTTTAATTCGTTGATTTTTTTATTGGGAAAAGTCAATTTTAAATTGTCGAGAACTACTTTTTTTCGATATCCAATGAAGTAAAATAGCAGTAAGTATATACAATCTGAAATAATGTGTAGTACGCCAAGGGGGAGTTTTGAAAGAATCCATATAAAAGGATAGCTTAACAAAAATACAATTCGCTGCATATATAGAATGGATTTGGGTGCAAATATCGCATATAATTTTATCTTTGAGCTCATTAAAAATATAAATAATGAGTCAAATTGTATGGGTGCTGATTTTGGTTACCGTGTTAATAAGTATTAGAGGAATTAAAGCGCCCTTTTTTTTAGAAAAATACAAATTTCAAGTCGCGGCTATTGTAAAGGGCGAAAAAATTAGGTTGTTAACTGCTGGGTTTTTACACGTAGATTATTTGCATTTGGGTTTTAATATGTACGCACTCTATCTTTTTTCTGATATTGTTGTTAAATATTTGGGAAATCTGCATTTTTTGTTTTTGTATTTTGGCAGTCTCGTCGCCGGAAATGTACTTGCCCTTTGGTATCATAAGAACCAGCCTTATTACAGTGCTGTTGGTGCTTCTGGTGCCGTTTCTGGAGTAGTTTACAGTTCTATTTTGTTGTATCCAAATATGAGTTTGTACCTGTTTCCCATACCTTTTCCTATACCAGGTTATTTGTTTGGAATAGGGTATTTGCTGTATTCAGCATATGGAATGAAAAAACAGTTGGGAAATATAGGTCATAGTGCTCATTTGGGTGGTGCTATTGGCGGATTTGTACTGACTTTATTGTTGTATCCTCAGGTGTTTTATCAAAACAAACAAATGGTTTTTTTATTGACCATACCAATTGTATTGTTATTCTTATTTGAAAAAAAATTGAAGAAATAAAAAAAGCCCTAATGAAAGGGCTTTTTGAGCGAAAGACCGGGTTCGAACCGGCGACATTCAGCTTGGAAGGCTGACGCTCTACCAACTGAGCTACTTTCGCGGCACTGTCTTGCAAAGGCACTTTCTTTTTGCTGCTTTGCAAGATTTATACGTAAAAAAGGTCGAAAAAGTCGCTATAGAAAAATTCTAAAGAGACTTGTTTTTGTAGCGTGATGCAGAATTGAACTGCAGACCTCCGGGTTATGAATCCGACGCTCTAACCAACTGAGCTACCACGCCTTTTGCGGGTGCAAATATAGAATAAATTTAATTTTAATTGAGGTAATATTTAAAAAAAAAGCTTCCCAAAATTATTTTTTTTAATAGAAAATATTATATAAATTGTGAGTCAAAGTAAAAACCATGTCTAAAATAAAATTTGAATTAGAATTTCCAATCCACGCTTCTCCATCGATGCTGTATCAGTATTTTTCTACACCTTCTGGTTTGGGAGAGTGGTTTGCTGACAATGTTAATTCTAAAGGTAAATTATTTACGTTTATTTGGGATGATTCTGAAGAAGTTGCAAAGTTATTGCAAGATAAGTCAGGTGAGAGAACACGATATAAATGGCTTGAAGATGAAAGTTCAGAAGGGTATTTTGAATTTAAAATTCAAGTAGATGACATTACAAAAGATGTTTCTTTAATAATAACTGATTTTTCAGATGAAGATGAACTTGAAGAGTCAAAAATGTTTTGGGAAAATCAAATAAATGAATTAAAACATACGATTGGAGCTTAATTAAAGGTAAAATATACTAGCCTTGAATAAATGTTCAAGGTTTTTTTTGTGTAAATTTGTGCTCCTAAATTTTGTAGGCTATGGTTAATTTTAATGGTGATCTATTAGATAAAGACAATTGTTTATTGTCGGTAAACAATAGAGGTTTTAAATATGGCGATTCTTTGTTTGAAACAATCCGAATTGAGGGCAATAGGATAGTCTTTTTAGAAGACCATTATTTTAGATTGATGGCATCTATGCGTATGTTACGGATGCAGATTCCAATGAGTTTTACCTTAGATTATTTAGAGGGACAGATAATAAGTTTGCTCCAACATTTAGCTGATGAAAAGATCTCTAGAATAAGATGTACTGTTTTTCGTAAAGAAGGAGGGTTTTACAAGCCTAATTCTAATGAGGTTGATTTTTTGATTGAAGCTTTTGACGGGATAATTTTAAAAAAAGAAACGTATACAGTAGATCTTTATAAAGATCATTATGTGAGTGCTGGTTTGTTTTCGACGATTAAGTCGTCTAATCGATTGCTCAATGTTTTATCGAGTATTTATGCAGATGAAAATGATTTAGATAATTGTATTCTTTTAAATGAACAAAAAAATGTTGTTGAAGCTTCAAATTCGAATATTTTTATGGTAAATGGGCATTCAATTCGGACCCCAAAATTGTTAGATGGTTGTATAAAAGGAATTCTGCGAAGTAAAATGATTCAAATGATAGAAAAACATCCTATTTATACGATACAAGAAACCTCTATTTCTCCTTTTGAAATTCAAAAGGCAGATGAAGTTTTTTTAACAAATGCGATTATAGGGGTTCAGCCAGTTACTAATTATAGAAAAAAGAAATTTTCCGTAAAAATAGCGAATGAATTGGCGAATGAATTAGCTTTATTGGCCGTTTAGTTTAATCTAGGGTCTATTGGGGCGTTTGCCCAGAGTTTGTATTTCCCCCCGATTTTCAATAAGTGATTTTTCCAAGAGGATTGATTCTCAAGGTTAAAAATATTTTGATAGTTGTTTTTGGTACAAAACCAAGATTCTGTTTTTATCTCGTCTTCAAGTTGTCCTGACTTCCACCCAACATATCCTAAAAAGAATCTAATAGTATTTTCGGGTATTTTTTGATTGTTTAGTAAGTTTGTAAGTGAATTAAAATCACCTCCCCAATAGATGCCATCTCCTACTTTTATACTTTTAGGGATAAGTTCTGGTGCTTTATGGATAAAATATAAATTGTCTTCTTCAACGGGCCCTCCTTTATAAATCCTAAAATCACAATTAATCTCTGGCACTAAATCTTTTAGGGTATAATTCAAAGGTTTGTTTAAAATAAATCCTACAGTACTTTCGTTTGAGTGCTCAGTTAACAGAATAATAGACCTGTTAAATGAACAATCATTTAATATAGAAGGCTTTGCAATTAAAAGTTTTCCTTTACTAGGATTTAATAGATCCATTATGAATTATTTGATCTACAAGTTACTAATAAAAAGGAATAAAAAAAACTTCTTTGAATTTTCAAAGAAGTTTTTAATAAAAAAGTTTTTTTATTTTTAGTTTACAGCATCACTTAATCCAGCACCTGCTTTGAACTTTACAACATTTTTAGCTGCAATTTGTATTGTAGCTCCTGTTTGTGGATTTCTTCCTTCTCTTGCAGCTCTTTTAGATACAGACCACGTACCCCATCCTACTAGCGCAACTTTACCTCCGCCTTTTAGAGCACTTGTTACGTTGTTTGTTAATGATTCTAATGCCGCTTTAGCAGCTGCTTTAGAAATTCCTGCATCAGCAGCTATTGCGTTGATTAAATCTGATTTGTTCATAATTTATAGTTTAAAAATTAAAATTGGTTTATAGAAAAATTCTTGTTTGTCTAACAAATATAGTAGGAATAAGCGCTTGTGCAAGTTTTATGCTTATAAATACTTAAATTTGTTAATAAATGCCCTCAAATTGTTAATAAGAAGAGGATTTACAAGCCTGTAGGCGTTATTTGGTTAAAACATTAGGCCATTTTAGCATCTTGTTTAAAGGTGTAGCCATTGAGCAGATTTGTAATTTTCATCTTCTTTTTTCCAGGAAGTTGCATGGATTTTATATGCAGATAGCCCCCATTTACAGAAATTTTTATTGTTTTTTTGTCGGCGTGAATTTTCCCTGCAACATCTTTGTGAGATGCGAGCTCTTTTTCTACATCAAATAATTTTACAGAAATTCCCTTCCCGTCGTTAACCATATTGCTCCAAGCAGCTGGATGTGGATTTAATCCTCGTATTTTGTTGTAAATGGTATGTATGGGTTTATTCCAATCAATTTTACAGGTCTGTTTGTTAATTTTATAAGCAACTTTTGCACTTGTTTTTGGTTGGGGGTAGGTACGAATGTTGCCCTTTTGAATCAATTGAATAGTTTCAACAACTAGTTTGCTTCCTAGGTGCATTAATTTATCGTGTAATTCTCCGACTGTTTCCTCTTTGCTAATGATCGTTTCTCTTCGAAGGATTATTTCACCAGTATCAATTTTGTCATCTAAAAAGAAGGTCGTTACTCCTGTTTTTGTTTCTCCGTTTATGATTGCCCAATTTATTGGAGCTGCTCCTCTGTAATCAGGTAATAAGGATGCGTGTAAATTAAAAGTACCCAGTTTTGGAAGACTCCAAACAAGTTTTGGTAACATTCTAAAAGCAACAATGATTTGTAGGTTTGCCCTTAGCGCTTTTAAATGATTTAAAAAAACAGGATCTTTTAAGTTACTAGGTTGTAAGAGTTTTAAATTGTTTTTAAGTGCAAATTTTTTGACAGCAGACTCGTTTAACTTTCTTCCTCGGCCTGCAGGTTTATCAGGGGCTGTAATAACACCCACTATTGAGTATTTTTCTTTTAGGAGTGTTTTTAGGATGCTTACTGAAAAGTCAGGTGTCCCCATAAAGACGATTCTCAATTCATTTATAGGTGTTTTAGGATTCAATTATTCAATGTTGTTTAGTTAAACAAATTCACGAGAACCAAAAGTAGTTATTCGTTTTTAGTTATTGCAATAATTTTGTAGATGTTTCTTTTATTTTTTAGATTTACTTAAGGGTGAATCGGTTTTCTTTTGTAATTCGAATTTTATTTTCTTCTAACAGGTGCTGTATAGTTTTTAAAATAATGGTTTCACGTTCTTCTGTTTGTTCACAAATTTCTCTAGAAGAGAGTTCTTGGTTTTTTGAAAGAAGTTCTATTAAGTGTTTACGTGTTTTCGATGGGGTATTTTGAAGATTTTTTTTTTCAATACAAATATCACAAATACCGCAATTTATTTTTTGTTTTTCACCAAAATAAGCGAGTAATTGTTTGCTCCTACAAATACTTTTGTTTTCGACAAAGGCCAATAATTTTTTCGCTTGTATTTCTTTGTTTTTTTGATGTTTTAAAATTCTTTTTGATACCCTATTGATTGTTTTGTCATCTTCTCGAGGAACTAAAAAACGGATAGATGAGTTTTCAATAGCAGGGTAGTACTTAACAATGCTATCTTTTTGAACTTTTTTCAAAGATTTTGATAATTGATTTTTGCTGAGACCTGTTTTTTTGGAAAGGTGGTATTCATTAATAGTCACGAAATTTTCAAATAAACCACCATAGTTTCGAAGAATTGTTTTTAGAAGTTTTTCATCGGATGGATGTCGGTAAGCGTAGTCTAACGCACTTTTACTAGTGCAAATAAATTTTAGATAAGATCTTTTTTCAACGTTTTCGTCAAAGTTTATAATGCCTTGAATAGTGAGTATTTTAAGTATTTTAGATGTTTTTTTAATAGGGAGATTATAGGAATTGCAAAAGTCAGTGATATTAAAATCAAAAAGCTTTTCGGAGCGTTCCCCTTTGCTAATTTGAAAATATTGATTTATTTGAAAATACACTTTCTTAATAAAGTTGAGATTAATATTTTCGTTTTCGATAGCTTTGTAGGCTGTTAGAGCATCATTAGGGGTTTTTAATAGTACTGAAAATGCTTTTTTTCCATCTCTGCCAGATCTACCTGCTTCTTGTAGGTAATTCTCAATGCTATTTGGGAAGTTTAGGTGAATGACAACTCTAATAGTAGCTTTATCAATCCCCATTCCAAAAGCATTTGTCGCCACCATAATAGGTGCTTTCTCTCTGTACCAGCTATCATAGGCTTCCTTTTTTTGAAAGGTCGATAAGCCTCCGTGATAGTAAGTACTAACGTAGCCATTTTGATTCAGATACTCGCTTATTTTTTTGGTATCATTTCGACTATTGGTGTAAACAATGGAAGGGGCATTTATTTTTTTTAAAATTTGTTTTAGTTTATATAATTTATCTTCAACCTCAAAGACTTGATATGCCAAACGATCTCTCTTAAAAGAACTTTTATAAAGTGTTGCTTCGTAGAGGTTTAGTTGTTTTTCGACATCCTCTAAGACTTTCTCTGTGGCTGAGGCTGTAAGGGCGATGGTGTTCGCATTTGGACACAGTTCTTTTAAGATAGTTAATTTTAAATAAGAGGGTCTAAAATCGTGTCCCCATTCAGAGATACAATGTGCTTCGTCAATAGCTACGAGAGATGTGTTTAGTTGTTTTATTTTTTCTTGAATAAATTTAGATTGCAGTTTTTCGGGAGATAGATATAAAAATTTGATTCCATTGTATTGAATATTGTCGAATAATACAATGAGTTCATTTTGGGTCATCACTGAATTTAAAGCAACAGCCTTAATCTTTCTTTGATTCAGACTTCTGATCTGATCTTCCATTAGGGCTAATAGCGGTGAAATAACGATGCAAATACCCTCTTGTAGAAGTATAGGGATCTGATAGCATATGGATTTTCCGCCTCCAGTAGGAAGTACAACAACAGCATCTTTTTTTTCAAGTACTGTATCGATTATTTTTTTTTGTAAAGGTCTAAAACTGTTGTGACCCCATTTTTCTTGTAATATATCAATAGCTGTTTTCAAGTCAACCGTTTTGTGTTAAGGGATTTTAAGAGGATCAATAAAAATCCATACTACGAATCTAAAGTTAATTATTTAAAAAAAGCGATTTTTTGATAAATTCAACTCTTTTCTGAATACTTCCAATGGGAATCTCAACAAGCGTATATTCGAGATCTGTATATGTTTTTATAATTTGCTGGTGAATTTTAAGTGCTTCTTCAAAAGATTCAAAACGTTCATTATCTGTTTTGTAAATGGATTTCCATGGAGGAGTAATAAATATTTTTTGATAAGGATGTTTGTTATTTAAGTATTTGAAATCAGTTTTATATGAGGATTTCGCGTAATTTAAATAGGCTTGAATGTCTGGGATTCCTCGGTCAAAAAAAATGAGCTTTTCGGAAAGTTTAGAGGCTTCTGTATATTGTATTTTCCGTTTTTTTAGTAATAAATTACTAAAAAGCAAAGGGTCTGATGTAAAAAATTGTGTGATGCCCCTTTTTCTTGCGTCTAAAGTTAGTTCTCTAGAAGCCTCTGTAATACAAGTATAGTTGAGGTTTCTTAATACTTCGATTAAAGTTGTTTTTCCAGTGCCTGGTCCTCCAGTAATAACTATTTTTTGTTGCATGGAACAAAAGTAATTTAAATATCTAAATTTGTCTATAAAGCGTATTTTCAATTCGATGAATTGCTGTAGTTTTGTAATCTCATTAAATTAATAAAAACAATTAATTGAAAACATCTGTTGTATATGAGTAAACAATTAGAATTTTATAATAAATTAAAAGAGAGTATCGATGCTTCTACCAAATTTCCGTCAACATATTTGTTTAAGTTTATAGTGCCTACTTCTAAAAACCAATTAACTCAAGTAAAAGAAGTTTTTAATATTTCTTCTGCAGTTATTACCACTAAATCTTCCAAAACTAATAAGTACGTGAGTGTTTCAATTTCTGTTGTTATGAATAACTCCGATGCAATTATTGAAAAGTATAAAGAGGTAACAGGTATAGAAGGAATCATATCTTTGTGATTTTTTTAACAATGTTTTTAATAGGGATACAATATCTTTCAAACGTCTAAAATAATTGGGTATTTATGATTAATTTTGAAAACTAAATTTAATAAACTATGATTTGTAGAATTATTATAATTGCAGTTTGTGTTTTATCAAACTTTACAGTATCAGCCCAAAGAAATAAAGATAGGATCTTATTAAAGATGGATGGTGAACCTGTGTATCAATCAGAATTTATTCGTTTGTTTGAAAAGAACAAAAGTATAGATGAAAGTCGTGGTAAAGAGGCCCTTCAAAAGGATCTAGAATTGTTTGTCAATTACAAGTTAAAGCTGTTAGAGGCTGAGGAGTTACAATTAGATAGTTCTGCAGCACATAAGAAAGAGTTGTCAAAATACAGAGACCAATTAGCACTGCCTTATTTAACGGATAATAGTTTGATTGATAGTTTGGCCAAACAGGCATATAATCGAAGTTTAAAAGAGATTAAAGCAAGTCATATTCTTCTTAAAGTTCCTCAGCGTGCTGTCGACACTTTAGAAGCTTATCAAAAGATTCAAAAATTAAGAAGTCAGATTCTTGAAGGTGCTGATTTTTCAGAACTTGCCTTACAACATTCTGAAGACCCAAGTGCTAAGCATAATAAAGGAAGTTTAGGTTATTTTTCGGCGTTTAGAATGGTTTATGCTTTTGAAAATGCAGCCTATCAAACGAATATTGGAGAGGTTTCTCCTATTTTTAGATCGCGTTACGGATATCATATACTTAAGGTAGATGATATCAGGCCATCTACAGGTAAAATTGAAGTTGCTCATATTATGATTAAAGATACTACGTCCATAGGAAAAAACAGGATAGATAAGGTATATCGTCAGATTTTGGACGGTGAGGTGTTTGAGGAATTGTCAAAAAAGTATTCAGACGATAGAAGATCAGCCAATAAGGGAGGTAAGTTGCCTAAGTTTACCAAAGGTTCTTATCCGGAGCCTTTTGGAGAGGTTAGTTTTTCTTTGTCTGAAGAAACCCCTTACTCAAAGCCCTTTAGAACAGTTTTTGGTTGGCATATTGTGAAATATATAGATTTTTATACCACACCTAGTTTTAAGGATTCTAAGGCAGAATTGTCACAAAAAGTAAAAAAATATGTCCAGTCTTCTAAATTGTCCAGTCCATTTGTCACTCGTTTGAAAAAAAAATATGAAATTCAGTTTAACGAGCCAGCAAAACAACAGTTTGAAAATCCTGAAAATTGGGCTTCAATAGATTCTGTAAGTACTTGGTTGTTATCTATTGAAAAGGACACTTTGAGTCAACGAGAATTTTTAACCTATCTCAAAACTAAGCGTAACAAAAATGTAACAGATCTTTTTAAAACCTTTGTTGATGAAAAAGTTTTAGCGTATTACAAGGAACATTTAGAAGAAGAAAATGTAGAATTTAGAAATGTATTTCAAGAGTACAAAAACGGATTGTTATTATTTGACCTGATGAAATTGAAAATTTGGGATGTCGCTCAAAATGACAGTTTAGGACTTCAAAATTTTTATAAAGTGAATGTCAAAAATTATTTTACGAAGCCTCTGGTAAACGCGATTGTTATCCGTGTTAAAAATAAAGATAAGATAGATTCTTTAGAAATATTTACTAGAAATACAGCTGACATAAAAGCAATTGAAAATGCTTTTACCTCTAGAGAAGACATCATAATTAAGTCAGGCGACTTTGATAAACAAGATGCTATTTTCCCTAAAGGAGTTACATTTGTCTCTGGAACTACAAAGACTTACAATGAAGAGAATCATTCTGTGATTGTGAAAATTTTTGAGGTGAGTCCTGCAGTTCAAAAAAGTTTTAAAGAGGCAAGGGGGATGGTTGTTAGCGATTATCAAGATGACATAGAATCTAGATGGATACAAAGTTTAAGAGATAAGCATACAATTAAAATATACAAGAATAGATTGAGAAAATTAAAAAAGAAAATGAGTGTTTACAAAGAATAGATTAATTTTTTATGTTGCGTTTTTATTTCTGATAATTTCGTGTGGTTTTTTAGGAGAGAATTCAGATAAAAAGTCAAGAGTAGTTGCAAGGGTTTACGATGCAAAATTCTACCAAGGGGATCTGGAACAAGTTTTTCCAAAAAACATTTCAGAGAAGGACAGTGTTGTTATAGCTAGAAGTTTAATAAACTCCTGGGCAAAACAAGAACTTTTATTTTTGAAATCAAAAGTAAATATGCCTTCTGAAAACTTAGCATTAGAAGATTTAGTAGAGAAGTATAAACAAGATTTATTTATAAATTCATTCAAAGAGGCGTTGATAAAACAAAAGTTAGATACGGTTGTTGCAAAATCAGAAATAATATCATATTACAACAAGAATAAAGAAAGTTTTAAAACAAATGAGGAGCTTGTAAAATTCAAGTATCTTCAAATAGGTAAAAATATTAGAAATAAAAGAAAACTAAGACGTCTATTAGTTTCTAAAAAGAAAGATGATTTACACTTGTTGGCAGTACGAGAAATGGAATATAAAGCTTCCTTTTTAAATGATTCGGTCTGGATTAGATATAGAGCTGTTCTAAATAAATTACCTCTTTTAAAACAGTTTCGCAAACAAGAAGTTCTCAAGCCTTTTCATTTGATTCAAAAAACAGATTCTACAGGTCTTTATTATATTTATATTAAAGAGATACTTCCAAAAAATGAAATAGCTCCTATCCGTTATAGTTATAAGCGGATAAGGGAGATGATCTTGCACAAGAGAAAATTAGATTTAGTTAATGAGATTGAAGAGGTGTTAGTTGAAGATGCCATTAGAAATAAACAATTTGAAATATATTAAAAATGATAAAAAATAGAATTTTAATTTTTGTAATTCTTATCACAACTCAATTGTTTTCACAAACAAAGATAAAAGTAGATGGGGTAGCTGTTGTAGTTGGTGAAAATGTAGTGCTTGATTCAGATGTTCAGAAGTTTAAAGAAGAAATAATTTCAAAAAGTGAGGGGAAAATCACACTTTCAGACTGTGAAATGTTGGAAGAAATTATGATTCAAAAATTATTGGCCCATCATGCAGTGGTAGATAGTGTTGTTGTTTTAGATGCTGAAATTGAATCAGGCGTAGATAGAAATATCGCTTATTTCAAACAACAATTAGGTTCTATGGAAAAAGTGATCGATTTGTATGGTTTTGACGATGAGAATGATCTAAGAAAAGAATTGGCAAAAATAGAAAGAGAGTCATCATTAATTCGCAGTGAAAAACAAAATATAGTTCAAGACATAAGTGTTACGCCAGGAGAGGTTCGTTTGTATTTTAAAAGTTTAGAAGATAAGGGTGATTTACCTGAATTTGGCACCGAAGTAGAATTGGCTCAATTAGTTATATACGTGAGTCCTACGGAGGAAGAAATAAACAAAGTCATAGAAAAATTGAATGGTATTCGTGAAGATGTTTTAAACGGATCTAGTTTAAGAATGAAAGCGGTCCTATATTCTGAGGACCCTGCTGTAATTCAAAATGGAGGAAAATATACGCTTACCAGACAAAGTCAGTTTGTAAAGGAATTTAAAGAAGTTGCTTTTAGTCTGGATGAAGGGGAAATTTCAGAACCGTTTAAATCAGATTTTGGGTATCATATTATTCAATTAGAAAAAATAAAAGGTCAAGAAATTGACGTGAGGCATATATTGATTCAGCCCAAAGTGTCTGAGCTTGAATTGACTGAAATAAAGACTGAAATTTCAAGTGTCCGAGATAGTATTTTGGCAGGTAATCTCATGTTTGCAGATGCTGTAAAAAAATATTCTGACGATAAAGACACTAAGCAAAATAAAGGAATTATTATCAATCCACAAACAAACGATTCACGATTTGAGTTGACTAGAATGGACCCGGCATTATACGGAAGAATCAGTACTTTAAATACAAATGATATTTCAGCTCCTTTTTACGATGAAACTAGAGAAGGTTTAAAGATGTTTAAAATTATTTTGATGAAAGATAAAATAAATGCACACAAAGCAGATTTCATCAAAGACTATGTGAAAATCCAACAAATGACTTTGCAAAAGAAACAGCAAGAAATTTTAGAAAAATGGAATAAAAATCACGTGTCTGAAACCTATCTAAAAATAAGTGGTCTGTACAAAAATTGTAATTTTAAATACAATTGGACCAAGGATTAATTACAGATATTAAATTAATAAAACATCTTTTTTAGAGAAGTGTTTTAGCCGTTTATAAAAAAACTAAAAATGTTTCCTCCGTATCTTTTCTCATGGCTAAAGTTTGTATGATCGCTTAGTTTTGTTTGTTTAGCGTGTTCAATAATCAAGTACCCTTCGTTTTTTAAGAGCTTTTTTTTAAAGACAAGGTCCGCAATTTTTAAGAGATCTTCGTCTTTAAATTTATAAGGCGGATCTGCAAAGATAATGTCTACTGGAATCGTTGTTTTTTCAAGGAATGTATACACATCACTTTTGATTGTATGTATTTTAAAATCAAAGTCGTTTTTAACTTGATTTATGTATTTGATACAAGCGAGGTGTTGATCAACTGCTGTAATTTTGCTTGTGCCCCTTGACGCAAATTCATAACTGATATTGCCAGTGCCACTAAAGAGATCCAATACCTCTAGCTCATCGAAGGAATATTCATTGTTTAAAATATTAAATAAAGATTCTTTAGCCATATCTGTGGTAGGTCTTACAGGTAGGTTTTTAGGGGCTTTAAGTCTTCTGCCCTTGTATTTTCCAGAAATAATTCTCATAGTCTTAAATTAGGTATATAGACTTTTTAGCGGGTGCTTAAAACAAGTTTAGTATATTGTAATTGGCGTGACTTGATATGGGTTTAAATACGCTTGTTAATGCGGGGTTTTCAGTCTTGTAAAAATCAATGTTTCTTATGTATTTGTAAGAAATTTTAAACAAAGCAGTATTTTTTTCTATTTCTCCTAAAAGCAATGTGTTAATTTTTTCAGGGTCTAAATTTAATTGTTCCATTGTGTATAGGATGTAGTAAATAAAATCAGCAGTAGTTTTAAAGTAAAATGAATTGTAGAAAATCAGCTTACCCTTATCTAAAATAATTAGGTCAAAATGATGACCGTAAATATTAATAAATAGTTTTGGATTTTTGTGGTCCTCGAATTTTAGAATTAAACGGTCTGCTAGGATTGTTGAATTATGGTAAAATTCAAATTCTCCAAATTTGGTAAATAGGTAGTTGTTGATGTTTACAAATGGGATATAAACGCTATTTGCATTTGTTTCCTTTAGTTTATCATAGGTGATAAAATCATTTTTAAGCGTTTTAACCGTTTGGTTTAGGTAAGTTTTTAGATGATCTTTTTTAAAGTATTTTCTAGGGACTATGGCTGCTAAATTATTTTGATGCACAACGACTACCTTTTTGTATTCTTGTTGCAATAATATATTTTCTTCGTAAATAGTTTTTATAGACTCTAAGAGGTTTTCAGGGGTTTTTGTAACTAGTTTGAGGTCGTATTGAAAAAAAGCCAGATATTTTTTCGATTTGTAGTGATATATAGAAAAAGAAAACCCATCCAAACTAACTTGGATGGATAAAAAAGCATCCATTAAGTCGCTTTTTTCCAGTGACTTATGGGTAATATTATTGAGCCTTTTTATCATAAAAAGGTGGCCAGTTACCATTTGAATTAACTTCTTCTAAAGATCCTACAGATAAGTAGGGACCTTTTACTTCATTACCTCCAATAGCTTCTCTTTCTTGATTTATAAGAGATTTATCTAAACCTTTTAATACGACACTTTTGTCTATTTTTGCTTCGAATACAGCAACTTCAAGTCCTGCCAGTTTTTGAATAAAGCCGGCGTTAATTTTAAAATGTTTATTTGTTTCGGGAACAATTAACATTTTTGTGTAGTCTCTGCTTGAAAATAGGGTTTCTTTTACAGATTTGTAACCTGTGGTATCAACTACTTTTTTTTCAACCTCTACCATGATTGGTTGCCATTTTGTTCCTTTGTTTACTTCAATTACTTCGTTGCGGGTATTGGTAATTGCAAATTTGGCAGTATCGATAAATTTAATCAATTTATTGCCGTCTTTTTCATATCTCCCCGTTACAGTTTTGTGTGCTTCTTCTGCGTCGCGAATCATTTTTAGGTGTTTGATGACTTTAGCATATCTAACTTTTTTTATCTTGTTAAACTGGATTGGTTCCATCACACTATTGTAAATAGCATATCCCAACAAACCAGCTAATGAGAGTAAGGTTAAAGAAACGATCCATCTTTTTTCTAAGGGTACATATTTTGTAATTAGAATCGCAGCGATTATAGTTCCAATTACTCCCGCAAGCATTGTAAAAATCATCTTGTATCTTTTTAGAATTTTGAATAAACAAAACTACACTTTTTTTTCAAGCTTAAAAATTTTTAAGCTTAAATCAATTCCTATATTTGTTCTTTATTTCTCGAGATGATTAAAACGACATTAGATTTTTATAAGGAGCTTGTAAAATTATTCCCTCATAAGCCTACAGATATTCAAAACAAATTATTGCAACTACTGTCTGACTTTGTTTTTGAGAAGGATAAAACAGGTTTGTTTTTATTAAAAGGTTATGCGGGTACGGGAAAAACAACAATCGTTAGCGCTGTTGTAAGCAGTTTGTGGAAAGTGGGTAAAAAAGCAGTTTTACTTGCTCCTACTGGAAGAGCTGCTAAGGTAATTTCTTTATATTCTAAAAAGAAAGCTTTTACAATTCACAAAAAAATTTACCATCCTAAAAAGACCTCTAATGGAGGAATTGAGTTTGTACGACAGGTAAATAAACATACAAACACACTTTTTATTGTAGATGAGGCCTCTATGGTTCCAGATGCTCCAACAAATTCAAAGTTATTTGACACGGGTTCATTATTAGCAGATCTTATTGATTATGTTTATTCAGGAATAAATTGCAGGTTAATTTTTATAGGTGATACAGCCCAATTACCTCCTGTTAAGTTAGAATTAAGCCCTGCTTTAGACGAAGATAAATTGAGGCACGAATTTAATAAAAATGTTTTCACAGTAGAGTTGGATGAGGTGATGCGTCAACATCAAAATTCGGGAATCCTTTTAAATGCTACCGAACTTCGTTTGATTTTGAGTAATTCGGGGATATGTAATTTTAAATTTGATTTAGGATATGCAGATGTGGTTCGTTTAGAGGATGGTTATGACATACAAGATGCCATTACAACTGCTTATGATAAGGATGGTGTAGAAGAGGTAGCAATTATTGTTCGTTCTAACAAACGTGCGAATCAGTACAATCAACAGGTACGTATAAAAATACGGGGACAGGAAAATGAAATTTCTGTCGGAGATTATGTTATGGCGGTCAAGAATAATTATTTCTGGTCAAAGGATTCTTCAGAAATCAGCTTTATTGCTAATGGTGATAGCTTTGAGATTATGGAGATTTTTAGTAACAAAGAACTGTATGGTTTCCGGTTTGCTGAGGTAAAAATACGAATGATTGATTATCCTTCTCAGGCTCCTTTAGAGGTTGTTATTTTGTTAGATTCTTTAAGTATAGAAAGCGCTTCTTTAAGTTATGAAGATTCAAACAGGTTATACCAAGAGGTACTAAAAGATTACGGTGGCATAAGGTCCAAGTACAAAAAAATGCTCGCCCTTAAAAACAATAAGTATTTTAATGCCATACAGGTAAAGTATTCTTATGCCATAACTTGTCACAAATCTCAAGGAGGTCAGTGGAACACCATTTTCATTGAAAAACCCTATTTGCCTGATGGACAAGATATCGCTTATTTACGGTGGCTTTATACGGCACTTACACGTGCCAAAGAAAAAGTGTATTTATTAGGGTTTCAGAAAGATTCGTTTATAGAGAACTAGGTAATGTTACAACTATAAAAAATAAATGAGGTGCTGTTTTTAGTAAGGTCGATCAAAGTATCGTATCAAAGTCTCCTTACATTAAATGTTTTTGCGCCTTGTAGGAAGATCTTACCAGAGCCCCTGATTCTACATGTCTAAAACCGAGTTCTAACCCTATTTTTTTGTAGAATTCAAATTGTTCAGGCTTTATAAATTCTTTTACGGGTAGGTGTTTTTTAGTCGGTTGTAAATACTGACCAATTGTTACAATATCTACTTTAACCTCAGATAAATCACGAAGTGTTTCAATAACTTCTGCTTCTGTTTCTCCAAGACCTAACATAATGCCAGATTTTGTTCTAGGTTGTCCCTTGTCTTTAAGGTATTTTAGTACCGCTAAACTACGATCGTATTTGGCTTGTATACGAACTTCTCTGGTCAATCTTCGAACGGTTTCTAAATTGTGAGATATTACTTCAGGAGCGGCTTTTATAAGACGATCTATATTTTTTTCATTTCCCTGGAAATCTGGAATTAAGGTTTCCAACGTGGTGTTTGGATTAGCTCTTCTGATTGCTTGTATGGTTTCATCCCAAATAATGGACCCTCCATCTTTTAAGTCGTCTCTATCTACGGATGTTATAACGGCGTGTTTGATACCCATTAACTTAATAGATTGGGCAACTTTTTCAGGTTCGTCCCATTCAACGGTCTCAGGTCTTCCTGTTTTTACACCGCAAAACCCACAAGAACGGGTACAGATATTTCCTAGTATCATGAATGTAGCAGTTCCTTCTCCCCAACATTCTCCCATATTAGGGCAGCTTCCACTGGTGCAGATGGTATTCAACTTATATTTACTTACCAAGCCTCTTAGTTCGGTGTATTTTTTTCCAACGGGTAGTTTTACACGGAGCCATTTTGGTTTTGCAACTCTTTTTTCGCGGCTAACTTCTGGGCTAATTTTATCAGTCATTTAGGATTGATTAGAATCAAGCGCAAAGTTACAAATAAAGTTCTTTAAAGTAATTTTTTAATAAATTTTAAGAAAGATTTTTTTTATAGCATAATCAAAGACCGCAATAAGATAGTACAACAATTAAAACTAAGAGTACAGCAATAATACGACAATACCACAACAGAGGTGTGTTTATATGTGAGGAATCTGAGTTTTTGATTTTTTTTTAGATATATTGGCTCCTGAAAAAAATAGTTAAAATCAATAAACATTATGACAACAGGTTTTCATTTTTGGGATTATGTTATTTTTATAACCTATGCAATTCTTATTTTAGGAGTAGGGTTGTGGGTTTCCAGAGATAAAAAAGGACATGAAAAGAATGCGGAGGACTATTTTCTTGCCAGTAAATCATTGCCTTGGTGGGCTGTTGGTGCCAGTTTGATTGCAGCCAATATTTCTGCTGAACAATTTATTGGAATGTCGGGTTCTGGTTTTGCATCAGGCTTAGCAATTGCCTCTTACGAATGGATGGCAGCCATTACTTTAATTATAGTTGGGAAGTATTTTTTACCTGTTTTTATTGAAAAGGGTCTGTATACAATTCCTGAATTTGTAGAAAAACGATTTTCAACAAATTTAAAAACCATTTTAGCAGTGTTTTGGATTGCTTTGTACGTATTTGTCAATTTAGCATCCGTATTGTATTTGGGCTCTTTGGCCTTAGAAACGATTGTAGGTGTTCCAATGATTTATGGGGTAATAGGTTTGGCATTATTTGCTGCGGCTTATTCATTATATGGCGGACTTTCAGCTGTTGCTTGGACTGATGTGATTCAGGTGGTGTTTCTAGTTTTAGGAGGTTTATTTACAACTTATTTAGCCCTGAATGCTGTTTCAGGAGGAGGTGGATTTGTTGAAGGTATTAAAACTGTATATGAAGCGGTTCCTGAACGTTTTGCCATGATTTTAGATAAATCAAATCCTGAGTACAAAAATTTACCAGGTTTAGGCGTATTGGTAGGAGGTATGTGGGTAGCTAACTTATATTATTGGGGATTCAATCAATATATTATTCAACGTACTCTGGCTGCAAAGTCTTTAAAAGAAGCTCAAAAGGGAATATTATTAGCAGCATTTTTAAAATTATTAATTCCGTTGATTGTAGTAATTCCAGGAATTGCAGCTTATGTAATGGTTAATGATCCTGAAATTTTAACAAGTTTAGGAGATATGGGATTGCAAAACATTCCTTCTGTTGAGCAAGCAGATAAGGCATACCCTTGGTTGCTTCAGTTTTTGCCTACTGGATTTAAAGGCGTCGCTTTTGCTGCGCTGGCAGCGGCCATTGTTTCCTCTTTGGCATCTATGTTAAATTCTACTTCAACAATTTTTACGATGGATATTTATAAACAGTATATTAATAAGGATGCAAGTGATAGGCAAACGGTAAATATAGGGCGTATTTCTGCCGCTGTAGCGTTGATTATTGCTGCTGTTATGGCACCTTTTTTAGGAGGTATTGATCAAGCTTTTCAATTTATACAAGAATATACCGGTATTGTGAGTCCTGGAATTCTAGCCATATTTATTTTAGGGCTTTTCTGGAAGAAAACTACGAATAAGGGAGCAATCGTTGGAGCTTTAGCATCTATTCCTATTGCCATGTATTTTAAAGTAGCTCCAAAAGGATGGTCAGATAGCATGTTTTTTGTAGAGGTTCCTTTTATGGATCAAATGGGTTATACGGCGCTTCTCACCATGTTAGTAATTGCACTTGTAAGTTATTCTGAACACAGAGGAGCTGATGATAAAAAGGGAATTGACTTGAAAAAAGGCATTTTCAATACGGGTCCTATATTTAATATTGGATCTTTTGCCGTTATGATTATTCTTGTTGTGTTGTATGCGATGTTTTGGAAAAATTAACAACTAAAAAATATACTTATAAGATTAGGTAGACAAGAATTGTATATTAAAAAACCTATAACACAATGTTACAGGTTTTTTTTAGTTTTATAGTGCAATGACATAGAAATCAAGTATAATTTCTTTTGTCTTCTCCCCAAAGTAGTTTACTCCGAAGGGTTTCAATAAATGTTTGTTGGTTGAGTTGAATGATTCTTATTTGAAAAGCCGCTTTTTTTAAGGTGATTTCTGTTTCAATGGCTACAGAAGAAACGCGTGAATCTAGAGAGAGGAAAAATTCCTTTTCTCTTCCGATAACCTTTAGTTTGATGTTAGTCTTATCGGGTATTACCAAAGGTCTTGCACTTAAGTTATGTGGAGCAATAGGGGTAATTACAAAGTTGTTTGATTCGGGTATAATAATAGGCCCATTACAACTTAAAGAGTAGCCTGTAGAGCCTGTAGGTGTCGCAACAATTAAACCGTCTGCCCAATATGTGGTGAGGTATTCATTATCTATATAGGCTTCTACTCCAATCATTGAGGTAGAATTTTTACGGGCAATTGTCACTTCGTTCAATCCAAAATTTAATTTTTCAAAATTTGAATTATTTTGATTTGTTTCAATATGTAGGAGTGCTCTTTTTTGAATGGTGTACTGTTTTGCAAAAATTGATTGAATGGCGTTTTTAATTTCTTTTTTTTGTACTGTTGCTAAAAACCCTAGACGGCCTGTATTGATTCCAAGAATAGGGATATTTAGATCTCTAATTAAAGTGACAGCCTGTAAAATGGTACCGTCGCCTCCTAAGGTAAAAATAAGGTCAAAAGAACTGTCTAGATCTTCGTGTTTGGAAAAGGTTGCATAGCACAAATCTTCGACACCAAGATTTGATAAAAATGAAACAAAATCTTCGTAAATCACAATTTCTACCTTGTATTTGTTGAGATTTTCAATTAACAATTCAAAATACTGACAACTGGTTTTTTTATGGGTCTGTCCGAAAATGGCAACTTTTTTCATTTCAGTTAAACATTTAAATATTTTTGCAAATAATTAGATCGTGTTTTCAAGTCATTTATATACAGATCTTCTTTGTGAGAAGAAACCACATGGTATTTGTATCTTCTAAGGGATTGGATAATTTCATTTATGTTCTCTGTTTTTACTTTGATAGTGATCTGTGATCTTTTTTCTGTAAGTTGAGAAATAAAAACCCCTAGTAATTTTGCATTGTTGATATCTGCTATTTGCGTTATTTCACTTAAAGTATAAGAATTGTCTTCTTTTTCTAAGACCAACACGATGCCTTCTTCATATAAGAATGGTGTTTCAGAAGCAACTTTTAGAATGTCATTTAAATCAAAACAGCCAAGATATTCTTTGTTCTTAGAGACTACGGGAAGAAGGTTGGTTTGGTTAGTGGCATATAAATGTAAGAGTTCAGTCCAGGTATTCGATTCTCTTGCAGAATAGGGACTGTACAGATAATTATAATCGTTTATTTTTTTTGAAGTATCCTCAAAAGTTGCCAGATCACTTCTGTAAAGTGATCCGAGTAATTTTTTATTTTCTACAATAGGAAGATGACTAAATAAGTGATTTTTAAATTTTTCCTTTGCTTTTGATATGGTATCATCTGGATGTAATGTCACGAGATTTTTTATGATGTAGTTTTCTAAAGACATATGACATGTATTTTTTCCTAGATATCGCAAAATAATCAAAATTAGTGTAAAATGATGTATTTTTGCCTTTTTAAAATGGCTTTATTCATCAGCTGATAGAATTAAATAAAAACGGATGGTAAAATTAAGTGTAAACATTAATAAAATAGCGACATTAAGGAATTCGAGAGGTGGTAATACCCCTAATTTATTGCAAGTTGCCGTTGATTTAGAACATTTTGGTGCACAGGGAATTACGGTACATCCTAGGCCTGATGAACGACATATTCGTTATCAAGATGCCTATGATTTAAAGGAGTGTGTGACAGAGGAATACAATATTGAAGGAAATCCAATAGCAAAATTTAAGGAGATGGTTTTAGAAGTAAAACCCACACAGGTCACCCTAGTGCCAGATGCGATTGAAAATATCACTTCAGATGCAGGTTGGAACACCATTACGAATCAATCCTATTTAAAAGAAGTTATCGCCGAGTTTAAAGAGCAGGGGATACGTACCTCTATCTTTGTAGATCCTGATCTATCTATGATCCGGGCTGCAGCTACCACGGGTACAGATAGAGTTGAGTTGTATACTGAAAACTATGCGAAGAATTATGAAAAGGGAAATACAGATGCTATCAGGCCCTATATAGCAGCGGCACAATTGGCACATGATTTAGGGATGGGGGTAAATGCAGGTCATGATCTAAATTTGAATAATATTGCTTTTTTTACAAAAAACATACCTTGTTTAGCAGAGGTGTCTATCGGGCATGCTTTAATTTCTGAATCTTTGTATTTAGGCATGGAAAATGTTGTAAATATGTATTTACATCGTATGTCTGGAGAGTATCTAGATAGTTTGAATAAGCTTACATCTGGTTTGTAAAATAAAAATATCTGAAATTTACTATGTCACAATCAAATCGGTTATTGCATTCTACGATCCAAGGTAAGGGCTTGCCTTTACTGATACTGCACGGTTATTTTGGAATGGGTGATAATTGGAAATCTCAAGCCAATAAGTTAGCCTCGCATTACCAAGTGCATTTAATAGATCAGCGAAATCATGGGAGAAGTTTTCATACAGATGATTTTGACTATGAATTAATGGCTGAAGATTTGTTGAATTATATGGATTTTTATCAGATAGATACGGCTTATGTTCTCGGTCATTCTATGGGTGGAAAAACAGCTATGTATTTTGCGGTTTCTTATCCAGATCGGGTTAAAAAATTAATAGTAGCAGATATTGCACCTAAAAATTATCCGCCGCACCACCACGATATATTAACCGCTTTAAATCAGGTTGATTTTTCAAAAATCACCCTGCGATCCGAGGTAGATAATATTTTAAAAGTGTCAATACCAGAAGAAGGGGTCCGACAGTTTTTGTTAAAAAATGTATATAGAAAAACAAAAGATAGTTTGGCTTTTCGATTTAATTTAGAAAGTTTGACCAAAAACAATGATGAAATTGGAGTGCCTTTAACTAGTTTTTCAGAATATCATGGTCCCGTTCTTTTTTTAAAAGGCGAAAATTCAGGCTATATTTCCCAAGACGATGTGTCTTTGATAAAAGCTCATTTTTCAAGCTCAAAAATAGTAAGCATCAAAAATGCAGGACATTGGTTACATGCTGAAAACCCAAGGGATTTTTTAAAGGAAGTGTTGGATTTTTTGTAAAAAAAGATTGAGTTTTCTTCTGTTTATTGGAATTGCGTCATATTAAAAAATCGTATTATAGCTCGTAAGCGTTGGTCTTGGAATGTGTTGTGTTGTAATTGTCGATTGATAGTTTGTAGTTCTTGCATTATTCCATTACTTATTTGCGTTTGTCGTTGGTGTATAGATTGTATCTGGTTTTGTGGCATTTGTATTTGGCTTCTTCTACCGAAGGATAAATTGGTTATTTGTTGTGGGTGTAGTTGTTGTTCTATACTTTGTACTTGTTGTATTTGTTCTTGTGTTTGTCGTTGTATTTGTTCTTGTATTTCTTGTACTTGGTTTCCTAGTGCTTGTCCTACAATGTTAATTCCTTGTTGTAGAGTTCTAAAAGTATGTTCTAATCGACTGTATTTAAGTACTTGGGCGTTGTAACGTTCTTCTTCAAGTTGTTGTTGTTGAGACAAATTTGTTGCAGATCTAAAACCAGGAAGATTATTATAAGAACCTAATAATGGTGCTACATCTCGCCGGGGTATTATTGACATAAATGGCACTTGATCTCGATCTGTAGCTATTACTTCTATATCCCCCTCTGCTTCTACGTGCACAGCGTTTATATTATATCCCGTTGCTTCTCGAAGTTTTCTGCTAAATACTTTAGATGCTTTGCTTTTTTCGCCTTTTCTTTTAGATGCTTCTTCAATTGCTGCTCTTCTTTGTGCGAATTCTGCTTCTGTTTCTTGGATCGCTTCGTCTGCTACTAGGTTTAGTACAGCATCTATTATATCACTAAGTACTTCTATTTCCCAAAACAACCTCCCATCTGGATCTACATTTGCAATCGGATTATTCCCTACATACACATACGGGCTTGCCATTTGTTTGGCCGGGTCAGGGGTAGTAAATCGTTTTAGATCAGGATCGTAGTAACGCGCTCCAAAGTAGTATAGCCCACTCTTACTGTCCAGCTCTTTTCCGGTAAATTTAGGAATGAACTTTTGGCTAATATCGCTGTTTTTTTTATCAATTTCCCCATAAGGTTTATAAGATACCTGTGTTTTTTCTTCTCCTTTTTCATCGGTAATCAGCGTGGTGCTACCTATGTGGTTTAGGTGGTAGTAGCTGATCTCTCCACTGTCTGTAATGGAAGCAACGGTTCCCTGAGGACTTTTAATGTATTTGGTCACCTTTTGGGTTCCTGTGCTATCTACCTCAATGATATAATACGGTGAAATGTAATAGCTGGCACTACCATCTGCATTTACTTTTTTCACTCTTTTCCAACTGTTGTTGTAACTAAAGTCATTTACTAGTGTGCCTACCTGATCGGTATCGGTTTTGGTAATTTGTGTCAGGTTGTTTTCTGCATCGTAACGGTATTGCCAATCGGTGGTTTTTCCCAAAGTGTCCCGCACGGTTTTGGTGCTGGTATTTCCAAGGTCATCATAAGACAGCTTTAAAGAAGGTTGGCAAAGGTTGTTGTTTTCATCTATTTGACAGGCGCCTGTTAATTGGTGTTTTTTTGTTGGGTCATAACTGTACAAGGTATTGTTGTATTGTGTAATATCACCGGTAAGGTTGTATTGATAGTTTTTATTCCCATACTCCCCTTTAGCGGTTTCTAAATACCCCATGGTATTATAGGTAAAAATCTGACTCAGGTTTTGTGCAGGACCTGTTCGTGTGTCGTTGATGGCTAATATTTTAGAGGCTTTGTTCCAGGTGTAAGTAAAATCGCGTAAGCTTGTATTTGTGCTTGTTGTTTGCGATTTTTGGATCCTACCCAGTGGGTCATAACCGGTATAAGCGTGCACCTTATTGTTAAAGTCGATGGTTTGTGATTTTCCTAAGGCGGTATAGTCTTTATATTGTACCAATACCTGCGTTGTACTTGATCCGGCTTGTTGGTTGGCTACCTCAGAGAAACGCCCATAACCATCGTAGTTATAGTGTATTTTGTTATACGGGAGTGTTTTTGGGTTATTTGACCTGCTGCATTGTAAAGATATGAATTGGTAAAGCTACTTGGTTTATCACTTACCAGCGTGGTCGTGGTTTTACCACTTACATTGCCCCGGTAATCATAGGCATAGCTGTAGCTTACCTCTGGGGTGGTCATAGCAGCCAAACGCCCCTTGCCATTTACGGCAGTATCATAGCTGTACATTATGGTTTTTTCCAGACTTTTGTCCGCCTTGTAGTTGTTTTGTTCTATAGCCCTGCCCAAGGGGTCATATCGATAGTGTTTTCTTTTTCCACTGGCATCGGTTTTGCTTTCCAATAGCCCAGTCGCATAATAAGTGTAAAGGGTCGTTCCCGATTCAGTGTTGTCCCTTTGGACAACCTGCCCCAGTGAATTGTAAGTATAAGAGGTTTGTACGCCTAAAGGATCTGTCATATTGGTTTGCTGTCCTAAAGGATCGTATTGGGCTGTGGTAATAGCGCTGTTTGCATCAATATGTTTGATTACATGCCCTCGATTGTCTCGTATGGTAGTGGTGCTTACCGTTGTGTTTTCTCCGCTGGTGTTTGCAGGGTTTGGTTTGTATGCAGTAGCAATACGATGGTCCGTAGGATCATAATTTACCGTATTTGTTATTTGTTCGGGCAGGTTCCTTTCTATAAGTTTTCGTTCTATGTTGTAGGTGTAACTCGTATAATGAGCAGTTTCATTTTCGTAATATGGAAGGGTCCTTTTCTCCACCAGACCGCGGTTGTTGTACTGCGTATGTCTGAGGATACTTTTTATCGCTGAACCTCCTTCGGTTTGACTTTGATAGGTGCGTGCCAGCCCATCAAAATAGTGGTTTTGTGTCAGCCATTGCTTCGGGTCATTTTCTTGCCAATCCAGTCTTTGTTTGGTTTGGCTGTATAAACCTATATCGGCATTTTGCATAAAACTCCTATGTGCCATGACAATCAATTCTTTACTGTTGGCTTGTATGCCATTTACCTTGAGGATACGACCAAAGCCGTCAATGCCATTCTCAGGAATTTCTAGGGTGGTATTTCCATTGGCGTCTGTGTATTTTACACAGGTTCCAAAAGCAGGTTCAAATTCCATTTGCGTACTTAAAGCTGTAACGCCTTGTTTAATTACAGGCAGGGTATGGTTTTTAGGAAAACTGTGATAGGTGGTCTCATAGGCTATGTTTGTGGTGTTTCCTAAAGGGTCGGTGCTGCTGGTAATATTTCCGTAAGGGTCATAGGTATACGATCTTGCTACCCATTGCTCCAATTGATCGCTCCAGGCTCTTTTCTGGGTTGTATTCATGTTTTTATCATAGGTAAATCCATAAGATCTAAGGTCTGTGTCTGAGCTCCATAAGGAGTCACAGCTACCGATGGGTGCATTGCTTATTTTTTTTGCTATCGGATAAAACCCGTGCCACCATGGTGCATTCATATCACTCTGATACTCAATACAGGTGTAATAATTTTCATTGGGGTCCTCATTTAATACGGAGACCCCAGTAAGGAGTTTAAAATCTTTATCATAACTATATTCCTGGCTTTGACTGTAATTGTAAACACCATTGCTGTAGGTGTCGCGTTTTTTACTTTCCCGGTAGACCACATACACCTCACTATTGGGTTGTGAGAGCGCTGCGTTGGTGTAGCCGTACTCAAAGGTTGTTTTCTTTAACGCTACTCCATCGTAGCTTCGGCTTTGTTTTTGACCTATTATCTTGCCTGTCAGGGGAAAATCCTGCTCGTACTTTTTGGTGGTGGTGGTGTGTAACATCGGGTTCTGATCACTGATATTTTCTCTGGTAGTTTCTTCAAATCCTAACCAGCCCCTTCCCTGCAGATTTACTTTGGCGTTTTTATAGGTGTAATTTATTGTGGACCTGGTTTTACTTATTGAGTCGTAAACGGCGCTTTGTGAAACAACATAGCTTGGTAGGGTAACTTTTACCGTTGGAAATACTTCCGAGGCATTGTCTTTTTCATACACGCTTCTGTCTGTAAGGGGTTTGTGTTGGGTGCTGATTTGGCTTCCGTAGCCATTGACTACCGAGCTCAGTAAATCGTATTGTTCAAGGTCGTAAGGGCTGCTTTGGGGGTTTTCCTCAGAGAGATACATGTTAAATCCTACAGTTCCCTGATTAAATACATGAGCGATATCTGCTTTGCCATCTCCGTTGTAATCACTTGGTAAATAAAATTTATTGTCTCCCCAGGGAGAAGGACTCTCTAAGGTGTTATAGGCTTTAAAGGATTTTCCGTTGGAAAGGTACGTGTGTATGGATATTTGATTATTATCATTTTTAAACAGGTAGGCTACGTCGATAAAACCATCGCCATTATAATCGGATGATTTAATCATTTGTGGTCCTTTCCATAAAATCTTGCTGTCTGACCAGGTGCTTACCTGTTTAAAAGTATTGCCCTGGCAGAGCATAACCTTGGCGCTTACATAGCCTTTATTGTTATAGAAGTAGCAAAGGTCCGTTTTTCCATCGCCATTGTAGTCACTAAAATTTAGTAGCTTGCCATCTACCCAGTCCAGGTCATCACTTTTCCAGGTATTTTTCAACAAGCTATTCCCTGTAGACACAGACAGGTTTACTTGTAGGTTCCCAGAGTTACTAAAGGCGTATGCCAGGTCGGTAAGACCATCGGCATTAAAATCGGCAGCTCGAACGATGCCATCGCTCATCCATACGCTTGATGTTGTGTCAGAGAGCTCGTCGGAGTATACGAATTGATCTCCCTTTGAAAGATAAATATAGTAAGCCAGGGTTCCTTGATCATTAAAAGCATAGGCCAGATCAAGTTTGCCATCGCCATTAAAGTCACCGGGCTGTATTTTGGCCCCCTCGGACCACATTTGGGTAGGGGTGTACCAAGAGCTACTGGTAAATGTTTTTCTATTGGAAAGGGACATATCAATAGCGATGTATCCTGATCTGTTGTACACATGGGCAATGTCAACCATCCCATCGCCGTTGTAATCGCCTGGTGGGAAACTCCCTTGGGTCCAGGTGCCTTGTTGTTTGCTCCACATCTGTGCTGTTTGAAAAGAACTACCGTTGGAGAGGGACACTAACATACTGATCTTTCCGGCATCGTTGTAGATGTAGCTGATATCGGTTAAGCCATCACTATTATAATCGCCTGCGGCTGTGGTACTTTGATCGGTCCAGTGAGTGTTTAAATTGGCCCATGGCTGATCTGAAAATTGGTGGGTGCTGGAAACCCTGTTGTTCCAGGTAAATTTTGTAGGAATCAGGCAATTTCCCTGAGCATCACATTGGGTGATATTTTCCAAGAGGCTGTGTCCGGTAATTTCACTAGTACGGTATGTAAATTGGTAGTTGTTAACCATTTTTTGGTTAACATAGGTGGTAATTTCTTTTATTCGTTTGGTTCGTGCTACTTTGGAACCTGCCAGATAATAGATGTTGTTATCTGGTCGATCCTCGTAGGTTAAGGTGACCGAACGTTGGGGATCCAGATCTGTGTGGCTGTTTCCCGTGTAATCGATGCCTACAGGATAGTATTCTCCTATTGCAGTATCGTTTACATAATCTATCGTTAAGTAATTGCCGTTTTTATCTGTGTGTTTGTTCCCTGCCCAAATATTTACTTCTGGTTTTCCCTGAGCTAGCACACGAGCATTGTCGCTGGTACCAAACTCCAATAGATCTCCTGTTTTGGTGTAGGCAATAAAAGAGCAAGGACCTGAACCGCAGTTTCCCTGTGAGTAGTAGCGGGTCCAGGAATCTATTTCTGTTCGGTATGTTGTACCGTCGGCACCGTAATCGCCTTTTACAGCCATAAGACGTTGACCATTAATAGCAAAACGATCTTCACCGTTGTAGTTTACCCCCCCCCTTAACGCCATCTTGTGCGATGGTCCTTGGATGACGTGTGATGGCTGAAAAGCCTGTTACGTTCCATCCTTTACCCAAAAGCCCATTGCTGTTTTGGCTGTTGTATTCAGCGGCAATATTGGGTTGCATCTGGTTGGTTCCTGGAGGGGTTTGTATGGGAATATGGTAAATTCCAGCTCCCTTGTCGGTTACATGATAACTGCCAGGAATACTACCCGAAACAATGGCACCGGTAGTTAAATTTAAACAACTGTAAAAGATGGCGCCTAAAAAGACAAACAGCCCCCATAAAACTAAAATCTTATTTCTCATAATAAATTTAAATTGATAGAGTTGATAAAAAATAAGGAGGGAACATTTTTCTGTCTAACTACAAGCTGTCTGTCATTACTCAGACCATTCTTAATGGTTTTGATCTAGTAAATTTAAAAAGGAAGAATTCCATTTATTTATTTAATTGGATCTTTACTTGTCTCTACATCTTTTATAACAAACCAAAAACTTCCTTCTTTCGCATCTTCATGATCATCCGTTTTTTCATACATGTGAGACGCATCGGTGTAGGCTTTAAATGTAAAATGCATCGGATTTCCTTGCCCTGCATTATTCTTTTTTATATTCCATCTAATATAAGAGTTTCGGTTTTCTATGTAATTTTTAAATTCAATACAAAACAAGGTCCCATCATAAGCTTCATAAACCACCTCTCCGCTAAAACCCGTTATAGCCGAACCGGCTGAATTCGCGTAAAAAGCCTTCACATCTGAACCATCATCTATAGGAGACTGAGGGGACTGAGCCCATCTTCCTTTACGTCTTAATGTTTCATCAACACAAGTAATCACATTGCCTGTGTCATTTTTAATATAGCAAATAATACCACGTCCTGCTGTCATAATTAATTGGTTTTTATAATTATACAAATTATTACAATCATTTTCTACGCCAAAACGACTGAAATTAACAGCAGTTTATCAAGAAGAAATAGGGAGGAAATAATTGTTTTACTAAGAAAAAAATAGAGGGGAGGAGCTTGCCAACTTAGGATTCCTCGTAAAACAAATCAAATTCGATAGCCGTTTTTTTGAGAGGGAACACCAATTTAAGAAAAATTTGATTACAAACCAAAATTTCTTTGAATTTAGTAGGCTAAAAGTTGCCGTTGAACGATTGTTCAATTCGTAAAAAAACCTTACTTTTGCAGCCAATTTTATAGAGATTAAATCCTGAATAATTAAGATGAATATTACAAAAGAAAGTATAGACTCGTTAAACGCTGTTGTAAAAGTAGATATCACTGCTGAAGATTATCAAGAAAAAGTGGATACAATTTTACAAGATTACCGTAAAAAATCCAATATTCCTGGTTTTAGAAAAGGACATGTGCCGATGGGAATGATTAAAAAGCAGTACAGTAAATCTGTGATGATCGATGAGATCAATAAATTATTACAGGAATCATTAAATAAATTTTTACAAGAAAAAAAGCTTGATATCTTAGGAAATCCGTTGCCAAAAATCAACAGTGAATTTTCTTGGGACTCAAAAGATTTTACCTTTGAGTTTGAATTGGGACTGGCACCAAAATTTGAAGTAGATTTAAGTGCTAAGAAAAAAATAACCAAATACAGTATTGTTGCAGAGGATAGTTTGATAGATAAAGAGATTGTCAATTTGCAAAATCGGTATGGTAAAATTCATGCGAGAGAAGAGGTTATTGAGGCTACCAATGTTACAGGTACTTTTTTTAATGAAGAAAAAGCGATAGAAAAAAAGTCGACGGTTGTACTAGCAGATCTTAAAGGAAAATCTAATCTTAAGAAATTTATTGGAGCTAAGGTAGGAGATGTTATCAATTTAAAATCAAAAGGCTTGTTTAGTGATAGTCATAAACTGATGGGTGCCTTGGCTCTGTCACATGATGAGGTTCATGATTTGAAGATTGATTTACAATTTACAGTAGAAGAAATTACCGAAATTGAACCAGCAGAACTCAATCAAGATTTATTTGATAAGTTGTTTGGAAAAGGGGGTATATCAACAGTCGAAGAGTTGAGAGAAAAAATCAAAGAAGATGCAGAAAATCAGTTTCAGACACAAGCAGATCAGCAATTGTTAAATAGTGTTACTGAGTACTTGGTTTCTAACACAAAATTTGATTTGCCAGCAGCATTTCTAAAAAAATGGTTGGCTACTTCAGGAGAGCATCCTATCTCTGAAGAAAAAGCAGCAGAAGAATTTGAAAAATCAGAAAAAGGGTTGCGTTATCAGTTGATTGAAGGTAAAATTATGGCTGATAATGGAATCAAATTAGATTATGAAGAGCTAAAAGCACATGCTATTGGATTTATCAAAGGGCAAATGGCTCAATACGGGAATTTAAATCCAGAAGAAAAAGAATTGGAAGATATTGCCGCTAGAGTATTGAGTAATCAAGACGAGGCAAAACGTCTACAGGACCAATTGTTAAGTAAAAAGTTGCTGACTTTTTATAAAGAGAATATCACGTTTAAAGAAAAAGAAGTTACTTATGATGCTTTTGTAAAAGAAGTTTATAAATAAGATTCTTTAAAATGGCATCATGTTAAGAGGATGTTTGTTAGATTAAAAATACAAGAAGACTGTTTTTACCAAACAGTCTTCTTTTTTTGTCCATAAAAATCGATTAATATCTTTAAGTTCTTATAAGAACATTGTTTACATTTGTTTAGCAAAGAACTATTTTATGGCCGAGTTTATAAAAATATACGACAAAAACATTCAGCCTAAACAGATTGAAAAAGCAGTGGCTGTTTTAAAAAGAGGGGGTTTAATCATATATCCCACAGATACCGTATACGGTTTGGGTTGCGACATTACCAATACAAAGGCACTACAAAAAGTAGCTCAGTTAAGAGGAGTAAAGCTAGACAAGGCTAATTTTTCTTTTATATGTAAAGATTTGAGTAATCTTTCAGACTATGTAAAACAACTGGATACTCCTACTTTTAAGATTTTAAGAAGAGCCTTGCCAGGTCCGTATACTTTTATTCTTCCTGGTAGTAAAACCCTGCCAAAAGTTTTTAAAAATAAAAAAACAGTAGGAATTCGGATACCTAAAAATACAATTGCTATTCAGTTAGTAGCCATGTTGGGGAATCCAATTGTATCGACCTCTATTCACGACGATGATGAGGTTATTGAATACACCACAGACCCGAGTTTAATTTATGAAAAATGGCAATCTAAAGTAGATTTGGTCATAGATGGAGGGTATGGTGGAAATTTAGCCTCTACGATTATTGATCTTACTAATGACCAGCCAATTGTCATAAGAGAAGGAAAGGGAACTTTGTCTGTTTTGTAAGTATGAGGCACCTATATTTTACACCTGTGGTTATTTGAGCTTGGACCAGGATTTTTTGTTTAAAATATAATAACTCCACACAATACTAGTGGTGTTATAATATTTTTTGTTCCTTGTAGTTGTTCTCTTTTTGTAGGTTTTTTTAAAGTTTTTGTAAAAACTAAGATGTGATTTTATAATTGCAAAACAATGAATAGGTTTACCTTGTAAGACAAATCGAATTCCAGCAATTCCATCTAAAATTATTCGGATAAGAACGTACAAAATGATTTTGTTAGCAGGAAGGTTCTTAACTAATGAGTACAAGCTATTTCTAAAATTTAAAAAAGTTTTATAAGAATTATTTTCGTTTAAGGTAGCACCGCCAATGTGGTATACTGTTGAGCTACCTACGTACTTTACAAGCTTTCCTAAATTGTTTGCCCTCCAACACAGGTCAATTTCTTCTTGGTGTGCAAAATAATCTTCGTCGAAGCCATTTAGTTGGTGAAACACCTCAGATTTTATAAAAAAGCAAGCTCCAGAAGCCCAATTTACAGTGATAGTATCGTTGTATTGTCCCTGATCGGTTTCTATAGAATTAAAGACTCGTCCTCTGCAATACGGGTATCCAAGTAGGTCTAAAAAACCCCCGGCAGCTCCTGCATATTCAAACTTTTTCTTGTTCTTATGATCTAATATTTTGGGTTGAATGATGGCCGTATTCTCATCATTTTTAAATTCTTTTACGATTGGACCTAACCAGTTTTTAGTAACTTCAATATCAGAATTAACTAGTGCGTATACATCTGCTTGTATGTGTTGTAAGGCTTGATTATAGCCTTTTGCATAACCACCATTTTCTCTGTTGAGAATTGTTTTTACTTTTGGGTAGTTTTCTTTGATAAACGCCATAGAAGAATCTGTAGAAGCGTTGTCAATGACATATATTTCAGCTCCCTGGCTAAAATTTACGACAGATGGTAAAAAAGATTCTAAAAGCTTTTTCCCATTCCAATTTAAGATGACTACTGCAACTCTCATAGTACTTTATATGCTTACAATCCTTTTGGGGGAAATTTTTAAACGAAGATGTAAATTTAGGTTAATTTAAATAATTAGGAATGTCTTTTAAGAATAAATATCGTTGATTTGTAAAATCCATTTTACAATAGAAATGTGAAAGACCATTGGTAACTACTAAATAAGTAGCATTGAGTTTGAGATTATAGCGTGCAATTTGATCAAAAGTATCTTGAGTAATTTTAACCGAAGGAGCTTTGCACTCTACAATAAGTTCTGGTTTTCCAGTTCGGTTAAAAATTAAAATATCAGTTCTTTTTTTTAGATTGTTAATGATTAATTCTTTTTCAATTCCAATTAAAGACAGGGGGTATTTTTTTTCTGACACCAAATATAAAACAAAATGTTGTCGAACCCATTCTTCTGGAGTTAGGGCTACGTATTTTTTTCGGACGGTATCAAAAATGAATCGCTTATTTTCGCTACTTTTGATTTTGAATTTGTAAGGAGGCATATTTAGATGTATCATAAAACAAAGCTACGTTTTTTACACAGAGTTTGAAAGTTATGGGTTTGAAGGCTGAATACCTACGTTTTTTTGTTGTGTAAATTAATCGGTGAATTGTTTAAAAAAGACATATGAATGAAGTAAACCAACTCGTATCTGATATTAAAAGTGGTCATGTCAAGCCTATTTATTTTTTGATGGGAGAAGAGCCGTACTATATTGATAAAATTTCAGAGTACATTGAAAAAAATGTGCTTACACAAGAAGAAAGAGGTTTTAATCAGATGGTTTTGTACGCGAGGGATCTAACGGTAGAGGATATCGTTGCCCATGCAAAACGTTTTCCGATGATGGCAGAAAAAACAGTCATCATTGTAAAGGAAGCTCAAGATTTATCAAGAACTATTGAAAAACTAGTCTCTTATACAGAAAACCCTCAGCCTTCAACAGTTTTGGTTCTTAATTATAAATATAAGATTTTAGACAAGCGTAAAAAATTATACAAAGCGCTTTTAAAAAATGGGGTTATTTTTGAAAGTAAGAAACTGTATGAAAATCAAGTTGCCGATTGGATCCGCAAGGTCTTAAATGTTAAGAATTATCAAATAGAATTAAAGGCAGCTCAAATGTTGGTCGCTTTTCTAGGGACTGATCTAAATAAAATTAGTAATGAGTTAGAAAAACTTACTTTAGTTCTTCCTGAAAGTACCATTATCAATCCAGAACACATTGAAGAAAATATTGGAATCAGTAAAGATTTTAACAATTTTGAACTTCGAAAAGCTATTGGAAATAAAGATGTTGTAAAGGCAAATCAAATCATTATCTATTTTTCTAACAATCCAAAAAGTAATCCTATAGTGATGACAATTTCTTTATTGAATAGTTATTTTACACAGTTGTTTTTATATCATGGTCTGCAAGATAAGTCAAAAGGAAATGTTGCCAAAAGCTTAGGTGTAAGTCCTTATTTTGTAGATGATTATGTTACAGCTGCTCATAATTACCCAATGCCCAAGGTTTCACAAATAATAGGTTTACTAAGAGAAGCAGATGTCAAGAGCAAGGGAGTAGGTGCTTCCATTTCACAAATTGATCTATTAAAAGAGTTATTGTTTAAAATAATGCATTGATTTTTTTGATGATAAATTGTACTGTATCGGTGATTGTTATACGAGCTAAAGGGAAATAGGTTTTAATCATAATCAAATCCATTTACGTACCTTTGTACTCCTAAAATGCAAAGAAAAATGAAACGTGTTGTAGTAGGGCTTTCAGGAGGGGTAGATAGCAGTGTTGCTGCTTATTTATTGCAACAACAAGGATATGAAGTTATTGCGTTATTCATGAAAAATTGGCATGACGACACTGTGACAATTTCAAATGAATGTCCTTGGCTAGAAGACAGCAATGATGCTGTTATTGTAGCTGAAAAATTAGGAATACCTTTTCAAGTGGTCGATTTAAGTGAGTCGTACAAAGATCGAATAGTAGATTATATGTTTCGTGAGTATAAAATGGGGCGTACTCCAAATCCAGATGTACTGTGTAACAGAGAAATTAAGTACGATGTTTTTATGAAAGTTGCCTTAGATTTAGGGGCAGATTATGTGGCAACGGGGCATTACTGTAGGAAAGGGATTCTTGAAAAAAATGGAAAAAAGACCTATCAATTATTAGCGGGGGTAGATAAAAATAAAGATCAATCGTATTTTCTGTGTCAATTATCACAAGAACAACTTTCTAAGGCCTTATTTCCAATAGGAGAACTTACTAAATCAGTAGTTCGAAAAATAGCAAAGGAGTTAAATCTGGTAACAGCAGACAAGAAAGACTCCCAAGGTCTTTGTTTTATAGGAAAGGTCCGTTTGCCAGAATTTTTACAACAAAAGTTAGAAGTTAAAGAAGGTCAAATTGTAAGAATTCCTGAAAATGCTGAAATTTATTCTAGAGCGATTCCTAAATTTTATTCAAAAGAAGAAGAATTGGCTTTTTTTGCAAGGAAGTTTCAGTATGCTGTTTCAGATGGAGAAATAGTTGGAAAACATCAAGGAGCCCATTTTTTTACAAAAGGACAACGTAAAGGTTTGGCAGTTGGAGGAACTGTAGAACCCTTGTTTGTGATTGAAACGGATGTTGTGGAGAATGTTATATATACAGGAGAGGGTAAAAATCACCCTGGTTTGTATAGAAAGGTGTTGTTTGTATCGAATAGTGAATTGCATTGGGTTCGAGAAGATTTGAGAATGCATACAGGAGAAATTATGAATGTTAGCGCCCGTATTCGTTACAGACAGTCTTTAGAGAATGCAACTTTGCACAAAGTAGAAAAAGGGCTCTATGTAGCATTTGAGCATATGCAATCTGCGATTACAGAAGGGCAATTTGTAGCTTGGTATCAAGAAGATGCCCTTTTAGGTTCTGGGGTAATTTCATAATGGAGAAGGTTTTAAAAATAAAAAGTAAAAATATTTGTGGTAAAATTAATTAATAGAATATTTAAAGAGATGAAACCTTGGGTCCAAGCGGCACGATTGCGTACACTGCCTTTGTCAATGTCGGGAATTATTTTAGGGGCTTTTTTAGCCCATAGCTATCAAAAATTTGATGGACTTATTTTTCTTTTTGCCCTTTTTACAACCATTTCCTTACAGGTGTTGTCTAATTTTGCAAATGATTATGGTGATGGTGTTAAGGGCACAGATGCTGGGCATAGAATAGGCCCAAAAAGGGCCTTGCAAATTGGTGCTATTAGTCCTAAGCAAATGCTAAGGGGTGTTTATATAAGTGCTATAATAGCTTTTTTATTTGCCGTAATTTTGATTTACCTCTCTTTTGGAGTGGAAAATTTTAAGTACTCTATATGCTTTTTGGTTTTAGGGATTCTTTCAATAGTTGCTTCGATTAAATATACAGTGGGAAAAAATCCTTATGGATATTATGGATTAGGAGATGTATTCGTATTCCTTTTTTTTGGTTTATTAAGTGTACTTGGTAGTTTGTTTTTATTTGTCAGGCAATTCGAAATACTGGCACTATTACCTGCATTTACACTTGGATTTTTAAGCGTTGGGGTTTTGAATGTAAACAATATGAGAGATAGCGTTTCTGATCGTTTGTCAAATAAGAATACGTTGGTGGTGAAGATGGGAGATGGGTTTGCAAAAAAATACCACTATTGTTTATTGATACTAGCCTTTGTTTTTGCGCTTACCTATGTGCTTTTTAATTACAAGTCACCTTTTCAATTTATTTATCTTATATCGTTTATACCTATCACAAGTCATTTTATCACCATTTATAAGAATAATGATCCAAAAAAATTGGACCCTGAGTTAAAAAAATTAGCTTTAAGTACCTTTTTATTTTCTGTATTATTTGGTTTGGGACAAATTTTGTAATCGACTAAAATAAATTACTTTTGTAGCCGTTGAATGGGATGTTTAAATTTATGAAGAAGGAGTTTACAGCTATTTTCTTTTACCTTTTGTATTTGCTCGCTATGATGCGGCCTTTGCAGCCAGTCATTGAGTATTATGCAAATCAAGATTATATTAGTAGTGTTTTGTGCGAAAACAGAAATAGACCTGCCTTGGCTTGTCATGGAAAGTGTTATTTGCAAAAACAACTATCAAAGGCTTCTTCATCTGAACACGACCAACACAGTAATCATTTGCCTAAAATAGATTTGAGTAAGTACCCTGTAAGTCTTATTACAATCGAATCGTTTTATAAAGAAAACAAGATAGATTATTCAGAGAAAATATGGAATCCAACAGTAGAAATTCCCTGTCAGCGTATTTCTGATATTTTTAGACCTCCCATATCCTCATTTACTTCTTAAAGGATACAATTTTTATCATAAAATAATATAAATTATAGAATTGTGGCGTTTTTGGTTTTCTAAACACTGCAGTTTTGTGATGTCACAATTACAATTATAATGAATTTTAACAAAAAATTAATGACCCTAGCCTGTATGGTGATGGTTCAATTTTCAAATGCACAAGAAATAAAGTGGAGCACAAATCGCGCAGATGGTCATGCACCTATTGGAGTAATGGGTGACCATGCCCATCACAAAGGAGAATGGATGATGTCTTACCGTCTAATGGATATGCAGATGGAGGGCATACTCAACGGCTCCAAAACAATTGATAATTCTGAATTGTTTACCTCTTACTCAATGGCACCACAAGACATGTCAATGCAAATGCATATGATTGGTTTGATGTACGCTTCTTCAGACAAATTAACCTTGGTAGTTATGGGGAATTTTCTCAGTAATGACATGAGTTCTAGTATGGGTATAGGTATGAACACAACGACTATAGAATCTGAAGGTCTTGGAGATTTTAAATTCGGAGCCTTATATCAATTATTCAACAAAGATCGGCGTTCTATGCATTTGAATGTGGGCTTTTCAGCCCCTGTAGGAAGTCTAACTGAAACAAAAGCTGGAGGAAGTCGTTTAGGATATGCGATGCAATTAGGAAGTGGAACTTGGGATGCCAACCTCGGGTTTACCTATTTGAAACAATACGATCAGTTTTCCTATGGCTTGCAGTCGATATACTTGACTCGTTTGGGTGAAAATATGGAAGGGTATGTACTAGGAGATAAATGGAACACTAGTTTTTGGGGGGCATATGCTTTTTTCAAACAAGGAAGTGTTTCACTTCGAATTGAGAATACCTATCTTCAAAGTATCAAAGGTTCAGATGCAATGATTGGAATGTCTGATATGGGTGGGATGAACGAGATGACTCCTGTTTTTAATCCAGTCAATTCTGGAAAAATAGAATGGGATGTGTTACTGGGCGTCAATTATGCACTATTCAAAGGCGCATTTAAGGGACTCCGTTTAGCAGTAGAAGTTGGTTTTCCAGTTTACCAAGATGTCAATGGTATTCAAATGAAGAGTAAAACCCTATTAACCACAGGTATTCAGTATGCTTTTGGAGGAAAATAGTAAGGTTTTTTTATTCAATTATTACAAGCCGAAAGAATGTGTTCTTTCGGCTTTTTTGTAACTTGCCCCTGGTTCTATTTATTTAGGGCTGAACAAATAAGATGCATGATCAAAGGAAGTTATAAAAAATACACCCTACATTTTAAAAATCCCAGTGGTACTTCGCGGGGGGTTTTAACAACCAAGGAGACTTACTTTATATATTTGTGTAAAGATGGTCGTGAAGGTATAGGTGAATGTGCCTTGTTTCGAGGTTTGAGTGCTGATGATGTGCCTGATTATGAGGGTAAATTGGCTTGGGCCTGCGCACATATTCACCTCGGAAAAGAACAGCTCTTAAAATCGCTTCAGGCCTATCCATCCATACAATTTGGGTTAGAGCAAGCTTTTTTATCTTTGGAAGCTGCTTTTGGTCACAATCAAAATCGATTTGAATTGTTTGAGACTGATTTTGTATGTAAAAAAGCACCAATTGCCATTAATGGCTTGATTTGGATGGGAGATGTTTCTTTTATGGAAGATCAAATAGAAGAAAAGTTAGAGCAGGGGTTTACGACCCTTAAATTAAAAATAGGTGCCATAGATTTTAAAAAAGAGTGTAAACTTTTGGCATCTGTACGCAAGCGTTTTGATTCAAAACATATCACTATTCGGGTTGATGCCAATGGTGCATTTAGGCCGAGTAATGCCCTTGAAAAATTAAAACAATTGGCTGAATTTGATTTGCATTCTATCGAACAACCTATTCGGCAGGGGCAGATAAAAGAAATGGCGGAGCTTTGTAGTAAAACCCCTTTGCCAATTGCATTAGATGAAGAGTTAATAGGTGTTTTTGAAAATTCGGAGAAAGAAAAATTATTAGCGGATATTCAGCCGCAGTACCTTGTTTTAAAGCCGAGTTTGGTAGGTGGAATTGGAGGCTCAGAAACTTGGATACAGATGGCAGATAAAAATAATATTGGTTGGTGGATAACCTCTGCTTTAGAAAGTAATATCGGTTTAAATGCCATTGCACAATGGACAAGTTCTTTAACTTTAGCCATGCCGCAAGGTCTGGGAACAGGAGGCTTGTTTACGAATAATATACAGGCACCCTTATCAATAGTTGATGGCGCTTTGTATTATGATAATGCTGGAAAATGGGGGCTTGTATAATTATCTAAGGTAGCATCTTAAAATAGTATCGAGAATTTATAGTTAATATTTATGAATTATATACAAAAAGCGTATTTAGGAAAAACAGCATGGTGGAGGTATATTGTAACCATTCTTTTAGTGATAACTGGAATAGCTATTTTTTCCATTCCACACACCAATGCGATTGCTCTTATGGATATTGATCCTTCAAAATCTGCAGATTTTAAGTATTTAATGTCTCTTTTTGACCTAAACACAAATTTAGTTTACTTGCTTTTACCCTTTGTCGGAGGCCTGTTGTTTTTATTGTTGTCTGTAAAATTTATTCATGGTCAACAACTTCTAAATATTACGACAACCAGATCAAAAATCGATTGGAATCGCGTCTTGTTTTCTTTTTCTATATGGGCAGCTATAATTGTTTTAACCCTTGCAATTCAGTATTTATTGGCCCCAAAAAGTTTGGTTTTAAATTTTGATTTACAGCCGTTTCTTATTTTGTGTGTATTGGCAATCTTTATGATTCCTATACAAACTAGTTTTGAGGAGTATGCTTTTAGAGGTTATTTAATGCAGGGTTTGGGCGTTTTGTCAAAAACTAAATGGTTTCCATTATTAGTGACTTCCTTATTGTTTGGTTTGATGCATATTGGCAATCCTGAAATAGAAAAGATCGGAAAGATGGTGTTGATTTATTATATAGGAACAGGGCTGTTTTTGGGAGTGATTACTTTGATGGATGATGGAATTGAATTGTGTTTGGGGTTTCATGCAGCCAATAATTTAGTTACGGCTTTATTAGTGTCAGCCGATTGGACAGCCTTTCAAACACACTCCATTTTTAAAGATCTTTTAGAGCCAAGTTTACAGACAGCAGTTATTCCTCCTATAATGATGTATCCTATTTTACTGTATGTATTTTCAAAAAAATACAAGTGGGTTCATTGGAAAGAAAAATTAACAGCGTCTTCTTTACAACCAATGATAGAAAAAACTGATGAGACAACAAAGATTCCATAAGAGTTTTAAGTGTAATGGTCGCTCTTTTGAAACAGAAACAGCACTAATTTCTTTTGTTAAAAAGGTTTCTGACGAAAGTGTTCTTTTCTTAAAGGAGTGGTTTGATGAAGCCCCCTTTGTAGAGGTACGAACCTCGGGTTCTACAGGGAAACCTAAAAAGATATTGTTAAAAAAAGAATTTATGATAAATGCTGCCTCGGCAACAGGCAATTATTTTAAACTTGAAGAAAAGACAGCTGTTTTATTATGTTTGTCATCTAAATATATCGCTGGTAAAATGATGTGGGTTCGCGCTTTGACTTTAGGGTGGCATTTAGATGTGGGGATTACTAGTACAACCCCTTTAAAGGAAAATTCAAAAACATATGATTTTTCAGCGATGCTTCCCTTACAACTACATCATTCCATAAGTGACATACACAAGGTAAAAACACTTATTGTTGGAGGAGGAGTTGTTTCTGAATCTTTACAAGACAAGCTTCAAAATATACCTACAAAAATATATGCAACTTATGGAATGACAGAAACGATTAGTCACATTGCGGTAAAAAAACTAAATCACACAGATAAAAATACAGTTTCAAATTATGAGATCTTGCCCAATATTTTTATTTCTACAGATCTAAGATCTTGTTTGGTTATTGAGGCGCCGTTAATTTCCAACAGCCCAATCATCACCAATGATTTGGTTGTTTTAAAAAAGAAAAATCAATTCCAATGGCTCGGTCGTTATGATATGGTTATTAATAGTGGAGGAGTTAAATTGATTCCTGAACAGATTGAACGAAAACTTTCAAAGCTTCTTAGTAAGCGGTATTTTATTAGCTCTCTTCCTGATGAAGTTTTGGGAGAAAAAGTTATTTTGGTTGTTGAAGGTGTCCAGAATTCTATTTTGTTTAAATCAGACATCTCTGTTTTTTTACAAGGGGCGAATCTTCAAAAATTTGAAGTTCCAAAAACGATCTATTTTGTGCCTCAATTTGTAATGACGGAGACTCAAAAGATTCACCGCTCTAAAACAATTGAATTAATTTGACGGTTCTAGATCTTTTTGATATTGTTCCTCAAAATCTTCCCACTTTTGAGATTTGTAGGCACCTTCTGCAAAAAAAACGAGTATTTTCATCATGATTTCAGGGTCTAAAAATCCAGGAATGTTTTGAATTAGACTTTCTTTTTCAGTTAGGATAAGTGTTGATGGATAACTCATGTTTCCTTGGAGCAGTCCTACTGCAAATTCGTGGTAACCTTTCTTTCCGTTTTCGATAAATTTGTACTTTTTTCCTTTGTATTCAATACTTTCTCTCTGCTCGGCATTGAGCTTTACAGCGTGATAATTTTTGTTGATATATGAGGCGATGATTTTATTTCCGTAAGTATCTCGATCCATTTTTTTACAATAGCCACACCAATTGGTGTACACGTCAATTAAAAAGAGTTTCGGTTCTGATTTATTCGCAGAAATTGCCTCTTCAAAGGACAGCCATTCTACTTCTTGGGCATTTACTTTTGAAAATGTTCCTAGAATTAAGACCAGTAGATATATTTTTTTCACAGTTTACATTTTAATAATTATTTGACCACACATTTTTATTCCGACTTTCTGGTGATATTTTTGTTGATTTATCGGATGCCATGCATTTTTTTAACAAGTATTTTACTAATCAATAGCATAACGATTCCAGAACCTATAGGAATGATGGTAAAGATCATAAAAAATGTTGCCATTGAATATTTTTCTACAATTAAATCGATATAGCTCCCTGTGAATCCAGCCAATGTATTGGAAATAAAGTTGGCGATAAACCAAATTCCGAACATTAGTCCAATCAGTCTTGGAGGAGATAATTTACTTACATAGGCCAATCCAACAGGAGATATACACAGTTCTCCTAAGGTGTGAAACAGGTAAGCTAGAATTAAGAAAACAATACTTATGGAGGCTGTTTTTGCACCCTGAGGTATTTCCATAGATCCGTAGGACAAGATGCCAAATCCAAGACCTAATAAAATTAATCCAAGGGCAAATTTAACGGGGCCGGAAGGGTTTATTTTACTGGCCCATATTTTTGAAAACAAAGGAGCCAATGCAATGATGAAAAAAGAGTTTAATATTCCAAACCAAGAGGCTGGGATTTCAGTAGAATCTTCAGTGAATTCTTTTCGGAGCATCCAAATAACAATTGTCCATACTATTGCAAAACTTATTCCTAAAATACTATTTGAAAGCCAGTATTTTCGAAAGGTTTGTTTGTACAATAAATAAAGGATCCATGTGATGATGAGCATTGGAATAATAGTCAGTGTAGTGTTAAATATTTTAAAGATCCATGCGCTTTTCCCTACGAGATCTCGATCTGTATAATCTTTTGCGAAAACCATCATGGAACCTCCTGCCTGTTCAAATGCCCACCAAAAGAAAATAGTGAAAAAAGCCAGTATCCCGATGACAAAGAGCCGGTCCTTTACAATTTTTGGGTCCTCTTTTACAATTTCGGTCGGTGATTCTTTGCGATGAATCAATAATTTTGGTGCCAGACCGATATTGCCAAAAATATTTTGACCAAAGTAGAATTGCAACATTCCTAAAAACATAAAAATTCCTGCAAATCCAAAACCATAGTTCCATCCAATTTTTTCACCGATATATCCACAGAGTAAAATTCCTAAAAATGCCCCAGCGTTAATACCCATATAAAAAATAGTGTATCCCGCATCTTTTTCCTTGTCTAGTTCTTTGTATAAATTACCTACGATTGAAGAAATATTGGGTTTAAACAAGCCGTTCCCAGCAATTAAGGAAAGCAATCCCGCATAAAAGAAAAAAGGTGTTTCCAAAGCCATAAATAAATGCCCTAAGGTCATGATAAAAGCACCAATAACAATGGATCTACGATATCCTAAAAATTTATCTGCTACAAAACCACCGAGCATGGGTGTAATATATACGAGTCCGGTATACCAAGCATATAAAATTAAAGCTTTGTCCCTTTCCCATCCCCATCCCTGATCATCAAAAGAGGAAATCAAAAAAATTACAAGTAGGGCCCGCATTCCATAGTAGGAAAAACGTTCCCACATTTCTGTAAAAAATAAAATAAATAACCCTGACGGATGTCCCAAAACAGTTTTTTGATTGTCTGCGGAACCTCCAAACTTAAATTCCATATTTGTTCTTTTTGTGAGGAGCTAAATTTATAAAAAAAAACTCATTTTTAGGACCCTGTCAGATTCTAAATCACAAAGGAGTAAATAAGTTTTTTGTTTGTAAATATTAAAAGGTATTATTTGTTTATATTTGAAAAATATAACCCTTATTTACTCAGGATTATTAGTTTTATGGCATTTTTTAAGAAAGTACTGACATTATTGCTTATTTGTTTTTGGAATACAAAAGGAATTGCTCAGGAGAACTTGCAGGTTTTTTCAGATTACCTTTCTGACAATCTTTACATAGCGCATCCTGCAGCAGCAGGGGTAGGAAATTCAGGAAAAATTAGGTTGAGTACTCGTAATAAATGGTTGGGGGTAAAAAATGCTCCAAATACACAAACTTTGAGTTATCACAATCGGTACGAAGATAAAGGAGCTATGGGGCTAATTTTATTTAATGATGAAAATGGTTTTTTTTCTAAAAAAGGGGTCTATGCAACCTATGCTTATCATTTGAATTTGGCTAAAGACCTTAGAAATTTTAAGCAACTTTCTTTTGGTTTTTCTGCGACCTTTTCTCAAGAACAATTTGATGCATCTATTTTTTCTACCATGCCATCAGATAATCCAGGCAAAGACACTTATTTTAACGGAGATTTTGGGATGGCCTATCACAAGAATTCATTTTTCAGCTACTTAACCATTAAAAATTTGTTTCCAACAAGATTAAAGAAGCATAATTCTGAATCTTTTAATTTTAGAAAAGTACTTCTCTATACAGGCTATTTTTTTGGTGATAAAAATAAAATACAATACGAGCCCTCTGTGTTAGCGATGTATGATTCTCATTTTGACAGAATACAACTAGATATTAATATGAAGGCTTACAAGTTGCTAGACAGAGGTCATTTGTGGGCTGCAATCTCCTTTATAACTTTTTTAGGAGATGACACCTCATTGGAGAGTCTCAATTATCTAAGTCCGGTTATAGGGATTAATTATTTAAATTATGTTTTTTCATATACCTATACCAGCCAGTTGGGTTCTTTAGATTTTAGTCCTGAAGGGTATCATCAACTGTCTTTGGGAATGGATGTTTTTGTCAGAAAGCCTCGATTGGCAGCCTGTCCGAATATTAATTCAGGTTTTTTTAATTAAATATATTACTGTGATCATTAAGAAAGTAAGAGGAATTAGTCCAAAGTTTGGAAAAGATTGTTTTTTAGCAGAAAACGCTGTAATTGTAGGTGAGGTAACAATGGGCAATCAGTGTAGTATTTGGTATAATGCTGTGTTAAGGGGTGATGTGCACTTTATAAGAATAGGAAATAAAGTTAATGTTCAAGATGGTGCTGTTGTTCATGCTACCTATAAAAAATCTCCAACAACTATCGGAAACAATGTTTCTATCGGGCACAACGCCATTGTGCATGGTTGTACCATTCATGATAATGTACTAGTGGGAATGGGTGCGATTGTAATGGATGATTGCGTTATAGAATCCAATTCTATTATTGCAGCTGGGGCTGTTGTAACTAAGGGAACCCTTGTAAAATCAGGGTCTGTATATGCAGGAGTTCCTGCAAAAAAAATTAAGGAGATTGACAAAGATCTTCAATCAGGAGAAATTGATAGAATTGCCGAAAACTACATAAAGTATGCGGCCTGGTTTAAAGACTAGCTTTGAAGGGTTTGCCAAGTAAAAAAATAATTTTTAATCTGATGCTTCTTTATGAATTAAGTTTTATTTTTGCGCATGCAACAAAAAGTACTCATTTTAGATTTTGGATCGCAATTCACACAATTGATTGCCCGGAGGGTTCGAGAGTTGAATATATACTGTGAAATCCACCCATACAATAGTAATAAGTTTAATTCAGATGATTTTAAGGCAGTTATCTTATCTGGAAGCCCACATTCTGTCAGAAGCGAAGAGGCTCCAAAATTAGATTTGTCAAAAATTAAAGGAATAAAGCCATTGTTAGGGGTTTGTTATGGAGCTCAATATTTAGTTCATTTTTACGGGGGAAAAGTTGGCGCTTCTAAAACAAGAGAGTATGGAAGGGCTAATTTGTCTTATGTGGATACATCGAGTATTTTATTTTCAGGAATTAAGAAGGACAGTCAAGTATGGATGAGTCATTCAGATACAATTTTACACCTGCCAGAAAACTATGATTGTATTGCCAGTACACATGATGTTAAGAATGCTGCTTATAAAATTAACGGAGAAGACTCTTATGCCATTCAGTTTCACCCAGAGGTATATCACTCTACAGACGGGTTGTTGTTGTTAAAAAACTTTTTGGTTGATATTGCTCAGGTTGAGCAATCTTGGACCCCTGATTCTTTTGTAGAAACGACCGTTACAGCTATTCGAGAAAGGGTAGGGAATGATAAAGTGGTTCTGGGACTGTCTGGTGGAGTAGATTCAACAGTTGCTGCAGTGCTCTTAGATAGAGCAATCGGAGAAAATTTACACTGTATTTTTGTAAATAACGGTTTGTTACGTAAGAATGAATTTGAGAGTGTTTTAGGTCAATATGAAGGCATGGGTCTAAATGTAAAAGGTGTGGATGCTTCCCAGAAATTTTTAGAAGCCCTAAAAGGTGTGTCAGACCCTGAAAAGAAACGAAAAATTATAGGATGTTCATTTATTGAGGTTTTTGATGAAGAATCTCATTTAATAAGTGATGTTAAATGGCTTGCTCAAGGAACAATTTATCCAGATGTCATTGAATCTGTCTCAGCTACAGGAGGTCCTTCAGCAACGATAAAATCTCACCATAACGTAGGAGGATTGCCAGATTATATGAAATTAAAAATCGTTGAGCCTTTGCGTATGATTTTTAAAGATGAGGTTAGAAGAGTTGGAAAATCATTGGGTATAAATTCAGACTTGTTAGGAAGACATCCTTTTCCTGGCCCAGGAATGGGTATCCGGATATTGGGAGATATTACTGCTGAAAAAGTAAGAATTTTACAGGAGGTAGATGCTGTTTTTATCAATGGTTTAAAGGAATGGGATCTTTATGATAAGGTATGGCAAGCAGGAGCAATGTTATTACCCATAAATTCTGTCGGAGTAATGGGAGACGAACGCACCTATGAAAAAGTAGTTGCGTTACGAGCTGTTGAATCTACAGATGGAATGACCGCAGACTGGGTAGATTTACCTTATAAGTTTTTACAAGAAATTTCAAATAAAATTATCAATAACGTAAAGGGTGTGAACCGTGTTGTTTACGATATAAGCTCTAAACCACCTGCTACAATTGAGTGGGAATAAATTAAAGACACAATAGCGTTATTTTTTTGACAAACGTTTGTTATGAACAAAAATAAAGATAGAATGAAAAAAATTGTATTGCTATCTGGCATTTGTTTGTGTTGTTTCTTTTCTGTTTTTGCTCAGCAAAAATCACATTTTACATATACTGTAAAAAAAGGGGAAAGTATTCGGAAAATTGCTAGGCGCTTTGATGTAAAGACGAAAGAGATATACCGTTTAAACCCGGGTCTTGGTAAAAGACCCAAAGTCAATACAGTTGTTTTATTGCCATCAGTTAGCTTCAAAGAAGGAAGTGTTCGTATTGCTTCATTTCAAAGTCACATTGTCCAACCAAAAGAAACGTTATATGGAATAGCAAAAAAGTACCATATAAGTGTAGCGTCTTTAATAGAATTGAATCCTTTTATAAAAAAAGAAGGTCTAAAATTAGGCATGGTTGTAAGGATTCCAGAAGTTAAATTAATTTCTAAGGAAGCCTTGTTAAAAAAAGAACTAGAATCATGGGCAGAACAATATGTGTTGCACACAGTTGTTAAAGGAGATACGTATTACAATTTAACACGGCATTATAATGTTACAAAAGAGCAATTAAAATTGTTGAATCCAGCGCTTTATGAAGGAATAAAGTTAGGCATGGTGTTAAAGATTAAAGAGAAAATAAATTTTGACAAACTAGCTGAATTAGATTCTATAACCCAACCTGTTTTTAAGGATAGTCTTATTTCTGGTAAGATGTTAAATGTAGCACTGTTGTTGCCTTTTAAGTTTTCCAAAAATGACACCTTGACAAAAGAGCAATTATTTTCTTCGAAGGGTAATTTGGTAAATATTGTAACAGATTTTTATTTAGGAGCAGCAATTGCAGTAGATTCTTTAAAGAATCAAGGTTTGTCAGTAGATGTAAAAGTTTATGATACTGAAAATGAAAAAGATTGTATTCTAGATTTATTTGATTCTAAAAAATTAGAAGGAACAGATGTTGTTTTTGGACCCGTGTATAGTAGGCATGCAGATTTGGTAGCTTCTAGGTTAAAAGATGTTCCGATAATTTTTCCATTTTATTCTTCTAGACAGGACTTTTTTTTAAGTAATAATCTTGTTAAAACAGCTACAGATACTCATCTGTATCAGAAGGTAATAATGAATCATTTCAAAGCAACACATAAAGATGAACATGTGCTTATTGTTGGAGATGAGAAAATAGATTCAAAATTAAAAATGCTTGATTTTTCAAAACAGATTCAAAACAATGATTCTGTAAATAAGATCCGTTTTTTACAACCTGAAAATGGCTATATAGACAAAGAGCGTTTTGTAGCTGCCGTAGATACAATGGCTGTTAACTGGGTGTTATTGACAACGAATAGCAAGGTAGTTACTGCTGATGTTGTAAACAATCTGAAAGCCTTACCTAATAGTCCAAAGGTTAAACTATTTGCTTTTGAAAAAGGGTCTAATTTTAACAAGGTTGATAATAATACACTAGCCAAAATGAATTTTACTTATGCTAGTTCAAGGCTTCTTAATGATACACTTTCTAAAACACATAATTTTTATCAACAATATTTGAAAGTAAACAATACTTATCCGAGTAAATATGCTATAAGGGGTTTTGACGTTGTTTATGATATATTGATGAGAATGGCATCAGAAGAAAATAACTCATTAGTGGCTACTTATAAAAAAGGAGGTTCAGTTCGTGTAGAAAATACTTTTTTATACGATAAAAAAATATTGTGGGGTCCTTCTTTTAATACCTCAGTATATTTGATGAAATACAATGAGGATCTGTCTATTCAGGTTATTAAGTAGTATTAAAGATGTGTTTTAAAGGAACTTAATGTTGTTTTTTAAAATAGGATCTAATAAACGTATGTTTTTTTTGGTCCCAAGTTCTTTAAGCGCATTCAAATGCTTTTCGTGGTGTATGTCAGAACCTACAAAGTCAATCATATTTTTTTCTAGTAGTTTTTCAGTGATTTTTTTTACAGATTTTCCGTAATATCCTGTAAGAGATAAGAGGTTTAATTGAAAGCGGCAGCCTGCTTTTTGAAGTTTTTCGTACATATCAAAGTTGTTGTAATAAAAAGCATAGCGTTCTGGATGTGCTAAAATGGGTCTGTAACCTGCCAGTTGAATGTCAAAGATAAGTTCAAACAAATTGATAGGAGGGAAAAAATAAGACATCTCAATCAACAAGAAATCTTTATTTAAAGTTAAAAGATCTCGATCTTTTAGCAATTTAGAAAAGTTATTGTCTAACATATACTCGGCCGCTGCATTGATGTTAATATAAGACAGATCCCTTTTTTCCAGTTCTTCTCGTAAAGTTTCTAATTTTTGGAGGATGGTATCACTGCTGTTATTCCATACTTTGCCAATTACATGAGGTGTGGTAATAAAATTCGTAATTCCGTAAGAAGTCATTTTTGTCAGTAACTCAATAGCCTCTTCTATGTTTTTTGCTCCGTCGTCTATTCCAGGTAAAAAATGTGAATGAATGTCCACAAAATCTGTAGGAAAAATTTTTGTAAGGGGTATTTTTTTAGTGAAAAAATTTAGCACGGTGAAAAAATAGAGGTTTAAGTACAAGACAAATATAGATATTTTCAATTTTAGTAGGTGAATTTTGTTTTCTACAATAGATATAGTTTTAAAAGTTATTGTGTATTCGGTTTTGAGTTGATATATTTGGACCCAATTAAAGCACAGGTATGATTTTAATAGCAGATGGCGGATCCACCAAAGCAGATTGGGTTGCCTTAGATAAGCATAAAAAAGAGTTGTTTAAAGTTCGAACAGGAGGTTTGAACCCAGCTGTAGTTCCAGTAGATGTTTTACGTAAACGTATTTTGGAGACTTCAGCATTTTCGGAGAATTTAGAGGAGGTAACGCAGATATTTTTTTATGGAGCAGGTTGTGGGACCAAGTTAGCTACTAAAATTTTAGAAGATTTATTTAAAGAACTATTTTGTAATGCTGAAGTGGTGGTGGCAGAAGATACGCTTGCAGCTGTTTATGCAGCTACAGGGAAAGCGCCCGCTATTGTTTGTATTTTAGGAACAGGATCTAATAGTAGTTATTTTGACGGAAATGAAATTGTGTCTAATGCCGTTTCTTTGGGTTATATTGTGATGGATGAAGCTAGTGGAAATTATTTTGGAAAGCGACTCATCCGAAATTATTTTTACAAGGTAATGCCAAAGAACATCGCTGTTAAATTTGAAAAGGAATTTAATTTAGAACCGGACCATGTCAAATATAACTTATACCGTCAGCCTAATCCGAACACTTATTTGGCCAATTTTGCCAGTTTTATGTTTCAATTTAAAGAAGATCCTTATATTCTTAGTTTAATGGAAGATGGCTTTGATGCTTTTTTTAGAAGTAGGGTATTGCCTTATAATAAAGATAAATCAACGCCTATTTATTTTATAGGCTCCATCGCCTATTATTTTTCTGAAATTTTAGATAAAGTAGCTAAAAAACACGATTTGAGTATTACAGGGGTTATTCAAAGACCTATTGATAATCTGATTGAATATCACAAGAAATACTTGATACATTAGTTTTTTTGTTTTTTGGGGAATATGTTTTAGAGTAGTTCTAAAACTCTTTCCAATGACATTCCCCTAGATCCTTTTATTAAAAAGCAGGTGTTTTTTTGTTTTTTGAAGCTTTTTTGAAAGTTTTCAAATGACATGTGATAGATGGCTTTTTCATTTTTTGTTTTGGAAAAGTTTTCTCCGATTAAAAAAACAGTATTGAAATCTAGGGAAGTTGCCAGATCTGCAATGATTTGATGTTCGTGGATACTTGTTTCCCCCAACTCAAACATATCTCCTAAAATTACCGTTTTGTGGACCGCATTTACATTTTTAAAATTTTTTAGAGCGGCTTTCATGCTGCTCGGATTTGCATTATAGGCATCTAGTAGTATTTTAGAATCTCCTTTGGTGAGCATTTGAGAGCGGTTATTTGACGGGTTATAATCTTCTATTGCTTCTTTGATGGCTTCTTTTTCAAGTCCAAAATAGTTTCCTATCGCAATGGCCGCATTAATATTGTTAAAATTATAGCTTCCGACTAATTTTGTTTTTATGCTGCAATTCTGATAAGAAACTTCAACAAAGGGGTCTGCTTGCTTCAGTTGTGTCTCTTCTCCAAACAAAATGGTTTGTAAATGTTTTGATCTTTCTTTCTGTATAGAGTCAGTAATGTTTACAAAGGCCTTTCCATTATTTTTATACAAATAATCGTAGAGTTCAGTTTTGCCCTTTATAATATTTTTGAAATTTCCAAAACCTTCTAAGTGAGCTTTTCCAAAGTTTGTAATATACCCGTAATCAGGAGCAGCAATAGAGGTTAATAATTCAATTTCTTTTAAGTGGTTGGCACCCATTTCTACAATTCCAATTTTTGTTAGATGATCCATTGACAGCAAGGTCAGGGGAACCCCTATGTGATTATTTAGGTTTCCGATGGTTGCTGTAGTAGTGAATTTTTTTGAAAGAACTACGTTAATTAATTCTTTACTAGTTGTTTTTCCATTACTTCCAGTAAGTGCAATGACTGTAGTGTTTAGTTTTTTTCGGTGGTATTTTGCAAGTTTTTGTAATGTAGTCAATACATTATCAACTAAAATAATTTGTTTACTTGTTTGTTGTTGAATTTCATCTACAATGGCATAAGAGGCTCCTTTTTCGATGGCTTCTCTCGCATAATCATTGCCGTTAAAATTCTCGCCTTTTAAAGCAAAAAACAGGGTGTTTTTTTTAATTTTTCTTGTATCAGTAGCAATCCCTTCGCTTTTGGAAAATAATTTATGTAGTTCTTTAATTGTCATAAATTTTAGATTTACTACGAACTAAAAACCTCACGATATCGTGAGGTTTTTAGTTAAATTCTTATGTCCATTATTTGTTAAATGGTGATTTTTTTTGATTTGCCATATTACCTACCTTGTCTAGAGCACATCTAAATCCGATAAAGTCAGTTCCCATGTATTGAGGGAAAAACCTTCTTTGGGCTGGATCTAACCAAAACTCTCGATCTTTCCATGATCCACCTTTGTAGACCCTGTTTTTATTGTTGATTAGTGAGGTCCTTGTTTGATCATCATATTTAATTGTATTTTGATTGCTTTCTTTATCAAAAGAAATTATTGGGTCTAGGGGTGCGTTATACATTCTCGCCTCGGATTTATTGTATTCCCTAGAGTTTTTTAATTCACCATCACCTATATTTGAATTATCTGCCTGTGAATAGTTAAATCTCAAAAGAGCATCTTCGTTTGTAATAGGAACATACATTATTTTTCCAGGAACATTTTTAGGAATAATTTTCCCGTTAGATAAGGTATCATATACAATGTTCTCGTAATCTGCTATGTTCACCTTACCGTTTTCATCAATCAGTTTTTTCATAAACAGGTTTCCTCTCACATAGTTGAAATCATTCATTTCTGTATCAATGCTAGGTCTGTAAACATCAGATACCCATTCGGCAACATTTCCAGCCATGTCATATAAACCAAATGCGTTTGGAGGATAAGATTTTACTTTGTTTGTAATGGCTGCACCATCACTACTCCATCCGGCGATACCACTATAATCTCCTTTTCCTTGTTTAAAATTAGCTAATTGGTCTCCTCTTTTGGCCTTAGATTTATTACGGGTATAGATTCCGTTCCAAGGATATTTCTTCCGACCTCTTAAGTTATTATATTCCCTATTTTCAATCAAAGCTTTTGCTGCGTATTCCCACTCTGCCTCCGTAGGAAGTCTAAAGTTGGGGTATAAAATACCATCATGAGGTCTTACATGTCTCCCTTTAAAAGTATGAACATTATCAATTGTATCTTTGTCAATATCAGATCTTCGTATGCTTTCTAACCCTTTATCGTAAATATTAGCGTCAGCGTCAAATAAGGCATATGGATTCGTGTAGTATTTTTCCGTAGTAAAATGATTTTTCCCTTCAGCCTTTAATGAACTTTCATTAAATAGGGGTTTAAGAAGCCCTAAGTCCATTAATATTTTTTCGTTTACACGGTCTGTACGCCACTTGCAAAAGTCATTTGCCTGTAACCAACTAACACCCACTACGGGATAATTTGCAAAAGCCGGATGTCTTAAGTAGGTTTCGCTCAATGATCCGCTACTACCTAGTTTGTCTCTCCATGCCAAGGTATCTGGTAAAGCAGTTTCATAAATATAGCGATAGTTTTTTTGTCTAGGAGGGAAAACGCGTTCTAACCATAATAAATAAAATAAGTATTCAGCGTTGGTAACTTCTGTTTCATCCATATAAAAAGATCGCAATTGCATTCTTACAGGCGTGGTATTCCAGTCAGACATTACATCGGTCTGAACGCGACCCATGGTAAAAGTTCCTCCTTCAATAAAAACCATTCCAGAAGGTGTTTTCTGTTCTTTGTATTTGTTGTTAATGCCAAATCCTCCGTGTTTTGGATTGTCAAATTCCCATCCCGTTAGGGTTGAACTAGAAGCGTTGGATGATGATGATTTTCCAGAATTAACATAAGTGCAATTAGTTAAACTAAGGCTTATTACAATCAGGAGAAAATACTTAAATCGAAAGATACTTTCCATATTTTTAGGATGCTTATAAGTGAGTATATACATGGTGCAATTTACAATTTTTATGGATTTTTACAATAAAATAAAATCAAAAGACACATAAATATAAAATATAATTTAAGTTGTTGAGTTATGATAACGATTGGTTTATTTCTTTATTATGTATTACCTTGCACCTTTTAATAAGTTAGCGACTGAATAAGTGGTTTATATTTGATAATATGATTCTAAGAAAAATACTATTATATTTTCTATTCTTCTTCTGTTTAAAGGGGATTTCTCAGCAACAGTCTGTATTGGCAACAGGTACCTGGTATAAGTTTTCAGTTGATAAAACAGGGGTTTTTAAAATAGATTTAAATCTGTTAAACCAAATAGGAATTAATACCTCGGGACTAGATCCAAGAAAGATAAAGATATATGGAAATGGAGGTGTAATGTTACCTCAGTTAAATAGTGATTTTAGGTATGTGGACTTGCAGGAGAATCGTATTTATGTGGAAGGAGAAGATGACGGTGTTTTTGATTCGGATGATTATATTTTGTTTTATGCCAAAGGGCCTGATGATTGGATTACCGATAGTGAAAGTGAGATTGAACATCGAAAAAATATATATTCTGAAAAGGCTTATTATTTTATTTCAGTAGATAATAATAGTGATAACGGAAAACGTATTCTAACAGCTGGGACGGTTTATCCATCTGCTGTTGAGCAGATAACAACCTATAAAGACTATTTGTTTTTTGAAGAAGAGAAAAATAATTTGCGTCGTATAGGACAACAATGGTTTGGAGATAAATTTGGTCTAACAAATGTACGATCCTATAATTTTGATTTTGAAAATATTGACACAACAAAGCCCTTAACAGTTAAGGTTAGAGGGCTTTCGGTGTCTTCTACTTCTTCTTCAATGAATGTAGAAGTGAATCAAGAGACCTTGTTTACTATGGACTATATAGTACCGAGTAATAGTTCAAAAGCCTTATACAAAGATAAGCTTGTTTCTTCTGATGTTCAATTAACATCTCCCTCTGTGAATGTTGAAATTACGTATGATCAAAATGGAAATCCTTCTGCAGAGGGGTATCTAGATTATATAGAAATTATTGGGGATAAAATTTTATTTGCCAATGGCAGTCAGTTCTCATTCCGGAATTTTAAATCACAAACAACATCCGGTGGAAGTGTTTTGGGGTATACGGTATCCAACGTTTCAAATATTGATATGATCTGGGAGGTGACCGATCATTTAAATCCGAGTTCTTTGACTGACTTAAATACTGAAGATCAAGATTTTACGTTTAAGGCATATTCAGGGGAGCTAAAAGAATATGTGGTTTTAAACGACTCTGATTACTATGTTCCAGAGGTTTTAAGTAACAACCCAATTGAAAATCAAAATTTACACGACTTCAGTAATATTGAGTATTTAATTGTTACGAGTAAAGACTTATTAGAACAAGCACAAAGATTGGCAGGACATCACATTACTCAAGGAATGTCAGTAGCAGTAGTAGATATAGAAGAAATTTATAATGAGTTTGGTTCTGGTTCAGCAGATATTACTGCCATCAGAGATTTTGTAAAATTTTTGTACGACAATGCTAGTAGTGAAGAAAATAAAATAAAATACTTGTGTTTGTTCGGAGATGCCACCTATGATTATAAAAATATTACCCCAGGAAATAAAAATATTGTTCCAGTGTATTTGGCTTATGAAAGTTTTGATATGGCAGCATCGTATGTCACAGATGATTATTATGGAATGATGGACAGCAATGAGGGTTTAATGACGGTTAGTGACAAACAGGATGTAGCCACTGGAAGAGTCGTAGCCTCCAATGAAGATGAGGCTAAAAATGTAGTAGATAAAATTTTAGGGTATTACGACAAAAATTCTTTGGGAAGTTGGAGGAATGAACTTACTGTAATGTCAGATGATTTAGATGATGGCGAGCAGATTTTAGAAACAACAATGGAGCTTATTGCTGATTTAATTAAAGAAAATAAACCGCAATACAATATAAAAAAACTGTATGCAGATGCATTTAAGCAAGAGGAATCATCTGTAGGGGAACGCTATCCAGATGTAAATGCAGCCTTGTCTAATGCAGTAGAGTCAGGAACATTACTAATTAATTATTTTGGGCACGGTGGAGAAAAAGTACTCGCTGCAGAGCGGTTGTTAGAGATACCAGAGATTCAATCGTGGAATAATTTTAATAAATTACCTTTATTTATAACAATTACTTGTGATTTTACTCGATTTGATGATAAATCTAATAATCCTATATCTGCTGGTGAAGAAATGATTTTGAGTAAAAACGGAGGAGCCGTCAACTTAATTTCTACTGCTAGAGAAATTTATATTAATTATGGAAGTTCGTTTAATAAAAGTTTAATAAAAAAGATATTAGATTTTGATAATAATGATTACAGTATTGCTCAGGCCTTAATGCATACAAAGAATGAAAATCCGTCAGCTTCTTTAAATCAACATTTTTTTATGTTTTCATTTGGAGATCCGGCTATGAAATTAGGATTTCCAAAGCCAAACATTAACCTTACAAAAATAAATGATAAGGACATTACTCAAGAAAGAGATACCTTAAAAGCACTTTCTAAAATTAAGTTAGAAGGAACAATTACAGATGTTAATAATAATTTGTTGTCAGACTTTAACGGCACCTTAACGGTTTCTATTTTTGATAAAGAAATTGAAAAAAGTACCTTAGACAATGATAATAAGAATTTTGTAATGCATTTTGATGTTCAAGACAGCAAAGTTTTTAAAGGTAAAACAGAAGTAGAGAACGGTACTTTTGAAATTGAGTTTATTGTTCCTAAAGATATTAAATTAGCCTATGGAAAAGCGAAGATTAGTCTGTACGCAGAAAACCAAGCTATCAGTAAAGCAGGTTTTGATCTTGAAACGGTAATAGGTGGTGTTAATGAAGTTACGGATACGGACACAGATACAGAAGGTCCGGTTATTTCGTTATTTATGAACGATGAATCTTTTCAGGACGGAGGCATTACAAACGTATCCCCTAATCTGATTGCTAAATTTTCGGACAGTAGTGGAGTCAATACCTCTTTGGCTGGAATTGGGCATACGATTAAGGCAGTGTTAGATGGAGATGAAAGCAATCCTATTCAATTAAACGAATTTTATGAAACAGACTTAGGAAGCTATACTTCGGGTAGTTTAACAAATACTTTGCGTAATTTAGAGCCAGGAGAGCACAGCGTGACGGTTACAGCATGGGATACCTACAATAATTCTTCGAGAAAAACGTTAAACTTTACAGTAGTTGATGACAGCAGCTTTGTATTAGAGAATGTGTTAAATTATCCAAATCCGTTTATTAATTATACAGAGTTTTGGTTTAATCATAACAAACCTAATGAAGATTTAGATATAACAATTTCTATTTTTACAGTTTCTGGTCAATTGGTTAAATCGATTCATCAATCTGTTTCAGCAACGGGTAGTTCTCTGTCAAGATCACTTTCTTGGGATGGTAGAGATGATTTTGGGCAAAAAGTTGGCAAAGGCGTGTATGTATATCAATTGGTAGTAAAATCATTAGACTTTACAGCAGAGAAATTTGAAAAATTAGTCTTGCTTCAGTAGTGTTAGATATTAACAAAAGCGTATAATTGTAAAAAACAAAAAAATGATTAAAAAAATAGTCTTGTGTATGTTTGTAGTGAGTGTGGTTTCAAGCACAAAAGCACAAAATATAAAAAAGGTATCTACTGTAGTTCCACTGTTATTAATAAATTCAGACGCTCGATCTACGGGAATGGGAGATGTAGGAGTAGCTACTACATCAGATGCGAGTTCTTTGTTTCACAATGCTTCAAAAATGGCTTTTAGTACTTCAGAATATTCTGTAGGGATTAATTACAGTCCGTGGTTGCAAAAATTGGTAGATGGCCTATTTATTGGTGGCGCCTCTATCACCAAGAAAATTGATGAAAGAAGTGCTTGGGGTGCAAATTTACGTTTCTTTTCACTCGGTAAAATAGAACTTTTTGATGAGGATGCAGATCCTATGGGCGTAGAAAATCCTTCAGAATTGACCTTGGCAGGTTCTTATGCCTTAAAATTGAGTGATTATTATTCTATGGGAGTGGCTCTTCGTTATATTCGCTCTGATTTGTCTATTCAGGTTGCCGATACGGATATGTCGACAATCAATGGTTTTGGGGTGGATGTTTCCGGATTTTATCAGTCACCAGAAAAATACTACGGCAATTTTAACGGCCGTGTTCGGGCAGGATTCAATATTTCCAATTTAGGACCGAAGGTTTCCTATACTTCTTCGGGAGATAAAAATTTCATTCCTACGCGATTGCGTCTGGGAACAGGTTTTGATTTTATATTAGATGATTACAATACTGTGGCGGTTACTTTTGAAACTTCTAAATTGTTAGTACCGACACCTCCAACAAAAGAAGATGGAGTCATTGTAGCCGGAAAAGATGATAATGTTGGATGGGTAGAAGGAATTTTTCAGTCTTTTGGAGATGCGCCAGGCGGTTTTTCTGAAGAGCTCAAGGAATTTACTTGGGGTCTAGGAGGCGAGTATGTGTACAATCAGGCTTTTGCTATGCGTGCGGGGTATTTTCACGAGAGTGAGGATAAAGGAGGTAGACGATACTTTACTTTAGGTGGAGGATTAAAAGCGACATCGTATAATATTGACATATCTTATTTAATAAGTACCTCAGACACAGGCAACAATCCTTTAGAAGGAACCCTTCGTTTTTCAATGACTTTTGATTTAGGTGATATTTATGAAAATTTTTAAGAGATTTTCTTACTAATATAGTTTTGATAAAATATGCGAACAATGTCTGACCCATTACAATTTGATAAAAACTTAAAAAATTATTTGTTAGAAATAGCCAAATGGTCTAGGTTCTTGGGAATAATCGGTTATATAGGTGTTGGTTTGCTCATACTGATTTCTTTTTTCATAGGTAGTTTTTTAAATTTACTTCCTTTATCTGAGTTACATACAGTACCCGTTTCAACATTGTCTATTGTTTATTTTATTTTGGCAGGCATCTATTTTTTTCCTATAAATTATTTGTTTCAATTCTCTAAGAATCTCAGAATTTCACTGGAAACAGAAAATCAAGATTCTTTAGAAACAGCTTTTAAAAATTTAAAATCACACTATAAGTTTATAGGAATGTTTGTGGCAGTCATTATAAGCATGTATGCAGTACTTTTTCTCGGAGCAATCTTACGTTTTATATTCTAAGTTCTATAAGATTTTAAATTTAAACAAAGCAGCTAGGTGTTTTGTAATCTTTTCTTTTACTGCGGTTATAGAAATTTTCCCCCCTAGTTCTGCTTCCATAGAAGTCACTGCTTTTCCTTTTATGCCACAAGGAATAATATGGTCAAAATAACCTAAATCTACATTAACATTAAGGGCAAATCCGTGCATACTCACCCAACGGCTACTTCTTACACCCAAGGCGCATATTTTTTTTGCATAGGGTGTATTGGAATTTATCCAAACACCTGTTTCTCCATTGCTTCTTTCACCTTTAATACCGTATTCGTTTAGGGTTAAAATTACCGCTTCTTCTAAATACCGAAGGTATTTGTGTATGTCAGTAAAAAAATTTTCAAGATCAAAAATAGGATAGCCAACAATCTGACCTGGTCCGTGGTAGGTAATATCTCCACCACGATTGCTTTTGTAAAAACGAGCGCCCTTCTTTTCTAGTTGTTTTTTGTTGAGAAGAAGGTTGCTGAAATCACCACTTTTTCCGAGGGTATATACATGTGGATGCTCAACAAATAGAAGGTAATTTGGTGTTGGAGTCAGGCTGTTGTTTTTTCGATTGGCAATTTTAATATCGATTATTTCCTGAAACAATTGATCTTGATATTCCCATGCTTCTTTATAGGCTTTTAAACCAATATTTTGTAGCTGAACTTTTTTATTCATTTTGGAAATTTTGACAGGACTTATTGTTTGTATTTCTTAAAAGAAATTTGTGGTGCAAAGGTCTGAAAAAATATCTAAAATATCTCTTTCTTTATTTTTTTGTAAACCGCACTTATCAAAACGCGGTCCTATAAAAAAAGGATTCATTCATATTATTAATGTATTTTTGTTTTAAATTATTTTAAAATGTCAGTACGGGTAAAAAAGATCTCTAAATTTTATAAGGATCAAAAAGCTTTAGATTCGGTTTCATTTGAAATTAAAAAGGGTGAGGTTGTCGGTTTTTTGGGTCCTAATGGTGCAGGTAAGTCTACCTTAATGAGAATATTGACAGGTTTTATAGAACCATCTGAAGGGGAGGTTTTTATTCATTCTGTCGATGTCTCCAAAGCGCCTTTACATGCCCAAAAGTATATAGGTTATTTGCCAGAACACAATCCGTTATACAAAGAAATTTATTTAAAGGAGTACCTTTCTTTTATTGCAGGCATTCATAAAATCTCTTTAACTCAAATACCAATAGTCATTGAAAAAGTAGGTTTGTCATCAGTTGCTCATAAAAAAATTTATCAATTATCGAAGGGTTATCAACAAAGGGTTGGTATCGCTGCTGCAATAATACATAATCCAGCAGTCTTAATTTTAGATGAACCCATGACAGGTTTAGATCCCAATCAGCTTATTGAGATACGCAATCTGATAAAAACTTTAGGGAAGGATAAAATCATTTTATTTTCTACACATATATTGCAAGAGGTAGAAGCCGTTTGTGATCGTGTTTTAGTTATTAAAAAAGGATCTATCGTTGCAGATGAAAAACTACAGGTTTTAAAAGAACAGCAGTCACAAATTATTGAAGTTGTTTTCGATCTTCAAATTGAAGCACCCTTTTTTAAAACAATTCCTAATTTAAGCACTGTTAACAATGTTTTTCAGACTACCTGGGAGTTGACTTTTGACACCAAAAAAGATATGCGATCTGAAGTTTTCGATTTTGCGACACGTAATGGCCTTAAAATTGTACAGCTAAATTCCAAGAATAAGAATTTAGAAAGTTTGTTTAGGGAATTAACGGTTTAGTTTTAATTCCGTTTATTTTGTCTTGATACAATTTACCAATGAAACCACTCATTCACAGCCACAAAACAAGCCATAATAAAACCATATCCCATGCCAACTGCAGTACCAAGTACAACGAAAAACGAAAAACCCCATGTTAACATAATAAATTTTTTAAGATTAAGATATAACAATATACAATATATATATATCAATTTCAAAGTTAAATTCAATGAAAAAGAAAACTAGATTACAAGTGTCGAGTTTAGCCTTATTAAAAACTCAACGAACATTCGGGTTAAAATTTTGGGGTGCTAATTGCTCTGAGTCTATTGCTTTACTAAATTTAGTTTTTACCAAGCAGCTATTTTTAATCCAAAATATTTAAGTGTTCAAAAAGGGAAGTACAAAGGCTACCCCTTTCGCAGTTTTGCAAACGACCATTTTATTGGAGGATATAGTGACCACTACCCCGTATACATATACTTAATTAAAAAAATCAATTGAATATTTATTTTGTTGGCTTTCAGCTGGTTATTGATAGCTAGCGGCTAAATATTAGGCACCCTGCAAATGGATGAGGCGCTTTTTATTACTATAAACACCTCTAAATCAATCAATACTAAATACAAAACACTATTTTTTAAAAGTAAAACTATCAAAATAAATAGGTTTGTAATAAATGTTTTCTTACATTTACTAAGTAAAGAAATTGCTAGTTTATGGTTCTGTTTTTTAAACAGCTTCCTTTCCCCTCGTATATCTAGAAGTTTTGTAGGTAGCTTTTTTGTTTGAATGGATTTTATCTAATGTTACAAAATTAAAAGTTTAACTATGAGGTTTTTTGTTGCCATACTGTTTTTTATTTCTGTGAAACATTATTCACAAACTAAGTTTTGTGACTATATAGTGACCAACGATAATGATACAATCGTTGGAATATATAGAGACCAAGTAATTATTGATTTAAACAAACGCACACACAATATTTCATCTGACAATGTAACCATCATAAAGCATAATGATATTGTTTATACTCTTCGAACAGATATACAAGATGCAAAAGATTTAGAGCTAAATGACAGTTTGGTTTTTTTAAAAATACATACACGGTCAAAAAATTCATTAAAAACAGACAAAATATCTTTGTATGCACACAAATTAGATAAACACCTAAGAAAGGATTTCTTTATTACAAAAGAGAATGATACTGTCTTTGGTCAAATAAAAAGATATAACTCTAATAACTATAAATTAATTAATAGTCTTGGAAAAAAGACTTTAATTAAATCTAAAAAAGTTAAGGAATTTAGAAAAGACGGATTTCATTATTATTTCAAAAGGAAAAGAAGAGCTAGATTTGGAGATAAAAAATATGGGTATTTAAAATTAATTATTGATGGTGATGTAAAATTATATGAATATCCTCTTCTGGCCCGAAACATGAGTGGAGGAATTAGTTCAATGCTGATAATTTCAGGAGCGCCTTATCCCCTGCCGCCAAATTTAGGGATGTCTTATGGACGTCTAAATACACCTTATGAAAGTCATTATTATATTGAAAGAAATAATAAATTTGATTTAATTAGTTCTAGTAGATTTTATCACGTTATTAAGCGTTTCCTCTCTGAGAATCAAGAACTTCTTAGTAAGATAAAAAATCAAGAATTTGACATAAATAGTGTCTATTATGTTATCAAGTATTTTAACTCTAAAACAAAAATAAAAGGTGCCCCAATAAATCTATGAGATGCCTTTTGTTTTCGTGAACACTAGGTTTGTGGATTTTAAAGAAGGTTGTTTTTGCCAACTTAAAAACCCTTGAGGCTCTATTTTTAATAGGGCGAAACCTTATAACAGCCCTTAAATTAAATTTACACACAAACACTATAGTAAAAAGTCAGTTTATTTTATTATTTTTAAGATTGGAGAGGGGGTAAAATCTCTTTACACGATTCCTTAAAAAATTAAAAAATGAAAGCATCTTTTATCAAAGAGTTAATCTTACCTATTGTTGCAGCACCTATGTTTTTAATTTCTGGCCCAAAGTTGGTGATTGAATGTTGTAAAAATGGAATTGTAGGTACTTTTCCTGCCTTAAATCAACGAACAAGCGAAGGATTTGAGGAGTGGTTAGTTGAAATAAAATCTGCACTTGCAGCTTATGAAAAAGAAACAGGAAAAAAACCAGCACCTTTTGGGGTGAATTTAATTGTACATCAAACAAACCCAAGGTTACAGGTAGATTTAGCCATTTGTGTGAAGCACAAAGTTCCTTTAATTATTACCTCTTTAGGGGCTGTGTCACAATTAGTAGATACGGTTCATAGTTATGGGGGATTGGTCTTTCACGATATTATCAAAAAACGTCATGCAGAAAAGGCTGCGAAAGCGGGAGTTGATGGATTGATATTGGTATCGGCAGGTGCCGGAGGTCATGCAGGCACCATTAATCCGATGCCTTTGGTAGCAGAGATTAAGTGCTTTTTTAAGAAAACGGTATTGCTATCAGGCTGTATTTCAACAGGTAGAGACATTGCTTCTGCTATGCAAATGGGTGCTGATTTGGCTTATATGGGAACTAGATTTATCAATACAGATGAAAGTAAAGCGCCCAAAGATTATCGAAATATGATTATCAATAGCGGTGCTAGCGATATTGTATATACAGCTGCTGTTTCTGGAGTAGCGGCAAATTTTTTGGGACCTAGTTTACAGGCCGTGGGAATTACAAAAGAAATGTGGTCAAAAGAAACTAAGGTAGATTTTGGAGAAGAATTGACAGCTAAAGAAAATGAAGCAAAAGCTTGGAGTACTATTTGGTCTGCAGGTCAAGGGGTAACGAATATTCACGACTCAGTGCCGGTGAAAGATTTAGTTGTTACATTGCAAACAGAATTTAAAAATGCGATTCAAGAGCAATACAAATTGTTAGAGGATTATGAATAATCTAATAGTTGCAATTTAGAGTGTTCTATATTCAGTCGCATAATTGTTTTTAAAAAGTATAATAATAAAAATGAAAGATTATAAAAATTACCTTATTGCCATTTTGATAGCGGTGAGTATTGCTGCATGTAAAGGAGTTGGTTTAAATGCTACATCTATTATAGAAGCAAAGAACAGTAGTGGTGTATCTGGAACGATCATTTTTACTGAAACAAATGGTATGGTTTTAATGACTGCTAATATATCAGGGTTAACACCAGGAAACCATGCAATTCATATACATGCCATAGGGGATTGTAGTGCAGATGATGGAATTTCTGCAGGAGGTCACTGGAATCCGACAGAGGTGTCTCATGGAGCTTGGGGTGTGGCTCCATTCCATATAGGTGATATTGGTAATTTGGAGGCAAACACAGATGGCACTGCATCACTTAGTAGAAATACAGATTTATGGTGCATTGATTGTTCTGATGTTGCTAAGAATATTGTTGGTAAGGCAATAATTATTCATGAGGGTCCAGACGATTTTAGCTCACAACCATCTGGTGCTGCTGGTCCCAGAATTGGCTGTGGTGTAATTGCGAAAGACTAAAAAGTTAAAATAAATTTGCCTATAGTAATAATCCTGTCTTTTTGTAATTGGAGTTGGTTAAGAAAAAGTGTTATCGTGAATTAGCTAAAGCTACACGACTTACGACAGGTACAGCATCTTGCAAGACATCCTTATGTAAGTTCCACTGAAAACTATTTCATAAATGATTAGAAGATTTATAGATTCAGATGAAGTAATCGTCAATAAAATACTTACAAATACCTAGAGACACTAAATATAAGTATATATAAATCAATAATGATAAAACAATTTTATAGCCTATAATACGAGGTGTTATTTTTTTAAACATTACATTTGAGATTTAATTTAGAAATACAAAGTCAAATTGAGGGTGTTTATATTGTGTACAGGAAGAAGTGGTTCAAGCGCTTTAATCAAGGCTTGTAAGCATATCGATAATTATACTTCTGATCATGAGTCTTTGTCTAGGTCATTTGGTTCAGAACGATTTAACTACAAAGACAATCACATTGAGGCTGACAATAGGTTGAGTTGGCATTTAGGACAATTAAATAAGTTGTTCGGTGATACTGCATTTTATGTTCATTTAAAAAGGGGTAGAAATGAAGTTGCCCTTAGTTTTTTAAATCGATTTTACACACCTGAAAGCATTGTTGATTCTTTTTGTGAGGGAATAAGGATGACAGCTCCCGAAAAGCTCAGTAAAGAAGAACAATTAGAGGTTTGTTATGACTATATCGATACGGTACATTCCAATATTGAGCATTTTCTGATTGATAAAACAAATGTGATGACGATAAGCTTGGAAAATATTTGTGATGATTTTAAACTTTTTTGGTATAAAATAGGAGCCACAGGTAATTTAGAACAGGCTTTAAAAGAATTTGAAGTTCGTCATAACAATTCGGTTAGGAGACCATTAAATTTATGGTACAGATTCAAGTTGATGGTTGTTAGAGAATGGCGTCATATTCAAATGTGTATAAAACCTCTTTAGTGCGCTCAAACAACTTTTTATCTTTTGACCCATCTTCTTCCTCAATTTTGTGCGTTTTTATAGAAGATCTATTTGTTAGCAGTTTAACTTTTACAGGATACTAGTTGTTGGCGACTCAATATTGGGCGACCCAAAAAATCTATGAGGTACCTTTCACTTTTGTAACGCTGGGTTTTTAAAACTCAATAAAAAACCTTGATAAAACTTACCAATGATAAGAATGAAGAATAATATGCATAAGATATCCTATTGAGATATAAGACACGCTGAGTGCGGTAGCAACTCCAGAGAAAAATGCAGACCAAAATAAAAACATATGGGGAAATAATTTAAGATTAACATAATACAAGCTACAAAAACAATTAGTAATTTCAAAGTAAAATCCAATGAAAAAGAAACTAAATCACAAGTATTGAACTTAGCTTTATTAGGATTGTTAATGTACGCTTGTCAAAATCAAGTAGTTTGTAAATTTTCTAAATTGTTTAGACAAATATTGAATAAATAGACTCAGCCATCTTGTAAATAGACCCAGTCACAGATATAATACAAAACGTGTCGATCACAGTAAGAACTCCAGAGAAAAATGCAGACCAAAATAAAAGCATAAGATAAATAATTTAAGATTAATATATACAAGCTACAAAAACAATTAGTAATTTCAAAATTAAATGGATGTGTTTTTAAGCGTTTTTTGGTCTTTTTTGGAACATTATGATTAGGTTCAGAGGTTGTTTTTTTAAATTAAAAACACGGAGATGTTTTTTTATAAGAAATAATTGTTTATATTTAGGAAATAATAAAGTATTAAAATCCTATGAAAAGGATAAAAATTCAGTATTAAATTGCTGTGAAAAAGATAAAATTGCTAGTTGTTGTTCTAGTTTTTTAAACAGCTCCTTTCCCTCACATATCTAGAAATTTTAAAAATATTTTTTAGAGGTTATTTATATATAATTTATAAATAAAAATCTTTAACCAATGCAGCGTATTCTTTACTGTATACATGCCTTTCAGTTTCTAGCACGAGTGATTCATAAACGATCTTTTTGTTGTCAAAGCCAAAAAGTAAGAGGCTTCTTTTAATAGGCGCTTTTTCGTTTCCTCGAACCCGACAGATTCTTTGAATTTGAAGTTGATGGGTTAATGCCATTTCAATGAGTTTGTTTTCTTCTTGATAAGGAGCGATCATGATAAATTTTCCGCTTTTTTCCAGAAGTTTAGACACGCCTTTAAATAAGTCTTTGAACGGTAATGATTCTTCAAACCTCGCTTTGTTTCGTTTTGTGTTTTTTGACTTGTATTCGGCTGTATAAAAAGGAGGGTTAGACACGATCAATTCGTATGAATCAGTAATTTCACAAGAAAATTCTTGAAAACTGGCATGGTAGCAAAATAAACGGTCCTTCCAATGGCTGTTTTCAAAATTTACAACGGCTTGTTCAAAAGCGTTGGCGTCTATTTCAATAGCATCAATTGTCTCGGCCCTACTTCGTTGTGCGAGCATTAAAGCAACAATACCAGTGCCTGTGCCGATGTCAAGGATAGAAACTTCATTTACTAAGGGTGACCAGGCACCTAATAGTACCCCATCTGTTCCTATTTTCATAGCACATTGATCTTGACCAATCGTAAATTTTTTAAATTGAAAGGCTTTGCTCATGGTCCAAAGATTTATCTGTATATATCTATCAGTCCTTCAGGTGTTTTTAGGGTAACCTGTTTATTTTCCCGGTCAATTGTAATGATAAATTCATCGACTATAGGAATGAGTATTTGAGTTGTTTTGTTTTCAATTTCAAATAAGGCTTGTGCACTTGCGTCATTTATGCCTGTGATAGTTCCGATGTTTCCATGGTTAAGGTCTTTAACTTTAAAACCAATCACTTCGTGAAAGTAAAATTGTTTCCCACTAAGTTTAGGAAGGAGATGGAGAGGAAGGTAGACGCCCGCTTTTAAAATAGCATTTGCATCCTCTTCTGAGTCTATTTTTTCAAAATTGACACGTAATTGGTTTCCTTTTTGAAGTAGCGAGTTTTTAATAAAAAAAGGAATCAAGTGATTGCCTATTTCGACAAAAACTGATTCCATCTCTTGATATAATTCGGGCTCATCGGTATCTAATTTGATAACAACTTCTCCTTTAAAGCTATGTTTTTTAACAATTTTACCTAAATAAAAACAATCTTTTTTGTGCATAATACAACAGATGGTTCTTTTAATTATTAGGTAATTACTAACGGATTTTTAGGTCTCGTTTGGTGTAATTACAAAAAATACTAGGTTTATTTAAAACGTATTTGCCTTTGTGTTTTTAAAAAAACTATTTAGTAGTTTTTTTTTCCTCAGCAGCAGGTGCTTCCTCAGCAGCAGGTGCTTCCTCAGCAGCAGGTGCTTCCTCAGCAGCAGGCGCTTCCTCAGCAGCAGGCGCTTCCTCAGCAGCAGCTTCTGCTTTTAATGCTTCCTCAGCAGCAGGCGCTTCCTCAGCAGCAGGCGCTTCCTCAGCAGCAGGCGCTTCCTCAGCAGCAGCTTCTGCTTTTAATGCTTCCTCAGCAGCAGGTGCTTCCTCAGCAGCAGGTGCTTCCTCAGCAGCAGGCGCTTCCTCAGCAGCAGGTGCTTCCTCAGCAGCAGCTTCTGCTTTTAATGCTTCCTCAGCAGCAGGTGCTTCCTCAGCAGCAGGTGCTTCCTCAGCAGCAGCTTCTGCTTTTAATGCTTCCTCAGCAGCTTTAGCATCGTCAATACGTTTTTGGTTTACAGCTTGTTCTGCCGCGAGTGCTTTTGCTTTTGCTTCCGTTTCTTCAGCAGTTAGTCCATCTTTTTTGGCTTGAATCTTTGCTTCTTTTTCAGTGAGCCAAGCATTGAATTTTTCTTCTGCTTGCTCAGTAGTGATGGCACCTTTACGAACCCCTGTTTCTAGGTGGTTTTTTAATAACACCCCTTTATAAGATAAGATTGTTTTTGCTGTATCTGTCGGTTGTGCTCCGTTTTGTAACCATTTTACAGCACCATCTATATTTAATTCAATGGTTGCCGGGTTGGTATTAGGATTGTAGGTACCTAATTTTTCTAAAAGTTTACCATTTCTTTTCGAACGTGCATCTGCTGCTACGATTGCATAAAATGGTTTTCCTTTTTTACCGTGTCTTTGTAATCTAATTTTTACTGACATAATTTAAATTTTAAGGTTCTCGACCTTGATTATTAATAGGCAGCAAAAGTACACTTTTTTATTAGATTTAAAACGTATTTATTTAGGAAAAATAAGAATAACCCCTTTTTATCTATTTACAACTGTTTTTAAAGCATATTTTGTATATGCAGATCTATAAAAATCGAGTCATTATACCAGAGATATAATTCCACAAATAAATCAAAAAAGTCACAAAAAGATTCTTTAAATTTACGGCAATATAAAATTCATATTTTCATACAGATAAACATTGTTAACCTCTTTATCAATATCTAATTACGCTTTAATTAATTCTCTGCAAACTGATTTCACAAAGGGACTTTCTACTGTAACAGGAGAAACAGGCGCAGGAAAATCTATTTTGCTTGGCGCATTGGGTTTGGTCATGGGAAATCGGGCCGATTTAAAAAGTTTAAAAGATCCTGGTAAAAAATGTGTTGTAGAAGCTGCTTTTTCAATCGATGCTTATAATTTACAAGCTTTTTTTAGTGAGAATGACCTAGATTATGAGGTAGAAACTATTATTAGAAGAGAAATTTTGGTAAGTGGCAAATCAAGGGCTTTTATCAATGATAGTCCTGTAACCTTGTCGGTATTGTCTTTGTTGGCAGGTTCTTTAATAGATATACATTCACAACACAAAACAGGTGAGTTGTCAGAAACGGGGTTTCAGTTTCAGGTTTTAGATGCGCTTGCTCAGAACAAAGCAATTTTGGAGGCTTATAAAGACAATCTGACAGATTTAAAAAAAATGCGATTAGATTTGGAGCTTTTATTGCAAACACAAGAAGCCGCCAAACGAGAATATGCGTATCATTCTCATTTATACCAAGAGCTGGAAGAGGCGGATCCCAATTTAGGAGAACAAGAAGATCTCGAAGAAACACTCAGTAAATTAAATAATGCCGAACTGATAAAATTAGCACTTTCTGAAAGCGTTCATTTGGCAACTGATGAACAGATGGGACTACAGCGTTTATTGTATCAATTGCAAACCAGCATCAGAAAGATTGCAACTTTTTCAAAGGAATACGATGACTATTTAAAAAGAGCAGATAGTTTAAAAATAGAATTGGACGATTTAGTTTTTGAACTGGAAAAAGCCAGCGAAAATGCTGATTTTGATCCAGAAAAAATAGAAACGCTAAACGCTCGTTTGCAACTGCTGTACGATCTTCAAAAAAAACATATGGTCACTTCTGTTGAAGCCTTGTTACAGGTTAAAGATAGTTTAGAAGAAAAAGTAGCGCAAGTAGCGAATTCTTCAGTCCTTATAGACGAAAAAAAGTTAGCCATTGCTAAAGTATGTGAAAAATTAGAAGCGCAATCAGTGGTGCTTACTAAAAATAGAAATCTGGCCATTCCAGTATTGATTGAGCAATTAGAAGAGATTTTAAGGACTCTAGGAATGAAGAATGCAAGATTTAAAATTGAATTAACTCCTGCCACTGCTTACACGGGGTTCGGAAAAGACAATTTGCAATTTCTTTTTTCTGCAAATAAAGGAAGTTCTTTTGACCTATTAAAAAAAGTAGCTTCTGGAGGTGAATTATCAAGAATCATGATTGGGATTAAGTTAATTCTTTCAAGATATATCCAATTACCAACCATTATATTTGATGAAATAGATACAGGGGTTTCAGGAGAGGTTTCAAATAAAATGGCGGATTTCATGCAAGAAATGGCTGATTTTATGCAGGTAATTACCATCACGCATTTGCCACAGATAGCGGCAAAGGGTGCTAGTCATTTTAAAGTGTATAAAAAAGATATAGAAGGAATTACAAGTACTTTTTTAAAGAAATTGGATTTTGATGAACGCGTGGTAGAATTGGCAGAGATCTTAGGAGGAAAAACAATTACAAATTCAGCATTAGAACACGCCAAAGAACTTTTAAAAGTAGAATAACAATAGATTTGATTAGAATTAAATCATTATTAAAATATAAACAGGTGAACTTAAAAAAAATCTTCCCTTATTTGATTGCTGTACTCTTATTTATATTGGTGTCATTGATTTATTTTTCTCCAGTTTTAAAAGGAGAGAAGATCTTTCAAAGAGATATTGAACAATTTCGGGGAATGTCAAAAGAAATTGTAGATTTTAGAAAAGACCACAACAATCAGGAGCCTTATTGGACAACGGCTGCTTTTGGAGGAATGCCATCTTATCAATTGAGTACTTACTACACTTATGATTTTGTAAAGAAATTGGATGAGGTCATTCGTTTTTTACCGCGACCGGCAGATTATTTGTTTTTGTATTTTTTAGGTTTTTTTGTGCTCTTGTCGGTTTTAAAATTTGATTGGAAACTATCTATAATTGGTTCTTTAGCCTTTGGTTTTTCTACCTATTTCATAATTATACTGGGTGTTGGCCACAATGCAAAAGCCCATGCAATCGCTTATATGCCTGTAGTGATGGCAGGGGTAATATGGTTGTTTCAAAAAAAATATTTTAAAGGGTTTTTATTGACCAGCGTTGCCCTTGCTCTAGAGATCAATACCAGTCATCCTCAAATGACCTATTATCTGTTGTTTTCTTTATTGATCTTAGGTTTGGTGTACTTGATCGAAACGCTTAAAGAAAAGAAATCATTTCGTGACTTTTTTAAAGTAGTTGTGGTTTTAATGACTGCTGCCTTGTTGGCTATTGGAACTAATGCCACCAGTTTGTTGGCTACTAAAGAGTACGCAGATCACAGTACAAGAGGCAAAAGTGACCTGACCATTACTGTAAATGGAAAGGTGAAAGAGACCTCTTCGGGTTTGTCAAAAAGTTATATTACCGAATATAGTTATGGTTTGCTAGAAACCTTTAATCTGTTTATTCCTCGTTTTACGGGAGGGGCCAATACAGAAAATTTAGGAGAAAATTCTTATACGTATAATTTTTTAAAGACTAAAATTGATAGGGGGCAAGCCAGGCAGTTTTCAAAATCGGTTCCTACCTATTGGGGAAGCCAGCCTATAGTAGCTGCGCCGGCTTATATAGGGGCGGTTTTTATCTTTTTATTTGTGTTGGGTATTTTTCTTTTGCGGGGGCCGTTAAAAAAATGGTTGATTGCTACAACGGTGTTCTCTATACTGATGAGTTGGGGGCACAACTTTGATATCTTGACCAATTTTTTTATCGATTACGTGCCGCTTTACAACAAGTTTAGAGCTGTTTCTTCTATACAAGTATTGGCAGAAATTAGTATTCCACTTCTCGGGCTTCTTGCTTTAAAAGCGTTTGTTTACGGAGATCAATCCAGAGAGGTAAAATTCAAGGCCCTTAAAAGTAGCTTTTTCTTGGTAGGAGGAGCCGCTTTGTTTTTTGTACTATTTGGAAGGAGCTTGTTTTCTTTTGAAGGATTAAATGATGCCTATTACAATTCCATACTAAAAGGTTTGGGAGATGCCATTGTTGAAGATCGAAAATCTATTTTTTACGCAGATAGTATCCGTTCATTTTTATTAGTGCTCTTTAGTGCGGGTGGATTGTGGTTGTTTTTAAAACACAAATTAAAAGTATCTTATTTGTTTCCTTTGTTCGGATTGCTCTTGTTATTTGATATGGTCGGCACGGCAAGGCGTTATGTAAATACAGCTAATTTTCAAGCAGAAAGAAAAATAGAAAACCCTTTTGTAAAATCAGCCATAGACAAAGAGATTTTAAAGGATAGGGGGCATTATAGGGTGGCTAATTTTTCTTTAAATTTTATGAATGATGGAAGCACGTCATATTTTCATAAATCAATTGGCGGGTATCACGCGGCAAAATTAGGGCGTTATCAAGAGTTGGTCAATTTCCATCTTCAAAAAAATAACCTACAGGTTTTAAACATGTTGCACACAAAGTACTTTATACTGCCTGGTAAAAATGGGAAAAGATCACTGCAGGTAAATCCTGAAACCAATGGAAATGCTTGGTTTGTAGAGGAAGTAGCCTTTGTAAAAAATGCGGATGAAGAAATACTGGCTTTGACAGATTTTAATTCTAAAAAAACAGCTGTTATCAATCGCAATGAATTTTCAGACTTTGCTAAAAAGGAACTAAATTTTACGAAGGATACTTTAGCAACCATACAATTGACTCATTATCAAGCCAATGAAATTTCTTATGTTGCAAGCAATAAAGAGAGTCAGTTGGCTGTTTTTTCAGAGATCTTTTATAAAGATGGTTGGAATGCTTATATAGATGGGGTTTTGACACCGCATATCAGGGCGAATTATGTACTAAGGGCACTTCCAGTTTCTAAAGGAACACATGAAATTGTGTTTAAATTTGAGCCGAAAATCATAAAAAAGGGTCAAACAATAGTTTTAGGTTCTTTAGGGATCTTTATATTGAGTTTATTTGGGCGAATAGTGTATTTAAAAAAACAAAGAAAGTAATGATGTACAAGAAAACACCTACCAAACGATACAACAACACCTTGTGTTTTTTACAAGAAGTTTTACCAGCACCAGCTGTAATTTTAGATATAGGTGTCAGAAATCCTTTTTCTGAAATTATGGAACAGAACGGTTATACCGTATATAATACTTCTGGTGAAGATTTAGACGAAAACCCTGAGGTTGTAAACAACCAGAAAGTTGATGCTATAACAGCATTTGAAATTTTTGAGCATTTATTGTCACCCTATGTTATTTTGAAAAAAATAGCGGCTAAAAAATTGATAACGACTATTCCTTTAAATCTGTGGTTTACAGGTGCTTATAGAAGTAAAACAGACATGTGGGACAGGCATTATCACGAGTTTGAAGATTGGCAATTTGATTGGTTATTGGAAAAAACAGGTTGGGAGGCAAAAAAAAATGCTAAATGGACCAGTCCGGTAAATAAAATAGGTGTTCGTCCTATTTTGAGAAAGTTTACACCTCGTTATTACGCAGTATATGCAGAACGCAAATAAGAACAGATGAAGATAGGAATGATTTTAGACGCTACTTTTCCTCCTGATCCCAGAGTCGAAAATGAGGCGATATCTTTGATAGAGGCAGGTAATGAAGTGTTTCTTTTTTGTTTGCACTACGGAGACCAGACTCAATCTGAACAGATCAAGGGCATACAAGTCAAAAGATATCTCTCCAATAAATTGGAATATAAATTGTCTGCTTTGGTTTATAGTTTTCCATTTTACACTCATTTGATGGCTCGTAAAATAAATCATTTTTTGGAGACTTGTAAGATAGAAGCAATACATGTTCACGATATTCAAATTGCCGCAGCAGTATTTAAGACAATTGTTAAAAAACCTTTACCTGTGGTTTTGGACCTGCATGAAAACCGGCCTGAAATTATGAAGTTTTACCGACATTTAAATAAATTCCCTGGAAATTTATTTGTATGGGCTTCTTTGTGGAAAAAGAAAGAGGAGCAATTTGTTTCAAATGCTTCAAGAGTTGTGGTTGTAACCGAAGAGGCAAAAAAAGACTTACTCTTACGGTGTAAAATAGCTTCTAACAATATTGTTGTAGTTCCTAATACTGTCAGAGCTTCCTTTTATCAAGATGTGCAATTCAACAAAACAATTTTTAAAAAACACCAAAATCATTTTGTCTTATTGTACATTGGTGATACAGGGATAAGAAGAGGTTTGCAAACTGTTATATCATCACTGTTGGGATTGAAAAAAAAGATTTCTAATATAAAATTGGTTATACTTGGAAAGAGCAGTTCAGATTTGATATTGAAACGTCAGGTACGTTCTTTGGGTCTTGAAAATTATGTTGATTTTGAGGGTTGGAAAGATCCTGAGGTTTTTCCGTCTTATATAGAAGCCAGTTCGATTTGTATTTCACCACTTCACAGGAATGTTCATCACGACACAACGTATGCAAATAAGTTATTTCAATATATGAGTCTAGGGAAGCCAGTATTGGTAAGTGATGCAACAGCTCAAAAGAATATAGTTGAAAAAGTAAGTGCAGGTTTGGTTCACAAAGCTCAGGATTCAAAAGATTTTGGAAAGAAAGTCGTTCAGTTGTTTTCTGACTCAAAACAAATGATGGTATTTGGAGAAAATGGAAAGAAGTTTGTCAGAAATGAATTTTCTTGGGAACAAACCTCTAAAAATTTAGTAAGTTTGTACGATACCTTATAAATTTGAAAGCACTCATTATCACATATTATTGGCCTCCTGCAGGAGGTTCTGGGGTGCAACGCTGGTTAAAGTTTGTGAAATACCTTCAAGAATTTGGAATCACTCCTGTGGTGTATACGGTTAAAAATCCTGAATATGCCATTGAAGATGCTACCCTGCAAAGTGAAATACCAGAGGGCGTGGTGGTCATTCGTCAACCTATTTGGGAACCTTATACGTGGGCAAACTTCTTTTTAAAAAAGAGATCTGCTCAAACAAAGGCGGGTTTTTTATCTAAAAAACCATCTTTATTAGGCAAATTAGTTACTTATATACGCGCCAATTGCTTTATTCCTGATGCCCGGGTGTTTTGGGTAAAACCCTCGATATCTTATCTGCAAAAGTACCTTAAAGAAAATCCGGTTGATGTTGTTATTACTACGGGTCCCCCACATAGTATGCATCTGATAGGTCTAGGTTTAAAAGAAAAAATGAATCTAAAATGGATGGCTGACTTTAGAGATCCGTGGACGGCGATCGATTATTTTCACCATTTGCCTTTTACAGAAAAATCTAAACAAAAACACCATGCTTTAGAAAGAGAAGTCTTAGAAAGATCAGATGCCGTTTTAGTGGTGGGCAAAACAATGCAACAAGATTATTTAAAATACAATGCCAAGGCTCATGTTATTTCGAATGGTTTTGATACTGAGATTTCTAGAAATGATCAGGTATTAGATCGTACATTTTCAATAACTCACATTGGAATGATGAATGAAGACAGAAACCCAATGATTCTTTGGAAGGTGCTTTCAGAATTGCGAAATGAAATAGCGGGTTTTTTTAATGACTTGGAAATTAAATTAGTTGGGAAGGTCGCCCCAGCCGTATTGGACACGATTGTTTCTGAGGGCTTAGGTACAAAATTGCAACATATCGATTATTTACCCCACAAGAAGGTGCTGCATTTTCAACAAAAATCGCAAGTTTTATTGCTGTCTGTAAATAAGGTTCCAAGTGCTAAAGGAATTGTTACGGGTAAAATATTTGAGTATATCATTGCAAAAAGACCTATTTTAGCCATTGGACCAGAAGGGGGCGATTTGGCAGAAATTATAAAGCAAACAAATTCAGGAACAATCATTAGTTTTGAAGATTATCAAAAATTAAAAGAGGAAATTACAGAAATGTATGCTAATTATCTAAAGGGTGACTTAAGTGTAAAATCTAGAGATGTTAATCGGTACCATAGAAAAGAAATTACAAAGCAATTGGCGCAATTGATAAAGGATATTTAATGAAAAAAGTTGTAAGTATTGTGGGGGCAAGGCCCCAGTTTGTAAAGGCAGCTGTTTTAAGTAGGGTGTTTTTAAAATACAAAAAGATACAAGAAGTACTTATGCATACAGGTCAGCATTTTGATACTGAAATGAGTGATGTCTTTTTTTATGAAATGGAACTTCCAAAACCTCAGTATAATTTAAATATTAATCGATTAGGACATGGCGCCATGACGGGCCAAATGTTGGAGAAGATAGAACAGGTTTTATTAAAAGAAAGCCCTGATGCAGTGCTGGTATATGGCGACACCAATTCAACCTTGGCAGGTGCTTTGGCCGCACGAAAACTACAAATAAAGGTGATACATGTAGAGGCGGGTCTGCGTTCGTTTAATATGGACATGCCTGAAGAGGTAAACCGAATTTTAACGGATAGAATTTCAGATTTATTGTTATGTCCAACAAATAGGGCCATTTTAAATTTACAAGCAGAAGGATTTGAGAATTTACCTATTCAAATTCAAAAATGTGGTGATATTATGAAAGATGCAGTAGCTTATTACGGCGGGTTATCCGATCAGAAATCATCCATTATAAATAGTTTGGGTCTGGAGCCCGATGGTTTTGTATTGGCTACAGTTCATCGCCAAGAAAATACGAACAATATAGATAGATTAAAGGCTATATTTGAGGCACTTACAGAAATTCATCAATTTAAAAAAGTGATACTGCCTTTGCATCCTAGAACTAAAAGCATCTTAGAAAAAAATAACTTGACCTATCCAATAACATTTATTTCACCTGTTGGCTATTTAGATATGCTTGCCTTGTTGAAAAATTGTAATTTGGTTGTTTCAGATAGTGGAGGTTTACAAAAAGAAGCTTTTTTTAATAAAAAACACTGTATTATCGTAAGAGAAGAAACAGAATGGGTAGAATTGGTTGAAAATGGCTTTGCAAGTATTGTTGGAACAGATAAAAAAGCGATAAAAAGTGCTTTTAAGAATTACCAAACTTTTGAAGCAGATTTTTCTATGAGTTTATATGGAAATAAAGTAGGGGAGTGTATGCACACTTCTATTTTGGATCTACTGACTGACCATTCGTAATTTCTAAGTCAAAATTTACAGATCAAAATGGGCATCGTATTTAAGCAATCATTAAAAAACACCATCACCATTTACAGTGCATTTGTGTTTGGAGGAATCAACGCATTGTTTTTGTATACGTCTTTTTTAAACGATACTTACTACGGATTGGTCGTTTTTCTTTTATCGACCTCCAATTTGTTAATGCCCTTTACTGCTTTTGGGGTACAGTATACCATTTTAAAATTTTATTCTGCTTATACAAGCAAGGTAGAAAAAGATAGGTTTTTAAGTACAGTTATTTTAGCCCCTTTGTTTATAGCAATACCAATGGGTTTTGTGGGGAGTTTATTTTATGAATCTATTTCAAATTATTTATCGCTTAAAAACCCGATTGTTAAAAATTACACTTTTGTAATTTATCTAGTAGCCATTGCAACGGCTTATTTTGAGGTTTTTTATGCCTGGGCAAAAGTACAAATGCAATCAGTTTACGGAAATATTTTAAAAGAGTTGTTTCCCAGAATTTCTGCTATGTTTTTCCTTTTTTTGGTTTTTCTCGAGGTTATTTCTGCATCAGGCTTTATTTATTATTTGACGGCAGCCTATTTTTTAAGAACCTTTTTGATGTTGTTGTATGCGTTACGCCTGTACACGCCTAAATTTAGTATTGGAATTCCAAATAATTTTAAGGAAATATTACGTTACTCGGGGTATATCATTTTAGCAGGTGCAGCAGGGTCTATTTTGATAGATATTGATAAGTTTATGATTCCTCAAAAAGAAGCAATTGCTTATGCCGCTTATTACGCAGTTGCGGTTTATATAGGTTCTGTGGTAGAAACACCCGGAAGGGCCATGTCACAGATTGTACAACCTCTGATAGCAAAAGCCTTGAATGAAAATCAATTGGACGAAGTGCAAAGTTTGTACAAAAAAAGCGCAATCAATTTGCTTGTGATTTCTGGGTTGGTCTTTTTATTAATTAACCTAAACATTAATCAAATGTATTTATTGTTGCCAGAAAAATACAGCGGTGGCGTTTGGGTGGTTTTATTTATTTCCTTAGCAAAATTATATCAGATGTTTTTAGGAGCCAATGGTGCTATTATTTCGAATTCAAAGTACTACAGAATCTTATTGCCCTATGGAATCAGTATGGCGGTTTCTGTTTACTTTTTGAATGATTATTTGATCGATCTTATGAGTATAGAAGGAGCGGCATTATCGACCTTTATTGTCGTGTATACATTCAATACTTTTAAATTAGCCTATGTCAAAAATAAATTCAATATGACGCCTTTTACAAATAAGACAGGTGTTTTGGTTTTGATTCTAATACTCAGTTATTTCTCTTTTTGTTTTTGGGATTTTAATTTCCATCCGATTTTAAATATTCTGTTTAAAAGTATTTTGATTGTAGCCGTTTATTTTTTCTCAGTATGGAAATTAAAGATATCGGATGAAATTATTTCTATAGTAACCAAGATGATTAAATAATCATTTTTTATAAGATTACTTGCTAGAGAATAAAGCCCCTAAGATGATTTTAATCCCAAAAGCAAATATGAATAGTGCACCAATAGCTGTGATACTTCCAAGGGCTATAAATAAGTAGTTTTGATCTTTTTTTATTGCTGAAAAGCCGATGTTGAGTAGCACGGGGCTAATAAAAAACAAGGGAAGTGCTCCAAATAAATAGTTCAAACCTTTTTTAAGCTTGTTTTTGTCTGTGCTCATTTTTTATGGTTTTGGATGGCTTTTCGGACAGATCCGTACGTTTTTAATAGTTTTGCTGCTTCTTGTCTGTTTATTTGCAGGTTCTCTATAAGCATTTGTACACCTCTCTCTACTAGTTTTTGATTAGATAGTTTCATATCTACCATTTTGTTTCCTTTTACTTTTCCAAGTTGGATCATACAGGTGGTACTGATCATATTTAAAATAAGTTTTTGTGCAGTTCCTGCTTTCATCCGAGAGCTACCCGTCACAAATTCTGGACCTACTGTAGTAACAATTGGAAATTCTGCCAATAGATGTAAGGGGCTGTTTTTATTCATCGTAATACATCCTGTACTAATTCCGGCTTTTCTAGCTTGCTCTAGTGCGCCTAAAACATAAGGAGTGGTACCAGAAGCAGCAATTCCTATTAAAACATCTTTAGAGTTAATACCGTGTTTTTTTAGGTCTGCCCATCCTTGAAGTAGATTGTCTTCTGCATTTTCAACTGCTTTTCTAATAGCGGAATCACCTCCGGCAATAAGACCCATCACCAATTCTGTATCAACTCCAAAGGTAGGGGGGCATTCTGAGGCATCTACAATTCCCAAACGACCACTGGTTCCTGAACCAATATAAAAGAGTCGTCCTCCATTTTGTAAATTTTTTACAATTTCTTTGACGAGAATTTCAATTTGAGGCAGGCTTTTTTCAACGGCCAGCGCAACCTTTTTGTCTTCCTTGTTGATATTTGTCAGCAAGTCTCCGACCGACATTTTCTCCAAATGTTGGTAATTTGAGTTTTCTTCGGTTGTTTTGGTAAATTTCAAAATGTTTTTTCCAAAAATAATGAAATTATTGTAGATTAATCATGGAGATTGGTCAAACTATTTATTTGATGATATGGGTTTCTTTATCAATTTGACAGAGTCTGAAATAGCCCAATGGCTTGTTTTTAGGGTTTGTCTCATTGATACAATTTCCTTTGACGGCAGATGGGGTAGTTGCAAATGGACCATTTGGGGTTACTTGTTCAAAAAGTAGTTTCATATAATCGTGATACTCTTTAGAAATACCGTAAAAGGATAAAGTTACGGCATCCCCTACTTTAAGGTCTTCATTGATAATAAAAACACTATCATCATTTCCGTCTATAAATTCATCTCGCCATACCCAATACTGATTTAATAAGAAGGCGTTAGAATTCATTTCACTTAGGTAGTAATTTTCTTCTTGCCCAGGATCTGTGTAGTTGAAATCTACTCGGATTGAATTTTTTCCAAAAACATTTTGAACAGATTGTTCCGTATCTTTAATATTGGTAATTCCTTTTAAAATTTCGGTAGCCGTATAGGTTTCTCCTTTGTATTTAACAACAAGGGTGTATTCCCTTTCAATCTCTGGAATAAATGAGTTTGTTTTGTATAAGCCTTCATGTTTTCCTGATGTTTGTTTCGCAAAGATAAATTTATCAGATCCGCTAGAAATGTATACAGAATCTGCATCGACTAAAACAGATGTTTCTTCGTAAAAACCCCTTGTTTCTGACAAGCGAATGATTTGTTCATTACCGTCAGTTTCTTTTTCCCAGTTGATATTTGCATCAATGACAAGTCTTTTGGAGCCTTCTGTAAGAGGCAGGTCAATCACATCTTCACAGGATGAAAATAATAAGATCACTATTAAAAAAACGAAGTACCTCATCTGATTAAAATTTAAAATTATAAGTAAATGAAGGAATGATTCCAAAAATAGACGTTCTGATGGCTTCATTTATTCCGGTATCTTGATTTTGTCTGAAATTTACAGCGGCTGCATTTTTTCGGTTGTACAAATTATAGATACTAAACACCCATTCGCCCTTCCATTTTCTTTTGAGATTTTTATTAGGCTTATAGGTTGCTGAAATATCTAGGTGGTGATAGGCTGGTAGTCTAAATTCATTCCTGTTTCCGTAAATAGGTACGGTAATGTTATTGGTAGGTTCCTCATAATTTCCGCTGATATTAGTCGTAAATCTACCGTTTGGATAGGTTACAGCCCTGCCTGTCTGGTAAACAAAATTAGCCCCAAATTGCCATTTTTTAGAAAGTTGATAACTTCCTGTAATGGATAGGTCATGGGTTTTGTCATAAGGAGCATCGTACCATACACCGTTGTTGATTCCTGTTTCGCCAGCTGTATTTCCTTTTACCTGTTGTGCTGTTTTAGAAAGGGTATAGCTAATCCAACCTTTTAGCTCTCCTTCATTTTTTTTAAGGGAAATTTCCAAACCATATGATCTGGATCTTCCAGGTAATAAGATGGTTTCAATTTGTTTTTGTGCGATTAGATCTGCACCATTTCGGTAGTCCAATCGGTTTTGAATTGTTTTATAATAGGTTTCCAATTCTAAACGGTATTTTTCTTCTTGTATATTTTTAAAGTAACCAAAAGCGTATTGGTCAGCTATTTGTGGTTTGATAAAATGACCACTTGGCGCCCAAACATCAAGTGGTGCAGCAGAAACCGTATTGGAAATAAGGTGAATGTACTGGTACATTCGGTGGTAATTTGCTTTAAAGGCCCTGTCTTCATCAGGTTGATATGAAATGGCGAATCGAGGTTCTACACCGTAAAAGTCTTTGACAACTTTGTTTTTTGAGTGATAGGTGCTGTCAAGAACAATACCTGCTTCATAAATCTCCAAATCTCGGTTAAATACCACAGGTTGATTGTTTGTGTAGTTGTAAAAATGCTGTCCCCCCATTCTTAAAAAAGAACTTATTCTAAGTCCGTAGTTTATTGAAAGGCGGTCATTCAAGGTTCTTTCAGCTTCTACATAGACCGAAGGTTCAACAGCGTATTTTTGTTCTAGTTTCGCCAGATTTACAGCAGAATTTTCTTTGCTTGGTGAAATTTCACCAGGGTTAAAGTGATAGTAAATACCACCAATTCCGTAGCGCAATGTGTGGTCTTCAGAATGGTATTGTTTAAAATCGTATTTTAAATGAAGATTTTTAATTCCAGAGTCCCAATCCATACCAATAAAGTCTAGATTTAGAAAGTAGTTGTAATTGCTGTAGATTACAGAGAGGTTTGAAAATAACTGATCAGAATACAAATGGTTCCAACGAAGGTTAAAGGTAGAATTTCCGTAGGAATTCTTAAACAAGTTGACAAGGCTAAAGGAATCTCTACCAAAATATCCCGAAAAATACAATTTGTTATTGTCGTTTATATTAAAATTTAATTTTGTGTTGAGATCGTAAAAGGATAAACCGTTGTCTTTGGTCTTAGGGCTTGCTTTTAAAAACATATTTACATAAGAGGTTCGCCCTGCTACTAGAAAAGAACTCTTGTTTTTTTGTACAGGCCCCTCTACCATTAGACGACTTGATATCAGTCCAATTCCACCAGTGAGGTGTATTGACTTTTTATTTCCATCTTTTTGATAGATGTCCAATACCGATGATACCCTTCCTCCGTATTTAGCGGGAATGCCTCCTTTGTACAATTTGATATTTTTGATAGCATCTGCGTTAAAAATAGAAAAGAAGCCAAAAAAGTGAGAAGAGCTGTACAAAGTAGCTTCGTCTAATAGGATTAAATTTTGATCTTCAGCGCCGCCACGAACATTAAATCCAGAGGCGCCTTCTCCTGCACTAGTGATTCCTGGCAATAATTGAATGGATTTTATAATGTCAACTTCTCCCAATACTACAGGCATTTCTTTGATGGTTTTTACGCCAACTTTATGAACGCTCATTTCTGGTTTTTTTAATAGGATTCGGTTGCGATTGCTCCTGACAATAACTTCTTCAATTTCTTCGCTAGCAATGTCTAAAGCAAAGTTTGTCTTTTTGTTTTGGTCGAGTACAATTTCTTTTCGTAGTGTTTTATAACCCAAGAAACTGATCTCTAAAGTATACCTTCCTTTTGGTAGGGTAATAGAATAAAAACCATAGTTGTTAGTAGTAGTACCCTTTTGGATTTCGGGCAAAATAATATTTACGCCAATTAGGGTTTCGTTGCTTTCTTTCTCAAATACAGTACCACTTAAAGTATAGTTGTTTTGGGCAAATGAAAAATTACACAAAAGTAGGTAGACTACTCCAAATAACTGACTTTTTTTCAAGGTTCAATTTTTAAAGCTATATAAAGCAAAAATAGAACAATTATTTTTCAAGTCATAAAAAAACCTTCTGTGATACAGAAGGTTTTATAATTTGTTAAGGTTTGGTTTAGTTTATAGAAACAAGGATGCTATTTAATAAGGTACTTGGTCTCATTGCTGAGCTAGCTTTTTCTGCATCTGGGTAATAATATCCACCTAGGTCTACAGGGCTGCCTTGTGCTTTGTTTAATTCATCTAGAATGTTGTCTTTATTTGTTTTGAGTTTTTCAAAAAGAGGACCAAAGCTATTCTTTAATTCAATATCTTCATTTTGATTTGCCAAAGCCTCTGCCCAGTATAGGGCCAGATAAAAATGACTTCCTCTATTATCTAGTTCTCCAACTTTACGCGAAGGTGAATTATTATTGGTTAAGAATTTCGTATTTGCTTGATTCAAGGTCTTAGAAAGAATATTTGCCTTTTTGTTATTTGTTTTGATTCCTAAACTTTCTAAGGAAACTGATAAGGCTAAAAATTCACCTAAAGAATCCCATCTTAAATGTCCTTCTTCTATAAATTGTTGTACGTGTTTTGGGGCAGATCCTCCCGCACCTGTTTCAAATAAACCACCACCATTCATTAGGGGAACAATGGATAACATTTTAGCAGAAGTTCCCAATTCTAAAATAGGAAACAAATCTGTTAGATAATCCCGCAATACATTTCCTGTTACGGAGATGGTATCTTGTCCATTTTTAATTCTCTCTAAAGATATCTTGGTAGCTTCAACCGGAGATTTAATGGAAATATCTAATCCAGTTGTATCGTGATTTGGTAAATAGGATTCTACTTTTTTAATTAATTCAACATCGTGCGCCCTGTTTTTGTCTAACCAAAAAATGGCAGGAGTTTGTGTGGCTTTTGCTCTTGTTACGGCTAATTTGATCCAATCTTGAATAGGTGCATCTTTTACTTGACAAGCTCTAAAGATGTCTCCACGGTTTACTTTTTGTTCTAATAATACAGTTCCTTTAGTATTGGTAATCTTTACAGTACCTGTGGTTGCTATTTGGAATGTTTTATCATGAGAACCGTATTCTTCAGCTTTTTGAGCCATTAAACCAACATTAGGAACTGTTCCCATTGTTCTAGGGTCAAAGGCACCATGTTTTTTGCAAAAGTTAATGGTTTCTTGGTAAACACCAGCATAACAACGATCCGGAATCACAGTCTTGGCATCTTGTGGATGACCTTTTGCGTTCCACATCTTACCAGAATTTCGGATCATTGCAGGCATAGATGCATCAATAATTACATCACTTGGTACGTGTAGGTTGGTAATTCCTCTATCTGAGTCGACCATAGCTAAGTCGGCTGTGTTTTCGTAAACCTTTTCTATATCAGCTTTAATCGCTTTCTGTTCGTCTATGGGTAAAGAACTGATTTTATTGTAGATGTCTCCGATACCATTGTTCGCAGAAATTCCTAATTTAGTGAATGTAGAACCGTATTTTTCAAAAACATCTTTATAGAAAACCTCTACAACCGCGCCAAAGATAATAGGGTCAGATACTTTCATCATAGTTCCCTTTACATGAATAGAAAATAAGACGTTCCTCTTTTTTGAATCTTCAATTTCTTCGGCGATAAATGTTTTTAATTTTTGAATATCTAATGTGGATGCATCTACAATCTCACTCTCTAAAACAGGAATTTTTTCTTTTAAGATTGTCTGGGTTCCATCAGTGGCATGCAATTCAATGTTTATATTTCCAGTTTTTGTTATTGTAATTGATTTTTCGCTTCCGTAAAAATCACCTTCCGTCATACTTGCTACATGTGATTTTGAATGACAGGACCAAGCTCCCATGGAGTGTGGGTTCTTTTTTGCGTATTCTTTTACAGGTTCTGCAACTCTTCTGTCAGAGTTTCCCTCTCTTAGAACTGGATTTACAGCAGATCCTAAAACTTTTGCATAAGTTGCTCTAACTGCTTTTTCAGTATCCGTTTTGGGCGTTTCCGGAAAATTAGGAACATTATATCCATTTGCTTGAAGTTCTCTAATAGCAGCTTTTAGCTGTGGAATAGATGCACTGATATTTGGAAGTTTAATAATATTTGCCTCAGGAGTTTTTGCTAAGTCACTTAATTCAGCCAATGCATTATTAACTCTTTGTGTTTTTGTAAGATGGTCTGAGAAGTTTGCCAAAATTCTGGCAGCTAATGAAATGTCTTTTTTGCAAACTTCAATATTTGCTTGTTTTGTGAAAGTTTCTACGATAGGTAAAAACGAATAGGTAGCCAATGCAGGAGCTTCGTCTGTAATGGTATAGACAATTTGTGAAGGTTTTGTTGTCATGAAATACTCAAATTTATTGATGATAGTTCAGATTAAAAAGGTCTCTTAAAAGTCTTTTTTGTTTTATCTTTTAAAATCAAAAAGCCTTTGTTTCGTGTCTTGTAATCTAAACTGCATTAACTTAGATTTTCTTCTTTGTTTACGCGCTGCAAATGTAGTCATTAAACCGAAATTTTTTGGTCTGAAAATAATAAAATTAATAAATCTTTTTAGAGATTCTTTAAACTACGCCCTATATTTTTGTATTATTTTGAATTTTAGGGTTTTAGGTGTTTTCTTTGTGCTGTTAATCGTTTGTGGCCAAAGTGTTCTTTTTTAGTTTTTGTGACAGGGGTAGTTAAATTTTAATTTTGTTAATAATGTATAATTAATAGGAAGCGTTTGTAATATGTTTTTTTAATAAGGTTTTGTTCTTGTTATAACAAAGTTTTCTGTTATAAAAAAACTCGCTTGATTATTAAATCAAACGAGTTGTTAAGGCTTGTAAAAAGAAAAGATTTTAATTGCGTTTAACCTCTTTTATTCTAGCTTTTTTACCGGTTAGTCCTCTGAAGTAGAAAATACGTGCTCTTCGTACTTTTCCTTGTTTATTTATTTCAATTTTTTGAATTGCGGGTGAGTTAATAGGGAAGATACGTTCTACTCCTACAGTTCCTGACATTTTTCTAATCGTGAATGTTTCTGATGTTCCAGAACCTCTACGCTGAATTACCACACCTCTAAAAAATTGGATACGTGTTTTTTGCCCCTCTTTAATCTCGTAATAAACGGTAATTGTATCCCCAGATTTAAACTCTGGAAATTCTTTTTTAGAGACAAACTCACTTTGTACAAAAGCTATTAAATTGGCCATTTTTATTTTTTTAATGGTTTTTTAAAACCAACATACACGATTTTCGTCAGAGGTTAATTTTAAGACTGCAAATCTACAACTTTTTTTTAGATATAAAAGTTTGCAAATTTATTTTTTTGGAAGGTAGCTTTGACAGTAGTACACCCAAAATTTACGAACGTTTTTATTTCGGTATTTGATAATAATCGGTTCTAATTCAGTGACATTTAAAAAGTAGTTATCAAGTTCTAGAGGATGTTTATTTCTTTTATCGCAGTTTTTAAACCGTTTGTCAGAATCGATAAAAATGGCATTTTTCCCTTTTAAAAGTCTTAGATTTTCTTCTATGTAATCAAAGTGTAATGCTTGTTTTCCAATGATATTTTGAGCATATATTTTTTGATCCGAAAAAAAAGTCAAGGCTGCACTTGTTTTGTAGCTATCATCAGAGAAAACAAAGGTATTTGGGTACTGATCTTGAATGGCTTCTACTTTCTGGTTAAGTTCTCTCCAGCCTATCCAAGTATCATCACTTTTAATAGGTACGATGTAAAATAAAATTTCGAGACTGATTAATAAGTGAATTACTACTGAACTTAAGAGTTGTATTTTGATTAATTTTTTTGATATAAGGTTACTAGCCAAGATAACCCCTGTGATATAAGAAGGCATCATCCAGTTTAATTTTACCCAATAGACAGGTGTTAGTAATAAAAACCCTATAAATGTAGGTATAAAAAAAGCTAATAAAAATAAGATATTACTAGAGGGTAGTCTAAATTGAGTGATCACTTTTTTAAAGTATTTATAGGAGAGGTTTATAAATACAATAAATAAAATAGGTAATAAGAGAACTAATTGATGAGCTAGTGCTCCAAAAAAGTACTTGGGCGTGATTTGAAATTTTGTAATGTTTTCGGTTCTATTTGAAGATTGAAAGGCAAAAGAAGCAAAGTCGTTTTGATAGTTCCAGTACCAAACGGGGAAGGTTGTTAAAGCCGAAACTACCAAAGCACTCCATAACCATGGAGAGCGTAGCAAATGCCGATATTTGTTTGATAAAATTAAAAATGAAAGCAATCCAAATTGTAATAATAGCGCAGTGTATTTACTGTCAAAGGCCAGTCCCATACATAATCCACCCAGTAACCAGTAGGGTTTTTTGTTTTCAAAAATAGCTTTATACAAACATATAAGTGACAGTGTCCAAAATAATATTAAGGGTACATCTGGAGTAGAATTAAAGCTTAAGATAGATATAAAAATGGTGGAGCATAACAATACGAGGGCTCTTTTTGTTTTTTCTCTAGATAAAAAGTAAGAAGCAAGTTTGTAAAAACTCAATAAAGAGATGGAGGTAATTATAAAATCAGCAAGTTTTATTACAAAAATATGTTTTCCAAAAATACTAGTAAATAATCGTAGTATGTATCCAATCATACCAGGATGGTCAAAATATGAGAGTGATAAGTTTTCTCCGTAAAAATGATAGTAGGCATCTTGAGGCATCAGACCCATAAATGGTAAAAGGCAGAGTCGGAAAAATTGAAATCCGAACACAATACTCAATGCGGGGTGTTTTTTAGTGAGGTTTTTTAATTTAGTCATCTAAAAGTTCGGGTTTGTTTTCTTTTGTTAATTTATAAGCTTGTTCAGTTCGCCATTCTTCTATTTTGGGGAAATTTCCAGAAAGTAATATTTCAGGAACAGAAACGCCTTTGTACGTTGAGGGTCTTGTGTATACAGGAGGAGATAGTAATCCGTCTTGAAATGAATCTGTCAATGCCGATGTCTCATCTCCTAAGACTCCAGGAATTAGTCGGATAATACTGTCACAAAGAACTGCAGCAGCCAATTCACCGCCACTTAGCACATAGTTTCCAATAGAAATTTCTTTGGTGATAAATAAATCTCGAACACGTTGGTCCACCCCTTTGTAATGACCGCAAAGAATTAGAATGTTTTTATTTAAAGACAGTGTGTTGGCAGTTTGCTGGTTTAATACAGGGGCGTCAGGTGTCATATAAATGATTTCGTCGTAGCTTCTTTCTGCTTTTAATTTTGATATACATTTATCGATGGGCTCAATCATTAAGACCATTCCTGCACCTCCTCCAAATTGGTAATCGTCAATTTTATTGTATTTGTTGAGCGCAAAGTCCCTTAGGTTATGAAAATAAATTTCTACTAAGTTTTTGTCAATGGCCCTTTTTAGGATTGAATGTTGAAAAGGACTTTGAATTAATTCTGGCGAAACGGTAATGATGTCAATTCTCATAAAGGCAAAGGTAATAATTTAGTTTTGGGTTTTTAAAGTTTATCAGATATGAGAACAGTCGTTTATTGTATTTGATAGGTATATTATTAAGGGGTGCTAAAGGTTTAAATACTAGAAACCGTTATTCTGTCATTTCCGAAAATGTCTTTTTTTAAGAGGTTATTAGAAAATCCTTTTTCAGAGAGCATTTCAATCATTTCCTTTCCGAGATATTGATTAATTTCAAAATATAAATGTCCGTCTGGATTTAAGTGCTTTAGAGCGAGGTCTGCTATTTTTGAATAAAACATCAAGGGCATTTCGTCATCTACAAATAAGGCAGAATGTGGCTCATATTTTAGAACATTTTTACGGATTTCTTTCTTTTCTAAATTTCGAACATAAGGAGGGTTGCTAACAATGATATCAAATTTTTCAGAGAATTGAGTAGTTTTTATAATGTCTTGTTGTTTAAAAGTGATGTTTACATCGTTTAACAGGGCGTTTTTTTTAGCAGTTTCTATGGCTGTTTTTGAAAAGTCTAGTGCCTGTATTTTGGCATTTGGTAAGTTTTTTGCAAGTGAAATAGCAATACAACCACTTCCGGTTCCTATGTCAAGAATGGATTGATGACCCTTGTGTTGGGTGTTTTTTAATATTGTACTTATTAGATCTTCAGTTTCGGGTCTTGGAATTAATACGTTTTTATTTACGAAAAAGGGTAAACTATAAAATTCAGTCCTCCCGGTGATATATTGAATAGGGATTTCTTTTTTTAGTTTTTCAATACAATCTTGAAAAAATAAATTTTGAATTTCAGTTAATATAAAGTCTGGTTGTAAAGCGATGTCAACTCGAGTTAGTCCCAACTTATAACTCGTTAAAACACTAAAAAAAGCGGCTATTTCTGTTTTAGGATATATAGACTTTAATTGAGAATGGAAGACGGTTTTTAATTTAGATAGTTTCACATGTTTAAATTTCTTACGATTCGTTTCATAAGGACAAAAGTACAGTTTAAACTAAAAAGCCGTATTTAATTAGGGTATTAATTTTTTGAGTTTTTTTGGCATTGTAGTATTCGGATAGATGTTCTATTTTTGTTAAATGAAGATACATCAATTGTATATGAGGCGCTGTTTGGAGTTGTCTAAAAAGGGTTTGGGTACTACACGTCCGAATCCTTCTGTAGGTGCTGTTCTTGTTTGTGACGGTCAAATTATTGGCGAGGGTTATACCAGTGTTTATGGAGGAAGTCATGCTGAGGTAAATGCGATTCAGTCTGTGAAAGACAAAACACGGCTGCAAGAGTCAACGCTTTATGTGACGCTTGAACCTTGTGTTCATTTTGGAAAAACCCCTCCTTGTACGGATTTGATATTGAGTTCTAAAATTCCGAAGGTAGTAATTGGTTGTATAGATACACATCATAAAGTAGCAGGAAAAGGGGTGGAGCGTCTTTTGAAAGCAGGCTGTCAAGTAGTAGTGGGTGTTTTAGAGGATGAATGTATAGAACAGCATAAACGGTTTTTTTGTGTTCAAAATAGAAAGCGCCCATATATTATTTTAAAATGGGCAGAAACTTTAGATGGTTTTATTGCCCCTAAAGAAAAAAAACAAGATAGACCCGTATGGATTAGTAACGTAGCATCACAACAATTGGTTCACAAATGGAGAACTGAAGAACATGCTGTTTTAGTCGGAACCAATACGGCGGTTGCCGATAATCCAAAATTGACTGCGAGAACTTGGAAGGGAATGAATCCCATTCGAATCGTATTAGATTCTAATATGAGGATACCTTTAGATTATTCACTCTTTGATGGCGACGTTTTAACCCTTGTATTTATAGACACAAAATTTGAAGAAATTGCCATTTCAAAAGATAACATTACTTATGTGGCTATAGATTTTACCAAAGAAATATCTAATCAAATTTGTGAAGTTCTTCTGCAACACAATATACAATCTGTGATTGTAGAAGGAGGTGCTCAAACGTTACAGACTTTTATAGACAGTGGTTTGTGGGATGAAGCAAATGTGTTTGTGGGGCCTATCCTTTTTGGAGATGGAATAAAATCCCCCCGTTTTTTTGATATAGTATACGATGAAATTGCTATAAAAGACACGAAACTTCGGAGGTATAAAAATTTAAAGCAATCTCTTTAACTATGAAGCCCTTGTCGACTTATAAAACCTTGTCGAGTGCTTCTCAAGAAACTTTGTATAAAGAGAAAGGCAGTAAGTTTTTTGCCTATTCTTTTCCTATCTCTACCGAACAAGAGGTAAAAGAAATGCTCCTTTGTATAAAAAAGCAACACACTTCTGCTAAACATTATTGCTATGCGTGGAAAATAGGAGTAGAACAAATACAATATAGTGTAAATGATTCGGGTGAACCAAAGAATTCAGCGGGTCGGCCAATTTACGGTCAAATCATCTCTGCTGATTTGACTGATGTGTTGGTTGTTGTGGTCCGATATTTTGGAGGGGTCAAACTTGGGGTAGGCGGATTGATACGTGCTTATAAAACAGCTGCACAAATATCATTAGCAGATTCTGATATTGTCCAAAAGACAATTAAAGAAAGATTAAAATTGACTTTTGAGTATCAGTATATGAATAAAGTGATGAGGATTGTTAAACAAAAAAAACTAGAAATTTTAGATCATCAGAAAAACTCAAAGTGCACCTTAATTTTGTTAGTTGACAAAACGGAAATAGGAGAACTAAAAAACACTTTTAAAAAGATGTTTTTTTTAAGGTTAAATTCAAAATAACTTATGGAGCATTTTTATTGAAATATTTATGTTTTTAGAAATTAAAAAAAGGACTGATTTTTGATGAGAGTTCTTCAGGAATTTTTATAGGTCTATTTTTAAAGCGATCTACAAAAACTAGGGTGGTGTTTCCAGTTGTGATTAATTCGTTTTGTTCATTGTATATTTCGTATGCAAAGTTTATCCTTGCAGAGGGCATTTCTTTTAAAAATGTTTTTAACACAATAGAATCGTCGTATTTAGCAGGCTTTATAAATCTAGTATTTATCGAGTATACAGGTAATATTAAGCCATCTTCTTCCATTTTTTTATAAGAAATCCCAACAGATCTTAATAACTCAATTCTGCCCATTTCAAAATATTGGGCGTAGTTTCCATGATGTGCATAGCCCATTTGATCGGTTTCTCCGTATCGAATTCTGAAGAGGGTTTTGTTTTGAATCATTCTTGGGTTTTTAACGGTTGTTATTTTACGCAAAAAATAAATAATAATCAAGAGCAATTTTATTTTTTTTTACTAAAAAATATTCACACATTTGTGGTGTAGAAATGAATGAAGGGAGTCGTCCGTTTTTTCAGTCAAAAAACCTCAATTTACAAGATCTAAAAACAATGAGTAAAGTAGCCACTTCGGTTTGGGAAGAATGCCTTTCTTTTATAGAAGATAATATCAAACCACAGGCCTTTAAAACTTGGTTTGAACCTATTCAACCAATTCGAGTTTCTGGAGATGTTTTGACTGTTCAAGTACCAAGTAAGTTTTTTTATGAGTGGCTGGAAGAACATTATATTAAATTACTTCGTGTTGCTCTTGTAAGAGAATTAGGCGATGAGGCTAAATTAGTTTACGAAGTAAAGATGGAAAATGCTTATAGTAGTAATAGCCCACAAATTGTAAAAATTCCAAGTGCCAATCGTCCTCCTTTAAAATCTCAAGATGTGTCTGTTTCTTTGGGTTTAAAGAAGCGTGAACTAAGAAATCCGTTTATAATTCCAGGTCTTCAAAAGGTAAAAATTGAATCGCAGCTAAATCCGAATTACAATTTTGAATGTTTTGTTGAGGGAGATTCTAATAGATTGGCAAGATCAGCAGGAATGGCCGTTGCGAACAAGCCAGGAGGAACTTCTTTTAACCCTTTGTTAATTTATGGAGGGGTTGGTTTGGGTAAAACACATTTAGCACATGCGATAGGAGTTCAGATAAAGGACAAATATGCAGATAAAACGGTGTTGTACATATCTTCTGAGAAATTTACACAACAATATATAGATTCTGTAAAAGGGAATACAAGAAATGATTTTATTCATTTCTATCAAATGATTGACGTGTTGATTATTGATGATGTACAGTTTCTTTCAGGAAAAACAGGAACACAAGATGTTTTCTTTCATATTTTTAATCACTTACATCAAAATGGAAAACAGGTCATTTTGACTTCCGATAAAGCGCCTGTAGATATGCAAGATATAGAACAGCGCTTGTTATCCCGTTTTAAGTGGGGGTTATCTGCGGAATTGCAGACGCCAGATTTCGAGACTAGAATTTCAATTCTTCAAAATAAATTGTTTAGAGATGGTGTTGAAATGCCTGACGAAATTGTTGAGTATGTCGCAAAAAATATTAAATCTAATGTTCGTGAATTGGAAGGTGTGCTAATTTCAATGATTGCACAAGCTTCTTTTAATAAGAAAGAATTTACGATGACTTTGGTAAGGCAAATTGTCGATAAATTTGTAAAAAATACCAAAAGAGAGGTTTCAATAGAATATATTCAAAAGGTTGTTTCTAAGTATTTTGACATGGATGTTGCTACCTTGCAATCGAAAACACGTAAGCGTCATATTGTACAAGCGAGACAATTAGCTATGTTTTTTGCTAAAAGAATGACGAAGTCTTCATTAGCGAGTATTGGTTCTCAAATAGGTAAACGAGATCATGCAACCGTTTTACATGCATGTAAAACAGTGGACAATCTAACGGAAACCGATAAGCAGTTTAAAAAGTATGTTGAAGATCTGACCAATAAATTAACATTCTAGATATTTTTTCAAAGATTCTCTATTCACGGTAGTTTAAATTTAAACAAACTGCCATAACGGATATTCAAGTAATTTTTTGCAATATGAATAGGACTAAGATTTTAATGGTTTGTCTGGGGAACATATGTAGATCTCCACTTGCAGAAGGGATTCTTAGGTCTAAAGTAAATTCTAAAAATGTATGGGTTGATTCGGCTGGCACCGCTGCCTATCATATAGGAAGTACTCCTGACCCTAGATCTATAGAGGTTGGATATGTCCATGGAATTGATATTAGCGATCAAAAAGCACGTGTTTTTTCTCAGAATGATTTTGATGACTTTGATTATATATATGTCATGGATCAATCGAATTATGATAATATCTTAAGGTTGTCAAGAAATGAAAGTGATCGATCAAAAGTAACCTTAATTTTAAATGAACTGTCTCCTGGTGAAAATAGGGAAGTTCCAGATCCTTATTACGGAGGTAATCAAGGTTTTGAAAATGTTTACCAACTTTTAGACGCTTCATGTGATTTGATTGCAAAAAGGATCACAAAACGATTTTAACTCATGAATTTAGGAAAGTTATATTTAATACCCACTACTTTGGGCGCAAACGAACCCTTAGAGGTGATGCCTATTTCCGTAAAAAAAGTAGTAGAAGAAATAGATTATTTTGTTGTTGAAAATGAAAAGTCAGCACGTAGGTTTATTAAAAAGATCAGTCCTAAAAAATCCCAATCGATCTTAAAAATGATGCTTTTAGATAAGTATTCTGATATTCTGGAAGTGCAGGGTTATTTAGATATTTGTCAAAAAGGGGTTTCTGTTGGTTTGTTATCAGAGGCTGGAGTGCCTGCTATAGCTGATCCTGGTGCAGAACTTGTAAAGTTAGCCCATCAAAAAGGAATTCAAGTAGTTCCATTGGTTGGTCCATCTTCGGTGTTAATGGCGATGATGAGTTCGGGTATGAATGGTCAAAATTTCGCATTTAATGGTTATTTGCCCATTGATAAATCAGATCGAAAAAAACAGCTTAAGTTTTTAGAAAGAATTTCAAGTGAAAGAGGTCAATCTCAGATATTTATCGAAACTCCCTACAGAAATGAAAAAATGTTTACAGACCTAAAAGCATTTTTAAGCCCCAATACACATTTGTGTATAGCGGTTGATATTTCACTTCCTTCAGAGTATATAAAAACACATACTCTTAAAGAATGGAAACAGAAAAATTTGAATCTACAGAAAAGGCCTGCTATTTTTATTATTCAAAAGTAGTTTTTATTTTATGACTAGTTTTACCTTTTGACATCTTGGCTTGAAAGCCATTTTTGATATTTTCGGGCATTTTTGTTGTGTTGGATTAAGCTTTTAGAGAAGGAGTGTGTCCCTATTTTTTCAACATTTGCGCACATATAGAAATAATTGTGTTTTGCAGGGTTTAGTACTGCATCTATGGAAGAAATATCTGGCATAGAGATAGGTCCAGGTGGTAAACCAATGTGTTTATAAGTATTATATGGAGAGTTTATTTTGAGATCTTTATTTAAAACTCTTTTGATAACATTGTTTTGGGCATATTTTTTCTTTAGAATATAAATAATTGTAGGATCTGCTTGTAAGGGCCATTTTTTATGATAACGATTTAGGTATAAGCCAGCTACAGTAGGGCGTTCTTGTACATAGGATGTTTCTTTTTGTACAATGGATGCCATTACAATTACTTCATCAATACTTAAGTTTTGTTTTTGTGCCTTTGAAATTCTAGTTGCATTCCAAAAATTAGCATATTCTTTAAGTAGCCTGTTTCTTAGGGTATTGGCACTAGTGTTCCAATAAATTTCATAAGTGTTTGGAATATACATTCCAATAGCAGTTGCCTGAGTAAATCCATTCTTTTCTAAAAAAGAAGGGTCTTTAAATGCTTTAAGTAAGGTGGTAGAATCGGTTTCTATTTGTTCTGAAATTCTTCCCGCAAGGCTTTCTAAACAATCTTGATTATTAAATGTCAGTTTTATAGGGGTTTGCTTGCCGCTTCTTAATAGATTCACCAATTCATTTGAATTCATTCCTTTTTTAATAAAGTATTTACCACTTTTGATGTTCTTTAAATAGTTTTTTTGTTTTGCTACCCATTTAAAATTGGCCGTGCTTTCTATAAAAGGGGAAATGATCTTTAATAATGAAATTTCTGTTGTATTTGAGGGAATATACAGGTAAGCATCTTTTAGAACATTTTTGTTATAAATTTTCAAATAATATTGAAATACAGTTACAGAACCAATTAGTATCAATAGTAAGGCGATACTTCTTTTTGTTTTTATTTGCATGGGTATCTTTCGGTCTTAGATATTAATTGATAGAGCGCTTCATCTTTGTAGGTTTGATTGCAATAGATCCAGTCTTTTTTAATTCCGATAAGTTTAAAGTTAAATTTTTTAAATAAAGCAGAACTAACAGTGTTGTCTGTTGTGATATTTGCATATAGTTGATGAATATTTAGATATTGAAAAGCATACGAAATTAATAAGCGAAGTGCTTCGGATGCAAAGCCTTTTTTTTGATTTTTTTTATCAATAATAATTCCAACCCCTGCTCTTTTATTTGTAGGATCAAAATTGTATAGATCAATCATGCCTATCGGAAGATTTGTTGCATAGGATTCTATAATTAAACGCAACTGTTTGGCTTCATAGATATCCATATGTGCGTTTTCTAGGTATTTTTTTAGTAGAAATTTTGAAAAGGGAATCTGTGTATTGCTTACTTTCCAATGAGACTCATCATTTTCTATATCAAATAGAAATTGAAGATCTTCAGGTTCCAAGGCTCGTAACCTAATATATTTTCCTTTTAGTGTTTCCATTTTTTGCAGGTTAAAAGGTTTTTATTTTTTTGATTTCTACGAGTTAAAGGATCCTTTAAAGACAAAGTTAGCAGGTCCTTTTAAAAATACATTTTTAAATGTTTTGTCAATTTTTTCAAAAGATACTTCTAGTTTTCCTCCTTCAGTTAACAAGTTAATGCGGTTGGCCATTACAAGTTTTTGTTCGTACATAGCTATGGCTACGGCTGTAACTCCGGTTCCGCATGCCAGGGTTTCATTTTCTACGCCTCTTTCATATGTGCGAACTCTAAAGACATTGTCGTTTACGGCTTCTACAAAATTTACATTAGTACCTTCCTTAAAGTAAGGGGCGCCATTTCTAATATTTTTGCCATTTGTGAATACATCGTATTCATTAATATTTTTAACGATTTGTACATGATGAGGCGAACCTGTATTCAAAAAACAGTATTCTGGATAAATCTCAATGTTTTTTACATCAATCATCTGAAGTTTAACCATTTTGTTTTCAACCGTAGCAAAATGTAAACCATCGATGGCATTAAAAGTTGTTTTGTTTTTAATGATTTTTAGGGCCTTTGCAAAGGCAACGATACATCTTCCTCCATTGCCGCACATCGTTCCTTCACGTCCATCAGCATTGTAATACACCATGGTAAAATCAGCATTTTCAGAAGGATTTAATAAAATTAATCCATCTGCTCCAACACCAAATCGTCTATCACAGATTCGACTTATAAGTTCAGTGTTATTTTGTGGAAAATATAAATTGCGATTGTCAATCATCACAAAATCGTTTCCAGTTCCTTCGTATTTGTAGAAAGTGATTTCCATTTGGTTGCTTTTGTTCTTTGGCAAATTTAGTAAATTTATACAGGTTTTGTTTTAATCAAAGAAATTCCATACAAACCCAAAGCGGATTGTAAAATCTCTATAGGGTTGATTGGGGCTTGAATAGTAATTTTTTTTGCTGGTTAAGAAAAGGATATTCTCTGCTTTTAAGTACAATCGAGTTCTTCGAATTTGTCCGTTTACAAAAAGGTTAAGTAAGGGTTTTGCCTCAATTTTTTTTGTGTTTTGGACTGTGAAACTTCCTAAAACAGGGTTGTATAGATTAGTTTGGTAGGTACTAAAATAATTGGCTGTTATTCCTGTTTGAAGAAATAACGATTTCTTTTTAAATACTTTTTTAGAAAAGTAAAAGGTGCTTCTTCCAACAAATTCAGGAACCTTAAAAACAGTAGCTCCAGTAGCTGCCTTTTGATATAAAAAGGTGTTGTTTAAAGCAAAATATCCGATTTTTAATTCATGGTTTACTTTGACTTTAAAATAGTTTATTTTCTTGTTGTATTGGTTAGGGAAGGGTTGACTTGCATCGTTGAAATAGGTGAAGTTTTCAATTTGGCTCGCAGTTACAGAAGTTTCTATCCATTTGGTGTTGACGTAGAGATTTAGATTTCTTGTACGGATGTTTTTAAAATGATTACGCCAATTATACGCCTTGTGATTACTTTGAAAAAATAAAAATTGAAAGTTTGGAGATTTTGAATTTAGTTGTAAAGACAGGCCAATTTTATCTTTATCAGCGTTTTTAAAAGAGGCTTTCAGAAAAAGATTAGATCCGGTTAAATCACCAGTAATTGCAGTGCTTGCCTTTGCAGAAAAATAAATGTTTTTAACAGAAGCATTCCAATGAGCGCCCGCAGATATAAGATTTCCTTTTAGTTGATTTGGAATTGTTTGTGATTCGTTTAAAGCAACAGCTTTGTAACCTTGAAAATAAGAGTAGTAGTTTGCTAAAACTCTGAAATTTCCCATAACATAAGGAGCGGTAAAATCTAAATAGATTTGGTTGTTCATTGTTTTATAGGAAGTTTTGTCAGTAGTAGTAGTTTTAAATTGATCTTCAAAAACACTTGTTGAGCCGGAGTTAAAATGGTATTGTTTGGTTTCATAGGTGAAAACATGGCCCAGTTTTAAGTCTGTTATTTTTTTTGTGAAGTGCTGGTGGGTTTTTGACAAGGTGTAATTTTGATTAAAATAGTAACGTTTTCCGATTAATCTGCTATTGGCATCTTCAAGATTGACATCAAGTCTTCCGCGTTGTTTAAAATCTGAATGGTTGCTATCAAACAATGTCAAGGATTCGGTTGTTAACCCTCCGTTTTCTTGGTTCATTAAATTTTGAGAACTGTAATGGGCCCTTATTTGGTATCGTTTGTTGTTTGATCTATAAGAAATAGTACTTCTAAAGTTTACGTGACTGCTCAAAGAATTTCTATAATTACCTAAAGAACGAAGTCCTTTGTATGCCAATGAAAAATTTAGATTTCTGTGTGTATTCATCGCCAACCAAGAATCTAAAACTTGCCCCTGATCTAAACCGCTTTTATAAAAGAATTCAGAAGTAGGAGTTGGCACCTCGTAGTATTTAATATCTTCTATCTCGTAATAATTAATGTGTTTTGCGATGGCTCCAAATTTAGGGACGATACTTGGGTTATTAAACGAGTGGGTTAGTTTAGTAAACACTTGACCCTGATTTTCAAAGGAATGTAACCCAAAGAGATCTTTGCGAAGGTAATTCATTTTGTATTCCTTTGAAATGGTAAGTGTCGTATCTACAAGAGTGGTATCTTGAAAATGGTCGATGATTTTATAGTCTAAATAATTCGCTTTTTCAGGTTCTGAATTTACGCCAAGTTTTTTGAGATGCTGTATTTTTGAAGTTAGAAAAATTCGCTTTTTAAGGTTTGAATTTTCCGATTCAATTATTGATTCGATTTTTGATGTAATTGCTGAAGGGGTTTTTATACTGTCCAGTTCCTGAGACCATATAAAGGAGTAGCTAAGACAAAAAAAGAATGCGAGTAGGGTGTCTTTCATAAGGCTCAATTCCGATTCTTTGTTAAGAAGCTATTTGTTGGGTTTATTAAATGACCAGTTGTTTGTTTGACAAAGGTAAATTATTTTATTAAAATTACTCATGTTGTAACTTACTTACTTATACATTACATTTGTAATTCTAAGCTTAGAAAATGTCTTTGAAAAATAAATATTCCAAATGTGTGTTGGAAGTTGGAACTGATGAAGCAGGTAGGGGTTGTTTATCAGGTCCTGTTGTTGCTGCAGCTGTTATTTTACCAAAAGAATTTAAACATCCTCTTTTAAATGACTCCAAAAAGTTGACTGAAAGGCAGCGAAAATCTATACGCCCTGTTATTGAACAGCAGGCCCTTGCTTATGGGATAGGGGTTGTGGGTGAAGAAGAAATAGATCGAATAAATATCTTACAGGCCTCTATTTTAGCTATGCATAAATCCATAGATCAAATAAAATTGCTTCCTGAGTTTATTATTGTTGATGGAAATAAATTTAAGCCATATAAAGACATTCCTTTTAAAACGATTGTAAAAGGCGATGCAAAATATATGAGTATCGCAGCAGCTTCTGTTTTGGCAAAAACTTACAGAGATGATCTGATGGAAAAATTACATCGAGAATATCCTTGTTTTAATTGGCAAAAAAACAAGGGATATCCTACAAAAGAACACAGAAATGCGATTCGCAAACACGGAAGCTCCGTTTATCATCGAAAAACCTTTCAATTGTTGCCTAAAGAACATTGAGGTTGTTAGATTGACTTGTCAGGTTGGTTCAACAAGTTTGTGATTTTTATAGTTTCCATAGCTTCCTTTACATCGTGTACGCGTAAGATCTGACTTCCCTTTTGCAGAGCCAAAGTATTCGCAACTGTAGTTGCGTTCAATGCATTTTTTGGAGCTGTTTTTAAGGGTTTGTAAAGCATTGATTTTCTAGAAACCCCTGTTAAAATAGGGCAGTCTAATTGTTGAAATAAATCCAAATTTTGAAGCAATTCATAATTGTGTGCGATGGTTTTTCCAAAACCAAAACCCACATCAAAGATCAGGTCGTTTAGCCCCATCAATTTTAGTTGATAAGCTTTTTCAGAAAAATCTCTTAAGATTTCTTGAACTACATTTTTGTAACGAGGGTTTAGTTGCATGGTTTTGGGAGTTCCTTGCATATGCATCGCGATATAGGGTACTTGTAAATATACAGCGAGTTCAAACATTTTTGGATCTGCATTTCCGCCAGAAATATCGTTAATCATACAAGCTCCTTTTTCAATACAAGTTTTTGCGACAGCGCTTCTAAAGGTGTCAATAGAAAGTAAAATAGATGGAAAGTTCTTTAGTAATAGGTTAACCACAGGTACGATTCTTTTTAGTTCTTCTTTTTCCGATAGGTGCTTTGCTCCTGGTTTAGAAGAATAGGCGCCAATATCAATAAAAGACGCGCCTTCATTTAGCATTTTTTGAACTTGGGTTAATATGGTTTTTGGCTTATGGAATTTTCCTCCATCGTAAAAAGAATCAGGGGTAATGTTTAAAATTCCCATTACTTTGGGGCTTGATAAGTCCATGAGTTTTCCCTTGCAGTTGATGGTTTTTTGGGTTTTGTAGTCTTGCAGTTTCATTTACGTCTTTAACTTTAGGAAATATATCAGACCTAGTATAAATTTTTATTATTTTGGTAACCTCAATAATATTTGGCACTGTCAAAAATATCAGCGAAATTTACACAAATATTTTTAAACAAATCTATGCAAAATACCTTTAAGCAATACCGTTCAGTTATTAAAAAATGCCGATCGCTTTTTGAAAATAAAATGACAGATTACGGAAGCGCTTGGCGTATTTTACGACTGTCATCTTTAACGGACCAGATTTTTATCAAGGCCCAGCGAATTCGACAATTAGAAGAAAACAAACACAGTAAGGTTGATGAAGGGGTGGCTTCGGAATTTATAGGAATCATTAATTATTCTGTAATGGCTTTGATTCAGATGGAATTGGGGGTGGTTGATCAACCAGATATCGATACGCCAGAAGCCTTAAAATTATATGATAAGCATATTGAAGTTACGGAAGGTTTGATGGAAAATAAAAACCATGATTACGGGGAAGCTTGGCGAGAAATGCGAGTGAGTTCACTCACGGATTTAATCTTGCAAAAGTTATTGCGGGTCAAGCAGATTGAAGACAATCAAGGAAAAACCATTGTTTCTGAAGGAATTGATGCCAATTATCAAGATATGATCAACTATGCTGTTTTTGCCATGATTCATTTAAAGCAATCTTAAAAGTTTTTTGTAAATTAAGTAGTGTTAGTAAGAATAGTGATGCGAATTGTATTTTTGTTTATAGCCAGAATTGTAGTGGGGATTACCTTCTTGTTTTCTGGTTTTGTAAAGTTGGTTGATCCTATGGGTTCTGCCTATAAACTTGAAGAGTACTTTGGGGCAGAAGTGCTCAATCTGGAATTTTTAATTCCTTACGCTTTAAATTTTTCAATTGTTTTAATCCTGTTAGAAGTGCTTTTGGGCTTTAAGATTCTGTTGGGATACAAATCTACGATTACCCTTTGGTCCTTGTTTGTTCTGACTCTTTTGTTCTTGTTTTTAACTTGGTATGCTGCTTATTTCGATAAAGTGACCGATTGTGGTTGTTTTGGAGATGCTGTAAAATTGACTGCCTGGGAAACCTTTTATAAAAATGTTGTACTACTGGTGTTGGTTGTATGTATGCTTTTTAACAGGTATCGCATTAAGCCTATAATTTGGGAGCCTTTTTTGACAGGCTTAGTAGTCATTTTCTTTTTAGTGTCGTCTTATGTGGTGTATCATGTTTTGGTTCATTTACCACTGATTGATTTTAGACCCTATGCTGTTGGAAAGGATATCAGAGCTGGAATGGAACACCCAGCTGAAGGAGATGCTTTGCCACCCGTACACGACTTTTTTCTAGAATCTGACACAGCCGACCTAACAGCGCAAATTCTTTCTTCACCTCAGGCGATGTTAATTATTGCCCCTGACATTGAAAAAAGTAATACCAAGGGCTTGTCTGCTCTGATAGAGGTAGCAGAAAAAGCAATAAATAAAGGCTATTTGGTATATGGTATATCAGCATCCACAACAGCAGCAATTAAGCAAGTTAAAGACAATTTAGTACTTCCGTTTGATTTTTTATTTTGTGACGAAACAACTCTTAAAACGATCATTAGGGCTAATCCAGGGGTGTTGATTTTAGAAAAAGGGGTGGTTTCTGGAAAATGGAATTGGAGGGATATCGACCAGATTTTTGAACACAAGCATCCCAGCTAGATATCTAGTTTTTAATTTTTATTTAATGCTAGGTGAATGGTTTAGCAATCACAGTTGCTACAGGTGCAAGATTCACAAGTACACCCTTTGCATTCTCCACCCAAACACGCTTCGCAGTTACAGGTACAGTTTGTGTTCTTCATAATCTATATGATTCAGTTCTTATAAAGGTACAAATTATTTTTTACGTATAACTAAAAGAATCTTAAGATATCGTTATTTTTGCATTATAAATGATGACGAGTTTATGAATTTACAAGAATTTGAAGAAGGTGATTTTTATTGGAATGAAAAAGGCTATCGCGTTTTTACAGAACAATATCATTTAAAAAGGGGGTATTGTTGTAAAAGTAGCTGTAAGCATTGCCCTTATGATTACGATAAAAAAACAGACACCTTGTTTTTCTAAATAATTTTTACAGTACTTTTTTTGACAAAACCTATTATTTTAGTTGTTTTACCAAAATGATGTGTTCTTGTATAGTCCCATACGAGGTTGTTGTATGGTTAAAATAAACAAATAAAAGACTTTATAGTTGTAAATTTACACTCATTTTAAACCAAAATATTTAAACTAGTTAACTAAATCCCCCCAAGTGATGCGTAGATTATTACCTTTTTTATTTTTAGTATTTTCTTTTTCCCTTTTTTCACAAAGTATCACGTATACAAATCCGTCCGGAGCAGAAGAATGGGCTGGATTTGCTAACCAAGACACGAATATGTATCCATTTAGTTTTGGAAATGGAGGAACCATTACCTTTACAGGATCTGTTTCTGGAGCAAATGCGAAAGTAAAGTTTAGGTTTGAGAGACTTCCATATCCTGATGTAACACCAGATTTTGAAACTGCTGAAGTAACAGTAAGTGGATCCACACCGAGCCAATATTCCGTAACGATCCCTTCTCAACCTTCAGCGAACACCTATAGCTCATTCTTATTATATGTTACAACGATAGATGTACCTGTTACATTATCTAATGTCACCGTATCTACTATTGGTGGTACGGATGTTACAGGAGTAAAGTTTGATGGGTCATTTGGTGGCGCGTCTTTTGTAGAAAATAATGATGGCGGTGGAGACACTGGTGGTGGTGATACTGGTGGTGGTGACACTGGTGGTGGTGACACTGGCGGTGGAGACACTGGCGGTGGTGATACGGGGTCTTCACAAAGCATGACTTATACAAATCCTTCTGGAGCAGAAGTTTGGGCTGGATTTGCGAATGAAGATACGAGTATGTATCCATTTGCTTTTGGAAATGGAGGAACCATTACCTTTACAGGATCTGTTTCTGGATCATCAGATGCGAAAGTAAAGTTTAGGTTTGAGAAGAATCCATATCCTGATGTGGATCCAAGTTTTGAAACTGCTGAAGTAACAGTGAGTGGATCTACACCGAGCCAATATTCCGTAACGATTCCTTCTCAACCTTCAGCGAACACCTATAGTTCATTTTTATTATATGTTACAACCCTTGATGTGCCTGTTACATTGTCTAATGTCACGGTATCTATTACTGGCGGTACGGATGTTACAGGAGTAGGTTTTACAGGAGCATTTGGTGGCGCGTCTTTTGATGTTTTTGTTGATACTGGAGATGGAGATACTGGCGGTGGTGATAATGGCGTAGATACAAGCAAGTGGGCCTACGATATCGGTAATGGTAATTGGGGCTGGGGTAATGGAGAAGCCCAGTATTATACCAAGCGATCAGACAATGTGATTGTTGAGAATGGGACCTTAAAAATTATAGCCAAAAAAGAAAATTATGGAGGTCAGGCATATACCTCTGCTCGATTAAAAACCCAAGGAAAGTTCAGTTTTGCACACGGAAGGGTAGAAGTTCGTGCAAAATTACCAGAAGGGCAGGGTACATGGCCCGCTATATGGATGTTAGGAGATAATGTTAGCTCTGTCAGTTGGCCCGCTTGTGGTGAAATTGATATCATGGAGCAAAGAGGACAATCCAGTTCAGACAAAAACGAAGTTTTAGGAACTTTTCACTGGCAACACAATGGCAACCAGGCAAGTTATGGCAGTGATACGCCTATAAGTAACGCTTCGACAGAATGGCATACATACGGATTAAACAGGACTTCAAGTAGCATGCAAATTTCACTTGATGGTACTCCGTATCACACGATGTCAACCACTTCAAGCATGCCATTTAACAACGATTTTCACTTTATTTTAAATATTGCCATGGGTGGAACTTTGGGAGGAAGTATTCCTTCAAATTTCACTGAAAGTACTATGGAAATTGATTATGTGAGGGTATATGATCAAAACGATAACTTAATATGGTCCGATGAATTTGGTGGTGAATCAGATTCTTCTGGCGGAGGAGATAACAGTGGTGGTGGAGATACAGGAGGTACAGATTCAGGAACGCTGGTTTTAACAGGTGATAATTGCGGAAGCATGACAAATATGTCATGGTCATCGTATACCTGCAGCAACGCGGATCTTGTGCTTACCAGTGGTCAAGTCACAGGTACGTTTACGGACGCTGTAGATTTATCCTCGTACCCTAAATTACAAATAAGCACTTTTAATAAAACATCTTTTCCTTTTAGAATAACGGATGTCAATAATCAATCTGCAACAGTCAACATCACACAGCCTACAACTGACTGGACAGATCATGAAATCGATCTTTCAGAATTCACGAATAACAATTCTAATCTGGATTTAACTCAGGTAAAAGAGGTTAAAATTGGTAATTTCTCCTATGGTGGGATAATCAAAAATATTTCCTTTGTTGGTAATACTGGCGGTGGAGATACCGGTGGTGGAGATACTGGTGGTGGAGATACTGGCGGTGGAGACAATACTGGAATAGCAGGAACATGGGTACTTGCTTCTCAAGCAGATGCCTTAGGAGTAGGTCCTAACGTTGGTGATATTTCTTGGTGGTCCATTGGCGATCAAGGACTAACAGAAAGGGCTTGTTTTATAGATGACCAATATGTTTTTGCTGCAGATGGATCCTTTAGCAATGTTTTAGGAACAGACACCTGGATAGAAGATTGGCAAGGAGGAGCTGGTTGTGGAGCACCTGTAGCGCCTCACGATGCGTCCAATGCATCGACCTATACGTATGATGCAAATGCAGGAACGCTTACCCTTACAGGCACAGGCGCTTATATAGGACTTCCAAAAGCAATTAACGGATCTGAAATTACAGATCCTAATGCCGCACCAGGTTCTATTACTTATACAGCAACACTTTCTTCAGACAACAATTCAATGGATATCGTGATTGAAACAGGATCAGGTGTTTGGTGGCAATATAAGTTGGTAAGAGAAGTTGGTAGCAACGGTGGTGATACTGGCGGTGGAGACACTGGTGGTGGAGACACTGGCGGTGGTGATACTGGTGGTGGTGATACGGGGTCTTCACAAAGCATGACTTATACAAATCCTTCTGGAGCAGAAGTTTGGGCTGGATTTGCGAATGAAGATACGAGTATGTATCCATTTGCTTTTGGAAATGGAGGAACCATTACCTTTACAGGATCTGTTTCTGGATCATCAGATGCGAAAGTAAAGTTTAGGTTTGAGAAGAATCCATATCCTGATGTGGATCCAAGTTTTGAAACTGCTGAAGTAACAGTGAGTGGATCTACACCGAGCCAATATTCCGTAACGATTCCTTCTCAACCTTCAGCGAACACCTATAGTTCATTTTTATTATATGTTACAACCCTTGATGTGCCTGTTACATTGTCTAATGTCACGGTATCTACTACTGGCGGTACGGATGTTACAGGAGTAGGTTTTACAGGAGCATTTGGTGGCGCAATTGTTGTAGAAAATAATGATGGCGGTGGAGATACAGGCGGCGGAGACACTGGTGGTGGAGATACTGGCGGTGGAGATTCGGAAATAGCTATTGATACAGACAAGTGGTTTCACCAAACACAGTTTCCAAATGGAGGGAGTTGGTATAATAACGAAGAACAAGCCTATACCAACAGTACAGAGAACACTTACGTAAGTGATGGAACTTTAAAAATTGTCGCTAAAAAGCAAAATACGCAAGGGAAGAGCTATACTTCATCGAGGTTAAACTCCAAACACGCATTTAAATATGGGCGTGTAGAAGTTCGTGCCAAATTACCTGCTGCTGCTGGAACTTGGCCAGCCATATGGTTGTTAGGTAAAAATATATCTGAGCCAGGGGCCTATTGGCAGACCCAAGGTTTTGGAACAACAGGATGGCCAGCCTGTGGTGAAATTGACATCATGGAACCGAGTATATCAAAAACAGAAATTTTGGGAACTTGGCATTGGGACAATGGAAATGGATATGAAATGAATACGAATTTACAACATTTCCCAGTCAGTGAAACGACACAAAAGTTCCACAATTATATACTTGAATGGAACTCAAATAATATGAAAATATATATTGATAATACCCTAATCAACCAAATGCCTACGGTTGCTCCATTTCACAATGAGTTTTATGTTTTATTGAACATTGCCATGGGAGGTAATTTAGGAGGTGCGATTGCCTCTAACTTTACAGAAGATACGATGGAAATTGATTATGTAAGGGTATATGACCAAAGTAATAATTTGACCTGGTTTGATGAATTTGGTGGTGAGGGTAATACTGGCGGTGGAGACACTGGCAGCGGAGCCCAAAATATTCATGATGACTTTGAAGGTAATGGAACAATCACAACTTGGGCAGAAGATGCGACAACGATCGATACTTCCTTTTCAAATCCATATGCCCAAGGAATCAATACTTCTTCCACGGTGTTAAAATACGAAGATACAGGAGGAACATGGGCCAATGTGCGTTTTGATGCAGGAAGCAATTTTGATTTGTCATCAAATAGTCTGTTCTCATTAAAAATATACGTGCCTTCCAATAGTATTACAGGAAATCAACCAAATCAGATTTCTTTAAAACTTCAAGATGGTACAGTAGCGCAGCCTTGGGCACAACAATCTGAAATTATCAAGCCGATTGCTTTAGATCAATGGCAAGAAGTGACCTTTGATTTTGCAAATGATACCTATGTGAATTTGGATGGAAATTCTCCAGCTCCGACGACAAGGTCAGACTTTAACAGAATTGTACTTCAAGTAAATTCAGAAGATAATTCAGACGCTGTAGTGGCTTATATTGATGATTTTGTTTATCAAAATACTTTAAGTGTTGGGAATTTGGTTACAAAGAAAATCACAATTGCACCAAACCCAACCACTGGTAAAATCAACGTAACCGGAGATGTCTATAGTATTTTTGGACAAAAAGTTTTACATAATACGAATGATCTTTCTGAATTGCCAAGTGGTATCTACTTTGTGAGAGCAAACGGAACGACCTCAAAAATTATTAAAAAATAGTAAACCCCAATAAACTATATTTTTTAACCAAGAAAAACCACCTAAGGAATTAGGTGGTTTTTCTATTTGGTAATTAATAAAGGAAAGGCCCTTATAAAATAAATACTTGTATAAAGTTTAAAATGAGCGGGTTTTTAATAGTGCGCCATCAATTTTGCCATTTCTATTTGTAGCGCTGTGGCTTTTTTCTTAGCAGCATCGGCAAAATCAGTGTCTTTACTGGCATAAAGAATAGCTCTAGATGAGTTGATTAGTAAGCCTATATCTTTGTTAAGTCCGTATTTGCAAACTTCTTTTAGGTTTCCACCTTGGGCACCTATTCCAGGAACGAGTAAAAAATGATTAGGAACAATCTCTCGGATGCTTTTAAAATAACTTGCCTTGGTAGCGCCCACTACGTACATGAGTTGTTCATTGTTTTTCCAACCTAAAGATTGTTTTAAAACTTCTTGGTATAGTTTTAGTTCTTTGTCGAGGTCCTGTACTTGAAAATCTAGTCCTCCTTTATTAGAGGTAAGGGCGAGTAATATGGTGAATTTATCTTTAAAATCTAAGAAGGGTTCTACAGAGTCAGCGCCCATATAAGGGGCTACAGTAATAGAATCGAAGTTTAGATTTTCAAAAAATGCTTTTGCATATTTGCTGGAGGTATTTCCAATGTCTCCTCTTTTGGCATCAGCAATGGTAAATATTTCTGGGTACTGATTATTGATATAATTAATTGTCCTTTCAAGTGATTTCCATCCTTCGACGCCATAACTTTCATAAAAAGCGGTATTGGGTTTATAAGCAACTACCAAGTGATGGGTGGCATCAATAATTTGCTTATTAAATTCAAAAATGGGATCGTCTGTTTCTAACAGATGTTTAGGGATCTTATCTAAGTCTACATCTAAACCAATACATAAAAAAGATTTTTTTAGTTTAATTTGTTTGATAAGTTCTTTTTTTGTCATGCGATCTACATTATTAGTTTAACAAAAGTATATATTAGTTTAACAAAAGTATACTATTCAAAGTGGCTTTAAAAATTTTTGAGAATTTAATATTATATGTTCTTTAATACTTTCTTATCTTGCATAAAAATGAAAAGCGATACGATGACTTTGATACATAAAATCCGATATTATTTTGAGAGACATGGTTTTGATGTTTCTGCTCGGTTTTCAGAACGATTAGGAATTGCTCCTAAAAATATAAGATTGTTGTTTATTTATCTTTCGTTTGTGACCCTGGGTGCTTCCTTTGGCTTGTATTTAATTTTGGCTTTTATGTTAAAATTAAAAGATATGGTATATACCAAAAGGAGCTCTGTTTTTGATTTGTAAAATTTAAAATGAGTTGATTTGATATCCAGAGTTTACAAAGCCATTTTTCTTTTTTTAGGGGCCATTTTATTAGGCGTATTAGGGTATCGTTTTTTGTTTGATTACACGATTGTCGATGCCCTTTACATGACAATTATTGCTGTAGTAACTGTAGGGTTTGGTGAAGTTCAACCTTTGACAGATGCTTCAAAAATCTTTGCTATTTTTTTAATCCTAACAAGTTTTAGTATTTATGGATATGTAGTAACCGTAATTTCAGAATATTTATCAAACAGTACATTGATGGAAGAACTTAGAAAAAATAAAATTTTCAAAAAAATTGACAAATTAGAAGACCATACAATCGTTTGTGGTTATGGAAGAAATGGAAGACAGGCTGTTATGAAGCTCAAGAATTTTAAAAAATCTTGTGTCGTTATAGAAAAGTCGCCAGAACTTATTAAAGAAATTCAAGAAGAGGGTTTTTTAATTGTAGAAGGAGATGCTACAGACGATGCTTCTCTGCTAAAAGCAGGGGTTAAAAATGCCAAGAATTTGATTACAGCCTTGCCTTCAGACGCGGATAATTTATATGTTGTATTATCGTCCAGACAATTGAACTCTAAAATGATAATTGTGAGTAGAGCCACTGATGAGTCTACTCAAAAAAAATTAAAAATTGCAGGGGCAGATAACGTTATTATGCCTGATAAATTAGGAGGAGACCATATGGCCTCTTTATTGGTAACTCCCGATTTGGTAGAATTTGTAAATCGTATTTCTTTAGATGGTGAAAGTTCTGCTAATTTAGAGGAAATTGCTGTGGAGGATTTGCCAGAAGAGTATTTATTAAAATCAATTCGAGATTTGGATTTAAGGAGAAAGACGGGCTGTAGTGTCATTGGTTTTATTACTGGAGATGGAACGTATATTATCAATCCATCTTCAGAGGTGGTTTTAAAACCAAAGTCAAATTTAATTTTATTAGGAAGTCCAGATCAAATTGCGAAAATAAAAGAGGTCTTTTAGTTATAATTCTTCATTTTTAGGTTTATATTTAGGGTATTGATATCTGTTTTATTTAAAATAACTTAAAAGTTTATTTTTTTTTGGATATTGCGCTTTGTTAATTGTAAAACGCCTATTTCTTATGAAGAATAAATTTTTTATCCCATTAATTTTAATGATGCCGTTTGTAGCTTTTGCGCAGGAAATGTCTATCGATGAAAAAATTGAAGCTGGGTTTAAGCCATTTTCAGATTGGATTCAACACAAAGTATTTTATCCTGTTTCGATTGTTGGGATGGATGTTCCAATTGTTTTGATTGTGTTGTTGTTAGGGGCCTTATTTTTTACCCTGTACTTTAAATTTTCAAATATACGGTTGTTTGGGGTGGCGATAAGAGCGGCAAAAGGGGTGTATGACGATATTGATCATCATAGTGTAGATATTGCTGCGGGAGATCCAACTCCTGGAGGAGATGTTTTTGAGAGTCCACAGCTCGAAGGTGTTGTAGGGGAAGTGACCCACTTTCAAGCTTTAACAGCGGCGCTTTCTGCAACGGTAGGATTAGGGAACATTGCTGGTGTTGCTGTGGCGATTGCTATTGGAGGACCAGGCGCCACTTTGTGGATGATTTTTGCGGGCTTTTTAGGAATGTCCACAAAATTGGTAGAAGCTACTTTAGGTGTAAAATACAGAGAAGTAGGGGCGGATGGTAAAATTTATGGAGGTCCTATGTATTATCTTAAAAAAGGATTACGTGAAAAAAATATGGGAGGTTTAGGAAAAGTCTTGGCTTTATTATTCGCAGTTTTTGTTGTGGGTGGCTCTTTTGGAGGAGGAAATATGTTCCAAGCGAATCAAGCTGCCGCACAATTTAAACTTCTTTTTGGAGTAGACAATGGTTTTTGGTTTGGTTTGGTAATGGCAGTTTTGGTAGGGGTTGTCATTATTGGCGGAATCAAAAGAATAGGACGTGTTACAGAAAAAATAGTACCTTTTATGGGTATTATGTACGTTGGTGCAGCTGTTGTAATTCTCGTGATGAATTTTGATATGATTCCTGAAGGATTTTTTCAAATATGGTCGGGCGCTTTTAGCAGCAATTCTGTGATAGGAGGGGTAATTGGTGTGATGATTGTCGGTTTTCAAAGAGCTGCTTTTTCTAATGAAGCAGGAGTAGGATCTGCTTCTATTGCGCACGCTGCGGTAAAAACAAGGTTTCCTGCCAGTGAAGGTATTGTGGCTTCCATAGGGCCTTTTGTCGATACAGTAGTTATTTGTACTATGACGGCTTTGGTTATTATTGTAACTAATTTAAAAAGTAATTTATTTAATTATGCCAATTTAGATGAAAGTAATAATGTAATTATGAATGGCTCAGGGGAACACTTAGGAGGTGTTGACCTAACTTCGGTTGCTTTTGATTCAGCCATTCCTAATTTTTCAATAATATTGACGATTGCTGTTATTTTATTTGCCTTTTCAACCATGTTGTCGTGGTCTTATTACGGAATACAAGGTTGGAAATATTTGTTTGGAAAAGGAAAAGTTGCGGATCTTAGCTATAAAGGATTATTTCTCTTTTTTGTAGTTGTGGGTGCTTCTTCTAGTTTGAATTCTGTGATTGGTTTTTCGGATGCAATGATTTTTGCGATGGTATTTCCAAATGTAATAGGTTTATTGTTATTGGCGCCAAAGGTACAGATAGAATTGGATAAGTATCTCCTTGCTATTAGCAAGAGAAAAGCAAGATAAGTGTTAATATGAAGTTCTTAAGATCCTGTTTTAACTATAATAAACGTCAACGGAATGGGGTCTTCTTTTTTTTGGTGTGTATACTGATTTTTCAAATAATCTATTATTATGTAGATGATGTAGATCTATTAAAACCTAATACAGCGACTCAAAAGGAACAATTACTGGTTTTACAGCATCAGTTAGATTCTTTAAGAGTACTCAAGTTAAAAAAATCAAAAATATTTAAGTTTAACCCTAATTTCATTACGGATGCCAAAGGGTATCGATTAGGGATGTCTATTCAAGAGATTGACCGCTTGTTGGCATATCGTAAAAAGGGGTTATGGCTGAATTCTCCTCAAGAATTCAAAGGGGTAACAAAAGTAAATGACAGCCTTTTTAATATTTTAAAGCCTTTGTTTGTCTTTTCAGAGAAAAGATTCATTCAAACAAAGTTACAGACCTCCTTATATAAAAAAGAGATTAGAGATTTAAATACAGTTACAGCTGAAGAATTGATCAAGGTAAAAGGTATTGGGAATAAGTTGTCAAAACGAATCGTAAAATACAGAGATAAATTAGGTGGTTTCTCTTTTGAGAGTCAATTGACGGAAGTTTATGGATTAAATCAAAAAACAATTAAGAATGTACTGGAAAGTTTTAAGCTTATTTCAACCCCCTCACTTCAAAAGATAGATGTTAATACAGCTAGTTTTAAGGAGGTGTTAGATATTGTTTATACAGATTATAGAACGACAAAAATGATTTTTGATTACAGAGATGCTGTTGGTGTGATTTTAGATATAGAAGAACTCAAAAAAATACCAGGTTTTCCAATAGATAAATATAAAAGAATAGTTTTATATTTGCGGGTCAAATGAATAGGCAGTATTTTTGCCTGAATCTAATAAAAAAGATAAACATTTTTATGGACTTCGGTTATACAGAAACACAAAGGATGATTGCGAGCTCTATTAGAGATTTTGCACAACAACACATTAAACCGCATATAATGGATTGGGATGAAAAACAATTTTTTCCAATCGATTTGTTTAAAAAAATAGGAGAAATGGGTTTTATGGGGGTCTTAGTTCCAGAAGAATACGGAGGTTCAGGATTGGGATATCACGAATATATATTGATTATAGAAGAACTTTCTAAAGTAGATGGTTCTATTGGTTTGTCTTTTGCCGCTCATAATTCATTGTGTACAGGTCATATTTTACAATTTGGATCGAAATCACAAAAACAAAAATGGTTGCCAAAATTGGCTTCTGGAGAATGGATTGGAGCTTGGGGATTGACCGAACATAATACGGGTTCAGATGCAAGGGCAATGAGCACAACGGCTGTTGAGGATGGAGATTATTATGTTTTGAATGGTTCTAAGAATTTTATTACACATGCTATTAGTGGGGATATTGCAGTAGTTGTCGTAAGAACTGGTGAAAAAGGGGATTCTCATGGAATGACTGCATTTGTTGTAGAAAAAGGAACAGAAGGTTTTAGTTCAGGAAAAAAAGAGAATAAATTGGGAATGCGTGCTTCTGAAACAGCTGAATTGGTATTTTCAAATTGCAGGGTCCATAAAGATAATATTTTAGGAGCTGTTGGAGAAGGTTTTATCCAATCTATGAAAGTGTTGGATGGAGGAAGAATTTCTATAGGGGCATTGTCTTTGGGGATTGCAAAAGGGGCCTATAAAGCTGCTTTAAAGTATTCTAAAGAGCGATTTCAATTCGGAAAATCTATTTCTTCATTTCAAGGGGTGTCCTTTAAACTAGCCGATATGGCTACTAATATTGAGGCCTCTGAATTGTTGATTCACAAAGCAGCAGATTTGAAAAACAATCACAAGCCAGTTACTAAAATAAGTGCCATGGCAAAGGTGTTTGCTTCAGAGTGTTGTGTAAAAGTCGCTAATGATGCTGTTCAAATTCATGGAGGGTATGGATATTCCAAAGAATTTCCAGTCGAGAAATATTACAGAGATGCTAAATTATGTACTATTGGTGAAGGGACTTCTGAAATTCAAAAAGTGATTATTTCTAGAGATATACTAAAAGATTAAAAAAAAGATTGTCAATCAAAAATTAATTGTAATTTTGCAGTCTTGATTAAGAAAGAATTAAATATACTAACATATTATAAAGAGCGTACGATGAAAGGAGGTGGCACACCATGTTAATTATACCTATTAAAGAAGGTGAAAATATTGATAGAGCTTTAAAACGTTTTAAAAGAAAGTTTGATCGCACAAAAACAATGAAGCAACTTCGTGAGCGTCAACATTTTACAAAGCCTTCGGTTGCAAACCGGAAACAAAATATCAAGGCCCAATATATTCAAAAGTTAAAAACGAATGAAGAGTTGAGTTAGGACACGAGTTATGTGCTTTTTAAAAAATTAAAACCTGTTTGTAAAAATACAAATGGGTTTTTTTGTGGAATTTTACATAATAGAATAGCTTGTGATTAAATTTCTATTTAATTTCATAGATTTATTTCAACGGTCTTAAATTTGTACATAATTTGAAAAATAAATGGCTGATGTCTAAATAAAAAGAGGTCATTTTTTGTAATTTGAGCCTTTAATTTTGTGTTTAAAGAATCTACATGGTAAAATCTTTTATAGCATATCTCTCCTTAGAAAAAAAGTATTCTCAAAATACGATAATTGCCTATCAAAGCGATTTGGAAATGTTTCAGTCTTTTTGTTTGCAAGAATACGGGGTATTTGACGTAAAAGAAACTAATTACGCTCAGATTCGATTGTGGATTGTGGGTTTGGTAAATTCTGGAATTTCAAATAGAACCATCAATCGGAAAATAAGTTCTTTAAATAGTTTTTATAAATTTTTGCAATGTAGTAATCAAATTAAACACAATCCTCTCACAAACCATAAAGTACTCAAGGTTGCTAAAAAAGTTCAAGTTCCTTTTTCTGAAAATGAAATTGACTTGGTTCTTCAAGAATTTGAAGACGAAAATTTTGAATCTTTAAGAGATAAATTAATTGTGGAGTTTTTGTATTCTACTGGAATGAGAAGACAGGAGTTAATAGGTTTAAAAGAAGTTGCTCTAGATTTGCAAAACAATACAGTAAAAGTTTTAGGTAAACGGAGTAAAGAACGTTATCTTCCTATTTTAAAGTCAGTAAAAAAAACAATAAAGGACTACTTAATAATTAAGAAAAAATTATATGGGAACAGTGAATACCTTTTTGTTACGAGTAAGGGAAATAAAATGTACGGAACACTTGTTTACAGGTTAATTAATTCGTACTTTAGTAGGGTGTCTACAAAGGTAAAGAAAAGCCCCCATGTTATTAGGCATTCATTTGCAACACATTTATTAAATGAGGGCGCGGACTTGAATTCGGTTAAAGAATTACTAGGGCATTCTAGTTTAGCCTCTACTCAAGTCTATACAAACGCTAGTTTAGGCCACTTAAAAGAGGTGTATAACCAAGCTCACCCTAGGAGTAAAAAATAATTATTTATGAAGGTATTTGTGCAGTCTGTGAATTTTAATTCAGATAAAAAATTAGTTGATTTTATGGAAAGGAAAGTCAAGAGTTTGGAAAAGTATTACGATAAGATTATCGATGTATATTTGTTCTTAAAGGTTCAAAAAACGAGTGATAAAGAAAATAAGAATACGGAGCTTAAGATTAATATACCAGGAAGTGAATTAATTGTTAAAAGAGAAAGTAAATCTTTTGAGGAAGGGGTTTCTTTAGCTGTAGATTCAATGAAACGTCAACTTAAAAAAATCAAACAAAAAGAGAGGCGGTTATACTATTAAGAAAAAATAGCAATAAATAGATACAAAAAGTTTGTTGTAGTAAAATAAACTTTATACATTTGCAGTCCGTTAGAAATGATGGGCTGTTTTTTGTGGACAAAAGCCGATGTAGCTCAGCTGGCTAGAGCAGCTGATTTGTAATCAGCAGGTCGTGGGTTCGAGTCCCTCCATCGGCTCAAATCATGTAAATGATTGAGGTTATTTGTGCTGATATAAAAAGACAGTACGTAGGTGTTTTTTTTGAGTTGAAAAGCGAATTAAAAACAACGTTCTTTGAACAATGGTGAGATACTCAAGTGGCCAACGAGGGCAGACTGTAAATCTGCTGCGCAAGCTTCGAAGGTTCGAATCCTTCTCTCACCACAATTTTTAATACTTCAATTCAATGAGGATTAAAAAGGGATTTGAGAAAATTTGAATGCGAAAGTAGCTCAGTTGGTAGAGCGTCAGCCTTCCAAGCTGAATGTCGCCGGTTCGAACCCGGTCTTTCGCTCTAAGTTAATTGGCCGGTGTAGCTCAGGGGTAGAGCGTTTCCTTGGTAAGGAAGAGGCCACGGGTTCAAATCCCGTCATTGGCTCAAAGAAAAGAATAGAGGAAAAGTAAATAAATAAGAGTATAATAATAAACAATAAACTAAGAATTAAAATTAATAATCATGGCTAAAGGAACTTTTGATCGCTCAAAACCGCACTTAAACATTGGTACAATTGGGCACGTAGATCACGGTAAAACAACATTAACAGCTGCTATTACTACTGTATTAGCTGCGGCAGGACTTTCTGAAGTAAAGAATTTCGATCAAATCGATAATGCTCCTGAAGAAAAAGAAAGAGGTATTACAATTAATACTTCTCATGTTGAATATCAAACAGAAAATCGTCATTACGCTCATGTTGATTGTCCAGGTCACGCGGATTACGTAAAGAACATGGTAACGGGTGCTGCTCAAATGGATGGCGCAATTTTAGTAGTTGCTGCTACTGATGGACCCATGCCTCAAACACGTGAACACATCTTATTAGGAAAACAAGTAGGTATTCCTAGAATTGTTGTTTTTATGAATAAAGTTGACTTAGTAGATGATGAGGAATTGTTAGAATTGGTTGAAATGGAAGTAAGAGAATTACTTTCTTTTTACGATTATGATGGTGATAATGGACCAGTAATTGCTGGATCAGCATTGGGTGGATTAAATGGAGAGCCAAAATGGTCTGAAAAAATTATGGAGTTAATGGAAGCTTGTGATACTTGGATCGAGGAGCCATTAAGAGAAGTAGATAAAGATTTCTTAATGCCTATTGAGGATGTGTTTTCAATTACAGGTCGTGGTACTGTAGCAACAGGACGTATTGAAACGGGTATTGCAAACACAGGTGATACTGTTGATATTATTGGTATGGGTGCTGAGAAATTAGCTTCTACCATTACGGGTATTGAAATGTTCCGTCAAATCTTGGATAGAGGTGAGGCAGGAGATAATGCAGGTATTTTGTTGAGAGGTATTGAAAAAACCGACATAAAAAGAGGAATGGTAATCTGTAAACCAGGTTCTGTAACGCCACATGATAAATTCAAAGCAGAGGTTTATGTTTTGAAAAAAGAAGAAGGAGGACGTCATACACCATTCCACAATAATTACCGTCCACAGTTTTATGTACGTACAACTGATGTAACAGGAACAATTAATTTACCTGATGGAGTTGATATGGTTATGCCAGGAGATAACTTGACGATTACTGTAGATTTACATCAACCAATTGCGATGAATGTTGGGTTGCGTTTTGCCATTCGAGAAGGAGGTAGAACTGTTGGTGCAGGTCAGGTAACTGAAATTTTGTAATAAGGAAATAATATGTATTAACGAGGTGTTCACTTATTGGGTGAACACCTCGTTTTTACGGGCGTAGCTCAGTTGGTAGAGCACTGGTCTCCAAAACCAGGTGTCGTGAGTTCGAGTCTCTCCGCCCGTGCCAAAAAGACAATAAAATGAATGTTATAAGATATATCAAGGAATCTTTTGAAGAGTTGGGTGCTAACATGACTTGGTTGTCAAAAGCTCAAGCTCAAAAATCAACACTAGTTGTTGCAATTTTTACGATTATATTTGCTTTGGCGGTATTTTCAGTAGATTCAGTATTTCAATCGGTCTTGGATAGGTTCTTTAACTTTTTTAATTAATTTATATGGCTAATTCTGTTAAGAAATGGTATGTCGTTAGAGCTATTGGTGGTCAGGAAAATAAGGTAAAATCATACATAGAAACAGAGATTTCTAGGTTGGGTTTGTCTGATTTCGTCGATCAAGTTTTGGTTCCAACAGAAAAAGTTATTCAAATACGGAATGGAAAGAAAATAAATAAGGAACGTGTTTATTTTCCAGGTTATATTATGATTGAAGCCAATTTGAGTGGTGAAGTTCCTCATGTTATTAAGTCTGTTACAGGTGTAATTGGTTTTTTAGGAGAAACAAAAGGAGGTGAACCTATTCCGATGAGAAAAAGTGAGATTAATCGAATGCTCGGAAAAGTAGATGAATTGGCAGTTCAAAATGATAATGTTGTCATTCCATACGTTGTAGGAGAAACGGTGAAGGTTGTTGATGGTCCATTTAATGGTTTTGATGGTACTGTTGAAAAGGTGAATGAAGAAAAGAGAAAACTAGAGGTGATGGTTAAAATTTTCGGAAGAAAGACCCCTTTAGAATTGAGTTATATGCAAGTCGATAAAATATCGTAAGCACGAGTGAATTTAACTGTTACAGATGGCTTCCACTATTATGTAAAGTAAATATATTTTAAAATGGCAAAAGAAATAAGTAAAGTAGTAAAATTACAAGTTCGTGGAGGAGCTGCAAACCCTTCGCCACCAGTAGGTCCTGCTTTAGGTGCTGCCGGCGTTAACATTATGGAGTTCTGTAAGCAGTTTAATGCTAGAACTCAAGACAAACCAGGAAAAGTATTACCAGTAGTAATTACGGTATATAAAGATAAGTCTTTTGATTTTGTAATTAAAACTCCACCAGCAGCTGTTCAGATTTTAGAAGCAGCAAAAACAAAAAAAGGATCAGGAGAACCGAATCGTAAAAAAGTAGCAAGTATTACTTGGGATCAAGCAAGAGCTATCGCAGAAGACAAGATGCAAGATTTAAATGCATTTACTGTTGAGTCTGGTGCTAAAATGATTGCAGGTACTGCTCGTTCTATGGGAATAAAAATGAAAGGAGATGCTCCACAATAAACTTAAGAAATGGCAAGATTAACAAAAAATCAAAAAGAAGCTCAAGCTAAGGTAGACAGTTCTAAAGTATATTCTTTATCAGAGGCATCCGCATTAGTTAAGGAAATTACAAATTTGAATTTTGACGCTTCTGTAGATTTGGCAATTCGTCTGGGAGTAGATCCTAGAAAAGCAAATCAAATGGTTAGAGGAGTGGTAACTTTACCTCACGGAACAGGAAAAGACGTAAAAGTATTGGCACTAGTTACTCCAGATAAAGAAGCTGAAGCAACTCAAGCAGGTGCAGATTATGTTGGGTTAGATGAATACCTTCAGAAAATTAAAAGCGGTTGGACAGATGTTGATGTTATTATCACTATGCCAAGCGTTATGGGTAAATTAGGACCATTAGGACGTGTATTAGGACCAAGAGGATTAATGCCAAACCCTAAAACAGGAACGGTTACTATGGATGTAGCAAAAGCTGTAACGGAGGTAAAATCAGGTAAAATTGATTTTAAAGTTGATAAGACAGGTATTGTTCACGCAGCTATTGCAAAAGTATCATTCGATGCGGATAAGATTGCAGAAAATGCGAATGAATTGATTCAAACACTTATTAAATTGAAACCAACATCATCAAAAGGAACTTATATCAAAAGTGCCTTTATGTCTAGTACTATGAGTACAGGGTTGGCGCTTGATATCAAATCAAATTAATAGGAAGTTAATACTCAGAAATTATGACAAGAGAAGAAAAATCGCAAGTAATAGAAGATTTAACTACCCAATTAACTGATAGCAGTATTATTTACATAGCAGATATATCAGGGTTAAACGCTCAAGCAACCTCTAATTTAAGAAGAGCTTGTTTTAAAGCTGGTGTAAGATTGGCTGTAGTTAAAAATACATTGTTGACAAAAGCAATGGAAAACTCAATAAAAGAGTTTGGAGAATTGCCTTCTACATTAAAAGGGAATTCATCTATTTTATTATCTGAAACAGGAAATGCTCCTGCTAAGGTTATTAAAGAGTTTAGAAAAAAGTCTGATAAACCCCTTTTAAAAGGAGCTTATATCGAAGAAGCTGTTTATTTAGGAGATGATCAATTAGAAAGTCTTGTAAATATCAAATCTAAAGAAGAACTTCTTGGAGAAATTATCGGATTATTACAATCACCTGCTAAAAATGTTATTTCGGCATTACAATCAGGTGGAAAAACACTTTCGGGTATTGTAAAAACTTTATCAGAAAAGTAAAATAAGCGCACAAATAAATTATTATAATACAATTAAAAATTATCAAAATGGCAGAATTAAAAGATTTCGCAGAGCAATTGGTTAACTTAACCGTTAAAGAGGTAAATGAGTTAGCTGCAATATTAAAAGATGAATACGGTATTGAACCAGCAGCGGCTGCAGTAGCAGTAGCAGGTCCAGCGGCTGGAGGTGCAGAAGACGCAGAAGAACAAACTGAGTTTGATGTAATCTTAAAATCAGCAGGTGCTTCTAAATTAGCAGTTGTAAAATTAGTTAAGGAGTTAACTGGTTTAGGATTAAAAGATGCGAAAGGTATCGTTGATAGTGCACCAGCACCAATCAAGGAAGGAGTATCTAAAGATGAGGCTGAAGGTCTTGTAAAATCTTTAGAAGAAGCTGGAGCTGAAGTAGAGCTTAAATAAGCTTTACAGGTAACAACTAAATTAGGTTTAGGTCTTAGGGATGATGTCCTTTAGACCTAGGCCATTTTTTGCATATATATTTATTCTTTATTTAAAACAGATTTTTAATTAAAATTTTTTCTCCTTTGGCAACGAAAAATAGTACTGAAAGAATAAACTTTGCATCGGCTAAATTAACGACTGATTATCCTGATTTTTTGGATATACAGATTAAATCTTTTCAAGATTTTTTCCAGTTAAAAACAAAAGCAGATGAGCGAAGTGATGAGGGTTTATATAAAACCTTCACGGATAATTTTCCAATTACAGATACAAGAAACAATTTTGTATTAGAGTTTTTAGATTACTTTGTAGATCCTCCTAGATACACTATTCAAGAGTGTATTGAGAGAGGTTTGACACATAGTGTTCCATTAAAAGCTCGACTAAAATTATATTGTACAGACCCTGAGCACGAAGATTTTGAAACAATTGTACAGGATGTTTATTTAGGAACAATCCCTTATATGACTAACTCTGGAACCTTTGTAATTAACGGAGCAGAACGAGTTGTGGTTTCTCAATTACATCGATCACCAGGTGTCTTTTTTGGGCAATCTTTCCACGCAAATGGAACCAAGCTATACTCAGCAAGGGTGATTCCTTTTAAAGGGTCCTGGATAGAATTTTCAACAGATATTAATCAGGTAATGTATGCGTACATTGACAGAAAGAAGAAGTTACCTGTTACGACTTTGTTTAGGGCTATAGGTTTTGAGAGAGATAAAGACATTTTAGAGATTTTTAATCTTGCAGAAGAGGTGAAAGTCTCCAAGAGTGGTTTAAAGAAGATTTTAGGCCGTAAGTTGGCGGCACGTGTTTTAAAAACATGGCATGAAGATTTTGTTGATGAAGATACTGGAGAAGTTGTTTCTATTGAAAGAAATGAAATTGTGTTAGATAGAGATACGGTTCTTGAAAAGGATTATATTGAAGATATTATTGATTCGGGTACTAAAACAGTATTGTTGCACAAAGAGGATAATGAAATGGCAGATTATGCTATTATCCATAACACTTTACAAAAAGATCCAACCAATTCTGAAAAAGAAGCGGTTGAACATATTTATAGACAACTTAGAAATGCTGAACCACCTGATGAGGAAACAGCACGTGGAATTATAGATAAATTGTTCTTTTCAGAACAACGTTATAATCTAGGAGAAGTTGGACGTCATACAATGAATAAGAAGTTGCAACTTCAAGAGTCTTTAGATGCAAAAGTTCTGACTAAAAATGATATTATTACAATTATTAAATATTTAATTGAATTAATTAACTCTAAGGCAGAAGTTGATGATATTGACCATTTGTCTAATCGTCGTGTTAGAACAGTAGGTGAGCAATTAGCTAGTCAATTTGGTGTAGGTCTGTCTAGAATGGCACGTACTATCCGTGAACGAATGAACGTTCGTGATAACGAGGTATTTACTCCTATTGATTTGATTAATGCAAAGACTTTATCATCTGTAATAAATTCTTTCTTTGGAACAAATCAATTGTCTCAATTTATGGATCAAACTAATCCATTAGCAGAGATTACTCATAAACGTAGATTATCTGCTTTAGGGCCTGGAGGACTTTCAAGGGAGAGAGCTGGATTTGAGGTGCGTGACGTACATTATACTCACTATGGACGTTTATGTCCTATTGAAACTCCAGAAGGACCCAATATTGGATTAATATCTTCTTTAGCAGTATACGCAAAAGTAAATTATCTTGGGTTTATAGAAACAGCCTACAGAAAGGTAGAAGATGGAAAAGTTAATATGACTGACAAACCAATTTACCTAAGTGCTGAAGAAGAAGAAGGACATAAGTTTGCCCAATCTAATTTGGAATTAGATAAGGATGGAAAATTTATTAGTGATAAAATTATTGCAAGAGAAGAGGCTGATTATCCCGTGGTAGCACCAAAGGAAGTTGGTTACATGGATGTATCACCCAATCAAATTGCATCTATTTCTGCGTCGTTAATACCCTTTTTGGAACATGATGATGCGAACCGTGCATTGATGGGTTCAAATATGATGCGTCAAGCAGTTCCTTTGCTTCGTCCCGAGGCTCCGGTTGTCGGTACAGGTTTAGAGCGGAGAGTTGCAGAAGATTCTCGTATTCTAATCAATGCTGAAGGAGTTGGTGTCGTTGAATATGTTGATGCAAATAAAATTGTCATTAAATACGATAGAACTGAAAAGGAACGAATGGTTAGTTTTGATGTTGATGAAAAGTCCTATGATCTTATCAAGTTTAGAAAAACGAATCAAGGAACTAGTATTAACTTAAAGCCAATTGTAAAAAAAGGTGACCGTGTTGCCAAAGGTCAAGTTCTTTGTGAGGGTTATGCTACTCAAAAAGGTGAATTAGCGCTAGGAAGAAATATGAAAGTAGCCTTTATGCCTTGGAAAGGGTATAATTTTGAGGATGCGATTGTTATTTCTGAAAAAGTGGTTCGGGAGGATATTTTTACTTCCATTCACATCGATGAATATTCATTAGATGTTAGAGATACTAAATTAGGAAACGAAGAATTGACAAATGATATTCCTAATGTAAGTGAAGAAGCTACAAAAGATTTGGATGAAAATGGAATGATTCGAGTTGGAGCAGAAGTAAAACCAGGAGATATTTTAATTGGTAAAATTACACCAAAGGGTGAATCTGATCCGACACCTGAAGAAAAATTACTACGGGCTATTTTTGGAGACAAAGCAGGAGATGTCAAGGATGCTTCTTTAAAAGCATCTCCATCACTAAGAGGTGTAGTAATAGATAAAAAATTATTCCAAAGAGCTGTAAAAGACAAGTCCAAGAGAATTCGAGATAAAGAAGATATTGCCAAGTTAGAAAGTGAATTTACGCTTAAATTTGAAACTTTAAAAGACAAATTAGTTGATAAATTATTTAGCTTAGTAAGTGGAAAAACGTCTCAAGGAGTTCAAAATGATTTAGGAGAAGATGTTTTTCCTAAAGGAAAGAAGTTTACGCTTAAAATGTTAAATTCTGTAACTGATTACACTCATTTAACAAAAGGACTTTGGACTACAGATCAAGAACTTAATAGTTTGATTGGAGAATTGATTCACAATTATAAAATTAAGGTTAGCGATTTGCAGGGTTCTTTACGTCGTAAAAAGTTTACAATTAGTATTGGAGATGAATTACCAGCAGGAATTTTAAAACTTGCTAAAATCTACGTTGCCAAAAAACGAAAGTTGAAGGTTGGTGATAAAATGGCAGGTCGTCATGGAAATAAAGGGATTGTTGCACGTATTGTGAGGGCCGAAGATATGCCGTTCTTAGAAGATGGAACACCTGTAGATATCGTATTGAATCCGTTAGGGGTACCTTCTCGTATGAATATTGGTCAAATTTACGAAACGGTTCTAGGATGGGCTGGTCAAGAATTGGGTCAAACTTATGCAACACCTATATTTGATGGAGCTTCTTTAGATCAAATTAATTCTTATACAGATGAAGCGTCTGTTCCTAGATTTGGACATACCTATTTGTATGATGGAGGAACTGGAGAACGTTTTGACCAACCAGCAACCGTAGGAATCATTTATATGATTAAATTAGGGCATATGATTGAAGATAAAATGCACGCACGTTCTATAGGGCCTTATTCTTTGATTACACAGCAACCATTAGGAGGTAAAGCTCAATTTGGTGGTCAACGTTTTGGAGAAATGGAAGTATGGGCATTAGAAGCTTATGGAGCTTCAAGTATTTTAAGAGAGATTTTAACTGTAAAATCTGATGATGTTATAGGAAGAGCTAAAACATATGAAGCAATCGTAAAAGGAGAACAAATGCCAGAACCAGGTTTACCAGAATCATTCAATGTATTAATGCATGAACTGAAAGGTTTGGGATTAGATGTTCGACTAGAAGATTGATGCAATTTCCAGCGAAGTATTTTTTTAAAATACTTCGCTTATATTACAAGCCTAGTAAAATTAGGTAATAAAAAAAATATTTTAAATTCGAATCCATATATATCATGGCAAGAAAAGAAGATAAATACTCGGTAAAAAAATTTAGTAAAATTTCAATTGGTTTAGCATCTCCAGAGTCTATTTTAGACGTTTCTAAAGGAGAGGTTTTAAAGCCAGAGACAATCAATTATAGAACTCATAAACCTGAAAGAGATGGTTTGTTCTGCGAACGAATTTTTGGTCCGATTAAAGATTTTGAGTGTGCTTGTGGAAAGTACAAAAGAATCCGTTATAAAGGAATTGTTTGTGATCGTTGTGGGGTTGAAGTCACAGAGAAAAAAGTTCGTAGAGATCGTGTAGGACACATTAATTTAGTAGTACCAATTGCTCATATCTGGTATTTTAGATCACTGCCTAATAAAATGGGATATCTTCTTGGTTTGCCATCTAAGAAATTAGACATGATTATTTATTACGAACGTTACGTAGTCATTCAACCAGGTATTGCCTCTAATTTAGATGGAACACCACTGCAAAAGATGGACTTTTTAACAGAAGAAGAATATTTAGATATTCTAGAAACCATCCCTCAAGAAAATAGATATTTAGAAGACACTGATCCCAATAAATTCATTGCTAAGATGGGTGCAGAGTGTTTGATTGATTTGTTGGGCCGTATTGATTTAGAGGCTTTGTCTTACGAATTGAGGCACAAAGCAAATACTGAAACCTCAAAACAACGAAAGACAGAAGCATTAAAACGCTTAAATGTTGTAGAAGCTTTTAGAGATTCTAAAAAAAACAGAGAAAATAATCCAGCGTGGATGATTATGAAGGCGATTCCAGTAATTCCGCCTGAGTTACGTCCGTTGGTACCTTTAGATGGGGGGCGTTTTGCGACATCAGATTTAAATGACTTATATCGTAGGGTAATTATCCGAAATAATCGTTTAAAACGTTTGATGGAAATTCAAGCGCCAGAAGTTATTTTGCGTAATGAAAAACGGATGTTACAAGAATCTGTCGATTCCCTATTTGACAATACACGTAAAGCATCTGCCGTTAAAACGGAATCTAATAGACCTTTGAAATCTTTATCAGATTCCTTAAAAGGGAAACAAGGTCGTTTTCGTCAAAATTTATTAGGAAAACGTGTCGATTATTCTGCGCGTTCTGTAATTGTTGTGGGACCAGAGATGAAACTCTCTGAATGTGGATTACCTAAAGATATGGCGGCTGAATTGTACAAGCCTTTTATCATTCGTAAATTGATTGAAAGAGGAATTGTAAAGACGGTAAAATCTGCGAAGAAAATTATTGATAAGAAAGAGCCTGTCGTATGGGACATTCTTGAAAATGTACTAAAAGGACATCCTGTATTATTAAACCGTGCACCTACGCTTCACCGTCTGGGGATTCAAGCATTTCAACCAAAATTAATTGAAGGTAAAGCCATTCAATTACACCCATTGGTTTGTACTGCCTTTAATGCGGATTTTGATGGAGATCAAATGGCGGTTCATTTACCTTTAGGTCCAGAAGCAATTTTGGAGGCACAGATATTATTGCTAGCATCTCACAATATATTAAATCCTGCAAACGGAGCTCCAGTTACGGTACCTTCTCAAGATATGGTACTCGGATTATACTACATGACTAAAGAGAGGGTGTCTACTCCAGAATTACCTGTAAAGGGAGAGGGATTAACTTTTTATTCGCCAGAAGAATTAATCATTGCTTATAATGAAAAAGCAGTCGATTTGAATGCAGGTGTTAAAGTGAGAACTCAAGATATTGATCAAGAAGGAAACACAATAACCAGAATCATTAAAACGACCGTAGGTAGGGTATTAATTAATGAGGTAGTTCCTGCAAAAGCAGGTTTTATCAATGAGGTTTTGACGAAGAAAAACCTAAGAGGAATTATCGGTGCAATTTTAAAAGCCACAGACATTCCAACTACAGGTAAATTTTTAGATGATATTAAAACCATGGGATTCAAATTTGCATTCCAAGGAGGTTTGTCTTTTAGTTTAGGAGATATTATTATTCCTGACGAAAAAACGACGATGATTTCTGATGCCAATGCAGAGGTTGATGTAATTATGGCAAACTATAACATGGGAATGTTGACAAACAAAGAACGTTATAACCAGGTTATTGATATTTGGGGTTCTACAAACAATCGTTTAACAGAATTATCTATGAAACGCTTGAGAGAGGATCAACAAGGCTTTAACTCCGTTTATATGATGCTTGATTCTGGTGCAAGGGGTTCTAAGGAACAAATACGTCAATTAACGGGGATGCGTGGATTGATGGCAAAACCTAAAAAATCTACAGCAGGCGGAGGAGAGATTATTGAAAACCCAATTCTTTCTAACTTTAAGGAAGGGTTGTCAATTTTAGAATATTTTATTTCAACTCACGGTGCTAGAAAGGGTCTTGCCGATACGGCGTTAAAAACGGCTGATGCAGGATATTTAACGCGTCGTTTGGTAGATGTTGCACAAGATGTGATTGTAAATGAAGATGATTGTGAAACGTTAAGAGGTTTAGAGGTAACGCCATTAAAAAAGAATGATGAAATAGTTGAGTCTCTAGAAGAGAGAATTGTAGGTCGATATACCTTGCATGATGTATGTCATCCAGTTTCTAAAGAGGTTATTTTAGGGGCTTCTAAGTTAATTACAGACGAGTTAGCAAAAGAAATTCAAGATGCTGGTGTCGATAGTGTAGAAGCACGTTCTCCACTGACCTGTGAAGCAACTAAAGGAATTTGTGCAAGTTGTTATGGACAAAGTCTGGCAACTCATTCTATGGTGCAAAGAGGTGAATCTGTTGGAGTTATTGCAGCTCAGTCGATTGGTGAACCGGGAACACAATTAACATTGAGAACTTTTCATGTTGGTGGGGTAGCAGGAAATATCTCTGAAGATAATAAGTTAGTCGCTAAATTTAATGGAAAAATAGAAATTGAAGATTTAAATACAGTTGCAGGAGAAGATGCACAAGGAGATAAAGTGGATATTGTAATTTCAAGAACTTCTGAAATCAAGGTAATTGATGAGTTAACAGGATTGGTATTAAGTTCTAAGAATATTCCTTATGGTTCTCATATTTTTGTAAAAGGGAAAAAGAAAATCAAAAAAGGAGATGTTATATGTCAATGGGATGCTTTTAATGGTGTAATTGTTTCTGAATTTGGAGGAAAAATTGTTTTTGACAATGTTGAAAAAGGAGTGAATTATCAGGTTGAAATAGATGAGCAAACAGGATTCCAAGAAAAAGTAATCACAGAGTCCAAGAATAAGAAAATTATTCCTGCATTAATTATTGAAGACAAAGACGGAGAAGTTTTGCGTTCATATAGTTTACCATTAGGTTCTCATTTAATGATTGATGATGGGGAGTTTGTTGAAGCGGGTAAGGTATTGGTTAAAATACCTCGTAAATCAGGTAAAGCAGGTGATATTACAGGAGGTCTTCCACGTGTAACAGAGTTGTTTGAAGCGCGTAATCCATCAAATCCAGCAGTTGTTGCTGAAACAGATGGGGTGGTTTCTTTTGGTAAAATAAAGCGTGGTAATCGTGAGATCATTGTTGAGTCTAAGTTAGGAGACATTAAAAAGTACCTTGTCAAACTTTCAAGTCAGATACTAGTTCAAGAAAATGATTTTATTAAGGCTGGTATGCCATTGTCTGATGGAGCGATTACTCCAAATGATATTTTGAAGATTCAGGGGCCATCTAAAGTGCAAGAATACTTAGTTAATGAAATCCAAGAAGTGTACCGTTTACAAGGAGTAAAAATTAATGACAAACATTTTGAAGTAGTAGTTCGTCAAATGATGCGTAAAGTTAAAATTATCGATTCAGGAGATACGTTATTTTTAGAAAACTCCTTGGTTCATAAGAATGATTTTATAAAACAAAATGATGCCATTTACGGAATGAAGGTTGTTGAAGAGGCTGGAGGTTCTGATGAATTTAAAGCTGGACAAATTGTATCGGCACATAAATTAAGAGATGAGAATTCTATTTTAGTAAGGGAAGATAAAGAATTAGTAATTGCTAGAGATGCAAATCCTGCAACAGCAGAGCAAATACTACAGGGTATTACAAGGGCATCTTTACAGACCAAGTCATTTATTTCTGCTGCTTCTTTCCAAGAAACTACGAAAGTATTAAATGAAGCCGCTGTTAGTGGTAAGGTAGATTCTTTAGAAGGATTAAAAGAAAATGTAATTGTTGGTAAGCGAATTCCTGCTGGTACAGGAATGCGTTCCTACAACAAAATCATTGTTGGTCCTAAAGAGGAAATAGAACAAAATTTGTAAGAGATGGGTGAAGAAAAAAATAAAGACGGAAAATTAAATATTGAATTGGATGAAAAAATTGCCGAAGGAACGTATTCTAATTTGGCAATTATAAATCATTCAGTATCAGAATTTATTGTCGACTTTATAAATGTCATGCCCGGAATTCCAAAAGCAAAGGTAAAATCAAGAATTATATTAACTCCTGAGCATGCAAAGAGATTAACAAAAGCTTTGGCAGAGAATATAAAAAGGTTTGAAAAAGCAAATGGAACGATTAAAGAACCAGATCAGACACCAATTCCTATGAATTTTGGTCCTACTGGTCAAGCATAAAGATAAAAAAGGGATGATTTAATCATCCCTTTTTTATTTAATTTGTCCACAATAGTTTTTCTATATATTTAAAGTGTGTTTTAGTATTGTAACATATCTTTTATAATTGCGATATTTGTATTGTAGAAGTGAGACTCATTATAAATTTAATAGATTAACACAATTTAAAGATTATTATATGTCAGATGATAAGAAGGTTATTTTTTCTATGTCAGCTTTGAGTAAGACTTATCAAAGTACAGGAAAACAAGTATTAAAAAACATTCATTTAAGTTTTTTTTATGGTGCTAAAATTGGAATCTTAGGGCTTAATGGTTCCGGGAAATCTTCCTTGTTAAAAATTATTGCAGGTGTTGATTCAAATTATCAAGGAGATATCAATTTTTTACCTGGTTATACGGTAGGTTTTTTAGAACAAGAACCTATTTTAGACGATTCTAAAACAGTAATAGATGTTGTAAAAGAAGGCGTTTCTGAAATTGTTGCGGTATTAGATGAATACAATGAGATTAACAACAAGTTTGGTCTTGAAGAAGTATATTCTGATGCAGATAAGATGGAGCAGTTGATGAATCGACAAGCTGAATTACAGGATAAAATTGATGCGACAGATGCTTGGGAATTAGATACTAAATTAGAAATAGCCATGGATGCTTTACGTACTCCAGAACCAACAACCCCTATTTCTGTGTTATCTGGAGGAGAGCGAAGAAGAGTGGCCCTTTGTCGATTGTTACTGCAACAACCAGATATTTTGTTATTAGATGAGCCTACCAATCATTTAGATGCAGAATCAGTACATTGGCTTGAGCATCATTTGGCCCAATACAAAGGGACGGTTATTGCTGTTACGCACGATCGTTATTTTTTAGATAATATTGCAGGATGGATCTTAGAATTAGACAGGGGAGAGGGGATTCCTTGGAAAGGAAATTATTCATCATGGCTAGATCAAAAATCACGACGAATGGCTCAAGAGGATAAAACAGCTTCTAAAAGGCAAAAGACATTAGAGCGTGAGTTGGAGTGGGTTCGTCAGGGAGCTAAAGGACGTCAGTCAAAATCAAAGGCTCGTTTGGCAAGCTATGACAAATTAATGAACCAAGATCAAAAAGAGAAAGAAGAGAAATTAGAAATTTACATTCCAAATGGACCAAGACTAGGAACCAACGTGATTTCTTCTAATGAAGTGTCTAAAGCTTTTGGTGATAAATTACTTTACGACAATTTGAATTTTAACTTACCTCCAAATGGGATTGTTGGAATTATTGGTCCTAATGGGGCAGGTAAAACAACTATTTTTAAGATGATTATGGGAGAAGAAACCCCAGATAAGGGGTCTTTTAAGGTAGGGGATACAGCAAAAATTGCCTATGTAGATCAATCACATTCAGATATTGATCCAGAACGTTCTATTTGGTCTAATTTTGCAGATGAGCAAGATATGATATTAATGGGAGGGAAGATGGTTAATTCTAGAGCTTATTTGAGTCGTTTTAATTTTAGTGGCTCAGAGCAGAATAAAAAAGTAAGTACTTTGTCTGGAGGAGAGCGTAATCGTTTGCATTTAGCAATGACTTTAAAAGAAGAGGGGAATGTACTTTTATTAGATGAGCCCACAAATGATTTAGATGTAAATACTTTAAGGGCCCTGGAGGAAGGGTTAGAAAACTTTGCAGGGTGTGCAGTCGTGATATCTCATGATAGATGGTTTCTAGATAGGGTATGTACACATATTTTAGCTTTTGAAGGCGATTCTCAGGTCTACTTTTTTGAAGGAAGTTTTTCTGATTATGAAGAAAATAAGAAAAAACGACTGGGTGGAGATTTGATGCCGAAACGTATTAGATATAAAAAATTGATTAGGTAAGTATAAAAGCTGCCCGAGTCTTTAAAAGTTTTTTAGATAGATAATTCAAGTTTTTTGAGGTATTCACTTGCTTGTGGTCCTTCCATAAAAAGTAAATCTAAAATACTTAAATTTTCAATAAATCCATGTTTTCCATCAAACATTTGAATGTATTTAGAAAAGGTTGTTTGAGGTTTTATTTTTGCATTTGCTAATATGCGGAGGTCGTTTGCACTACTTGTTATTTCATAGGTTTTGGTTTTAGAATAGTTGCAATTTTCTTGGAGAGCAGCCATAATAAAGTCATGGATATCGAGGTTTAAATCTAGTAAATAGTCGTGTTTTTTTTGAAAGAGTGCTTCTAAGTCATTTTCGTAAAATTCGAAAAATGGAGAAGATCTATAAGCTGCCTGAATAGATTTTAGGTGGATTTTTTTCCAAGGGGTAGTTTCGTTATCAATTTTTACTTCTTTGGTTTTTTTTTTTAGTCCTTTAGGGTGATGTTTAACAGGGACACTTAATAATTGTTTTCCGTTTGATCCATAAATATAACAACGTGTTCTATAAGACTGTTTCTGAAAGTTATCTTCTATTTCAAAGGTGTATTTGCTAGATTGCAATAGGGCAGCATATTGTATAATTGGAGCAAAATACGTTGGGTATAAAAGCGTCATTTGAACTATAAGTTATGTTTTGTTAATTGATAATCCTATTGAGCAGCGTTTATAAAGTCCTTTTTTCTTTTCTTTTTTTTCTGTATTTTTTAATCCCGAAGTAAAGGACCAAAAAACCTATAAAGTGATAAAAATAGGATTTAATAGGACCTTCTCCATTTACAGTGGTAAACAAGCGTTCCCATCTTATTTTTTTAAGTCCTTTTCCATAGCTATCCCAACTAAACCAAACAAATACAGGTTTTCCGACAACGTGGTCAAAGGGAACGTATCCCCAGTAACGAGCGTCTTCAGAGTTATGACGGTTGTCTCCCATCATCCAGTAATAATTTTGTTTAAAAGTATAGCGATTGGTTATTTTCCCATCAATGTATATGGAATTGTTTTTTATTTCTAATTGGTGGTGTTCATATACATTTATAATACGACGGTAAAGCGGCAAGGATTCTAAGGTCAAGGCGATGGTTTTCCCTTTTTTTGGAATGTATATAGGACCAAAATTATCTGTATTCCAATTCATTTTTATAGAAGGGAATACATTTGCAGCTTTGCCTTTGGGTGCTATTAATCGTTCGATACTTTTTACAATAGGATTGTTTTTTAATTTCTGAGCGTTTTCTTCATCGAGGTTTAAACGGTATTTTCCATCCCGTGTCATATAAGCCTCTCCAGGTCTTATATGGTATCTGTTGTATAGGCTATTTTCACTTAAGCTTTGTCCATTGGTATCTACATTATAAAAATATTGAGTCTTACATCGTTCAGGCATTTTAGATTCTTTTCCATTGATATAAATAATCCCATCTTTGATTTCAAGAGAATCTCCTGCAATGGCGACACATCTTTTTACGTAATTCGATTTTTTGTCTATTGGTTTAACAATTTTACGATCAGGGGTCTTAAAAAATTGTTGAACGGTATCCGTGGGCCAATTAAAAACAACAATATCATTTCTTTTTATTTTTTGAAATCCGGGAATTCTAAAATAAGGCAATGATGGTTTTTTAAGATACGATTTGATTCCTATTATGGGTAGCGTGTCGTGTACCATAGGAGCTGCTATTGGAGTTAATGGAGTTCGTGCACCGTAATGAAATTTACTAACAAACAAGAAATCACCCACCAATAGTGATTTTTCTAAGGAAGATGTTGGAATTGTATAAGGCTGCATTATATACGTGTGAACCAAAGTGGCTGCTACAATAGCAAAAATGATTGAACTGACCCATTCTCCCAATTCACTTTTTGACTTTAAATCTCTATCTTTTACATGTTTTACATCTAACATGTAATTTAAGTAGTATATATAGAGTCCAACTGTTAGAAAGCTCAACCAAGTATCTTTTGTACTGTTCTTTCCAAAGCTTCTCGCAGTCTCAACCCATATAACAGGAAACATCAGTAGATTAATTACAGGAATAAATAATAAGATTACCCACCATTTTGGTCGATTGATAATTTGCATCAATACAATGGCATTATGTATAGGAATAATAGCCTCCCAGCTTTTTCTCCCAGCTTTTTGGTATAATTTCCAAGTACCTAAAAAATGAACTCCTTGCACGATAAGAAAAAACTGTAACCAACCTATTAGTGTCATGATTTGAAATTATTTAATAATTTATATTTTCTGAAATTTTGATAAATGTGATTAATCTTTAAATTCCCAGCACATCTTTCATGTCAAAAATTCCTTTTTTACCAATAATCCATTCTGCAGCAACAACAGCTCCTAAAGCAAAACCTTCACGATTGTGAGCCGTGTGTTTTATTTCAATATCATCTATTAAAGATTTGTAAGTAACAATATGGGTACCTGGTACTTTAGGGCTTCTTATTGCAGTAATTGGAATACTATTTTCTTTTGTTGTACCATCTAGCTCCCAGCTTGTTATTTCTGTTTTTTTAATAATTCCTTCTGCCAATGTAATCGCTGTTCCACTAGGTTTATCGAGTTTTTGCAGGTGATGAATTTCTTCAATTCCTACCTTATACTGTTCTAAATCACCTATGATTTTTGCCAATTGCTGGTTGAGTTCAAAAAATATATTTACCCCTAAACTGTAGTTAGAAGAATAGATAAAAGCACCTTTTTTCTTTTTGCAAAGGGTTTTTATATCCTCAAATTTATCCAACCAGCCTGTGGTTCCTGAAACGATAGGAACACCGTTGTTTAGGCAATTTGAAATGTTTTCTGCCGCGGCATTTGGAACGCTAAAGTCAATAGCAACTTCTGCTTTTGAAATATCGTATGTAGGACTATCTTTATCTATTTTTAGGACAATTTCATGCCCTCTTTTAAGGGCTGTTTGTTCAATGATTTGTCCCATTTTCCCATATCCTAATAATGCTATTTTCATCTGTTTAAAAATTGAGGTTTAATGAAAGGCCCATAAACAGATCGTCTGAAATAGGTTCTTTATAAATTTTTGAATCGAATGATATTTTATCATCCACATTAAATTGTTGTAAGTGTGCACTTATACTTGCGTCTAATATTTGTAAAACATAGAGTGCAACAAAGGTAATCAAAGAAGTGTCTCTATTTTGCTTTAATTTTTTTTGAGCATTCATTAATCCATTTCTGGAAATTAATATACTTCCATTATCTAGAGTAAACTCATCTTTAAGCCCGGATTCCCTGAGCTTAAAGGCTTTTCTGTATCGTTTGTATGAGTTATTGTTAGTGGAGTAATAATAGATAGGCGTTGCTAAAGCACCATATACAATGGGAATTTTCCAGTAGTCTTTGTTGTGTATTTGTCCTAGACCAGGAATAATTGCGGAATAGAAGGAAGCTCTTGCTGGATTTAGAGGGTTGTATCCATCTTTTTTTAGAACATCTATACTTGTTATGTCCGGGTCAATTCGTTGGCTGTAGGTAGCGCAACAAATTCCAAAAGTTGAAAATAAAATAAAGTATTTGATTGTCGCGTACACTTATTTCAACAATTTTTGGATTCTCTTAAAGTCTTCCTTTGAATGAAAGGGAATTGAAATTTTCCCCTTTCCTTTGGAATTAATTGAAATACTAACCTTAGTTCCGAGAAAGGTATTTATATCTGGAATGCTCTGTTTGACATGTAGGGGAATATGCTCTTTTTTTTGAGAGGGCCCTTTTGAATTTTTTAAGGCTTTTACCATCTCTTCAGTTTGTCGAACAGAAAGTCTATTCTTTATAATTTTTTGGTAAATAATTAATTGATCGTCTAGGTTTTTTATATTAATTAGTGCTCTTCCATGTCCCATTGAAAGAAATCCATCTCCCATTCCTGTTTGGATAATCGGATCTAATTTTAGTAATCTTAAATAGTTTGTTACTGTAGATCTTTTTTTTCCAACACGGACGCTTAATTCGTCTTGAGTGAGTTTAATCTCATCTATGAGTCTTTGATAAGACAATGAAATTTCAATTGGATCTAGGTTTTTTCGCTGAATATTTTCAACCAAAGCCATTTCCAGCATTTCTTGGTCATTTGCAATGCGGACATAGGCAGGAATGGTTGTATTTCCAATTAATTTAGAAGCTCTAAAACGTCTTTCTCCAGAAACTAATTGAAATTTATTACGGTTTGTTTTTCGAACGGTGATTGGTTGAATAACGCCTAATTCTCTAATAGAATTTGCCAATTCTTGTAGGGTCTCTTTATTAAAATATGTTCTAGGTTGAAAGGGGTTTACTTCAATTGAATTCAGTGCTAATTCGATCGTATTTCCTATGATTGAGTCTGTGTTTTTATCGGTGTTTACACTATTTGTTTCTTTTAATAGTGCAGATAGCCCACGTCCTAAAGCTTGTTTTTTTCTTGCCTTTGCCATTCTTTATTTTTTTTTAGGATTTCATTAGCAAGGTTTAGATAGTTTATTGCACCCTTGCTTGTAGCATCGTAGGAAATAATACTCTCGCCGTGGCTCGGAGCTTCTCCTAATCGAATATTTCTTTGTATAATGGTTTTAAAAACCATTTCGTCGAAGTGTTTTTTCACTTCTTCAACCACTTGATTAGAGAGTCTTAATCTAGAATCAAACATGGTTAATAACAAGCCTTCTATATCAAGGCTAGGATTGTGTATTTTTTGTATACTTTTAATAGTGTTTAAAAGTTTGCCTAAACCTTCTAATGCAAAATATTCACATTGAATAGGAATAATTACAGCATCTGCAGCTGTTAAAGCATTGAGTGTGATAAGTCCTAATGAGGGGGCGCAATCAATCAGAATATAGTCATATGAGTTTGTAATAGGCCCTAGGGCTTTTTTTAACATGTATTCTCTGTCTTCTTTGTCTATTAATTCAATCTCAACTGCTACTAAGTCAATATGCGCAGGAATAATATCTACGTTTGGAGAATTCGTTTTTACAATAGCTTTTTCTACTGAGACAGTATGTTCTAAAATTTGATAGGTCCCAAATGTTACCTGTTCAATATCGATTCCTAGCCCAGAAGATGCATTGGCTTGTGGGTCTGCATCTATTAATAAAATGTTCTTTTCTAAAACACCTAAGGCTGCCGCTAAATTAACCGTTGTTGTTGTTTTTCCAACACCCCCTTTTTGGTTGGCAATTGCGATGATTTTTCCCATTAAAAGAAACGATTTTTTTAAAACTCAAAAATACGACTATTTATGGGTTTTTAAAAAGTAAGATGTTAACAAACTCCTAATTTTAGAAAGCTAATTCTAGTTTTAGTATTCATTTTTAGATTTTTTTTGTAATTCTTCTTTTTTTAAATCAAACATTGATTTATCAGGCTTGGGCCATAGGTTATTTGATTTATTAACATCTGCAGTTTCTAAATTTGGGTCAATTATAATTTTTTTGATAATTTTTTTTGAGGGAATAACTTTTTTGACTTTTTTGTCATTTTTTCTCCAGATTTGTGCGGGATATTTTTTGAGATCTTTACTTTCGTCTTCATAGGTGTATTCAACGATAATAGGCATTACAAGTCCTCCTGGTTTTTCAAAAGTGATTTCATAAAAATAGGGAGGAATTTCAGCATCAGATAGGTCTTTGTAGTTTTTGCTCAGGTAGTTTTTTAATAATTCGATATCCATAACATTTGTTGGCTCACCTTCGGTAATTTTATCTGTTGATAAGTAGATGCTAGGTTTGATATTTTCTATTGGGATTTCATATTGGTTAGCAAGAGCAATCACTTCTTTGGTAGGTTTGTCCGTAATTCGATATTGATTCACTTGAGTAATTCCAATATCGTTGTAATCTGTCGTGTAGAACCAACCTCTCCAAAACCAATCTAGATCCATTGCTGAGGCATCTTCCATTGTTCTAAAGAAATCTTCGGGTGTTGGATGTTTAAACATCCAGCGCTTGGCATAGGTTTTAAATGCATAATCAAATAGCTCGTGCCCCATAATTGTTTCTCTTAGTAAATATAATCCAGCTGCAGGTTTTGTATATGCATTTGGACCAAATTGATGTACATTGTCACCTTGAGTCATAATAGGTGATATATTACGCTGGTCCCCGTACATGTAGGGTATAATATCTTTAGGGAGGTTTCCGGTATTAAAGTTTTTGTCAAACGATAACTCTGTCAAGGTTTCAACAAATGAATTTAATCCTTCGTCCATCCAAGTCCATTGACGTTCATCAGAGTTAACAATCATAGGAAAGAAATTATGTCCTATTTCATGGGTTATAACTCCAATCATTGCATTTTTTGTCTTATCTGAATAGCTTCCATCTTCTCTAGGTCTACCGTAATTCCAACAAATCTGAGGGTATTCCATTCCTTGGTTTTTAGAATGTACAGAAACGGCCTTGTGGTAAGGGTAATCAAAGGTGTATTTAGAATATTCTTTTAAGGTGTGAGCGACTACGATTGTTGAATATTTTTCCCATAGCGGATTGCCTTCTTTGGGATACAAAGAATGGGCCATCACCGTTTTCCCATTAATATCAACAGCCATGGCATCCCAAATAAATTTACGAGAAGAGGCAAAAGCAAAATCACGGACGTTTTTGGCTTTAAATGTCCAAGTTTTGTTTTTTGTGTTTTTTTCTTTTTCGGCCTTTTCGGCCTCTTCTTGAGTTACGATAAGAATAGGTTTTTCAAAAGATTTTTTCGCTTTTTCAAGGCGTTTTAGTTGAATGGGGTTTAGTACTTTTTTAGCGTTCGTCAAAACACCTGTAGCATTTAAAATATGATCTTTGGGGGTAGTAATGCTTACTTTGTAGTTTCCAAATTCAAGTGCAAATTCACTTCTTCCCCAAAATTGCATATTTTGCCAACCTTCTACATTATTGTACACTGCTAAACGAGGAAAAAATTGTGCAATTACATATAAATTATTGTTGTCTTTTGGAAAGTGCTCATAACCAGAGCGGGCTCTGTTTGTCACGTGATTGTTAATGTTATACCACCATTTTATTTCAAATTGATATTTTTTCCCGGCACCTAATGGCTTAGGAAGGTCAATACGCATCATCGTCTGGTTTATAGTATAAGGAACTTCTCTTTTTTTAGCATCTTTTACATAGATAATATGAAACCCTCCATCAAAAGGTTCGTCGATATAACGTGCGGTAAATTTTTCTGGGCTATATAGTAATTCAGGACCACCTCCTTCAATATCAGCAGATTTGGAATCACGAGCTCTTTTGTTCTGATCTAATTGTACCCATAGATAATTTAAAACATCTTTTGAATTGTTATGGTAAGTGACTTTTTCAACGCCATGCAATCGTTGATTGACGTCATCTAAGACAATATTCATTTCGTAGTCAACCTGCTGTTGCGTATAGTTTACCCCTGGAGCCCCGGCAGCATTGTGATAACTATTTGGACTTGCAAATTCATCTTTTAACTGTTTGAATTTATTATTGTTTGTATGTCCGTTTTCTTGACAGAAAGAAAAACCAGGGATTAATAAAATGGTTAAAAAAAGTAAGCGTATATTTTTCATTATAGGTTTTTTTGTTTTTTGACCAATATTAAAGATTAGGTCTTTTAATAATTGTTAAAACTTTATAAAAGTAGTTGTTTTTTCTCGATGTAGAATATTACTCATTTCCCTGCTATAAGCCCTTATTTTTACGATATTTTTTTGCTCTTTAAATACTTGATTTAAAATTTTATTCTGGATAGAAAGGTTTTTTAAAGTATCAATTTTTGGAATTTCCAGGTAAAATACAATTTGTTTATTTTCATATTCGCTTCCTATGTATTCAAAGGGTTTTGGGTTTGAGTTAATGCTAAAGGACAGATTTTTTTTTAGGTATTTGTGGTATCTGTCAGCAATGTTTCTAGGGGTTCTTTCGGTAGCCAATTCAACAAGTGTATTTGAGTTTGTGTTTAATTCAGTTTGTAAATCATCAGTAAAAATTCTAAGAACAATTTCAAGTCTAGATTTTTTTTGATTATAATTGATTTGCATTAGGCTAAAATAGAATTTGTGAATGGTAAATGAAGATAATAGTATTAGCAAAAAGATCATTGAAGTTTTTGAGATTCTCATACCCCTTGTAGTTCAGCGTTGTTTTTTTAAGTTTTAATACGGAATTCTTTGTGTAATTTTTAATCCATAGCCAGTCATTCCAACCCGTTTTTTTATAATCTCAGAATTTGAGATTAGTTTTAGATTATAAATGTCTAAATCGTGCAAAATCTGCGCTCCAATACCAAAGTCCTTTTCATCCATTTTCTCACGAGTTTTCGGAGCGTTTGCTTTTGATTGTTTTAGTTTTTGAAGTCGTTTTATCAAGTTGAATGATTGTACTTCTTGATTGATAAAAACGATGGCTCCTTTACCTTCTTTTTCGATGACATTAAAGATTCTTTTTAATTTTTCATCTATATTGTTCTGTAAGGTTCCTAAGATATCATTTCCAAAAGAGTTAGGAGTTACTTTTACTAAAACTTCTTCATTTTTCTTCCAGTTTCCTCTTGTGATTGCGATATGAATTTGGTTGTTAGTTGTTTGATTATAAGCTCTAAGTCTAAATTTACCAAAACGTGTAGTTACATCAAAATCTTCTATTTTTTTTATAAGAGAGTCGTGTTCCATTCTATAAGATACAAGGTCTTCTATAGAGATTAATTTTAGATTAAATTTTTTTGCTACGACACTTAATTCAGGAAGTCGAGCCATTGTGCCGTCTTCGTTTAGAATTTCTACTAGAATTCCGGAAGGGCTTAAACCTGCTAAGCGAGCCAAATCGACAGAAGCTTCAGTATGACCGGTTCTTCTTAAAACGCCTCCTTTTTTCGCTTTTAATGGAAAAATATGACCTGGTCTTCCCAAGTGAATAGGTTGGGTGCTTTTTTGAGTTAGAGCAAAGATCGTTTTTGACCGGTCTTGTGCAGAGATACCTGTAGTGCATCCATTACCTATTAAGTCTACCGAAACTGTAAATTGTGTATTGTGTAAAACAGTATTATTGTCTACCATCATATCTAAGCCCAGTTCTTTACAACGCTCTTCAATAAGAGGTGCACAGATAAGACCTCTTCCGTGTTTAGCCATAAAATTAATCATTTCAGGACTTACTTTTTCAGCAGCAGCAATAAAGTCTCCTTCATTTTCTCTGTCTTGATCATCTACGACAATGACAACTTTACCAGCTCTAATGTCTGCAATGGCCTCTGGAATTGTATTGAGTTTTATTTTTTCTATTTGTATTTTCTTTTTGTTCATGTCTTAAGTGTTTGTTTTCTTGACTTTACACGTTTTGTAATCGTACTGAGTGGAATGGTATACTTGTCTAAATTTACCAAACGGGTTCCTTTGGTTGCCCTTATGGTTAATATAAGTCCAAAAGGAAGTAAAATAAGTGTTGCCAACCACCCCCCAAAAGCAGATGAGATTGAACTTTCCTCGGCGATATTTCTACTCAAAGAATTTATAAAAAAATAACCAACAAAAATTAAAATGGCAAGCACCATTGGTGTTCCAAATCCTCCTTTTCTGATAAGTGAGCCTAAAGGCGCACCAATAAAAAAAAGCATTAAACACGATAGAGAGAATGCCCATCGATGGTGGTATTCAAAATCGTATAAATTTAATATTTTTCGCTTGGTTTTATAGCTATTTTTGAATGTTTTTATTCTTTTTAAAGGTTTTTTCACACTAGATAGGGCTGTTTGTGTTATTGAAATTTTAGAGGTTAAATTGAAATTTTCAAGGATGTCTTTATTTAGTTTTTCACCCCTGTAATTTTTATCGTAATTTTTGGGTCTTTGAAATAGCTCTTTACCATTATTTTTTCTGTAAAAACCGAGCGCTTTATTGTTTAGATAGCTATTGTATGAAGATTTTAAGCTATCTGACTGTGTATTTAACTGCTTGATATTTAGCATTAGATAATGGGTTTTATATCTTTCTAAATCTAAATTATTTTCGTTAAAAGCGGAAATGTCAATATTAACCTTATAGTTTTCAAATTTTGCAGATGAAGCAGGCATTTTTTCACGATTTTTTTGCGACTTTTTTTCTTGCGTGTGGTCTTCGTAATAGTAACCGTCATATAAGTGTAAGGTCATGTATTTGCTTCCTCGTTGTGTTGTGATTTCTCCCCTTTTTGCGGTGATACAGATGTCATTTTTTTTACGCCCTTTTAAATCGTATATCCGAATGTTTTTTAAAAGGTTCTCTTTTGGGCCATATTTTTTTTCAAAATAAATACTATAGCCTGGAATGTCAGTATTAAATGAACCTTCAACTAGTGCTAATGCCGGTTTTTGCTTTTTCATATTAAAATACAAATTTCGCTGTTTTAAGGAGGCGTAGGGATAGATGTTATTTAGGAATAAAAAATTAATAGCACTTATGATTAGGGTTATGCAAATTAGAGGTCTCATAAGTCTTTTTAATGAGATGCCTGCCGATTTGAGTGCTGCCATTTCATAATTTTCGGAAAGGTTGCCCATTGCCATAATAGAAGATAGTAATACACCAATGGGTAGGGCTGTTGGAGTTACTTGTAGAGAGGTATATCCTAAAATTTTAAGGATATAAGAAAAATCAATTCCTTTCCCAGCAATGTTGTCAAAGGCAAACCATAAAAATTGCATTACCAACACAAACATCACAATAAAAAAAGTTGCAAAAAAAGGGATTAAAAAACTTCTTATGATGTATTTGTCTACAATTTTCAAAATATAGAAATGAATTATTCGTTAATGGTATAATTCTCTTGGGTGTATTTTTGCTTATCAAAAATAAAAAGATTTTCTGAAATAGCCTGATTTGGTTTAAAATCTTGAATTTCAAAAATGGTTTGTGTGCCATTGGTTCCAACATCTGTAATAGTGTAAATCTGCTTGTCTTCCGTGTTAATTCCTATTAAAAAATGAGAAGACTCTGATTTACTATTAATAGGAGTCAATTTTACGTATTGAATTGTTTTCTCCTCTGATTTTTTAACCATATCCCAACTGTAGTTATAGCCTTCTTTATAAAAATATAATAGTTTTGATGGGCTCAGTATCATATCTTCTGAATCTCCATCTATGATATTTATTTCTTCATCTTCAGGCATAATTATATATGTTTTTGATCCATCATGAATAATAATATTATCCATAAAGTTTAGGTTGTATTTTTCATTTTGAATGCTAACATAACCCATGCTTTCTTGTTTTAAACCGATTTCTTTATTTTCAAGGGTATATTTAAATTTAATAGAAACATTACTGTAAGTATCTATTTTTGAAGAGACTTCATGTAGTAGTATTTCTGCTTTTTCTGAATTCTGGGCCAGCGTAATTGAGCTGATAAGTAGGCTTGAAAAAATATAAAGTATCTTGTTCATCATTTAGTTTTTATCTAGTTTCCATCGTTGTTAATTAATAATTGATTTAATACTTCAAGGTCTGAAATTAAAACTTTTCGAGCTTTACTTCCTTCAAAAGGACCTACAATTCCAGCGGCTTCTAATTGATCAATTAGTCTACCTGCTCTGTTGTATCCTAATTTTAATTTTCTTTGAAGTAAAGAAGCAGAGCCTTGTTGAGCAATGACAATCAATTTTGCTGCTTCGTCAAATAATTGATCACGATCTGAAATGTCCATATTGAGTTCTGAATTTCCTTCTTCATCAATGTATTCTGGTAATAAATGTGCCTTAGGGTACGCTTTTTGGGAGCTTATATAGTCGGTAATCTTTTCAATCTCAGGGGTGTCAATAAATGCACACTGAATACGTAGTACTTTACTGGATCCTGCATATAATAAATCTCCTTTTCCTATTAGTTGATCAGCACCTGAAGTGTCTAAGATTGTTCTGGAATCTATTTTTGACGTAACTCTAAAAGCAATTCTTGAAGGGAAATTTGCTTTGATAATTCCTGTTATCACATTTACAGAAGGTCTTTGTGTGGCAATAATTAAATGAATACCAATAGCTCTTGCAAGTTGTGCTAAACGAGCAATTGGCATTTCTACTTCTTTGCCAGCAGTCATTATTAGATCTGCAAATTCATCAATAACCAGTACTATATAAGGAAGAAACTGATGTCCGTTTTCAGGATTTAGTTTACGAGTTTTAAATTTAACATTGTATTCCTTGATATTTCTCACCATGGCATTTTTAAGCAGATTATACCGATTGTCCATTTCAATACACAGAGAATTTAGGGTATGAATTACTTTGGTAGTGTCTGTAATAATAGCATCCTCACTATCTGGCAACTTGGCTAAATAATGACGTTCAATTTTGTTGAATAGGGTAAGTTCTACTTTTTTAGGGTCTACTAACACAAACTTAACTTCTGCAGGATGTTTTTTATAAAGTAAGGAGGTGAGAATTGTATTTAAACCGACTGATTTACCTTGCCCCGTAGCTCCTGCTATTAGTAAATGGGGCATTTTTGTCAAATCAATGATAAAGGTTTCGTTTGAAATTGTTTTCCCTAATGCAATAGGCAACTCCATTTTTGATTCTTGAAATTTTGTAGAAGCGATTACAGAGCGCATAGAAACAATCGAAGGATTGTTGTTTGGCACCTCAATACCAATAGTTCCTTTTCCTGGAATTGGTGCAATAATACGTATTCCAAGGGCAGATAGTGAAAGAGCAATGTCGTCTTCTAAATTTTTTATTTTTGAAATTCGTACTCCGGCATCAGGGACAATCTCATAGAGTGTCACTGTAGGACCAACGGTTGCCTTTATTTTGGCAATTCCAATCTTGTAATTTTTAAGGGTGTTGACAATTTTATTTTTGTTCAGTTCTAGTTCTTCAGCATCTACAGCAATGCTTTCGTTGTATTCTTTTAGAAGGTTTAATGTAGGAAATTTGTAATTTCCCAATTCTAGTTTAGGATCAAATTCTCCAAATTTTTCGACCAAGTTGTCAGATAAATTTTCTTTAACCTTTTTTTCTTTGGAGGTTTTTTCAATGGCAATTTCTACTTCTCGGTTTGTTTTTTCTTTTTTATTGGAGTTTTTTTCTTCAAAGTTTTTAGTTTGTGTAGCTTCTTTTTTCTCTTCTAAAGAAGAAAAGTTTTTAATGGTTGGATTTAGATTTTCTAAAGATAATTCAAACTCAGACTTTTCATTTTCTTCATTTCTATCAAAGTCATTTTTTTTAGTTATTTCTTCTTCTGTAGGTTCAATATTTTCTTTTTGAGAATCACGATTAACTTTAGTGAGGTCTTTTTTTGGAAACCACGTTTTTATTTTTTCAGGATTAATTTTAAATCGTATAATCAGATAACTTAAATAACCAAATATCAAAATTAAAGCCAATCCTATTTTTCCGAGGTATAAACCCAGATAATCATTTAATTCTCTTCCTATAACACCTGAGAGTAGTGCATATTTCTCGTTGAGAAATCCGAAAGATGTTGAAATCCAAATCATTCCTAGGATTCCCCAGTTTAAAGATTTAAATACTTTTTTAAGATTGATAAGTAAGAGCAAATAAATCCCAGCAGTTATAGAAATGGAGGGAATTGCGAATGAGGCTAGGCCAAATCCTTTATAAATAAAAAAATAACTCAAACTAGCACCAATTTTTCCTAAAAGATTTTTTGCTGTTTCTCCCTTGTTTTGAAATTCGTAGATGATACTCTGATCGTCTTGCCAAGAAAAGAAAAAAGAAAGGAATGAAACAAATATAAAAACCCCTAAAATGAGTAAGAAAACACCTATTATAGTTTGTGCCTGTCGATCGTTAAAAAAAGTTTTAGATTTCAAAGAACTTTCTTTTTCTTGTTTTGTTTCATGAGTTTTTTCCACAGTTTACATTTTAATAATTATTTGATCACATTAATTATAAAATTGAGAACCTATGTAAACATTCGTTTCATTTGTTCTCTCATAAAGAAGCTTAGATAGTCCCTTTTGTAAAGTTTTTTTTAAATTTCTTAATGTTTGGGTCATTTATATAAGAGTTGTTATAAAATGTAAAGATAGCGCATTAGAGGAAGAATTAGTCTGTAAATTTTGGAAGGTAGATAATCAATTCAACAATGATGGAAAATAGCATAGCAAAAGCGACGGCTCCCGCAGAGATATCTTTTATATTGCCAATTTTTTTATTAAAGTCTGGATGTATAAAATTTGCCGTTTTTTCGATGACGGTATTTAAAGATTCAGTTACTAAAACGAGTGCTATTGCGAGGAGTTGTAAAGCCCATTCTACAGTTGAAATTTTCACAACGAAACCTAAAATTATCAAAGATATGCTAATGATTATATGTGTTTTAATGCTGTTTTCTGTAGTAATTAATATCCAGAGGCCTTTTAAGGCGTAGTTCATACTTTTAACTCGATCAACGAAAAAGGAGTCATTTGGATTTTTCACACGTTTAAATTTTAGAAATTATTTAATCACAAGTTAATTATAAAATTGAGAACTTGTGTAAACACTCGTTTTACTCATTCTCTCATAAAGAAATTTAAACAGTCTCTTTTGTAAATTTCTTATGATTTGTTTTATAAAATGGGTATTAATAAAAATCAAAAGTACATTAAAAAGAAAAACTCTCGAAATGAATTCGAGAGTTTTATTAATAAATTATGATTTAGGAGTGCATAAATAGATGTCTAAACGATTAATTTTCTGACAAGTATTTTGCGACTCCTTCATGTGTAGTCGTTAAACCTTTTTTATCTGAATTCCAATTGGCAGGACATGCTTCTCCATGCTCTTCATTAAATTGTAAAGCATCTACCATTCTGATGGCTTCATCTATATTCCTTCCTAATGGTAAGTCATTTACTACTTGGTGTCGGACAACTCCCTCTTTGTCAATTAAAAACAAACCTCGATAGGCAATCAGTTCACCTTCTGCTTGGAGTTGGTCTGCGTCATCGTAAAAATAATCACCTGCTAGGACATCGTAATTTTTAGAGATGGTTTTGTTGGTGTCTGCAATAATTGGATAGGTGATGCCTTTAATTCCTCCATCAGCTTTTTCCACTTGCAACCATCCCCAGTGAGATTGTTCTGTGTCTGTTGAGGCTGCGATTAGTTGCACATTTCGTTTTTTAAATTCTTCTATTTTTTCTTGGAAAGCGTGTAGTTCAGTCGGACATACAAAGGTAAAGTCCTTCGGGTAAAAGAATAGTACAACATATTTTTTTCCTAGAAACTGATCTAAGCTGAAGTTTTCAACAAATTCATTTCCGTTTACAATTGCTTGTACACTGAATTGTGGTGCCTTTTTTCCTACTAATACTGCCATTTTTATTTTTTAAATTAGTTTATATGAATGTTTATTACAAATATAAATAAATCAATGTTTCCAGATAGGATTTTTAATTATAATAATTGATGTTAGCATAGATTTTTGTTATGGTGGTTTGCTTAAATAAAATGGTGGCGTAAGTATTTTATAGAATAGTAAAAAATCTAGTTTTTTAACTTATTTGTATTCACTTGTAAAATGTAATTTAATAGAAGGGTATTTTTCTTGAGTCATTTGTACAGTAAAAGCAGAATCTGCTAAAAAAACCAGTTGCCCCTGTTTGTCTTTAGCCAAATAACGTTGTTTTACCCTTTTAAATTCTTTAAATTCTTCATTGTTTTCTGTTGGTTGCACCCAACAAACTTTGTGCATCGCTAAATTCTCATAGCTGCATTTGGCTCCGTATTCATGCTCTAAACGATATTGAATGACTTCGTATTGAAGCGCTCCAACAGTTCCTATTATTTTTCGATTATTCAGTTCTAGAGTAAATAGTTGTGCAACACCTTCATCCATTAATTGATCTAGACCTTTGTGAAGTTGTTTTGATTTTAGTGGGTCTGCATTGTTTACATAGCGAAAGTGTTCAGGAGAAAAACTAGGGATTCCTTTGAAATGGAGGAATTCCCCTTCTGTTAAGGTATCTCCAATTTTAAAATTTCCTGTATCGTGAAGTCCTACAATATCACCTGGAAATGATACTTCTACAATTTCTTTTTTTTCAGCAAAAAAAGCATTGGGGCTAGAAAATTTCATTTTTTTGTTGTTTCTAACATGAAGATAAGGGTGATTTCTTTTAAAGGTTCCTGAAACAATTTTAATAAATGCCAATCTGTCCCTGTGTTTGGGGTCCATATTTGCATGAATTTTGAAAACAAATCCTGTTAATTTTTCTTCTTTGGCATCTACTAGACGAGCGTCGCTCATTTTGGGTTGGGGGCTCGGTGCAATGTCAATAAAACAATCTAACATTTCTTTCACGCCAAAATTATTTAATGCAGAACCGAAAAATACAGGTTGCAAATCGCCGTGTAAATATTTTTCACGATCAAATTTTGGATATACTCCTTCTACCATTTCTAATTCTTCGCGCAGGGTGTCAGCAGCAGCGTTACCTATTACTTTATTTAGTTCAGGATTTGAGATGTCCGAGAATTCAGTTCCTTCAGAAATGGTTTGTTTGTCATTTCCTGAAAATAAGTTTAGTTTTTTCTCCCATAAATTGTAGATGCCCTTAAAATCATAGCCCATTCCTATTGGGAAACTCAAGGGGCTTACCTTTAAGCTTAGTTTTTGCTCTACTTCATCTAGTAAGTCAAAGGCATCTTTTCCCTCACGATCAAGTTTGTTGATAAAAACAATGATTGGGATTTTACGCATTCTACAGACCTGGACTAGTTTTTCAGTTTGTTCTTCAACACCTTTGGCAACATCAATCACTACAATGACACTATCTACTGCTGTAAGTGTTCTAAAGGTGTCTTCTGCAAAGTCCTTGTGACCAGGGGTGTCCAAGATATTTATTTTCTTATCTTTATAGATAAAGGCCAAGACAGAGGTGGCTACAGAAATTCCACGTTGGCGTTCAATTTCCATAAAGTCAGAAGTAGCTCCTTTTTTTATTTTGTTATTTTTTACAGCTCCTGCCTCTTGAATAGCACCCCCAAATAAGAGCAGTTTTTCTGTTAAGGTCGTTTTACCTGCATCTGGATGTGAAATAATTCCAAATGTGCGTCTGCGTTTTATTTCTTCTAAAAATCCCATTTTGAGTAATTATAGGTGTTTTAAAAATAGTGATGAACTGATTTTGGTCCGCAAATATACAGTATTGATTGTCTAATTTCCCTGTACAATTTCTAAAATTATATATTTAGAGAAAAGCAAGTGCCATTCCGAGTACAATTGAAATAAATTTAGAATAATTAAATTTGTGATTCTTTGAACTTTCAAAAAGGATAATGGTTGATATATGTAAAAAGATTCCGATGGTGATGGCTGTAATTTCTTGATGATATATTATAAACAAAGGGATCTTTTCAGACAATATCGCTCCAATAGGACTCATTAAAGAAAACAATAGGATAAATAAATATCCTTGTTTTTTTGATTGCTTGTCGTGTAGTAAAAAGGTCATAAGCACCACTCCAATGGGTATCTTATGAATGCAAATAGCCCACAATAGACTATTGTTATCTGCATATCCTACAGGAATTCCTTCTGAAAAGGCGTGAATACTTAAACTTATAAATAGCGTCCAAGAAAATTTATTGGAATTTTTATCTAGGTGGATATGACCGTGTTCAGCACCCTTAGAAAAAGATTCCAAAATGGACTGCACAATAATTCCAATTAAAATAAATAAACCAATGTTTGTATTGTTTTCTGATGAGGCAAGGTTGCTTCTATAAATTTCAGGTAAGAGATGGCTTACTGTAATGGCCAATAAATAGGCGCCACTAAAAGCGAGGAATAGGCGTATGATCTGTTGTTTGGGTTTAAAAACAACGACTAGGCAAGCGCCTATAAGTACGGAGATAATTAGGAAAAGGTGTGTCATTTTTCTAAGATGAATATTAATCTGTCTGAGCTTTGTTGGTTAAAAGTATTTAAATGGTAATCACCAAAACAACTTTTTATTTTTAGACCTACTTTTTTGAAGTAGTCTTCGAATTGACTGCGATTTAGATATTTTACTCGTTCGTAATAACAATGCTGTTTTTGATTGATAGTAAACTCAATTTTTTTGATAATAAAGTCATTTTTAATCTCTCGACTAATGTGAAATTTAATGTGGTCCAAGGTAATGATTTCTTTAGGAACTAGGTTTTTTGCCGTTTTTGTCACATTTAGGTAGTCTATCACAGCCACGCCATTTGTTTTTAAACTGTTTTTGATGTTTTGCAATACATTTAGGTCATCGCCTTCATCTGCAAAATAGCCAAAGCTAGTAAATAGGTTAAAAATAGCTTCTGTTTTTAGATTAAAAGGAAGTCGCATGTCTTGAATAATAAAATGCAAGCGTTCGTTTTTGTATTGGTTGGCATGCTCAATACTATTCATTGAAATATCAGCACCAGTAACACGATATCCTAGTTTATTCAGAAATATAGCGTGTCTACCTTTGCCACAAGCAAGGTCTAAAATATGACTGTTTTTGGGGAGTTTTAAGAGAGTAGCTAAGTTTCTTATGAAGATTTCTGCTTCATGTTCATCTCTGTGTTGGTATAAAATATGATAATATTTGGTATCAAACCAATCTGTAAACCAATCTTTTTTAGAATACATTTAATTTTATTTTGTTACAAAAGTACTTATTAAACTTTTTAAATTATTAATGGAATGTTATTAAGTTTAATTACACTCTACAAAGTAAGCTTTATTTTAAATAAAAATAAAAATAATTATACGCATAAATCTTTTTTTTTTTATTATATTGCTTATGGTTTAGGAATAAACCTTTTTAGTTTTTATCTTTTAATCTTCGTCTGTATAATCCCCCCAATCCATGACAAGAGTTTTTTTTATTCAATTCGGGTTTTTCCTGTTTTTACAAGTGTCTTCCTTGTATGGGAATAACAGTTCTTTCTTGGTAGAAAGCGTAAATAAGTCTTCTACATTACTGCTTGTTGATCCACCTAATATGGAAAAGTGTGATGAAGATGGAAATGAGATAGAGGTGTTTGATTTAACTAATATGACGGCACAGATTTTAAGCCTAAACAGTACGGATATAAATAGTCATACAGTTACCTATTATTATCTTAATCAACATGCTACATTAGGTATAAATTCAATATCAGACCCAACTGATGTCTCAGGATCAACTTCTAGTAATATGGATATTTATTACAGATTAGAAAATAATTTAGATCAAAATGATTCTGATGTAGGAAGTTTTCAATTAATCGTTCATACTTTGCCCGTTGTAAATACTCCTTTAACAATAGAGGCCTGTGAAAATACTCAAGGTACAGGACAAGCTATTGTAAACCTAGAAGATTTTTTACCCGCTATGGATGTGCCATCAAATTACACTTATGCTTTTTATGCTGATGAGTCGGAGTCAAATACAGGGATTTCTTCTATTGCAGATCCAAATAATCACGAAACTTCTAGTGGTTCTGTGTGGGTAGTAGTTACTTCTTCGGCTTCAGGTTGTTCAACAGGTGCTAATATAGATATTACTGTAAGTGCCCTTCCTGCTTTTACAAATGTAGCTACCTATGAGGTTGATGAAAACGGTATAGGTACGGTTGATCTAAGTAATCTTACTAATGAGCTTGCTGTTTCGGGAGGTGTAGATGTCACTTATTATTCGACTCAAAATAACGCGGAAAATGATATTGGAGGTGTTTCATCGATATACACTTATGATTCAAATCCTGATACAGTATATATAAGATTTGAAGATAACAATACAAGTTGTTTTACCACAACCAGTGTTTCGCTTAATATTACTGTAAACCCAATTATTATAAGTCCAGATGATATAGTGATTTGTGATGAAGATGGAAGTGTAATATTTGATTTAAGTACTCAAGATGAAAATATTTTAAGTTCAGAGCCGAATACTAGTGATTTTACAGTTAGTTATTATCAAAATGAAAATGATGCAGAATCAGGCTCAAATTCAATTTCAGAAGCTTCTTCTTATCAAGTTAGTAACAATCAAACTATCTATTTTAGGGTAGACCATAATACAAATGATGGTTATGCAACAGGTAGTTTTGACTTGGTAATTGATGTTTTGCCTGAAATACTAGAACCATTGATTTTAGAAGTTTGTGACCCAGCTCTTGATGGTCAAACTACAGTGGATCTGACTTCTTTTGTAAATCCACTAAGTAATCCATCAGATTATGATTATACTTATTACAGTTCTCTTGAATTTGCAAATTTAGGATTGAATCCTATTTCAGCTCCTGAGAATTATCAAAATGAGAGCAATTCACAAATTATAGGTCTAGTAATTACTTCTAAAACCAGTAGTTGTTCAATTGTGACTCCGCTTACCTTAACGGTTTATCAAAACCCTACATTTGTGCCTATAAGTACGTATGATTTTTGTGAAACTTCTAATGGGGTTATTGATCTGGGTGAAGTAAATTCATCTTTCGAGGTAGATAATACTACCATTATTGGATATTATCCAAGTCAAGCAGATGCCGATGCGAACACCAATGGAACAACAAGCTATACGTATAGCGGTCTTCCAGAGAATCAAATCATTTATGTTCGTTTTAGCCGTGTCAGTCAACTATCGTGTTATAGTACTACGAGTTTTACGCTGAATATATCTTCTAATCCATCGGTTGGCACACCGAGTGATTTAGAAAGCTGTGCAGATTCGAATAATCAAGCCGCGTTTGATTTAAGTAGTCAAGATGCCACGATTTTAAGTTCATTAGATTCCTCTTCTCACACGGTCTATTATTATGATAGTGAGTCAGATGCAATTTCAGGATCGAACAATTGGATAACAGGTAGTTCTTCATATTCGGTAAGTAATAGTCAAACGATTTATTTTAGGGTAATTAACAATACTACAGGTTGTTATAATAATGGCAGTTTAGGATTGGTGGT
>Ga0207964_1000003_pt1 | contig 189030 bp, 194 predicted proteins | sample Knorr_S23_td_250_FD_185608 | JGI IMG/M metagenome (GOLD analysis project Ga0207964, IMG submission 185608) | Marine microbial communities from Southern Atlantic Ocean transect - Knorr_S23_td_250_ad_251m_LV_A (SPAdes) (version 2) | ecosystem: Environmental > Aquatic > Marine > Oceanic | place...
TAATGTTCAGATGACTGTTGAGTTGATTCACCCGATTGCGATGGAAGACGGTCTTCGTTTTGCTATCCGAGAAGGTGGTCGTACTGTTGGTGCAGGCGTTGTGGCTAAAATCATCGAGTAAAGATTTACTATCTGTAAAGGGGCCTTTTTGGCCCCTTTTTTGTCTTTTTATCCGTTGTGCGCAAAGCTTTTGCAAAACAGGTAAAAAAAATAAGCTACAACGGTTTATTTGCTTGACAGTTCAGGGGTGCGGCTCTAGAATTCGCGCTCCATTTTCGGGGCTAGTTACAGCGTAGTAGAGAGTTAGGCTTGAAATTAAAGAAAAGATAGCGGAGTTTCGCTGATATGCAAAACCAAAGTATTAGGATTCGTCTCAAGGCCTTCGATCACAAGTTGATCGATACTTCGACGCAAGAAATCGTTGAGACAGCGAGACGCACGGGCGCCCAAATTCGTGGCCCCATACCATTACCAACACGTAAAGAGAAATTCACTATATTGATTTCTCCTCACGTTAATAAAGACGCTCGAGATCAATATGAGATCCGGACGCACAAGCGCTTGATTGATATTGTAGAGCCAACAGAGAAGACAGTTGACGCTCTCATGAAGTTGAATCTCGCAGCCGGAGTAGAAGTACAGATCAGCCTTAGTTGATCTTTTAAGTAGTGGTTCGGCGGGTAACTGTCGGGCACGTACCAAAAAGTGTAACGCCCTGAAATAGGCGGCCGTAGCGGGTAAGAGCCCCGTACACGTAAGAGGTTATAAAATGAGAATAGGTATTGTCGGCCGCAAATGCGGTATGACTCGTGTATTTACCGAAGATGGTGTTTCTATCCCTGTAACAGTGGTAGAGGCTTCACCTAATCATATTACCCAGGTTAAGTCTCTGGCGACTGACGGCTATTCAGCTATTCAGGTCACTGCAGGTTCTAAGAAAGCTTCCCGAGTTGCTAAGCCACAGGCTGGCGAGTTTGCTAAGGCTGGTGTTGAAGCTGGTCGTGGACATTGGGAATTTCGGTCTGAAGGCTCAGAAGAAGCATTTGAAGTTGGCGGTGCAATCACTGTTGAGCGCTTTGAAGAAGGCCAAAAGGTTGATGTTACTGGCACCTCCAAGGGTAAAGGGTTTCAGGGTGGAGTTAAGCGCTGGAACTTCAGTATGCAAGATGCTACTCACGGTAATTCAATATCTCACCGATCAAATGGTTCAATCGGCCAAAATCAGACGCCGGGACGTGTGTTCAAAGGTAAGAAGATGAGCGGCCAGATGGGAAATGCTCAGGTAACAACTCAGAATTTAGAAATTGTTCGCGTAGACGCAGAGCGTAATCTCTTGTTGATCAAGGGTGCGGTTCCTGGTGCGCCTGGTGGCAATATTATCGTTCGTCCAGCAGTCAAGGCCTAAGGGGAGTGTCCATGGAATTAGCAATCGCCACGCCCAAGGGTAATAAAGGAACCGTTGAGGTTTCTGAGTCCGCTTTTGGGATCGAATTCAATCAAGACTTGGTTCATCAAGCCGTAGTTGCGTTTCTTGCTGGAGCCCGTCAGGGGACTCGGGCTCAAAAGAATCGCTCTGCTGTATCTGGTGGTGGCCGCAAGCCTTTCCGTCAGAAGGGTACTGGTCGTGCTCGCGCTGGCACCATTCGTGGTCCAATTTGGCGTGGCGGTGGCGTTACTTTTGCTGCTCAGCCTCAAGACCACAGTCAAAAACTTAACCGAAAGATGTACCGATCTGCAATGCGTTCGATTGTTTCGGAGCTTGCTCGTCAGGAGCGGTTAGTCATTGTTAAAGATTTTGAGCTTAAAGAGCCCAAGACCAAAGGTCTTATCTCTAAGCTTGCTGAGTATGGTTTACAGGAAGCGTTAATCGTTACTGAAGATGTAAGCGAGAACTTGTACTTATCGTCACGCAACCTGCACAAGGTTGATGTTCGTGATGTAGCTGCCATTGATCCAGTTAGTTTGATTAATTCAGACAAGGTTTTGGTGACTGTTGCAGCGCTTAAGAAAATTGAGGAGATTTTGGCATGAACCAAGAGAGACTCTTCAAAGTGTTGTTAGGGCCGCACATTACTGAGAAATCGGCGATGCCTTCTGGCGCAGCGACGCAGGTAGTATTTAAAGTGGCATTGAACGCCAATAAGCTTGAGATCAAAAAGGCTGTTGAGCAGCTGTTTGAGGTTAAGGTTGATGATGTTCGTGTTGTTAATATGAAGGGCAAAACCCGACGCACCCGGACTGGCATGGGTCAGCGGAGCGATTGGAAGAAAGCCTATGTTCGACTGGCGGAAGGTCAAGATATTGACTTTTCAGTAGCGGAGTAAGGGGTTAGTTATGGCAGTTATTAAAAGAAAACCAACCTCTCCGGGTCGTCGCTTTGTAGTTAGCGTAGTCAATCCGGATTTGCACAAAGGTGCACCTCATGCGCCGCTTCTTGCACCTAAAAAGCGCTCAGGCGGTCGAAACAGTAGTGGTCGAATTACTGTGCGACACATTGGCGGTGGGCATAAGCAGCACTATCGTATTGTCGATTTTAAGCGCGACAAAGATGGAATTCCTGCGAAAGTTGAGCGATTAGAGTACGATCCAAACCGCACTGCGCACATTGCGCTATTGTGTTATGCAGACGGAGAACGTAGATACATTATTGCTCCTAAAGGTGTTTCTGCTGGTGATACCTTAGTGTCTGGCGAAAATGCGCCGATCAAAGTAGGTAACAGCCTGCCGTTGAGAAAAATTCCGGTGGGATCAGTGGTTCATTGTGTTGAGATGAAAGTAGGTAAGGGTGCTCAAATTGCTCGAAGTGCTGCCGCATCAGTCCAGTTGGTCGCTCGGGAAGGGGTTTACGCAACGGTTCGCTTACGTAGCGGAGAAATGCGTCGACTTCCGATTGATTGTCGTGCAACTCTTGGTGAAGTTTGTAATAGCGAGCATAGCCTGCGCTCATTAGGTAAGGCAGGTGCAGCTCGATGGCGTGGAGTTCGACCTACAGTTCGTGGTGTTGCCATGAATCCAGTTGACCACCCGCATGGTGGTGGTGAAGGACGAACGTCCGGTGGCCGTCATCCAGTGTCTCCATGGGGAATGCCAACGAAAGGGTTCAAGACACGCAAGAACAAGCGTACTGACAAATACATTATACGTCGTCGCAAGTAAGCGGCCATTTAACCAGATTAAAAGAGGATAGCAAACGTGCCACGCTCTCTAAAGAAAGGACCATTCGTAGATCTTCACCTTGCTAAGAAGGTTGAGACTGCAGTAGCTAATAATGAGCGACGCCCAATTAAGACTTGGTCGCGTCGGTCAATGATACTGCCTGATATGGTTGGTCTAACCATTGCTATTCACAACGGTCGCCAGCATATCCCGGTCACCATTAATGAAGAAATGGTAGGCCATAAGTTGGGGGAGTTTTCTCCAACTCGTACGTATCGTGGGCATGCTGCAGACAAAAAAGCCAAGCGCTAAGCTTGGGTTTTATTGAAAGAGGTAGTTAATTGTGGAAGTAGTAGCAAAATTAAAAGGCGCTAGGATGTCGGCTCAGAAGGCTAGGCTAGTTGCCGACCAGATTCGTGGAAAGTCTGTTGAATCTGCTTTAGAGATATTGCAGTTCAGCACTAAGAAGGGTGCGGATATCATTAAGAAGGTGCTTGAGTCAGCTATTGCTAATGCTGAGCATAATGATGGTGCAGACGTCGATGAGTTAAAGGTATCAACAATTTTTGTTGATGAAGGTATGACTATGAAGCGTATTAAACCACGTGCTAAAGGTCGTGCAGATAGAATTTTTAAACGCAGCTGTCACATAACTGTAAAAGTCGCTGAAAAGTAGAATTAGGTTCAGGAGACCATGTAATGGGTCAAAAAGTACATCCAACCGGTATCCGTTTAGGGATAGTAAAAAAGCATAGCTCTACCTGGTACGCCGGTAACAAAGACTATGCCGATAAGCTAAACCAAGATTTGGCGGTGAGAGCATTTATACAAAAGAAGCTTTCTCATGCCTCGGTGAGCCGCATCGATATTGAGCGTCCTTCAGATAGTGCGCGAATTACTATTCACACGGCTCGTCCAGGTATTGTGATTGGCAAGAAAGGTGAAGATGTTGAGCGTTTGCGTAACGAGATTGGTAAGGTCATGGGTTGTGCTGTGAATATCAATATTGAAGAGATCCGCAAACCTGATCTTGATGCATCCCTAGTAGGTCAGAACGTCGCTCAACAGTTAGAGCGTCGAGTGATGTTTCGACGCGCTATGAAGCGCGCAGTGCAAAATGCGATGCGTGGTGGAGCGTTAGGAGTGAAGATTCAGGTCGGTGGTCGTTTAGGTGGTGCTGAAATCGCACGATCTGAGTGGTATCGAGAAGGTCGAGTCCCATTACACACACTGCGAGCGGATATTGATTATTCTGCTGCTGAAGCTAATACCACTTACGGGATTATTGGTGTGAAGGTCTGGATCTTTAAGGGTGAAGTTCTGGGTGGTGAGGAGCCTGTAAAGGCGCCCGCTAAAGAAAAACGAAACAAGAATTAAGCGATAAGGGTAAAGCGAAATGCTGCAACCGAAACGTACAAAATTCCGCAAAATGCACAAGGGCCGAAATCGTGGTCTAGCACAGCGCGGCAGCAAAGTCAGCTTTGGTGAGTTTGGTCTCAAGGCATCTGGGCGCGGTCGATTGACTGCTCGACAGATTGAGGCAGCTCGTCGTGCTATGACCCGACACATCAAGCGTGGTGGTAAAATTTGGATTCGTGTGTTTCCAGATAAGCCGATAACCAATAAGCCGCTTGAGGTGAGAATGGGTAAAGGTAAAGGTAACGTCGAGTACTGGGTTGCTTTAATCCAGCCTGGCAAGGTTCTTTATGAAATGGAAGGTGTTAGTGAAGAGTTAGCGCGCGAAGCATTTGCGTTAGCAGCGGCCAAGCTGCCAATTTCTACAACCTTTGTTAAGCGGACGGTGATGTAACTATGAAAGCAAGTGAATTACGTGAAAAGTCTGTTGAAGAGTTACAGGCAGTGTTGGGCGATGAGCTCAAGCAGCAATTTAAGTTACGCATGCAGTTGTCGACTGGACAGCTCAATGAAAGTCATCTGGTGAAAGCAACTCGTAGGAATATTGCTCGCATCAAGACTGCCATGGCTCAGAAGGCCGGAGAATAAATATGTCGGAGTTAAAAACCAGTTCAAGAACGTTAACCGGTCGAATTGTTAGCGACAAGATGGACAAGACTATTACGGTTTTGGTTGAGCGTAGAGTTAAGCACCCTGTTTATGGGAAGATTTTAACCAAGTCAACTAAAATTAAAGCGCATGATGAAAGCAACGACGCACATGCGGGCGATTTAGTAACAATCGCAGAATGCCGCCCTGTATCGAAAGATAAGGCGTGGAAATTAGTTAATATTGACGAGCGCGCTACTGCAGAGTAACGCTGTGATTAGTGATCGGTTCGGGGTAAGAAAATGATTCAAACAGAAAGTTATCTTGATGTAGCAGACAACAGCGGTGCACGTCGCGTGATGTGCATTAAAGTGTTGGGCGGTTCTCACCGTCGCTATGCGCGGGTTGGTGACATTATTAAGGTTACCGTTAAAGAGGCTATTCCTCGTGGCAAGGTAAAGAAAGGTCAGGTGATGAGTGCGGTAGTTGTGCGCACTAAGAAAGGTCTGCGTAGACAGGATGGTAGCTTGATTAAGTTTGATGACAACGCTGCTGTCTTGTTGAACACCAACCTTGCACCTATTGGTACGCGTATTTTTGGGCCTGTAACTCGTGAATTGCGGACTGAGCGGTTTATGCGAATTATTTCCCTAGCGCCTGAAGTGCTGTAAGCGAGGATTAAGAAATGGTAATGCTGAAAATAAAGCGTGATGACGAAGTTGTGGTTATCGCTGGAAAAGATAAAGGAAAACGGGGAAAAGTTCTTAAGGTTTTGGAGAACAACCGTGTTTTAGTGTCAGGTATTCAGATGATCAAAAAGCATCAGAAGCCCAACCCTAATGCAGGTATTCCCGGTGGAATTATAGAGAAAGAAGCACCGATTCAGGTCTCTAACGTTGCTATCTTTAATAGCGCGACAAACAAGGCGGATCGAGTTGGTTTTAAGATCCAGGAAGATAACACAAAGATTCGTGTCTTTAAGTCTAGCGGCGAAGCCGTCGACGCTTAAGTAAATAGGTAACCCTAATGGCAAGGTTGAAAGAAGTATATAAGAACGAGTTAGCCCCTAAGCTCAAGAAAGAGCTGAACTTGGCCAATGTGATGGAGGTTCCACGCATTACTAAGATCACTTTGAATATGGGTGTTGGCGAGGCTATCGGTGATAAGAAGGCCCTCGAAAATGCAGTCGCAGATTTGACGTTGATTTCGGCACAAAAGCCAGTGATCAATAATGCGCGTAAGTCTATCGCTGGATTTAAAGTCCGTCAGGGTTGGCCGATTGGTACGAAAGTTACATTGCGTTCAGACAGAATGTATGAGTTTCTCGAGCGTTTGGTCGGCATTGCGATTCCACGAATTCGTGACTTCCGAGGTATAAGCCCCAAGCAGTTCGATGGGCGTGGTAATTTCTCTATGGGTGTAACTGAGCAAATTATCTTCCCTGAGATTGATTACGAAAAAATTGATAAGTTGCGCGGTTTAGATATAACGATTACCACTACCGCACGAAATGACGATGAAGGCCGCGCGCTACTGCGTGCCTTTAACTTTCCGTTGAAAGGTTGAGGATAGAGATTAATGGCTAAAGTATCGATGGTTCAGCGTGAGCATAAGCGCGCCAAAACAGTTGCTAAGTTCGCTGCGAAACGTGCTGCGCTCAAAGCTATTATTAGTAATGTGGAAGCTTCGGATGAAGATCGTTGGGAAGCTCAGCAGAAGTTACAAAAATTGCCGCGTGATGCGAGCCCTAGCCGTCAGCGTAATCGCTGTCGTGTTACTGGTCGCCCACATGGTGTTTACAGCAAGTTTGGCCTGTGCCGAAACAAACTACGCGAATCAGCTATGCGTGGTGAAGTTCCGGGACTGGTTAAATCCAGTTGGTAGGTTAAGGAGCCAAACACGATGAGTATGCAAGATCCAATTTCAGATATGTTGACCCGCATTCGTAATGCGCATCACCGCAGTAAGCCAGACGTTGTCATGCCGTCTTCCAAGCTTAAGGCTTCGTTGGCAAAGGTGTTGCAAGATGAGGGTTATATTAGTGGCTTTAGTGTTAGTGACGAAATAAAGCCAAGTTTAACGGTCGAGTTAAAGTATTTTGAAGGCAAGCCGGTTATTGAAGAGATCAACCGAGCAAGTAAGCCAAGCTTGCGTGTTTATGCAGGCACAAAAGATCTGCCAAAAGTACGTAGTGGTCTAGGTGTAGCTATTGTATCCACAAGCCAAGGCGTAATGACTGATCGTGCAGCAAGAGCAGCCGGAATCGGTGGCGAAGTGCTTTGCACAGTATTCTGATAGGAATTAGAAATGTCTAGAGTTGCAAATAATCCAGTTGAATTACCTAGCGGTGTAGAAGTCACACTAGGTGGGTCTGAGATTTCAGTGAAGGGTGCCAAAGGTACCTTGGCGATGTCAGTTAATGAAAAAGTAGAAATTAAGCAAGATGACAATGTGCTTACTTTTTCTGCGCGTACTGGGGATACCTTCGCGAAGGCTATGTCTGGAACGACCAGAGCGTTGGTTAACAACATGGTGACTGGTGTCTCTCAAGGTTTTGAGAAGAAGCTAGACCTGGTAGGTGTTGGTTATCGAGCGCAGGTTCAAGGAAAAAAAATTAATCTGACGTTGGGTTTTTCCCATCCAGTCGTATACGACCTGCCTGAGGGTGTATCTGCTGAAACACCAAGTCAGACAGAGATTTTGTTGAAGTCGTCGGACAAGCAGCAGCTGGGACAAGTTGCCGCTGAAATTCGTGCCTTCCGTCCACCAGAGCCATATAAAGGCAAGGGCGTTAGGATTTCCGGCGAGTACATAAGACGTAAAGAAGCCAAGAAGAAGTAACAGGGTAAAACGATGAACGATAAAAAAGTTTCACGCCAGCGCAGAGCTAAGCGATCAAGGATGAGAATCCGAGAGCAGGGTGTTACACGTTTGTGTATCAACCGAACTCCACGCCATATTTATGCGCAGATCATTGCTGCTGAAGGGGATAAAGTCCTTGCAACAGCCTCTACGTTAGAAAAAGATTTACGTGAAGGTAGTACTGGCAATATCGATGCGGCGTCAGCGGTTGGTAAGCTAGTAGCAGAGCGCGCAGTTGCTGCGGGCGTTACTTCGGTCGCATTCGATCGCAGTGGTTTTAAATATCATGGCCGTGTTAAAGCACTGGCAGACGCCGCGCGTGAAGCCGGCCTCGAATTTTAATAGGTAGAAAATATGGCTCTTACAGATCAAAAAGATGCAGCTGCTGAAGGCATGATGGAGAAGCTGGTTCAGGTTAACCGCGTTGCTAAAACGGTTAAAGGTGGGCGGATTTTTGCATTCACTGCACTCACTGTTGTTGGTGACGGTAATGGGAAGGTCGGGTTTGGTCGTGGTAAGGCCCGTGAAGTGCCTATGGCGATCCAAAAAGCGATGGAAGCTGCGCGTCGAAATATGATTGACGTGGCCCTAGATGGAACAACTATTCAATATCCCACCAAAGGAATTCATGCTGCTTCCAAGATCTACATGCAGCCGGCGTCTGAAGGTACTGGAGTTATTGCAGGTGGAGCGATGCGTTCTGTTTTGGAACTGGCTGGCGTTCAAAATGTTTTGGCCAAGTGTTATGGGTCAACTAACCCAGTTAACGTTGTACGAGCTACTTTTAAAGCACTTGAGGCGATGAGCTCGCCGGATGATGTTGCTGCAAAACGTGGTAAATCAGTAGAAGAAATTCTGAACTAAGCGATGGTTGCGAAAGCTCCTCAGTTATTGGAAATGGATCATGGCAAAAGCTAAAGTTAAAAAAGTAAAAGTAACTCAGATAAAGAGTTCGATAGGACGTTTAAAGAACCATAAGGCCTGTATCAGTGGTTTGGGGTTGCGTCGCATTGGCCACACGGTTGAGGTAGAAGATACTCCCTCAGTACGCGGAATGATTAATACAGTTAACTATATGTTACAGGTAGAGGAAGCTTAAGATGCGACTGAATACCCTTAGCCCGGCACCGGGAAGAAATAAAGAAGGTAAGCGCGCTGGCCGTGGAATCGGTAGTGGGCTTGGTAAAACTGCGGGCCGTGGTCATAAAGGCCAGGCGTCTCGAACTGGCGGCAGTATCCGCCCAGGTTTCGAAGGCGGACAGATGCCATTGCAAAAGAGATTGCCTAAGTTTGGCTTCACCTCTCGACTAGCTGCAGTAACTGCTGAAATCCGATTGTCAGAATTAGATCTAGTAGAGGGCGAAATAGTTGATATAGATGCACTTCGCAAAGCTGGTCTTATTACTAATAATATCTTGCGCGCCAAAGTATTTGCTTCAGGCGAAGTGACTAAAGCAGTTACCTTGAAGGGTATTGGTGCTACCAAAGGTGCGATTGCCGCAATTGAAGCAGCTGGCGGAAAGGTAGAAGAGTAAAGATAATGGCGAAACCTGGTGGCATGCCTGTAGGCAATCAAAAAGGACTTGGGGAGCTTTGGGCTCGTCTGCGCTTTTTGTTTTTGGCCATCATAATTTATCGAATTGGAACGCATATTCCAGTTCCTGGGTTTGACCCAGATAGGCTGGCGGAGCTGTTTAATCAGAATCAAGGGACGTTCCTTGGCCTGTTTAATATGTTTTCCGGTGGTGCTCTTGAGAGGCTATCGATATTGGCCCTAGGGGTCATGCCGTATATTTCTGCATCTATCATCATGCAGTTGTTGTCAGCTACGGTACCAAGTTTAGAGCAGTTAAAGAAAGAAGGTGATAGTGGCAGGCGCACGATAAACCGCTACACACGCTACGGAACAGTAGCTTTAGCATCGGTCCAGGGTACTGCGATGGCAGTTGGTTTTGCATCCCAGGGGCTAGCTTTTGAAGTTACTCCGATGTTTTACGCAGTAGCTATATCTTCATTGGTTGCAGGAGCTGTATTTTTAATGTGGCTAGGAGAGCAGATTACCGAGCGCGGTATAGGAAATGGAATTTCAATGCTGATCTTCGCTGGCATCGTTGCTGGTATGCCAGGGGCAGCTGGTCAAGCTCTAGAGTCAGCTAGGCAGGGAGATCTGAATCCGTTGATGTTGATATTTGTATTGATCATTGGCGTTGCAGTTGTTTACTTCGTGGTGTTTATAGAGCGTGGTCAGCGTCGATTGACGGTGAACTACGCACAGCGGCAAGGACGACAGGCTTATAACGCTCAAACGTCTCACCTACCGTTGAAAGTGAATATGGCCGGCGTTATTCCGGCGATCTTTGCCAGTAGTTTGTTGCTGTTTCCAACGTCAATAAGCACCTGGTTTGGACAGGGGGTCAACGCCCCGGCTTGGTTACAAGATGTTGCTCTATTGATAGGGCCAGGACAGCCGCTTTATATTTTGCTGTTCTCAAGTTTGATTATTTTCTTCAGTTTCTTCTACACGGCGTTGATGTATAACCCCAGAGAAGTAGCTGATAACCTGAAGAAAGGCGGTGCATTTTTACCTGGGATACGTCCTGGGGAGCACACGGCTAAATATATTGATAGTGTCACCACGAGGTTGACGTTGATCGGCGGTATATATATTACCCTGATTTGTCTGATGCCACAGTTCTTGAATGTGTACTTTAATGTACCGTTTTATCTGGGTGGAACGTCACTGTTAATTGCGGTTGTTGTAACAATGGATTTCATGGCTCAAGTGCAGTCACATCTAATGTCTCAACAATATGATTCGCTGATGAAAAAGGCCAACCTTAAAAACGTTGGCCGTCGATAGAGAGGTGATGCTGTGAAAGTACGCGCATCGGTTAAAAAGATTTGTCGAAATTGTAAGGTTGTCCGCCGTAAAGGTGTGGTTCGTGTTATCTGTAGTGTTGAACCACGTCATAAGCAGCGTCAAGGATAATTGGTTGATTTTTGACAGATCTATCGGTATTCTACCGCGCCTTTTTGCAGTGTTACTGCAGGGTGTGAGTTTACTGATTAAACCCTTAGTATAAGTGGAGTAATGTGAATGGCCCGTATTGCCGGTGTCAACATTCCTGATAACAAGCACACAGTGATTTCACTGACTTATGTGTTCGGTATCGGGCGCCCAACCGCAAAGAAGATTTGTGCGGATGTGGGCATTGCAGAAGACACTAAAATTTCTGCATTAGACGAAGGTCAACTTGACCAGTTGCGTGCTGCCGTAGGGCAGAACGAGGTGGAAGGTGATCTACGTAGAGAATCTAGCATGAACATTAAACGGTTGATGGATTTGGGTTGTTATAGAGGCCTGCGTCATCGACGTAATTTGCCGGTACGTGGACAGCGTACCAAAACGAACGCACGCACCCGCAAAGGTCCCAAGCGTCCGATTAAACGATAATTAGGATCGGTTTGTAATGGCAAAAACAGCAACTAAAACGACTCGTAAAAAAGTCAAAAAGACAGTTATAGATGGTGTAGCACATATTTATGCATCATTTAACAATACTATTGTGACTATCACTGATCGCCAAGGAAATACTCTTTCCTGGGCAACCTCTGGTGGATCTGGATTCCGTGGTTCGCGTAAAAGCACGCCATTTGCAGCACAGGTAGCTGCTGAGCGTGCCGGTGAGGCAGCGAAGGATTATGGTCTTAAAAACCTTGATGTCGAAGTTAAGGGTCCAGGGCCAGGTCGTGAATCCGCTGTTCGAGCATTGAATAATGCCGGATACAAAATTACAAACATCACGGATGTGACTCCAGTGCCTCATAACGGCTGCCGTCCTCCTAAAAAGCGCCGCGTGTAAGAGAGAACAATAATGGCTAGATATCTTGGACCAACTTGTAAACTGTCACGCCGCGAAGGAACTGATTTGTTCCTCAAAAGTGGCGTGCGCCCCTTAGAATCAAAATGTCGCGCAGAGAGCGCGCCTGGTCAACATGGTCAGCGTCGAGGACGTTTATCAGATTATGGTGTGCAGTTGCGTGAAAAGCAGAAGGTACGTCGTATCTATGGTGTGCTAGAGAAGCAGTTTAGAAACTATTACAAAGCTGCTGCTCGGATCAAAGGTAATACTGGGGAAAACCTGCTTGTTCTTCTTGAGACACGCTTAGATAACGTCGTTTACAGAATGGGGTTTGGTTCGACCCGTGCTGAATCAAGACAGTTAGTGGCTCATAATGCTATTTTGGTTAATGGCCAGAAAGTAAATATCGCTTCTTACCGCATTCAAGAAGGTGATGTAGTTAGTCTGCGTGAGAAGTCGAAAAAGCAACTTCGTGTGCAAACTGCTTTGCAGTTGGCTGCGCAACGAGGGGAATCTGAGTGGATTAGTGTTGATGTGAATAAGATGGAAGGCACATACACGCGTAATCCAGATCGATCTGACTTACCGTCAGAAATCAACGAAAATTTGATCGTTGAACTTTACTCTAAATAATCGCTGTTAGCTCTTACAGGTAATATTATGCAAAATTCTGCAACCGAAATGCTTACACCGCGAAATATCGATGTAACATCGTACAATTCTACACATGCCAAGGTTGTTTTGGAGCCGCTCGAGAGAGGGTTTGGACACACCTTGGGAAATGCATTGCGACGCATTCTACTGTCTTCTATGACTGGCTGTGCGATTGTTGAAGTTGAAATCGATGGTGTAGAGCATGAATACAGTACTATTGAAGGTATTCAGGAAGACGTGATGGAGATACTGCTCAACCTCAAGGGTGTTGCAGTTGTTATGGAAGGGAGAGACGATACTACGGTAACTCTTAATGCTAAGGGACCGGGCGTAGTTACCGCTGCAGATATTGAGTGTGACAGTCATTTAGAAGTAATCAATCCTGAGCACGTTATCGCGACAATCTCCGGAAAAACTTCTCTTAACATGCAGCTTCGAGTGTTGCGTGGACGAGGCTATCAGCCATCGGACTCTCGAGCAACTGATGATGAAAGCCGTACTATTGGTCGTCTTCAGTTAGATGCATCTTTCAGCCCTATTTTTAAAGTCTCTTACAGTGTAGATAATGCACGTGTTGAAAATCGTACAGACTTGGATAAGCTGATTCTAGAGTTGGAGACCAACGGTACAATCGATCCTGAAGAGTCCATTCGTCGTGCAGCAACAATACTCCAGCAGCAGATGGCGGTATTTGTTGATTTACAAGGCGAAACTGCGGCAGAGCCTGAAGAGAAAGAGGAAGAAATTGATCCAATCCTTCTCCGCCCAGTGGATGATCTTGAATTGACTGTGCGTTCAGCAAACTGTTTGAAAGCAGAGAGCATTTATTACATTGGTGATTTGATTCAGCGCACTGAAGTCGAGTTGTTAAAGACGCCTAATTTAGGTAAAAAATCACTTACTGAAATTAAAGATGTGTTGGCTTCACGAGGACTCTCACTAGGTATGCGTCTTGAGAACTGGCCACCGGCTAGTATCAAAAGCGATCGCGAACTAGGTTAAGTTATTACATTTAGAAATCTTTGCTCATAAGGCAACGAATTAAGGAAAAGAATCATGCGTCATCGTTACAGTGGCCGCAAGCTGAATAAAACAGGTACTCACAAAAGAGCAATGTTCCGCAATATGACGGCATCGCTAGTTGAGCACGAGTTGATTAAAACCACTCTTCCAAAAGCAAAAGAACTTCGTAGTTTTGCTGAGCCGTTTATAACTCTAGCGAAAGAGGATAGCGTTGCTAATCGTCGACTAGCGTTTGATCGTCTGCGCAACAAAGCTGCTGTAGGAAAGTTGTTTTCTGACCTAGGGCCTCGCTATCAGGAGCGGCCAGGTGGTTATATGAGGATCCTCAAGTGCGGTTACCGTACCGGAGACAAAGCCCCCATGGCATATGTAGAGCTCGTTGGTCGAGAGATAACCGAGGTCGAGGAAGACGTTCTGGAAACAGTCGAGTAAGTCCTCCCGTACGAGATTACAAAAAAGCCGAGTTACTGCTCGGCTTTTTTGTGTCTGGTTGCCTTTATCGCGGGGTGTTCAGGGCTCTTATTTTGAGTATTCAGTATAGACTTGATTGGTTAAGTTCATGACTCTTAGGGGGCCGCCCCAAACACAGCCTGTATCCAGCGGGAATAGATTGGGACCACAGTATCGGCCTTTGAGTGCCGCCCAGTGGCCAAAAATTATTTTCTGACTCGCAGTTTTACGTAAGGGATGATCGTACCAAGGCCTATAGGATGTTGGTGGCGATAGGGAGTCCTTAGTTTGAAGATCTAATATTCCATCTGATGTGCAAAAACGCATCCGCGTAAGATAGTTTGTAATTACCCTAAGTCTGGATGATCCCTCCAAATCTTCAGACCACTTGTCTGGATAGTCGCCATACATTTGATGAAAGTAGTCGCCGGCTCGATTTGAAATCAGTGCTTGGTGCACTTCCTCTGCCAATGACTGAACTTTCATCAAGTTCCATTGAGGGGGGATGCCTGCGTGAACAATAGTATATTCATTAATGTTCAGCAGAAGCGGTTGTCGCTGCAACCAGTCTAACAACTCTTCAGCTTCTGGCGCTTCAAGGATCTCACTAATTGTATCCTTTGGTGTTGGATCTCTAACCCCGTGAGCAATAGCAAGTAAGTGTAAGTCGTGATTACCCAGCACCATAGCGAACGCGTCACCCAACGCCATACAGTATCGTAAAGTCTCTAGTGACTTGGGGCCTCGATTAACTATATCCCCTGCCGCGATGAGTCGGTCTTTACTTGGATCGAAGTCAATCTTATCTAGTAACGAGATTAAGTCTTCGAAGCATCCCTGAATATCCCCTACAACATAATCAGTCATCTAATGCACAGCGTTTGGGGCAGAGAGCAGGAATGGTTGAATTGGAGCATCAAACGCAACACCATTATCATCAAGCAACTGGTAGGATCCTTCCATGGTACCAATTGGGGTCTCTAAGATGACCCCGCTGGTGTACTGGTAATAATCACCAGCAGCAATAATAGGTTGCTCCCCGACTACCCCAGAGCCATGAATCTCTTGTCGTTCCTGATTAGCATCAACAATAATCCAGTGTCTGGTTAGCAGTTTTGCCGCTAGGGTCGTCTGGTTTGTAATTGTTATATGGTAGGCAAAGGCATATCTGCCTTCCTCTGGTAAGGACTGTTGATGTAAATATTCAGATACGACCGTTACGTCAATGGAAGTTCTAGATTGAGTCATAAACTGGTCTCCATGAGTTGATCGATAGCATTAGTAATAGCGACAAAGTCACTCACTGCGAGTCGTTCTGGGCGCATTGTCAGATCAACCAGATTCTCTATATCGACTAAATAGTCTGAATATTGCTTCAGACAGTTTTTTAAAGTTTTACGACGTTGCTGGAAACACAGATTGACGATCTTGCCAAGCAACAACTCATTTGTTGCAACAAATGGCTTAATTTTATGAGGTTTTAGCCTTACTACTGCAGATTGAACCTTTGGGGCTGGCCGGAAGGACTCGGGGGGAACGGGAATAAGTGGCATCACTCTGCAATGGTATTGAATCATTACAGAAAGTCGGCCGTAGCTCTTGGCACCTGGAGATGCGCCTAAGCGATCCACCACTTCCCGTTGTAGCATGAAGTGCATATCTTTAATCAAGTGCTCAATACCAAGCAGATGGAAAAGCAGTGGCGTGGAAATATTGTAGGGAAGATTGCCAACTAGTCGTAATTCACGCCCCCCGTAAAATTGCGAGAAATCTGTTGTTAAAGCATCTCCGTTGACGATCTTCATCTCAGGGAACTGTGAAAACTTTGCTGTTAAAAATTTGATTAAATCCCGATCTAACTCAATCACAGTCATAGCTGGGCAGTGTGTTACAAGATGCTCAGTAATAGCTGCGGTGCCGGGTCCGATTTCGATGAGATTATCGTCTGGCTGGGCTCCAACCGCTGCGACTATGCGACCGATAATCTGCTGATCTACCAGAAAGTTTTGCCCAAATCGCTTTCGCGCCTTATGCTCTATACTCATTGAGTGCCGGCCATCTGTGCGGCAACGTTAATCGCAGTACGCAAACTACCCGCGTCTGCAGCGCCGGTTCCAGCTAAATCAAGGGCGGTACCATGATCAACCGAGGTTCTAATAATAGGCAGCCCAAGGGTAATGTTAGCGGCTTTGCCAAAACCTTGATATTTCAATACTGGCAGACCTTGGTCGTGATACATAGCTAATACAGCATCAGCGTTCTTGAGATATTTTTGCGTAAAAAGAGTATCAGCAGGCAAAGGGCCAACTAGGTCCATACCTGCATCTTGGAATCGACCTATGACGGGCTGGATTATATCAATTTCCTCGGAACCTAAGTGGCCACCTTCTCCAGCATGAGGATTCAGGCCGCTGACGAGAATTTTTGGCTGCTTTAGCCCAAATTTGTTTCGTAAGTCACTGTGCAAAATATCAATTATTGATGTGAGCAGATCTTGATTGATAGCCCCAGCAACTTCCCGGAGAGGAAGATGCGTGGTTGCCAGAGCAACCCGAAGATCTTCTGTAGCGAGCATCATGACGACGGTTTTGGCCTGCGTCTTTAGCGCTAAATATTCAGTATGGCCGCTGAACTTAATTCCCGCGTCATTGATAACTGATTTTTGCACTGGACCGGTGACCATTCCCTGGCAGAGTCCACTCTGACATGCTTCGATTGCAGCATCCAAGCAATCGATGACATATCCTGCATTAGCTTTGTTTAATACTCCCGGCTCAGCTGCCTTTCTCAACTTAACGGGTGCTATAGCTAACTTGGAAGGGGCAGAAGCAATAAAGTGATCTGAAATATCCACCAGGCTCAGCGGCAGATTCAACTGTTTAGCCCGGCTCATGAGCATGTCTGGGTCGGCAAAGACAATTAATTGCTGGTTATGCACCGTCTGGGCCAGTTGGATAAGGATATCTGGACCGACACCTGCGGGTTCCCCAGGCGTCAGGGCCAAATTCAGAGTCATGATTTGCTGGACTCTTTTATTTCGATAAATGCTTCATCGCGAATTTCTTGAAGCCATACTTGCAGTTCTTCTTCATACTTTCTTTGGCGCAACATGTTCTCCGCTCTATTTTTGAGTATCTCTTCACTGAAATCTTGCTGACGCCGCTCAGTAACTTGAAGAATATGCCAGCCAAATTGGGTCTCGAAGGGTGCACTAATATCATTTATTACAATAGTATCCATTGTCTGTTCAAACTCTGGGACAAACATTCCTGGAGTTGACCACCCCAACTCTCCTCCGTTTAAGCCTGATCCTGGGTCTTCAGAGAATTCCTTCGCTAGAATACCAAAGTCCTCCCCAGCAATTGCTCGCTCTCGGAGGGAGTTAAGTTGCTCAATCGTTGTTAGTTGGTCTCGAATTTGGTTTGGTTTCAATAATATATGTCTTGCGAAGTGTTGCTCGATCAGTTGTTCTTCACCACCGCGACGCTCATAAAGCTTAATCAAATGATAACCAGCATCGCTGCGGATAGGATTAGATACCTCACCAATACTTAACTTCTCTACAGCCTCAATAAAGACGCCGGGTAGTTGAGCCATTTTACGCCATCCTAGATCACCTCCCTGAAGAGCAGACTGATCTGCTGAATTGGCGATCGCTAGCGCCCTGAAATCATTTCCGTCCTTAGTTTGTTGATAGAGGCTTTCAGCGCGCTCTGCGATGGCTTCGATAGCCATCGTATTTGAACCGGTGGGTACAGAGAGAAGAATTTGTCCAATATTTACATCTGGTGATGTAACGAAGCGACCTTCCTCAGAGGTTAAAAAATTATCAAGTTCCTGAGCGCTAATTCTAATCCTCCGCATAACGCTACCTTGTTGAACTCGCATAATGATAAGTTCATTTCTTATCTCTTCGCGGATAGCTTGTATATTAGATCCTTCCGCCATCATTTGAGTTATATATTGTTCTACAGACATTTTATTGCTTGATGCAATCCGGGCGATGGCCTGATTAAGCTCCTCGTCAGTGATTCTAACACCGGCGTTGTAGCCAATTGTCAGTTGCAAGCGTTCAGAGATTAGTCTGTCTAACACTTGCTGCTGTAATACATCTTGAGGCGGGGCTTGAGTGCCAGATTGAGATATTTGGATACGAACCGCATCTATCCTTTGTTCTAGTTCGCTTCTAAGCACAACATCATCATCAACGATAGCGACTATTTTATCCAAAACTTTGACTTGAGCTAACCCCGAAAGAGGTAACACCGCTCCAATAGTGATCATAATTACAGTCACTATTAATTTTTTAAAATTGTTCATTATGCTCATAACCATAAATACCATTTTTTAACATTGCATCTAGCCGGCGACCAGTGCCTGCTAAACCCTTAAATTCTATTTTAAAAACCACGCCATTTTTAGCTTTCAAATCCTCTTCTGGAAATAATAACTCATCATTCCTATCCAGCCATCTCCGAGCTACAAGAGAGGCTCGCCAACAACAGTTGTTGTATTCGAACCCAGCAAAGACCTCAAGTTCCCTTTGATTGGTAAAATCATGATTCCAACGGCCAACCAGATTAAAATTATTCGCTAATGGAACAAAAGCCGATACATTTGCTTGTTTTATATCTTGATTGATCATTTGTCCATCGTATGCTCGAGCTATTCTACTAGTATATCTATAAGTGAGATTAAAAAGCCGTTTTTTTCGGTCGTTATAACGGAGACTTAAGCTGCCTTTTTCCATGTGATGATCAACATCGTTGTAGACTATGTCGCTGTTGAGACGCCAATTATTATTAATGCGAGCGGCCAGTTCCATTGCAAGAAGAGACTTGTCCCGGCCCATATTAGCCAGTTCTTCAGCTGTTGGATCAACGGCTAAGGACACTAGTCGATCGGCATAGTAAATAGATTGGGCGATGCTGGCTCTAAATTTCTCTTGGCCGGACTCTTGGTCAAGGAAGCGTGTTGTGAACCCAACTGTTAAGCGCTCGTCATCAGAAATGCGGTCGCCGCCAACAAAGCGGGTGTCTTCGAAAAGTAAGTCGTATGAGGGCGTGAATTCTCTAGTATCAAAGTCAGGCAATGTTGATTGATCTTTATAGGTTGATTTTACATAAAACAATCTTGGTTCAAAGGTTTGAGTATGGCCATGCAGCCAATTGGCGTTTCTCTCCAAGAAGATACTAGTATCGAAACTATATACGGGAACAGTAATTTCTGGAGTTGTATCATTAAAGTTGATGGAGGACTCATGATTATCATCAAGCCCATAAGCTAAGTGTTTAAGTTGAACTTTGGGCCTTAAATAACCCCAGCTCCATCTTTGATCCCAGGTTATCCCGTAGTCGATACGGGAGCGACTACCCTCAACTTTACCTGGGTCGTTATGCTTAAATTTAGCATACTGATTGTTAAGATCGACGACTAAATTATTGTCAAACCGATAATAACCTTCAATTGAGATATAAGGTAGAACTGAGTACTGATCCTTGAGACCTTGGGTTACTACTTGGAAATCTTGACTTCCAAGACGATAACTCCAGTGAGAGGTTTTATAGCTCGCATGGGCGGTTTGTTGTAGATGGGTACGGCTCGTTTCATCAATTGTTAGATTTCCAAAATCTCGAACATAGTCCAAATCGCTGACTTTATTGTAGTCAATAAAAGTAGACCAGGGTTGATTGACTCCACCGATATGATTTAACTTAAACATGTATCGATCTTCATCTTGGTTTCGATACTGTCCGGTGATTGGATCAACTTTTTCTGTGTCATTACCACCTTTATCGTTTGGCAGGAAACCAGTTGAAAAATCAGTCTTTGACCAGTTGTTGAGGTATCTAAAGTCGGCTTCCAAGCCCACGCCTCTATGCTGGATATAACGAGGTGCAATAATAGCATCGTAATTTGCAGCGATATTCCAATAGATTGGTTGGGTATAATCCAGTCCATTTTTTTGGTTGATATCGATATTTGGAATCAAAAGTCCTGAGGAGCGTCGATCATCTATGGGCACCTTCAAGTAAGGAAAGTAAAAAACTGGGATATCCTTTACTTCTAAGCGGGCATTTTTGACAGTTGCCCAACCTGAGTCTTGATCAATTTCTATTTGTTTGGTCACCAACTGCCAACTAGAATCACTTGGTTCACATGTTGAGTAAGATGACTCGTTAATAATGATCGTACCCTGATCTGTTCTATCTAGTTTCTCCGCGGTGCCTCGCAGCGAGGCCTCATGAATCACATAAGTCACATTGTTCATCGTTACTTTTCTATTATCGATATCGATATTTGCTTGTTCTCCGACGAGCAATAGGCCTGGTTCACGGAATTGGACATTACCCTGAAAAGACACCTGTCTTGTGTCATTGTTTACCTGAGCTTTATCTGCTCGGACCTCTCTATTACCCTGCGAAATCTGGACATCTCCCCGTAAAGTAACCGATGACTCCGAAGGAGCCTCTGAATCCTCAGAGTAGACTAACAAGGGGGCAGCTTCCATTTCGATTGTTGCCTCTCTATCTCGGCGGTGCGGGTCAATATATGCACCACAAGAAGAACTACTCATTTCTGCTTTTTGTGATTCGGTCATGTCTTCAATATGAACCCAGTCCAGAGTCTTAAGAAGCGCAGTGTTAGGAGATACCTCTTTTTGTTCAGGTATAACCTCGTTATCCATAGCAAATACAGAGCCATAGAGGCCTGCAACCATAGTCAAGGGAAATAAAAAATAGCCTCTTTTTTCAATAGACATATATCGATCATCTGGCGATGGGACCAGAGTCCATTAGAGTTATAAACTAAACCACATTTTACCTGATATATTTGGAGTGTAGCGGGATGATTTGATGGAAATAAGCTAAAATTACGGTTTTTTACAACAGAATAATTAATACTGCAGTGTTAAAAGGTACAGAGTACTAGAATAAGGTCAGAAATCAGTGGCGGATAAACAAAATAAACAGTTTATAGATTGGATAATGAGATACCTACCTGAATCGAATAAAGCGGCGGGCGCTCTAACTCTTGATCCCTTAGATGGCGATGCTGGTTTTCGTCGTTACTATCGACTGAATACCATTCCAAGTTTAATTGCTGTTGATTCACCGCCTCTTCAAGAAAATATCCCCGCTTACGTATCTATTTCCTTAGCGCTCTTATCTGCGGGAATAAAAAGACCCCAAATACACGCGGTGGATTTTACTCAAGGGTTTCTATTATTGGAGGACTTTGGGGGGCAACTCTTGCAGCCTCTCTTAGAGGGTGGAGCCTTGGAGGAAAGTTATGACCAAGCTGAATCAACTTTGTTTTCCATACAAAAAATGATCTTTAATTCCGAGATCTTTCCACTTTACGATAGAGGGCGGTTGAAGGAAGAATTAGACTTATTCAGCAGCTGGTTTGTCACCGAGCTATTAGGTGTAGCGATGGGTGATCAAGCTAAGGTCATACTAGAAAATCTTGCTGACGTGTTAATAGAAAATGCTCTATGTCAGCCGCAAGTCGTGGTTCATAGGGACTATCATTCGCGAAATTTGATGATCCTAAATGATGGTCAAATGGGAGTCATCGATTTTCAAGACGCGGTTTTTGGGCCCATTACCTATGATTTGGTGTCTCTACTAAAAGACTGCTACCACTTATTACCACGGGGAATGACTGCGTCAAGAGCCCTAAACTATAAAAGACGTCTAGAGGCAGAAGCCCTGATAACGTCTGTTGATGATCGGGTTTTTTTACGCTGGTTTGACCTAATGGGATTGCAGAGGCATATCAAAGTCATGGGAATCTTTGCTCGATTGGCTCTGAGAGACGAGAAACATAGATACTTACAGAATCTACCGTTGGTGATTGCTTATGTTTTAGATGTATCCAACCAATACACTGAAACACAGGAATTTTCCCTGTGGTTTGACTCTAGTATAACCCCTGCATTGCTAACGCAAAAGTGGTACAAAGAAGCACCTAAACTGGATTGACTAATATGAAAGCAATGATTTTAGCTGCAGGTTTGGGGTCTCGATTACAACCGTTGACAAAGACAGTTCCAAAGCCAATGCTTTTGTTACGTGGAAAGCCCTTGTTGCAATGGCATATTGAAAGATTAGTTAGTGCTGGAATCAGAGAGGTTGTAGTGAATACTTCCTGGTTAGGTGAGCAAATACAGAATTACTTTGGTACAGGTGAGGACTTTGGGATCGCCATAACCTGGTCGTCAGAAGTCGAGCCTTTAGAAACTGGGGGTGGCATTTATAAGGCTTTACATTTATTGGGAGATGATCCGTTTATTCTGATGAGTGCTGATATTTGGACTGACTTTCCTCTTGAAATTTTTACTGAAAAGGATGTAGACCAAATACCTAGTGCGCACTTGGTGCTGGTTCAGAATCCCGAGCATAACAGTGGTGGTGATTTTTCGTTAGAAAATCATATTGTGGGATATGGGCAAGAGCGCTACACATACAGTGGAATTGGCATCGTATCGAGTCAATTGTTTAAACCTCTCAAGACCACCTCTAAAGTATTTCCATTAAGAGAGGTACTTAAACCGGCGATTTTGTCCGGTCAAGTTACCGGTGAAATTTATGCAGGTGATTGGTGCGATGTGGGGACTGTAGGACGCTACGATAATTTAAATAAACGACTTTTAGAGACATTTAATGCTGTCTGATAAAACATATAGATTGATCTTTTGGTACGCCATGGTAGCTGTTCTATTACTGTCACTACTTCCAATTTCTGCGCCTGAGCTTGAGCTCTTCCATTGGCAGGACAAGCTCCATCACTTTATAACCTATAGTGCATTATGTTTTTTGGGAATCCAGGCCTATGGACAGAATTATTCAGTGTGGATAATCGGATTTGTATTAGTGGTTTTTGGTCTGGTAATTGAGTTTGCTCAATCTTTAACTGGTTATCGATTCGGCGATCCCATTGACCTAGCTGCCAATACATTGGGTATCATTGTTGCTGGGGTATTTCTCCGCAACCAAAGGAACAAGCTATGATTTCTGTGTATCGCAGCAGTAATTATTTTGAAGCACAACTACTTGTTAATCTAATAGAGATGGAAGGCCTAGAGGTATTTTTACATGGCGCTGCCCTTCAAGGTGGTGTGGGCGAACTGTCGGCATTAGATCACCTTTCAATTATGGTAAAAGATGCTGATCAATCTAAAGCTAAAGATGTTGTTACAGCCTATGAGCGTGGAGATTTTATCTTGGAGGATGAAAGATGATTCAAAACTCTAAGCAACATATGCTGTGGATAGGGCCTTGTGCAGGGGCCATTATGAGTGGCGTCATGCTAAGTTATGGGTGGGCATTAGAGGGTGCCTTGACAGCAGGCCTTACTCTTCTATGTGCGCTTTGGTGGATATTTGAGCCGATTCCTATTCCCGCGACTTCGATGATTCCTCTCGGAGTGATGCCATTGGTAGGTATTTTGGATGGCAAGCAGGTCGCTCAGGCCTACGGTGATCCTCTTATTATTCTGCTTATGGGAGGAGCAATGTTATCCAAGGCGATGGAGAAAAGTGGAGCTCATCGCAGGTTAGCTTTGGCTATGGTGAATCTTTTTGGCGGCGATAGTTTTAGAAATTTGGTTTTTGGATTTATGGTAGCCTCCGCTACATTGAGTATGTGGGTCTCAAATACGGCTACAACGTTGATGCTTGTGCCTGTGGCTTACGCGGTATTGGATAGTATTAAGAATTCAGATGATAGCGTTAAATTAGCTGTGCCACTTTTTTTGGGAATAGCCTACTCCGCTAGTATCGGAGGTTTGGGGACGCCGATTGGTTCACCCCCAAATGTAATATTTCTAAAAGTCTATGGCGAAGCTACGGGCACTGTGCCCAGTTTTAGCCAATGGATGATATGGGCATTGCCAGTGGTACTCATTATGATTCCGATTGCAGGACTTTGGCTAACTAGAAACCTCAGTCGTACCCAAGGAGTTCAAATTCCCGAAGTTGGGCAGTGGCGTAAAGAAGAGTTCAGGGTAATCTTGGTTTTTGGTCTAACAGCTCTAGCTTGGATCACATTGCGAGAGCCTTTTGGTGGTTGGACTTCTTGGCTGGGGGTACCATCAGCGAATTATGCCGCAGTTGCTTTAACGTCTGTGATCCTTATGTTTATTATTCCTGACGGCAAGGGTGCAAGATTATTGGATTGGCATACTGCTTCAGGTATTCATTGGGGCGTACTTTTGTTATTCGCAGGCGGTATTGCAATTGCAAAAGCTTTTGCTGTGACTGGGATTAGTGAAGCTATTGGAGGATCTCTATCAGGAGTAACCCGGTTATCGTTGATTGTAGTCATTGCCATTATTGCCTTTGCGGTAACATTTTTAACCGAAATTACCAGTAACACCGCAACAACAGCTTTGTTAATGCCGATTCTCGCAGCCGCTGCTCTTGGTGCTGGATTTGAACCTGCATTGCTAATGTTACCTGCAGCGCTATCAGCAAGTTGTGCTTTTATGTTACCTGTGGCCACTGGACCTAACGCCATAGTTTTTGGAACCGGAAAAATCACAGTAAAACAGATGGTCAGAGAGGGCTTAGCTTTGAATATAATTGGCGTATTAGTGATCAGTAGCGTCGTTTATTACTGGTTAGGTTGATTGCAACGCCTAGTGATCGATGAGCAGTTTTATATTACTTGGCCTTAGCGTTTGGCTACCGGCAAAAGATAGTACTAGAGTCGTTATTTCATCCCATACATCAGCTTTGCGCATGCCTTTTATTCCTCGATCAATAGCACCAGCTTGATATAAAAGCATTCTTAAATGGGCTGCGCTACAACGTTGCAGCGCCTTGCGGAACAAAGGCATGCGCTTTTCCCAAACACCGGCATTTTTGAGAGCCCAGTCCCGCTGCTCTCCATGTGACACCTGCTCACTGGCTTTGACCAAGATGCGGAGCTCTCGAGTTATAGCCCAAAGTAAAGGAATTGCATCAGTCCCTTCACTGTGAAGGCCTCTTAGAGAGCGCGCAGCAGACGTAGCATCTCCAATGAGAATTTTATCGACAAATTCAAAAACGTTATACCGAGCGCTATCAGCGACTACCGATGACATCTTAATAGCATCAACTTTGCCGTCAGTGGCAAGTAACTTGAGTTTTTCAATCTCTTGAACCGCTGCTAGTAAATTACCCTCGACTCGCTCTGCCAATATTTCTACTGCTTCCTGATTAGCATTGATATCTGATTGTTGCAGCCTTTGTTTAATCCAGCGTGGGAGTTGATCGCCTGTGACAGGCCAAACTTGAATATGCACACCCAAGGATTCAAGGGTCTTCATCCATTTACTGTTCTGTGCAGCACGTTCAAGCTTTGGCAGGATAATCAGTAACAAGTTATCTGGATTAGGGTTGGCGCAGAGCTCACAAAGAGCCTTGCTACCTTTATCGCCAGGCTTGCCATTGGCAATATTAACTTCAATAATTTTTTTTTCAGCGAACAATGACAGGGCACTTGCTGCGTTGTGGAGACTACCCCAATCAAAATTCCCGTCTCCATGAAATACTTCTCTGCCACTAAAGCCTTGCTTTCTCGCCTCATGGCGAACAGCATCAGCAGACTCTTGAGCCAATAGTGGTTCGTCACCACTTATAACATAAACAGGTAAGAGCTCTTTTAACAGGTGGCCTTTAAGCTGTTCAGGTCTTATCTTCATAGGTTGCCTAATAATTGGCGCTAGGGCGCTGCATTGTCAGAAAATATACGTAGTCGGTTTAAGATTTGGCGAACAATTTCTTCGTGCATGCGATTTCGAACTGATCTTGATTCATTAGTTGAGGAAAGTATATCGTCCTCGTTAAATTCATAAACTCGTTCTACTGACGCTGTTGAGAGTGGAATCATCTCATTGCCTTGAGCATCAGTAATAATGAAATCAACATCTTCATTTAGCTGATATTCTGCAACTCTGCCGCTTGGGTTAATACTGGCAGTACGAGAGCTTTGACGATGGTCGACGATAATTACAGAATAATCTGCCACCGCCTTATTACCGATAACTTTAATACCATTAATATTCAGAGCTCTTTGTAGTTCGGTAATAAGCGCACTGTTTCGGTCGCTTGAGGAGAGATACAGTGTCCCTAGAGTTGAGGGGACTAATTGTGTGTCACGAAGTTGCCATCCACAGGATGGGAGCACAAAAAGCATACTCAGCATCAACACTCTATATTTCATCAGTAGCCTCTCAATTAGCAACTATATTAATCAGCCTGCTAGGAACAATAATAATTTTACGGATAGTGTTTCCTTCCACAAATCGTTGCACGTTTTCATCAGCAAGTGCAATTTTTTCTATGTCTTCTTTTGAGATATCTGCAGCAACCTCGATTTTCCCACGAACCTTGCCGTTCACCTGAAGAACCAATGTAATAGTGCTACGTACTAAGGCTTCTTCATCCAGTACAGGCCAACTTGCGTCTGTCACTGAATCTGAGTGTCCTAAGACATGCCATAAACTATGACAAATATGAGGAGCCACAGGGGAGAGCAACAAAACTGCAGTGGTGAAGGCTTCGTGACGCACGGCGAGAGTCTGTTGGTCTTTATTGTTATGCTTCCCAACTTCATTCAACAACTCCATAACCGCCGCGATGGCAGTATTAAAGGTATTGCGACGGCCATAATCATCGCTCACTTTTCGGATTGTCTCATGAGTTTTACGGCGCAGATCTTTCTGAGCGTCACTAAGCTTGTCAACGTTAAGATCATCAATTGAGCCAATCTTGACGTGATCGTGCACCATCTTCCATAGTTTTCTCAAGAAGCGGTGGGCGCCCGAAACCCCTTCGTCACTCCACTCCAGAGTCTGTTCGGGAGGGGCAGCAAACATGGTAAATAATCGAACCGTATCCGCACCATGTTTATCAATAGTAGTTTGCGGATCAACACCATTGTTTTTTGATTTTGACATCTTAGTAATGCCATCACTGATGACGCTTTTGCCAGTTTTAGTTTCAACAGCAGCTATTGTGCGACCCTTATCATCTCGTTCAACAGTAACGTCATCGGGTGATATCCATGTTTTGCGACCTGCATCCTCCGTGTAAAAAGATTCAGCTAACACCATCCCTTGGCAGAGTAAGCTCTTAAATGGCTCGCTACTGCTAACTAGTCCTTCATCACGTAATAGTTTGTGGTAAAAGCGAGCATAAAGAAGATGCAGAATAGCGTGTTCGATCCCACCTACATACTGATCTACGGGGAGCCAATAATCGGCGCGCGCAGGATCAAGCATTGCGCTATCAAGATCAGAGCAAGTAAATCTGGCGTGGTACCAAGATGATTCCATAAAAGTATCGAAGGTATCCGTTTCGTGCTCAACTGCATGCCCATTGAGTTCAGCCATGCGCCAATTTCCATCAGCCTTTATTGGCGACTGTATGCCATCCATTTCTACATCAGTAGGCAAGATCACTGGCAACTTATCCAGAGGAACGGCAATCTCTCCACCATCAGCGAGGTTGTACATAGGGATTGGTGTCCCCCAGTAGCGTTGGCGACTGACACCCCAGTCACGCAAGCGATAATTGGTGGCGACTGAACCGTGGTTTGAACTTTCAAGATCGGTAGAAATAGCATCGAAGGCAGACCTAAAGTCTAAACCATCATATTTACCTGAATTCGTTAGTACTCCCTTTTCGGTAAATGCTTCAGTATTGATTGAACATTCTTGACTATTATTGGCAAGAACAACCTGAGTAATAGGCAGGTCGTATTTTTTGGCGAATTCAAAATCTCTTTGATCATGCCCCGGCACAGCCATTACAGCACCAGACCCATAATCCATCAGCACGTAATTGCCCACCCAGACGGGAACCATCTCTCCAGTTAGTGGATGGACTGCGGTTATACCTGTGTCCATACCCACTTTTTCCATGGTAGCCATTTCCGCTTCAGAGACCTGTTGGACCTGACATTTCTCAATAAAGCTCGCCAAAACACGGTTGGTCTCGGCAACTTTGAGAGCAATTGGGTGTTGGGTAGCAAGGGTTAAATAGGTGACTCCCATCAAAGTGTCGGGGCGAGTAGTATAAACTTCAAAGTGCTGGAACTCGGCAGTAGGTTGAGATAAATCAAACACCACATTTACCCCGCGGCTCTTGCCAATCCAGTTGCGTTGCATGGTCTTGACCTGCTCAGGCCAATGATCCAAATCCTCTAGATCTTCGAGTAATTGCTCTGCATATTCAGTAATTCGGATAAACCATTGTGGAATTTCTTTTCGTTCTACTGGAGTGTCACAACGCCAACAACAACCGTCCACTACCTGTTCGTTAGCAAGCACGGTGGCATCATGTGGGCACCAATTTACTGCGCTTGTCTTCTTATATACCAAGCCTTTTTCATAAAGTTTGGTAAAAAACCACTGTTCCCATTTGTAATAATCAGGTTCACATGTGGCCAGTTCTCGAGACCAGTCAATACCAAAACCCAAGCTTCTAAGTTGGGCCTTCATATAGGCAATATTTTCATGTGTCCACTTGGCAGGCGCAGTATTGTTCTGAATAGCCGCATTTTCTGCAGGCAAACCAAAGGCATCCCAACCCATTGGGTGAAGAACATTTTTGCCCTGCATCCTTTGATACCGAGCAATAACATCGGTAATCGTATAGTTTCGGACGTGACCCATGTGCAGCTTTCCACTCGGATAGGGGAACATGGCGAGACAATAAAACTTTTCTTTGTTAGGGTCTTCGGTGACCTCAAATGTCTTGTTGTCGTTCCAAAACTTTTGCGCTTCCCGCTCTATTGTTGCGGGATCATAGGTTTCTTCAGAGGCCATTAATATTCACTGCTTTTAGGGTTTGGTTAACAGCGTGAATTATAGGGGAATGTGAGTCGCTCTAACACCCATCAGAGCATATTAGGCCGCTACTCTGATAGAAATGCAGTGTTTTGAAGTAGGCAATTAACTAGCTTGGCGGGCAGGGATACCCAATTCAAGGAGTTTAGCCGCTATATCTTCAGCTGATGTGGACGAATTAATCTTGCGGTCAACAAATAGCACTTTGCCGTCTTTACCAATGTAAATAGTGTGTCTCTTAGGAACACCATAAAAAGCGAGTACATCATAGGCTTCAGCGACGCTCTTTGATGGATCACTCAACAGAGGAAAATCAGCATCATTCTCTTCTGCGAACTCTTTATTTGTTTCCAAAGGATCGACACTAGCCATAAAGTAAGCTACTTCTAAGCCTTTCAATAAATGACCATTTTGCGCAAGTGATTTACATTCTATGGTACATCCGCTGGTAAAAGCTTTTGGATACCAGGCGATAACAACCGCTTCTTTGTCTTTAAATTGACTCAATGTATAAGTTTTACCATCAGTAGCTTGGAGTTCAAAATCTGGTGCTGGATCACCGACTTCAAGAGCAACTAAAGAAAATGAAATTGTTAGGTTAGCCGCGAGGGCTAATAAAATCTTACTTATTGTCATGTCTAGGGTCCTCTAAGATATTAGTTTTTATTCCTTTAATGATTAACCAAGCGCAAAGTAGCAATGAAATTAGAACAGTCGGCCATGATCCGGTTGTAGAAAAAGGGGTGCTACCTTTTCTAGCTTGAACAACGCCAGAGAGTTCTGTGATGCTGTGCTGCTCAAGACGTTTATATATTTGCCCTTTATGGTCTACTAGCCCAGAAATACCATTATTGGTACCACGTATGATTGGCTTTTCATTCTCCAGCGCACGCATCTGGACCATTTGCATATGTTGCAGTGGACCAATTGAATTACCGAACCAAGTATCATTGCTAACGGTCAATATTAACGAAGCGCCTCTACTATTACGCGCCACAAGGTTTGGGTAGACCACTTCATAGCATATTGCTGTTGATATTAGCTGCTCTTTAATAGAGAACAGAGGCTGGTTGGAGGCTCCAATAGCGAGAGAGGACATAGGAAGATCAAAGAATTTTATCAAACCTCTTAGAACTGATTCCAGAGGAACGTATTCCCCAAAAGGGACTAGGCGGGTTTTGTTGTACAGCCCACTATTCTCACCAATGGCCAGAACCGAGTTATGGTACTTTTTGTTGTTGATGTCATAAGTGATTATGCCAGTTAATAATGTGGAACCACTATCATTGGCTCGATCTGTCATCTGGCTCATGAAGTTAGGAATGCGCTGAGGCAGAGTGGGTACAGCAGCCTCAGGCCAAACAATAATATCACTACCCCAATGAGCTTCAGTCTGAGTGGATAACTGTTTGAGTATTAGTTGCTGCTTTTTAGGGGACCATTTTTCATTTTGAGGAATATTGGGCTGTATTAGAGTAACCGTTAGGAGTTCGTCTGTGCTTTCAGTCCATTCGACGCTCTGGAAAAAATATCCTGATACCACCAAAATCGCAATAGAAGTCATAAGAGGTTGAGTTGTACGAAGTTTTACTCGACCGTTAAATATTGACACTAAGAGCATAGCGCCTAGGGCCGATATAAAGCTTAACAATAGCACGCCACCTATTGGTGCCCAGCCATTTAACCAAGTGGAGGTGTGACTGTAACCTGCATAGAGCCATGGAAACCCAGTTAGCATCCAAGTTCTCACCCATTCGCTGATGACCCATATCGCCGGGAGGCCAAGTATCCAGGAGAGGGGTGTCTGTGGTATCAATGAAGAAACCGCAAAGGGAGCGGCAAAGATAAGGGCTAAAAACAGACAGAATAAAGTTGTTGCTAAAATTGCTAAGGGGGCGGGGATAAATCCATACTCATGAATACTGATATAGAGCCAACTGGCACCTGCAATGAAGAGACCAAAGCCATAGACTAGGCTATTGAAAAAGGCCTGTTTGGCTGTTGTATGAGTGAGCGATTGAAACAATATGGCCATACTGATCATAACCGCGGGCCAAATATCAAAGGGAGCTAAGCCCAAAGGGAAGATAGCGCCTCCAACAAGAAGAATACAGCGATGTTGGAGTTTGTTGGTAAGCCTCATGGAGTCTTTTTGGATACTTCCAGAAGGGTTATTTTTCGACTATCTCCTGCGGTCACAGTAAAGAGGAAGTTATCAATTTCTACAGTTTCAGACACCTCAGGTAGACGCCCGAGCGCGTGTATGATAAGACCAGCGATAGTATCGAACTCATCATCAGATAAGCCAACATCAAAATATTCGTTGAATCCAGCAATGTCTGTAATAGCATCCACGGTGTAACGATTAACGTCTATTCTTCGAATTTGCTCGGGTTCATGTTCATCGGTTTCATCTTCAATTTCGCCAACAATTTCTTCCAAGACATCTTCAATGGTAAGTAGGCCGGAAACTCCAGCGTATTCGTCAATAACAATGGCCATATGATAGCGTTGCTCTCGGAACTCCTGAAGCAGGACATTAATACGTTTACTCTCAGGAATAATAGTCGCTGGACGCAACATGCTTTTCAGATTGAAAGATTCTTTGCCGGATAAGAGCAGAGGAAGGAGCTCCTTGGCGAGGAGAATTCCTTGAATGTCATCAGACGATTCGCCAACCACAGGGAATCGTGAGTGCTGTGACTGAATGACAATATTGAGTATTTCTTCTAAAGAAAGATCAGCTTCGATAAACTTCATTTGTGAGCGGGGGATCATAATTTCCCGAGCCTGAAGGTCGGATACTTTTAGAGCGCCCTCCATAATTTGCAGTGCACCAGCATCAATAATAGACTCGTTCTCAGCGCTTCGCAGCATGTCAGCGACTTCATCACTGCTAGTTGGATTAGGAGAGAATATCCGAGTAATTTTTTTCAGCAATGACGTTTCTGAAATGTTCGTCGATGAAGATTCGTCGTTCATGGTTAACTCAATTATGCTCAGTTGTTTCAGTGTAGGGATCTGGATAATCTAGGCCAAGCAAAATCGCTGTCTCTAAAGTTTCCATTTCTTCTGCTTCATTATCTACGCAATGGTCATAGCCTAACAAGTGTAATACGCCGTGCACAACCATATGTGCCCAGTGAGCATCATTTTTCTTGTTCTGCTCTTTGGCTTCTTTTAACACCACGGGGCCACAGATAACTAGATCGCCGAGTATTGGCATAGGCTCAGGGGTGACTGCATCAAAGGGGAATGAAAGTACGTTCGTAGGCCCTTCTTTTCCGCGATACTGAAGATTTAATTTGGCGCTTTCTTGTTGATCAACAATTCGAATATTGAGTTCAAATGGACCTTTTCGATTACCTAGAGCGGCATTAGCCCAAGATTCAATGCTTGTGGCACCAGGTGTTTCCTGCAACGTCCAGGCTCTTTGAATATCAACTAAAATAGCCATAGTTAGATTAGTTAGTGGTCCTTTTCAAAGGAATCATATGCATCGACAATACTTTGCACTATGGGGTGGCGAACAACATCTCGCGATTCAAAGTGAGTGAAGCTGATTTCTTCAACATCTCTTAAAACATCACAAACGTGAGCAAGACCCGAGCTAACACCCTTAGGTAAGTCAATTTGCGACATATCCCCAGTGACGACCGCCGTGGAGCCAAACCCAATGCGCGTTAAAAACATTTTCATTTGTTCGCGCGTGGTGTTTTGACTCTCATCCAAAATAATATAAGCACCATTTAATGTGCGTCCCCGCATATAGGCTAATGGAGCAATCTCAATAACATTTCTCTCCTGCAACTTTGCAACCGTCTCAAACCCAAGCATTTCATGGAGAGCGTCATAAAGTGGTCTTAAATATGGGTCTACCTTTTGTGCTAGATCACCAGGCAAAAATCCCAATCTCTCACCGGCCTCTACCGCTGGTCGTACTAACAAAATGCGCTCTACTTCATCTCTAAGCAATGCTTCTACGGCACAGGCGACTGCTAGGTATGTTTTGCCAGTGCCCGCTGGACCAACACCGAAGTTAATATCATGGGTTTGTATCGACCGAACATAACGCTGCTGGTTAATGCCTCGAGGTTTAATATTTCCTTTTTTAGTACGAATAATCGAAAAATTATCAATATCATTGACTGATTGAATGCTGTTTGCTGATTGATCCATAGGTTTTGGTCTCTCAAATTGTCGGAGATGCAGGTGAACCTCTTCAGGTGTTACATCGCTGTAGTGGGCTGTTTCTTGGTAAAGGTTAAATATGACATCCACAGCATGCTTTGCATCGTCTTCATCACCAAAGACAGCAAAGAAGTTATCTCGAGAGCGTATTTCGACGTTAAGTCGCTGCTCGATTAGGTGCAAATTATCATCAAATTGACCGCGGACTGAGGCAAGCCGGTGAGCATCATTTGGCTCAAGGGTGATATTAAAAGCAGAAGGCTGACTTTTCAGTTGTTTCAAGGGGTGTGTTGGCGCCTATATAATTATTAACTGTTATTAGCATAGCTTGATCAAGGGATCAGCGTAAACTCTTTTTTAGTGGATTGGAATGTAAAGCTCGAGAAGATAGTGAGTTACACCAAGCGAATAGATTATTTCTCAAGCCTAAAGTTGATCAAATATTCTTATTTCAATTGCCCTCGGAGGGAGTTAGGTAAAGCCTCGGTAATAATTGTTTCCACAAATTGCCCAATAAGGCTCTGATCGGAACTACGAAAATTAACCACGCGATTGTTCTCAGTTCGCCCTTGGAGTTGTCCAGGGTCTTTTTTTGAAATACCGGTCACTAGCAAATTTTGTTTAGAACCCACCATTCTCCGGCTGATTTCAAATGCATTTTGACTAATACGACTTTGGAGAATTTTTAATCGATCCTTTTTTACCTGATCAGAAATATTGTCTTCCATATCAGCTGCGGGTGTGCCGGGTCTGGCGCTGTAGATGAAGCTAAACGACGTATCGAAACCGACTTGTTCGATTAATTTCATTGTTGCAGCAAAGTCTTCATCAGTCTCGTTAGGGAAGCCGATGATAAAGTCAGAAGAAATGCTTATATCTGGTCGTAACTCTCTTAAACGCCTAATTTTAGACTTATATTCGATAGCTGTATGGCCTCGTTTCATTGCCATGAGGATTTTGTCTGAACCACTTTGCACCGGCAAGTGCAGGTGGCTAACTAATTCTGGTACTTGATCATAAACATCAATCAAAGCATCAGAAAACTCCACAGGGTGGGACGTTGTATAGCGGATACGATCTATGCCGTCGATACTGGCGACAAAAGGAATCAATTCGGCAAAATCGCAGATGCTTCCGTCTGGCATGTCTCCGCGATAGGCATTCACATTTTGGCCTAGGAGGTTAACTTCCCGCACACCTTGATCGGCAAGTGAGGTGATCTCAGCGAGAACATCTGCAATGGGGCGACTGACTTCTTCTCCTCGTGTATAGGGTACTACACAAAATGTGCAGTATTTAGAGCAACCTTCCATAATGGAAACAAAGGCGCTGGCACCATCAGCTTCAGGCTCAGGGAGGCGATCAAATTTCTCGATTTCAGGAAAACTGATGTCCACAATTACAGTGCCATCAGATTTCTGTGATTCCATCATTTCAGGTAGTCGATGCAGGGTTTGTGGGCCGAATACAACATCCACAAAGGGTGCTCTTTTAGCTATGGCCTCACCTTCTTGGCTGGCGACACAACCACCAACACCAATTACCAGATCAGGATTGGCTTCTTTAAGGTGTTTCCATCGACCAAGTTGATGAAAAACTTTTTCCTGCGCCTTTTCTCTTATCGAGCACGTATTAAGCAGAATAACATCAGCATCTTGGGCATTATCTGTTGCCACCATATGGTGGCTTTCACCGAGCAAGTCTCGCATGCGAGCAGAATCATACTCATTCATCTGACAGCCATGAGTGACGATATGGAGTTTTTTAACAGGCTTTTGCTGCATTGCTAACGCTTTTGTCTATAAAGAGCGCGCATTATAGCTCTGAGCGCTTATTGCGCAACATTTTGCGATGCTATTAGAGATGATTATGATATTATCATTCCTCTTTTTAGTGGTGTAATACAGAGAAAATTAATGGCCAGTGAACCTATTTATAAAATAACTTTTTTTAACCAAGGTGAAGTTTACGAGATTTATGCTCGTCACGTCTTTCAAAGCGATCTTTGGGGTTTTTTGGAGGTCGAGGAATTTATCTTCGGTGAGCGATCTCAGATGATAGTGGACCCGGCTGAGGAGAAGCTTAAGAGTGAATTTTCGGATATAAAGCGAAGTTTTATTCCTATGCAATCCATTGTTCGTATTGATGAGGTTGAAAAAGAAGGTGCTGGGAAAATTACGCAGGCCAACGGGGGTAATGTGAGTCAGTTCCCTTTCCCATCGATGGTTGGTGGGAAGCCCTCTGCAGATGTGTGATGCTTTTTAGCTGATAGGTTCAGTAAAGACCAGCGATGTATGGTGAGCAGCAAGATGTTAGGCTAGCGGCCGCTGATTTCAATAGGATGTAAAGATGTCACAATCAAACACTAAGCTACTACCTTTCGAATTTGCTCGGAGTAACGGTCTGTTAGTGCGTGAATTTGAGGGTGATCTTGTGCTGTCACCTGATGCTAGTCAGTGGGCAATTACTGAAGTTAGCCGCATAAATAATGGTTTCTCTTCGATCAGCAGGGTTGATAGCAAGGCTTTCGATAAAATGCTGTCAGACATCTATAGTGGCAGGAAGAATTCTTCAGAATCGGTGATGGAGGATATTAAAGATTTTGTTGATATGGAGTCAGCTGCGGCCGATCTTGAAGATACGGGTGATCTATTAGATTCCGAAGACGATGCTCCTATCATTCGACTACTTAACGCGATTTTGGCCGAATCATTAAAAGAAAATGCCTCGGATATTCATATTGAACCCTATGAAAAAGAGTCTTTGGTGCGTTTTCGACTGGACGGTGTTTTGAGTACTGTTCTGAGTCCATCCGCGCAAATTACCCCCTTACTTATTTCTCGTATCAAGGTGATGTCAAAATTAGATATTGCTGAGAAGCGGTTACCCCAAGATGGTCGGATGAGCGTAAAATTGGGCGGCCGCAGTATTGATCTAAGGATTTCTACCATGCCTTCGAGTCACGGCGAGCGCGTGGTAATGCGCCTACTGGATAAAGACGCAGGTAAACTCCAGGTGGATGATCTTGGCATGCCATCCGCAACCTCTGCACAGTTAGATGATTTAATTCGTCGACCCCACGGTATTATTTTGGTGACAGGGCCAACAGGCTCCGGAAAGACCACCACCTTGTATGCTGCGCTACAGCAAATGGATCGTCAGGGACGCAACATCATGACGGTTGAGGATCCCGTTGAATATGATCTTCCTGGGATTAGCCAAACGCAAATTAATTTGCGCGCAGGTATGACCTTTGCTCGTGGTTTAAAGGCGATTCTAAGACAGGATCCAGATGTTATTCTGATTGGTGAGATCCGTGATGGAGAGACAGCTGAGATAGCCACTCAATCAAGTTTAACAGGTCATCTGGTGCTATCGACCCTGCATACCAATACAGCGGCTGGCGCTATAACACGACTTCAAGATCTCGGCGTAGACAGCTTTTTGCTGGCATCTACCATCCGCGGGATTTTATCTCAACGTTTGTTGCGAAAACTCTGCCATCACTGCCGCCGACCGATTGAGCCTAATGAATTTAATCGAGATCTGTTGAAATTGAAACCAGGTCAAAAAATATATGAGGCTGCTGGTTGTGAAAAGTGTAACAGCACTGGTTATGCAGGCCGCCAAGCGCTGTTTGAGCTAGTCTCCGTGGATGCGCAGTTGCAGACTCTCATCCATGAGAATGCCGGCGAAATCGAATTAGAAGCTAAAATTCGAGAGCATGTCCCAAGTATTCGTGAGGCGGGATTTAGTCTTGTCCGTGACGGTATGACTACTATCGAAGAAGTTCTTCGTGTCACCAGCGTGTAGCTAAAATGCCAACTTTTGATTATTCAGCGTATAACATTGCCGGTAAATTGGTTAATGGGGTTATCTCGGCGGACTCTGAGCGCCAGGCGCGAAGACAGCTAAAAGATAAGAAATTATTGCCTTCTACTTTGGAGGAGGTCAGTAAAAAGTCTAGCGGGAAGAGTTCAAGACGAGGGCGCGAGGCCAAGGTTGATAATCTTGACCTTTCACTACTGCTTCACCAGCAGGCAATTTTAATTCAATCAGGGTTGCCCCTTGAAGAATCCCTCCGCATGACCATAGAGCAGGCGGAAACTGACAAGCAAAGACGGTTAGTGGAGAGCTGGCGGAGTGAAATTACTGAGGGGCGCAGTTTTTCTGAGGCCCTCAGACGCTCGCCCTATAGAATACCTGAAAGTATCGTTGCTGGTGTGGGGGTGGGTGAAGAGACAGGACATTTATACAAAATTCTGTTACGTCTATCTGAAGAGTTAGAAACCAGCGCCGAAAATCGTAAAACGGTCACTCGCGCGTTGATTTATCCGGTGACCTTAATCAGTGTGTCGATCATTATGGTGTCGATTATGATGGTCTGGGTAGTACCAAAAATTACAGCGGTTTTTGCAAGCTCAAAACGTGAATTGCCTTGGATTACTGAGGTCGTCGTCGATATTAGTAATTTTACTCAGACCTATGGTTTGTACGTTGCGGGATTTGTGGTGTTGGCAATACTGTTCTTTAATCAGGCAATGAAAAGGCCGGAGTTAAAATTACGTTGGCACTCAATGATTCTGAGCACGCCGGGCATGGGGCGTTGGGTGCGTATGGCTGACATCTCTGACTGGTCTCGTAATCTAGGGGTGCTCCTCAGTAGTGGTGTACCAGCGTTGGCCGCTTTAAAAATATCCTCTGCGGTAGTCAGTAATATTGCACTACAAGGTAAATTTGATCGTATAACTGAAGCTATGCGACAGGGAACCAGTCTACATAAAGCCCTAGAAGATAACTTAGAAGGTAGTGGATTTTTAGTGCACATGGTGGGCAGTGGAGAGGCCTCTAGCGAACTTGATAAAATGTTGTTGCGCGTCGCAGAATATTACTCAGCACGTTTAAATAATGCCGTGGAAGTGTTTTTAAAGCTATTAAACCCCATCCTGATTTTAATAATGGGAGCAATGATTTTGGGTATTGTAGCCGCCATTATGTTGCCCATAATGGACATGAATAATACGATATAAAAAGGTCTGGTTAAGAGGATATAAAATGAATACGTCAAACAAACAAACTGGCTTTACGCTTATTGAAATGATGATTGTTGTTGCCATCATGGCCATCATGAGCGCTATGTTGGCTCCTACTTTGTTTAATCAGGTGTCTAAGGCGGAGAAAGCTAGAACCGCCTCAGACATTCGTCAGATCGAAAGTGCGCTGAAATTTTACCGTTTGGATAACTATCGTTACCCAACGCAATCTCAAGGGCTACAGGCTCTGGTAACAGCCCCTTCAGGGTCTGAGGCGACGAGTTGGAATGGACCCTACCTTGAGTCTGTACCGAAAGATGCCTGGAAACAGGACTATAGATACGCAAATCCTGGTACCCACGGCAAGCCAGTGGAGGTTTATACTCTTGGAGCCGATAATGCGCAGGGTGGCACAGATTCCAATGCAGATTGGGGCAGTTGGAATGTCAATGAATGAGGCTTTGATAGTTTAGGATCAAAACCTTCAAAAGAGCGACCTATGAAATACTCCAAGGGTTTTACCCTGATCGAGCTACTTGTTGTTGTGGCAATTGTTGTCATCTTAGCTTTAGCAAGCATAATAGCGGTCAATCAATCAGCCGATCGTCGTTATCCTGCAGAGGCTGAGAAGCTCCTTATTTGGTTGCAACAGATAGCTCAGCGATCTTCTCTTGAAGGAGCTGCCTATGGGCTTGTCGCTAAAATTGAAGAAGACTCTCAGGCTACCATCGAATTACAACCGGTGATTTATTACCGTAAACGCTGGCTTGAAGTGTCGTCACCTGAGCCCTTTGTAATAGATCACAATGGCATTATTACGTGGGATATGGAATCCATTGACGGGGATGAATTAATGGCACAAAGCCGGTCGGTGCGTCCTCAAATTGATCAGCGTGGAGAGGTTGAAGAGGAGGAGGATTTGCTACTACCCGAGATCGCTTTTCTTCCCGATGGGTATGTTGAGCCTGAAGGGGTAATGCAGTTGTCTTTTAATGCCTATAAAAATGCTTTCAATTACCAGTGGGATGACAGTACAAACAGAATGATTATGGAATTGGTGGAGTCGTCCCGATGAGAACTCATAACCGTGGATTCACATTAATTGAGGTAGTCATGGCGCTTTTTATACTCAGCCTTGTTCTTAGCAGTGCGCTTTTTGCGGTGCATCAATACGCTGATGAAAGACTGCGTATTAGAGACCGTATTTTGGCTAATCAGGTGGCATGGAATCATTTAATGGACAGTTACCAGTACTCCCAAAATTTGGCATCTAGGGCTCCAGGGAGCCAGCGCAAAACTAAAGGCGTCGACACCCAAGGAGGGCAGGAGTGGCGTTGGGAAATGAAAGTTGAAAAAGCCATGGGCCAGGATCTTTACCGCCATGAAGTTCAGGTTGGTTTGGACGGCCGCGACAGCTTTCAATCGTCTCTTGCGGTCTATCTGGTTGGAGAGTAAATGATAAAAATAATGGTTAACAAGGAGTCCGGATTCACGTTGATTGAAGCGATCGTGTCACTGGCCTTGTTAGCTATTATTTCAGTGATGTCTTATCAAGCGGTAGAGGTGGTGACAAAAGTTAATGAGCGCAGTCGAAGCGGCGTGGCGAGTGATGCGCAGTTACAACGGGCGTGGCAAATTATTGGCCGAGATTTAATGCATATAAGACCACGACGTTTCCATGACGGATTGGGTGATATAGAGGGCGCTTACCTGACTAATCCTAGTGATTTTGGTGTTCGTTTTAGTCGCGGTGGCGGCCCAATGCTTAGAACAAACCCCAGCGGCATGAGACGAGTTAATTATACAATTAATAAAGATGATCAGTTGATACGGACATCATGGGCGATTACTGAATCTCCTCGACAGAGTGATGGAACGACATTAATCCTGTTAGATAAAGTTAAAGACGTAGAGTTTAATCATCTGGATGGAAATGGTAATTATTCGGTTGACTGGCCTCCACTGAACTCAAGTCAAACGAAAAAAGCTTTACCTCGTATGATCAGCGTAACCATAACTACTGAAAATGAACTAACGACCTCGAGGCTATTTCCTGGAGTGGTAAGTGATTAGTGCCAAGGCTGAAAAGCAACAGGGTGTTGCTCTTCTTGCGGCAATGATTCTGGTTCTTGCGGTTACCATGATTCTGGCAAATATCTTTTATCGCCATCAAATTGAAGTCTCTCAGGCTATGGCATCATTGCATAGTGATCAAGCGCTGCTGATTGCTCTGAGCGGAGAGGGCTGGGCAATGGAGTTGTTAGCTGAAGATCCAAAAGGCGGGCAACCCAATCAATCAGACCACTATGGCGAAATTTGGGCTCAAGCTTTGCCGCTACTGCCAGTTGAGGGTGGTACACTCACAGGCTGTATTAGTGACTTGCAGAGCAAGATTAACATAAATAATTTTCGATTCTATGGCACTCAAGGACAAGGCTCAAAACGATCATTGCAAGCAGACCTTAACCAGTTAGAAAACATGAATATTGTTAAGACATGGTTAAATCTGCTCAATCTGTTTGAAGTTCCAACCAGTCCAGCTCGGGCAGCGACTATTATCGATTGGGTTGATGGGGACTCAGCAGTTACCAGCAGTTGGGGTGCTGAGCAGCCTGATTATGAGGGTTTCGAACCCCCGCGGATGGTGCTAAATGATGAAATTAGTGATGCCTCCGAGCTAGCGGATATAGCGGGTTATAATGTTCAGGAAGTTCAAATGTTATTGCCTTGGATTTCCGCTCTGCCGGTTACGGGTCCCCAGAATTCGGGTCCTATGGTGAATACCCCTATCAATATTAATACTGCATCTAACGAACTATTATTGGCCCTGGGTGGGAGCTTCGGCCAACAGTTTGTAGATGCCGTGGTTGAAGGTCGACCTTTTAGTGATATTGATACTTTCGAAGATCACGTCGAAAATTACCTAGGACTGGTTGTTATAGATAGCAAAGGCAAGGCGATTGAAAAGGCTAAGCAGATTTGGCCTCAAGATTTAGTTTCGGTTGCTACAGCGCACTTTAAGCTTTATCTAAAGGCGGAAATTGGTGAGGCAGAGATCGAAGTAACCAGTATAATGAAGAGGTCTGGAAACTGGCCGTCATTTAAGCTAGACGTTATTGCTCGAGAAATAACGGTGGTTCCCTCTGTAGTACCCAGCAAGACTGATTTATCTGAAATTGAAAAAATGTTGGCTGCAAAAGATAAAGAGAACGCTCTAGATCAGCAAATCGACATTGAACGTAATATAGTACAGCCTGCCTGTATGATGATGGAGATATAATTTAAAATGAGTGTCGACCACCTCTTCAACCTTGATCAACGTTTCAGTGACCTCACTGATCCTTTGAAGTCCGTGGCTGGATCTAATGCTGAGCCTCTGACCTTGTGGGTACCATCGGAGGCTATTAGTCTACATTCTGTGGATATTCCAACGGCACCCCAACGCAAGTGGGCAGAACTGCTTCCATGGATGCTTGAAGACAGAGTTTTGCAGCCAGTAGATGAGATGCATTTTGTTGTTGCAGGTCGAGATGACAAAGAAATACAGATAATGGCTGTGAGCCGGCAAGATATGCTTGAGTGGATTCGTGTTGCGGAAAATGCTGGTGTTTCTGCTCAAGCCATGGCGCCAGATTTTATGGCGCTTCCTTGGGAGCCAGGAATTTTGAGTATTGGCTGGCGTGATGGGATATTGTTAGTGCGACAGTCTAGCAATGACGGATTTGCGGCAACCCCAGAAGTTGCCTGGACGTTGGTAGACTCTATTTTAAACGACGCCACCGTTCCTCCGCGACTGTCTATTTCTCTACCTGATGAGGGCATGGTTCCCGAGTATTTGCGAAGTGGGGCCGATATCAATGACTCAACGGTTGATTGGGAGTTTGCTCATTTTCCCGCGGTAAATTTAATGAAGGGAGATTTTAAACCAAAGGCCAGGGAAACGGCTTGGACTTTCTGGTGGCCGACCGCGGCGGCGGCGGCGGTTCTGTTGTTTATACTTGCAGGGTATTTTCAAATTGCCAGCAAAGACCTTGAGAAACAAGTAGAGTCTAGAGAGAAAGTCTATGTGACTAGTTACAGTCAGCTATTTTCTGGGCCAAAACCAAAACCGTCTAAAATTAAAGAGCTGGTTGAAGCAAAAATTGAACAGCTGTTTAAGCAGCAACAGAGCTTGCAATCCACACCGATTGCAGTGCTGTCTGCTTTAGATTCGATCATGGTCGCCTGCCAATGCGAGCTAAAGAGCATTAATGTTGATGGTGAGGGATTGGAAATGAAAGTGACTAATGGTTCCAAGCTAACGAAAAAATCACTGAATATCCCTGGGTACCAAACAAGTTTAAAACAGGAGCAACAAGATAACTCTGAGCTGTTTGTCTTGTCCATCAGACCCGTAGTGAAAGGGAGGAGCAACTGATGAACGAGATCATTGCCAGGCTTCGATCAACATTTAATGGGTTAGAATCTCGAGAAAAGCAACTTGCTTCAGGTGGGGGGATTATCATAATTATAACTGCAATAGTCACGCTTATTTCACCTATGGTGGCTAAACATAGCGAGCTGTCTGAGCAGGCTGAGCAATTAAATGCAGACCTAAGGTGGTTGGAGCAGCAACGTGAGGTTGTGGTTCGCCTTAAAAATGGTTGTGCTAATCGGGATGCTGATAAAAGCTCTGATAGAGATCAGCTAACTAGACTGGTCCGTCGTAACCAACTTCGCTTTAACTCATTACAAAATAATAATGGAACTCAGCGGTTGGTCTTTAGTGGGTCAGATGCTAATCGTGTGATGCATCTGGCGCATCAGATTGCTTGTGCTGGTTATGCTATTAAATCCTTAAATGTAACGACATCCTCTGGCACAGAGTTGAAGGGTTCTATGGAGGTTGTAGCCATTGAAAGTTGATCTAAACAATTCTCAGAGCGTTATTCGAGCAACTCTCCTCGGGCTTATGGGTTTGTTGGGAGTTTATCTTTTATTAATAATTACAGATATTCTAGTTGAAGATTCTGAGCCTCAGCCAACGCAGCTAAAAAGAGTGGCTTCAGGAAAAATAATACAATGGAACTGGTTTGGTGGAGAGAAAGCTGCCATTGTCACCCAAGTTGCTCAGCCGGGACAATCCTTGCAAGATGCTAAGATCAATGCAGACTTGTTAGGGGTTATGCTATCTGCTCAGAACGCTTCTGCCACTCTTAAATTTAAAGGGCAAGCAGAAAAGGTATACCAAGTTGGCGATAAGCTTAGCGGTTCATTAGAGTTAGTGGAAATCCAGGCTTTTCGGATTATCGTCCTTGAGAATGGTGTGAGGAAACAGGTCTTAATGAAAAAGCCCGATGTCATTATGCAGACCGAGATTGTGCCTGATACATCAGGTCGTGATATTCAAACCCAAGGTTTTGCTCTAGCGAACATGTTTGGGGCAGTACCTGTAAACGTTTCAGGTGATACAGGGTTTAAGATAAATAATCTTTCAACAGAGGTGAAGATGATGGCGGATATCCGTGATGGTGACGTTGTACTTCAGGTTGACGGTTTATCCGTGCAGGACTTAATGGCTAATCCTATAAAGATGATGAGTTACAGTGCGGCAAATAGTTTGCCGGTCACGGTAATGAGAAATGGTCAAGAAGAAACTATTTATGTCAATGCGGCCAGTCTGTCGGCTAAAATACTACCAACTTTGGGACTAAAACCCTAAAACGGCGAATTTAATAGAAAAACGGAATAAATAGATGATAGTTAATACCTACAAAGCAAAAGGTAAGAATCGCTCTTTGACTAGAATCGGCATCACTGTATGTCTTTTTTGGTCTCTGATGTCAGAGGCCTTTGCTGCTGAAACGGTACAGATTAATTTTCGAGACGCAGACATCCGCAGTGTGATTGAGAGTGCTGCAGAGGTCACTGGTAAATCATTTGTTCTGGATCCGAGAGTTAAAGGTAAGGTTACTATTATTTCTCCGGGGCCAATAGATTCGACTTTACTCTATGAGGCTATCATTTCCGCACTTCAGGTTGGCGGGTTTCAGGCGGTTGAAGATGGCGCTATCACTCGAATTATTCCTTTTACCCAGGCTTTTAATTTCGCTGGTGGAGATGGTGATAACAAACTAGTGACTGAAATCATTAAAATTAACCATGTCCAGGCAGCGACCTTGGTGCCAGTAATCAAGCCTCTTCTTAGCAATGGAGCCAGATTACTGGCATACGCTCAAAGTAATTATCTGGTGATCTCAGATATTAAAAGCAACGTTAAAAAGGTGAAAACCATTTTGCAAGAGATGGATGATCCCGATCAAAATGCAGTAGAAGTCATTACTTTGAATCATATTTCTGCCGGTGAGGCAGTGCACATCGCGGGCCAACTTAAACAGTTGCAAAAGCAAGAATTGTCTTTGGTTGAGGATGGACTGAATAATCGAGTAATTGTAAGTGGTCCGGGTATGGCTCGGACTGCCTTTAAAAATATGCTTAAACTATTGGATCTGCCCTCTGCGAAAAAAGGTAGCGTAGAAGTTATTTATTTGGATTACTCACGAGCAGCAGAGATCAAACCAATTATTGATGGCATGCTAGGGTCGGACGTTTTCTTGCGCTTAGCGGGTGAGTCAACCGGTGATTCAAAAGGAAAAACCACTTACCAAGTAGAAATTGATGAGCTTAATAATGCATTGATTTTGGCCGCACCCTCCGCGTTAGTGCGTGAAATTCAAAATGTAGTGAAAAAATTAGATCGGGCGCGACCACAAGTTCTCATAGAGGCGGTTATTGCTGAATTGTCAGAAGAGCAGGCTCGAGACCTTAGCTCACAATTAGTGATTACCGGTAAGAACCGAGGTGGTTATATCTCTAATTTTGATGGCGTGCTAGCAGGTTTATTAGGTACTGCTTTGAGCGGCAGTGCTGATGGTGCCAGTGCTGCTCAAGTGCTACCTCAAAGTGTTATCGGTGTGGTAGGAGACTTCGATACTGACACCAATCGAGGTATTGGATTATTGGTTCAGGCTCTGAAGACCGATGGGCGTACTAAGATTCTTTCTACACCCTCGGTGATTACTCTTGATAACGAAGAAGCCTCTCTCACAGTAGGTGAGGAGGTGCCTTTCCCTACGGGTAGTTATGCCAATACCAATAATTCCAATAGTGTCAATCCTTTCACAACGGTTAATCGTGAAGAAGTGGGGGTGATGCTCAAGGTCAAACCACAAATTAGTAAAGGTAATGCGGTTCGGTTAGAGATCGAGCAGGAATCGTCCGCTGTTAAAACTGGTACTGCGGACTCCCAGTTGGGAGCCACTACCACAAAAAGTACTATGCAAACCAATGTGATGATCCAAGATGGTGAAATCTTTGTTCTCGGTGGTTTAATTGAAGGAACTAGCGGCAATAGTGCGTCGAAGGTTCCGATCTTAGGGGATATTCCACTAATAGGTAATCTATTTAAGTCCTCAAATAAGAATGACAGAGAAAAAGTCCTCATGATGTTCATTAGACCGACGATTATCCGCACCGCAGAAGATGCGAAGGCATTATCTAAGTCTAAATTTGACCATCTAATTACCCGAGATTTCGAAGGAGATGAAGAGGGCGCTGTGACCAAGCAAATCAAAGAATTTATCAATCAAGGGAAAACATCAGAAACCACTGAGTAATGGCAGGCTATGAGTATTTATTTACAGCATTTTGCCCTTAAGCGAGAGCCGTTCTCGATTGTTCCTGATCCAGGATTTTTATATCCTAGCCACCAGCATCGTCAGGCCGTTGCGCACCTAAAGTACGGGCTTGATCGAGAGGGTGGCTTTATCTTGCTGACCGGTGAGGTGGGGACGGGTAAAACTACCCTTACTCGCACCATGCTACAACGCATTCCAGCCCATGTTAGGGTTGCTTACGTATTAAATAGTAAACTCAATGAAACAGATCTTCTTGCCAGCATCTGTCACGAATTATCAATTAAGTTACCAGAAAAAAAAGACCTGTCTTTTTCCAAGATTTGCATTGATGCATTGAACCAAAACCTGCTGGCAAGTCATGCGGAGGGAAAAAAAACCCTAATTGTTATCGAGGAAGCGCAAAACCTTAGCAATGACGTTTTAGAAACCCTAAGGTTGTTGAGCAATCTAGAAACTAATACGCAAAAACTACTGCATATACTTTTAGTGGCTCAACCAGAGTTGATTGAAATACTAGGGCAGCAAGATCTTCGGCAGCTGAATCAGAGAGTAGTATCACGGTTTCATTTGCTGCCCTTAGATAAAGCTGAGGTAGCAAATTATATTAATCATAGACTGCATCATGCCGGTGCTGGCGGGCCTATCTTTGATGCTGGTTGTATCAGTGTCATCTTTAAATTAACCAAGGGCGTTCCGCGATTGATTAATTTAATCTGCCATCAGGCATTGCTAGCTGCTTACTCTTTGGGAGATAGGAAAGTATCGGCGGCCCTGGTAAAAGATGCAGCATCAGAAATTATGGGGGATTTGGGAGACTCTGGAGGGTCGAACAAGCCCATTCTAGGGTTGCTTGTATTGACGCTAGTAGCGGTGGTGAGTCTCAACGTACCTTTATTCAAAGAAATGATTGCTCCCGATCTTGTCACAGACGCTGGGCTCCCCGCAGAGTCAGTGGGTCTGGATATTGAAGAGCCTAGAGTGATCGAACAAGAGGCGTTGGCCGTTACTGCCGTTTCTCTCCCAGCTAATCTCAAAGATAGCGAAGGTGTTGTTCCAGAAAAAGAGGTTGATATTGAAGTAATAACTGAAGAGCCCTTTCTTGTTGAACAAAAATTGATTCAAAAATCAGTTAGCGTACCCACTAACCCTTTGGTTAACCTATTCGCACTTTGGGGCGTAGAGGTCCCTGAGGTATATACTTTTGAAGAACTGTCGGCTCTGGCTGAAGACAATGGATTGCGCGCGGAAACGCTTGGTCAGGCGACTATCTACAACCTTACTGTAGTTGATCGACCTGGTATTGTAGTGCTGCAAAAGCCTTCGGGATTAACAAAAAGCCAGCTGTTAATTAATGTAGATGAGACAACAGTATATTTGTTGGAGGGTGGCGAAATCGTCTTATTGGATAAGAAAATTTTTGAAGAGCGATGGACAGGTACTTATGTGTATCTTTGGCAGCCTCCAAAGGACTTTCTTGTTCTTCAAGCTGGTGATATCAATAAGCCTGCTTTAAGTTGGTTGCAAGCAAAGCTTGGAGAATTGTCTGAGGAGTCATCTAACATCATTAGTGGCGGGCGCTACACTGAAGCTGTTCAGCAACAGGTGACCGAGTTCCAGCGCCAGCAGAATATCTTAGCTGATGGCATCGTTGGTCATCAGACCCTGATGAGATTGAATCAGTTGACGGACCAAAAGATTCCCAGATTAGTAGGAACCGATAACTAATGTCATATATTTTGAGTGCTCTTAAAAAAGCTGAGAGAGACCGTCTTCGAGAGGATCCAAAAGAATTGGACGATTTTGCAAGTGCCCATTGGGACCCCTATCAACCTGAACCGGTGAAAGATAAGTCTTGGTTAAAAGTTACGGTAGTGTTGGTACCATTGGCTGTGTTAATCGGAATTTATTTTGGTGGCGCTGAGTTATCCCAAGTCGAAGCACCAAAAATACCATCTGCGATGAATGATTCAATAGCCAAAGTCGTTGAATCCTCGGTTTTAATCTCAGATGAACCGTCGCAGACAATAGAGGTGCAACCTTTACCGGTTGATCCTTTACCTGTTGAAAGCGAAACTCTAGCTGTACCTGACTTGATTATTGCTGGGCATATGTATCTCAATCAAGGCTCCTCGTCGAACCGACTATTTATTGGTGAAAGTAGCTTCCGTGAAGGCGATGCAATTGATTCGGTCTGGACCCTCGTGGTCATTAATTCCGATAGCTTTATGATTCGTGCGGGTAATCGGGTTGAGACGATTCCCTTCCGTTAATCCGCAAAGACTTCTAGTTGAGACACCTTGCCGCGATCGAAGCGCTTCGCTCGCCGGTAGGGGAAGACATCAACTACATAACCCTCACGAATTCGCTCCTGTAGATCGATCCAGAAATTGACGTCATAAAGCTCACTATGCATGGACTCAAACATTTTTCTTGCTTTGGTGTTGCCTGAGAAAAATAGTCTGAACTCTTCTGGAAAGATATCATTGGGATCTACCGTGTACCAAGTTCCTGATTGCATTTCCTCTTGTTCAGTGCGAGGTTCGGGAATTTGGCGAAAATTACATTTGGTGAGTGTGGCAATTTCGTCATAATCATAAAACACCACACGACCATGACGTGTAACACCAAAGTTTTTTAGAGGCATATCCCCTGGGAATATGTTAGCTGCTGCTAATTGCTTGATACAATTGCCATATTCCTCCATCGCACTTTTTATTTCCTTATCACTGGCGCTTTCAAGGAAAATATTTAAGGGCGTCATGTATCGCTCAGTATATAGATGCCTTATCAAAAGTTTGTCATCACGAATTTCTATTTGCGATGGGGCAACCTTCTGTAATTCGTCTAAAAGTTCCTTTGAAAATCGATTAAGCGGAAATATAAGGTTATCGAATTCCTGAGTATCTGCCATACGGCCAATACGATCATGGCGAGAAACCAGCCGGTATTTTTCACGCACTATCTGATGAGTCACCTCTTTGGGAGGCGCGAACTTGTCTTTGATAATTTTAAATACAATATTATAAGAGGGTAGGGTGAATACAGACATCACCATACCTTTGATGCCAGGTGCAACCACAAACTCATCAGATGAGTTGTTTAGGTGACCTACAAGTTGGCGATAAAACTCACTCTTAGCATGTTTTGGGAACCCCAGTGAGTTGTAGATTTCATAATCAAGTTTGTTAGGCATCAAATGTTTCAGGAAATGTGCATATTGATATGGAAGAGGAGCATCGACCATAAAGTGGTTACGAGTAAAACTAAATACCACGCTGAGTTCATCGGCATCAAAGAGAGCAGTATCGACGTAGAGTCCACCTTGCTCATTATTTAGAATCACTAGAGCCATTGGAAAAGTTTTATTCCCATCGACTACTCGACCTACCATGTATGCAGCTTTGCTGCGGTAAAAGGTTGATTCAAGTAAATCAAATTTAATCTTTTCAGGTGTATTATTGAGATGTGGGGCTACTTCTTTTGCAAATACGTCCATAATGCAATCTAAATCTAATGACAGATCTTCCATTGGCAAGGAAAATTCTGCCTCTTCGAGAATACGTTTAAATGTATCTCGGAAACTCTCCCCCTCGTATCGAACATAAATACTGTACTCAGCCTCGGGCGCCTCGATTAACTGGGAAGAGATCACGTAAATAATATCGTCACTGATCTTGTCATGATCATGAATATCGCTGAACACAGAATTAAAAAATGTTTCTGCGATTTCAAAATTAGGAAAATTGAATACCAATTGGGTATAGGCCTTTTTGGCCTCTCTCCAAAGAGTAAGATTTTCTAAATCTTTGTTAGTGACCATACCAAGGTATTGGACTGTCTGCGCTACCTTGTCTTTATATAGCTCCAGGCGCTCGACGTTAGCCTCGCGTACACCATGCCAGTCGGCCTTCTCAAATCGCGCTTTCGCGGTTAGTGTTGAATTGAGATAGTCAGCAAAATAACTGCGAAATCCATTGAGTATGGTTTTGGCCATACGCCGCGCCGTAGAATTGTGTATTAGCGGTTGCAGTGCCATAAACTAGATCTCGCAGGCCTTAATCTAACAGTTTCCTTAGATTATCAAGTTGCTGTTGATTATGCTTCTTAGTTGCTGGTAGTTCAGTCAATTCAGCCTCTGAGGCTGCTGCATCAACAATAAGTTTCTCTCCAGCCAAAACACGATCACAGTATTGTTGATAAATTTCAGCGAAGGCAGGAAGCGCCTTTGACTCAATTTCGTTGGCTAACATGTGCCAGCCAGCATCACGACCTGAGAGGTACACCGCGGGATGAGACCATTGCTGTTTAGCTTTAGGGCTGCGTTTGTTGCAGGCTTCTTGATAGGCTTTTCTCGGATTAGGCAGTCCAGCGGGCATGCCAACCTGACGGCAGGCACTTAGCATTTTATGCAGTGTAGGCAGGTATTCACTCTCGGCGATAATTTTCTCTGCGGCACCACAGATAGTCTCGGAAGAGAAGTGGTCTAGTTTATTCAACCAGAGTTTCTTGGCAAGATTTTCAGACTTTGTGTTGTCGCCGAATGCACTGTAGTACTGGTTGTGATAATTCACTTGAAACAAAGCAAAAACCTGATTGATGGCATCAACCAGTTTAGGGTTTATTGGCGAAGCCTTAGGACGCCCAGCTGCGGTCGGAGAGCGCGTCGATGATGCTGCGATCTCGGATGCGACCTTTTGAATGTCCTTGCTGTTTGCCATTTGAAGATTCCGTTATTAATTTACTTTGGTACGCCCATTGTCGTTTCACATACTGCAAAAATTTGGTACTCCACGAACATTGTGGTGTGCCGTTCTCCTGCCAGTATAAAACAAACTCAGGAACAATTTTTTCAGCAAAGGAACGTTCTATATTAGCCATCTGTAATACATCATATACCGCTTCCTTGGGTTTCCATTGGGAAGTGATTATTCGTGGCATGCTGTCTTGGTCCATGATTCCAGTAAAGAACTGCCATTGGCGCCGTACATGATGAATAAATTTAGAGTCCCAAGTGCTAGAGACATCTCCTCGATCACGCCAGTATAGAATAAACTCTGGTATGGCATCGTCAACAAAATTACCACTGATACCACCTTTGGTGATGAGAATATCCAAAGCATCAATTGAGGGTCTCCAGGCTCCTGTTAGGGCGATTTCTTTGCTTTTTCTATTTTGAGTCGCCTGAGCTTGTTGCCACTGCCTCCATACTTCTTTGATATATTTTGATTCCCAACTATGGCGCGGTACATTTCTGTCGCGCCAATAGGATACGAATTGTGGGATTTGCTGTTGTGCAAATTCTTTAGTCACCCCCAACTGAGCCAATTGCCGCAATGCATCCTCACTTGGTTGCCAGCTGCTGCCAATAGTCTTTGCTGATTTTGGTTGATTTTCCGTAACCATCGAACGATTGACAGTTGAGGAACTGGCTAATGTGGATTGTGATCCACATGTTTCATTAAAGGCGAATTTAAAAGGCTGACTGGCTGTGAATGGGCCGCCGCTAATCAAAAGCAGTCCTTTTTCATGCAAGCTTGCTGACAGCCGACGAATATCATCTTGTCCCCAGAAAGGTGATAGTCTGAGGAGCTTTTCACTTGGCAGTGTAATCCAATTAAAACCATTACTGGTCTCAGGGTTTCCATGGGTGCTACATTCCTGCAAAAGCTGCAACAACACCGTCTCTTCAAGACCGATAGTAGCAGCCAAAGTGGGCGAAATAACAATAGGTTTTTCCGGAATTAACGACATCATATTACTGTATCAGAAAGCCACCGATTGGACGAGATAAACCTAACACAATGGTGTATGTATATTTACCTACCAAAAAATCACCATACCCTTCATTATTTTGAATACCATTAGCACTGTACATAACAACAGTAATAAGTTTAAATACAACTTATTAGGAATAGGAGAGTTACTTGGCGAGCAAGACTAAATCAGCTTTCGTTTGCAATGACTGTGGAGCTGATTATCGGAAATGGCAAGGGCAATGCAGCGAATGCAATGCATGGAACACATTGTCTGAGGTACGTTTAGGCACGTCATCAAGAGGTGGAGTTGTTCTGCGTCCGGGCTTCGCTGGGAGTGTAGATAGTGCCGTTAAAACTTTGTCTGAGATTGCCCTCGATGAAATCCCAAGAATAAGCTCAGGAACTGGCGAGCTGGATTTGGTGCTGGGCGGTGGGTTTGTGCCTGGATCTTGTGTGCTACTCGGGGGGGAGCCTGGTGCTGGTAAGAGTACAGTTTTGTTGCAGACCCTCTGTACCATGGCTAACAGCAACAGTGCGCTATATGTGACTGGCGAAGAATCACCGCAGCAGGTGGCTATGCGTGCAGCTCGACTAGATTTACCTACTGACAAGCTCGAAATTATGGCAGAGACATCGGTGGAGACGGTCTGTGCTATTGCCGAGCAGAAGCGCCCCAAAGTACTAGTCATTGACTCTATTCAAGTGATGCACTTGGAAGAAGTAGCCTCTGCGCCGGGCAGTGTCTCTCAGGTCCGCGAAAGTGCGGCAATGTTAGTAAGATTTGCCAAACAAACCGGAACAGTACTCATTATGGTGGGTCATGTGACCAAAGATGGCTCCTTAGCAGGTCCTAAAGTATTGGAGCATATGATTGATTGCTCCTTAATGCTAGAGGGCTCCAGTGATAGCCACTTTAGGACACTTCGTAGTAATAAGAATCGTTTTGGTGCGGTGAATGAGCTTGGCGTATTCGCGATGACTGACAAAGGTTTGCGTGAAGTACCAAATCCTTCAGCGATATTTTTGCAGCGTGGAGACGAAGTGTCATCTGGTAGTGTTGTAATGGTGGTTTGGGAGGGCACACGACCTCTTCTAGTGGAACTTCAGGCATTAGTCGATGACAGCCATTTAGGCAATCCACGCCGAGTCACAGTTGGATTAGATCATAATCGATTATCAATGCTATTGGCGGTTCTGCATCGTCACGGCGGTATCATGGTAGGTGACCAAGATGTCTTTGTGAATGTAGTGGGTGGGGTCAAAGTGCTTGAGACCAGCGCCGATTTGGCCTTGATACTATCAGTGATATCTAGTTTTCGAGATAGTCCCTTACCCAAAGATCTCGTTGTTTTTGGTGAGGTTGGATTGGCCGGAGAAATTCGACCCGTCGCAAATGGTCAAGAGCGATTGCGAGAAGCCGCTAAGCATGGTTTTAGTCGAGCTATCGTACCTGCAGGGAATATGCCAAAACAACCCATCAAAGGTATGACCATAGTACCTGTTCGAAGGGTAACTGAAGCTCTTGAGGCTTTGTCTTAAGCTCTGCTCTAATGATGAGTTATAATCAATTCGTCATTATCAAAACAAATATTAATTTCTGCTTAAAGTTGTTTGACATCTAAGTATCTCGAGCGTACATTTCCCACTCTTGCTTCGGCAACAGGTTCTGGATACTAGAAACTTTAGTTGAAAGTTAAACGGGAAATCGGTGCGCTAGATCTATTATTGTAAAAGCCATCCCGATACTGCCCCCGCAACGGTAAATAAGAATGTTCGATAGTAATGCCACTGTGCAATTGCATGGGAAGGTTATCGAATAGAGCAGTTTGCTCACTTATGAGTCCGGAGACCGGCCTGTCGCTATGCAGACAAACCGCGGGGTGTGGTCTTGTGCTGATTGACAGTTTCTGTCGTTCCGCTCTTCTATTGCTCCTCGCATCTTTTTAAACGGAATCACTCGGGTGTGAGTGTAAGAGATATCTAAAATGAAGTTAAACATACATTATGCCGCAGCATTTGCGCTGGCGGTTAGCCCCTTAAGTACGCACGTAATGTCAGACACTAATGCAGAAATAGAAGAGATTCTTGTCTCTGCGTCTCTTATACCTATTTTAGCTTCACGTTCAGCCAATGCTGTTACCGTGATTGGCAGAGAGCAATTAAAAAATCGAGCAACGGTTAGTCTTAGTAACATTCTTCGCGATGTCCCTGGGTTCTCAGTGAGCCAAGTTGGAGTCTTAGGATCGCAAACTCAAATTCGTGTGCGTGGGGCAGAAGCCAATCATCTGCTCGTAACAATTGATGGAGTTGAAGCTAGCGATCCTTCTCAGGGCGATGAATTTAGCTGGGGAACCCTAACTGCGTCGGACATAGAACGTATTGAAATTATTCGTGGACCACAGAGTTCACTGCGAGGCAGCGATGCTGTGGCAGGCGTAGTGAATATTATTACCCGAAGCGCTGATAAATCTAGCGTCAGCTTGTTTCTAGAAACTGGCAGCTGGGCTACTCACCACAGTGGATTTAGCATTGGTCACAAGCAAGGTGATTTCGATATTCGCTTTGGCCTTAGCCATATTGAGTCGGAGGGAGACAATATTGCTCGTACAGGTGATGAAAACGACGGTTATCGTAACACTACTTTTAATCTTAAATCAGGTTTGAGATTGAGTGATCAGATGAGTATCTCATTTGCTGCGCGAGAGTCTGACGGTATGAATCAATTTGATGCTGACAGTGATTTTGATGGTTTAATTGAAGATCAAGACAGAGTGTCAGAGTTTGAAAATAACACGATGCGTTTACAGGGCGACTATTCCTCCCAAGATGGTGCCTGGCAACATAAAGTTTTGATAAGCCGATCTGAAAGCGATAATGTCGCTTTTGCAGATAAGGTTAAGGGTAACGTAACCGCTTCAACAAAAGATCAATATCAATATGTTGGATCTTTCTCGTGGGATCAGGGCGCGCAGAATATTGCGGTTTTAGTTGAGCGCGAGGAGGAAGATTGGATGCAACGCGGCGAGATATCATGGGGAATTTATGATCCTAATCAAAATCGTGAGCGTGATACTGATAGTGTGGCGGTTGAGTACCGCACTGATGTTAGTGATCAGCTAACGTTTGCTGTTAGTGGCAGACGTGATGATAATTCTGAGTTTGACAGCGCAAATACATACAGAGCAGAGGTGGTTTATCAATTATCAGACGCAACTCGTCTTCGAAGTGCCGTGGGTACGGCAGTAAAAAATCCAACATTTACTGAGCGATTCGGTTTTTATACTAATTTTATTGGCAACCCAAATCTTATTCCTGAGGAATCCAAAAGTTGGGAGTTGGGTATTGATCGGGAAATGATGGACGGAGGAGTGACTTTATCACTCACCGCATTCGATGCAGAACTAGAGAATGAAATAGATGGATTTGTATATGACCCGGCGACCTTTGCATATACTTCTAGTAATATTAACGGTATAAGTGAGCGGAAAGGCGCTGAACTAAGTGCTGTGGGTAATATATCTGAATCATTGTCGCTGTCGGCGGCTTATACCTATACTGATTCAATAGGCGATGATGCTGTCAGAGAAGTGCGAAGACCGAGACATATTGCAAGTCTAAATTTAGGATGGCAGGCAGCTGATAATCTTCATTTAAATACCAATATTCAGTTTACTGGAGAGCAGACTGATATTTACTTCCCACCTTTCCCTGAGCCATCACAGGTTGTTGATTTGAGCAACCATACTTTACTCAACATTAATCTTAATTACTCGGCGACTGACAAGCTTGAGATGTATATTAAGCTAGAAAATGCTCTAAATGAAAACTATGAGGAAGTATTTGGTTATCAGACGTTAGGTTTCGGTGCTAGCTTGGGATTACGCTATAGTATGTAAACCACTCCTCTTTTGAATGAATAAGGTTTTTTGATATGACAGACAAAAATAGTGAGAAAGAAGAGCGACATAAGAAAAAGATGCAAAAGCAAAAGCAGAGCATTGATGCAACAATCGCCTCTGCAGTTAAAGAACAAGGAGTCGTTATTTTGCTCACTGGCGATGGCAAGGGCAAGACTAGCTCAGCGTTTGGTATGGTTTTGCGAGCTCTTGGATATGGGTATAGAGTTGGCGTAGTTCAGTTTATAAAGGGAGAGCAGTTGTCAGGAGAAGAATTATTTCTTAAAAATGAATTGCCAGAAGTAGACTTTTATCAAATGGGGACGGGGTTTACCTGGGATACTCAGGATCGCTCAGGTGATATTGCAGCTGCAGAAAAGACGTGGGCCGTAGTTGAGCCTATGTTAAAAGATGAACGTTACCATTTGGTGGTTTTAGACGAAATTACCTACATGCTGAGTTTTAAATATCTGGATGAAGATAGGATAATTAATGCCATAAAAGCACGACCCACAAATCAGAGCGTTGTTTTAACAGGGCGTGGCGGAGGAAGTGCCATTAGAGATATTGCTGATACAGTGTCTGAAGTTAAAGATATAAAGCACGCCTATCATTCAGGTATCAAGGCTCGTAAGGGCGTGGACTTTTAATTGCGCAGGGTATCTGCGCAAGGTCTTAGTATTTTGCTATGGGTTTCTCTACCTGTAGCGGTAATACTGGGACTTAACGCGGGTACCGTCAATATTCCTATTGATGTAATTATTCAGCAGAGTACTAGTCTCTTCTTACAATCATCGACCACTGATATTCACACCAACCAAATTAACACTATATTGTTTGATATCCGTTTGTCACGCATCTGTCTGGCATTTTTGATTGGAGCGATACTTGCGATAAGTGGTGCTGTTATGCAGGGGCTGTTTAGGAATCCGTTAGCTGCACCCTCACTTATCGGTGTATCCAGTGGTGCGTCGGTGGGAGCAAGTATCGTCATCGTTCTGACAGGAACGTGGCTACAAAATAATGCTGTGCTTGGATTGTCAGTGGTTGCTATAGGAGCCTTTATTGGCAGTTTTTTAATAACTCTTCTAGTCTTTAAGTTATCGACTTCCACTCTTGGCACGTCAGTGACTACTATGCTACTTGCAGGAATAGCTATCAGTGCTCTAGGAGGTGCAGTTAATAGTTTACTCAGTTACTTTGCCGACAATGAAATGCTTCGGCAAATCAGTATCTGGCAAATGGGGAATCTCAGCACAGCCAATTGGACCCGCGTGTCTATTGTTGCGGTAGTAGCCGTTGTTGTACTCATTCTTTTTCCCAGAGAAAGTAAGTCCCTCAATGCATTACTGCTGGGAGAATCAGAAGCCCGACATTTGGGTATAGATGTTCAGCGCGTGAAGAAAAAACTAATTCTACTGACTACTCTGGGAATAGGCACAGCGGTTGCAGTTGCAGGGATGATTGGATTTGTCGGCTTAATAGTGCCGCACATAGTGCGTCTGTTAATTGGGCCCGATCATCGTTGGTTGTTGCCAGTATCCGCTTTAGCTGGAGGTATTTTACTGCTCATAGCTGACACTCTTGCTCGGGTTATTATAGCGCCAGTGGAGCTGCCTACCGGTATTTTAACCGCTATTTTGGGTGCACCATTCTTTATTATGTTGCTCATACAACAGCGAAGAGAGCTCTAGTTTATGGCGTTTTTAGCGGATAATATTTCGCTTCACATGTCGGGATTTAATATCCTTAGAGACGTTAATGTTGCGATAAATGCAGGACAGATTACTGTTATTGTGGGACCTAATGGCGCGGGGAAATCAAGCTTCATAAAAGTACTCAGCGGTGACATTTTGCCAACACGGGGACAAGTTGTACTCAATGATAAAGCGTTGAGTGATTGGAGTCCTGACCAAAGAGCAAGAATGGTCAGTGTGTTGCCCCAGCACAGCTCGCTGAATTTTCCGTTTAATGCTTCTGAAATTGTTGCTCTTGGGCGCATTCCGCATCAATCAGGGAAGGTGAGAGATACTCATATAGTTAGGGAGGCATTGACCGCAGTGGATGCCAACTACTTGGAAAGCCGCTTTTTCACTCAGATGTCTGGGGGTGAAAAACAGCGGGTTCAACTGGCCAGAGTGTTGGCGCAGATATGGGAGCCAATCACTACTGGCAATCAGTTTTTAGTTCTTGATGAGCCAACATCTGCATTGGATCTTTCACATCAAGTCCTTACTTTAAAGATTGTTTCAGAGTTAGCTGAGCGTGGTGTCGGTGTCATCATGGTTGTACACGATTTAAACTTGGCAGCTCGGTGTGCAGATAATATTATTGTATTTGACAAAGGCACTATAGTCGCCCAAGGAAGTCCTGATGAGGTCCTTAATCAGCAACTTATATCTGATGTTTTTGGTATCACACCGCTGATATTAAAACACCCAGTGACTGGTAAACCTTTAGTGGTCAACTAATGCAGACTAAATTTGTATTCTTACGCTTTGCCTTCACTACTTTTATAACTTCATTGGCACTGTGTTCGCATGCTGCGATCAGTGTAATGGATGATCTAGAGAAGGAAATAGTGTTATCAGAACCTGCGATGAAGATCATTAGTTTAGCTCCAAATATCACTGAAATACTTTTTCATATTGGTGCTGGTAGCCAAATAATCGGCGTTGATGAATACAGTAATTATCCTGAAGCCGCAAAAAAAATCATTCGTGTAAATAATCATTCAATAGTCAATTATGAGCTTATTCTTTCTTTAAAGCCGGATCTCATATTAGCGTGGCACTCGGGAAATGGAGTCGAGGTTATTAATAGATTGCGGGAATTAGGATTGCCTGTCTTTGTCATTGAAACAACGAAGATTAAAGAGATTCCCGATCTATTTAAACGATTAGGGAAAATTACTGGTAATGATAAGAAAAGTATTCAGGTTGCATCTGAATTCTCAGAAAAGTTAGGTAGGCTTCAGTCACTTTATGTGGACAAAAAGAAAGTAAAAACGTTTTATCAGATTTGGGATGATCCCATAATGACTTTAAATGGAAAGCATTTAGTCAGTGATGTGATAGATCTATGTGCAGGTGTCAATGTGTTTGCAGAGGCGCAACCTTTAGTTCCTCGGGTCAATATAGAGGCAATTATAAATGCCGATCCAGAAGTTATTTTATCTAGTGGATCTGAGGAGCGTATTGCGGGCTGGAGAAAAAAATGGGGCCGTTGGCCGAGTATTTCTGCCGTAGACAAGGGTCATCTGTACCTTATTCCTCCCGATTTAATGCAGAGGCAATCTAGTCGAATTTTAGATGGTGCCACTTATGTGTGTAATTTCCTTGATAAATCTAGGATTGAAAAATCAATAATGCCGCAGACATAAAAAAGCCGCTGATACAAACCAACGGCTTAAGCTCTTAATTGTCCTGCAATATTTTTATATTACTATATTTTGCAGTGACAGTTGAGCCTTATAATTCTCCTGAAAATCTTATTATTATAAGTCGTAGCCCCTCTCATCATGCTCAACGAGGTCTAAACCTCGCACTTCTTCTTCCTCATCTACCCGTAATACTAGCAGTTTATCGACGAGTTTCAAGAGTATATAGGAGACAATAGCTGTATAGGTAAACGTAGCGATAATACCGACTAGCTGAACAGAGACCTGACTAGCCATATTCATTCCCTCGTTATAACCTTGACCGCTAAATATACCAAGAGCATCTGAGGCAAAAACGCCAGCCAGAAGAGTGCCAAGCATGCCTCCAACACCATGGACTGGAAAAACATCTAGAGAGTCATCAATTTTAAAACGTTGTTTGATCGCTTGGGTTGCGTAATAACATATGACACCGGCACTGAGACCGATGATGAGCGCACCTGCTGGCCCCACAAATCCCGATGCTGGAGTGATAGTGCCCAGACCCGCAACCATGCCAGTCACGATACCTAGAACTGAAGGTTTACCATGCTTAGTCCACTCCATCATCATCCAGGCGAGTGAGCCTGCTGCTGCGGATATATGAGTCACTAACATAGCCATTCCAGCATCTCCGTTAGCTGCTAATGCGGAGCCTCCATTAAAACCAAACCAACCAACCCAAAGCATACCTGCGCCAGTTACGGTCATTGTAAGGTTGTGTGGGGGCATAGCCTGACGCGGAAATCCTTTACGATTACCTAATACTAAAGCTGCAACAAGGGCACCGACACCCGCAGTAATATGTACGACGGTCCCGCCAGCAAAATCTAATAGCCCCATCTCACCTAACCAACCACCGCCCCAGACCCAGTGAGTGATAGGAGCATAAACTAAGGTTAACCAAAGCCCACTAAACAATAGCATTGCACTAAAACGCATACGCTCAGCAAACGCTCCGACAATGAGTGCAGGGGTAATAATAGCAAAGGTCATTTGAAACATAGCAAAAACTGATTCAGGGATATCTCCAGACATACTTCCTTCGGTAACTTTTCCAAGGAATAAATTGTCTAAATTCCCGATGTAAGCATTCATCGATCCGCCGTCACCAAAAGCAACACTGTATCCAAAAGCAAACCAAACAATGGATGCTAAACAGGTTATAGCAAAGCATTGCATTAGAACTGACAGAACGTTCTTAGATCGAACTAAACCACCATAAAACAGAGAAAGGCCGGGAATGGTCATAAACAGAACAAGCGCTGTTGAAGTGAGAATCCATGATGTATTCGCAGCATTTAAATCATCTGCGAAAGCTTGTATAGGAAGTAAAGTAAGTATTATTGCTAGTGCGGTTATATTTGCCCGCTGATACTGAAAGAACATAATTTTCCCCTAGGAGTAAGCACCAAATAAGTGCAAAAAGTGTTATTGCGTATTTAAAATCGCACCATTATCTTCCATAAAAGATGGCAGAAACTGGTCTAGATCGACTTATATAGCAATGAAAGCAATAACCGTGCCGTAAAGGTGCGCCTGCACCTGCTAGGGGCATTTATGGTCAATACATGTAATACAGAGCGTGTGTGACTTTTGAATGGTTATATTAGAATTAAGCAAGCCATTAGCATTAACAGACGACTAGCGAATTTCTAAGTTCACTATATAATTCCTCGGCTTTGATCCTTCTTGGCGGGGTCTGGAAACTATACAGAGAAAAGGAGAATTACACGTTATGAGCGAAGTTAACTACGAAGGAATGCGAGCTAATGTTAGTCTGCTTGGCACAATTTTGGGTGAAATCATCAGTGATGCTGAGGGAGCTCAATTTCTCGAAAAGATTGAAAAAATTCGATTGTTGTCTAAATCTGCTAAGGCTGGGAATGCTGAGGATGGAGAGAGTCTTTTGGAGATTATTCGGGCTCTAAAAAACGAAGAGCTAGTACCTGTTGCTCGCGCATTCAGTCAATTTTTAAATCTTGCCAATATAGCTGATCAACAGCATAGCCATTCACGTGAGATGGACGATATTTTCTCTGCCACTGAAACACTAAAGACCGTGTTTAATGAATTACAGGCTAACAATATATCCACAGAGACGATTAACGAGTCCGTTAAGGCTTTGACCATAGACTTGGTGTTGACCGCGCACCCAACTGAAATCACACGTCGTTCGTTGATCCACAAATACGACGCGATTGATGCATGCCTTGGACAGCTTGAACTTCAGGGACAGACGCAGCGCGAGAAAGAGCAGGTTTACCGTCGTCTAAGAGAATTGATTACTCAAATTTGGTTTAGTCACGATTTCCGAGTTGCACGCCCCTCTCCGGTTGATGAGGCTAAATGGGGATTTGCAGTGGTTGAAAACTCACTCTGGCGCGCTGTTCCAGACTTCTTGCGAAGGCTGGATACAACGTTATTTGAAGCAACGGGTGAGAGATTGGCATTGGACGCCACGCCAGTATCTTTTACATCTTGGATGGGAGGTGATCGCGATGGCAATCCTAACGTGACCTCTGTGGTGACCCAAGAAGTTTTGTTACTCAGTCGCTGGCAAGCCGCCCATCTCTATCTTCAAGCAGTAAATCAGTTGATCGACGAATTATCCATGACTGCTTGCAATGAGACCTTAAAAACAATGTCGGGAGATACCCATGAACCCTATAGGAGTGTTCTGCGTGATTTGAGAAATCGGTTGCAGTGTACTTTGCAGTATATTGAGGAAATGCTAAAGCATGGTGAATCCTCTGTCGAAGGCATAATTACACATCAACAGCAGCTTTGGTTGCCGGTTCACAGTTGTTATCAATCGTTGATTGAATCGGGGATGGAGTCTGTCGCTAATGGAGCAACAGTCGATTTATTGAGGTGTATCCAATGCTTTGGAGTTCACTTAGTACGCCATGATATTCGTCAGGATAGTGGGCGTCACACACAAGTTTTGTCCGAAATTTGTAGCCATCTAGGGTTGGGTGATTATGAGCAGTGGGACGAGGCTAAAAAACAACAATTTTTATTGGCAGAGCTCGATAGTCATCGGCCATTAATAGGAAGGGACTGTAAATTTTCTGAGGACGCACGTGAGGTGGTGGCGACCTTTAATGTGATCGCCCAGCAACCCAAACAGGCTTTTGGCGGCTATGTTATATCCATGGCTAGGCAACCCTCAGATGTATTAGCTGTGCAATTACTATTAAAAGAAACGGGTTGTGATTATTCACTTCCTGTCGTGCCTCTGTTTGAAACACTTGATGATCTCAATCGTGCGCCACTGGTGATTAAAACCTTATTGGGTAAAAGCTGGTTTAAAAAGCACATTGATAGTCAATTAATGGTGATGATAGGTTATTCAGATTCCGCCAAGGATGCCGGAGTTATGGCCGCATCTTGGGCACAATATACAGCGCAAGAGAAGCTGTTAGATATTTGCCATGATGAAGATATTAAACTGACGTTATTTCATGGGCGGGGAGGAAGTATAGGTCGAGGAGGAGCCCCGGCGCAGGCAGCATTATTATCTCAACCTCCTGGTTCTCTTAAAGCAGGGTTGAGAGTAACAGAGCAGGGCGAGACAATTCGAGCAAAGTTAGGTTTAAGTGCGATAGCGATTAAAACACTCGCCCTTTATACCAATGCTGTTCTAAAGGCTAATCTTCTTGAACCACCAAGGCCTCAGCCTCATTGGCGTGATGCAATGAATGAGATATCAGAACTGTCCTGCTCTAGGTATCGAGAATATGTTAAAAATAATGCAAATTTCGTTTCTTATTTTCGTCATGCAACGCCTGAGCAGGAGTTAACAAAATTGCCATTGGGGTCTAGACCCGCACGACGCAATAAAGGAGGTGGGGTTGAAAGCTTACGTGCTATCCCATGGATCTTTGCTTGGAGTCAAAACCGGTTAATGTTGCCCGCGTGGTTAGGGGCAGGAGAAGGGTTACAAAAACTGATTGATTCTGATCAAACTGATTTAGTTCGAGAAATGGCGGATCAATGGCCATTTTTTGCGGCTCGACTGTCTATGCTAGAAATGGTTTTTGCAAAATCAGATGCATGGATCTCCGCTTACTATGATGATTTACTGGTGCCTCAATCATTGAAGGTCATTGGACAAACATTACGTGAGCAGTTAGCTAAAGACTCAGGCACTATTATGGCAATAAACGGAGATCAGCAATTGCTAGCAAAACAAGCGTGGCCAAAAGAGTCGGTTGATCTGCGCAATATTTATATTCACCCTTTGAATGTGCTTCAAGCAGAATTACTGTTGCGTAATCGAAAAAATCCTGATGCGATGCTAGAGCAAGCTATCATGGTGACCATAGCAGGAGTATCCGCGGGATTACGAAATACAGGGTAAAGTTGCGGTAAAAATTAGATTGAACTTTAATCGGCGTGACACTAATAGTTATACCTCAGTATGGGCAAGTAAACATTTTCTAGGGGAGAGTATGAAGGCGTTTTCATCAGTTCAATTCGATTTACTCTATAGGGCTTTTAAATATTTTGTCTATGGGTTACTGACGCTAAATATCGGTTTGTTTTTTCAGGAAGAATCTTTAGCGACGCAACAAACCTTTAGTCAGGGCATTACACTAGAAGACATTATTCAGGGGTTTGCAGCTACTATTGATACGGCTGCTTGGGTATTGTTATTGTTCTTGTTTGAGCTTGAAACAGCTGCTCTGCAGCCAAATACTTTGTCCAAACCGAGTGTAAAAATAAGTTTTACTTTGATTCGTGTGTTCAGTTATGGATTTATTATTTATGCTTTTTACGGTTATATTTCTAAAATGCTGCTGATTAGTGGTATTTCACCATATCCGATTGAAGATGTTTGCGCTCTCATCACACAGAATTTTTCAACAATTGATAACTTAGATGAATATCCAATGCTGGTTGCGGATAGCTGCAGCCCTCTTAACAACCAAGAATTATTCAAATTGAATGGTCAGAAGATTATTGGTACAGCTGATCAATGGTCAGCAATCCAATGGTTGGCGCGGGTAGATGTGATTAATTCTATCACCTGGATTATGGTGGTATTGGTACTTGAGGCAGATGTGAGATTGCAGCAGCAAAGTCGTTTTGAAGGTACTTTGGTTTCAGTGAGCAAGCTAATTAAGATCTTGCTGTACACAATCCTATTCGCTGCTGCCACTTATTGGGGTTTTCTGGGGGACTTTCTCGATTTTTGGGATGCCTTTATGTGGTTAGTGGCATTCTTCTTCATTGAAATGAATCTATTTAAGGATGATCAGGCGGAACCAAATATTGGATAATCTACGCTGGATCTTTAGGAACAATAGCTAGAATTAACTTAGCGATACAGCTCAATTTGCCTTGATCATTTTCTAATCGTATCTCCCAAACATGAGATCGCTTACCTAAATGGATTGGCCGTGCTGTGCCTGTCACAATACCTGAGGAGACTGGACGCAAATGCGTGGCGCTCACTTCTTGCCCCAGACAAAGCAGCGAATTCGTGTCAATTACATGAGCTCCAGCAATACTACCTAAAGATTCAGCTAGAACGACATTGGCTCCGCCATGAACAACACCGTACGGTTGAAAGGTGCGTTTATCAGCAGGCATGGTGCCAGTGAGATAATTATCACCCACTTTGGTGATTTTAATCCCAAGATGTTCGTCAATAGTGCCTTCACTCATTGCATCAATTAGTGCTGGATCAGGCGTTTGATACCAAATACTAGCCATGATTAATCCTTAAATGTTAACGAACTAGGATTTTAGTCGTTTATGCTTAACCCGCTTTGGTGAGGCATCTCCGCCACTGCGTTTAACAAAGTCCTCGTGATACTCGCTGTAACTGCCTTCAAAGAAAACCACTTCTCCATTGTCTTCATAGGCCAGAGTGTGAGTCGCAATACGATCTAAGAACCAACGATCGTGAGAGATAACTAACACACAACCAGGGAAAGATAGAACGGCCTCTTCTAGTGCTCGAAGGGTTTCAATGTCTAAATCATTGGAGGGCTCATCAAGAAGTAGTACATTAGCACCTTGCTTTAACGTGTTAGCTAGATGCAAACGACCTCTTTCACCACCTGAGAGTTGTCCTACCCGTTTTTGCTGATCAGTACCCCTGAAGTTAAAGCGTCCTGCATAAGCCCTAGATGAAACTTCATAATTGCCAATCTTCAGCATATCATGGCCGCCTGATATAGCCTCCCACACAGTGTGATTATCATCAAGAGAGTCTCGGGTTTGTTCCACGTAGGCAACTTTGACCGATTCCCCGAGATCAATTGAGCCGCTGTCAGGTTTCTCGGTGCCCGCGATCATCCTAAATAAAGTTGATTTTCCAGCGCCATTACCACCAATAATACCTACCACAGCCCCTTTGGGAATGGATAGCGACAACTGGTCGATAAGCAGCTCATTACCATATCCTTTGCTAACTTTATCTAAAACGATCACCTTGTCGCCAAGGCGCTCTCCTGGAGCAATATAGATTTCATTAGTCTCATTGCGAGATTGGAATTCTTGTGAGTTTAGCTCATCAAATCGGGCAATCCGCGCTTTGTTTTTCGCTTGTCGCCCTTTTGGATTTTGCCTAACCCATTCTAGCTCTTGTTTGAGCGCCTTTTGACGGGAAATCTCTTGCTTAGATTCTGTTTCTAATCGCTTATTTTTCCCTTCTAGCCATGCAGAATAGTTACCTTCATAAGGAATACCATACCCTCGGTCCAGCTCTAAGATCCAGCCAGCCACATTGTCCAAAAAATATCTATCGTGAGTTACGGCAACTACAGTCCCAGCATATTCCTCTAGAAACTTTTCTAACCAAAAGACAGATTCAGCATCCAAGTGGTTGGTTGGCTCATCTAAAAGCAACATATCCGGCCGAGATAGTAGCAAGCGACAGAGAGCGACACGACGCTTTTCACCACCTGAAAGAGAGGTCACGTCTGCATTCCACGGGGGCAACCGCAGGGCATCAGCGGCTATATCGAGAGAGTGGTCAAGGTTGTGGGCATCCCAAGATTCGATGATTGACTCAAGTTCACCTTGTTTTTTGGCCAACGCGTCAAAGTCAGCATCCGGTTCTGCATAGTCTAAATAAACCTGATCGAGCGCTTTGAGCGCATCTACAGCTTCACGCATACCGTCCTCTACATTGCCTCGAACATCTTTATTGGGGTCAAGCAGAGGCTCTTGAGCAAGGTAACCAATTTTAATCCCCGGCATTGGCCGAGCTTCACCCTGAATATCTGTATCTAGGGAAGCCATTATCTTTAGAAGAGTTGATTTGCCCGACCCATTTAGCCCTAGCACACCTATTTTAGCGCCTGGAAAGAAAGATAGAGAAATGTCTTTTAGGATTTCTCGTTTAGGTGGAACGATCTTACTTACTCTATTCATCGTGTAGACGTATTGTGCCATGGGGATTTTTCTAGCTCTTAGTAGGTGAGTAAAACCTGACATTTAGTGAAAGCCATGTTCAGGCTAAGGCGAGCTATTCTAGCTGAAAGTAGCTCAACAAAGAATCAGATATTGAAAATTACATGGTTAAAGCTATGACAAAATATGCGAAAGTGAGTAAAAAAAGGCCTATTTCGGGCTTTTATTTAGTGTTAATAACGTGATATGTTCTACATGTTTGCTGGTTTACACACCATGCAATCAGTAATTTAATTAATTAAAATCAAAGAAAAGGGGTAAAAAAATGGATAAGTTAGCAGCAATAGTAGGACAATTGACTAGTCTTATAGTGTCTCTGATTGTTTTGGGTGTAGCAGCTGGTGTGGTTTTTGGCGATGTTCCATTCGTAGGATCAGTTTTAGACAATGCACTTGGCTTGGTAACAACTCTTGGTGATGCAGGTTTAGTTGGACTGCTTGTCGCAGGATACTTGTTTAACGCAGCCGACTAGGTGTGTAGTTGTTAATTGAAGGGAGCTTGTAAGGGCTCCCTTTTTTTCTAAAAAATAATAGGGTGTCGTGATGTTTGATGTATTTGAAAAACTAAAAAAGCTTTCTCGAGAGTTAATTGAGGTTTTAGGGTTAGTTCTTGTTGTGGCCATCCTAGTATCCGCATTGTTTGGTCCAGAGGTACCTTTCTTTGGAGGTATCATGGCAAATGTTCAAGGTATGGTTGATGCTCTAGGTTCCTCGGGTCTTGGTGTGGTTGTGGCGCTGTTGATCTTGTATTTTTGGAGCCGTCGCTAAAACATAAGGCGTCTTACTAGACGTCTTTTTGAATCTAGTCAAAATTTTAAACTTTCTTAAATAGTCAATTTTTATTGCGCTTATTCGAGAAATGTTGACATCAAAAGATAAACGATAAATTCTCTAAAACTGTTTTTTCCTCTCTTTGAGAATATCGATATATTTTCTTACCAATACTCCGTATTTATGTAAAACCGAATAAAATCAATAACTTATAATATTTTCATTCCTGTGATTTACGTGCTATGTTCAAGATGTGCTTTTTAAAAAAGACACGCTTCAGGCATTAAAACAAAAATAAGGGGTAATAATATGAGTCCATTAAAAGTAGTAAGACTATTAGCTGTAGCAATAGCAATCATCGGAGCCTTTACGGCTATTCCAGAAGCTGCATTGATTATGGTGCTAGTTGGTTTAGCTTTAGGATTTTTGAGCGATCAGGCGGATAAAGATAACAGAACTTTTTATCTGATATTTGCTTTAGCCTTATCGGCAATGTCTGGAGCCGCTGGAGGTCTTCCAGTGATTGGCGGATACATTACGGCTATTTTAGGTAATATGAGCGAAATTATTAATGCCGGCGCTGTGGCGATTATTATTATGGTGATAAAAGATCGCGTAATGGAATAATAGGTAACTTTGCTGAAAATGAAAGGCCCGCTAAGTTAGGCGGGCCTTTTTTGTGGAGTCGGTGGTTGTTAATCTACTGTAAAAGTCATGCCGGCATGCTCATTCAAACGCTTAATTAGCCGATCACCCATCGCGGTTGCAGGAGTCAAAAAGCCTCCTTTCGGGTCTTCTCCCTCAAAATCAAAGGCTAAACATAATCCGGCTTGAGCAAGCATCTTTGCAGTACAGCCATAACCCGGATCGCGGTCTCCAGTCACTCTAACCGTTAGAGTCTCGTGGTCAGAATTTTTTCCTAGTAAACTAACATCGAAATGTCCAGCTAATTGCGCTGCAGGGCTAGGCCCTTCTCCTGGTTTGGGAAGAACAAAGCGCTGCATAAATTTTCGTAGGGGTGTGATAATGACACTTAGGGCAAAAAAACCGAGCCCAGCAGTTAGGCCAAATGCGGATAATCGACCTTTAATTCCTTGGCCAGTCATCATCTGTTCGCGATACAGAAAATTATCGCCATAGGCCATATTAACAAGCATATTTGAGCGCAGAACTACTCGAGCGTTGATGGCTTCCATAATAAATGGAGCTGACCAACGTTGGAAATCCGTATCGAACACAGGGCCCTTAATACTGATTTGGGGGTGACAAAGTTGTGTATTTTCAGGACAAAGAATATAAGGGTTGTTCATATCTTTGCGAAGTTTTGGATCGCTTTTTGCAGCTTTTACAGCTTCAATCATACTGGCAAGAGTACCACCAGAGGCACCACCTTTCATGGTATTTACAGCTAATTTGACATCATCAAAATATTTACCAAAACGCTGCTTACCTTGGCGTTGTAGAAAGTGGACACCCAGATCTGAAGGGATTGAGTCGAATCCGCAGCAGCTTACAATGCGCGCGCCGGAGTGTTTCGCCACATCAGAATACTTTAGGATCATGGCTTTAATCCAATAGGCTTCACCACATAGATCACAATAATCTGTTCCATTTTCTGCGCAGACCTTCACTAGTGGCTCTCCGTAAAGTGCGTAGGGTCCAACAGTAGAAGCAATAACTCGAGCGGATTGGCACATTGTTGCTAGTGCAGCCTCATCATCAGCATCTGCAACAATGACAGAGAGAGCGTCTGCACTACTCCCCAAAGAGCTTTTTAATACAGCAAGTTTTTTTTCAGATCGCCCTGCAATAGCCCAATTCACTTTATCCCGTACGTGAATGTGCTCAAAAAGATAGCGGGTTAAAATTTGGCCGACAAAACTTGTTGCGCCATAAATAATTAAGTCAAAGGGTCTATTTGTCATTGTTAGTATGTTTTCCTAAAGTGGTGTTTTATAGTAGTGATAATTCAGCGGATATTTCCATTATGACTGAGCTTGTCCAGCAATTGCCGATACTCTACTCCTTTCGACGGTGCCCTTACGCAATAAGAGCTCGAATGACTCTCCTTCATTGCAGTATACCTTTTGAGCTGAGAGAAGTTCTACTAGCAAATAAACCAAGGTCAATGCTGTTAGTCTCTCCAAAAGGCACCGTGCCTATTTTAGTTTTAAATGATGGTACTGTTCTGGATCAAAGCTTGGATATTATGCATTGGGCAATCAACTCCACCTATCCCAGTGCTAGCGACCCTAACAATTGGATGGCGGCTGAAATACCAATGATTGGGCGACGCTTAATTGAAGCTAATGACACTGAGTTCAAAAGAGCCCTTGATGCCTACAAGTACGAGAAGCCCGGTGACACCAGATCACTAAGTGATTACAGAACAGATGCTGAGTGGTTTTTGGTCGGATTAGAGGATCGCCTTGAATATAATCGTTTCTTGATGGCTGACAGAATAAGTTTGGTTGATATAGCGATATTTCCGTTTATTCGTCAATTTGCTGGGGTTGACCCAAATTGGTTTGATCAAAGTCCGTATGCAAAGTTACGCGGCTGGTTAGCACACCTGTTGCAGTCCGACCTTTTTTTAGGATCTATGACCAAGCACCCTGTTTGGCGACCAGATGAGAGTATTAGAAACTAGGCATCTTAGATTTATTGAGCTTTTAGAAAAACATCGACTTTAAGATTTATCTATCTAGATTACAAATTGGTATCATAGCGCCTATCGCAGTTCTCACCTAATTTCAGCTGTTTTTGGGATATTAAAAGTTTTATTGAGGAATTTTAATGTTTGGTTTTTTTGAGCGCCTAGTCGATCCGTTTCCAAAACAAACTGCTCAAAGACCGCCAGAGGGTGTCTATCAGTTTTGTCGTTATTATTCGCGCGGTATGGAGCCTTGGTTATTATTGATGGCTTTTTTGACTGCAATCACTGCAATCTCTGAAGCACTGTTATTCGGCATTTTAGGCCAGGTGGTGGATTGGCTGTCAGATAGCAATCCCGACACGTTTATTGAGCAGTCCGGTATTACCTTGATTGGTATGGGAGTGTTTATGCTCATATTAATTCCGTTATCTAACGCTATGCGTTCACTGATTGTTCATCAAACGTTAATGGGTAATTTTCCAATGACTGTGAGATGGATGGCTCATCGTTATTTGTTAAATCAGAGCTACGGATTTTTCCAAAACGAGTTTAGTGGTCGAATAGCAACTAAAGTTATGCAGACCGCGCTTGCGGTACGCGATACTGTAATGAAATTACTCGATGTAATGTTATTTGTGGCCATCTACATGGCCACAGCGCTGGTGTTGGTTGGAAGTGCTGATCCTCGCCTTTGTATTCCGCTGATCATATGGTTGTTCTTCTACATTATTGTTCAGCGTTACTTTGTGCCTAAAATGAAAAAGATCGCAATGGTTCAGGCAGATGCTCGCTCTTTAATGACAGGCCGAATTGTCGACAGCTACACCAATATTGTTACTCTTAAATTGTTCTCTCATAACAATCGCGAGTCAGCGTATATTCGTGATGGGATGAGTGAATTTCTCAATACCGTGCACCCTCAGATGAGGTTAGTTACAAAACTAAATATTTGCCTTTGGACATTAAATATGTCCTTGGTTTTTTCGACGGCGGCGTTGGGTATTTATCTTTGGCTTAATGGGTCGATTACGCCCGGAGCAATTGCTATTGTTATGAGTTTGGCAATACGACTGACCAGTATGTCGCATTGGATTTTATGGGAAATAAGTAGCCTTTTTGAAAATATAGGCACGGTTCAAGATGGTATCAATACGTTATCTGTACCAAGTAAAGTCAACGACGCTCCGAATGCTAAGGCCCTCAATGTGAGTCGTGGTGACATTAAGTTTGATAGTGTTAATTTTAGCTACAATACAAACGAAACTGTTTTTGAAAATATGGATTTTCAGATTCCCGCCGGCGAAAAAGTAGGTATTGTGGGTCGCAGTGGAGCAGGAAAATCAAGTTTAGTGAGTCTATTGTTGCGCTTCTATGATATTCAAAGTGGGGAAATCACAATCGACGGTCACAACATAGAAGGCGTTCGACAAGAAAGCTTACGCTCTAATATAGCTATGGTGACTCAAGATACTTCCTTACTTCACCGATCGGTTAGAGAGAATATTATGTTTGGCCGGCCTGAAGCCACAGAGGAGGAGATGATCGCGGCGGCTAAGAAAGCGCAGGCCCATGATTTCATCGTATCTCTCAGAGATAATGTGGGGCGGAGGGGCTATGATGCCCATGTTGGTGAAAGAGGAGTAACTTTGTCTGGTGGACAACGCCAACGTATTGCCATCGCTAGAGTTTTATTGAAAGACGCCCCTATCTTGGTTTTAGATGAGGCGACATCTGCGCTAGATTCCGAAGTCGAAGCCTCTATCCAACTGAGTTTATATCAGCTGATGGAGGGTAAGACAGTAATCGCTATTGCACACCGATTATCAACGATTGCGGCAATGGACCGGTTGATTGTTTTAGATGAGGGAAAAATAATCGAGCAGGGGACACACCAAGAGTTGCTTAATAAAAATGGTATTTATACTAAGCTTTGGGGTCATCAATCTGGTGGTTTCTTGGGATTTGAATAAACTACAGTAGACAAAGAATAATGATATCGTTTTCTAATATTGAGCTGCGCCGGGGTATAAAATTATTACTCTCTGATGCCGAGTTATCCATTCATCCTGGTCAGCATATTGGTGTTATTGGTGCTAATGGAAGTGGTAAATCTAGCTTATTTAAGTTACTTATGGGTGAAATAAGTGCGGATGCTGGAGAGCTACTCATACCGTCAGATTGGCGTATTGCACATATGGCTCAGGAGCTTGCAACCTCTGAGCGCAGCGCCTTAGAGTTTGTTATCGATGGTGATCCTATTCTGAGAGCTATTGAAAATGATATTGAAAAGGCTCTCGCAAACGAAGATAACGATCGCTTAGCTAAAGCCTATGAGCAAATGGACATGATTAATGGGTATGATGCCCACTCACGAGCGGAGCAGTTGCTCCACGGATTAGGATTTCATCAGTCAGAAATTAGCCAGTCGGTTAATAGTTTTTCTGGGGGGTGGAGGATTCGATTAAATTTAGCCCAGGCCCTAATGAGCCCATCTGACTTGCTCTTACTTGATGAGCCAACCAATCACTTAGATTTAGATGCTACTCTATGGTTAGAAGAATGGCTCAAAAGTTATATTGGAACGCTTCTGGTGATTTCCCATGACCGTGATTTTTTGGATAACGTGGTTAGTCGTGTCATTCAACTGGAGCATCAGAAAACTAAGAGCTACAAAGGTAATTACTCTGCGTTTGAACGACTCCGTGGAGAGCGATTGGCTCTGCAACAAGCTAGTTTTGAGAAACAACAAAAACGCCGGAAAGATGTAGAGGCCTTTGTTGCTCGATTTAGATATAAAGCCTCTAAGGCAAAGCAGGCACAAAGCCGGTTAAAAGAACTCCAGCGAATGGAAAGTATAGCGCCAGCCCATGTTGATTCCCCCTTTTATTTTAATTTTCCCGTTTCTAAAAAGGCCTTTGGCGCTTTGGTCAATATTAGTCAGGGAGTTTTGGGGTATTCTGGTAAGGCCGTGCTCAACGATGTAAATTTTGATCTACAACCGGGGACTAGAATTGGCTTGCTGGGCCCTAATGGTGCTGGTAAATCAACACTAATTAGTAGCCTAACCGGAGACTTAGATCTGATAAATGGTGCTCGGGTGTTCGGAGAAAATCTTAAAGTAGGTTATTTCGCTCAGCATCAATTGGAGGTGTTGGATTTACAAGCAAGTCCGTTGCTACACATTCAACGCATCACGCCAACAGCGACAGATCAAGAGATAAGAAATTTCCTTGGTGGCTTCGACTTTCACAATGATAAAGCCCTTGATCCTATCCAAGACTTTTCTGGAGGTGAAAAAGCTCGGGTAGCTCTAGCTTTAATTGTTTGGCAAAAACCGAATTTACTCTTACTGGACGAACCCACTAACCATTTGGACCTGGAAATGCGTCACGCATTGACAATGGCATTGCAAAGTTATGAGGGGGCTTTAGTGGTGATATCTCATGATCGACATTTGTTGCGTAATACGGTGGATGAGTTCTATTTAGTGGCTGAGGGTGTTGTAGGGGAATTTAAAGGAGACCTAAAGGATTATCAAAATTGGTTGACAAATTTTGTTAGGGACTTATCTCCGGTAGATAGTACTGTTACAGAAAGCGTTCAAGACAAAAAGGCTAATCGTCAAAAAGCAGCTCAAGATAGACACAAATTGGCGCCAGTAACTAAGAAAATTCGTCAGTTGGAGGGCTTGATTGCGCAATTGGAGGGACAGTTAAAAGAAATTGAAAACCAGCTGTCAGATGAGACTATTTACAAACACGATAAAAAGAGGATTCTAACGGATGCTCTGGAAAATCAAGCTGATATAAAACAGCAACTTAAGAATTGTGAAGAGCAGTGGTTAGAGAGCCAAGAACAACTAGAAAGCGACATAACTGAGCTCTAAAAACTATAGAAAACAGTATAGATTCCTGTGTTTATATGATCGATCGCTCATTGGAAAACACGTTCCACATTGAGATGATTACTAGGTACATACTATGCTTAACAAATATAAGAGTTTACTGAAAGGTTCTGAATCAGATTTATCATTGGCGGCAGAGAGTGGTGATTCTAAATCAGTAGCTGATAATACTGCCCTTATTGGAGCAGGTGTCAAAATCGAAGGCCAGGTAGTTAGTCAAGAGGATTTGGTGATTGCAGGAGAAGTCAAAGGCCAGATTATCGCAAAAAGTCATCATGTTCATATTGCCAATTCAGGTGCGCTTAAAGCGGATATTATGGCTAATGTCGTTTCCATCGAAGGTTCGGTTACAGGCAATATTTCAGGATTAGAAAATGTCATTATTACTTCAACCGGTAACGTCTTGGGTAATATTGAGTGCCCCAGGGTTAGCCTTGAGGACGGTGCAAAGTTCAAAGGTAGTATTGAAATGAGTCCTGCAGAGCCAGTGGCCGCCGTGCGAAATGTCAAAACGCATCTTACTGCAGCGGATTCAGATCAAGTCGACTCTAAAGCCTCCTAAGTAATAAGTTATGAACCAAGCATTGGTTAAGGCCTTTCCTATGCCTGTTCAGCAGGGGCCTAATGTTGTGCCTAGCTGTTTATTGCCTGATTTGTTTAAACGTCTTGATGCGAATAATCGATTAGTTGTGCTAGATATGGGACAAGCAATCTCATCTACCGTTAGATATTTCAGTCAGTACAGGTGTCAATTAAATTTTATTGATTTGTACTCTGAAGACTGTATAGCGTTACCCAATCCAGACCTTAATCATCAGCAAAAAGTGGATTCACTGAGATATTTACTCAATTTGGGACCATCCACCAAGATAGATATATGCTTATTTTGGGATGTATTTAGTTATCTTGATGATAGTTTTGTTAGAGCTTTGATCGAAGCATTGGAGCCTAATATAAGTGAGACTACGGGTGCGTTAATTATTAATCCCCGTGATTCACGAAGACACCTACCATTTTATCGATATGGTATCAGCGATGAATCTCATTTCACTCAGACAGAAAATTCAGGCATACAGCCACCTATCTTTCCTAGATCTCAAAGAGACCTCAATAACCTGATTGATTATTTTGCCATTGATCGGGGACGTTTAATGTCCCAGAGCAGGGCAGAGTATCTGTTACTCGTTGACCGAGAATATGATAAAACAGACCGAAGCATGATTTAATATTTTTGCTTATTAGTGTCTTATCTCGTTTTTAATTAGCCTTTTCACCAAGGATTATTGCCGCTACACTGCGCTGTCCAAAAAAGGCACATTTTATGAAACAAGCAATAATTATTGGCGCCAGTTCAGGTATCGGCTATGAGCTTGCCATTCAACTCGCTGCACAAGGATATCAGTTGGGGCTCATGGCACGTCGTATTGAGCGTTTAAATGAATTAAGTGAGTTGTTACCTGGGGAGCATTTTGTTCAGGTAACCGATCTCGTCGATACTGATATTGCGCGAACACAATTAGCCAGCCTGATCGATGTGATGGGTGATGTAGAGTTAATCGTTGTCAACTCAGGTGTTGGGGCCTCTGAGAAAAAGCTTGATTGGAACGTAGAGTCACAGATGATAGATGTCAATGTTCGTGGTTTTACCGCTATGTCCATGGATGCAATGAATCATTTCTTAAAGCGCGGTGGTGGCCACTTAGTGGGTGTCTCTTCCTTAGCTGCGCATTTATCTGGCGGCTTGGCTCTGACATATCATGCTACTAAAGCCTTTGTTTCCAATTACTTGAATGGGATGCGGTCTCGAGCAGCGCGTTCCAGACTGCCCATTACTATTACTACGGTAGAACCTGGCTTTATTGATACACCGATGTTAGAAACTAAGCCAATTGGTACCGTGTCAGTTGAAAAAGCAGTAACACAACTTGTTAGAGCTATCGTCCGTAAAAAGAATCATGTTTATATCACTCGACGTTGGATCATAGCGGCAAAAATCATTTATATTTTGCCCAATTGGTTGATTCGTAAATTTGTCTAAGACACTAATGTCAGCAAGCGAGTATCAAGCGTGAAGAGTCGAGATTGATGATCAGCCGTCAAAAAGCTTTATTATCTGCGGTGATTAAAGGTTCATTGGATATGTTGCCTCTGAGCTTAGCTGTCTTACCTTGGGGTATTCTGTTTGGTTCATTAGCCATACAGCGAGGCTTTACATGGTTTGAAGCGCAATTATTTAGTGCATTTATTTTTGGTGGGGCGGTGCAGATTGTCACTGTTGAGTTAATGGCTGAAGGTGCCTCACTGTTGACCATTTTGTTCAGCGCCCTAGTAATTAGTTCGCGGCACTTTCTATACGGTTTAACCCTGAGAGACAAATTGCAACACAAGCCTGCCCATTGGCGGATCGGCCTAGGTTTTCTGCTCACCGATGAGTTATTTTCTCTATCTGGCGATCGGCGGGCATACAGCAATAAATTTAGGCTATATTATGCGTTAGGCGCAGGAGGAAGCTTCTACCTTGCATGGAATGCTTGGACGGCGATAGGCATCATTGCCGGTGCATGGTTACCTGATCTGACTCACCTTGGCCTTGATTTTGCAATTGCTGCTACCTTTATTGCTCTAGTAATTCCAGATATAAAAACTCTTCCCATTTTGGTCTGTGTTTTAGTTTCGGGCTTTCTATCCGTGATTTTCTCGATTTACAGTATTAAATTAGGACTGGTATCCGCAGCTTTGATAGGGATGTTGTCAGGTTTTGCTATCCAAAAGTTGAGAGCTGCACAATGACTTTTATAACTATTATTTCACTGGCATTTATTACCTTTACGACAAGATACTTATTTTTAGAAGGTAGATTGCCACTGCGTCTTGGCCTAAATGTTAAACAAATATTGAGTTTTAGTGCGCCAGCAGTTTTAACAGCCATTTTTGTTCCAATTCTTCTTATACAAAAACAAGAACTTAATATTGGTTATACCAACCAATATCTTTGGGGTGGAATTACGGCAATTTGTGCAGCCTACAAAACACAGAGCGTGTACTGGACTATCAGTATTGGTACTGCTGTCTTTATTATTGGTAGTGCCCTGTTTTAACACTAGGGTAAGCCCGACTTAGAACGCATGAGTCATCAAATTTACTAGCCTACCCTGTTAATATTGTTAATATTTGCTCCAAATTGACTCGAGAGATGATTATGATTCCAAGACAACTATATGATTCTGACCACGAAATGTTTCGTGACTCCCTGCGTAAGTTCCTTGAAATAGAAGCCATGCCTAATCATGAACAATGGGAAAGTGATGGCATGGTGAGTGATGATATTTGGTTGAAGGCCGGAGAGCAGGGCTTTTTGTGTCCAATGGTGCCTGAGGAGTACGGTGGGGTGGGCACAGATTTTCTTTACAACTGTATTGTTAATGAAGAAGTCAGTCGTTCTGGTTGTACTGGTTTAGGGTGGTCACTGCACAATGATATATCAGTACCCTATATTGTCCGTTATGGGAGCGATTATCAAAAGAAAAGGTACCTTCCACGGTGTGTGTCGGGTGAATTAATTACTGCGATTGCCATGACTGAGCCGGGTGCTGGTTCTGATTTGCAGGGGACTAAAACGACAGCAGTACTCGATGGAGACAACTACATACTAAATGGGTCTAAAACTTTTATAACTAACGGTCAAAAAGCCGGCTTAGTGATAGTCGTGGCGAAGACAGATACCTCAGCCGGATCTAAAGGCATTAGCTTGTTTTTGGTAGAAGCGGATTTTCCTGGCTTTAGCAAGGGCAAGAACTTAAACAAGTTGGGATTAAAAGCTCAGGATACATCAGAATTGTTTTTCCAAGATGTTAAAGTGCCCAAAGAAAATCTTCTCGGTGAAGAGGGGCGCGGTTTTATTTATCTGATGCAGGACTTACCCCAAGAAAGGCTCTCTATTGGTGTGGGGGCTGTGGCTAATGCTCAGGCTATATTGGAAGCGACTATTGCCTATACCAAAGATCGTAAAGCTTTTGGAACCACGGTAGCATCCTTTCAGAATACACAGTTTAAGCTTGCTGAGTTGGCTGCTGAAGTGACCAGCGCAGAGGTATTTTGTGATCGTTGTACTGAGCTATTACTCGAAGATAAGCTAGATACGGTAACCGCATCAAAACTTAAATTACTGACTACTGACTTGCAATGTAAGGTAGCGGACGAATGTCTACAGCTTCATGGTGGTTGGGGTTATATGTGGGAATATCCTGTTTGTAGAGCTTTCGCTGATTCACGTGTACAGAGAATTTACGGAGGCAGTAACGAAATTATGAAGTTGATTATTTCTCGAGAATTAATGAAATAATTTGCAGAATAAGACAATAGAAACGCCCCTTTTTCGGGGCGTTTCTATTAGGTTTGGTTAATTTTTATAGGAAGGATCAATCTTGTCAATCAGGCGGACCAGAGCACTAAATTCCAATTGTCCAGACGGTGTGCCCGCTGACTGAATAGTCATCAGTTGTTCCGCTTTGGCAAGAATTTCGTCACTCACTGGAATAATATTTTTCCCTGTAGCATCACAAGCGACTTGGACCTCACAAGATCTCTGAAGAGCCCACATGTTGTAAAAAGCCTCCGGAATTGAACGACCACAGGTTAGTAAACCGTGATTGCGCAGAATAAGTAGATTTTTATTCCCAATGTTGGCGATTAAACGAGGCTTTTCATCATCTAGGACGGTAAGACCCTCAAAGTCATGGTAGGCCACTCTGTTTTGAAGTAGCGCTGAGTAAAAGTTGTCAGTGCGCAGACCTTCTGTTGAACAGGCTACGGCCATTCCCGCATCAGTGTGCGTGTGGGTAATACATTGCACATCCTCTCTGGCACCGTGGACCGCAGTATGGATAAGAATGCCAGCAGGGTTTACGGTATATTCTGTGTCTTCCATTATATTGCCATCAATATCAACCTTGACTAGATTAGAGGCGGTTACCTCGCTGTAGTGCAGCCCGTAAGGATTGATCAAAAAATGATGGTCGTTCCCTGGAAGCTTGACGGTAATATGGTTGTAAATAAGCTCCGTCCAGCCTAAGTAGTCGAAGATTCTATAGCAGGCAGCCAGCTCGACTCGGAGTTCTTGTTCAGTTTTTTCCATTAGTTAACCCTCTTTACAAATTTAGTTAATATGATGATTTGAGTACCGTTTATTCGGCCTTCTAGCTGTTCTGAATTGTCTTCAACTAAAGAGATGTTACGCACTGCAGTTCCGCGTTTGGCAGTGAAGCTCACACCTTTAACATTTAAGTCTTTAATCAGTGTAACTGAATCGCCTGCCTTTAGTAGAGCACCATTACTGTCTTTATGTTTAACAGTAGGTGCGTCATCGTCAAAGGTTCCATTTTTGGCCAGAGCTAAAGTATCATCTTCTAGGTACAACATATCAAGCAGGTCCTGAGCCCAGGGCTCAGGGTTCAGTTTTGTTAAAAGACGCCATGTCATTATCTGTACAGGTCGAACTTGACTCCACATCGTGTCATTAAGGCAGCGCCAATAATTCACATCCATTGATGATGAGCCTGTTAAATGATTATCGCATATTTTGCAGATGAGCAGGCAATAATCCGGCTCAGTACTTTCAAATGGAGGAACAGCAAAAATTTGCAGTTCGTCAGTAGAACGACAGAGTTCGCATGAAGATTCACTGCGTGTATGAAGATTTGACTCAATTGTCATCGAAAGAGATTACTTTTACCGGATAGAGAGAACAATATTATAACCGGTGAGAGTAGTCTGCTGTCTAGGGAGTTACAGTGGTTCATAGATCTACCTTAATGAGCTGGTAAGAAAATCTGCTGCAGCCCATCCAGAAATCACTGCGCCTTCAACACGAGGTCCCGCAAACGCATCGCCTGCTAGAACTAAAGTTGGCAGTTCTGTTGCCTCGCTAGCTACCATGCAGGGGCTTGGGTCAACGACCACTGGCTTGCTGTAGCGCCAACCGTGCACTTCAAAATCAACGATGTTAGCTCCCAAATAAGGCTTGGCAGCGTTAATTAGTTGTTGACCAATTTCATCTCGCTTATGGCCAAAGTGTTTGTGACTAAAATCACCACTACCATGAATGGTTACCGACGGAATGACAGAAACTCCTTTTTGTAAGTTATCGCTGATCCATGCGATTGGGCCTTTATTAAATGCTAGAGCACCTGGTGGATCGATAAAACTAGGTTGGTCTAGAATTGCCATAACGGCAATACAGCTTTCATAATTAATACGCTCCAGCCTAGCTTGATTCGAGGCTGTCAATTTGAAATCACTGCTGGCTAGTAAATCCAGGGTTTGTGGTACGGGTGATGTAATTAAGAGGGCTTTTGCATTTATCCTGCGACCATTATCCAGCTCCACTAGCCAATTATCACGGTCAATAGCAACAGACAACGCCTTAGTCTCTTTTTGAATATTCAGACCCACTGCAAGGTGCTTAGCGATTGCAGTCATCGTAGGCACTCCGCGATAGCGCGCATGGCTGTTAGGTTGACCGGGGAAACTGCTGTACCACTCCTCAGCGACTCCCGCACTTAACCATTGTTTCACTTGAGCCACAAACCGAGGATCACGAGTGGTCATAAACTGAGCACCATGATCAAAGCTGGCATCACCTATCCTGCGCCCAGCTAAACGGCCGCCAATACCCCTACCCTTGTCAACAATGGTCACATCAACATCAAGTTGGTTAAGTTTTGAAGCAGCACTTAACCCGGCAAGACCTGCGCCAATAATCAAAATATCTGTGTGTTGCGTTTTTTTGGGCATAGTTAGCATCTTATTTTGATTTACGCCGAGCTTCAGTCTTACATCGCTGGGAACAAAATCGAACCTCTTCCCAACTCCGGGCCCATTTTTTCCGCCAGGCGAAGAGAAGCCCGCAGTTTAGGCAATGTTTTTTGGGAAGATCACCCTTTTTACGCATAGCGGGTATCCTTGGACTTAAGCCGCTGTTAAGGCGGACCCTGCCAAGGTAATACGATGCATTAGTCTAGCTTGCCCCTGGTAATCATTATTTGCTTGATGCCAGGTACAGCGGTTATCCCAAAAAGTTACTGAGCCGGGACTCCATTTAAAGCTACAAGTGAATTGAGGTTGAGTCACATGGGCATATAACTCATCAAGAAGATTCCGGCTTTCAGTAAAGTCCCACCCTTCAAATTGAATAGTATGACCCGGGTTCACGTAGAGGACTTTGCGGCCACTTTCTGGATGAATAATGACTACTGGGTGAGTGGCATCACCCACCCGATCCATACCCCCAAGGTGCTCGGCTAAATCTGTCATTCGATAAAGGCCATTTTCTCCATACAGGTGCTTGTTTGAATGGACTGCGCGTAAATTCTCTATGAGTGATTTGAGCTTTGGAGAGAGCGCATCGTAAGCATTAGCGAGATTGGCAAACTGGGTATCACCTCCCGTTTCTGGAAGTTTGCGGGCTACAAGGATAGACCCCATCGCTGGAATATCATCATAGGAGTGATCTGTATGCCAACCACCACCAATATTGGTATGTTGATCTTTTTCTTTCCGAACTTCAGCAATCTCTGGGAACTCTTCGGTAGCTCTAAAAAATTTGTTCACTACAATACTGCCAAAACGCTGTGCAAATTGTAGATGGTCTTGAGGAGAAAAATCTTGATCGCGGAAAAACAAAAGCCCATGCTCTGCAAATATTGTTCGGAGATCTGCTAGCTGAGTATCGCTAAGGTCCGCAAGCTGAATGTCGCTGATCAACACCCCGCAACCTTCTGAATACCGCGTCACTTTCATTACAGTATTCTCATCTATAACAGCTCATTGAGCTTTTGCAGCAATATTTTATTTACCTGTTGAGGATTGGCTTGCCCCTTGGAAGCTTTCATTATTTGACCCATAAAGCCACCGAGTTTCTTTTTTCGTTTACCTTCATCACTGTTTATAAAGTCTTCAACCATCGCTGGATTGGCCTCTATAACATTAGTCACTATTTCTTCAAGAGCACCGCTATCAGAGACTTGCTTGAGACCTTTGGCCTCAATAATTTCGTCAGCACTACCTTCCCCTTGCCATATAGCATCAAACACTTGTTTAGCCATTTTGTTAGAAATGCTGTTATCAGCAATACGAACAACCAGAGCTGCCAGTTGTTCAGCTGAAACAGGAGAATTCACGAAGTCTAAATTTTCACTATTTAAGCGAGCAGTGAGTTCTCCGATCATCCAGTTGGCCGTTAACTTAGGGTTGTCTGATCGGGCGGTGGATGATTCAAAAAATACTGACATAGCTGAATTACTTGCTAATATATTCGCATCATAGGTTGATAGTGAGTACTCATGGATAAAACGTTCCATCCGAGCATCAGGTAATTCAGGCAGAGCCCGGCGCAGCTCCTCAATAGTGTCATCAGTCACAATAACGGGCAGCAAATCAGGACAGGGAAAATAACGATAGTCATTAGCTTCTTCTTTACTACGCATTGATTTGGCGACCTTGGTATCGCCATTATAGAGACGGGTCTCTTGGATAACGGTTCCACCATCTTCTATCAAATCGATCTGTCGCTCTACTTCACGTTCGATAGCCTCTTCCATAAATTTAAACGAGTTAAGATTTTTAGTTTCAGTGCGTGTACCTAAAGTAGAACTTCCTGTAGGTCGAACCGAAACATTAACATCAAAACGCATACTACCTTGACTCATCTCTCCGTCGCAGATACCTATTGAGGTGACAATATTATGCAGCTTTTTCGCAAAGGCTACAGCCTCTTCAGCACTACGCATGTCAGGTTCAGAAACAATTTCGATCAGCGGAGTGCCTGCCCTATTTAGGTCGACACCTGATACACCATGGGGTAAATCTCCCTCATGAGTTGACTTCCCAGCATCTTCTTCAAGATGAGCGTGGTGGATACGGATTGCCTTATTGGTTCCATCTTCAAGCTGGATTACAACTGAGCCACGTCCAACAACAGGTTTCTCTAACTGTGTTGTCTGATAACCTTTGGGTAGATCGGGATAGAAATAATTTTTCCTTTCGAAAATAGATTCTTGCTCAATTTCAGCATCTATAGCCAAGCCAAACATTACCGCATAATGGACAGCCTGCTTATTAAGAACAGGCAAAGTACCCGGCATAGCTAGATCAATAGCGCAGGCTTGGCTGTTAGGCTCGGCACCAAAAGAAGTGCTTGCTCCTGAGAAGATTTTAGTTTTAGTAGCAAGTTGAACGTGTACTTCAAGACCAATGACAGTTTCCCAGTTCATCGCAGACCCTCCGGAGCTTGGGTGTGCCAGTTGGTTATTTGCTGGAACTGATGTGCGGCGTTTAGGATGCGCGTTTCGTCAAAGTAATTACCAATAATTTGTAATCCTACAGGTTTACCTTGGACCATACCGCAGGGAACCGACATTCCAGGTAAGCCTGCAAGATTAGTAGCGATAGTGTAGATATCTTCCAAGTACATCGCTACCGGGTCATCACCCTTGGCACCAAACTTGAACGCGGGCGATGGACAGGTAGGGCCAATGATTAGATCTACTGATTTAAAAGCCTCTGAAAAATCATGCTGAATGAGCTGTCTAACCTGCTGAGCCTTGCCATAATAAGCATCATAATATCCTGCGGATAGGCAATAGGTTCCAATTAGAATGCGTCTTTGAACTTCTTCACCGAAGCCTTCTGACCGAGTTCGACAGTACAGGTCCTGCAGGTCTTTTGGATTCTCACAACGATAGCCATATTTGACGCCATCAAATCTCGATAAATTGGCAGAGGCCTCTGCCGGCGCAATAACATAATACGCGGGAACAGACAGACTGGAATTTGGCAAGTTTATATCAACTAACTCGGCACCTTCAGACTCTAGCTGCCCAAGGGCTGTTCTAACGGCGTCCTGAGTGCCCGGATGGAGACCCTCTGAGAAGTATTCTCGGGGAATCCCTATTCTTAGGCCTTTGATCGAAGCACTTAAAGAAGCGCTATAATCAGGAACATCTTTTTCTACAGATGTTGAGTCTTTTTCATCGAAACTAGCCATACAATTCAGCAATATTGCACAGTCTTCTGCTGTACGCGCCATAGGACCTGCTTGATCCAAACTTGATGCAAACGCAATCATACCCCAACGAGAAACACGTCCGTAGGTTGGCTTCAGCCCGCTAATCCCGCAAAGAGCGGCTGGTTGACGAATTGAACCACCAGTATCAGTCGCAGTAGCCCCAGGGGCAAGTCTCGCAGCAATGGCTGCTGCAGAGCCTCCGGAAGAGCCTCCCGGCACAGAATCTGTGGCCCAAGGGTTCTTTACTGGGCCATAAAAACTTGTTTCATTAGATGAGCCCATGGCAAATTCATCCATATTGGTTTTACCCAGCATGACTGCGCCAGCCTGCTCAAAATTTTCCACCACTGTTGCATTGTATGGAGGCACAAAATTATCTAACATTTTTGATCCACAGCTGGTTCTTACGCCTCGAGTGCAAAAAATATCTTTATGGAGAAGAGGTATTCCACACATAGGGTGTGCTTTTCCTTGCGCAAGCTGTTCATCAGCTAAAGCCGCCGCTTTGAGAGCCTGGGCAGCAGTTACCGTAATCACGGCATTAAGTTGATCATTTATTTGGCTAATACGATCAAGAAAGTGTTGAGTTAGCTCAACGCTCGAAAATTCTTTGTTTTGTAGCCCTTTGATGAGCTCGGCGATAGTTAGATTGTGCATTATTTATCCGGTTACTCTATCATTTTAGGAACGCTAAACAGTCCGTTATGTATTTCAGGGGCGATAGACTGGAATTCCTCACGACGATTATTTTCGGTAACCTCATCACTACGCAATCGTTGGGATGAATGAAACGGGCGAGAAGTGTTTACCACAGATTCACAGTTAGCAGTTTGGAGCTGGTCCACTAAATCTAAAACACTGCTTAGCCGATCAGTTACATCAGTTATTGTTTTTTCGTCAATCGAAAGTCGCGATAATGTCGCCAAGTTTTCAATTTCTTCTCGTTTAATGGTCATTCTTTGGCCTATCTTTTGGGATATTTTCGTCGAGTTTGGTTAGGAACGCTAAACTCCCCTTTACCAGGGTGGCTAAGGTACCATAAATGACGCAATTTGGTTACTCAGATTACTTCTTAGAAGACATAAAACTTAGTGCTTTAGGGAAATTTACGTTAATTCTCGATAGATGTAGGAAGTTTGCCTCAAGATCAGCTAGAATCGAGTACTAAATGTAGTTTTTAGCAGTTTTTAAACTGTTACCCGTTAATTTTAAAACATCGTTATCACATGGCTTTGGTAGTGATGGTTGTAACTTAGGAAGGTTTACAGATGCTCAAAAGAATTCGTGGTATGTTTTCCAGCGATTTATCGATCGATTTAGGTACAGCAAATACGCTTATTTACGTTCGTGAGAAAGGCATTGTTCTCAATGAACCTTCAGTTGTTGCAATTCGACAACAAATGGGACAAAAGATTGTCGATGCTGTAGGCGTTGATGCTAAAAGAATGCTGGGCAGGACTCCTGGCGATATTACTGCGATCCGTCCACTCAAAGATGGTGTTATTGCTGATTTCCAAGTGACAGAAAAAATGCTTTTGCATTTCATTAAAAAAGTTCATGACACAAGTTTTTTTCCTCCCAGTCCAAGAGTCCTCATCTGTGTTCCCTGTATGGCGACAGAAGTTGAGCGTAGGGCAATCAAAGAAGCGGCCTATCATGCTGGCGCCAGAGAAGTACATTTAATTGATGAACCTATGGCTGCTGCTATAGGAGCTGGGCTGCCAGTGGAAGAGGCGGTAGGCTCTATGGTAGTAGACGTTGGTGGAGGGACAACTGAAATTGCTATTCTTTCCCTAAGTGGTGTTGTTTATGCTGATTCAGTTCGTATAGGAGGCGATAGGTTTGATGAGGCTATCGTTAATTTTGTGCGGCGAGAATATGGTAGTGTCATAGGGGATACTACCGCTGAGCGAATTAAGATGGAAATTGGCGGTGCCTATTTAGCAAAAGAGGTTCGTGAAATTGAAGTGAGAGGACGCAACCTTGCAGAAGGTATTCCAAAACGTTTTTCATTGACCAGTGATGAGATTCTCGGTGCGCTTCAAGAACCATTGGTGGGAATTGTTCAGGCGGTTAAGCGTGTTCTGGAGCAGTCACCGCCGGAATTGGCCTCTGATATTGCTGAGGCAGGGGTCGTACTAACAGGTGGTGGCGCGCTACTTAAAGACCTCGATAAGCTTCTTGCCCACGAAACAGGGTTGCCTGTCATTGTTGCAGAAGAGCCGTTAACTTGCGTCGCCCGCGGTGGTGGTGAATTTCTCGACATGATGGACAACCGCAAGCTCAACAAGCTAGCTTTTTAGAGGGTTTGTCGGGTAGCTCAGAGTTCTATTACTACTGATTTATCGGGAGCACTATCATTAGCAAAGTTTTCGCTAAACCAACTTCGATCGTTCGTAGGATTCTTTTAATTGTTGCTTTGGCAGTTGGAATGATGGGCATTCACACCTATACCGATTGGCTGAAACCTCTCGAAAGATTTTCAGATAGAGCGTTAGTCCCACTGCATTGGTTAGCTAATATTCCATCCCAATTGAACGCTTGGAGTGAGTTAATCTTATCTGATCGTTCTGATCTAGAGTCAGAAAATACCCGCCTAAATCAAGAAAATTTAATTCACCGAGGACAATTGCAAAGGATGGCAGAGCTTGCGGCTGAGAATCTTCGCCTGCGTCTTTTGCTCAACGCCACAGAGCTCTTAACGGATAGCGTTCTGGTGACTGAGGTTATCGGTGTTTCTCCAAGCCCAAAAAGTCATACGCTTATTGTTAATAGAGGGATTGAAGATAATGTTTATGTTGGTCAACCTATCTTGGATGCCGAAGGGTTGATGGGCCAGATAACAGCAGTATTTGAAAGTCACAGTACTGCCTTATTGATAACCGATAGTACGCATGCTATTCCTGTTCAGGTGCTGCGAAATGGTATGCGGTCGATTGCGGAGGGAACCTCAGATTACAATAGGATGAGACTACGGTTTATTTCTCCGACCGCCGATATTAAGAAAGGTGATCAACTTGTGAGCTCAGGTTTGGGTGGACGTTTTCCGCCAGGGTACCCTGTGGGGCACGTCATTGGAATTGAGCGAAATACAGGGGCCAACTTTATCGAAGTGGAGGTGGAACCAGCTGCTGAAATGGATCGGAGCAAATATCTTTTGTTAGTGTTTACCTCAAAAGATGGCACAGCAATAGGAAATTCTCAGTGATCCGATTAGGACCGGGCATGGGCGTTATTATCTCGATTGCCATGGCAGTGGTTTTACAGCTCATGCCAGTATCTGGTTACTTCCTGCTTTGGAAGCCAAACTTTTTACTGTTAGTGGCTGTTGGATGGGTTATTTTTCAGCCTAGCCAATGGGGAGTGGGTTTTGCTGCCGCAGTAGGACTATTAGCAGATATCATATTTCGTTCTCCGATCGGACTGCATATCTTAACCTTCTCAATTATTGCTGCGATTCCACTCTTTCTTAGCGGGTGGCTAGTGTATTTTTCTTTGATTCATCGATGTGTATTTATTTTCTTACTAACAATTTTGGCTGAAATTTTTAGAAATATGGTATTTTCGATGTGGGAAATTCCGACTGACTATAGCTACATACCGATGGCAGCTCTCGCCTCGGTTTTAGTGTGGCCTTTCATTGATTGGTTCTTAAAAAATGTTAACCAAAAACGAAATTGATTCCCCAGATGGTGGCCAGACTTACGACCTTGTCCTATCTTCTGGCTCGCCAAGGCGTCGCGATATATTGAACCAGATAGGGGTCAGATATATTGTTGTAGTTCCTGAAATAGATGAAAGTCCGCGAATGGGTGAGTCAGGATTTGAGTATGTATCTCGTATGGCTTTTGAAAAAGCCAATAAAGGATGCCAGTTAGAACTTTCCGATAGGCCAGCGCTTGGTGCTGATACTATTCTTATGTGCGATGGACAATTGTTTGGTAAACCCAGTGACTTTGATGCGTTTAGAGAAATGATTACATCATTATCTGGCCGCAAACACAGTGTATTATCGGCAGTTGCAATGAGTAGTCGGAGTAATAGTGGTGTTTTGGTGTCTGAAACTTCCGTAACGTTCAGGGCTATTTCGGACCAAGAAATTCTCTCTTATTGGCAAACGGGCGAGCCCAAAGATAAAGCAGGAGGATACGCCATTCAAGGGTACGGTTCCATTTTTGTTAAAGAGATCCTGGGAAGTTACAGCGGTGTTGTTGGATTGCCAATTGCAGAAACTTATTCCTTGCTGAATGAATTTGATGTGCCTATTTGGCAAGATTCCTAAGGAATTCGACTTTAGATGGCTACAAATATGGATTGTGAACTTCTTATTAATTCGACACCAGGTGAGCTACGCGTTGCTTTGCTAGAGGAGAATGTCGTTCAAGAAATTCATATTGAGCGTGAGAATGAATCAAGTATTGTTGGCAATATTTACTTAGGCAAAGTTGTTAGAATAATGCCTGGATTGCAAGCGGCGTTCATTGATTTTGGTGCAAGTCGTACTGGCTTTTTACATGTTGATGATATAGATCCGACGCAACAGCTACCCAAGAGCAAAGCTAGCTCGGCTAGTGTTACTGAGATTAAATATCTGCTGCATGATGGCCAGTCAATTATTGTTCAGGTTGTCAAAGAGCCAATAGGAGATAAGGGGGCTAGACTAACTGCTCAAGTTTCAATAGCTTCTAGGTATCTGGTTTTTATGCCCGGGCGTGAGGGCATTAAAATATCTCGTCTAATTAAAGCGAAAGAGGAGAGGGAGCGTCTTGAAGAGGGTTTAATTTCTATTTTGAGGGAGTGTTACACTGACAATGATACTAATCAAGGTAGTTATATTGTCCGATCTGCTGGTCAAGACTGTGATCTTAAGGTTTTAAAGTCAGATGCTCAGTTCTTGCAGCTTCTATGGTCGTCATTGCAAGGTAAAAAGGCTCGCGCTCAAACACCGGCCTGCCTTTATCAAGAGCTTTCTGTTGAACAACGGTTGATTAGAGATATAGACCGTACTCGGTTAACAAATATAACCGTAGATAACCATGAGACCGTTTCTGACTTGCACGAATACTGTGAATTAATCGATCCAGGGCTTGAGGATTTTCTGACCTATTATGGGGATGATGAGCCGCTGTTCCGCAAATACAAAATTGATGAAGAAATAGATGCAGCGTTGCACCGAAAAGTTGATCTTGCCGGCGGTGGATACATTGTTATTGATCAAACGGAGGCTCTTGTTGCTATAGATGTTAATACAGGAGCTAGCAAAGGTCGCGGTGATCCAGAACAAACTGTTTATGAGACGAATTGTCAGGCTGCAAAAACGATAGCTCGGCAACTAAGGCTTCGTAACCTGTCCGGTATTATCGTTATCGATTTTATTGATATGAGTACGACGAAAAACCAGAATTCAGTGTTAGAAATTTTAAAGCGCGCTATGAGCAGTGACCGGATTGAAAACTATGTTTCAAAATTTACAGAACTTGGACTTGTGCAGATCAATCGACAAAGAACCTATAAATCCCTACAGCATGTATTAAATGATGATTGTTCTGGCTGTGCTGGTCGAGGAGCGATAAAATCCGTAGAGACCGTTAGCTATGAAATTTGGAGAGAGCTTTCGAGAGTTTCCAAAAATTATGAAGCTAAAAATCTGAAGATACAGGCAGCTTCTGAGGTAATTGAGTATTTATCGATGCCAAACAGATCTGTTTTAGAGGATTTTGAGAAATCCAGAAAATGCTCGGTTCACCTCTCATTAGAATCATCATTTATTAGAGAGAAATTTAATATTATCCCGGTTTGAGACCGCAAAATGACTGATAAACTGCTAATCACTATGGCTTCTTGGGCTCGCTGGCTTCTTGTCACTGGTGTATCTTTGATTGTCGGCGTTGTGATTCTTGTCTTGGTTGGTAGGCAAACTATTAGTCAAGTGGATAGTTTGCGTCCAGATATTGAGGAATTGCTTTCAGACAACATTGGAGTGGAAGTCTCTCTTGGTCAATTAAGTGGCGAGTGGCCTAGGCTAGTGCCCATATTGGAAGTAGCCAGTGTGACCATTATTGATACTGACCAAAGCCCTTCGCTTGTGTTAGACAAGATCCGAGCAGAACTTGATCTATTTAGGAGCCTTCGGCATACCAATGCGGTATGGAGAGAGTTAGTTATTGATGATCTATCGATCACAATGGTTGAAGACTCTATAGGACGTTGGAATTTGAAAGGCTTTACAGGAGGGTCTGAAACAGATTTGGGTGAGCTTTTAAAACCCTTTATGCACAGTAGGTTGATCCATTTAGAGAACATTCATATAGACCTTCAATCATTCTCAGGTGAATCAACTAGTATTAAAGGGGCATCGGTCAAAGTTGAGAACGACGATGAGTTCCATCGCAGTGAAATGTCGGTTTACTTCTCAGACCAGGATGTTCCTGCCCTTTTTGTTTTAGAGGGGTATGGAGATCCGTCAGATCTTGACTCATATAACGCCGAAGGTTATCTAAAGATTCAGAACTTTGATATATCAGCGCCGCTGGTAGAGTTGGGGAAATCTTTAATGCCAGGTTCATTTAGTGAGCTTAAGCAATTTAAAGCTGGAGCAAATAGTGAAATCTGGTTCGATATAAGCCAAGACGGAAGAATAGATATTGAGGGGACCATGTCAGTCTCTGAAGTGTCCTTGGATTGGTTGGCTGATGTGCCGCCTATTACTAACATGAGTTCAGATATTATTGGTTGGTATATCCCAGGGTCAAGTTGGGGATTTCGTTTTCAGAGCCTTGATTTTGACTGGTCGGATACACAAATAGAGCCATTAGATGTTGTCTTCAGTGAGAGGCTGGGCCCTCAGTGGGAGGATTTTGATGTTTCTATTAATCATTTGAATCTAGACCTGTTGTCTGACTTGCTCGAGAAAGCCGATGTTTTGACAGATAGCATTTTAACAACTGTCGATAAGCTTCGGCCTCGAGGAGAGCTGAGTATTCTAACCTTCGGGCGCAATAAAGCTGGGTACTTTGCCTCAGCTAACTTAGAAAATATCAACGTTTCTCCTTATAAAGGGGCACCCGGGATTAAAGGCGTTAATGGATACCTGGAGATAGAGGGGACAAAAGCGCTTTTCCATATTGAAGATAATGATGGGTTTCAGCTATTTTTCCCGAAGGTATACAAGGACTACCTGCCAATTCAGAAGGCAGTGGGAACCGTTTACGCACAATTCAATGGCCCCGATGAAAATTTGATAATTAGAAGTTCTAATATTACTGCTCAACTCGAGGCAGGCAATGCTAATTTTTTATTTTCGGTGGAGCGAAATAAAACCAAAAACACATCTATACCTGAAGTTGCTCTGATCATTGGTGGGGCCGATATTAATGCAGCCTATTTTAATGAATACTTGCCCTATAAATTGTCACCCTCATTACTAAAATGGCTAGGCGCATCTAATTTAAAGGGAAACGTCAGAGAGTTTGGATTACTTCAGAGGGCTGGTTCTGGCGTTGATGGAGCGGTAATGAGGACCACGCAGTTGATGTTTGATATTGAGACTGCAGCTCTTGATTATCATCCTCAATGGCTTGGGCTGAGAGACTTTGATGCAATAGTGTTAGTTGATGATCGTTTTACTCAAGGTAAAGTATCTCGGGGAACTATAGGTGGTGCAAATATTTCGAATACCAGCTTAGAATTGGGAAGCTATCCGCTTGGACATCCCAAGTCTAATTTGTTAACGATTAATGGAGAACTTGATTCGAGTGTTTCCAAGGCTATTGGTATCCTAGCTAACTCATCATTGGTTAATAATCTCGGTCCTTTACCGAGCTGGGAGTATGAGGGGAAAGTTGAAGCTCAATTAGCTCTTCAGGTTCCTTTAAGGCAGTTGGAAGGGGCCTCCTCTGCAGGTACTTACAATATTTCAAGTACGCTGATTGATGCACAGTTATCCATTCCTAATACGCCTGTTAGCCTTACTCAAATGAATGGAGTTCTTAACTTCTCAAATGAGAGGGGCCTATATTCTGATTCGATCACAGGTCAATTGTGGAACCAAAATTTGTCCGCGAGTCTGGCAAAGCGAAGTGGTATGCAACGGATCTTCATAAATACTATCGTTGAGCCAGCGAGTCTTAACCAGCTAGTCAATTTTCCATGGACTAGAGTTGTCACCGGCAACATTCCCATTGAGGGAGAATTGACCATTAACGGTGGAGTTGGGGTTGCTCAGGAGTCATTAAGTTTGGGATCAGACAACCTCAGCCCAGTGACTTTACTCATAAAGAGCCAGTTAGAATCTAATGAGATAATCCTTCCGTGGCCGTTGGGGAAAAGTGCTCGTGAAAAACGAGATCTTGCTTTGAAATTGCACTTTGATTCTGGGTTGACCCGCATCGAGGGAACCATGGGGGATAAATTGGTTGCAGATCTACGATTTGTTGAAAGCATTTTTAAAAGAGGAGTTGCAAGTTTTGATCGAACAGCAAGTATTCCTTCTGATAATGAAATGCTAATTGCAGTTTATCTACCAACGGTAGATCTTGACTCTTGGCGTCCGGTTGCAACCTTATTTGGTGAACAGTCTTCTAAGACTCAACCCTCATGGTATCCAGTCTTCGATATGAACTTTGATTTTCTTGAATTGGGTGCCTTAGAGTTAAAACAGATCAAATCAGAAACTAAGTTTTTTGATGGCCAAATTGATTTGCAGTTCTTTACTAATCTTGGTGATGGAAAGTTATTAATTGACGACACCCTCGGCGATGTGCCGAAGCTAACTTTAACCAGGCTAAATATGTCTAAAGACTTTTTGGCTGAGAAAGTAAGCGATCAATTATTAGATCCAAGAACATTTCCAGCATCAGATATCGTCTTGGAAAGTGTGGTTGTCGATGAAAAATTGTGGGGCAATATATCTTTTCAATTACGGCCAAATTCAGAGGGCGCAGCGTTCAAGAATATTCAAGGAGATATTTTTGGATTAAAGCCAGGTGAGCTTGCTGAGGAAGGAGAGGCTCTATTTTTCTGGGGGTTTGATGATAAGCAATATTCCAGCCGGCTGACCGGGCCAGTGGGTATCAATAATATAGGCGATTTTTTCGAGGGCCTAGAAATACCCACGCCAGTAGATAGCCAGTCAGGGAAGTTAGTTCTTGACCTTGAGTGGTTGGATCAACCTTGGAATTTTTCTAAGCAAAATATAGCTGGAAACTTCTATGTAGAGCTCAATCAAGGTAGCTTTTATACCTCTCCTGGAGGTGCTAGTGCTGCGTTAAAATTGATTAGTTTATTTAATTTTGCGAATTGGTTGCGACGATTACAGTTGGATTTCTCTGATGTAGTAGGAGAAAATTTAGCTTATAACAATCTTCAGGGTAAAGTGGAATTTGATGGAGGTAGTGCGCGTCTTTTCGATCCGCTCAGGATGGAGATGCCCTCAGGTCGCATGAGTATGGCAGGTGATTTTAACCTACTTAATGAAACTGCAGATGCAAAACTTGTTGCGACTTTACCAGTGGCTACTAACTTGCCATGGGTAGTTGCGCTGTTGGGAGGTATTCCTGCAGCTGCAGGAGTTTACGTAACGAGTAAGATCGTAGAGAAACAAGTAGATAGACTCTCCAGTATTAGCTATACCTTAAATGGCCCATGGGATGATATCGAAGTTTCTGTTGATAAAATATTTGCTGCGCAACTAGATGACAAGCCTGTTGACACTCAAGTTCCCGAGCAATCGAGTAGTGATAAGGAATAATAGCACCCAACTGAGCGAGAGAATGCACCTATATTTAGTGGATATTGGCCGACTCAATATTTTTTGGTGGCTTGAAATAAATGTTATTCAGCTAGTGATCTGATATAAGTAAAAAGTTTTCGACTGGCGACCGCCGATTTTTTAAGTTCTTGCTCGCGGTTAGCTTGTCGTTGTAAATTGCGCAATTTTTGGCGATCTGCAAGTGAGTGCTCATTGACAAAATCATCGATGGCGCTATTTCCTCCGTTAATCAGTCTGTCGCGCCACTGCTCTAGCTGTGCAAAATGTTGACGGTAAGTTAGAGATTGATGGTCCATTTTGTCGAGTGTTGTTTGAATATCGTCGATATCTGATATACGCATTAGTTTGCCGATATACTGCAAGTGACGTCTTTTCGCTTCTCGGCTTTTTAATCTTCGAGCTTCATAGATCGCTTCTTCTAAAGCTTCTGGTAAATTAAATTTTTGGAGCTTTCCTTCAGGCATCTCAACTAATTCTTTACCTATAGCTTGCAATGCATGACTATCTCTTTTTAGTTGAGATTTACTGGGTCCGTCATACTCAGGTTTTTCTTTAGAATCGTCCATTACACAAGAAATACTGCTGCGAGTCCAAGAAAGGACACGAACCCGACAATATCCGTAATCGTGGTGAGAATAACTGAACCAGCTAATGCAGGGTCAATTTTTAGAGACCTTAATATTACAGGTAAAATCGTTCCGGTAAGTGCGGCAGCTATTAAGTTAATAGCCATCGCCAGGCCGATGATAATGGCCATTCTTATATCTTGAAACCATATAGAAACTATACAACCAACCAATAGGGCATACAAAAGACCATTTACAATGCCTACAGCAAACTCTTTACTCAGCAACCAACTTATATTTCCCCGTTCAATCTGGCCCAAAGCCATACCTCGAATTACTACGGTGAGGGTTTGGCTTCCTGCGACGCCTCCCATGCTAGCAACAATAGGCATCAGGATGGCGAGGGCAACCAGCTTGTCCAGAGTCGCTTCGAACAGGCTAATAGCAGAGGATGCTACTATAGCTGTAATTAAGTTAACACCTAACCATATGGCGCGGCGCGGTGCGGTTCTACTAATTGATGAAAATGTGTCTTCAGTGTCACTCAGACCTGCCATTGCGAGTAATGAGTGGTCAGCGTCCTCCACAATAACATCAACAACATCATCAATCGTGATACGTCCTAAAAGTCTATTGTGATCATCAATAACCGGTGCAGATACTAAGTCATAGCGCTGAAACCGAAGGGCAACCTCTGAGTCAATCAAGTTGACATCAATTGCTTTAACATCCGTATTCATAACCTCTCTAACGGTGGTTGATGGTGATGAAGTAAGGAGTTTACTGATTGGTAAGTTGCCTAAGAAAGTATCATTGCGGCTCACGACAAAAAGATTGTCAGTGATGTCTGGGATCTCTTCAAATCGTCTTAGATATCGCAATACAACATCAACATTAATATCTGGCCTAACGGTAATAACTTCGGGATCCATAAGACCCCCAGCAGTATCCTCAGCGTAAGTGAGAACGGACTCTACACGCTGACGGTCTTGCACAGACATCGCTTTCAGTACTTCTGGGATGACCTGATCTGGTAATTGCTGAAGAATATCTACTATGTCATCGACATCGAGACCTTCTGTTAATAGAGCCACTTCAGCCCCATCCATCTTGTTCAGAAACTCTAATTGAATTTCATCTGAAAGATCATGAAGTACCTCACCAGAGATCTCTGGATCGATAAGTTCCCATAGAACATGCCGGTATTTAGGTGGTGCAGTCTCGAGTTGATGTGCGATATCTGGAGGTGAAAGATTATTAAGGGCGTGGCGAATCTGATTCAATGTTACTGAATCTAGTGCGCTATCAAGTTTGGTAAGTAAATTATCGTTGATAATCATACATCGCTTTCCCGGTCGAGCCACATGGTGCTGGACTAGACTCCATTCTAGCTTTGTATGGGAAAATTCGATAGGGGATATTTAAATTAGTCTACGGTTGTCATTTGACCATAGCCCTAAACGAGACCAAATCACTCCCCCTCACCAAAAAAATCAGCGAACAGATCAGTTATGGCTTGGCACGCTAACTCTTCTTCTAGGCCATCAAATTCAAAAATGAGTTCTGTCCCTTGGGCTGCAGCTAACAGCATTAACGACATTATACTTTTTGCATCTACCAGAGGTTCCTGAGTTCCTGTCCTGATGGAACAGGAGTAACGCCCAGCCGTGCTCGCTAATTTAGTCGCAGCACGGGCATGGAGTCCCAGTTTATTAATAACGAGAATTTTAGAGCGAATCATTACATTTCATCAAGGAAGCTCCTTGTGAACCACCTGGACAGACGGGTGCTTACTTGAAAAATACTCATGAAGACGATTTGCCAAGTATACAGAACGATGCTGACCACCTGTACATCCGATTGAGATAGTTAAATAGCTACGATTATTGGCTTGAAATTTAGGGATCCAGCGGGTTAGAAAACCAATAATATCTGCGAGCATTGAAGCTACCTCTACTTGACCCTCAAGGAATTCAATAACCCCTATATCATTGCCTGTTTGTGTTCTAAGCTCTTGTTTCCAATAAGGATTAGGCAGGCAGCGCACGTCAAAAATAAAGTCAGAGGCTTCAGGTAGACCGCATTTAAAACCGAAAGATTCAAACAGTATCGACATATGGCCAGTACTCTTAGGATCGACAGAGTTTTTGACAAGATCTCTTAATTGATGCAACGAAAGTCCGGATGTATCCAGATTTCTATCTGAGATGTTCAAAATTGGAGAAAGTATCTTTTCTTCAAGATCAATTGCTTCGGGCAGACTGACATCACCTCTACTTAAAGGATGCTTTCGTCTGGTTTCACTATAGCGTCTAATGAGTTCACTGCGACGAGCTTGAAGAAAAAGGACGCTTACATCGATGCCCCCTGCTTCCAGTCTACTTAATATTTCGGGTAGTTTGTTGAGATCACCCACTATATTGCGAGCATCGATACCCACCGCTAATTTAGTCTCGTAAGCAATAGTTTCGGGTGCCTCATCCTCGATTAGAGTCAGTTGAGAGTTACCTCTGCTATCCTCAGAGTTGAGTTCCTTGATTAGGTTTGGCAATAAGCTAGCTGGTAAATTATCGATACAGGTAAAGCCGATATCTTCAAGGACATTCAGCGCAGATGTTTTGCCCGAACCCGAACGGCCGCTGACAATCACCAGGCGTAACATTAACTAGATCGCTCTAGAGCTAAAGCAGTTTCATAAAGGTCGTGATTTGTTCTGCATTCTCGCAGTTTTTGGCGGGATTCATCCTTTTGCATCAACGCTGCAATTCTTGCCAGCGTCGCCAAATGTTCATCATTTTTCTCCTCGGGGACTATCAGCGCAAAAACTAAATCAACAGGTTTATCATCGAAGGCATCGAAGTCAACTGGGGTTTTAAGAGTAATTAAGCAGCCATGTATTCTCTTGAAGCCAGGCGCGCGGCAATGAGGGATAGCCACTCCATCGCCGATAGCAGTACTGCCTAATTTTTCCCTTGCTACAAAACTATGGAAGAGGCTATCAGTCTGTTCTTCATTGCCACCTAAATAATCACTTATTAAGGAAGAAAGGTTTTCAAGAACTCGCTTTTTGCTTGACCAAGGCAACCCACTTTGGGTGGTAGCATGGGTCAATACATCATTTATTTTCATTTATTGCTTCAATGGCCTCGATGTTTTTCTTTGTGCTTTATGAGTTGTCTATCCAACTTATCCGATAGAGAGTCGATAGCGGCATACATATCTTCATGTTCCGAAATTGCAAACAGCTCAGCCCCAGTGACATGAACAGTTGCCTCAGCTTTTTGTCGCAACTTTTCCACTGTCAGTATTACTGAGGTGCTGGTTATTTGTTCGTAATGCCTCTCTAGTTTGGACAATTTATTGGTAACGTAGTCTCTAATTGGATCTGTAATCTCTAGATGGTGCCCACTTATAGTCATCTGCATGTAGTACTCCTTTCAATTAGCATTTTAAAATCGTTTCCTCTGACTTGACGAAGGTATACCTAAACTTTCACGATATTTGGCAACCGTTCGTCTTGCAACTTGGATACCTTGTTCCTCCAATAGAGCCATTAATTTATTATCGCTTAATGGCTTTGACGGGTTCTCTGCGTCTATTAGAGCTTTTAGAATAGCGCAAACTGCGGTTGATGAAAACTCTCCTCCAGCTGAAGTGCCAACATGGCTTGAGAAAAAATATTTAAGTTCGAAAACTCCCTGAGGCGTAGCCAAATATTTAGCCGTGGTCACCCGCGAAATTGTTGAATTATGTAATTCCAATTTCACCGCAATATCTGATAAGACCATCGGTTTCATCGCTATAGGACCGTGATCTAAAAAACCCTGCTGAAGCTCTACAATCGTTATGGCAACACGCATTAATGTATCATTTCGACTTTCAATACTCCGCAGAAACCAACGTGCTTCCGCCAAATTATCCTTTAAGTATTGATTTTGATCACTATTGTCTGAGCGTTTAATTAGATCTGAATAGGCGGTATTAATTTTTAAGCGTGGAACATTAGAATCATTTAGCCTGACTTTCCAGCGCCCCGATATTTTTTCAACATAGGCATCCGGAGCGATATATTCAGCATCATTAACAGATATTGATTCACCCGGGCGGGGATTCAAGCTTCTTATTAATTTGAGCGTACCTTGTAACTCTTCAACAGAATAGCGTGTTTTTTTAGCCAAACTGGCTAAATCAATGGAAGCAATATCTGTTAAAAAATCAGATACAAGTCTAATTGCTTGCGCGATAAAGGGAGTTTTATTCGATAATTGATTAAGCTGGATAAGTAGGCACTCTCTCACATCCCTACCAAAAATACCGGGAGGATCGAACTGTTGGAGGCGATGCAACACGGCTAGTAATTCGTCATCCTCGATTGGGTCATCGGTATCTTTGGCATGATGGTGGGAGAGAATATCCGATAGATTGTCGCTAATCATGCCTGAGGGTTCAATTGCATCTATATATGCTTCAGCTATCTGTTTATCACGTTGAGAGAAAGGCGTTAAGTTGAGTTGCCATAATAAGTGATCTTGAAGTGATTCAGTGACATGATAAACCTGCTCCCAGTTACCCTCTTCATTACCAGTTGAAGCGGGGGTAGAGGTGTTAAAACTTTCCTCCCAACTTGCATCAACAGGTAGGTCAGCAGTTTTTTCTGTGGTCCAGTCAGAGTTTGATTCGTCATCTGTGATGGGTTTGTCCGTTGCATCCGTTGCGGCTTGTTGTGTATCAGAGTCATCAGCATTTAAATCTATGATAGTAGTGTCTTGCGAATCCGAAGATTCCTCATCTGATTTTGAGGTTCCAGGATTATTGGTCTCTTCATCCACTTCCAGCAGAGGATTACTGTAAAGTTGTTCTGTAATTTCTTGACTTAATTCAATAGTAGATAATTGCAGCAACTTGATTGCTTGCTGCAATTGAGGGGTCATTGTCAGCTGCTGGCTAAATTTTAATTGTAAGCCTGGACGCATAGAGTAACTCTTTACGCTTTAGTTAAAGAAGCAAGTTTAGTGCCGAAACTACTGATGTGGCAATGCAATAATGCAAAAAAGACTATTTTTATAGAGTAAAGTGTTCGCCAAGATAGGTTTGTCTGACTTTTTTGTCATTCAAAACATGTTCTGTAGATCCCTCTGCGATAACATGGCCTTCACCAATAATATATGCGTGTTCGCATATATCCAGAGTTTCTCTGACATTATGATCAGTTATCAGCACTCCAATACCTTTGTCACGAAGATGGCGAATAATATCTTTAATATCGTTTACAGAAATAGGATCGACACCAGCAAAGGGTTCATCAAGTAAAACAAATTGAGGGTTGGCAGCCAGTGCTCGAGCAATCTCAACTCTTCTTCGCTCTCCTCCTGATAAACTCATACCAGTACTTTTAGCAAGATGGGAGATATGAAATTCATTGAGTAGAGTTTTCAGGATCTCTTGCCGCTCATTACGTGTTAAGTCCTTTCTTGTTTCTAGTATAGCTAAGACATTATCTTCAACGCTCATCGCTCTGAAGATCGAAGGTTCTTGCGGTAAATAGCCCAGGCCCCTGCGGGCTCGCCCATGCATTGGTAGTGAAGTTATATCCTCATCATCAATACGAACAGTGCCGCCATCTTGAGAAACTAATCCAATAATCATATAAAAGCATGTAGTTTTACCTGCTCCATTGGGGCCTAACAGACCAACAATTTCTCCCTGCTTTACGGATAAAGAGACGTCCCTAACAACAGGCTTTTTTGCGTATGATTTAGCCAGGTTTCTAGCTTCCAAGGTAGCCATCAGCTTGTTTCCTCGAGATTTTCTAAGGATGCTCCAGTCCTTACAGGCTCATCCATTGCTGTCCCAGTCTGCTTAAAAGGAGGAATAACAAGCTGTATTCGTTTTTGATCACTTTGATCATCGCCCTTAGCTTTCCACGTTCCTTTAGCCAAATCATAGTTGATGGTATCACCTTTGATAAAGGTACCATTTCGAGCTAGAGAAGCATTAGTTTTTAGATTAATAATATCGTTGATCAAGAGATACTCAATGGTCTCGGCTTTAGCTATAACAAGTGTAATATCATCGAGCGAGACTTGCTGGTAACTAGCAGGTGATCCTAAACACAAAATCCGACTCACTGTGTCACCTTCGTAGTGGATTGTGACTTCCTCAGCATCAATCAAAATACTTCCCTGCCTAATGATGACGTTACCGCGATACTGAGTTAGGCCTGTTAATTCATTGCGTTCAGCATAGTCTGCAGAAACCGAAATGGGTTGAGCGCGATCACTCGAGAGTGCCGAGGCCATACAGCAGTGGGCCACAATAAAAAAAATCAGTAGTTTTCTAAATAGCATCATGAGTTGCACGTACTTTGGAGTTTATTCTAAATATTTCTTTATCAAGATTTGCATTTAAGCCGGTGCCGGATAACGTTAGCTCAGGGGACACTAATTTAAAACCTCCATCCGTTGTAACGGTCATGCGCGCCGAGTTGTAGCTCAGATTATTCGAGGTTAAGGTACTCTGCTGGCTGATGCCGTTGATAAACGCCACAACATCTCCATTCAAGGACAACTTACTGCCATCTGCTGACAGTGTTCCTGAATTAGCAACAAAAGAAACACCTTTTTCTTCACGCTGCTCCAAATTACCTATTCGAGAGACAAAGCGAGGAGCCGATAAATGCAATTGGGTCTCTCCAGACAATAGTTCCATTTTGGATGAAGTTAAGATAAATAATTCATTTCCATTGTCAGAGAAACGCTGACTTGTCATTGTTGTCATGTAACTGTCAACACTTGGTTCTTGAACCAATTGAGAATTATTTTTACGTATAAAAGACTCAGGAGGAGAATCCCAAACAACTAAAAACCAACTAATGATGACTACTAGGGTAATGCCAATGAAAGATTGGCGAATCATTGGTATTGCCTCACAATTTCACTGAACTTTCCCTGTGCGGTAAGTATCATTTCTGCAACTTCACGCACTGCGCCATTGCCGCCAGTGCAGGCCGTCTGCCAATCAGCCTTTGCGGCTAAAGTGCTACTAGCATTCGCTACAGTGATACCTAAACCTACTTTTTTGATCACCGCAAGGTCAGGTAAATCGTCTCCTATAAAAGCAATTTCATCGAGAGTTATGTCCAAGGATGGCAGTAATTCATTTAAGACGGTTAATTTATCCTCACGACCTTGGATCACAGGGTTGATACCTAATTCATCGGCTCGTCTTTGCAGTAGGGAAGACATCCTGCCTGTAATAATACCAACTTGAATGTTGCCTTTTTGTAAGAGTTTTATGCCAAGACCATCTTGAATATCAAATCCCTTCATTTCCTCACCACTATTGCCATAGTAGAGTTTTCCATCCGTGAGTACGCCGTCTACATCGAGTAAAAGAAGCTTAATTTTTTGTGCAGCATCTATGACTGACTTTGGAGTTGCACTCATTAAATTACTCCCGCTCTTAGGATGTCATGCAGGTGCAAGACGCCAGCAATATGGTCTTTCTCTTCCACAATTAGAGCTGTTATTGAAGCCGTTTCCATAATGGTTAGCGCTTCTGCGGCAAGCATATTTTGGGGGATTGTCTTAGGATTTGCCGACATAACATCAGAGATCGAAGTGGTAGCAAAGTCTATCTTGAGATCTATGATGCGTCGTAAATCACCATCAGTAAAGATACCCACCAGCTTGGCGTCATCTGACATTATTGTTGTCATGCCTAGGCCTTTTTGGGTCATCTCAATCAGCGCATCCTGTAGTGTCTTATCGCCGTTCACGACTGGAATTTGATCACCTTTGTGCATGATATCTTTAACCCGCAATAACAGTTTTCGACCCAAGGCTCCACTAGGGTGAGAGAACGCAAAATCTTCTGCGTTAAAGCCGCGAGCCTCCAAAAGAGCGATTGCTAGAGCATCTCCCATTACTAGGGTAACAGTAGTACTTGTTGTCGGTGCCAAATTAAGAGGGCAAGCTTCAATAGTGACGGAAACATCAAGGTTTGCACAGGCCGCTTTAGCCAGTTGAGAATGCTTGTCTCCTGTCATGCTAATCATGGGAATACCTAATCGAGCAATCAGAGGAAGAAGTGTCACGATTTCATTCGTATTGCCTGAATTCGATATCGCTATGACCACATCAGCCTTTGTGATCATACCAAGATCGCCATGGCTAGCTTCACCAGGATGAACAAAAAATGCAGGAGTACCGGTACTGGCGAGGGTCGCAGCAATTTTGTTACCGATATGTCCTGATTTACCCATTCCGGTCACAATCACACGCCCCTGGCATGCCAAAATTGTTTCACAAGCAATGCTAAATTGCTGATCTACACGAGACGATAGAAGTCCAATTGCTTCAACTTCCATCTTAATAGTGCGAAGGCCTGATTCAATAAAATCGATCATTTCGGAATGCGCTCGTTATAGTTCAAAATTTCTTATTATGCATTATATGACGAAAACGTCTTCTCAGGTAATCACTAGCCGGCCATCATAGATGGCCATAACAAAAGATAGTAGCAACAGTATCCCGATAACAGAATAACGCCGACAGTTCTAGAAAGGTGTGCGCCTGTGTTTCTCCGTTTCCCTTTTGCAAGTGAAACAGCAAGTATTATAACCATTAACAGCGTCATCGCCGCTAGAGAAAGATAATCTCGAGTGAACACTTCTTGAGTTAGATTCATTGGCGCAATAGCTCCTGCTGTGGCCATAACCAGTAGTATGTTAAATAAATTTGAGCCGAAAATATTCCCTACTGCTATATCATGGTGACCTCTTAGAGCACTCATAATAGACGCGGCCAATTCTGGCAGGCTAGTCCCAATGGCGATAACCGTCAATCCAATTATAAGATCGCTGACACCAAAATAGCGGGCGATATCTTTTGCGCCCCAGACAGTGATTTCAGCACTAATAAGTAGCGCGGCCAAACCAATAATCAGCCATAGTCCAGAGCTTTTTAAGGAGGTTTCCTTGATTGACTCAGTGCCTAGATGAGTTTCTACATCCGCATCTGGTTGGCTCTTCTTGTATTTCACAACAATGATCAATAGTGGGATAACCAAGAAACCAAGGGCAAGGCTTTCCCCGCGATCTAGCTGTCCATCGTAAAGGCAGAGTCCAGCTAAGGCGGTAATAAGTATGAGTATCGGGCTTTCTTCTCGTAAAAGATGCTTTTGTATGGGAATAGGCGCGACGATGGCTGTGATGCCAAGTACTAAACCAATATTGGCTAAATTTGAACCAATGGCATTACCAACGGCTAAACCACCTGAATTTTTCAACGCCGCATTAATTGAAACGATGATCTCAGGGGCTGACGTGCCTATTGAGACAACAGTTAGTCCAATAACTAGTGATGAGATGCCAAAACTTCGAGCTACACCAACACTGCCGTTAACGAATTTATCAGCACCCCAAACCAAGCCCAAGAGACCTGCAATTAAAGCGAGTATGGATATATAAATTGCAGGCATAAGCTCTCCGCAGCCAGGGTGCATTTTGTTTATTCAACCACTCAGGAATGGTATAGTGCGCGACTCCAAAAGTCAGCAGTGTTTTTAAGAAAGTTATTTTTCATGGATTATCGATACAAAGTGGTGTTAAAGGATTTAATAATTGGACTATTTTATGAACAAATTGAGTGTATTTAGTAGAACCCTAGGGTTGTGCTTAGTGATATTGAGTTTCTCGCCGTTAGTTGGTGCGCAAATGTCTGCCCAAACCGGAGCAAGTAAGCAAGATCCGTTTGATAATATTGAAACAATGACGAGCGAATTACTAACCATTATTGCTGACCACAAAGGCCAGTACCCTCGGAATGAGAAATCCTACTTTAGTGCGCTAAATAATCTCATGACCCCTTTTGTTGATTTTGATTATGTGGCAAAAAAGGTCATGGGAAAAAAATACGTGAAATTATCAACAAGAGAGCAGCGCGATCGATTTGTTGGGGTTTTTCGAGAAGGTTTGGTAGAAACTTATGGTCGCGGTTTGATGAGTTATGGCGATGAGAAGATTGTTTTAGTAAACAGGCAGGCGTTACCTGACGAAAAGAGAGTCGTTATTGTAAAGCAAGAGATTCGGGGTGCGACAGCAGTATATCCACTCAATTATTTGATGGCAAAAAAGAGAAAAACCGGCGAGTGGAATGTCGTTAATGTGACTTTAAATGGGATAAATTTAAGTAAAACTTTCTCGAGTCAGTTCCAAAATGCGGCCCGCAAATCCTCCGATGACATCGATAAAGTTATCGATGGATGGCTGATAAGTAAATAGTTAAAGAATGTGAGAGAAAAGAATGGATCTTGAAGAGATTAAAAGTTTACTAGAGTCCACATTAATTGATTGTGAGGTTCAAGTTGAAAGCCAGGGAAATCATTTCAACATCGTCGCAGTAGGTGATTTTTTCGAAGGGAAGCGCGCGGTACAGCGCCAGCAGTTAGTATATGCGGTTTTAAATGACCAGATATCGTCTGGGGCTATCCATGCGGTCAATATGAAGTTATTTACTCAACAAGAGTGGCAGGATCGTAGTTAATACAAATTTTAGACTGTAAAAAACTACCTAGCAGATGCTGTATTTATAGAACGATTTTTCTTTTTAAGGTTATCCAATGGATAAACTCATTATTCAAGGTGCAGGACCACTTCAGGGCGAAGTGTGGATCTCAGGCTCTAAAAATGCCGCACTACCGATATTGTCGGCCTCATTGCTTTGTGAAGGTTTGGTCACTATTGACAATTTACCGCACTTGCAAGATGTGACTACAACGATCGAGTTATTAGGCGCTCTGGGTGTGAGCCTCAGTGTCGATGAAAGAATGTCAGTTGAAATAGATACATCCACATTGAATAGCGTGACTGCACCCTATGACCTTGTAAAGACTATGCGGGCATCTATACTAGTTTTAGGCCCTCTATTGTCTCGTTATGGAGAAGCCAACGTTTCATTTCCTGGAGGTTGTGCCATTGGTAGCCGTCCCGTTGATCTTCATTTGCGCGGGCTGGAAGCAATGGGTGCAACTATTGATATTGACAAAGGGTATATCAATGCGATCTGCGATGGCCGTTTAAAAGGGACTCGGATTCTTATGGATTTGGTGTCAGTCGGAGCGACTGAAAATTTGATGATGGCCGCTGCCTTAGCCGATGGAATCACAACAATTGAGAATGCCGCGCGAGAGCCAGAAATAGTTGATTTAGCGGAGTGCCTAAATGCATGGGGTGCTAATGTTCAAGGTGCTGGAACAAGTACTCTTACAATTCATGGGGTTGAGAAACTCTCTGGCGGCACATATAAGGTGATGCCAGATAGAATTGAAACAGGCACCTATCTTGCTGCAGCGGTGGCCACTCAGGGTAAGATTAAAGTGAATCAGACCGACCCCACCACCCTAGAAGCGGTATTGAGGAAGTTAGAAGAAACAGGTGCGAAGATAACCGTAGGCAATGATTGGATAGAGTTAGATATGTTGGGTCGACGGCCCAAATCTGTCAGTTTAAAAACCGCGCCCTATCCTGCGTTTCCAACAGATATGCAGGCGCAGCTAACTGCGGTTAATGCAGTTGCTGAAGGATCAGGCGTTATTACTGAAACCATTTTCGAGAACCGATTGATGCAGGTTCAAGAGCTCAATCGCATGGGTGCCCAAATTGTTGTAGAAGGTAATTCAGCTATCGTATCGGGTGTGGAAAAATTGAAAGGTGCCCAGGTAATGGCCTCGGACCTTAGAGCTTCAGCCGCTCTAGTGATTGCTGGTATGGTAGCAGAGGGAGAGACGATTGTTGATCGTATCTATCATATTGATCGTGGGTATGAATGCATCGAGGAGAAGCTAAGACAACTCGGAGCAAAGATACATCGTGCACCCGAGTAGCTAAACTTTATTTGATACATAAATTTTTGTAGTTGAGGATGCTAACCAGACATGACTCAGATTACTTTAGCGCTTACTAAAGGGCGTATTTTAAAGGAAACATTGCCGTTATTAGATCAGGCAGGAATTGAGCCCCTGGAAGATATTTTTTCCAGCCGTAAGCTAGTGTTTGAAACCAATCGAGCTGAACTTCGGCTGCTAATATTGAGAGGTTCGGATGTTGCTACCTATGTGCAGTTCGGTGCTGCAGATATCGGCGTTGCAGGTAAAGATTTACTACTAGAGCACCAAGGCGACGGATACTATGAGCCCCTAGATCTTGGTATTGCGCGTTGCAAGCTTATGACTGCTGTAGCTAAAGGAGCTCCCTCCCATCAGGGCCGACTTAGGGTTGCAACCAAGTACGTCAATATTGCGCGCAAATTTTATGCAGAGCAGGGGAGACAAGCCGACCTTATTAAGTTATACGGTGCCATGGAACTGGCCCCGATATTAGAGCTCGCCCATGAAATTGTTGATATTGTTGATACAGGCAACACATTAAAAGCTAATGGTTTGGAGGTTAGAGATGAGATTGCGGACATTAGTGCCAGACTCATTGTTAATAAAGCGGCAATGAAAACCAAATTTAGCAGTATCCAGTCGATCGTAGACGCAATCGGTCAGGCAGTTGAATTGTGAGTATATCTACCAGTAACCAAGGCGTTAAGATTTCGCGCCTAAAGACTACCGATTCCGAATTTAATGAGACATTAGACTCGCTAATTGCTTGGGATATAGCGTCGAATACTGCTGTTGAAAAAACGGTTATTGAGATTATTAGTCATATTCGAAGTAGTGGTGATGACGCATTGCTTGAATTAACCAATCGATTGGATCGTCGAAGCTGCAGTGACATCACTCAGATTGGTGTAGGCCAAGAAGAGATGAGCAGAGCCCTTGCGTCTCTAGATCACCAGACTCGTCAGGCCCTTGAGAAATCGGCTCAGCGAATAGAGGATTATCACCAACATCAATTGCAGGATTCTTGGCAATATAAAGAGCCAGATGGCACAATTTTAGGGCAACAAGTTATGCCTATGCAACGCGTAGGTATTTATGTGCCCGGAGGCAAGGCTAGCTACCCATCTTCTGTTTTAATGAATGCTATTCCAGCTCGAGTGGCTGGAGTTCAGGAGATCGTTATGGTGGTGCCGGCGCCTGAGGGGGAGCTAAGTCCCATAGTGCTGGCTGCTGCTGCTATTGCCGGTGTAGACCGTGTATTCACCATTGGTGGTGCCCAAGCCATTGCTGCACTGGCTTATGGCACTGATACAATCCCTAAAGTTGATAAAATTGTTGGGCCTGGAAATATCTATGTTGCTACCGCCAAGCGATTTGTTTTTGGGTCGGTGGGGTTAGATATGGTCGCAGGGCCGAGTGAAATTCTTGTCATTTGCGATGGTAAAACCAATCCTGATTGGATCGCAATGGACCTTTTTTCTCAAGCTGAACACGATGAAGATGCCCAAGCGATATTGCTGACCTGGGATCCTGATTTTATTCGAGCAGTAGACGAATCTATGGCAACTCTTCTTCCAGAGATGGAACGTAGTGAAATTATTACCAAATCACTGGCTAAAAGAGGTGCTCTGATTTTGGTTGATAGCCCCGAACAGGCCGCTGAAATTGCCAACCGAATTGCACCAGAACACTTGGAGCTGTCGGTGGAGGATCCCGAGTCTTGGTTGTCGAGTATTCATCATGCAGGTGCTATATTCATGGGACGCCACACCGCTGAAGCACTGGGAGATTATTGCGCTGGTCCAAACCATGTGTTGCCCACCTCTGCCACAGCAAGATTTTCCTCACCCTTGGGGGTGTATGATTTCCAAAAGCGGAGTTCGTTAATTTATTGTTCTGAGCAGAGCGCATCAGAATTAGGCAAATTGGCATCAGTTCTTGGGCGCGGAGAATCTTTGACCGCCCATGCTCGCTCAGCAGAGTATCGAATTAAAAAGTAATAGGTCTGATTTGAGAGCACTTAAAGGGCAGTTTAATGAGTAAATATTGGAGTGACTTTGTAACACAACTTGAACCCTATATCCCGGGGGAGCAACCCTGCACGACCAATATAGTAAAGTTAAACACTAATGAGAATCCGTATGGCCCCTCACCAGTGGCTATAGCAGCTATGGAAGCTGCATTGAATCAAGATTTGCGCCTATATCCACCTTCAAAGGCTGATGGACTTAAGCAAGTTATTGCTGATTACTACAGTCTCGATAGCAACCAAATTTTTGTTGGCAACGGTTCAGATGAGGTTTTGGCGCATGTGTTTAATGGATTATTAAAACAATCAGCACCCCTGTTATTTCCGGATATAACCTACAGTTTTTATACGGTGTTTTGTGGTTTATATGGCATCGATTACAAAGTAATACCTTTGAGCGGCGATCTCTCCATCGATGTTGCTGATTATCAGCAACCTAATGGTGGTATTATTTTCCCCAACCCCAATGCGCCCACAGGCAGATTGCTGGAAACTGATTCAATTGAACAACTGCTAAAAGCTAATCGAGATTCAGTTATCGTCATTGATGAAGCTTACATTGACTTTGGTGGGCAATCTGCAGTTGAACTAATTGACCATTATCCTAATTTGCTGGTCGTTCAGACTATGTCAAAATCTAGATCGCTCGCGGGCATGAGAATTGGTTATGCAATGGGTTCTGTTGAGTTAATAGAAGGTCTAGAGCGGGTTAAAAATAGCTTTAACTCCTATCCTCTTGGGCATCTGCAAATTGCAGCGGGGATTGCAGCGTTTGAGGATAAAGACTATTTCAACAAGACGTGTGACAGGATCATCAAAGACCGCGAAGAGCTGAGTAAAGATCTCAAACAACTAGGCTTTACAGTTTTACCTTCAGCGGCCAACTTCGTTTTTGTGCATCACGCTCAACATTCAGCTGAGGCCATGGCAGCTTACTTTAGAGGACTGGGTATCATCGTGCGGCACTTCAAGCAGCCGAGAATTAACTCATTTTTACGAATAACTGTAGGGACAGAGAGTCAAAATCAACAATTATTAACTGCTGTGTGTGAATTCTTAAAGTAGTCCTCTAGCTAATGCTTCCCAGCGATCACCTGCGATCACGGTAAACTCAATTAGTTTATCTTCCCTCAAAACACTTATCTTAACCGGCTGCCCAGGAGATACATTAGTAATTTGCATTACGCTCGCCGTAGGATCTGTTATTGGCACGGCATCTATTTTAACAATGAGATCCCCAACTCTTATGCCCGAGTTATCTGCCGGGCCACCATTAGTGATGCCTGAGATTCCAAATGTTTGTGAAACACCAAGCTCCTTGGCGATATTTTCAGCTAGAAACCCCGGATTAGCGCTCATACCCAGCCAGCCTCTGACAACCCTGCCGTGTTGAAGAATATCTTCTAGAACAGTTTGAGCTTCGTCCACGGGGATTGCGAAACTGATGCCGGAGGCGCCAAGTTTAGCGGTGTTGATTCCAAGTAAATTACCATAGGCATCCACCAAGGCTCCGCCTGAACTTCCTGCATTAATAGCGGCATCTGTTTGAAGAAAGTTTTCAAAAATATTTTCTTGCTGGGTGGTTCGTCCCTTTGCGCTGATGATACCTTGGGTGACAGATTGACCAATTCCTGAGGGGTTTCCAATAGCCAACACCACATCACCGATCCTAGCCTGATCAGGATCCCCCAAAGCGATAGGCGTCAAGCCTTCAATATTTATTTTTAGAACGGCGAGATCAATTTCAGGATCAGTGCCAATAACAGAGGCCGCCGCCTCACGACCATCATATAACAGCACTAAGATCTTCACAGCGTCATCAATAACGTGATGGTTAGTCAGTATTACGCCATCAGATTGCATAATGACCCCAGAGCCCAGTGATGTCCTAGGAGAGCCATTATTGGTACCCTTTAGGGTATAGACATTAACAACAGACGGGGCAGCTCTGGATACGGCCAGTGCATAAGAAGCTTGCCCAGCCCAATCTGAGCTGATACTCGCTTGCTCTAAAGTCATCAGATCATCAGAGGGACTGATTGTTGTAGGGCGAAAATCAGGAACCAAGACAATTAGCACTGCTGCAACAAATAATCCCAGCATTACCGGTTTCACAAGATAATCAACGAATAATCTATTTTTTCTGATGTCTGTCACCTTGGAATTTCTCTCTCCTCTTAGATTATGTCATAACTCAGCGCTGGGAATGACTCTTCTTGTCTCAGTCTATTGCCGTAGTAAATTTGATAATTTTGGATTTGGCTTTTTTGCAGCCCGAAAAATAAGCAACATATGCCCTATAGACTGAATTAACTCAGCACCATGGGTAGCGCAGACACCTTCGCTCACGCTCTTTTTTGCGGCCCTATCTCCCACAGCAAGCTTAACTTTGATTAGCTCATGATCGTTCAGTGCTCGGTCAATTTCTGCATTAACGGTATCAGTTAGACCTTTAGTGGCAATCGTTACCACTGGCTTTAAATTGTGCCCTAAACGGCGCAAATGTTTTTTATCTGTAGCGGAAGTTGTCATAATAGGAAACTCAATTGGTAGCCACACATTCTAGCGAAAACTTACCTATGGCGAAATCTAAAAATCGCAGTTGGATCAAACAACATGTAAAGGATCCCTACGTAAAGCAATCTCAGGTTGATGGCTATCGTTCTCGAGCCAGTTATAAATTGCTCGAAATAGTAGAAAAAGACCGATTAATCCGATCGGGAATGACTGTCGTAGATTTAGGCTCAGCACCGGGTGGTTGGTCACAAGTGGCGGCAAGACTTGTGGGTCATACCGGCAGAGTCCATGCACTAGACTTATTACCCATGGACCCTATTGCAGGCGTAGATTTCATTCAGGGAGACTTCACTGAAGAGCATATTTTTGATGAACTTCTAAAACTCATTGAAAATCGCCCCGTAGACCTTGTAATTTCTGATATGGCCCCCAACTTAAGTGGTAACAAAGCAGTAGATCAACCCGCCGTCATGTATCTTGCTGAGCTCGCGGTGGATTTAGCTGAAAAAGTTTTGACGAGCAAAGGTATTTTTATCGCTAAACTTTTCCAAGGCCAAGGGTTTGACCCATTTGTGCTGCAGGTAAGAACATTGTTTAATGGGGTATCTATTGTCAAACCAGATGCTTCAAGATCTCGATCTAGAGAAGTTTACCTGGTCGCCAAAGGCTTAAAAGCCAATTGAAGAGGAAAGGAAATTGAACGATTTGGCAAAAAATTTAATTGTATGGCTAGTTCTGGCCGCGGTTTTAATGTCTGTTTTCAACAGCTTTGCGCCTGAAGTAGAGAAAAACGATATTGATTACTCCGACTTTATTAGCGAAGTTCAAAATGATCGTGTTAGTGAAGTGGTTATTGCCGACCTGATCATCACTGGTGAGCGCAATGATGGCACTAAGTTCAGATCAGTACGCCCCAACATGCAAGATCCCAAGCTGATGGATGAATTAATTAACCACCGCGTTAGAGTGATCGGTAAAGAAAAAGAAGAGCCAAGTTTAATTTCTCAGTTGTTAGTTGCAGCCTTTCCGATTTTGTTAATTCTCGCCATTTTTATGTTTTTCATGCGTCAAATGCAGGGCGGTGCGGGGGGCAAAGGTGGCCCAATGAGCTTTGGTAAAAGCAAAGCCAAGTTGCTCACAGGTGATCAAATTAATACTACCTTTGCCGACGTAGCAGGTGTAGATGAGGCTAAAGAAGATGTCAGCGAGTTAGTTGAGTTTTTAAGTGATCCGAGTAAATTCCAACGCCTTGGTGGACGCATACCCAAAGGGGTACTGATGGTCGGTCCTCCGGGAACTGGTAAAACGCTGCTAGCAAAAGCGATCTCTGGTGAAGCAAAAGTGCCTTTCTTTTCTATATCTGGCTCAGATTTCGTTGAGATGTTTGTGGGTGTTGGTGCTTCACGAGTTCGCGATATGTTCGAGCAGGCAAAAAAACAAGCGCCTTGTATTATCTTCATAGACGAGATTGATGCTGTTGGTCGCCATCGTGGTGGTGGTTATGGCGGAGGTAACGATGAGCGTGAACAAACTCTTAACCAACTCTTGGTAGAGATGGATGGTTTTGAAGGTAACGAAGGCGTGATTGTCATCGCAGCTACCAACCGCCCCGATGTTTTAGACAAAGCATTGCTGCGCCCCGGCAGATTTGATCGCCAAGTGTATGTAAGTTTGCCTGATATCCGCGGTCGTGAGCAAATTCTCAAAGTACACGCGCGGAAGGTTCCGTTGGAAGACACTGTGGACTTATCTGTTTTGGCACGTGGAACCCCAGGGTTCTCCGGCGCAGACTTAGCCAACCTAGTTAACGAAGCAGCGCTGTTTTCAGCTCGTGGCAATCGACGCGTCGTTACAATGGAAGAGTTCGAAAAAGCTCGCGACAAGATTATGATGGGTGCCGAGAGACGCTCCATGGTGATGTCTGAGAAAGAAAAAATAAATACTGCCTATCATGAAGCTGGCCACGCCATCATTGGCCGGCTAGTGCCAGAGCATGACCCTGTTCACAAAGTAACTATTATTCCTCGTGGGCGAGCACTGGGTGTTACTCAATATCTTCCAGAAGAAGACCGGTACAGCATGAACCGTACGCAGCTTTTCAGCCAATTATGTAGTCTGTTTGGCGGCCGTATTGCTGAAGAATTAATTGGAGGTTTTGACGGGGTAACCACGGGGGCCTCCAATGATATCGAGCGTGCAACTCAAATGGCACGCAACATGGTAACCAAGTGGGGCTTGAATGAAAAAATGGGCCCGATCTTGTATGGTGAAGATGATTCTCAGGCTCCAGGTGGTGGTAATACTCATTACTCCGAAGATACCTCTAGAGAAATCGATCAGGAAGTTAAAACGATTCTCAATGATGCCTATGCTAAGGCCACAACCTTACTTGAAGAGAATCGCGATATTCTTGAGGCTATGAAAGACGCCTTAATGGAGTATGAGACTATTGATGCAGATCAAGTGGATGATCTAATGAACCGTCGCGAAGTTCGCCAACCGCGTGATTGGGACAGAGATGATTCTGACAAGCACTCAGGCGGAGACGGGGCTGGCAATAAGAAAACCAGTGCCTCTGATGAGTCACCAATTGGTGGGCCAGTCGAGGATCTGTAACGGTTACTTATAGTAACGAACCCTGAGCTACCCTTCGGTCTCGGGGTTTTTACTTTTAGGGGTGGTGAAATTCATGGCTAAGATATTGCAATGCGGCAGCAAACAATTGGATCTGTCACGCCCCGCCATCATGGGTATTCTCAATGTCACACCAGATTCTTTTTCTGATGGCGGCAACCTTTATTCTACTAATCGATTAGATATCACTAAAACGCTCAGTGCCGTCGAGCAAATGCTTTCTGATGGAGCTAATATTATAGATATAGGCGGAGAGTCTACTCGACCTGGCGCTGTGCCTGTAACAACCCAGCAAGAATTAGACCGAGTTATACCCGTACTTGAAGCAATAGTAGAGAGATTTGAGGCCCTAGTTTCAGTTGACACGAGTACCGCTGCAGTGATGGTTGAAGCCACAGTAAAAGGAGCAAGTTTAATCAATGATGTGCGAGCTCTCAGCCGGGATGGTGCTCTTCAGGCCGCAGCTCAAGCCCAACTGCCAGTATGCTTAATGCACATGCAAAACCAACCGAAAACTATGCAAATTGAACCTAGCTACACTGATGTAGTAGCAGAGGTTCTAGCTTTTTTGGAAGAGCGCACAACAACCTGCACTCAAGCAGGTATGGCCTCTGAACAAATAATTCTTGATCCTGGATTTGGTTTTGGTAAGACCTTAGCCCATAATCTATCTTTATTTAATGCAATTGATCAGTTTGTTGAGACAGGGCACCCAGTTTTGGTTGGAGTATCCCGAAAGACTATGATTGGGCAGATGCTCGGCATAGAACGAGCAGATCAGCGTTTAATCGGCAGCGTTGCTATGGCCTTATTAGCCGCTCAGCGAGGTGCTGCCATTCTGCGGGTACACGATGTACTTGAGACCAAGCAAGCCATAGATGCATGGCAAACAACAATTAGGGAAGAAAATTAAATAATGAGCAGAAAATATTTTGGTACAGACGGTATTCGTGGCACGGTAGGGCAACACCCCATCACGGCAGATTTTATGCTCAAGCTGGGCTATGCGGCAGGTAAGGTTTTAACCCACAATACCAAAGTAAAAAAGCGAGTTCTTATCGGCAAAGATACACGGGTTTCAGGCTATATGTTTGAATCCGCCCTGGAGGCTGGACTTATTGCTGCCGGTGTCAATGTTGACATGCTCGGCCCTATGCCTACGCCAGCTATCGCCTATCTAACACGAGCCTTCAGAGCGTCGGCGGGCATTGTTATTAGTGCATCCCACAACCCTGTGGGTGACAATGGTATTAAATTTTTCTCAGCAGATGGTTTTAAACTTGAGGATGAAATCGAGCTAGAAATTGAAGCATTAATAGATCAACCCCTAATTACCAATGACTCATTTACCTTAGGCAAGGCGCGCCGCATCAGTGATGCTACTGGCCGCTATGTTGAATTTTGTAAAGGGTCCTTGCCCTCCCAATTTAACTTGTCGGGTTTCAAAATTGTTTTAGATTGTGCCAATGGTGCCACCTACAATGCCGCTCCAAAGGTGTTTAAAGAGTTGGGTGCGCATACTATTACTATGGCTACCGAGCCAAACGGCTTTAACATTAATGATAAATGTGGATCTACCTACATGGAAGGACTCTGCGCTCGTGTTGTTGAAGAGAACGCTGATTTTGGTATTGCTTTAGATGGTGATGGAGACCGAGTATTATTTTCAGATGCCAACGGCGAAATAGTCGATGGCGATGAGCTTATTTACATTATCGCTCAACACCGGTTGCAGGCAGGCCAAGGTTGTAACGGTGTTGCAGGTACTCTCATGAGTAACCTCGGCTTAGAATTAGCTTTAAAAGACTTGAATATTCCCTTCCTTCGAACAAAGGTCGGTGACCGCTACGTTGTTGAAGCTTTGAAAGATAACGACTGGAACCTCGGTGGTGAAGCCTCCGGCCATGTGCTTTGTAGCGATTTAAATACTACGGGCGATGGTATTGTTGCAGCGCTGCAGGTCATTAAGGCGATTTCTGACAGCGGCAAACCCCTAGCTGAACTTAAATTAGGGATGAGCAAGTTCCCACAAACTATGATCAATGTGCGGCTTGCTAAAAAGGTTGATATAACCGGTAACAGCGCCATCAATTCTGCTGTGACAGAGGCAGAAGAGAAATTGGCGGGCCGCGGCAGAGTACTGTTAAGACCGTCGGGTACAGAGCCTCTCATCAGAGTCATGGTAGAAGGCGATGACCAAGCCATAGTAGAGCAACAAGTTCAGGCTATCGCCAAGATCGTAGAACAACAAGTAGGTTAACAGTATTACTGCGGGAAAAGCGCTTTTCCCAGTTGTAAAAAATGTGTTTGTCGGGTAGGCTTTGCGCCCTTTTGCAAGGCACCTCAGAGAGGATTGCAAGAGATGGTAAAACCACTGCTTGCCGGTAACTGGAAAATGCATGGAAATGCCAATAGCGCAACTGAGTTAGTTGAGCAATTAGCAGCCCATGAAGACACCTTTAGTGGTGTAGATATGATAGTTTTTCCTCCTGCAGTGCATCTCAGTGCGGTTGTTGCTGCACTAGCCAGTAGCGTCATTGATGTGGGTGGGCAGAATATGTCTCAACATGATGACGGAGCACTTACCGGAGAGATCTCTGGAGCAATGCTCAAAGACATTGGCTGTGATTATGTACTTGTTGGTCACTCAGAGAGGCGAACAGTGTTCGCCGAGAGCAATAACGAGATAGCAGAAAAATTTAATACCGCGCAGGCTCAGGGGTTAACCCCAGTTCTCTGTGTTGGTGAGTCACTGCAGCAGAGACAGCAGGGGCAAACGGTAAAGGTAGTCACAGAGCAAATTGCCGCAGTGATCAACCGAGTAGGTATTGAAAACCTTTGCCGAGGCGTTATCGCCTACGAGCCAGTTTGGGCTATTGGTACAGGTGAGGTAGCGACCCCAGAGCAAGCGCAAAGTGTCCATGCAGAGATTCGGTCTCAACTGGGCTCACAAGGAGCAGATACACGGCTTCTTTATGGTGGCAGCGTTAATGCAAGTAATGCTGCTGAATTATTTGCCCAACCAGACATCAATGGTGGCCTGGTAGGTGGAGCCTCTTTAAAGGCTCAGGAATTTTTAAATATTGCACAGTTAATGGTATAAAGGTAAACGCAAAATCATGGAAAAATTTATTTTAATCTTTCACTTTTTGGTCGCAGTGGCACTCATTGGCCTTATTTTAATACAGCAAGGTAAAGGCGCTGAAGCAGGAGCATCTTTTGGCGCAGGTGCATCGCAAACTGTCTTTGGTAGCGGCGGCGGGTGGAACTTTTTCAGTAAAATGACAGCGCTACTGGCGACAATCTTTTTTGTCACCAGCGTTAGTTTAGCGGTAACAGCAAAGAATAAAACCGTCATCGAAGACTTCAGCATACCAGCGCTAGAATCAGTTCCAGTGGAGACACTGCAAGAGACAGATCTCCCAGAGCTTGCTTCAGATGAGTCAGATATTCCTCAGTAAAAGGTTATTCAACAAATCTTCTTAGTACGAGTTTAATTGCGGATGTGGCGGAATTGGTAGACGCGCTATCTTGAGGGGGTAGTAACTTAGGTTGTGGGGGTTCAAGTCCCCCCATCCGCACCATTAAACTCTTTTATCTATTTTCCGTATATGACAGCATAAGCTGGCCATTTGGCCATCTTATTGTGTTTTAGGTCACCTAATTTGATCAAGTTGGTTTCTTTGGTCTATTATATTTTCCTTTTTGTGAGTATCTCATCGCCGCTTCCGTCAAATGTGTTGGTTGGATGCCAACCAACGCTGCGGTAAAAACCATATGCCCTAACTATTGGCGTTGCTGAAGCAGCTAACCACAACTTATTATGACCAATTGAAAATAGGTCTGCGCTGGTTTTTTCGAGCAGACTTTTACCTATTCCCATACCTTCATGCCCTTTAAGTACAGCTAAAACCAAAATTTCACCAGTTTTAGTATCCCCAAAACAAAAACCAACAACAATGTCATTAGTTGAGGCAACGTTACCAGTAAATGTTCCATCTTCAATTAAACTGGACCAAGATTCCTCTGTTACACCTATTGCGGCTAACTCACTTTCATTAAAAGCGTTATCCTGTGTTTGCCCCTGATTTCAAAACAGCGTTTAAGGTCTGAACTAGTTGCGTTTCTATAAATCATATTTAAATTCCGGCCAACTTATGGTGTAAAAGCTCGGCCACTTTATGGTGTCAAGTACATTGTGTACATGGGACTATAAGGTGTCATTCAGCCATCCCACTAAGGGTTTCTATATCCGATTCGTTCATCACCAATTTTTTAACTAGACTATTTTCATCTAAAAGCACAACAAGTTCTTTTTTCTTGCCATCACTTCCTACTGAGATGAAATTGTATGGTATAAAATTTCTTGCCTTGGGGGTGAATCTAGCGAATTCGTACCTCAGAATTTCTAACCCTTCAGATGTAAAGCTTGTTTCCGTGGGTGCGCCAAGCGCAGATATAATTTCACCTTTGGTTGAAACACCTTTTTGAAATTTCGCTGCTATAGATTGTTGGGTCTCATTTTTTAGTGCTTGGTTTCCCGTTGTAGTGCATGCTGAAAGCACTATGATGGCTGTTATTAAAAATAAGCTCCTAAGATATACTAGCTTCATTATCCTTTCCTTATGTAATGTAAAAATATATTTACCCAGTGTACAAAATAATTAACATGCAGTCAGAATGCTAATTTTGCCTTTACCAGATCTTTATGTCTTGATTTTTGTATGGCCTTTAGAAGACGAGTTGAAGTGTTAAATCAGATTCACCTTGAGTCTAAAAAACATTCAAGCATGATTGATGACTCATAGACTCGGTAAGGCTATATAAGTCCATGTCGGAAGCTCCATAGCTTAGAGTTTTATTTAAAACTCTAAGTATATAGGTAAGTAGTTGGCGTCAACCAAGTAATAAAAAGTAGCCGGCATTATATGAGCAGTGCAAAATGACTGGCGCGGCAAGATGGTTATACCGTTCTTGGCTGTAGCCAAAGACAAGAGATGGAATAAACACCGCTAGGGCCCATAGTGGTGGGTGATTTATAAGATGCAGTGCAACAAATAACAGGCTAGTGAGTATATTGGCCAATGAGAAAATAGACCAACGCTGATTCAAGCGTTTGGCCATAAACGGCTGAATGAGCCCTCTAAAGATTATCTCTTCGATGATTGGGTATAGCACTACTAAGCTCATCAGCAAAGACAGATCAGTAATGCCTGTTAATCCCTGAGTGGCAACTATCCACACCCAAAAAGGTAGTGGTGCCACTAACAGGAACGCAAAAATAGGGTCTTTCAATAATTTATGCATACTTAGGGGTTCTTGATTTTTCAAAAAATCAGTGTCTTTTATTGTGAATATTTTGGAAACCACCGTATCATCATTTTTAATTATTGTCCTCTTAGCGGGTGCAATAAAGTTTCAAGGACTTACAATACACAAAGGTGTTGAGGAGACAGGCATGACAGGCAAGATCATTGGTGGAATTTTTGGGTTCATGATAGCAGGAGGTCCTTTTGGAGCTCTCCTAGGTATTTACTTGGGCCACCAGTTTGATCGTGCTCGCTCGGGTCCTATTACTGGTGGCCAGCAGCAGCAAGCAAGAGATTCTTTTTTCCAAACAGTGTTTAGTTTGCTGGGTCACGTCGCTAAGGCCGATGGTCGCATCTCTAGTGACGAGATAGCTCAAGCGGAAGCTTTAATGGACAAGATGCGTCTTGATTCTGTGAGCCGAAAGCGTGCGATTGAATTATTTAAAAGTGGCGCCAAGCCTGAGTTCTCGATTGATGAGGCTATGCAGGAGTTTATGCGGGTTTGTGGCAGGTATAACAACCTCAAACAGCAGTTACTTAACTATTTAATTTCACTGGCCATGGCTGATGGTGATTTGGATCCGTCCGAGCAGGAAATTTTGGCTAAGGTAGCACGCCACTTAGGGTTCAGCGCTGCTTTATTCAAGCAATTTATTGAGATGATTAAAGCTCAGTCACGATTTAGGGGCTCACACTCTGGTCCTGGGGCCGGCCGGCCATCAAAAAATCAATTAGCAGATGCTTATCGTGCGTTGGGCGTAAATCCTGAAGATTCAGACAGTCAGATCAAACGAGCTTATCGTAAATTGGTTAGTCAAAATCATCCTGACAAACTCATCGGTCAGGGTATGCCCGAGGATATGGTTAATTTAGCCACTGAAAAGACCCAAGAGATTCAGGCAGCCTATGAATTAATTGTTGAGCACCGCAAATAGTATCGCTAGAGAGCTAGGTAAATCGGGTTGAAAATTTAATTCGATTAAATATATCTAGTTTAACAATGCCTTGTTGACCTACCTGCAGACGCTACCTATAATGCACGTCCTTTCTAGGAGGGGTGGCCCTTAGTTATGTGGCCATGGTGTCGGTGCGGGATGGAGCAGTCTGGTAGCTCGTCGGGCTCATAACCCGAAGGTCGTTGGTTCAAATCCAGCTCCCGCTACCAATTTTTGATAAATTGACACCAAAAGTAATGTTAAAGCAGTATTTATTGTCTATGCTTGCATTACCTTAGTAGAAAAAGGGGTCTGGTTAGTTAAGCAAGACGTTTTCTACGTTGAAAATTCGCGTCGGGTCCGGCGCAAATCGAGGAGCCCCATATTGGGGCTTTTCTTTAGAAGAGAACAAATGGGCCTAGGCCCATTTTTTGTTTGTTAGGAGAGTAGCATGGCTGTAGCTGATAGCAGAATAAGGCAACTACTGCAGCCGGTGGTTGAGGCTTTGGGATGCGAGCTCTGGGGTGTTGATTTACAGACTGGCGCTAAAACTAAACTACTGCGAATCTATATCGATAAGGACAACGATCTAGTAGGTATAGAAGATTGCGAACGTGTCAGCAGGCAGGCTAGCAGTATTCTTGATGTTGAAGACGTCATTAATGGCGAATACATTTTAGAGGTGTCTTCACCAGGGATGGATCGCCCATTGTATGAAATTGGGCAGTACGAAAAGTATGTTGGAGAGGATATTTCTCTTAGGTTGCGATTCCCCTACGAGGGTCGGCGCAACTTTAAGGGCCGTTTAACCGGTGTTGACGGCGATGAAATTATTTTGGTGGTAACGGATCATGAGTATCTGTTTCCTGTTGAAGGTATAGAAAAGGCTAACGTGGTTCCTCGTTTTTGAGGCATGTGGAGTTTATTAAATGAGTAAAGAAATTTTAATGGTTGCAGAGGCCGTATCCAATGAAAAGGGTGTCGACCAAGAGATAATCTTTGAGGCTATTGAGCAAGCTTTAGCCACAGCAACAAAAAAGCGTTATGAAGAAGGCGCCAATATTCGTGTTGTGATTGATCGAGAATCAGGTGATTACGAATCCTTCCGTTTTTGGGATGTAGTCGGTGACGATGTTCTGGCTGAGTTGGGCACTCAGTTCACCACTGAAGAAGCGATTGAAAAAGATCCAACCCTAGCCGTTGGAGATGTCTTTGAAGAAACTGTTGAAAATATTGCGTTTGGCCGTATTGCTGCGCAAACCGCCAAACAGGTCATCGTGCAACGCGTAAAAGATGCTGAACGAGAAATTATTGTCAATCGATTCAAGCATCGCGTTGGTGAGTTATTGAACGGTACAGTTAAAAAAGTCACCCGTGACCATATTGTGGTTGATTTTGGTGATAACGCTGAAGGAATGTTGCCGCGTGAAGAATTGGTCGGGCGAGAAATATTTCGTATTAACGATCGTACCCGCGTCATTCTAATGGGTATTCGCGAGGAAACTCGTGGGCCGCAACTTCTCGTATCACGGGCAACTCCTGATATGTTGGTTCAGTTGTTCCAGATTGAAGTACCGGAAATCTCTGAAGGTATTATTGAAATCAAGGGTGCAGCAAGAGATCCTGGTCAGCGCGCTAAGATTGCAGTGAAGAGTAAAGATGCTCGTATTGACCCTGTTGGTGCTTGTGTAGGCATGCGTGGTGCTCGCGTTCAAGCAGTGTCTAATGATTTAGATGATGAGCGTGTTGATATTATTTTGTGGGATGACAATCCTGCGCAGTTGGTAATCAATGCTATGGCTCCAGCTGAGGTTGAGTCTCTTATAGTTGATGAGGATACTCATTCCATGGATGTTGCAGTTAGCGCAGACAATCTTGCTCAGGCAATAGGAAAAGGCGGGCAAAATGTTCGTTTAGCCTCCGAGCTCACTGGTTGGGTTATTAATGTAATGACCACTGAGGATGCGTTAGAAAAACAAGAAGCTGAATCATCAAACTTTGTTGAGAGTTTAATGGAAGCATTAGATGTTGACGAAGATGTTGCCGTTGTGTTGGTTGAGGAAGGCTTTACCAGCATTGAAGAAGTTGCCTATGTTCCTCTTGAGGAGATGAGCGCAATTGAAGGCTTCGATGAAGATATTGCTGAAGAGCTACGAGCTAGAGCGAAAGATGCTTTGTTAACTCGCGCTTTGGCAAGTGAAGAGCAACTAACTAATGTTGAGCCAGCCGAAGATCTTTTGACGATGGATGGTATGGATAAAGCATTGGCTTATAAATTAACTGCCAAAAGCATCGTCACTATGGAGGATCTCGCTGAACAAGCGATTGATGATCTTATGGATGTAGAAGGTATGGATGAAGAAAAAGCGGCAGCATTAATTATGACTGCACGTGCACCTTGGTTCGCAGAGGAACAGAGCGAATAATCAATCGGGTAGCAATAGAGGATAACCGATGGCTGAAGTTACAGTAACTGAACTAGCAAAAACCGTGGGCGCATCTGTCGACCGTTTGCTAATGCAAATGAAAGAGGCAGGGCTTTCCCATGATTCCGCTGATGCTGCGGTATCTGACGAGGAAAAGCAGATTCTGCTGGCATATCTTAAAGGTCTGCACGGCGAAAATAGTGGTGAACCCAAAAAGATCACTCTTAGACGTAAGACAGTAAGTACCTTAAGGTCTGGAAATCGTAAAACCGTAAATATTGAGGTGCGCAAGAAGCGAACGTATGTCAAACGTAGCGATGAAGAGTTGCAAGCCCAGGCTGAGTTAGAGATTGAGGCAAAAGCACGTCAAGAAGCTGAGATGGCTGCTAAAAAAGTAGCAGAACCAGTAGTTAAGAAAAGCTCAGGCACAGATGATATTGAAGACAAGCGTCTAGCGGCCATTGCTAGTCGTCGTAAAGCGGATGAAGAGGCGCGCGAAGCGGCTGAAAAAGAAGCAGCTGAAAAGTTAGAAGAAGAGGCGAGAAAAGCTTCGGAAGCTGCATCAGCACTGGCAAGTGAAGAAGCTAAGAAAGCAGGCAAGACTACAAAGCATGTTGCCGCACCTGTTGTTGATTCCGTTCAAGATAAAGGGCGAAAACATGGCAAACCAATCGATGATGATGAAGATAAGTTAGCTAAAAAAGCAAAGAGGACTCTTGGTAAGCCGGGTAAGAAAAAGCCGCGTTTGCAGTTAGATGATGGCGATGACCGATTGAGCAAAAATCGTCTAAAGACAACAGGTGTTGTGCTTAAGGCAGACAACAAGCACACGTTCAATAAACCGGTTGAAAAGAAGACCTTTGAAGTAGCGATACCTGAAGAGATAACTGTCGGTGATCTTGCCGCAAAAATGGCACTCAAGTCAGGTGTCGTCGTTAAAGAATTAATGAAGCTTGGAGTGATGGCGAATATCAACCAGGTGATTGATCAAGAAACGGCCTTCTTAGCTGTTGAAGAACTTGGGCATAAGCCTGTAGCCGCGGTTGAAGATACTATTGAAGATGAGTTGACTAAACAATTTGAAAGCATCGAAAGTGAGGTTGACGGGGAACCACGAGCACCGATTGTTACTGTGATGGGTCATGTCGATCACGGTAAGACGTCGCTCTTGGATCGTATTAAGAAGACCCATGTGGCTTCTGGTGAAGCGGGTGGTATTACTCAGCATATCGGTGCTTATCATGTGAACACACCAAAGGGTATGGTGACCTTTTTAGATACTCCTGGACACGCAGCCTTCACAGCAATGCGTGCACGCGGTGCCCAAGCTACTGACGTGGTAATTTTGGTCGTTGCCGCTGATGATGGCGTTATGCCTCAGACCGAAGAGGCCATCCAGCATGCCCGTGCCGCGGGTGTACCCTTAGTTGTTGCAATTAATAAAATGGATAAAGAGGGTGCTGACCCTGAGAAGGTTACTAGTGAATTAGGTGCTAAAGATGTTATCCCTGAAGAGTGGGGTGGTGACACTCAATTCGTTAAAGTTTCGGCTGAAACTGGGGATGGAATTGAAGAGTTACTCGAGGCTGTGTTATTGCAGTCGGAATTGCTGGAGCTTAATGCCCCGGTTGATGTTCCTGCTCGAGGAGTTATTGTTGAGGCTCGTGTGGATAAAGGTCGAGGTGTAGTTGCAACAGCGCTTATTCAACAAGGTACCCTGCGTAAGGGGGACTTTATGTTAGCTGGTGAGAGCGTAGGTAAAATCCGTGCGATGACTAACGAAATGAAAAGGCCTATTGCTGAGGCTGGACCCTCAATTCCTGCTGAGATTCTTGGGCTAGATGAAGCTCCGAATGCCGGCGATGAGTTCTTTGTGGTGGCGGACGAGCGTAAAGCAAAAGAGATTGCTGAATTGCGAGCAACTAAGGCTCGCCATGATCGTATGTCACGTCAGCAAGCGGCTAAATTGGAGAATATGTTCACCGACATGGGATCTGAGCAAGTTAATAAACTCAATCTTATTGTGAAAACAGATGTACGTGGGTCCTTGGAGGCTATCAATAGTGCACTCCATGATTTTGCTAACGATGAAGTAGCTGTGGATATTGTCTCCTCTGGAGTTGGCGGTATTACTGAATCTGATATTAACTTGGCCGTGACCACAGGTGCTATCGTTTTGGGCTTTAATGTTCGAGCGGGTGGTTCTGCAAAAGCACTAGCTGAAAAGGAAAGTGTAGAGCTTCGTTATTACAGCATTATTTATAATCTGTTAGATGAAGTTAAGTTGGCTCTCTCAGGCATGCTGGCTCCAGAGACCAAGGAAGAAATTGTTGGTATTGCCGAAGTGCGAGATGTCTTCCGGTCACCAAAATTTGGCGCTATTGCCGGTTGTATGGTGGTTGAGGGGACTGTCTTCCGTAATAAGCCTATTCGTGTACTGCGAGATGATGTTGTGATCTATCAAGGTGAACTTGAATCTCTACGTCGATTTAAAGACGAGGCTAGTGAAGTGCGTAACGGCATGGAATGTGGTATCGGTGTTAAAGACTACAATGATGTTAAGGCTGGCGATTTAATCGAAGTCTATGATGTCACTGAAGTGAAGAGATCGCTCTGAACATAGCGACTAAAACGAACTTTAATCAGGTATAACCTAAGACTTATATGCCAAGAGAATTTACTCGAGCAGAACGTGTTTCAGATGCTGTCCAACAAGAGTTGGCGGTTCTGATTCGCGATGAAGTTCGTGATCCGCGGGTAGGAATGGTCAGTGTTACTGATGTAGATGTTAGTCGTGATCTTGCCTACGCAAAGATTCACGTCACTTTTGTGGGCGATCGTGATCAACAAGAAATCGATCAAGCGGTGAGAGCTTTAAATGGTGCTGCGGGCTACTTGCGTAAGTTATTGGCGGCTAGCATTAAATTACGTGTCACCCCAAAGTTAACATTTATTTATGATGAGAGCGGTCGCAGAGGGCAGCACCTATCAGCGCTAATTGATTATGCAATGTCTACTCAAGATGCTGATCAAAAATCAGACACCGAAGTTGCGGACAACAATGGTCATTAGCGTTGGCCCGTAGACGTAATCGAGGCCGTCCAGTTAACGGCATCTTCTTGCTCAACAAGCCTAGGGGCTTATCATCTAATCAAGCTTTACAGAGGGTGAAGAAGCTATTTGATGCCAATAAAGCTGGGCACACGGGTAGTTTGGATCCGCTTGCCACGGGCGTGCTTCCAATCTGTTTAGGTGAAGCGACAAAATTTAGTCAGTTTTTGTTGGATTCAGACAAGCATTATCGCAGTACCTTTACTTTGGGGGTGAGCACAGATACTGGTGATTGTGATGGTGATGTGCGCGAGACAAAAGACGCTTCAGCCATTACTGAGCGGCAAGTATTGTCAGCTATTGAAGCGTTTAAAGGTGAGATACAGCAAATTCCATCAATGTATTCGGCGTTAAAACATAATGGTCAGCCACTCTATAAACTAGCACGTCAAGGGATTGTGGTGGAGAGAGAGGCGCGAGATATAACAGTCTTTAAATACGATGTGTTGGACTTTCGCCCAGGCTTAAAAGCTGAGTTGGACGTCGAGGTTCATGTGAGTAAAGGGACCTATGTACGTTCTTTGGCAGAAGATTTAGGCGCTGCACTTGGTTGTGGTGCTCACGTTAGCGCCTTGCATAGGCATGTTGCTGGTCCGTTTTTAGATGAAGAAACCATCACCTTGGATAGCCTGCAGCAGCAGCGAGAAACTATGGAACCAGAGAGCCTTGATAGCTTTCTGAAACCTATGGATATTGCTGTAGCGGACCGAATGGCGGTGGAATTATCAGCGGTAGTTGCTGGATATTTCCAGTTAGGACAGCCAGTAATGTCAAATGAGGCCTTTCGTAATGGCCAAGAAGGGGATATAGTGCGCGTCTTTCGGGAAGGAGGCACTTTTTTAGGTGTAGCTGAAGTTACCGCGGATGGTCAGGTGGCACCGAAAAGACTGGTGGTTGAGAGTAGTTAAACTCAACCTACCATGGAAACAACATAGAATTTTGTGATGGTAGAGTTTTTATCATCGATAAGTACTGGTACATGAGTGCCAGATATCACGTTAGGTTGTCTGTAAGTATGCGCGGGCAAACCTGAATTTTTTTAACTCGCATATTGGAGAAAGTCATCATGGCACTAAGTGCACAAGAAAAAGCAGCAATCGTCGCAGAACACGCTACCTGTGAAAATGATACAGGATCGCCTGAAGTGCAGGTTGCATTGCTAACCGTAAATATTAACAAGCTACAGGAGCATTTTGGGGGTCATAAAAAAGATCACCATTCACGTCGCGGTCTTATTCGCATGGTTAATCAGCGTCGCAAATTACTTGATTATTTAAAGAGTAAAGATATCGAACGCTATGGCCAGCTAATTAAGAAGCTTGGTTTACGTCGATAAGTGTTCATGGTGCGGCTCCTTTCAAGGAGCCGTGCTATTAATTTTGAACACATAAAATTAATCGTCTAAACAGAATGCCTGGACCGATGCTGATCGAGTTACTTATGACTATTATGACTGGTAGTCATAAGTAACCCGAGCAGCGCACTCTCAGGATCTAAGTAAGGCGCTACAAGGTAAATAACAAAGGTAAAATTATGAATCCTTTAATTAAGAAATTTCAATACGGTAATCATACCGTTACATTAGAAACAGGTCGTGTTGCCAGGCAGGCAACCGGTGCAGTTTTATGTTCAATTGACGACACTACTGTACTTTGTACTGTCGTTGGCGCAAGAGAAGCCAAAGCAGGGATGGATTTTTTCCCGCTGGGTGTTCATTATATTGAGAAAGCTTATGCTGCGGGTAAGATCCCGGGCGGGTTCTTTAAGCGCGAAGGTCGGCCGAATGAAAAAGAGACTTTAACCTCTCGATTGATCGATCGTCCTATCCGTCCGTTATTCCCTAACGGATTTAAAAACGAAGTTCAGGTTGTTTGTACTGTTGTTTCAGCGGAAAAAAATATCGATCCTGATATCGCCGCAATGATTGGAACATCAGCAGCCTTATCAATCTCGGGTATTCCGTTCAATGGACCTATTGGCGGCGCACGAGTGGGCTATACAGAAGAAGCAGGTTACCTCCTCAACCCTACCTATAGCGAGTTGGAAGACTCTTCACTGGATATGGTTGTCGCCGGGACTAAAGATGCAGTACTGATGGTTGAATCAGAGGCAAGTGAATTGTCTGAGGATATCATGTTAGGCGGCGTTCTTTTTGCTCACCAAGAAATGCAATCAGTAATTAGCGTTATTCAGCAACTTGCTGATGAAGCTGGAAAGCCTCGATGGGATTGGGAAGGCGAAGCTGAGAATGTAGAGCTCAAAGGTGCGTTAGACAGTTTAGTGGGTGCTGATGTTGATTCTGCCTATCAGGTGGTTGACAAGCAAGAGCGTGTTGCCAGTGTTAATGCATTGCGTGATCGCGCCTATGCAGAGCTAGTTTCAGATGATGGCGCGTCAGAGGAAGATATAAAAGACGCATTCAAGAAATTAGAAAAGAAAGTTGTTCGTGGCAGAATTATTCGTGGTGAGCCACGAATTGATGGTCGTGATACTAAAACAGTTCGTGGTATCAATGTTGAAGTTGGTATTCTCCCGAAGGTACATGGTTCATCCTTGTTCACTCGTGGTGAAACTCAAGCCGTTGTTGCTGCCACTCTAGGTTCTACTCGAGATGCTCAAATGATCGATGCTCTTGAAGGCCGCAGAGATGACCCGTTCATGCTGCATTACAATTTCCCTCCGTACTCGGTGGGTGAATGTGGCCGTATTGGCTTTACTAGCCGGCGTGAAGTGGGTCATGGTCGTCTAGCTCGTCGCGGTATCAATGCAGTATTACCTAACCCTGAAGAGTTTCCTTACGCTATTCGCGTAGTATCTGAGATTACCGAATCTAACGGCTCAAGTTCAATGGCTTCGGTTTGTGGCTCGAGCTTGGCATTAATGGATGCTGGTGTGCCACTTAAGGCGCCTGTTGCTGGTATTGCTATGGGCCTTGTTAAAGAAGACGAAGGCTTTGCTGTCCTGACAGATATTCTTGGTGATGAAGATCACTTAGGTGATATGGACTTTAAAGTAGCTGGAACAGCTGCGGGTATTACTGCTCTGCAAATGGATATCAAAATTGAAGGAATTACTGAAGAGATCATGGAAATTGCTCTAGAGCAGGCAATGGACGCTCGGTTACATATCCTTGGAGAAATGAACAAGGTTCTTGCTTCAGGCCGTGATGAGGTAGCTGATACTGCGCCACGCATGGGTGTTATGCAGATTGACTCCGACAAGATTCGTGATGTTATTGGTAAGGGTGGAGCGACTATCCGTAGCCTTTGTGAAGATCACAATTCAACTATTGATATCACCGATGACGGAGCTGTCAAAATCTACTCTGAAGATACTGAGAGCTTGAACGCGGCTATGGATGCGATTAAAGCCATTGTTGCGGATCCAGAACCAGGTACTATTTACGATGGTAAGGTTGTGCGAATCGTTGACTTCGGTGCTTTTGTTAACTTTATGCCAGGTACCGATGGTTTGGTACACATCTCTCAGATTGCTCAAGAGAGAGTTGCTAAAGTAACTGATTATCTAACTGAAGGTCAGGATGTTCGCGTTAAGGTGACTGAGATCGATAATCGTGGACGCGTGAAGCTCTCAATCAAAGAAGCTCAACTGGAAGAAGGTACCGTTCCAGAAGCAGTTCCTGCTGAAAGTTCTGAGCCTGAGCAAGAGCCAGAAGCGTAAGTCAGTAGTTTAAAAAAACCCCGGTTAATGTCCGGGGTTTTTTTTGCCTCGTACTCCGTTTCTTGCGAAGTCTTAAGGCTCTATGCTGACGCTAGGCTAAGTAACTCAGATGCGTGAGAGAGAGTTTGTTTGGTAACTTTTGCACCACCGAGCATACGTGCGAGCTCTTCCACCCTTTGTTGCTGATTAAGGGGCACCATCAGAGACTCCGCACTATTGTCTTCAATAACTTTACTCGCCCGATAATGATGATGAGCATGAGCCGCTACTTGAGGTTGATGGGTGACGCTAATAACCTGACCTCTTTCACCTAACTGCTTGATGAGTTGCCCAACAATGTCTGCCGTGCTTCCTCCAATACCCACATCGACTTCATCAAATACTAATGTTGGAATTTTTGAGTGGTTCGCCGCTACGACCTGAATAGCCAAGCTAACACGGGAGAGTTCACCTCCAGAGGCAATTTTGGCCAACATCTTGTGAGGTTGACCTGGATTGGTTGCGAGTAAAAACTCTACCTCTTCAAGTCCACTTGATCTATATTCACCATGACTAATCGGAGAAAGCTGAACCAACAACTCAGCACCTTCCATAGATAACTTTTGAAGCTGTCGATTGATCTCTTTAGCCATTGTTTTGGATGCACTTTTTCTCTTGGATGATAATTGCTTTGCTGATTTTTCGTAACTTTTCGCTAGATCAGCTAGCTTTTCCTCCATGGCATTAATGTTCTCACTGCCACCAATCAAGTTTTTCAGTTCTGCTTCTAGAGTCTGCAGAGTTATCTCTAATTGATCTGGATTTACTCGATGTTTTCGACTCAACTGAAAAACAGCCGACAGTTGCTCTTCAACGGTTTGCAGTCGTTGAGGGTCTGCTTCAAAACGATCAATATGATGAGAAATCTCGTTAATAGCCTCTTCTATCTGAATAAGGCCACCTTGCAGAAGCTCTTCAGTGATTTTCAGAGCATCAGGTTTATATTCAATATTGGCAAGTATTGATAATGCTTTATTAAGGCTATCACGAAGATTAAACTCCTCTGCCTGTTCACAAATCGCCAGCAAGTTATGACTGTCTTGAACTATTTGCTCGGCATTGGCCAAGGTCTTTTGTTCAAGTTCTAGCTGCTCTAGATGTTTAGCTGTGAGATCGATCTGCTGTAGCTCGTTGACTTGGAAGCTCAACAAATCTTTCCTATTATCCAATTCATCAGAACGTTGAAGGAGATTAGTTAGATCAAGATGTACTTTGTGCCACGCGCTATATTCGCTTGCCACCTTAGAGGCTAGATCTTCAGCCTTTGCGTACTCGTCGAGAAGGCGACAATGAGTTTCTTTTCTCAAGAGCGATTGATGTTCATGTTGACTATGGATGTCGGTGAGCATATCACCGAGTTCCTGCAATTGAGACATAGTGCTAGGTTGGCCATTAATATAGCCCCGTGATCTCCCTTCTCGTGTGTATATACGTCTCAGGATACAGTTATCATCTGAATTAAAATCATTGGCGTCTAGCCAAGCTTTTGCGGCGTCTATGGTGTTAATATCAAAAGTAGCTGTGACTTCAGCTCGCTCTTTGCCATGCCGTATGGTGTCAGTGTCGGCACGATCACCCAATGCCATTCCTAGTGCATCTAACACCAAGGACTTGCCAGCGCCAGTTTCACCGGTGATGGCTGTAGTGCCTTGAGCGAACTCTATCTCGAGAGATTCTACGAGCGTGTAATTACTAATATTGATCAAAAGAAGCAAAGTTTATTACCAACCAGTTTATAAATCGCCATGCCGAACATATTTTACTGGCGCCATCGCTTGAAACTTTGGAGTTTGTCCCCATATGTAGCCATAGGGTAATCGTAACTAACCGCCGAATCAATAATCTTGGGCATTAGCGTAGTTCGCTAAACAAGAGCAGAGGAAAAAGTATGCAAGACGAAGTAAGTGGCGAAGAAGAAAGCACGTTGGCATCTAATGATCTGCCTGAAGATCAGTCTGAAGTTAATGAAGCTGAAAAGCTTAATGAAGAGATTGTAGAGGAGCTTCTGGCGGATGTTGAGTTATCTGGCACCGAAGAGCTTGAGGAGAAGGTCAGCAAGGCCAATGACCAAGTATTGAGGGTACAGGCAGAAATGCAAAATGTTCGTCGCCGTGCTGAACGCGATGTAGAGAATGCCCACAAGTATGCCTTAGAGAAATTCACATCAGACCTGTTGCCTGTGGTCGATAACTTGGAGCGCGCAATTAGTACTATCGATGCTTCAGATGAAGGTCAAAAAGCAGTCGCCACGGGATTAGAGTTAACGTTAAAAACGTTTGTTGATGTTCTGGCTCGCTTTAAAATTGAAGCAGTAGATCCAGCAGGCCAACCTTTTGATGCAGATTTACATCAGGCAGTCAGTATGGTCCCTAACCCTGATTTAGAGCCAAATACGGTGATGGATGTTTTTCAAAAAGGTTATACCTTAAATGGTCGATTAGTAAGACCAGCTATGGTGGTGGTATCTAAAGCTGGCTGAGTAATAAAGGTGATTTCCACTGAGGATACCCTTGAAATTATTAAACATGGACCCATATAAGGGTTAAGCGAATAAATTTTTAAATGAAGCCTTTAAAAGGTTTTAAGACTAGTAACGGAGAGAAAAGTGATGGGAAAGATTATCGGAATTGATTTGGGAACGACCAACTCCTGTGTTGCCGTACTCGAAGGCGATAAGCCCAAAGTAATTGAGAATGCTGAAGGTGCAAGAACTACACCCTCAGTAGTCGCGTATGCTGAGGATGGTGAAATTTTAGCGGGTCAGTCAGCCAAACGACAGGCTGTAACAAACCCTGAGAATACTGTTTATGCGGTTAAGCGTCTTATAGGGCGGCGCTTTGATGACAAAGTCGTCAAAAAAGATATAGAAATGGTCCCTTACAAAATTGTTAAGGCTGACAACGGTGATGCTTGGGTTGAGATTAAAGGGGATAGCAAGGCTGCTCCTCAAATATCTGCTGAAATTCTCAAAAAAATGAAAAAAACCGCTGAGGACTACCTAGGGGAGTCAATTTCAGAAGCGGTTATTACTGTGCCGGCTTACTTCAATGATTCTCAGCGACAGGCGACCAAGGACGCGGGTCGAATAGCAGGTCTTGATGTGAAACGCATTATCAATGAGCCAACGGCTGCAGCTTTAGCTTATGGAATAGACAAAACATCCGGTGATAGTGTGGTTGCGGTTTACGACTTGGGTGGTGGTACGTTTGATATCTCAGTGATTGAAATAGCCGATGTTGATGGCGAAAAGCAGTTTGAGGTGTTGGCGACCAACGGAGATACCTTCCTTGGTGGTGAAGACTTTGATATGCGTTTAATTGAGTATTTATCAGCAGAATTTAAGCAGGACAGTGGCATTGATTTGCACAACGATCCATTAGCTATGCAGCGTCTCAAGGAAGCTGCCGAAAAATCGAAAATTGAATTGTCATCTAGCCAGCAGACAGAAGTTAATCTTCCTTATATCACTGCTGATGCCAGTGGACCTAAGCACCTGGTGGTTAAGTTGACCCGTGCTAAGTTAGAGTCCCTAGTTGAAGATCTAGTTGAACGTTCTTTAGAGCCGCTGAAAATTGCGTTGAAAGATGCGGGAAAATCTACCTCAGAGATTGATGAGATAATCTTGGTGGGCGGTCAAACACGTATGCCTATGGTTCAAGATAAAGTTACTGCGTTCTTTGGTAAAGAGCCGCGAAAAGATGTTAATCCCGATGAAGCAGTTGCTGTCGGTGCCGCCTTACAAGGCGCAGTCTTAGCTGGTGACGTTACTGATGTATTGTTACTGGATGTTACTCCTTTAAGTCTTGGTATCGAGACTATGGGTGGTGTCGCTACCCCCGTGATTGAGAAGAACACTACCATCCCTACAAAAAAATCTCAGATTTTCTCTACAGCGGATGATAACCAAACAGCGGTGACTATTCATGTAGTGCAGGGCGAGCGTAAACAGGCCACGTCCAACAAGTCTCTTGGTCGTTTTGATCTTGCAGATATCCCTCCAGCACCAAGAGGCATGCCTCAGATTGAAGTAACGTTTGATATAGATGCCAACGGTATTTTAAATGTTGGCGCTAAGGATAAAGCAACAGGTAAAGAGCAGTCCATTATCATTAAAGCATCATCAGGTCTTTCTGATGAAGAGATCGATGCAATGGTTAAGGATGCAGAAGCTAATGCTGCTGATGATCAAAAATTTGAAGAACTGGTACAGGCGCGAAATACAGCCGATGGTTTAGCTCATGCTGCCAAAAAGACGTTGGAAGAAGCTGGCGATAAAGCATCTGATGAAGAGAAGGCGGCTATTGAAGCCGGTATAAAGCAGGTAGAAGAAGCTGTTCAGGGTGATGATAAGGATGCCATTGATGAAGCAGCAAAAGTCTTATCTGAAGCCTCAGCGGGTCTGGCTCAAAAGCTCTACGCGGAACAAGCTGAGGCAGGCGAGCAAGGCGAGGGACAGCAGGCTCCTGGAGACGATGCAATGGATGCCGAGTTTGAAGAAGTGAAAGATGAGGACGTTAAAGAAGATAGCAAGTAGTAGGCTATCTAAAAGCTTCACATATTGAAGTGTTTAGGCGCGAAATGACCTTTGGATAACATTCCAAAACGACTTTCGCGCCTCTTTATTTACGGTTACATCTAGCGTTGTTAGTGGCGTTAGATTATAGGTGGGAAGAAATCGAAGTATGTCTAAGCGCGATTATTACGAAGTTTTAGGTGTGGATAGCAGTGCCTCTGATCAAGAAGTCAAGAAGGCCTTTCGTCGCATAGCAATGAAATATCATCCCGATCGAAATCCGGATGATCAAAAAGCTGATGAAAAATTTAAGGAAGCTCAAGAGGCATATGAGATTTTAGGGGATGCTGACAAAAAAGCTGCCTATGATCGATTTGGTCATGCTGGCTTGGATCAGAATGGCGGTGGACAGGGTGGCGCAGGATTCAGTGACGTTTTTGGTGATGTTTTTGGTGATATTTTTGGCGGTGGTGGTCGTGGTCGAAGTGGCCCTGCTAGGGGTTCTGATCTTCGTTATGACCTCCAGTTAGATTTAGAAGATGCAGTCAAGGGCAAGACTGTACAGATAGATGTACCAACAATGGTGTCTTGTGAGGTTTGTGATGGTTCAGGTGCTCGCAAAGGCAGTGCGCCTGTCACCTGCGACACCTGTGGTGGCTCTGGTCAAGTGCGTATGTCTCAAGGTTTCTTTTCTGTTCAGCAAACCTGCCCGAAATGTGGTGGTCGAGGCAAGATGATCTCTGATCCCTGTGGTAGCTGCCATGGCCAAGGCGTTAAAGAAGAGCGTAAAACCCTGTCAGTAAAAATACCGCCTGGAGTGGATACTGGAGATAGAATTCGTCTCTCAGGTAAGGGTGAGGCAGGACCTCACGGCGGGCCTACGGGAGACTTGTATGTGCAAATGCATGTGCGTAAGCATGATATTTTCGTTCGAGACGGAAGTAATTTACACTGTGAGGTGCCCATCAGTTTTGCACAATCTGCGCTGGGTGGTGAACTCGAGGTTCCTACCCTATCAGGCAAGGTTAAATTGAAGATACCATCGGAAACCCAGAGTGGTAAGCTATTTAGATTGCGGGGAAAAGGTGTAGCTCCAGTTAGAGGAGGTGCCCAAGGTGATCTGTTATGCAGAGTGGTTGTGGAGACTCCTGTAAATTTGAGTGCTGAGCAGCGCGAGCTATTAGAAAGTTTTGATAATAGCCTTGCTGGAAAGAGCAAGCACTCTCCAAGAAGTAATCATTGGTTTGATGGGGTAAAAAAATTCTTCGACAACCTGACTAGCTAAGCTCAAAGTACAGATATACGCTACACTAGTGTGGTTCTAAATTAGGAGTCATGTTGTGATTAACATAGCAATTACTGGCGCAGGCGGCCGTATGGGCAAGACGCTAATTGAAGCGATCATGAATAGTGATGGCATTCAACTTACTGCGGCAATTGAAAATCCAGAAAGTACGCTGATTGGAGCAGATGTTGGTGAGTTATCTGGAGTGGGTCGAAATAATATTCAAGTCGTTGGATCATTGCTTGATGTAGTGGGCTTGTTCGATGTTCTGATAGATTTTAGTATCCCAGCTTCCACTGTTAGTAATGCAGAGGTTTGTCAGGCACATAGAAAGAGGATAGTGGTGGGCACAACTGGTTTAACTGAAGAGCAAACTCAGTTGGTAAGCAGTGCGAGTCAGGGAACAGCTATCTGCATGGCTTCAAATTTTGCAACAGGTGTAAACCTCTGTTTTAAGTTAGCTGAAATAGCGGCCAGCGTATTGGGTGATGATGTAGATATAGAGATCAGTGAGGCTCATCATAAAGACAAGGTAGATGCCCCATCGGGAACAGCTCTTTCTTTGGGTAAAGTTGTCGCTGATGCTCTAGATAGAGATCTTGATCAAGTCGCTGTATATGGCCGTGAGGGACAGACGGGTCAGCGTAAGAGATCTACAATTGGATTTTCATCAGTTAGAGCGGGAGATGTTGTTGGAGATCATACAGTCTTGTTTGCCGCTGATGGAGAGCGAGTGGAGATAACCCACAAGGCTTCAAGTCGAATGGCTTTTGCCAAAGGTGCTGTGCGAGCAGCTAAATGGCTGATGGAAAAGGACTCAGGAATGTTCGACATGCAAGATGTCTTAGCACTAAAGTAAAACTCTTAGGCTTACATTTTAAAGTCCCGCCGCAATAAAATTTTGATCAACATTGATAGACAATATACAACCCTTTCCTTATACTGACTTCCTAACACCGCGACAGTAAAAAGCGGTCTCGTTCTGAGAGGTTAGAGCACAGAGAGTATTTTATTTAAGCGAGATGAGACCATTTGTTTCATCTCGCTTTTTTGCAAACTTGGAAAAGTCTGCCAACCATTTCAGAGTTATATTGCTTAGACGCACTAGAGATTATGTCAAGGCCTAAGCCAGCTAAAAGTCAATAATTTAGGAGGTTGTGTGAATTCCCAGACTTACCGGGAAGCCGTACTTGCGCTAGCAGACGGAACAATTTTCAGGGGAACCGCTATAGGGGCGGACGGTCTATCTGTTGGTGAAGTGGTTTTTAATACGGCCCTCACCGGTTACCAAGAAATTCTTACCGATCCGTCTTATGCACGACAGATAGTGACTCTAACTTATCCACATATTGGCAATGTTGGCGTAAACACTGAGGACGAAGAGTCTGATGCGATTTGGGCGGCCGGGTTAGTTATTAGAGATTTACCCTTACTTGCGTCAAATTTCCGCAGCCAACAATCCTTGGATGAGTACTTAAAGACAAAAGGGATTTTGGGAATTGCTGATATCGATACCCGAAAATTAACTCGGATTCTGCGTCAGACTGGGGCGCAAAGTGGCTGTATTATGGCCGGCGATATCGATGTTCATAAAGCTTCACAAGCAGCTAGAGAATTTTCTGGGCTCAAAGGTATGGATCTCGCTAAAGAAGTAACCACTGGTGTTACTTATCCTTGGCAAGAGCATAGCTGGACGCTGGCGTCAGGCCATCAAGCCCATAAGTCGGGTGAAGGTAAATATAAAGTTGTAGCCTATGATTATGGTGTAAAGCGTAATATTTTACGCATGCTAGTAGATAGAGACTGTGAATTAGTAGTGGTACCGGCTCAAACGTCAGCCGAAGAAGTATTGGCCATGCAACCCGATGGTGTATTCCTTTCCAATGGTCCTGGTGATCCAGAGCCCTGCGATTATGCGATTAAAGCAATTCAAGAGATTCTTGAGACCCAAATTCCTGTATTTGGTATTTGTTTGGGTCATCAATTACTGGCTTTAGCCTCAGGGGCCAAAACCATGAAGATGAAGTTTGGTCACCATGGTGCTAATCACCCTGTTGAAGATATAGAAAATAATGTTGTGATGATCACTAGTCAGAATCACGGTTTTGCCGTTGATGAGGGTAGTTTGCCAGAAAACTTAATAGCTACTCATCGATCGTTGTTTGATGGGTCGTTGCAGGGTATTCATCGAACAGATAAAGCAGCATTCAGTTTTCAAGGGCATCCCGAGGCTAGTCCTGGGCCCCATGACGCCGCCTCATTGTTTGATCATTTCATCGATTTAATGGAAGTTAACCGTCAGGGGTTAGCGGAGTAGACATGCCAAAAAGAACCGACATTAAAAGCATTTTAATTCTGGGGGCGGGACCCATTATTATTGGTCAAGCCTGCGAGTTTGATTACTCCGGAGCCCAAGCATGTAAAGCGCTTAGAGAAGAAGGTTTTAGAGTTATTTTAGTTAACTCTAATCCCGCTACGATCATGACTGATCCTTCCATGGCAGATGCAACCTATATTGAACCTGTTGAATGGAAAACCGTTGCTCGCATTATTGAAGAGGAGCGTCCTGACGCTCTATTGCCAACTATGGGTGGACAAACGGCACTTAACTGCGCATTAGATCTTGCCAAACACGGTATTTTGGATAAATTTTCAGTTGAGATGATTGGCGCTAATGCAGACGCCATCGACAAAGCAGAAGATCGTGAGCGTTTTGATAAAGCGATGAAGGCAATAGGCTTAAGCACTCCAAATTCTGGTATTGCTCATAGTATGGAAGAGGCTTCTCAGGTCGCTGATCAGTTTGGTTTCCCCTGTATTATTCGACCTTCATTTACCATGGGTGGCTCTGGTGGTGGTATCGCTTATAACCGCGAAGAATTTGAAACTATCTGTCGCAGAGGTCTGGATCTTTCTCCGACCAATGAATTACTGATTGACGAATCGTTAATCGGTTGGAAAGAATTTGAAATGGAGGTGGTAAGGGACAAAAAGGACAACTGTATTATTGTTTGCGCCATTGAAAATCTTGACCCTATGGGAATACATACTGGGGATTCAATTACCGTTGCTCCGGCGCAAACTCTGACTGATAAAGAATACCAGATCATGCGTAACGCTTCGATTAAAGTTCTTCGTGAGATTGGGGTAGAGACAGGTGGATCAAACGTTCAGTTTGCGGTGAGTCCAAAAGATGGGCGACTGATTGTTATTGAGATGAATCCCAGGGTGTCGCGTTCTTCAGCTTTAGCCTCCAAGGCAACGGGATTTCCCATAGCAAGGGTTGCCGCTAAGTTGGCAGTGGGATATACCTTAGATGAGCTACAAAATGAAATTACTGGGGGTGCTACACCTGCATCTTTTGAGCCCAGTATTGACTACGTGGTAACCAAAATACCGCGATTTGCTTTTGAAAAATTCAATCAAGCGGATCAGAGCTTAACAACCCAGATGAAATCTGTTGGTGAGGTAATGGCGATTGGCCGTACCTTCCAAGAGTCTATGCAAAAAGCGTTGCGTGGATTAGAGGTAGGTGTTTCCGGTTTTGATCCAAAAATTGATACCGGTGATGAGGATTTTGCCGCGACCCTCTACAATCAACTGGCTGAAGCGGGTCCAGACCGCATATGGTATTTGGCTGATGCTTTCCGCCAGGGTATGAGTTGTGAAGAGATTTTTAATATTACTAAAATTGATCCTTGGTTCTTGGTTCAAATCGAAGACTTAATTGTTGAAGAAAATCGATTGCAGGGATCAAATTTGACCAGTGTTGATGAAAAGACGCTGTATAGATTGAAGCGTAAAGGGTTTGCTGATCGTCGTTTAGCAGATATTTTATCGTGCACAGAGTCAGAAGTACGTAATTTGCGTTATGGTTTTGGAATGCACCCTGTTTACAAGCGCGTTGATACCTGTGCTGCAGAGTTCTCCACTGAGACGGCTTATATGTATTCCACCTATGAAGAAGAGTGCGAGGCTGAGCCTAGTAACAAGGATAAAATACTCGTTCTTGGTGGTGGTCCAAATCGTATTGGTCAGGGAATAGAATTTGATTATTGTTGTGTTCACGCTGCGTTGGCGATGCGTGAAGATGGCTATGAAACCATTATGGTTAACTGCAATCCCGAAACAGTTTCAACTGACTATGATACCTCCGATAGGTTGTTTTTTGAGCCTGTTACTTTAGAGGATGTACTTGAGATTGTCCGTCTTGAAAACCCCAAGGGTGTTATTGTCCAGTTTGGTGGTCAAACACCTTTAAAACTCGCCAGAGCTCTGGAAGCTGAAGGTGTACCAATTATTGGCACTACTCCAGATGCGATTGATCGTGCCGAGGATCGGGAGCGATTTCAGCATATGATTGAAAAGCTCGACTTACTACAGCCTCTTAACGCGACTGCTCGCAGTGCTGATGAAGCTGTCGAGTTGGCAAAAAAGATTGGCTATCCTTTGGTGGTGCGACCCTCTTATGTTCTCGGAGGGCGAGCCATGGAAATAGTCTACAAAGAAGATGAATTACGACATTACATGAAAACAGCTGTGCAAGTGTCAGATGATTCGCCAGTATTGCTGGACTTCTTCCTGCCAAACGCTATCGAAATGGATGTTGATGCAGTCAGCGATGGTGATAAGGTGGTCATTGGCGCGATTATGCAGCATATTGAGCAAGCAGGAATACATTCAGGAGACTCAGCGTGCTCACTTCCGCCTTATAGTCTTAGCGAAAGTGTTCAAGATGAGATGAGAGAGATCTGTAAGAAGATGGCTCGTGAACTTGGCGTGCGAGGTTTGATGAATGTACAGTTGGCCCTGCAAGATGACAAGATTTATGTTATCGAAGTGAATCCTCGTGCTTCTCGTACCATTCCTTTTGTTTCAAAATGCATAGGTGTTTCCTTAGCAAAAATAGCTGCTAGGTGTATGGTTGGCCAGACCCTGGAAGATCAAGGATTTACTAAAGAGATTATCCCCCCCTATTTCAGTGTTAAAGAGGCAGTGTTTCCATTCAATAAGTTTCCTGGCATTGATCCTATCCTTGGACCCGAAATGAAATCTACCGGTGAAGTAATGGGCGTGGGCACCACGTTTGCCGAAGCTTATGGTAAAGCTGAGCTTGGTGCTAGTGATGAGATTCCCAGTAAAGGAAGTGCTTTTGTCAGTGTACGAGAGCGTGATAAAGAACAGATACCAGCTTTGGCTAAAAGCCTAGTTGCCCTAGGTTTTAAATTGGTTGCTACAAAGGGAACGGCTGCGACCATAGAAGCAGCTGGTTTCGACGTGCAGCCGGTTAATAAGGTGAAAGAAGGAAGGCCGCATATCGTTGACATGATTAAAAGCGACAAGATTAATTTAATTGTTAATACCACGGAAGGCCGACAGGCAATTTCTGATTCATCGACAATTCGATCGAGTGCTGAGCAACATCGCGTTTACTACACGACTACGATGGCAGGTGGTAGTGCGGTTTGTGAGGCGTTAAAATTCGCAGGTGATATTAAAGTGAGAAGTCTACAGCAGTTGCACAGGGAAATTACTTAATGCAAAAAACCGCAATGACAGCAGATGGCGAAGCCGCTCTCAGAAAGGAACTTGAGCATCTGATTAAGGTTGTGCGCCCAGGTATTGTAGAGGCGATAGCTACTGCTCGAGAGCATGGAGACCTTAAAGAAAATGCAGAATACCATGCAGCGCGTGAACAGCAGAGTTTTGCTGAGGGCCGTATTCAAGATATAGAAGGTAAGCTGTCAAACGCTCAGGTGATCGATATTTCAAAAATCCCTCAGGGAGATCGTGTTATTTTCGGTTCATTGGTAACCATTATTAATTTAGATACCGAGGAAACCACATCTTATCGAATTGTTGGTGATGATGAGGCGGATGTGAAAGCGGGTAAAATTTCTTATCAGTCACCGATTGCTCGGGCTTTAATTAGCAAAGAAATTGGCGATGTTGTCGTTGTGAAGGCGCCCAGCGGCGATGTGGAATATGAGATTGATGACGTAGTTTATAGCTGAGTTGTTTCTATGAGCTAGCGCCGAGTAAAAATACCATCAATGCTTTCTGAGCATGTAATCGATTTTCAGCTTCATCCCAGACTACCGAAATAGTCTCATCTTCAAGTAATTCGGCGGACACTTCTTCATTTCTGTGGGCAGGCAGGCAGTGCATAAATAATGCGTCGCTGGCGGCATTTTTCATCAATTGGTGATTAACTTGAAAGCCAGAGAATTTCGCTAAACGATCTTGTTGTTGATCTTCCTGCCCCATAGAAGCAAATACATCAGTGGTAACGAGGTCGGCGTCCTTAACTGCGGCTACAGGGTCGGTCGTTAACACCACAGCTGCTCCACCTTCATTAACCAAGTCTGAGTTGGGCTCATAACCCTCTGGACAGGCTATATTGAGCTTAAAACCAAAGGCAATCGCTGCGTTGATCCAAGAATGACACATATTGTTTCCATCGCCGATCCAAGCCACAGTTTTTCCTTCAATTGAACCGCGATGCTCGACGTAGGTTTGAATGTCTGCAAGTAACTGGCAGGGATGATATTGATCGGTAAGTGCATTAATGACAGGAACTTTGGAATATTTAGCAAAGCGCTCGATGTTGTCATGACCAAAAGTTCTGATCATTACAATATCTACCATTCTGGAGATAACTCGTGCCGAATCTTCAATCGGTTCTCCTCGGCCTAGCTGAGTATCATTTGAGGATAAAAAAATAGCTTTACCGCCCAGCTGCGCCATCCCTGCTTCGAAAGACACTCTGGTCCGGGTCGAAGATTTTTCGAAAATCATTGCCAGGACTTTATCCTTAAATACGGGGTCTTGACGTTCCTCGCGATAAGCTGCTTTCATTTCGATAGCTGATTGGATGACCTGGTTTAGTTCTTGGGTAGTCAGGTCGCGCAGGGTAAGAAAGTGTCGAATGGCCATTTTCTATATCTCTAGGTTAATCTTGGTTAAAGTCACGAATTAACGGAACCAGTATAGCCAGTAACTTATCAGCTTCTTCATCAGTAAGAATGAGCGGAGGCAGTAATCTAATGACGGAGTCAGCAGTCACATTGATTACTAGGCCATTATCCATGGCTGTTTTAAATAGGGATTTACAGGGTCTATCCAGTTCTATTCCGATCATGCAACCCATTCCACGAATATTTTTAACATGTGACACCGAGGACAATTCTTTTTCTAGACCAGCTATTATTCTTTTCCCAAGAACTTCAGCTCGTTTAAGTAATCCTTCGCTTTCAATAGTATTAATTGTTGCTAGTGCAGCAGCGCAGGACAGTGGATTACCACCGAAGGTTGACCCGTGATTGCCAGGTTGCATTAAATCAGCAGCTTTTCCTGATGCTAGGCAAGCTCCTATTGGAACACCGTTACCAAGGCCTTTTGAGGTAGTCACTACGTCTGGAATAATACCGCTATGCTGATAGCAAAAATACTTTCCAGTTCTACCATTACCTGTTTGCACTTCATCAAGCATTAGCAACCAGCCTCTTTGGTCGCAAAACTGTCTTAATTGTTTAAGGTATTCACTGGACGCCATTCTTATCCCGCCTTCACCTTGAATAGGCTCAACAAAAATCGCACAAATATTTGGATTATTGTCTGCGATTTTTTCTAGGGCAGAGGCATCATTAAAAGGACCTCGAGCAAATCCAGCTACAAGGGGTTCAAATCCGGCTTGTACTCGTCGTCCACCAGAGGCACTAAGGGTAGCAAGAGTTCGGCCATGAAAGGCGTTGTCCATCACCAGTATCGTGGGTAATTTTATACCTAATTTGTGGCCGAAAAGGCGGGCTAATTTGATGGCTGCTTCATTAGCTTCAGCGCCAGAGTTGCCAAAAAATACTTTCTTCATTCCCGAAACATCGCATATCTTTTCTGCTAAGGCCTCTTGGTTTGGGATAGCAAAAAAATTTGAGCAGTGGCTTAGTATTTTTGATTGGTTGGTTATTGCTTGAGTAATGGCTGCATGCGAGTGGCCTAAACCACATACTGCTATCCCTGATAAGGCGTCGAGATACTTGTTACCTTGGTCATCCCATAGCCATGCGCCACTCCCCTTTGTTAGGGTAGCCGCTCTCTTGCCATAGGTGTCCATCAACGCTTGGGTTGTCATGCTAACAATACCTCACCAGTTTCTTACTGGAATAAAAAAAGGCAGCTGCGCTGCCCCTTTGAACTTGGTAGCGAATGATAACTCGCTTTAGGTACACCTGCAAGATTGGGCATGGAGACTTTGGGTCGCTCGAAATTACAAAAGAAATGGAGATAGCTAATTCTCTGTGAGAAACGTCAATAAAATAATAATTTTTAACAGTGTCGAATTGGCCTTAAAACGTTTAAAATGTAAGTTTGGGAAAATAAAATATATAGGCAATTTGCAATGGACATAATGGATACAATTCGTGACCAGATAGAAAATAATTCCGTACTTTTGTACATGAAAGGATCACCCAACCAACCACAATGTGGATTTTCTGCTCGCACAGTGCAATCCTTAATGGCCTGTGGGCAGCGATTCGCCTATGTTGATATTCTGTCTAATCCAGAAATACGCACTAATTTACCGCTGTATGGCAATTGGCCAACATTTCCGCAGTTATGGGTGGCTGGAGAACTTATCGGAGGGTGCGATATAGTCACTGAAATGCATGAAAATGGTGAGTTAAAGGAATTGATAGATGAAGCGCTGGGCGATGAGAAGACTGGTGAAGTATAGTGGTACTCATTGATTGTTTTGGATTATAGGTTTGTGATTGAACTTTTCTCAAAGGGCTATCTCAAAGAACACAGGAGAGTTGCGCACTGTAAGCCAATAGATCTAATTATAGTTTAGGATAAAAAAGGAACAAGAATGACTTCTAATTTAAATTTTGTAAAAGCGCTGTTGGCTATTGCGCTAGTGGCTCTTGTGGGTTGCGGCAGTGGCAATAATATTCCGCCAGATGCTGATGGAGATGGTGTTGAAGATGCCCTAGATTGGGCGCCAAATGACCCGACAGAAACCGCAGATACCGATGAAGATGGTATTGGTGACAATGGTGATACCTGTCCTGCGGTCGTCAACACTGAGCAGACTGACACTGATGGAGATGGTGCTGGTGATGCTTGTGATGATGATCAAGACGGCGATGAGTTACTTAATGCTGACGATAATTGCCCGTTAAATGCCAATGCAGATCAAGCAGATTCTGATGTCAATGGAGAAGGTGATGCTTGTGATCCGATGCCTACGACCTATGCTTTTATTAACACTTATTTTTCTTCAGAGGAAAATTCTTCCGTAAATTATGATGATCAGACGGCCGAACAAGTATTGATTTCTGATATGGCCTATTACATGTCATCAATGCTTTCTGATGATGGGACAAAAACTGAAGATGCAGTGAAAGCTGACCTCAACTTCTTTGTGTATGGTGGAGATGGAGAAATTAACAAAGCTACCTTGATCGGAAGCTATATTGCAGATGCGGCTAATGTCTCGTTAAAAGATGCAGACACTTATGGAGATATAGCTGTAGACAGCCGTCTTTACAAAAAAATTGCCGGTGGTTGCGGTTCCGGTTGTGGCGAGGTTTTAGCGTTAATTGATGGGGAGTTTTTTGGTTGGGATCTTCCCGATCCAGAGGGTAATCAGATAGCTACCCCTCTGTTGTTGGTTGATGATTGGATTGCTACTCAAGCAAGTTTGGCTTCAGATGGAGGCGCCGTGCAGGTTACGGATGCTGAAGGCGTAATTTCCTCGGCAAATGTTAATACAGATGCCTATGGTCGTAACTATGGTCAGCTAATAACAAATTTTTTGTTGGGTGCAGTTAACTTTTCACAAGCGACTAATGATTACTTTATTACTGACTTTGGTAGCCAACTGAGTACGGATGATGGCGGCGATAGTCCAAATAACTTCTCCTCGAGTGAACACGCGTTTGATCAGGCGTTTGGATACTACGGCGCCGCTAGAGATAATCTTGATTATACTGATTTAGAAGTACAAGCAGAGAATGGTCGAGAAGGATGGCAATATGGTTATCACGATACAGATGCTGACGGCATGATTGACCTACGTGGTGAGTATAACTTCACCTATGCCAAAAACTGTGCTGAGCTTGATGCTGGATCTTCTGCAGGACCTACACCAACGGATTTTTCGAGTGAAATAATGAATTCTGTGATTGCGGCTCGTCAAATTATTAGTAATGCAGCTAACAAAGCTACGCCAGATTTGAGTGAGTCTGAAAATACTAAATTACAAGATCATATTAAAATGGCATCAGTTGTTTGGGAAAAGTGTATTGCAGCCTCAGCTATCCATCATGTTAATGGAGTCATAGCAGGTGTTGGTGAGTACGCTGGGGGTGCTCCCTCTAGTTTGGACAACTTTGAAATGGTTGCCAAGCACTGGTCTGACCTTAAAGGTCTCGCTTTGAGTCTTCAGTTTAGTCCGGTGTCGCCATTTAGAGATTCAGAAAGTTCTGTTAATCTGGATGATCTTAAGACAATACTGCAGAATATTGGGGATGCACCAGTGTTGGCTGATGGCAGTCAGAATGGCATTGCAACGACTGGAACTGCCGCAGATGCAGCTTATGCGTACGTTGGTAAATTAGTTTTTGCTCGGGAAATTCTGCAGGAAGCCTACGGCTTCTCGGATGCGAATACGCTGGCTTGGTAGATATTTGGGTTCGATACATTAAATGCTACGATAAAAGGGCTAACTTAGGTTGGCCCTTTTTTGTAGGCTAAAATCATAAACCTAGTACCTTGCCGTTCTTTTTATGCTGAATTTGCTATCAGTGTACCAACACGGATTGGTTAGATTATTAGGAGCTTGTTTGATAACTTGAGAGTTAGGCGTTAGTGTGACGACTCTTCCAAGGACGTCTAATGTCTTTACGTTTTACTGAATAGTCGCCAATTTTGCGGTCTTCTAAATAAAAATCTAGCGCTTCCTCTACCATAGGGAACGCTAATTTAGACCATGGTATATCCGCTTCATCAAATAAAGCGACTTCCGAGGATTCTAGGCTAGGGCCAAAAGAAGGCTCGGCTAATTCAGCTCTATAAAATATATAGACTTGATTAATTTCAGGGATATCAAATATTGCGTATAAATGAGGGTTTACCATCGTAGCATTCGCTTCCTCTACACACTCGCGCAATGCTCCGTCTAGCGTAGATTCTCCATTTTCAAGAAAACCGGCGGGTAACGTCCAATAGCCTGCTCTAGGTTCGATTGACCGTTTACAAAGGAGAATTTGATTACCATAGATTGGCAGTATTCCAGCAATAACCTTAGGGTTTTGATAATGTATTTCCTCACAGGATTCACAGACATAACGTAACCTGTTGTCTCCCTCTGGGATCTGTCGTGTGACGGAATTTCCGCAAGTGGAACAAAATTTCATGAAATATCCAGAAAAACATTCAGACTGCGTATAATGCACAAATGCTAACAATGATTGCAAATCACTTACATAAATTTCCTCTTAAAAGGCAAAAACCGGACCCAAAGAATACTCATATGGCTGCTGCAGTATTGATGGTATTGCATGGGCAGGATGACGATCCGCAGGTAATTTTGACCCAGCGAGCTTTTCATCTCAAAAGTCATGCGGGGGAGGTTGCATTTCCCGGTGGCATGTGGGATCGGGTTGATGAAGATTTAATGCAAACAGCGCTTAGGGAGGCTCAGGAAGAAATAGGTTTGGATTCAGACTCAGTGACACTCTTGGCTACTATGCCAACTTCATCTCCTAGGCGCAGAGATATTAGTGTGACACCATTTGTGGCTGTGGCTAATAATAGTTTGAAGCTCAGCCCAGATGACGGCGAAATAGCAGCTATTTTTGATGCACCGTTGAAGGCATTTATGCAGCTTGATCAATATGAATATTTTGAAATGGAGTTAGGTGCTGAATATGGCGGTGGAGTGATACGATTTCCATTTTTAATGTATAAGAATTATAAGATCTGGGGATTTACCCTAAATGTAATTACTGACTTACTTAATGCAACATTAGGGGCGGGAATTGATTTGGACTATCCGACCCACGAAAAATTCGAAAAATTGACCAAAGAGGTGTGATAAATGATTTATCGAATCGGTGAAGATATACCACAAATTGATGAAACTGCTTTTGTCGCTCCAAGTGCAGATATTATGGGCAAGGTTATTCTCAAAGAGCAGTCTAGCGTCTGGTTTAATGCAGTGATTCGAGGTGATTGCGATACTATTGAGGTGGGGAAGCGAAGTAATGTGCAGGATGGTGCAGTACTTCATGCAGACCCAGGACAACCAATGAAAATTGGGGAAGATGTCACTATTGGACATCAAGCAATGGTGCACTGCAGAGAGATAGGTGATCGTACTTTAGTTGGTATTCAGGCAGTAGTTCTTGATGGGGCCATTATTGGGAACGATTGTCTAATTGGTGCTAACGCTCTGGTCAAGGCAGGGTCAGTGATTCCCGATGGTTCAATGGTGGTTGGTTCCCCCGCAAAAGTTATTAGAAAAACCGATGAGAATATGCGCTTAGCTATGCTTGCGGGTGCAACAGTTTATGTGCAGAAGGCTGCGCACATGACCTCAGATTTAGTTGAGATAAAGCGTTGATAGAACGACTTACTCCATCGCCCTGCATCGCTGTTTGTTTTCTAAATGAAGATGATATCTGCACTGGCTGCCATAGAAGTAGCAGGGAAATTCAGGACTGGCAATTTATGGGAAGTGAGCAAAGGTATCAAGTATTGTTGTTGTGTAACGAACGCAGTCTCATAAACAAAAAAAATTAAGGAATTTCTTCTACTCTTCTAGCTCGACTGGCTTTTTCATTTGAGTAACAGAAACCTTTTTGACCATTGCGCCTTTAATTTCTTCTGTCTCAAATCGGTAACCTTCGATCATAAAGCTCACGTTGCCATCAGGAATACTCTCCAATTGTTCTAAGACCAATCCGTTAAGGGTTTTGGGGCCATCAGTAGAGAGATCCCAGTCTGTAGCTTTGTTAATTTCTCTAATAGTGGCGGCACCGTCAATAATATAACTGCTCTCACTCCGGGCGATGACTTCATCTTCGTCATCTGCAGTATTGGTCGTGAAGTCACCCACAATTTCTTCTAGAATATCCTCTAAAGTCACGAGGCCTTGAACTTCCCCATACTCATCTACAACAATTGCGAAACGCCTTTTAGTATTTTTAAAATTAAGAAGTTGGGTGATAAGAGTTGTGCTCTCGGGAATAAAGTAAGCCTCTTCAGCAAAACGCTTTATTGTCTCGTGAGTAATAGTCTCAGCTCGCAAAAGATGATGAGCCTTGCGTCCGTGAAATACACCAATAATATTATTTATATCACCTTCAAAAATAGGTTGGCGTGTATACTCAGAATCTAAAATTGAGGCTGTTAAGCTCCCGATAGGGTCTTCCAAATCTAATCCATGGACCTCATTTCGAGGGATCATGATGTCTTCTATTGTAATATTCTCTAGGTCAAGAATTCCTTTCAACATTCCCTGGTGACTATCTGAGAGTTTGTGCCCAGAGAGGTCCACTAGAGATTTAAGTTCTTCTGAATCCAGACCATCGTCACGGTCCTGCTTGGGATCAAAACCTAGCAAGGAAATTACACCATTGGTCAGTTGGTTGACCATCCAAACTAGGGGTGAGAGTAACTGCAACAATGGTTTTAAAATGTGACTTGCTCTGAACGCAAACCATTCGGGGTTCTGAGCTGCGATAGTTTTTGGCGTGACCTCAGAGAAAACTAATACCGTAATCGTTAGTGATGCAGTTGCGACCCAGGGTGCTGCGGCTTCCCCTACATAAATAATCGCCAGCATGTTGGCAATAATAGCGGCGAGAATATTGACCGCATTGTTACCTACTAAAATAAGGCCGATCAATTTATCTGGCTTGGCTAAGAGTTTGGCCGCGCGCCGAGCACCCGCACTCTTTTTGCGCTGATGACGAAGACGATAACGGTTTAACGCCATCATTCCAGTTTCTGAACCCGAAAAAAAAGCTGACAGTACCAGTAAAACAATAAGTACTATCCATAAGACCAAAGGGTCTGAACCGTCCAAGAATGTGTGCCTATAAATATTGAGGATCGATATGTTGAATTAGTTCGTAAGGTTTGGCAACTGACTTTTTAATAAAATTGGGTTAAAAGTCAGGCAAGAATTAATTCTAAGACGATTTTACTTCCTATATAACCCATTAAGATCGCAGAAAATCCGACTAGACTCCAGCTTATCGCCTTAATCCCCCGCCATCCGCGACTGTGGCGACCCCAGAGTAAAATTCCATAAACACACCATGCAACGATACTGAGAGTAACCTTGTGCAATAACTTTTGATCGAACATGTCTTCATAGAATAGAAAACCAGACACTAAAGAAAGGGTGAGCAGAGCCTCGCCCGCCCAGATCAGTTCAAAAAGGAACTCCTCCATGGTCTGTAGTGGAGGAAACGTGCGCATTAACAGACTTTGACGCTTATGCTTGAGCTGCCAGTTTTGGTAGCCAGTGAGTAATGCCTGGAGAGCGGCAAAGGCTAGTAAACTATACGCAAGAATAGAGGCTAACACATGGGATTGAATGTATGGGGATATTGTTATTACTGATTTAGTACTAGGAGTACTTAGGGCCAGCGCCAAACTAATAGCGGAAATAGGGAAAAGAGCCAGATACATACTGTGCAAAGGTTTGTTTTGCCCGCTGACAAACACAATCACGTTAATCACAAATGCGATTAGCATTAAAATTATAAAAAGGCTTAAATCTAGGCCCTGTCCGGTAAATAGCAAGTTCACTGCAGCCGAACCATGAAGGATAATTGCCAGTAAGGCTATTTTCTTGAGCAAAGATTGATTGAATCCGGTTTCTTTAGGTAATTTTGTAGCTAGGTAGATGAAACCTATCAGATACGCAATTATTGAGAAAATCCCGCTTACAGAACTTAACATTTTAAAATTCGTTCCACATTTTTGAAGAGTTTGGCATATTCAGGCCCCAGGGTGAAGAGGATGACGTAATTATTGCTATAATGGTCGCCAATTCAGATTGACTAGGAATATTTGCATGGCCATGTTTGAGAGTTTAAGTGATCGCCTTTCTTTGAGTTTAAAGAAAATATCAGGTAAGGCGAGTCTCAGTGAGAAAAATATCCAGGAGACCTTACGAGAAGTTCGTATGGCTTTGCTCGAGGCTGATGTTGCATTACCGGTAGTAAAAGGGTTTGTAGAGCAGGTCAAGACTAGAGCATTAGGTACAGAGGTCCGTAGTAGTCTTAATCCTGGCCAGCAGTTTCTAAAAATCGTTCAAGCCGAACTTGAAGCTGTTATGGGGGATAAAAATGAATCCCTCGATTTGGCAGCGCAGCCGCCAGCAGTAGTTCTAATGGCAGGTCTCCAGGGCGCTGGTAAAACAACGTCTGTGGCGAAGCTATCGCGTTATTTACGTGAGCGGGAAAAGAAAAAAGTGATGGTCGTATCAGCGGACGTCTATCGACCAGCAGCTATTGAGCAGTTAAAGACACTTGCTGCTGAAGTTCAGGCGGAATTTTTCCCCAGCACCCCCCAGCAAAAACCTATTCAAATTGTAAATGATGCTATCAAGGCGGCAAAAAAACAATTTGTTGATGTACTCATTGTTGATACTGCTGGTCGTTTACATATCGATGGCGAAATGATGGAGGAAATTAAGGAGGTTCATGGGGTAGCTAGGCCGGTAGAAACGTTGTTCGTGATTGATGCGATGATTGGGCAGGATGCGGTTAATACGGCCCAAGCTTTCAATGAATCATTGCCTCTGACGGGCGTTATTCTGACTAAGGTAGATGGCGATGCGCGAGGCGGCGCTGCATTGTCTGTTAGGCAGGTCACAGGTAAGCCTATTAAGTTTTTGGGAGTGGGGGAAAAGACTGACGCTCTCGAGCCTTTTCATCCTGAACGAATTGCGTCGCGCATCCTAGGAATGGGAGATGTTCTTTCTTTAATTGAAGAAGTTGAGAGAAAGGTTGATAAGAAGAAAGCTGAGAAATTAGCTAAGAAAGTTGTCAAGGGAAAACGATTTGATCTGGAAGATTTAAGAGATCAGTTACAGCAAATGAAAAATATGGGCGGGATGGCTGGAATGATGGAAAAGTTGCCTGGCATGGGTAATATGGCGCAAATGGCTCAACAAAATAATGCGAATAGTCAATTTGATCGAATGGAGTGCATCATCAATTCTATGACCCCAAAAGAACGGAAAAACCCTGATATTTTGAATGGTTCGCGAAAACGCCGCATTACTATGGGGTCTGGTACTAGTATACAAGACCTCAATCGACTGCTAAAACAGCACAAGCAGATGGGTAAGATGATGAAAAAGATGAAGGGTAAAGGCATGCAAAATATGATGCGCGGCATGGGTGGAATGATGTCTCCCGGGGAAGGATTGCCTCCAGGCGGGTTTCCTAAATTTTAAAGAGTCGTAAACTCGCTTTTTGCTCTGCAAACATTGGGGGACTAAACCCAATTATTTTACCTTAAATTAGTTTCATTTTTGACTCTTTTGGCGTACCATACCGCGCCTTCTGGGAGAGTCACGCGTTTTGTGTGGGACTTTAATAAAAGCATCGAGTTTGGCGATAGTGCTGCTCGAAAACAGGATTTAGTAAATGGTTACAATTAGATTGGCTCGTGGTGGCGCAAAAAAACGTCCCTTTTATCACATAACAGTCTCTGACTCGCGTAAAGCGCGAGATGCTCGTTATATAGAGCGCATTGGCTTTTTTAACCCAGTTGCACGTGGTGCTGAAGAGCGACTTCGAGTAGATCTGGAGCGTGCTACATATTGGCAGGGTCAGGGCGCTCAGGTTAGTGATCGTGTTTCTGCTCTGCTCAAAGAGGCTGCAAAAACAGCAGCTTAGTCGAATAGGATGTGCCTATGACCAGCAAAAACGGCCTTTCGGAAAAGCTAGTTGTTGGTCGAATAACTGCGGTGTTTGGTATACGAGGGTGGGTCAAAGTATTCTCTTACACTGAACAAATAGGTACTTTGTTTGATTATCAGCCTTGGTGGGTAGATACCACCGAAGGATTAAAGAAACTAGTTGCCGATGACTTCAAGAGGCATGGAGATGGATTGGTTGTTCATCTTCAAGGTGTAGATGATAGGGATGTTGCTAAGGATTGGTGTCAGCGCGATATTCTAGTGGACAAGGCTCTGCTGCCAGACTTAATTGGTAACGAATACTACTGGCATCAATTAGTTGGGCTTGAAGTAGTCAGTGTTCTGCAGGACGGAACGAGTCGACTTGGTGTTGTAGACTCACTGTTGGAAACCGGTGCCAACGACGTATTAGTGATTAAAGGTGATTTCGATAGTCTTGATCGAGAAGAGAGATTAATACCTTACTCAAATGAATTTGTTAAGAGTATAGATTTAGAAAAACAGAGAATTACTGTAGTTTGGGACCCAGAATTTTAGTTATTGAGTGGTGCTAACAGAGGTAAGATGAATGAAAATTGCATTGATTACTCTGTTTCCGGAAATGTTTAAGTCAGTCACAGATTTTGGTATTAGTGGCAGAGCGGTAAGAAATGGGTTGCTGGATATTGTTTGTTTTAACCCTCGGGATCTTACTGATGATACGCACCGCACAGTAGACGATCGCCCCTATGGGGGAGGTCCAGGCATGGTGATGTTGATTGAGCCGCTGCGCAAGGCGATATGTAAAGCACGAGAATGGACTGGTTCCGAGGCGCTTGTTGTTTACTTGTCACCGCAGGGTAAAGTTTTAGATCAGGCCTCAGTGAATAGGTTTGCTCAAAAGCAAAATTTAATTTTGATTGCTGGTCGCTACGAAGGTATTGATGAGCGGTTGATAGAGTTAGACGTTGATGAAGAGTGGTCCATTGGCGATTATGTGCTTAGTGGCGGTGAGTTACCAGCGATGGTATTGATAGATGCGCTGATTCGGCAACGGCCGGGAGTGCTTGGGCATAAAGACTCAGCAGATCAAGATTCATTTGCTGCGGGATTGTTAGATTGTCCTCATTACACGCGTCCAGACTCTTACGAAGGGAAGAAAGTCCCGAATGTATTATTATCGGGAGATCATGAAAAAATACGACGTTGGCGTATGCAGCAATCACTGCTGCGAACCCAGCAACGAAGGCCAGATTTAATGGATCGCCTGAAGCTCGATAAAGAGCAACGGGCGCTACTTAAGGAAATGAGTAATGCGCTGGCAGATGATGGCAAGGGATAATGTCCATCCTCTCTGTACAGAGCTCTAAATCAGGTGGGTTACCACCAACCAATGAAAATTGAGGAGCAAGAAATGACTAACAAAACATCAATTATAGCTGCGATTGAGAAAGAGCAGATGAGCAAGGAGATACCTAACTTTAGCCCGGGTGATACAGTTGTCGTACAGGTTAAGGTCAAAGAAGGTTCTCGAGAGCGTCTTCAGGCGTTTGAGGGTGTCGTGCTCGCTAAGCGCAATCGCCAGTTAAATTCCGCATTTACTGTCAGAAAAATATCTAATGGGATTGGGGTTGAGCGTACTTTTCAAACTTACAGTCCTTTAGTAGACAGCATTCAAGTCAAGCGCCGCGGCGCTGTTCGAAGAGCTAAGCTTTATTATCTTCGTGACCGTTCTGGACGATCTGCTCGAATCAAAGAAAAATTGAGCTAAGAGCCCTCCAAAATAAAAAAGGCGACCTTCTAGGTCGCCTTTTTTGTGATCTCTAATTTTTCCCTAAATAAGTGGGTATTTATTTAACGCTTGTCGCATTCTTTTTTATTATCTACTGCCGCATAATATGTATCCTTAATTGAATAGTTATTCTATACTATTTAAAAATTAACTCTCGAGAGTATGATTTTTATAGCTTAACTTAATGATATATAGAGAAAAATACATAAAGATACGGATTATTGCGCATAATAATTAGGATTTAAATTATGCATATACTCATAATTGACGACCACGATTTTGTCTGTGCTGGACTCAAGGCGACTCTAATGGAGCGCTTCGATGATGCGCAGATAAGCATAGCTAATAATGGGAGTAATGCTTTAGATATTCTAAGGAAAGGTTCGATTAATTTAGTCATTTCTGACTTGTTCATGCCAGGAAGTAGTGGCGGCTTTAGTTTTATAGACCTCATTTGCAAGAATCATCCTAAAGTTCCACTCATTGTTTTATCAGCCTCAGAAAACCCCTCACATATCCGCAAGTGTGTTGCTATTGGAGCCATGGGATTTGTTACTAAGTCAGCACCTAAACGCTCTCTTTTCTCAGCGATAGATAAAGCTCTGAGCGGAGAGATATACATGCCCGAGTCTTTGATCCAGCCGATGCCCGGCTTAACACGAATAATGAGTGAGGTTGATCAAGGTTCAGAGGCCATCAGCGGACTATTAACTGAAAGGCAACTCGATATTTTAGCCCGAATATCTAAGGGCCTCTCTAATAAGTTGATTGCCAGAGAACTGGATCTCTCAGAGAATACAATTAAAGTTCACGTCAGTGCGATTTTGAGGGCGCTTGGTCTCAATAATCGTACTCAGGCCGGTTTAATGGGTCAAAAGTTGGCTAGCACATTAGCATCTGAGTCTGCTGATAATGATGACTAAGACTATCAGGAGGTCTAACTGTTGGACCTTTAAGTTGGTTATTAAATGACTCTTGGTAAGGCTTCTTTTTCAGGAATCTATGCACGGCTTGTCATCACTACCGTGATACCACTTCTATCCTTTGCCGTGTTGGTAGGTTATTACATGTTGTCCAGTCAAGCTCAGGATATAAAGGATTTTCAAAATTCAATAGGAGAATTGGCGGTTCAACAGGCGGTGAACCATTCAGGGCCTGCTCTGGCTGATTACGACATTGAGGCGTTAAAGATAGAGGCCGACCACTTATTTAAAGTAACTGGAGTTGAAGGCGTTTTAATGCACAATTTCAGCGAGGCTAAAACCTTTGCAATCGGTATCATTGAAACTGACGTCGACGCCTTGCCTCCAGATTTTGATTCTGGAATACCTTGGGAAGCGGGAGGGCATCAGTTTTTTTTTCGAGAGATCTATGAGTCAATTGAAGGTCAAAAAACGATGCTCTCAAGCAACCCAATTGGGTACGTGGTTGTTTCTATAGATACCCAGTTGTTAATGGCGGGTCAAAAAGAAAAAATTTTAAACACGATGTTAGTCATTGTATTTAGCTTATTTGTTGCCTCTTGGTTAGCCATACGCTTTACCAGAAGTATTTCCCAACCAATTGAGTCTCTGCATAATATGGTTGAGAAAATGATGGTCGGGGAGTTAGATAGCCTTGCTGAAGAGGCTGGTCCCCACGAAGTGCAGCTACTGGCAAATGGAATCAATCAACTCGCAGTAACGATACGAGATTCGAATTCTCGAATGCAAAGCGAGATCACCAAAGCGACGGCGCAGTTGCATGCGACTCTCGTAGAGTTAGAGGAAGTTGCAGAGGCGCAGAACCAATTTTTAGCAAGAATGAGTCACGAATTAAGAACACCCCTTACGGCTGTCATTGGATTTTCACGTCTAGTAGCGTCTGAGGAAAATCTTGAAAGTCGCAAAGAATATCTTAGTGTTGTTGAACGATCTTCGACTATGTTGTTGACGATGATTGACGATATTCTAGAGTTTTCTAAGGCCCACTCTGCTGGGTTCAGTTTAGAGAGAATTAACTTTGATATCTCTAAATGGTTAGTTGACGTTTTAGCGATTCACCAGCAGGGAGCAGACGATAAAAATCTATCCCTTAGCTATGAAGTGATAGGCGAGTTACCCAGTATGGTCCGTGGGGATCCTGTGCGATTAGCACAGGTTGTGAGCAATTTGCTGGGAAATGCCATTAAATTTACTGATAAAGGTTACGTGGCACTATATTTACAAATAGACGCCGGTGATCAGAATGGCATGATATTGCGCTGTTCAATTAGAGATTCTGGTAAGGGTATGGATACGGAAAAATTAGATCTCTTATTTGAGCCTTTTGCGCAAGAAGATGTATCGATCAATCGACGATTTGGGGGGGCGGGATTAGGTCTCTCAATCTGCAAGAAATTGGTTAATTTAATGGATGGTGAAATTACTATTAATAGTAAAGTGAATCATGGGTCCACTGTAAGCTTCACTTCGATACTATATAACGCTACTTCTAGCCAGGTAGCTACAGTAAATCCAAAATCATCAAGTACTGGGATCCTGAATGGCGTCAGTATTCTGGTGGCCGAGGACAATCATTTCTCTCAGCGCTTAATAGTTAAGTTATTGAAAGGTTATGGAGCAGAATGTTTAGTCGCAAATAATGGTTTAGAAGCTACAGAGATAGCTCGGTTACTCGATATAGATGTAGTTCTAATGGATATACACATGCCCATTGTTGATGGAATATCGGCCTGTGAGTCGATAGTTGGTCAATCATCAGCAAGCCCTCCAGTAATAGGCTTAACTGCAGATATAACAGGTGAAGGCGAAGCCAAAATGCTGGAATCTGGAGCAGACATCGTATTGACGAAGCCTTTAAATGAAGTTGTTCTTATTAACACCATTTTAAATGTACTAAATGTACGCGAATCACTAATTAATGGTGATGATTGTGGCTTACTCTCATCTCTTATTCCAGTAGCTGAATTAAGAGACACCTTGGATCAATTATTGGAAGGTCTAGAACGCAAACTTAAAAAAGAAGAAAAAGCTAATTTACAACACCTCCTGCATGATATCCTCGGTTTATCCGGTCTCTATGGAATGACAGAATTTAGAGAAATGATACTAACTTTTAAGATGGCCTATGGCGGTTTGTCGGCGGAAGAAAATCTTGCCACTGTTGCTTCTATACGACATCACGTAGCTAAATTTTTTACGGCGGATTCAGAGATGCAAGTCTAAATTCCTTTTACTCCTTCGAAGATAACACATAGACTGCAAAGACATGTCAGTAGGCTGAAGAAGCTACGCATGACATCTACCTATAAACCGCACCCCAGAAGTGACTATGAATAAGAAAAGCAAGAATCTTGACCCTTTTGCCTCCAGGGAAGCAGGTAATTATGAAAAACCAGTCCCAAGTAGGGAGTTTTTACTCGATTACCTATCTGAGAGTGTTGGGCCACTGACCCATGAGGAAATATGTTCGGCATTAAACCTCAAAGAGGACGATCAAATCGAGGCCATGCGTAGACGGCTTAGAGCGATGGAACGCGATGGCCAAATTGCCCGTAATCGCAGAGATGGTTATGGCACCTTGGATAAGTTGAACTTGGTTAAAGGAAGGATTATTGGCCATCCAGAGGGATATGGTTTCGTAAAGCCTGTTAATGGAGATGGTGAAGACATTTACCTTTCTAGTACTCAGATGCGTCGAGTATTTGATGGAGACATTGTCCTCGTAAGAGTTGCAGGCTGGGATCGTCGCGGGCGGCCAGAGGGAAGTTTGGTTGATGTCGTGGAAAGAAATACATCGCAGCTGGTAGGTCGTTACTTTAATGAGAGTGGGATTAATTTTGTAAGAGCAGATAATCCTCGGATTAGTCAGGATATATTAATCCCAGCTGAGGGGATTGGCACTGCTAAACCCGGGCAGATAGTGGTTGTCGATGTAACAGAGCCGCCCTCTCGACATAGTTTGCCCATTGGAGCTATCGTTGAGGTATTGGGTGATCATCTTGACCCAGGTCTAGAAGTAGAAATGTCTATCCGCAACTATGGTATCCCATACCAATGGAATGATGAGGTCCTAGCCGAAACTGCGGAAATTCCTGATCACGTCACTGACGTGACATCGCGAGTTGATTTAAGAGCAACACCACTAATTACCATTGATGGTGAGGACGCTCGTGATTTTGATGACGCTGTGTTTTGTGAGGAGAAACCTCGCGGTGGCTGGACGTTAATAGTAGCTATTGCTGATGTTTCTCACTACGTTACGGTAGGTTCTGCTCTTGATATAGAAGCATTTGAAAGAGGAAACTCAGTCTATTTTCCTAATCATGTTGTTCCAATGTTGCCCGAGAAACTGTCCAATGGGCTTTGTTCTTTAAATCCAGCTGAAGACCGTTTGTGTATGGTTTGTGAAATGCAAATCAATGCTCAAGGCGATATTACCGGATATCGGTTCTCTGAAGCGGTGATGCATTCTCATGCCCGCATGACTTACACCCAAGTCGCCCAGATTATTGCTCAGCAAGAAGCGGGCTCTCAATCAGGCATTAGGAAACAATTTGCATCCATTGTGGGGCATATTGACGCTCTTAATGATTTATATAAAGTGTTAAACAAACGCAGAGCTGCGCGCGGCGCCATTGACTTTGACTCCCAAGAAACTCGTATTCTGTTTGATGGACAGCGAAAGATTAGCCAGATAATTCCAGTGGAGCGGACCGCTGCGCACCGTTTAATAGAGGAGTGCATGCTTTGTGCCAATGTTTGTTCGGCAATGTTTCTTGAGAGAGTGAACATACCGGCTCTGTATAGGGTTCACGAAGGGCCAAGTGAGGAAAGATTAACCTCCGTTAGGGATTTTTTGGGGGAGTTGGGTATTGGGCTAGGAGGTGGTGAAGACCCCCAACCAGAGGATTATCAGAGAGTCTTGAGGTCTATCAAAGGCCGTGATGATGCCTCTGTAATTCAATCTGTGATGCTGAGGTCCATGAGTCAGGCGGTTTACCAGCCAGAAAATCTTGGCCATTTCGGCTTGGCATTCGACGCTTATACTCACTTCACCTCGCCCATAAGACGGTATGCAGATTTGTTGGTTCATCGAGCTATTCGAAGTCTTATTAGAAGTAACAAAAAGATAGCTAATATACGGAGAGTGGATGGGTTTATTCCCATACCATCACATCTGATCTATCCCTATGATGGAGATCGTTTAGAGTCTACTGGTGAGCATCTGTCCGTCACAGAGCGTCGCGCCGATGATGCTACCAGAGATGTGGTTAATTGGCTGAAATGCGAATACCTTATGGATCGAGTAGGAGATAAATATACTGGTGTGGTAAGTGCAGTCACTGGGTTTGGATTGTTTGTAATGCTCGATGAGCTTTATGTCGAGGGATTGATTCATGTAACAGGATTGCCAAAAGATTATTATCATCATGAAGCATCTCAACACAGAATGGTTGGAGAACGCACCGGAAGAGTATTTCGTTTGGGTCAGAAACTCTCGGTGAAACTAGTTAGAGTTAATCTGGAAGAGCGCAAGATTGATTTTGAATTGATCGGTTCGCCTACGGATGAAACAAAAGCATCAGATAGGAGCAAAAAGAACACGCATGTCCAGGTTTCGACGAAAGCCAATCAGTTAGCCAAAGAATATGAGAAAAAAAGAAAATCGCGAGGTAAGTCTTCAAAGACTAAAAGTACGGCTAAAAAACGTAAATCAGGAGCTAAAAAATCTAGAATAGGATCCTCTAACTCAGCGATCGGTAAGGCGAGTACTAAAAAGAAAAGACCTAAAAAGCGCTCTTAAAACCACTAACTTTTTACTTCCAAATGCTGGGGCAGAAGCCTGCTAAGCACATCTGCAACATAGTCTAAGAAGAGGGTGCCCATGTCACTGCTATAAAACTCGGGGTCAGCATTACCTAATGATAAAATACCGAAGGTAGTTTTTTTTCTTATAATCACAGCGGCGACTGACTTTATCGGCTGATGTGATTCTCCAAAGAGAAAATCCACTTCTGAATCTTGGCGAGGACCACATATTGATCGATCTGAATCAATTAATGCTGGCACTTGGGTTTTCGCATCTTCAAAGGAAGTGACGTTAGCCATCATTTTTTTAAGTTTCTTTTCATTGGCAAATAGAGTCAGGCTATAGGATTCAATACCGAAATCTACACCTAGGCTGTCATATAGTGTCTCTACAAGGGCAGGTAGATTTGGTGCTTCCAGTAAATCGATGATTAATTGTCGAGTTTTTACAAACATTAGCTCGTTGTTTTGTGCTGTTTCTACCAATAGATCCAGTTGATCTCCAATTTCTTTGTTTCGATCACGCAAAACAGATAGCTGCCGTTCAATTAGCGATACTGCGCCATCGGTTTTATGGTGAACAATCATTGTTTCAAGAATATCTGGATTTTCATCTAGAAAAGTAGGGTGATCACGAAGATAGCCTCTCACTTGTTTAAGCGTTATGTCCGTCAAGTTATCGTTACTCATATTTTTATACGTCCATGGAAGCTGGTTACTGCAGGTCCAGACATCATAAGTGATTGCCCCTCTCCAGACCAATCTATACTGAGGTTTCCGCCTTGTAACTCCACAGTCACAGGTGAATCTACTAGCGACTGCTGAATTGCTGCCACGGCTGCCGCACAGGCTCCTGAGCCGCAGGCACGAGTCTCCCCCACGCCGCGCTCATACACCCGCAGTTTTAGATGTTTACGACTAAGAATTTGCGCAAAACCTACATTTACCTTCTTCGGGAAACGACTATGATTTTCCAACTGAGAACCCATATCTTTCACTGGAGCGGTATCTGTATCATCAACAAATACGATGGCATGAGGATTGCCCATTGACACAGCAGATATTTCTATGGATTGATCTTCAAGATCAATAACATAACTTAAATCTCTCGCTTCAGCGATTATGGGTATTTTCGAGGGCTCTAGTAAAGGAACACCCATATTAACTGAAACTGAGTTGTCGCGATTAATTTTTAAGCTTATAACCCGATTCATCGTTTTAACATGGATTTCAGGTTTGCCGGATAGTTTTTTATCTCTAATAAATCTAGCGAGGCAACGCGCGCCGTTACCACATTGCTCAACTTCAGCACCGTCTTGATTAAATATTCTATAGTTGAAATCCACATTATGGTCATTAGGAGGTTCTAAAACGAGCACCTGATCACAGCCAACTCCCGTATGTCTGTCGGCAATACGCTTCACCATAGCTCTTGAAACTCGAATATTCTGGGTCACAGCGTCAATTACAACAAAGTCGTTCCCAAGGCCATGCATTTTACTAAATTTCATCAACATATATTTGTCTGGCCACCCACCATTTATTTAATTGGTAGCACTTGCTCTCCTTTGATGAGGTCCTCAAAATTCTCTCGAGCACGAATAATATGGGCTTCATTATCTGCAACCATAATTTCAGCAACTCTGGGGCGACTATTATAGTTTGAGCTCATAACAAAGCCGTAGGCTCCCGCCGTAAACAAGCACAAATAGTCCCCTTCGGCTATGGAGAGTTTGCGATCCTTACCCAAAAAGTCGCCACTTTCGCATACAGGGCCAACCACATCATACTGGCGTTCCGGGTTATTATTAGTGGTGATTGGTTGTATGTCCATCCAAGCTCCATATAAAGAGGGGCGCAACATGTCATTCATTGCAGCATCAACAACAGCAAAATTTTTGTGATCATTAGATTTTAGATACTGAACCTGAGTTAATAGAATGCCTGCATTGGCGGTCATTGACCGTCCCGGCTCTAGGACCAATAATTCACTTCTCTCTCTAAATAAGGGGAGTAATTCCTTCATGAGAGCATCGACCGTTAATATCTGTTCATCGTGGTAGCGGACACCCAAGCCACCGCCGATATCAATATGGTTTAGTTGGATCCCCAACTCTGACAGCTGATCGACCATGACGAGTAATCGCTCAGTAGCGTCAACAAAGGGCTGTATCTCTGTCAGCTGGGATCCAATATGGCAATCAATACCGATTAAATTAATGTTCGACATTTGAGAAGCTTGTTTGTAGACATCTATCGCTGTATCAAAAGCGATACCGAATTTGTCTTCCTTTAATCCAGTAGAAATATAGGGGTGAGTATTAGCATCAACATCTGGATTAACCCTTATCGACACAGGCGCCAATAGAGAGAGCTCTGCAGCTGTTTCATTGAGTAAAGCTAGCTCTGATTCTGATTCTACATTAAAACAATGTATGCCCACTTCCAGCGCTCGACGCATCTCAACACTAGTCTTAGCTAGACCAGAAAAGACGACATTAGCTGGATTACCACCTGCTAAAAGTACTCGCTCTAGTTCACCAACAGAGACAATATCAAATCCGGCTCCAAGAACCGCAAGGGTTTGCAATACTGCAATATTAGAATTGGACTTTACTGCGTAGCAAATTAAGTGAGGCTGATCGGACAGGGCATTTTTATAAGCGATAAAGTTCTGTTCGATCGCTTTTTTGCTATAGACATAGCAAGGAGTCCCGAATTGCTTAGCAATGGTGCTGAGAGCGACTTGATCGATAAAAAGATCGCCATTATTACGTTGTGTGGCACTGTGCATACTGTTTTAGGTCTCTTGAATTTTTGTGTCATTAGAGAATGTGTCCGCCGAATCTTCTGGCAGGTACAGGTCACCAGTATTGCCACATCCGAGAAGTAAGCCAACAAGAATAATAATAAAGAGCTGTGAAAAACGAATTTTCATTTTGATCATCCAAGGGTAGAGGACGTAAGTATAACGGTAGTGTCAGATTACTCCCAAACAATTATAATAGTGATACCAAATTCATCTGAAGTTTAATGATGGTGTAAAACCATGAAAGAAGCCGAGTTTAATCAAATAGCCGATGATTTAATGTTCTATATAGAGGAAACTATTGATAACAGTGGGGTAGATATTGATTATGAAAATACTGCGGGCATGCTCACGTTGACTTGTGATCTCAATGGCTCTCAAATAATTCTATCCAGACAGCCAGCTATGCGCGAAATCTGGTTGGCGGCGCAGTCGGGTGGCTTCCATTTTAAATTAAAAGCTGATCAACCAAACGGGCAGGTCCAGTGGCGGAATACTGTAAGCGGTGAGCTTTTATCAGCTATGCTTGGCGATGCTTGTGAGAGCCAATCTAATCAGTTAATTAAGTTCGATTTCTAGCTAACGAGAGGCCAAATTTTCTAAAGCTCTTTCCGCCGCAGCCTTTACCTGATCAGGCGCAGTCCCACCGATATGATTTCTAGAGCACACAGACCCCTCTAAGGTTAATACTTCAAAGACATCCGCAGCGATCTGAGAGGAGAAAACATTTAACTCCTTGAGTGTCATTTCAGATAAATCCTTGTTTTTTTCAATGCCATAAGCAACCGCTTTACCAACGATCTCATGGGCATCTCTAAATGCAATACCATTGCGCACCAAATAATCCGCTAAATCAGTAGCTGTAGAAAAGCCGCTCTTGGCTGCCGCATACATTTTTTCTTTATTTGATTTAATGGCGGGGACCATATCAGCGAAAGCGCGCAAGCAATCCTGAACCGTATCAACCGTATCAAACAGAGGTTCTTTGTCTTCCTGATTGTCTTTGTTATAGGCCAGTGGTTGAGACTTCATCAGAGTTAACAAACTAATCAGGTGCCCAGTAACTCTACCTGTTTTTCCCCGAACTAGCTCGGGAACATCAGGGTTTTTCTTCTGTGGCATGATGGATGATCCGGTGCAAAACCGATCGGGTAGATCTATAAATTGAAACTGTGCTGACGCCCAAAGAATTAACTCCTCTGACATACGCGACATATGCATTGTTAACAGACTCGCAAAAGCGCAGAATTCAATGGCAAAATCTCGATCACTCACCGAATCCAGAGAGTTTTTGCTAGGGCGATCAAAGCCTAATTGATTAGCAGTAAAGACGCGATCAATGGGATAGGTCGTTCCAGCGAGTGCTGCAGCACCAAGAGGACTCTGATTTAGTCTTTTTCTGCAGTCAAGCAACCGGCCAAAATCTCTCTCTAGCATTTCATTCCAAGCCAGCAAGTGGTGCCCAAAAGTAACGGGTTGAGCAGTTTGTAAATGAGTGAAGCCGGGCATAATAGTGTCGTGTTCTGCTAACGCGAGTCTAGTCACTCCCTTTTGAAGGCCCGTTAAAAGTATGGAGATTTCATCAATCTGATCACGTAACCAGAGTCGAATATCTGTAGCTACTTGATCATTCCTTGAACGTCCAGTATGAAGTTTTTTGCCAACATCACCGATACGTGCGGTTAGGGCTGATTCGATATTCATGTGCACGTCTTCGAGTTGCTGAGACCACTCAAAATCGCCAACCCTTATCTCAGTGCCAATCTCGTTAAGGCCATCAATGATAGATTTTTTCTCTGATTCAGAAAGAACCCCTACTTTTGCAAGCATGGTGGCGTGGGCAATTGACCCTTTGATATCCTGTTCGAAGAGACGTTGATCAAAACTCACAGAGGCAGTAAAGCGCGCGACAAACTCGTTGACGGGTTCATTAAACCTGCCACCCCAAGACTGATTAGTCTCGGCCTTTTTCGCATTATCAGATAATGTCTTTTTTGACTCACTCATCGCAGTCACAGCCTAGTTAAAATGATTAAGACCGAGATTATAGCCAAACATTGCAAGAATAACTTAAAACTTAACGCTATTAGCTATATCCTTTTTACCATCGATATAGATCGTTGATCTTACTATGGCTGACTAAAGCTGCTTAACAAAGCTAATTCTTGTGTATCTGGGACAAAACAAGATAAATCGTCGATAATGGACGTTTAGTAATTGAAATAGGGTTATACGGTGGTCCAAACACTCAAAATTGCAACTCGAAAAAGCCCGTTAGCTCTGTGGCAAGCGGAGTTTGTGAAATCAAAACTTCTTGAATATCACTCTGACTTGCAAGTTGAACTTATCGGAATGACAACCAAGGGAGATAAAATCTTAGATACTCCCTTGGCTAAGGTTGGTGGTAAAGGGTTGTTTGTTAAAGAACTAGAGTTATCTATTCTAGAGGGCGCAGCTGACATTGCAGTGCACTCTATGAAAGATGTACCAATGGAATTTCCATCTGGGTTGCAGTTAGGTGTTATTTGTGAACGTGAAGATCCTTCTGATGCTTTGGTATCAAACGAGTATGCCAAGTTGGCTGAACTGCCTAAGAACGCAATTATTGGTACATCAAGCCTGCGGCGACAGTGCCAAGTTCGAGCGGCATATCCAACTCTGCAGATAAAAGAGCTGCGTGGTAATGTTAATACCAGATTAAGCAAGTTAGATAATCGAGAATACGATGGGATCATACTAGCTACTGCGGGTCTCATGCGCTTAGAAATGCAAAATAGGATTACTCAAAGACTGCCTATGGATGTTTCATTGCCAGCCGGTGGGCAAGGAGCAGTGGGTATTGAGTGCAGGAGAGACGATGAGCATGTGATGAGATTATTAGCTCCGTTGCATCATGAAGCTTCAGCGGTTTGCGTTCTTGCGGAGCGGGCATTAAATCGTCACTTGGAAGGCGGATGTCAGGTGCCAATTGCTTGTTTTGCAGTCTTGTCTGGCAATGGACAGACGATTCATCTTCGCGGCTTGGTAGGCAGTGTCGATGGTTTAGAGATACTGTATGCTGAGATGGAAGGACCAGCTGATGAGCCAGATAAGTTAGGCGTCGAGGTGGCAGAACAGCTTTTAATGCAGGGTGCTGGAAAGATATTGGCTGATGTATATGGTAGTTAATGAATTGGTCGGTAAAAGACTTCTCGTTATTCGGTCGAGAAGAGACCAGGATGAATTCTTAAATATGAGTAAGGCTGCAGGTATCGATGTAAAGCATGTTCCTATTATCGATATCAAGCCAATATCTAACGACACCCGAGCCAGGCAAAAAATTCAGTCATTAAATGAGTTTGATTATGCTATTTTCGTTAGCGTTCATGCCGGTAAAATTGCGCTAGAATTACTTGATGAGAGTTGGCCAAAACCACCAGAGGCATTAAATTTTTTTTCCATTGGAAGACAAACTGCTACCCTGATTAAGCCCTATACCAGTTCAGTACGCTACCCCGAATCTAACGCGGACACTGAAGGCCTTTTAGAGCTGCCAGAGTTTCAAAATCCTAAAAATAAAAATGTCATTATCTTTCGTGGCGGCCATGGACGAGAAACGTTGAGAGATGAATTGATTTCCAGAGGTGCTCGAGTGGAATACTGTGACCTTTACCAGCGAGTCGTGAATCAACAGCAGGTTGAGAAGGCTTGGGAACAATTAAACAATATAGATTATCTTGTTGCACACAGTGGTGAGTTAATTAGAGCTATGGGTCCTGTGGCAAAAATTACTCAATTCATTAGTGATAATAAGTTCTCAGTTATCGTTCCAAGTCAGCGAGTGGCTGAAATCGCTCACCAGCTGGGATATAGTTCTATTATAGTGTCAGATAATGCGTTGCCAGAATCTATGTATGAAGCATTACAAAAAGGTATTTAGACGTATTTGTATCTCATTTTAAAGTGCTAGGTTACCTAGATCTTCAGATCTGGATATTGGGAGTTGAAATTGGCTGAATCAGGAAAGAAAACTAAAGCGGCCTCGAGTCCAGATTCTAAGTCGCCGGCTGCAGTTACGCCGAATGAGTCTGCCAAAGACACTTCTTCTTTAAAGGAGGACTCTAAGGTAAAAAAAATTCCTTTAATAAAGGTTATAGTGTTTTTAATACTTTTCTTATTCGCCTCAAGTGCAGGCTGGCTCGGGTGGCAGCAATGGCAAGTTCAGGCTCGTCAAAGTGATCAGATAGCGTTAGTTATGGTGGAACTTAATGAACAATTAAAACAATCTACAGCACTAGATTCGGCAGTCGCTCTGTCCCGACGGAATCAACAAGAACAAGCTGAGCTGTTTACAAAGAAAATAAATGATTTGCAACTACAGATCACAGCGCAAGGCGCTAGGATTGCTGAGTTAGGATCTACTTCGCGCAGCGATTGGTATTTATCTGAAGCGACCTATTTAGCGCGCTTGGCAAGTCAGAGGCTCCAAACAGAAAGAAGTACAAAAAACCCAATTGCCTTATTACTTCAGGTGGACGCTATTTTAGTTAAACTTGATGAGTCTGACTTGTTAGCGGTGCGCTCTGCTATTGCTGAAGATATCAGTCGGCTGCGCTTAGCGGGTGAAGTAGATGTCGAAGGAATTATTTTAGAATTAAATTCACTTGCGAGGCAGATAGAGCAGTTGGAGCTCATAGAGTTTGCAACGACAGAAGCCCCAGTAAGTGAAAAATCAGAGGATACTGCGGTCGTAGAAACTGAAGAAGAAACGCTTTCTCAGCGATTTTCAAACTTGATAGGTGAGTTCTCCCAAGGGCTTAGTAAGTTAATAAAAGTCCGTCAGCGGGACAGGCCCATAGAACCCATATTACTGGCAAGTGAAGAAGTCATTGTACGTAATAACCTTCGTTTATTTTTGCGACAGGCGGCAAATGCAGTACTGCGTGAAGAACAAGATATTTATACGATAAGCTTAGGAGGCGCGAGAGAGTGGTTAACAACGCATTTTCAGATGAATCCATCTTCAATTTTACTGCAGGACCGCTTAGCTCATCTTGAGAAGAAAAAGATAGTCCAGGAATTGCCGAACATTAACAGCTCTATCAGAGCCCTTGAAGCTTTTTTGGTTGTTCGTGAGAGTCGAATGATTGGTGTTTTAGAAAATGATCCCGTACTTGAGTCGGAACCAACACGACCATGAGGAAGTTACTCCTAGTCATTATCATCGCGCTTTTGCTCGGTGCATCAAGCATTTGGGTAATGCAGCAAGACAGTGGCTATATTCTATTTAGCTTGAATAATACGACCGTTGAGATGACAGCTTGGGTCGGATTGCTATTATTTTTATTAGTTGTGGGTATAGCTGTTTGGCTAATTTTGCTCGTCAGATGGTTGTCAGATGCGGGTGGACTACGCCAGTGGTGGGGTTCTAGAAGAAGCGAGCGTCACGCGAATAAGACAGCTCAAGGACTTATTCTTTTCGCAGATCACGATTGGCAAAAGGCGTCTGAAATTTTGGCAGCCTCGGCGCCCAAGTCATCAATGCCTGATGTTAATTTATTATTTTCTGCTCGTGCAGCAGCAGAAAACAACCAAATAGATCTTGCTCATGAGTTACTAGAGAAGCTCAAGGCAAGTAAACCTAAAGCCAGGTTATTAGTTGATAAAACATTCGCTGAGATTCTTTTAAGAGAAGAGCGATTTGCAGAGGCGCTAGCGCTTTTACAACCGATTGCAGAAGCAAAACCGGAGGATCGAGGTGTTCTGCGGTTGTTGTCGGATATTTACTATTTGACCAATGACTGGGTAGCTTTGCAGAAATTATTAAGCGATATAAATCGGTTCAAAGCGCTTAATAAAGTGGATTTTGAAGAGTTAGAAATCGATGTTTATGCAAACTTGTTAGATGATTTTACGATAAATACTGAGGTAACGGCCCAGGAGCAGAGAGATCAGGTTGGAGATTTATGGGAGTTGATACCCAAACATCTACGACACAATGGTGTCCTGATATCCAAGTACTTCGAAGCTTTAAAATTAGTCAATGACGCTGACAAACTGGCCGTGTTGGCGATCAAAAGTATAAATTCTCGATGGAACTCCGATCTAGTTCGTGAATTTGGCGAAGCAGAAACCTCGACTCCCGAAAAGCACTTAATGACGGCTGAAAAATGGCTCATAAATCATCCAGAAGACCCTGCATTACTCATGGCATTGGGCAATCTTTGTTGTCAGCTTAAGTTTTGGGGGAAAGCCCGTGATTATTTTTCTAGTGCTGTAAAACTGAACCCGACACCGGCTTTATTCCTGAAGTTGGCCAATGTTTTGACAGAAATGGGCGAGGATAAAGAAAGCCAAAATTTGTATCGACAAGGTCTTTTACTGAGCATTAAGACTCAAGATAACTAAAATTGGTGCTCGTCGTCCGTCATAGATCGCTCTGGGCTGAGGTTAAATGCGTTTCTTTTTAAGATCTCGTATGAGAAAGCGAGACGGATGCATAGCTTGGCGCAGTTCGCGTTCGACCGGGGACAACTGCTGGTTAATTTCCGCAGCCAACACTTCAGCAGTCAATGGTGCATAACTGAGCCCACGGGAACCCATTCCGCAATTGACATACAAATTAGGTAAATAACTTCCCATAATAGAGGAATTTTTCCGAGCATCTTGGCGTAAAAAACTATAGTTAGCGATCATCTTGGTGACATCGGGAACTGGTCCAACAATAGGTAAATAATCTCTTGTTGTGCAACGAAAATTAGCACGCCCAGAGAGGCTCTCTAGACCAAAATCCCCTAAAACGTTTGCGATACCCTGGTCAGTTTGGATTATTTGGTCAATGTTGGTCTGGTGATCTTGAGTTCTTAAGTCAGTTGTCGAGATATTTTGGTTATAGGTTGCACCGCAACTATGCAACTCGTTCAATGGCGGCGTTATATAGCCAGCACCGCAGATTACCGTGCGCAGTTTTGCACTATTACTGGTAATCGGTAGCTCACTGATTTGGCCTCTCAACTTTCTGACACCTAAAAATTGTGTTTGCTCAAAACTTTCACAATCTTGTGCATTCGCAACAACCAAAATATCAGACTGTATTATTGGATTTCCTTCATCATTAAAGAGAGTCCATTGATTACAGTTTGGCCCTTGATCGAACCTGGATACATTGGCACTAATAATGGGAATATCCCATTGTTGGAGCAAATTTTGGCAGATAATCGCAGGAGGAAGCCAACCAAGCTGCGGAAAATAAAGACCTTGGGTTGCATGTAAATGAACACCACTTTTTTCAAGCATCTCGACATTGTTTATGAGCTGAACCAATCTTGGATGTTTTTTAAATCGATGGCCGATTTGGATAAATTCTTCTTCATTTTTCTGATTTTCAGGAAGTACCAATACGCCGCATTGCTGCCCTAAGCCCTGCTGCCAAAAGTGCTGGTAGTAGCGAGATGCATACATTAACGCACTGAGATTGATCCGTGGCAGGCTATCATTTCTCAGAGATAATTTAGGATAGACGACTGCTTGATTATTACCGGATCCTTCTTGCCCAGGAATTTGGTGTCGATCCACCATAGTGACCTCATAACCCTGTTTTGCAAGGGCAGCCGCACTGGTACATCCGGTTATGCCTGCACCAATAATAGTGACAGTAGGACGTTTGTTTTGTGCAGGTCTAGTTAGCCGATCTAAGTGCCATTGATTGGTACCAGTAACTGTAATGTTCATAGGCTTTTGATTGGTAAAAATAGCTTCAATCATTTCTCTTTTTTTACCAAAGCCAGCTGTGTGTTCAACTTTAAATCCTGCTTCATCTAGTCTTTTAGATACTTCTGTTGCTGCACTATAGGTACTTAAAGTGGTTGCGTTAGAGGATAAATAAGCAATGGTATTGCACAGCTCGGATGACCAGGCTGACGGGTTCTTAGCGGGTGAAAATCCATCCAGAAACCAGGCATCTATAGGTGCTTTGTTATAAGTTGAGAGTCTGATATCACAACTTTCTCCCAATGATTGTAGCATCTCAGTAGCATCACCAAACATCAGGCATAGTTTGATGCGCCCCCCAAATAGCTCAAGATTATGAAAACCTTTTATAGCACTTGGATAATGCTCAATAAGTAATTTTGCGGAGTCATTGTGGACCGGCCACAGGGCATGTATCCCTTCTAAATCTGACTTTTTGAGTGGTGACGATTCTGCTGAAAAGTAATACAAAGTGCATTTAGCTGGTGCTGTTCTTAGCCATAGTTCACAACAGTTGAGAAAATTAATCCCTGCGCCAAAACCAACTTCACCAATGCTAAATATATAGTCTTCTGACGAAAGGTGTTGCCAACGACGCTGCAAGTCATTTTTTTCCAGAAAAACATATGAACTCTCTTGCAACCCATCGGCCATTGAATAATAAAAGTCATCATGATCCAGGGAATATGGAAGGTTTTCTCGCCACTCTATTTCTGCAGCATTAAGATTCACTACACCAGTCCAAATTCACAGATAATTTGATCGCACCACTGGTCGATATAATCATCAGCAATTTCAAGCTGGTTCTCATCATCTAAGGGCAGTCCTACAAACATTTTCTCATCAAAGGAAAGTGCTTTTGACTCCTCAAATTCAAACCCTTCATTAGGCCAAGCGCCAACGGTACTTGCCCCTTGAGTTCTCACTTTAGCCCAGAGATAACCCAGTGCATCTTGAAACCATTTTGGATAACCCACTTGGTCACCAAGCCCATAGAGAGCGACTTGCTTTCCAGTCAGGTCTAAATTATCCATTGCGTCCCAATTAGACTCCCAGTCTTCTTGCAACTCACCAAAGTCCCACGTAGGGATACCTAGTATTAAATATTGGTATTCAGCCATTCGAGTGATTGGGTCCAGAGCGATGTCATGGAGAGTGACTGCGCTAAAACCAAGGCTTACATTAATAGTATCGCGAATTTTCTCTCCCGCCATTTCGGTATAGCAAGTGGTACTACCGTAAAACAAACCAATTTTTGTCGTCATCTGCAATGTGTCTTGAGCTATGCTTGTCATTTAATACTACCTATAAATCCTAGTTGTCGCCAAGCCTCATAGGCTACTATGGCAACAGTATTGGATAGATTGAGGCTTCGACTATTAGAGAACATAGGTAAACGCAATATATTCTCAATGCCAATGGAGCTTCTAATGTCATCTGGAAGCCCTCTTGTTTCAGGGCCAAATAATAATGTGTCACCTGGTTGATAAGCCATGGATGAATAACTGGTTGCTCCTTTAGTGCTTAGTCCATAAACGTTTTTTGGTTTTATTTTGTTCAAATAAGAAGGCCAGGTGGGGTGGACCTGCAGGCTTTGGAATTCTCTATAGTCAAGCCCGGCACGACGTAAGCGTTTATCATCAAGTTCAAACCCGAGTGGTTCAATGAGGTGCAGGCGAAAACCAGTATTTGCGCAGAGCCGTATAATATTGCCCGTGTTGGGAGGAATTTCTGGTTGATAAAGAACGATATCTAGCATTTTGGTTCGTCTAAAAAACTGAATTAGGGAGTGCTTTATTTTACAACAATTATTGTGCCTTTAACTAAATCATATTATTGTTTGGGGCTTCTTTCCTTTATAAAGGACTTTGAAAGGTAAAACATATGAAAAATTTCGATAAAGAAAAAGCGATTGAGACATTAAATAGAATCATGGAATTAGAACTTTCAGGTGTAGTTCGTTATACCCATTATTCTTTGATGGTGTATGGATATAACCGAATACCGATTGTTTCATGGTTAAAAGCTAATGCACAGGAAGGTCTTGATCACGCTACTAAGGCTGGGGAGTTAGTGACAATGTTGGGGGGGCATCCATCGCTGAAAATTGGTGCACTATTGGAGACAGAGAAACATGATATCGGGGATATTCTCAGTGAAAGTCTTGAACACGAAGCAGTGACTGCTGAGGTGTATTATGACTTACTAAAGTTGGTAGAAGGTGAATCAGTGGTTCTTGAAGAGTATGCGCGTGAAATGATCCACTTAGAAGAGCAGCATTTGGATGAAGTTAATAAAATGCTTCGTACCCCAGGAGATTTGGCACCGTTTGAAGTCTAAGGAAACTTTTAGAGATAGCAAATAGGTTAGGGTCAGGATTGCAGAGAGTCTGTTGGTCTCTTCGGCAAATTAAGTTTTTTCTAATCAATAATCTCAACCATAAGATCGCTGGACAATTCTTCTAGTAAAGCTCTTAGTTGGTTGTCGCTCATGCCTGCAGGAAGCCTGACATTAGCGTGCGCTCTAAACAGCATCGACGCTGACATTGGGGCGCTTTCACAACAAGACTCTAGAGATTCAAGATTTATATTTTGGTTGGCACAGAGAGTTGAAATTTCACCAATTATGCCTGAGCGGTCATTAGCAATAATCTCAATTTGAACTGTTTTTTGTTCTTTTACTTTAGTAGCTGACGCACTTTCTATGGTTACTTTAATGCCTTGCTCATTGAGATTTAACAAGGCTTCTTGCAAGGCGGAGTCATTTTCCGAATTAATGTCGGCCAGCAAAATTCCGGCAAATTTTCCGCCCAAACGTGACATGCTACTTTGCGTCCAATTTCCCTTGTGATTTATGATGACGCTTGCTAGCTGTTCTACAATACCTGGTTGATCATCAGCTAAAATGGTTAAAACAAGTTGTTTCTGCATGGTTTGACCTAAGGTTTTATGGTTCTATCTAAGATCTATATTATGGCACTATTGTTCAGCACTGTTATAGTCTTAACAGTTTAAGCAAAAACATAAATTAATTTTTAAAAGGACAGCTAAAAATATGCAACTTAAACAAAAAGAACGACTGGACGTTCACCGCCGTTGCTCTGTTGGAGCTAGTATTGGTTTGAAGACATTGCTCTTCTCCGTTCTCTTCGCATTTTCTGGTCTGGCGACCGCTGAGAGAGACAGCTCTAGGGATCAGTACAGGCACCCTGTAGAAACGCTCAAATTTTTTGGCATAATGCCAGAGATGGATGTACTCGAAATTTCCCCCGGGGGCGGTTGGTATACTGAGGTACTAGCTCAATATCTGAAGGGTGATCTGTTAGCCGCACATTATGATCCCTCATCAGAGCGCTCCTACTACCGAAATTCCCAAAATAGATTTGCAGCTAAGATGGCGTCCGATCCTGAGCTTTACGGGAATGTAAAAATACAAATTTTCGATGCGGCTGCAAAAAAGTTAACCACAGAGGATGGGTCAGTGGATGCAGTTGTTACCTTCAGAAACGTCCACAATTGGTTGAGTTCGGACACTGAGGCCTCTTCATTCGCGCTGTTTTATAAGGCGCTTAAACCGGGAGGGCTGTTAGGTGTCGTTGAACATCGTGCTCCAGAAGGTACAGACAGAGCCAAGATGCGGAAAAGTGGCTACATGACACAGAATTATGTGGTCGAGTTAGCGCAGAGTGCTGGTTTTGTTTTTGAGGAGTCTTCAGAAGTTAATGCCAATGAGAAAGACACCGCTGACTACCCTGGGGGAGTATGGACGCTACCACCTAGTTTGCGCCTTGGTGATGAGGATCGGGAACGTTATTTAGCGATTGGGGAGAGCGACCGAATGACGCTACGATTCAGGAAACCACAGGAGTGATTGAAATTCCTTCTGAACGCTTGTCTAGAGATATCCTAGGCGCAGTGATTGAAGAGTATATTCTGCGCGAAGGAACGGATTATGGCTTTCAGGAGGCTAGTCTTGAGAGTAAAATAAAACAGGTTCATCGCCAGATTGTTCAGGGTGATGTGCTCATTACTTTTGACCCAGCGACTGAAAATTGTACCTTGCTAACGCGTAATCAATTCAACCGCTATAGGAAAGATCTGCAAACCAATGAGCGAAGTGATCTCTGATGGCTAAGCTGCCAACTTTGACACCTACGCGGGTTTTTGAACCTTTGGGTGATCAACTTAGTAATGCCCAACAGATTGTGGTTGGATTCAGTGGAGGCTTAGATTCCTCCGTGCTTTTGCATTCCTTATCTCAGAAAGTTGAAGCTCATCGCATAATGGCCGTTCATATTAATCATGGATTGTCAGAAAATGCGGATCATTGGCAAGCCCATGCAGAAGGCTTTTGCCAATCTTTGGGTGTTAATTTTCATAGCGAAACTGTTGCGTTAGTGGGCGATGGTGGTGGACTGGAGGATGCCGGTAGATTGGCGCGATATGAAGTCTTTGAGCGATGCCTCGATGAAGATGGAATCTTATTGCTTGGGCACCATCAAGATGACCAAGTCGAGACCTTGCTATATAGATTAATGCGCGGCACTGGACCAAGAGGCTTGTCCGGGATCCCCAAAACTCGTTCAGTAGGCAAAGGTGTTCTACATCGACCTCTATTAAACTGGCCAAAATCTTCTCTTTTAGATTATGCAATGGAAAACAATATTCAATGGATTGAGGATGAGAGTAATGAGTCAAATGATTTTGATCGCAACTATTTACGTAATAAATTAATTCCTCTTATCGCAGATCGATGGCCGGACTATCGTCACCGTTTAGAGGGCGTTGCCAACATAAGTCGAAATAGTGATCTCTTGTCTCACTCAATAGCGATTGAGGATATGAGAGGCCTAAAAATTAGGGCCGAGAGAGGAGGCTGGTCTCTTTCTCTTCGCTCTTTTGGCCTTTTGCCTTCTCTAAGGCAAGCTAATGTATTGCGGTATTGGGCGGAGTGTTATGGACTGATTGCCCCTGGGTTAAAAATCATTAATGAGATTGGTTCTTCTGTTATTGGTGCTAGGGTAGACGCTTCACCCAAAGTGGTCTGCCAAGACGTTGAGTACCATCGTTACTCTGGCCGGTTATATTTATTAAAATCGGCCAGGGTTTTAAACGATTGCGAACAGACAAGCTCTAAAATCCTGTGGGATTTGAATACCAAATCGACGCTCAAGGCACCAATGATGTTGGCCGCTACAACAGTGATTGGGGAAGGTATTCGAACACCAAAAGATGGTCGTTTAAAGGTTGGCTTCCGTCAGGGAGGGGAGAGGTGTAGGCCATCAGGTCGTGCTCACTCAACGAGTCTTAAAAAATGCTTGCAAGAATTTGGTTTAGAGCCGTGGTGGAGAGATCAAGTGCCATTAATTTTTATCGATGAAGAGCTTGTTGCTGTTGCTGATCTTTGGGTGTGCGAGGGTTGGGAGGCATCAGCCCAAGAGAAGGGCATTAAAATCCATTGGCAAGACAACTCTTTGTAGAATCGTAAGTTCCTTTCTGTTAATCTATTACACCATCTTAATCAGGGTGGGCGTAAGCTGGTTTCTCAGCTAATAGACCTCCAAAAGATAATTTTCTCAGTTTAAATTCTGATCTTTACAGGATCCTTATGACACGTTTTATTTTTGTTACTGGTGGTGTTGTTTCCTCTTTGGGTAAGGGTATAGCCGCTGCCTCCTTGGGTGCAGTGTTAGAGGCTAGGGGTCTAGATGTCACTATGCTGAAGCTAGATCCGTATTTGAATGTGGATCCGGGGACTATGAGCCCTCATCAGCATGGTGAGGTGTATGTGACCGAAGACGGAGCAGAGACTGATCTTGATCTTGGTCATTATGAGCGTTTCTTGCGATCGAAAATGACACAAAATAACAACTTCACTACTGGCCAAGTATATGAAACTATTTTGCGCCGAGAGCGCAGGGGTGATTTTTTGGGTGGTACCGTACAAGTCATTCCACATGTTACCGATGAAATTAAACGCCGTATTATTGCTGGCGCCGGTGATCATGATATAGCTGTCGTTGAAATTGGTGGAACCGTGGGTGATATTGAATCCCAACCATTTCTTGAAGCGGTTCGTCAGATGAGAGGTGAATTGGGCTATCAAAAATCTCTGTTAATACATCTTACACTCGTTCCGTACATCGCCACTGCTGGAGAGACCAAGACCAAGCCGACTCAACACTCTGTAAAAGAAATGCGTTCATTGGGGTTGCAGCCCGACGTGTTATTGTGTCGATCTGAAGTGGAAATTGAAGAAGACCAACTTAAAAAGATATCCCTATTTACCAATGTGGAGGAGCGTGCAGTTGTTCCTGTGATGGATGCAGCTACTGTTTATGCAATTCCTAGAATGCTCCATGAGCGGGGTCTCGATCAATTTGTCTTAGATCGTTTTAACATTGATAGACCAGCTGCAGATTTAACACAATGGGACAAGGTGGTGGAAAATCAAATGCTTTCCGATGGCGAGGTAACAATTGCCATGGTTGGTAAATATATGGATCTACTCGATGCCTACAAGTCGCTCACCGAAGCTCTAGTTCATGCTGGCATCCATAATAAAACAAAGGTTAAGATTCGCTATATTGATTCGGAGCAGCTTGAAGTTGACCATGGTTTGTTAGATGGCGTGGACGCTATCTTGGTTCCAGGTGGATTTGGTTCTCGTGGGATAGAGGGGAAGATTCACGCGGTTAAAGTTGCGAGAGAAAATAACATTCCATATTTAGGTATTTGTTTGGGTATGCAAATAGCTGTGATTGAATATGCTCGCAATGCATGTGGTTTAGAGGGTGCAAATAGTACGGAATTTAACTCGGAGACTGAGCACCCAGTGGTGGGATTAATTGAAGAGTGGATTGACGAGAAAGGTAATCGAGAACAGCGCAGCGCTGACTCGGATCTAGGTGGCACCATGCGTTTGGGGGCTCAGGTATGCCATCTTATTCCCGGATCAAATGCCGAAGATATTTACGGTGCTGATCAAGTTAAAGAACGCCACCGTCATCGTTTCGAAGTGAACAATAATTATCTTCCTCAGTTAAAGGAAGCTGGTTTAGTAGTAGGCGGATTGTCGTTTGATAAAAATCTTGTGGAAACTATCGAGTTACCCGATCATCGATGGTTTTTTGCAAGTCAGTTTCACCCGGAATTTACTTCTACACCAAGAGATGGACATCCATTATTTGAAAAATTTGTAGATGCAGCAGCAGTTTACCAGCAGCATAAGTAAAAGCTTAGGAGAAAGCAGTGACGTCATTAGTAATTCAAATAGGAAACATTAAGGTGAGTAATGATGCTCCTATGGTGCTTTTTGGCGGAATGAATGTCCTTGAGTCTCGAGATATGGCAATGCAAATCGCTGAGTCTTATGTTCAGACCACTGAAAAACTTGGTATTCCTTATGTATTCAAAGCTTCATTTGATAAGGCAAATCGTTCATCGATACATTCTTTTCGGGGTCCTGGTCTCCAAGAAGGGTTGAGAATATTTGAAGAAATTAAATCTACTTTTAATATTCCAGTTATTACCGATGTTCACGAGGTTTCACAGGCAGCGACAGTAGCAGAGGTGTGCGATGTTATTCAATTGCCTGCCTTTCTTGCGCGACAAACAGATCTTGTTGAAGCTATGGCTGCGACAAACGCGATAATTAATATTAAAAAGCCCCAATTCTTGAGTCCCGGGCAGATGGGGAACATTGTTGAAAAATTTCGCGAATGCGGTAACGAAAAAGTTATGCTTTGCGAGCGTGGGACCTGCATGGGATATGATAATTTGGTTGTTGATATGCTTGGATTTAGAACCATGAAAGAGGTTAGTGGAGGGCTACCACTGATCTTTGATGTGACACACGCTCTTCAGTGTAGGGACCCTCTGGGTGCGGCATCAGGAGGACGTCGGCATCAGGTTGCAGAGTTGGGAAGAGCGGGAATTTCTGTAGGAATCGCAGGGCTATTCTTAGAAGCACACCCAAATCCTGACCAAGCTCTTTGTGATGGCCCTAGTGCCCTCCCTTTGGACAAGCTTGAGCCGTTCTTAACACAAATGAAGTCATTTGATGATCTAATAAAGTCTCAACCTGATTTGGGTATAGTTTAATTATAACTGCATTGTCTTTAGCCTATTAAAAATCTAACCTACCGCAACCTTAGTACTCGCACAGAGTCATAATTGATATAAATGGAGATCTACCCTAATGAGTAATATTGCTGACATTCGCGCCTTTGAAGTATTGGATTCAAGAGGAAACCCGACGGTTCAGGCAGATGTGATATTAGATAACGGAATAGTGGGCACCGCATGCTCTCCTTCGGGGGCCTCCACAGGTTCAAGAGAAGCACTTGAGCTCAGAGATGGAGATAAGACCCGCTACTTAGGTAAGGGAGTTTTAACTGCAGTAAAAAATATTAACACCACTATAAGAGCTCTTTTGCTAGGGTCAGATCCGTCAGATCAAAGAGCTCTTGATGACGCTATGATTCATGCAGATGGCACTGATAATAAAGCGGTGTTGGGTGCCAACGCTATTTTGGCGGTATCTTTAGCTGCCGCAAAAGCTGCAGCCCAAGCCAAGCAAATGCCTTTGTATGCTCATATTGCTGAACTTAATGGAACTCAGGGTACATATAGCATGCCAGTTCCGATGATGAATATTATTAATGGTGGTGAGCACGCTGATAATAATGTTGATATTCAAGAATTCATGGTTCAGCCAGTATCGGCGAAGAGCTTCGCAGAGGCATTGCAAGTAGGTGCTGAGATTTTCCACTCATTGAAAAAAGTGCTCAGTAAAAAAGGCCTCAATACTGCTGTTGGTGATGAGGGGGGGTTTGCCCCTAATCTATCTTCTAACGCAGAAGCTCTTGCAGTGATTCAAGAAGCAACAGAAGCCGCGGGCTATGAATTGGGAACTGACGTAACTTTAGCATTGGATTGCGCTGCATCTGAATTCTATAAAGATGGAAAATATGATTTATCAGGTGAAGGAAAGGTATACAGTGCGGAGGGTTTTAGTGATTTCCTAGGGGAACTTTGCGAGCAATACCCGATTATCTCGATCGAAGATGGCCAAGATGAATCAGACTGGGATGGATGGAAATATCAGACTGAGAAGTTGGGTGAGAGGGTGCAACTTGTGGGGGATGATTTATTTGTTACCAACACTAGTATTTTGAGCCGCGGAATTGAGATGGGCGTTGCCAACTCAATTTTAATTAAATTTAATCAAATTGGCACCTTATCGGAAACCCTAGATGCTATAGAGATGGCTAAGAATGCTGGGTACACCGTTGTTATTTCTCATCGCTCTGGAGAGACAGAAGATACTACGATCGCGGATCTTGCGGTTGCTACAGCGTCGGGTCAGATAAAAACGGGCTCCCTATGCCGGTCCGATCGGGTTGCAAAATATAATCGCTTGCTGCGAATTGAAGCTGAGTTGGGTCAAGAACTGGCACCTTACAAAGGTCGATCTGAGTTTAAGTCCTAATAGCGATAAGCAATAACGGAGCTGCCGTTCTTCTAATAGAATAGAATAGACTTATGCGTTGGTTGCTGATAATACTTGTTTTATTGTTGCTTGGTTTGCAAGTCCGTCTTTGGGTCGGAGAGGGTAGTCTTGCTCATCAAGCTGAGTTAGATGGGCAGTTAGCGCTTCAAAAAACTGAGAATGAAAGACTAAGACTACGCAATGAGATTATTGCTAGAGATGTGGACAGTCTTAAAACGAACCTTGATGCTATTGAAGAAAAGGCTCGCAAAGATCTAGGTATGATTAAGCAAGGAGAGGTCTTTTATCTTGTAACTGATGAGGATTCTGGAATTCCCAAGGAACGGCGTTTTTCTGAGGAAGAGGCACCATGAAAAATGTGGAAGCAAATTATTGGGCTATCGTTCCTGCAGCGGGGATTGGTAAACGATTTTCAGCGGATATTCCAAAACAGTTTCACCAGTTGCTTGGAGAACTTGTTGCTCAACATACTCTAAAGCGTCTTTTGGATGTTAGATTAATAAAGCGAATTATCGCTCCCTGTGACTCTGCTTCAGGTTATTGGGCAAGGGTTGATGCTACTAGAAACCCTAGAGTCCAACTTATAGAAGGCGGTGAAACGCGAGCCCACTCTGTTTTAAGCGGTCTTAATGCGCTACAAAATTTAGCTGAACCCAATGATTGGGTTCTCGTCCATGATATGGCCAGGCCTTGTGTAACTTCATCTGATATTTGTAAACTCATCGATGCGTTAAAGTCTCATCCAGTAGGAGGATTACTGGCTACGACGGTCAATGAAACACTAAAAATAGTCACCTCCGATCAGAACGTAGAAAAAACAGTTAATCGCGAACATTATCGAGTTGCACAGACGCCACAGATGTTTCGGTACAAAATTTTATATGATGCCATTTTAAGAATGCTTGATAATCAAGAGATACCTACGGACGAGTCAACCGCGATTGAAAATGCCGGAAGGGAAGTTTGTGTTGTAGAGGGTCGACAGGACAATATCAAGATTACTCGACGAGAGGACTTGATGATTGCCGAGGCTATTCTACTGAATCAGGAGAAGCATTAATGCGTGTGGGACATGGTTACGATGTTCATGCTTTTGGAGAAGGCGAAGCGCTTATTTTAGGTGGCGTCTCTATACCCTTTGAAAGAGCTTTTATTGCTCATTCAGATGGGGATGTTCTGACACATGCTCTTATCGATGCGATTTTAGGCGCTCTGGGTTTGGGTGATATAGGTAGACACTTCCCTGATACTGATTCCCAGTACAAGAATAGCGACAGTCTTCAATTGCTGCAAGTTGTCGTTCAAATGATGTGTGGTAAAGGTTACTCCTTAGGTAATGCGGATCTTACTATCATCGCTCAGAGGCCAAAGATGTCTCCATACTTAGATAGTATGTGTGAAAATATTGCCTCTGTACTTGGATGTGAAAGCGAAAAAATCAATATTAAAGCAACGACCTCAGAGGGATTAGGGTTTACCGGAAGAGAAGAGGGTATTGCCTGTCATGGATCAGTTCTTTTAGTACCCTCAATCAGCTAACTTAATCAGCGAGACTTAGATTTATCGATACGCGTACCCTTGAATTTGGGAAATTACCTTATTTACACGGACAACCACAAGAGACGGCTGTATTTCGCTCTTGTCCGGATGATTTTTTAGTTGACGAAATTATGGATATCGAGCCCTCTGGTGAGGGTGAGCACCTGTGGCTGTTGATTAGCAAAAAAGATCAAAACACAAGCTGGGTTGCAGGGATATTGGCAAAGTTGGCAGGGATAAAGCGGAATGACGTAGGTTATTGTGGGATGAAAGATAGATTTGCTATTACTACGCAATGGTTTAGCTTATATGTTCCCAGTCGAGATTTAGATTTGAGCACTCTTACTCATAGTGACTTCACAATTTTAAGAACAGCACGTCATCATAAAAAATTGCGTCGAGGAATGCACCGAGGCAACCGATTTAAAATAGTCTTAAAACAATTTGAGGTTGAGAAAAAATCTTTTGATGATCGCATGAAGTTAATTAGTCGTTACGGCGTGCCCAATTATTTTGGCGAGCAACGATTTGGTCATCAGGGTAATAATCTTCATGAGGTTCAGAAGCTTATTATGGCAGATAAACTAAAGGGCAACAGGCATGGCACAGGCCTATATTTATCAGCAGCTCGCTCATGGCTGTTTAATCTTGTGTTGGCTAGGCATATAGACAACGCTGATGAATCTCTAGACCGACTTCAAGAATATACAGGGCCACTTTGGGGAAGAGGACGGTCATCTGCTGACAGGGAGGTGGCGGGTGTTGAAGAGCAGATTTTGAAGGATTGGCAAGACTGGTGTTATGCGCTTGAGCATGCAGGTTTAAAACAGGAGCGAAGAAATTTAATATTGCGTTCGGACAGTATTCTTTACGAATGGATTGAGCCTAATCAGTTAAGCCTAGAATTTAGTTTGTTGAGAGGGTGCTTTGCTACAGTATTACTGCGAGAAATAGCTCAATTATCCCGCCCGAGCAATGTCTCCATATGATATATTAGACTCTCGTTAGTGATTGGTTTGGAATTGGCGCCAATTCATTTTTGGAATATTTGCGATAGGAGATTTGGGTGAATTCGGTTGAATTAGCGGGTATCGGGATGACTTCTCAACGAACCCGAGAACGGTTAATTAATCGATTGACCGAGCAGGGCATCACCAACCAAAAAGTACTTGATGTTATTCGCAGTACACCGCGGCATATTTTTCTTGATGAAGCATTATCACACAGGGCATATGAAGACACTGCTTTGCCTATAGGTTTCTCTCAGACACTATCACAACCCTATATCGTCGCAAGAATGACAGAAATATTACTCTCAGCCGGGCCCCTCTGTAAAATATTAGAAATCGGCACAGGGTCTGGCTACCAGTCGGCGATTTTAGCTCAGTTAGTTACAGAGGTTCATACGGTAGAGCGAATTGAGCCCTTGTTAATTAAAGCAAAACAGCGATTTAGGAAGTTGGGCTTAACTAATGTATCTGCAAATCTTTCAGATGGATGTTTTGGCTGGGAGAAGCAAGCACCCTATGATGGAATAATCACAACCGCGGCGCCCCAGGCGATACCCGAAGATCTTTTAAGCCAGTTAGCGCCTAATGGGCTATTAGTTATTCCAGTAGGTAGTGGTGAATCTCAAGACTTGCGTTTAGTTAAACGTATAGAAGATTCATCGGAGTTCGACGAGATCGCCGTCGAGAAAGTAAAATTCGTTCCTTTGCTAAGTGGGCTTTCACGCTAATATTTCAACAGGGTCTCCTATGAAAAAATTCACAGACAATCTGCTGTTATATATAAAAGGTCTAGCCATGGGAGCTGCAGATGTTGTTCCTGGTGTTTCAGGTGGAACTATTGCTTTTGTCACGGGTATATATATTGAACTGATCAATACTATCAAATCCGTAAACTTAAGAGCGCTACAAACACTTAAGTCTGAAGGTATAGGGGCTGCATGGAGATTCATCAATGGCCGCTTTATTGTTATTTTACTAGCGGGAATCTTTACTAGTTTATTCTCGTTGGCTCAGTTTATGCAGTACCTGCTGGTTGAGCACCCACTGCCGTTGTGGTCTTTTTTTACAGGTTTGATCGTTGGATCGGTGATCTATCTTTTGCGGCAAAATCCTTTGCGTAGTACCCATGAAAAACTACTTTTCTTTGTTGGTATAGGCATAGCTTATGGAATTTCTATATCCCCGCCAGTGGTTTTGGAAGGAACCGCAGTTACCATGTTCCTTGCGGGATCCATTGCCCTATGCGCAATGATTTTACCAGGAATATCTGGCTCATTTATTCTTGTGTTGTTGGGTCTTTACCCTGTATTCATTGGTGCAATTGCCAATCTGCAGATTGACATATTGACCGCATTTGCCCTTGGCGGAATTATCGGCCTGATGTTGTTTAGTCGCTTATTATCCTGGCTGTTAGCTCGATTTGAAACTTTGGTAATCGCAACTATGTGTGGATTTCTTATAGGTAGTTTGAGTATTATTTGGCCTTGGAAATTAGTAACCTCCTCTATGACGACTGACTCGGGTAAGGTTTTAGTTCTATCCACCGATAATCTTATGCCCTCAGAATTTTTAGGGCTTACAGGTGGAGATCCACAAACCTTTTTATGTACAGTTATGTTCGTGTTCGCTTTGAGTGCAGTGATGGGGTTGGATTATTTCGCAAAGTCAAAATTGGAATCTACTCAATAGGGTCATTGCTGTGAGAAAAGAAATCTTTGTTTGGTTGTTTTCTCTATTGGTTGTTGGCTGCTCAAACAATCCGGCATCGGTAACTGATCGTAATCAACCTCCTAGTATTCGCATTAAAAGTCATCAAGTTGACGTTGGAGAAACGCTTTATTCTATTGCTTGGCGCTATGACCTAAATGTAGTAGATCTTGCAAACGCTAATTCTCTTTATGAGCCTTATATTATTAATCCTGGCCAAGAACTGACTCTTTTGGTTAGTCTTAAAAAGTATTCCGGTACTCCAAATCCAAAGAAGCGTTACAAAGTTAGGGCGGGAGATACCCTGTTTTCCATCGCCACAAAGCATGGTTTGGATGTGAAGACTCTGGCAAATATTAATAACCTTGATTCACCTTACATTATTACCCCAAATCAAATTCTCGCTCTTGATGAGAAAAATGTAACTATAACCCAGACAAGAGAGCAACTAACATCTACTGCGAGAGATCAGAGGACTAATCCGGTGACTCGGCCAAAGTCAGTAGTTTATGCCAAGAATTGGCAGTGGAAGTGGCCAGTGAAAGCTGAAGTCTTAGAACCTTTCAACCCAAAAAATTTACAGAAAGGAATTAGTTTAAAAGCATCAAGTAATGCAAAGGTGAATCCCGCCGCGCCAGGAAATGTAGTTTATGCTGGAGAGGGTTTACGCGGCTATGGTAAGTTGATTATCATCAAGCATAGTGATATGTTACTTAGTGCCTATGCGAATAATGAAAAATTATTAGTAAGGGTGGGGCAGTCTGTAGATCAGGCTGATGTGATTTCAAGTTTGGGTGTCGACGGAACGATGTACTTTGAAATCAGAAAAGACGGAAATCCTGTCAATCCAATCAACTACCTTAGGTAGATTGATATTTTTTAAGAGGAACATAGGGTTGGCTTCAGGATTGACCTCAATATTATTGCAAAGGAGTTGCAAAAGATGGTTGAAGATACATTATTAGGTGAATTAAAGGTGCCGCCCTTAGTCACCAAATGCAGTAAAAAAAAGCAGCATCCTAGCCGTCGAGTAATCGACGCGACCAGCATTTACCTAAAAGAAATAGGCTATGCGCCCCTCTTAAGTGCCGAAGAAGAAATTCTCTATACTAGACAGTTAAATGATGGATGTGAGCGTTCTCGACATCGAATGATTGAGAGTAACCTTCGTCTGGTTGTCAAAATCTCTCGTCGATATATTAATCGTGGATTAGATCTTTTAGATCTAATTGAAGAAGGTAATATTGGCTTGATGCGAGCAGTTGAAAAATTTGACCCTGAGTTGGGTTACCGTTTTTCAACCTACGCGACATGGTGGATCCGTCAAACCATTGAGCGAGCGATAATGAACCAGACGCGCACTATTAGACTGCCCGTACATGTTGTCAAAGAGCTCAATGTATATTTGCGAGCGTCTCGCAAGTTAGCTCAGCGTTTAGATCATGATCCAACGCCCGAAGAGATTGCGGTTGAAATCAACAAGCCAATTAAAGATGTTCTTAAAATCCTTAGTCTGAGTGACCGAATTACATCGATTGATGCACCTGTTGCAGATCAAGAAAAAAGCCTGGTCGATACAGTTGCTGATATGAATAAACTAGGCCCGGATGCGCAAGTTGAAACTGACGATTTATCTTGTGTACTAGTTGGTTGGTTACAGCAATTACCTGAGAAACAAAGAGAGGTTTTGGTACGTCGATTCGGGTTGATGCATCATCAAGAGGAAACCCTCGAGCAGATCGGCCTGGAAATCGGTTTAACCCGGGAAAGAGTGCGTCAGATTCAGGTAGATGGTTTAAGAAGATTGAGAGACATGCTTCATCGTCACGGTCTCAATAGTGACGATCTATTTAAGGAATTGTTCAGCCAGTAAGTTCACCCTAGGGAGAGCTTTATCTTTTAGCGGGGCTCTGACTCAGCTTTATAATAAATCCTCTAAACAGCGACAGAGCCTGCTCGTTAGTATGAAATATACTCATAGAAAAGATTGATCCAGAGATGATTCTCTGGATCAATCGTAGTAACGGATGATTAAAAGAAGAAGCCGTTAAGAGGTAAAAGACTTGAGATAACCAGACTTACCATGGCCATAACATTGATTAAAATGTTCATAGCTGGACCCGAGGTATCCTTGAACGGATCACCAACGGTGTCTCCCACAACAACCGCTGCATGAGTGTCCGAGCCTTTTCCACCCAAATTACCTTTCTCGACATATTTTTTAGCATTGTCCCATGCTCCACCGGCATTCGCCATAAATAAAGCTAATGCAACACAGCCTAAAAGGCCACCAGCTAACATACCGCCCAACGCGATTGCACCTAAACCAAAGCCAACAACTGCAGGCATTGCCACGGCAATGATACCTGGCAACATCATTTTCTTAAGAGCAGCTTTGGTCGCAATTTCCACACATCTCTCAGAATCAGGATCCGCTGTTCCTTCCATCAGACCAGAAATTTCTCTGAATTGTCTTCTGATTTCATTAATCATTTCAAAAGCTGCATCACCCACAGCTTTCATTGTGATTGAAGAAATTAGGAATGGGATACAGATACCGATAAACATACCCACCAGAACCATAGGATTGGTTAAAGAGAGAGAAAAGTCGCTACCATATTTCAAAGATACCTGAGCAGAATAGGCTGAGATAATCGCCAAGGCCGCTAGAGCAGCAGCGCCAATAGCAAATCCTTTACCGATCGCAGCAGTTGTATTCCCCAGTTCATCTAGTGAGTCAGTAATATCTCTGACTTCCTTGCCCATGCCTGCCATTTCTGCAATACCGCCAGCGTTGTCAGCAACAGGACCATATGCATCAATCGCCATGGTTATTCCTACTGTGGATAGCATACCAACAGCGGCAATACCGACACCATATACTCCAGCAATATTTGCTCCAGTTGCAATTGAGGTGGATACCAGAATGATAGTCGCAAGGATCAAAATAGGGATAACTACCGATTGCATGCCCACAGATAATCCTGAAATCATAACAGTTGCAGATCCAGTTTCACCGGATTCAGCAATCTCTTCAACTGGTTGACCGCCCGTATAGTATTCAGTGATCAATCCAATTAATACACCACCACCAGCACCAGCAACAACACACCACAAAACAGCCATAGGTACATCGCCCATGGATTGCATGAGGAAGTAAGCCATCACGATAAAGATGACTGGAGCGAGAAGCGTTCCTGATCTAAGAGCGCTAGCAGGAGCTTTTGCAGATTGCATCTTAACGATAAAAATACCGATGATCGATGCGATCAAGCCTATTGCTGCAAGCCCGAGAGGCAAAAACATTAGGCTCTCTGAGCTCATTGTGTATGCAATTGCAATGGAAGCGATCATTGAACCGCAATAGGATTCAAAGATATCAGAGCCCATTCCTGCAACATCGCCCACATTATCACCAACATTATCTGCGATCACACCGGGGTTTCTTGGGTCATCTTCTGGAATTCCTGCTTCAATTTTCCCTACTAAATCAGCACCAACATCTGCGCTCTTAGTAAAGATGCCGCCACCAACTCTCGAGAACAGAGCTACAACCGAAGCGCCCATGCCAAAGCCTTCTAGTGCGTGAACATTAGAAGCACCATTAGCCGCGTAAAAGTAATATAAGCTACCTAGGCCGATCAACCCTAGAGAGGCAACACATAGTCCCATCACTGAGCCACCATAAAAAGAGACAGACAAAGCAGCAGGGGCACCATCCTGTTGAGCAGCAGTTGCTGTTCTAACATTTGCTTTAGTCGCGGCGTACATGCCGATAAAGCCTGCTAGAGAGGAGCATGCCGCTCCAACGATAACAGCAATAGCAGTCTCTGTGCCCAGAAATACTTGAGCAAGTACAACAAGGACGGCAATAAAAATTAATAAGAATTTGTATTCTGTTTTCATAAAGGCAAGAGCGCCGTTATGAATTTGATCACCGATTTTTTTTACCTTATCTTCACCATCGGGATATTTCATTACTAACCTGTATACAATGAATGCGGCCAGCATGCCAAATAGACCCAATAGTGGCGGGAGTAGTGAATTGTTCATTTAAAAGACCCTTTTATTTTTGAACGCGCATTCTATCAAAAAAAACTATTAAAAAAATTATTTTTAATCGCCATATGTAATATTTCGAGCATAAATAAAACCGATCATTTTCGTATGGTTGATGTAACAAATATCAAAGCTAAAGACTGAGCATATATTTTAGTTCTCGCTGGCAATTTTGTCTAAAATCAAAGGGTTGAAAAACTATTGGGCAAAACTGTACGTAAAGTACTGTGATCCATGCAAAGAGGCTATAATGATGGCCTAAGTTTTCGATTAGTTGGCATAAAAAAATTCATTTATCTTTACAATCTATCCCATGAGAAAAGTCGCAGAGGAATTATCTTGAATACAAATGTTCGGTTAGCATCTATTTTTGCCATTGTCCTTTTATTTTGGTTTGGTAGTGGTATTCTTGTCACTCCTGCATCTAAAGAAGCGAAACTACCTGACGCCCCTCTGACTGCTGTTCAAGTTACGACTTTTAGTCAGCAAATGTTTCAACCTAAAGTGTCACTGCGTGCGAACACTGAATCCAATAGGGTGGTAAATGTTGTGGCACAGGTGGCAGGCCAAATTTCCGCAGTTCCAGTTGAAGAGGGAGTTAGCGTAAAGAAGGATCAGACCATTTGTGAGGTCAGTGCTGAAGATAGATATTTGCGTTTAAGCCAAACTCAAGCGAACTTAAAGCAAGCTGATATCGCTTATCAAGGCGCTCTGAAACTGAAAAGCGGAGGCTACCAATCTGATTTAGCTATATCGCAGGCTAAAGCCAATCTAGAGACGGCCAGAGCTAATTTGAAACGAGCTCAACTCAATGTCAGTTATTTGCAGATCAAAGCCCCCTTTGACGGGATCGTCGAGACGCGCCCGGTCGAGGTTGGAGATTATGTTGTGCCTGGGGTGATCTGCGCTGTAGTGGTTGATCTAAACCCAATTAAGTTAACAGCCTTGGTCAACGAAAAGGAAGTCAATAAAATAAACTTAGGTGATGAGGCCTCCGTGACTATAAATGGACGTCATTCAATTGTGGCTTCAGTTAGCTATTTAGCTCATCAAGCAAATACTGCAACGCGAAGCTATCGTATCGAAGCCCTTGCGGAAAATGCTAATAAGTCTATTCGAGCTGGTTTGTCGTCGCGCCTTGAAATTCTAACCGATAGTGTGCCGGCACATTTGATCCCTGCTAGTAGCGTCTTGCTAGACGATCAAGGAGGCATGGTTGTACGAATAATCAGTAGTAAAAATATCGTCCAATCTATACCTGTTGTGGCGCTTGGTGAAACAGAGAAGGGTATGTGGGTTTCAGGATTACCAGAGAAGTCCATCGTTGTTACAGTGGGACAGAATTACATTATTGATGGTGAAAAGGTTGCTCCCACTTTTCTTTCTAACTCTGTTGAACAATAAAACGGGCTGTTAGACAGATGAAATTATTAAGACTTATTGTTGATCACTCCCGAGCAACGCTTGCCATAATGCTGTTAGTGCTTGTTGCTGGAGCGGGCTCGCGTTTCTCAATGCCAGTGGAATTGAATCCTAATGTGACATTGCCCATCGTTATGATTATGGTAAGACATGATGGAATATCCCCAGAGGACGGTGCTCGGCTTTTGGCGCGACCGATAGAAAAAGAGTTAAAAACTCTCGACGGACTTGAGGAAACTCAAGCCACTGCCCGAGAGGGGCTCGTCATTATTACCGTGGAATTTGAAGTAGGCGACAACATAAAGCAAGCGGTCGCTGATGTTCGTGAAGCAGTTGATAGAGCCAAAGCTGAATTCCCTCAGGAGACCAAAGAGCCTATCGT